>Ga0214921_10000005_pt1 | contig 474319 bp, 453 predicted proteins | sample LL1505_MetaG_FD_177992 | JGI IMG/M metagenome (GOLD analysis project Ga0214921, IMG submission 177992) | Freshwater microbial communities from Lake Lanier, Atlanta, Georgia, United States - LL-1505 | ecosystem: Environmental > Aquatic > Freshwater > Lake | place: USA: Georgia | collected... | reverse complement strand
CTGCTTCACTTACAATCCCGTTATTGCTAAGATGTCCTGCCTTCGCCACGATGATTCCTGCCAAGATTGTGGTCGCCGTTACTGCTGCCAGAGTTGTGGTGGCCAGAATTTCCAGGAAAATCCCAATGAGCCTTGCACTTGCGACACCATTGTCACTGTCCATTGCCACGACTATGGAGATCTCATTACCCACACCTTCAATAAAACCGAATTCATGGATCATATCCGCACCCACACCAAGGAGCACCCTGAAATTGGCAAAATTCATCACCTTCCCACTCACACTCTCGATGCCCCCTCAACAAACCATTTCGAATATGATTTAACACAAGGCGGATGGTTCATGTCCACAGATTTGGATCAGCTTCTGAACTACTCCACCTTCATCCTTGAAAACGGAATTGAGTACAAAAATGACTTCTATGGAAGCCTCCTTTGCTTCAAAGAGGAACACGATGTATCAGGCGTCCCTGACAAAGTTGTTGGATGCATGAGCACACTCATTCGCAAACTCTGCGCGCAGGACTACTTAGATGCCGCAGTTGAGGAAGAAGATGATGAATAGAGTTTATAAAAGCTAGAAAGTGCAAATGAAAAATGAGAAAAGTGCAAATGAAAAAAATAAAAAAGCCCTAAAAAGCTTTTTTAATTTTCATTGACTAATGGAATTACAAATATGTAGAAAAAATTGAAGAATATTTTTGGAGAAGAGCAGGTAAGACCGAACAAGGGAAACCTAGTTTAGTCTTATTTGCTCGCTGCATATTGCTCGCTACAAGAAGAATGTCTGCTCAGCTCTCTTCCATCAAGTTCTTCAATGGTGTTCAGCCTTTTACGGCCGAAGAACACCTTCAGAACAAGGAAAACATTCTACTTAAAGACGGTACCCAATTTATTGCACTCAATCGTATTACCTTTCTCAAAGGGCTAATGAGTCGCGTGCATACAATTCCCGTCATTCAGGAAGAGACTTACGAGACTGTTGAACAAACGGTGTGCACTGCCAGTTATACAACTGACATGAGCTTCAAAAGTATTCAATTGACCTTTGCATTTGATCCCTCTGTATTTACAAACTACTCCATCTTTGAGTTCACTGAACAAGAAATCTTTCCCAGTCTAAATGGGATAGACTATCGTTTGGGTAACCTTCGCTGCTACACAATCCAGTCTTGGTCTTCGAATAAACCTCTTAAAATGCTTTTCATTGGGTCTACACCTGTCCATTGTCATCGCCCCTGGCAGTACAACTCAGATGCTGATTCAGACGAAGACAATGAAGACACCTACTTGGTCATCCCACCCATCTTCATTCCTGAAGAGAAGAAACAGTCTGAAGAATTCAAAGAATTTGACACTCCCGTTTTCCGCTCCTTAACTTCAGAGAATCTCGACTGGCCTGAAGCCTACTAATCCATAAATCCGAAAAAGTGAAAAGTGCAAATATACAAAGAGCAAAATTATAAAAAGAAAAAAGCCATAACAAGCTTTTTTCTATAAAAAAATTGAAGAACATTTCAGCCAATTTAGTATCCAGATCCAAAGTTATCTAAGGATCTTTTGCAAATGCCCTATCTCTTCGAGATCACTTTTCCCCAAATTGACATGAACTATTTGCAAGACTGTAAACAAGTCGTGCAATTTACGCTTCATGAAGACTTGCAGCACTCTACAAAATTTGCCATTCTGTTATACGATGACATCGTCATGCTCCAAGCTGACGATAAACTGTATAGCATCTTTATTGTGAACCAATTTAATACGCTCTCTCAGGTGCTCGATACACTTCAATTTGACTACCACCAAATTGATATAACCTCCAATATTCTGACGAATCATGTGACGAGTCTAATTCTCTCATTGGAACTTCAGAATATTACTCCCTTCACAATGAACATCTATACTTCTAAATTTATTCTTCAAAGTATGCTATCTAACACTCCTTTACCTGTCTTACAAATCGCGAAAGAACAAGTTCGTTGCGCTCTTCAAAAGAGCCACATTGCAGTCGAATGTGCCGAATTAGTTCTTGAATAGGATATCTTATATAAACTCATAAAAATGTGTAAAAAACCCCATAAAAAACGGAAAAAGCATAATGCTTTTTTCATTAAAAAAATTGAAGTTATTTTTTGTATATATATGTACTGAATACTTATATTTGTAAGGCAATACGAATATAAGTTATACGCGATCCCTTTACCAACTCAGTCCTTTACCAACGCAGTCCTTTACCAACGCAGTCCTTTACCAACGCAGTCTTTTACTAATGCAACCATTATGGAAATCATTCACCTACTTTCCTCATCAAGAGGAAGGCATTGAATGGATGTTGGAAAAAGAACGCAAAGGAACTTTGGTACCAAATAAGGGTTCTTCTACGTATAAAACGGTTTATGGAGGATTACAGTGCGATGATATGGGTCTCGGAAAAACGATCCAAATTACATCAGCGCTTGTCAATAATCCAAAATCTAGTACACTCATTGTTGCCCCTCTTGCAATGGTTGAAACTTGGACTTCTATTTGCAGCCGTGCTGGTATGCGCGTATTTGAGATTCAAAAACAGGCATGGACATGTGTTAACACAGGCGTTAACTTTCCAGCTCGCTTTCGCAAAATGCGCCCATCCGTGTATGTCACAAATTATGAGAAGATTATTCACAATCCCTCGTTCTTTAAGATTGCATTTGACCGCATTGTCCTGGATGAAGCCCATAAAATTCGCAACGGTGATGGCGTATTTGCTAAGAGTGTTCGTCATATTTCTGCCCCCATTCGCTGGGCAGTTACAGGCACGCCCCTCGTAAATTCTCTAAAAGACATTGTGAGTCTTTTGGCATTTATTGGAGTTCCACATTCACTCTTTTATTCATGGGAGCCTCGCTATTACGAAATCTTACCTGACCTATTGATTCATCGTTCACTTGAATCTCTTCGTGGAGTAATTGAAGGCGTGCCGCCTGCTCCTGAAATTATCAATGATATTATTCCCTTTGTATCAGAGGAAGAAGAGGAATTCTATCAAGGTGTTCAATGTGTCGATGAAGAATTGGCATCGAAATATACCCGTGATATTCTCACTAGCACGGAATCCTTCAAATTTCTACTTCGTTTGCGCCAACTCTCAGTGCATCCCCAAGTATATATCAATGCAAAGCGCCGTGAAGACCCTACATATGATCGCGAAGACTGGAACGAACCTTCCACCAAATTTGAACGCATCAAAGAAATTATTGTCGATGACGATGATAAACGAGTTCACAAGTATATTATCTTCTGCCAATTCATGGAAGAAATGGAATTGCTTGAGAATGAACTCAAAGCAATTGTTCCTGAAGTACTCTTGTACAATGGGTCAATGACGCAAAAACATCGCACAGAAGTGCTTGCGTATTCGAAACAAACCGAGAAAACAACAGTTATGTTAATTCAATTACAAGCGGGTGGAGTTGGTCTTAACTTGCAAGAATATGATCGTATCATATTTGTAAGTCCATGGTGGACAAGTGCTCTCATGGATCAGGCTATAGCTCGTGCTGTGCGTATGGGACAAAAAGAAGTGGTGAAAGTGTATCATCTCAAACTCTGGGAAGAATGGGAAAATGTTCAAATTATTAATATCGATTCAAAAATTCAAGAAAAAGCGGATGAAAAACGAGAAATGCTTGAAAAAATATTTAGTATCTGTGCGCAAGAGCAACTTATGAAAAAATGGGCTGAAATGGATGAGTTGGAGGCTGAATTAAAGGCTAAGGCTTTAGAGGCAGAAGCCTTAGAGTCGGCTAAAGCCTTACAACCAGGTGAAATGCGTCAATAAATTAAAAAATCTAATAAACACTACATTAAAACATAAAGATTTTTTAATGTAGTGTTTAATGTAATTACTAATCTATCCCTGAATAATATAAAGAGCGCACATCGTAATATAGTATAATGTCTCAAGCTTCATCAAAAAAAGTCTTTATGCCTGATGGTGTCGGATATGTAGAACTATTAGAAACATTTGGAGACGACCTTACTGTTGTCAATGCAGCACGTGTATCATTTGATAAAGTATCTCACGAATTAACTGACGCTGATAAAAAACTTATTCGCTATTTGGCAAGTCATAATCACATTAGTCCTTTTTTTCATCCTCAAGCACGATTTCGTCTAAAGATGCCCCTTTTTGTCTGCCGCGAATGGTTTCGTCACACAATTGGTCTAGCACGCAATGAAGTCAGTCGTCGATACGTAGATACTCCTCCTGAATGCTGGGTTCCTGATAGCTCCAATATTAGAGAACGCGACCCCAAAGTCAAACAAGGCTCAAAAGCTACCGCCGTTGCATCTGCAGATGAAGTCCATCAACTTATGCAAGAACAGGTTGATTCCGCCATGGATACATATCATACCTTGCTAGAACGTGGAGTCGCACCAGAAGTTGCACGTTCCGTTTTACCCCAAGGAATGTTCTCTGAATTCATTGAAACGGGATCACTTGCAGCATATGCACGTATATGTCAACTTCGGTTAGACCCAACTGCCCAGAAGGAAATCCGTGATTACGCCAATACAGTATGCGAATGCATGAATGAACAGTTTCCCGTTTCTTGGAAGGCTCTAATGCCTTAATGCCAAAAAGTGAATAATATATTATAATATAGATAAACTAGTATAATAAGAACTTAATTTCATAGTAAAATGAGATTGAACCAATAAGAAGATAAATGTAAAGACTGCGCCATTTTTAAGTTCAATAACTCTTAGATGGTCAAATCCGTATAGTCCATTAAATGGCGATGGTATTAATTCAACTATATTTTTTATTATGTAAATAACAATACCAGAAATCCACATCATTCCTATCAATTCAAATGTTCGTCTTAACATACTCTTTTTTTTCTCTGATTTTTCATTAAAAGTACCATATAATTTATCAAAACATTTTGCAAAAAATATACCTAATACAAAATATATACTTGTAATATAACCAATATCAAATATTTTAACAGTTCGTATATGAATATCACTCACTAGTTTATTCATCTACTATATTGCTCTGAAATATAAATAACTTAAACTATATTTCATTTATTATTTAAATGGAATTACTACATGCTATTTATGAAGTCATTCAAATTGAAAAAAAGAAAACACCAGATACAAGAGAAATATTGGATAAACTTCGCAATTCATTAGAGCCTTATATATATTTCTATTTAATAGAAAAATATGGAGAAATGCTACAGAAATTCTGGGAATCCTATCGACCTCCATGGCAATCAGATAATGTATTTGTAATAGCAGAACGCCGCGCACATCCCAACTTTCGTTTTATTTTACAGAATATTGCATGGGCAGGACCAGATATGGCTGTCTATATCTATTGCTCTAATGAAAATCAGGCATTTATTGAAGCGATTTTAGGTGATAAACGTGATTGTTATCATATTATTCCTGTTTTTTCTGGGAATCCTACGAGAGAAGATGGGAAACAGGCATACAATACGCTCTTAACAGATTATCGTTTTTATCAAACAATTCAGGCAAAATATATGCTAACCGTGCAATTGGATAACATTATTCGTAAAAAGATTGACCCTATCATTTTTACTGGTGATTATTGGGGTAATCCATGGAGCTGGGATTCAGGTGCGGCAGGTGGCGGTGGTGCTACAATACGCAATGTAAATGCTATGATCGAGTTATGTCGTGTACATCGTCCTGAGCCGAATGAACCATTTAATGACACTGAAGATAAATGGATTAGCGATCGTGTTACGAATTATCCAGATGAATCATTTCGTTCGAATAATTTAATGGAGTCTGTATTCGTAGAAGATCCTTATATTTTACATCAATTCTGGACATTTGGGAATGATTATCTTGTACTATCGCGTGAGGCATTTGCAGAATGTTGGAGGAAATTATTGACAATTGGATAATTTATTATAAATTATAAAAAATTGATATCGTATAGTTTAAACTATCTAGACAATACGATATAAGATGGGTCATCTCACTTTACTGATTGGATGCATGTTTGCACAGAAGACGACTGAACTTCTTCGTCGTGTTCGTCGCTATAAATCGATTGGCTATAAAGTGCTCGTCGTGAATTACATCGCTGATACGCGCTATGGTAAAGAATGTATTGCATCTCACGATAAAGAAACAGAAATGGCAGTATGTGTCGATTTCCTACGACACGTCGAACATTTAGTACATACAGGAGATTATCAGGTGATTGCGATTGATGAAGGACAATTCTTTGGAGATTTATTTGAATATGTAACGAGGTGGGCCGATACTCTCCCTATTCATATTGTAATTGCGGGTCTTAATGGAACATCTGAACGACAACCATTTGGTGATATGCTACGCTTGATTCCCCATGCAGAGGAAGTAGAACATTTGACTGCATTGTGCTCTGTGTGCTCTGATGGAACTCCTGCAATCTATTCAAAATTTATGGGTGATGAACAAAAAGTAATTCATATTGGTGGTGCTGAATCATTTATTCCTGTCTGTCGTGCCCACTATCTAAAATAGAAAGCCTGCCAAAAATCATAGAAAATCTGCCAAATAAAAACTAACCTACGTAATAGAATGCCACGTATATATGATTCATCATTTCTGACACAACGAAAGGCAGAACAAGCTGCAGCTAGTTCTTTTTTTACTTCCGCTAATGGAAGTACGGTGCCTTGGGGCTCACGGCCATTACTCGGCATTAAAGATAGTTCCATTCTATATGCCGTAAAAAATGGAGCTATGACCGAATATACTCGTTTTGATGGATGCATTGGAATCAGCCCTGGTTGCCCCTGTTCTGTTCTAGCCGCATCTCTTAGCGGCTCTAATCCAGCTGTTCCTGGATTTGTCAGTGGAATCCGATTTACGGTCGGTTCTATTATTGTTTCATGGAATGCTCCTACTACTGGCAATGGACCTTTTTCTTACGTTATTACTCCATATCTGAATGGTGTTGCATTATCCTCTGTGACTACTTCTGCATTATCTTATCGTTTTACAAATTTGGATGAATTTAAAAATTACACCTTTAATATTTGCGCAGTTAATGCCGCAGGAACAGGCCCTATTATGAATTCAAACACATTTATGGCTCCTCCTAATACATTATCTGGAATGTTAGCTGGCATATCTCCTATTGTAGATATTGCATCATCAGTGACATATATTATTAATTGTGGATTAAATATGCTATTGCAACACATTGCATCAATCAATATTGGTCCAACTATTGCATCACGTATTGTCTATCTGTGGGTTGCATCTGTTGTACAAGCATGGAATTGGATTACATCTGATACACATATTTCTGGTGTACATGATAACTGGGACTGGAGTCTTAACATCGCACCATCTCCTTTAAATAATTGTGATAGTATTGTATGGCTTGCTGCAGTTATAGATTATGTAACACCTAGTTTTATTACTGGTTATACCTCTATTTATACTTATGATGCAGCAACACTTGCCCGTGTTAAAAATGTGGGTAATTGGAATGGATGGCAGGCTGCATGGAATACTTGGTACACTGGTCGTCAAGCAGATGGCTCTGTTGCAGCCATTGCAAATCAGCCCACTGCATCTGCCAATTGGGGACAGACTATTATTGTTGATGGCGTAACTGTAAATAATATTTCTGCATTTCCTAATCCATTACAATGGACTCGTCTTACTGTTGGTGGAAAAATGCAGAAATATCTGACCTATTCATGGAATACTGTTTTGAGTTCATGCTTAACAGAACAGAATGAAGTTGATATTATGGGGTCTGTTGCACCCCTTACTGGTGCTGCTCGTGATGCAGAAGTGGATCAAGTACTTCAAATGGCACAATTATTAAATGATACTCAGAAAGTTCAGGCTGAATTCTGGGCTGGCTCTACACCTGGTAATATATCACCTCCCTTAATGAGTGTATGGCTATGGAAAGAATATGTTCGCTCTATTGGAGCAACATGTCCTTCTATCATGTATTCCTTATTGGATTTAGCTGTTCATATGTTTGAAGGTGCACGTGTAACCTGGCGTATTAAATCTGCTTATATGGAGTCTCGTCCCATTCAAGAGATTCGTCGACGCTATACTGGACAAATTGTTACATCATGGAATGGAGTTATTAGCGGCGATCAATGGATGCCTTATCAGCCCTCCAATTTTGTAACGCCGCCTTTTGGAGATTTTAACTCAGGACACAGCCATTTTACCAAATTATTTGCACTTACGATGAACAAATGGTTTGGTAGTAATATTCTGAAAAATACGATTACATATGATGGATTATCATTGATGTCTCAGTTATTTACTGAAAATCAAGTTGCAGCATATGGTGATTTTTTAGTAGGCGCTGGGTCATCTGGTGTTCAACCTGGCGTTGTTCCTAGCGCTCCTGTTACATTCTCTTTTAATACTTGGAATGACATTGCAGATAGTGCTGGCTATTCACGGTTGTATGGTGGTATTCATTGCTTATCTGCTCATACCACTTCACAAACTACTGCTGTATTAGTTGATTCTTATATTAACTCTAGTTGGAATATTGCTGCTAATACTCTAATGTCACCGTTTGTTGGACAGAGTCATATTAGCGCTGCAGAACCTGATGCTGGTGCACAGAGTATCATAGATTGGATTAACACCCCTTGCACATGTCCTACACATACACCTGCTCCTGCTCCTGCTCCTATAGAACCCGTTGCACCTGTAGAACCTATTGCTCCTGTTGCTCCTATAGAACCTGCTCCTGCTCCTGTAGAACCTGCTTCTGTAGAACCTGTAGAACCTGCTCCTGTTGCTCCTGTAGAACCTGCTCCTGTAGAACCAGTTGCACCTGTAGAACCAGTTGCACCTGTAGAACCTGCTCCTGTAGATCCTGTAGAACCCGTTGCACAACTCTAAACAACAACATTACCCATTAATAATCTTAAACGTTCCGATGCAGAATACCATTTTTTCCATTGATCTAAACGAACCCATTGCTGTCTTGTTGCAGCTGCAATACATTCAATTAAGGTAGTATAATCTGCAGAAGATAAATACATCTGTCCATATTGTTGACAGAAATCAATTGATTCAATTGGCTCTTGTTCTTTCATTACACGGACATTATTATGAAATAAAAATAACCATGTACGAACTGAATCTCTCATAGTTGCTCCATAAGTATCTTTGAGTGATGGAAATGGATTTGATACAAGATATGCTTCTGAATGATTTTGGCAATCAGGGCATGGTAGAATAGATGGTAACATAGTAATTAGGGTTTTTACATAATTTGATTGGTCTGCATCCATAATTTTACTGCCCGAATGTCCGATCTTCTCCGCAATGATATGAAGATATTTCCATAGAATTGGACCCCATTCGGTGGGCGGTAGCAGTCGTGTTGATTCGCGTAACATTGCTGCATCTATTGTACCATTTTTGCGTTTACCGCATCCACAAGACATTTATAATTTTATTGTGAGTGGTTCTTTATATTGGATTTGATAGCGACCTCAAATAATCGCGACTTCAAATTTTGATATGGCACTTATTATATGGTTGAAAAACAACCATATAATAATAGCGACACTATGTTTCGATCATAGGACCTTTTGGTTATGAGCCAAACGCACTTCCTCTGTGCTATGTCGCTATTAAGATATTATCATAGCTTAATAGCAACATATAGTCCAGACGGGACTTGAACCCGCAGTCTCACGATTAGAAGTCGTGCGCGATATCCAATTTCGCCACTAGACTTAGAGGTCCATAGGACCTATTCTACAAGAATCACTTGTTCTTTAAGTTCTTACAAATATTAATGCCCCAAACAAGCTTGTCAAAACCATTGCTAATTTATTGGATACACATGATGGATAAACTAAGTAAATGCGATCTTTAATCCAGAAATACCATATCAACAAAATTCCATATGCAATTGCAATAGCTAAATGTGTCATAGGAAATCCTAGAATTAAGAATGGAAGTACATGTAATAACATATCACCACAAAACATGATAAACAATTTTGCATCCGAATCAATCTGTGGAAAAACAGAATCAAATAATTCACGATATACTTCTCTAATATCACATGATATCCATACAGATAATACACCTGCAAAACAGAACATTGTCGTCCCGCGCACAATATCTTTATAGAAAGGCTCTTTAATGAATACTAACAATCCAATAAGAATCCAATTTATAAATGTAAAATACTGTAGGAATTTTGTTATCATCTACTTATCAGGATAAAAAGCTTTTTTGAAATCATATAAATTCTCTGTACCCATCGATTGATTACATGCCTGACAGATTGGTCGTAGATTCGTAACTGTATTAGGTCCACCTTGCGAATATGGTACAACGTGTCCTGCATTCCAAGTATCAAATACATCTAAGGTTCGTTTACAACAATAACAACGGCCATATACTGAATTCCCATTATATTCCTTCCAAACTTCACCGCGAATCATTTTCGGTATTTGGGGTCTTGACTTCGTTATTGACTTCGTTATCGACTTCGTTGCAGGTTTAACAGTAGGAATAAATATATTCTTAACAGTTTGAGTACGCATCCAATTTGAAAAATAGGTTAGCATCTTTTCACGAGTTCGCTCATCATATGAAAATAGAATTCGCTTGAAATATGGATATGACATTAATAGTATATATGCTAAATTAGTTTAAATTATATAGAAAGAATAACATCGTTCTATATAAAATTATGCCTTCGATGGGAATCGAACCCATGACCTATCGCTTACAAAGCGATTGCTCTGCCAATTGTAGCTACAAAGGCTTCTTGTGGATTTCTCCACAAACTATAAAAGTAGAGCATCTTTAAGCCCTTTTTTTATTAAAAAATTGAATCCAGAACATCTAAGAGTTTTATAGATATGTTTCGCAGACTCCTCGGATATCTCGTTACACAAATGGAAAATAAATGCTCTGACTGTACTCTACAACTAGAACAATGCATTTGCCAGGACTATCCATGGGAGGAAAGAGTTGAAAATCTTATACGATGCGAACGCTGTCATACATATGATTGTATTTGCGGTGACAGTGATTTTGAAGACGCAATCTCAAAAGAAGCTGTTGAAGTCTGTCCTGATTGCCACTGGAGTGTTAAAATTGCGGGTGATATTAAAATACAATGTGTCTGTAAAACTAGGTCTTCTTAATAAAATGAAATTCTAGATTTCCCTCCATTGTATACCACGTAATCAAACACGGTTTATCATATTTCTGTATAATTTCTTCAACTATACGTGAAAGAGTGCGTTCATCGGATGCAATTCCTGATACATGCTCATGCTCTTCTTCAATAACTGGTTTTACTCCATAGGAATGTACAATGTATGCCATTGCTACATATATTTCTTTTTTAGTTTAAGTTAAAAACATACATATAAACAGATGACCACAATCTATTGTGTAAATAACAGCACTGCTTTAAAAAATAGTGATATGATTCTTATGATAAGTGCCATTAATACAATGTTACCGGCTTTTTGTGCTGCATGGGCTCCTCAAGCCAAGCCATTTACATGTGCTGTTGCACCTGTTGGATTTAAAGCGAATAGTATGTATTGTATGTTTCTGGATAGCGCTGATCAATCTGGCGCACTTGCATACCATACTGAAACAAATAATGTACCATTCTCAAAAGTATTCGTAAAAACAGTTCTTAAGTATGGCGGTGTCATTCAACTCGGTGTGAATAATTCTGTTCCTACTGTTGCACAAGCCTTCTCTCATGAGATTTTTGAAATGATTGCTAATCAAAATGTAAATGTATGGTGGCAATTATCCAATGGATACCTTGTTCCTGCTGAAGTATGTGATGCTGTTCAAGGCAACTTAGTTAGGGTTAAAGTTGGATCTGTTACTGTTGGATTAAGTGATTACATCCTACCTGTATGGTCAGACCCTCAGGCTACTCGCGGTCCTTATAACTATTTGAATACATTAACTAGACCATTTCAGCTCGCTAGAGGTGGATATTCAATTGTTATGAGAAATAATGTCATGTATAATGTATTTGGTATGGAATCATCTGATTATGTTAAACATTATGGCGAAGAAAATCGTATCAAATGTTTGGCTACTGCGACTAATGCAACTTCTTCGACTGCTTCGACTGCTCCGACTCAATAGAATAATCTTACTAGAATAATAGAATGTTTAAATATACTTCTGTGCAATCACATTCCGATTTTGTAAATGGTAAGTTAAAAAAGAAAATACAGACTGTTAAAATTAATGGCAAAAAAGGATTCAAATCTGTATCTGTTGTTAATAATGGTCGACGATCCACATCGAAGAAACATCTAACTAGAAAGGAAATGGCATGTATTCGACGATGCCAATTCATTCCTGGATTATTTAAGGATTGTAGGTCTTGTGTTTAGAGGCTTTTTCTTAACAAGTTCTAACAAGTTCTAACAAGTTCCTATTTTTGCCCTAGATAAACTGCAAAATACTATAAGGTCTATCATCTAAAATGGTAATTTTAGATAATGTCTCTTCACTTACCATAGTAGTCATTACTTTCATAAGCCCAGACACATAAATGGTAGGATTAATCACCTTTACTTCCACCATTGTATCCACATACTTATTCATTAACAAATCGACAATTCCCACTCCTGTCTTAATTTCTAGAGTAAACTTTGCATCAAATCCTTCGCAATCAATAATGCAAATCCATTTTTTACCTTGATTAAGTGCCATTGTTTTATCAATATGTGCCAAGATTCCATCGGAATCATCATATCGTTTAGCCTGGGATGGTTTTGAATAGTATACAATAGTTCCTCTTTTCTCTGCCACCTTCTTAAATGAATGGGCCATAGGATCTGCTGCACATATCTGACAGACGGTGTTCATCGCTAACTCTTAGTTATATATATGTATGCAGTATTTAGACACTGATGCTTACAATTCTAATTTTATGCATTGTGCTTTTTTTCTGGTTTACTCAGAAACCACCATATATACCAAGAAAAATATGGACGTTTTCTGATAATCCGGATACACTGAATATACAGAATGCATTGGATTCACGTGATGACCTTGTTATTCTTACAAAAAAGAACTATAAAGGATATGTTGTTATTCCCGAAGATATTTCGGAACATCCTGTATTTACTATTAACAGTCAACGGTTTCGCGATTTAATTTGCTTATGGGTACTTGCTGAACACGGTGGATTATGGATTAACACCGTGCACCAAGAACACGGCGGGATATGGATCAACGCCTTGCACCAAGAACATGATGTTAGTACCGTGCACCAAGAACACGGTGGTAATCCATTAGAATTAGCATACAATTCTGATAAAGAATTTAATGGATATTATACACCTCACGGTATTGATACACGCTATATGGAATGTAAGAAAGAAACTCCCTTTATTTCTGCATGGCGCGATGAGTATTCACGGATGGCTCAGTTTCCTTCTGTTGAACGATATTTGGAATCACGTTCTATAGGAGACATCCGATATGAAAATATGGATCCACTTATGGTTGCATGCAAATTGATTCTTCCTGAACATATTAAGAATATTGAATTACGTGGTTGATTACGGTTTGCTTAAGTGTATAAAACTGAAAATGTATAATGACATATTTAGTGTTAAGTGTATTAACTTTATTAGAATTTATAATGTTCTAAATATTTAGGATGAGTAATCAGAATATTGCAAATATTACTGATAAACTAGAACAATCTAAAATACCACCAAAAGATTTTATTGAATTTCTAATCATTATTGCTACAAATATTCATCTTCCTGAAGCAAAATTTAATGATATGCTATCATATATTTATACACAATTAAAAGCAGCAATAACAAATATATTTAAAACTGAAAATGAATTGAATATAATCAATACAATTTATGTTATATATAATATACTTCCAATAAATCCAGCCCTTTATAATGCACGTGAAAAATTTATAAAATATCTTGCAGAACGTAAACAAACACTTACTGCATCTACTACATCTACTGCATCTACTGCATCTACTGCATCTACTGCATCTACTGCATCTACTGCATCTACTGCATCTGTTGCATCTGCATCTTCAGTGACAAATAATACACATAAGAATGCTATAGTTCCTGCAGCCGATGAATCAAAAAGTGAAGCTGCCTCAGCAGCAGCTTTAAATCATATTTTCTCACTTCCAATATTTAAGCATACTACATCACTTTCATTACCAAATGTACATTTTTCAGATGAATGTATTATATATAAAGATGCCGAAGAGGAAAAGAAGTCCGTACAAGATTTATTACATGATGATAAAGATCATGGTATAAAATATAAATTATTATATGATATTGCATATACAATATGTCGTACATTATCAGATCAGTCGCATGATTTTCAGAGTATAGAATTTAGACCAATTATTTTATATATTACAATGGAATCAATACACACTATAACTAACCTAATTAGTTCTGCTAAAATCGATGAAAACCTTAAAAAACATTATACTGCTTTTGCAAGAGAGTGGCATACAAAATTATTAACACTCATTAATCATGGTAAAACAATAAACAATGAAGCATGTAAAGAGTATATAGAAGAAATTGGTAATGCATTTGTAGAATTTGGTACATCTATTCTTGGAATTCCATATTTTAATGCATATCCAAAAACATTAGAACAATGTAAAAAAAATAGCTATAACATAAAAGACCCACAACAAATGACGGCTCTTCATAAGATTCTTACAGATAATGGTGTAGAGTATGCATATTATGAAAGTCTATTTGGAAAAATTCCAGGATTAGGTTTACTACGTAATGATAATAAAGAATCGTCCATTTGGAAAGATCTAATGAATCAATTAACACTTAAACCAATTGCTACAATATGTGAAATTCCAGGAGGATGTGCAAATGCAGGTTCAGGATGTACAAAAGGAGAAAAAATAATTGCTAGTGCATGTCGTGAACTATTAGATGGCATATCACTTCATATGTTTGGAGGCTTTGCAACTGTAGAATTTAAAAAAGAAAGTCAAGAAGGTAAAATAGGTACAATTACAGTACGTAATCGAAGTAGCACTAAATCTATTGAATTCAAAGGTATACTATCTGTAAATAATATTGCAAAACTATTAGGATTTCCAAAACAACGAGGTAAACAAGAGGATGACGGTGCAGAATCGAAAAAAAATACGTTAACAATTACTAAAATACGTAAAGACACTACAACATACACATCTGATGAACATTTAAAACAATTAATAAAAAGTGATATAGAACTACAGGCATTTTGCTTACTTGCAAAAACCTATGGAGACGATGTACAGATACATGCGATATCTGATCTTGAAAGTATGATTAGCACTGCAGCAGCAACATCTTCTTCATCCTCCTCTCCTCCCCCTCTTCCTCCTTCAGGTCGTCTAATAATACCAAGAGGTCAAGGACTAAAACTGGTAACAGTATTTAATGATACATGTGCTTTATTAAGTGCACGAATGCTTGGGTTAGGGCATGTACTACTTTCTTCTAAGAAAGATGTTGTACATTATGTATTTGATAATAATGTGTTCAAATTAAATCCAGATGCAGTAGCTAACAGAAAAAAAACATTTGCACAAATATTTTCTAATATTCATATCATTATACCATATATTATACAATGGTTTGACATAATAATAAAAACTATATCATTAGAACTGCAAACAACTACAAATCCAAATTTATTTTTAACATTATTAATGATGATAGAAAAATATAAAAAACAACGTAGTAAAGCAATAAAAGAATGCATAGACATAAATAGCATAGTAGGTTCATCTGTAGAAAATATTCAAAAATACATAAAATCAATGCCAGATACATTTAAGGCATGGTTAGTTAATATAACAAATCAAGATGTACTTCTGCAAGATTGTTTTAAGATATATGATGATACGTATGACTTATTGCATACTATACAAGTTGAGGATAGTGGTGCATCATCTTCAGGAAGATCACTATCAAGATCTGTATCACCAGCACTATCAAGACGTACAGTATCAAAATCACCATCAAGACTTGCTGCTGCATCACCATCACGATCACGATCAAGACCTGCAGCAGCTGTCTCCGTAAACAATAACGCTCCTATATCTGTATCTGATACTAAAGATTTATTTGAATTAGCAGGTAGATCTAAATTAAAAAATATTCAAGAATTATATAATACTATAAAATATCAAGTAGAACAAGTAGTAAGTACTGAGTATACACCTGATGTTGTTAAGTATTTAGTATATACTATTATTGTTTTAAATATTATACAAAAACATAATATGGATGTTATATTCGACTCTTTATTGAAGGAATTAAATACATTAATGAATGAGTATGGTCTGATAGATATTACAGACATAATTAACAGTTTTTATATGACCAATGCTATGACTAATCAGAAAAATCCTAATTATAATAGTATACCATTTTTAAGACAACAATTAAATTTAATGTTAAGAATTCCTAATACAATAACTTGCAATAGAATGTTACATATTATATATTACTGTCGTAAATGTAAATTATATTTTAAACAAAATAGTAAATCTTTAACTGTCTTTAATTTATACAATTTTATAGTAGCAGATGTAGATGAAAGACGTACGCTATTAACACAAAATGTTAATATAGGAACATTAAACGCATTGTTAGGCAAATTAAAAACAGACACACGAGCTAAATTAGATACTCTTTCAAAAATAAATAATGCTGCAGAAATGCAGAAAACATTGAAGGCTATGAAAAGGGTTGTGCGTACTGTGAATGCCGCAGAAGCAGTCATGTCTCACATAATTAAACAATTCTCTTTAGAAATAGCGAATTATGAGGAAGTGTTGTCTTTTTTAAATATAACAGATTTATCTATTTTAGAAAATGTACAATATACACCTGAACCTGTAAATTTAAGTAATATACAAACAAAACATAGAAATTCATTAAATGCATTAGTCAAGGCATTAAACAATTCATCTGTAACTTCATCTGCAAATTCATCTGCCATGGTATTAAACCCCAAATGTTCTATTCGTAAAGCATTAAACTTGTATATTCAAAGTTCATCTGCTATGGTATTAAACAATTCATCTGCAAATAATAACACATTGATTAAACAAATTAGTGCATTAAAAAAACTACGCCAAGAACTAAAAGAACGACAAGAAAAATTTTGGAAAGTTCAAGAACAAATGGATGTGAATGCTGCTGCTGCAAAAGCAAACGCAAATGCAGCAGAAACAAAAAAAGCAAAAACAGCAAAAACAGCAAAAAAAGCAAAAACAGCAGAAGCAGCAGAAGCAATAGCTCCATCTTCAAGTTCATCTGCCCTAATGACTGTAGTTAATCCTAGTGAAAATCCTAAGAAACGACCACTTAATAATAGCCCATCTCAAGCTAATATCCCCAATAATTTTACTAACGCTAATCCTAACACTAATCCTGCCGAGAAGAAGAGTAAAGTAGATACTTCAGCATCTCAAGCTCCAAATAATACAACTCTAAATAATGCGACCAATGGAGGAACCCGCAAAAAACATAACCGTCGCAAAAAAATTGATACCAGAAAACGCCAACAAAAACATAAAAGACACAGTCGTAAATACAAACATGCAGCAATACGTACCTCCAAAGCCCGCCCCTCTCCCCGTCGATTTCGATGAATTCTTTTCCTCTCTCGCACCAAATGAAAAAACACTTCACTACTTAGCACAAGATAAACTAGGGTCTTCCTACTTTGTCCAATGGACACATATGTATACAAAATGGAGTAAAATGAAAGCAGAAAAAGAACAGAAAGAACAGAAATCCGAATAAGACTGTATTATGATTAAATATAAAAAATAGCAGTAAAAATCATATATTTTTGTTTTCTAAACAAAAATATGTTAATATGCTTTATAAATATCAGTATACGATAGATGCACTTTAAGGACAAACGAGTTCTTGAAATTAAAACAGTAGATGATATGCTTACTATTCTAAAAAAGGGAAATCCCTTATCATCTTATAAAAAAGGCACTCGCATTACTGTTTATAATAAGATGGAGCAAGGGTATAGTTATGTATTGAGTGAGAATCCAGGTGAGAATCTAGGATTTGATCTACAATTAACTCCTAAAGAAATGTTTGAACTAGGGTGTCTTAGTGGTACTTATATGACAGATTCAATTTTAGAATTTCCTAAAGAGTGGTTTATGACTGCTATTAAAAAAGGAAAGTTCTCGCCTGGAAAACCTGACCCATCTATTAATTATTTTAAAGTTGATTCACGCTTAACTTTACAAGAATGGAAAGAATACGGGTGGTTGCCAAATGATGATGGTCATGTTAGTAAGAAATATCCAATATTAAGTGATAAACATAAGAATCCCGATATACGTGGGTTTGTACAATGGTTGGTACGCTTTTATTTAGGAAGAAGGCTACCAGAGTTAGATGCAGTGCAAATTAAAAGATATCAAGCAATCCGAAGACATGCAGCACAAATAGAAAAACACTGTAAAGGTAAGTTAACATGTCACCCTCGTCAGCGTCAAACATTATTAAATTGGGGTTGGGATCCATTCATTTAAAAACAAAATCTCATGATAATTCAATAAAATATTCATTTATATTATGTTTCAAGCTTAAAAATAATATATAATAGATAAATAATATGACAATTTGTATTATGTGTACAAATACTGCGCATTTTAACATAAAGGGAAAGCCAGCGCGATATTGTAGTGAACATAAGCAAGATAATATGGCAAAAGTTACAGCAAGATTATGTAAACATGATTTATGTATTGTATCTGCAAGTTATGGAATTCCTAATGGAAAAGTGTTATATTGTTCTAGACATAAAGAAGAAAATATGATTGATTTAGTAACAAAACGATGTATATACAAAGAATGCACTAAATTTGCAATATATAATATTTTAGGAAAATCAGCACAATTTTGTGCAACTCATAAAACAGCTGACATGATAAATGTAAATAGACAATTATGTAAAGAAAAATCATGTAATTTACTTCCTAATTTTGGAATAATTGGTACAAACCCAGAATACTGTTCTATTCATAAAAAAGATGGAATGGTTGATATAAAAAATAAAAAATGTGAACATACTGGATGTACTACGCGTGCGAATTCAGGTATAAAAGGAGATATTGCTCGTTTTTGCGCAAAACACCGAACATCTTTAATGATGAATAATTCCATAAAAAGATGTAACTATATAGATTGTCAAATTACTGCAGTATTTGGAATAGATGGACAATCACCTGAATATTGTGGAACACATAAGAATGATAATATGATTAATATAGTATCAAAACGATGTAAATATAATGATTGTAAAACATATCCAATATTTGGATTCAAAGATAATGTTACACAATATTGTTATGTTCATAAATTACCAAATATGATTAATTTACGAGCAAAATACTGTTCATATCAAGATTGTTCTACCATTGGAACATTTTATATAAATTCAAATAGACAAAAATTATATTGTCTATTACATAAAACAGATCAAATGATGAGTTTAAATAAAGTGTATTGCAAACATCCATCTTGTAAAACGAGACCATCATTTGGAAAAAAAGATGGATTAAAAGAATTTTGTAGTAAACATAAATTAGCTGATATGATTAATGTAACAAATGTTTTATGTAAATATAATGGATGTAATACATGTGCATCATTTGGAGTAAAAGGCAAAAGAAAACAATTTTGTGCAAAACATAAACAAGATGATATGATAAATGTAGTATCAAAGACATGTAACTATCTCAATTGTATGTTATATCCATCATTTGGTTATAAAAATAATATTGCACAATTTTGTGCAACTCATAAAATAGCTGATATGATATATGTTAAGAATATTAATTGTATATTACCAACTTGTACAAATACAGCACGTTACAATCTAAAGGGTCAACTTCCGCAATTTTGCAGTGCTCATAAAACAAATGATATGATAAATATATGTAAAACATATTGTAGTACTCCAGGATGTATAATAGCAGGTAGATTTTCATTAAAAGATCAAGTACAAAAATTTTGTGCAACTCATAAAACAGCTGATATGATGGATTATTATCGTAAAAAATGCAAATACAATGGATGTACTACACGACCATATTATGGAAATAAGGGTGATATTGCAATGTATTGCAATATACATAAATTAAAGGATATGATATATATTACTAAAAATACATGTAGGCATATTGATTGTATAAAAAGACCATCATTTGGCTACAAAGATAATATTGCACAATTTTGCGGAGTGCATCGTTTACCTGATATGATAAATGTAGTTTCCAAACACTGCGAATATACAGGTTGTGATAGTGTTAATCCTTCATTTGGATATAAAAATAATATACCACGATTTTGTAAAAAACATGCATTAACCAATATGATATGTGTAAATAAAAAAATATGTATAGCAGATGGATGCATAATAAGTGCAACATTTGGTAAAAAAAATGCAAAACCTCTATTTTGTGCAACTCATAAAACATGTGATATGATTGATCTTGCACATATGGTATGTATAGAAACAGACTGTAAAATACGAGCATATTATGGAAAACCAGGTACAAATGTATCTCATTGCGCTGAACATCGTACACAAGGCATGATTAAACGTTCTAATTGCAATTGTAATATAAAAAACTGTAAAAATATGGTAATATATGGCAGTAATTTAACTGCATTACATTGTGAAACTCATAAAGTAGATAATGAACTGAATTTAGTAGAAAAAGAATGCATTCGTTGCCATTTAACAATGATTTTAGATCAAAATAGTTATTGTGAATATTGTAATCCAGAGTCATTTCAAATAAATAGACTTGCTAAACAAAATGCACTTATGATATATTTGAATGAATGTAATTTGATAGGTTCTTCAACTGATTCTATTGTAAATGAAGGATTATGTGGCAAAGAACGACCAGATCGTGTATATGAAATGGATGATAAAATAATTATATTAGAATGTGATGAAAATCAACATCGTGAACGTGTATGTTTATGCGAACAAACACGTATGATAAATATTGGTGAAGGATATGGAGGTCTTCCTGTATATTTTATTCGATGGAATCCAGATCAATATGTATCAACAAAGATAGAATCTGTAGCAAAACGTCATAAACTTGTTGCAGATTATATTCGTGATATACTTGCAAATAGTATAGTATTACCTATTGCACATATTTCAGTTATATATTTATACTATAATGGTTGGACTGGGTTATCAAATGAAGAATGGACAATTCTAAGTTCATATAAATAATTGATGCGGGTCGACGCATTCCCGAGTTAGATGAAATTCAAATCAAACGCTGGAAAGCATTCCGACGACACGTTGGCCAAATCAAGGCCAATTGCAAGAAAGGTGATTTAGATTGCCGTCCGATTCAACGACAAGCTCTTTTGCAATGGGCGCATGATCCGTTTATTTAAAATATATGCGTATATTATAAGATGTCTAACTCAAATAACAATAACACTTTTTATCCACTTAACGAAAACAACAACGCTACCAAAGCCATGTCATTTCGCGAAGCTCAGAAACGAGCAAATAATGCGGCCAATAAAATTGCTGAAGCAGCTAAAGCTAAATTCTTCAACAGACCTATTAATAATAATGGGTCCAATGGCACTGTACAGTCGAAAGGCGGAAAGCACAAAAAACACACTCGTAAACACAAACACACTCGTAAACACAAACAAGTTCATAAACGCAAACACACTCGTAAACATTAACTTACGGTATAAATATTGTTTCATTTAATTTATAATTTTACAGTTGTAATATAATTATAATTGTAATTCTTTCATATCTAATTCATCCTCTAATTCATCATCCTCTTCATCCTCCATCTCATCCACCTTCCTCTTACCTGAGGCTTTGCCTAAGGATTTGCCTTGCGAGTCGGCTTTGCCTTGTAACTTCGTAAACTCCCTCGTTAACCCCGATTTTGTCTTGCTCGGAACTTCCACCTTCTCCATCGACAAATCATGAAGCGTATCTAAATCCTCTCTGATAATACCCATTTCCGTCATTTCTTTAACTGCATCCTTCTTATCTTTGTACATTATCCAGTTCATCAGAATCGTATGTATCGTTCCCATATAATCCAACCGCATCTTTTTCGTCGGTATGTCCATTCGTTTTGCTAAATCGTGGCACCATACACGATGCTTACTCCGCTTAGATTCCTTTCCAAGGAATGACGGAAAGATTTGACTCGGTGTATAACCTGTCACCATTTTTGTAACCGCCGTTGTATTTGAAACCACATGCGGCAACAGCGTCCAATCCGTCATAACTTGTTTCGAAATGACATCGCCAAATGACAGGCGCTCTGCTGCTCCAGCCAATTCATCTATATCGGTCGAGGCCGCTGCATAAGCCTCTTGTACCATTAACGGTATCATACTGAAATCCGTAAAGACCAAATCATCTGCTTCTGCGAAGGTAAGTTTCTTATTTCGCATAAGCTTGAACGTTGCCGAGAAGATATCGTCCTCCTTATCCTTTTTTGTCGTTAACACCCGCTCTTTGGCTCCCTGAGCAAAATCCAGCGTATTCAGAATCGATCTGATATCGTTTCCTGACTCTTCACATAGGCGTTCAATCTGCTCCTTTGTTGTTCCAGGAATCTTCTTCGCCAATACCGTTGCAACCGTTATTTTCATCGGTCTTGAACATTTGATATCCAGTGTAACATTGATGATCGGTTTTAACTTCGGTGGTCGTTCATTCGCGATACATATAATAGGAATTTGTGTTTTCCGAATAAGCTCGGCGATTTCTCCAATTCCACCACGCTCAGAAAGCCCATCGATTTCATCCATAATGACAACTTCCTTAAAGAGTCTCTTGAATCCGAGACCTTTTAATGCATGTACAGACCGCGTATCAGATGCATTATATTCGGCCACTTTATATCCCATTGCTTTTGATACCAAGTGAGCCATTGTTGTCTTTCCTATTCCTGGAGGACCCGTTATCAACACGCCTTTCTTTTCAACTTTAGGGAATTCTTTCAACCATTTTCCCAAATCATTTACTTGCTCTTTATGACCAATAATCTCTTGAATGGTGCGCGGTTTATACTTCTCCACGAACATCTCTTTCTTTTCTTTCTTCTCTTCCTCCATATGCACAATTGGAATTCCCATTATTTTTGCTTTTTTGTATCTGAATGATTCAGTTATAGGTCGACCATCATTGCAATGCGTTCCTGCATATAACGTTACACCTGGTTTTAGAACGAGGGATTTGAATGCAGTTGATAAGGAATTTGATAAGGAATCTGATAAGGCCGATGAGGCCAATAAGGAATCTGAATAATTTCCTGTAATAACCTGCATCTCTATCTTCTAGAGAAATTCTTATTTCCATCAATTTTATTAAAGGACTTAAAATAATCACTTTGTATATACATAATAATGTCTGAAATGCAATCTGGTAAGAAAGCTACGATTGAGCGTATCGAGAAACGGATTAAAGATAAAGAAGTGTGCGATGAAAAGACTGAGACTACTGAGACTAGTGTAGAAACTACTGTAGAGACTGCTGATACTTCTCAAACTCTTACTGAATCTGTTTCAGATTTGAATACTATGAATGAAGTAAAAGATGAAGTGAAAGACACTGAAGAGTCTGAAGTGAAAGACACTGAAGAGTCTGAAGTGAAAGACACTGAAGAGTCTGAAGTGAAAGACACTGAAGAGTCTGAAGTGAAAGACACTGAAGAGTCTGAAGTGAAAGATGCTGAAGAGTCTGAAGTGAAAGATGCTGAATCAAAAGATGATATGTTTGAAGATGTACCTGAACTTGTATCCGATTCAGATGAAGATGTAGTTTGCACATGCGATGATTCTAAATGCAAAATGGCTCAAATGGAGGAAGAGAATGAGGAAGAGGAGGATGAAGAGGAAGAGGAAGAGGAAGAGGATGAAGAAGAGGATGATGAAGACGAAGAGGAAGATGAAGAAGAGGAAGAAGAAGATGAGGACGAGAAAGAAGTTGTCTATCGCCTACGATGCACCGATGAAGATGTTCCTTCATTTCTAAAATACTTTGCCATTGTTTATCTTGCAGTTCATGTAGTAAATCTATTTCTTGTTACTAGAAATTGTGATGAATTCTAATTAGGAAAAGGTTCTGTATCTAAATAGTCTGTCAATCTAAAAGGATACGCCTTCAAATCTTCTGTCACACGTTCTTCTCTCGTATATCGAATAATTTTGTTAGGATCGTCATAAATGGCCTGATTTTTAGACCAATTATGACGTAGTACTAATCCAATAGGTGTATTTAGAATAGTTGGGACAAATACATTAAAATGCTCTTTGTGATTGAATACATATTCACTCACATAGTGTTGATCCCAAGGCCAAATACGATGATGCACAGTATATTTCTCTAAATGATTCATAATCGTTTTATACATTGCACGTGTATAGTTATTTACCTTCAAAATGAATGAACCGCTATTAATATACGTATTCCGTGCTTCATATGGATCTCGTGAAAAGCACCCCTGCTTCTTTGATTTAATCAGTTGTGTTATAATATAATCTAACCAAGCACCATTCTGAATCCATGCATCACTATCCAAGAATACAACAATATCATGCGTTGCTTTATCCAAGAAATCACGAACAATATAGATTTTCTTTGTTGCTGGATGTAAATTATCACAATAATCACCCACTTCTGGAATATCTACAAATTGATAATCATAATCATAATGCGCTGCAAAAATCTCATTGACTTTTCTTGTTAGCTGAAGATAATCCAGATTAGGACGATTGTCAGCTTGTAAAATACAGATACGCATATATGGTATTATAAAATGGTCTTTAAAATACATTCTTCAAAAGATATCGTGTAGATACAAATAATAATGCACCCCAAATCATATCCATTACTGCAATCTTAAGATCATATCCACTAAAGATTGCATAATTTGTCATATCATATACTGTATAAATACAGAGACCGTATAAAGCCGCCTGTGTATATGATGTTGTCTGTAATAACATATAAGCCATCGCGATGTAAACAGGAATTGCCGCCGCATATCGGAATTCTAATTGACGCATCTGGATTCGTTCAATCATATGTCGTACAAAGATACCTCCCGTAAGAAGATAGATCATATCAACTGCCAAAAGCATTAATGCGGTTTTCAAGAGATTATAGAACATTCTATGTATACACTTTATTATAATGTGTTTTTCCAAAGACATTATGATTCTTCTATGTAACAGATGGAAACCGTCAGTCTTGAAAATTTCAATACACCACTTAATGGTGCAAAGATTCTGTGCTACGGAAATTTTCAGAAAAAATATCCACCCGTAATGGAATACATTAAAGATATTCGGAATCCTATTAAGAAAATGGTGCTTATTACAAATAACGTATTTGGACTCAATTCTCATTATCCCTTTCATTACGATGCAGTCTTTCAAGCCCGCGATTCCAATGATTGGACAATGATTGTGACGCATTTAACATATGTTGTTAAACCCGCACTAGTCGTATGCGATGTTTTAATACCAGATGCACTCTGGAAAAAAATTGGTAAAGATGTGACGTTTATTCACTTGTTAAATCCTGCAACACAGAGCGTAGTTTCACAAAACGCTGTTCGCGCATACGACTGTATTTTCTTTGCAGAAGATACTGATTCACATCGGATTCTACAAAATATATATAAATCGACATATACTACCGCGGAAAATAAGGAGATTGTACAAGAACTACGAGTGGCTGGTGCGGGACTTGTTTGGACACGTGTTAGTGAGCCTTCTGGTGGGAACATTTATTGGTATGATCCTGTTCAATACCAGCAGGTAACTCTATCTAAGGGACAGATGGGAGAACTATTTAGTTGGTTGGCGTTGCAGTATCGAGAATAAGAGAATAGATTTACTTCTTAGGAGCAGCGGCATCAGCAAATGCCTCGGCTAAAGATGCACCCTCGAACGGCTCGGCGCCGCCGCGCTTACGAGTGCGACGGGATGATTTCTTTGACTTCATAGTTGATTTCGACATTAGGCTGAATTTTCCCTTCTTAGGCTTGTATCCAAGAGCGAAGAGGCGCTTGATGGCCTTCTTGCCAGCAGCATGTTTCTTACGAGAAACAATACGACCTTTATGGTACATAAATGCAGATTTAGTAAGACCAGATGCAACATGGTGTGCTACACCATGCATTACTTCAGATCTGCTACCGATTCGTTTCATATATTCACCTGCTTTCTTTGACATTTTTCTAAATAGTGTTTAGATTTTATAAAAGTATATCCGTAGACATCTAAAGCCATCCCTCCAATTTATTCATAATGCAATCTCACATCTCCAGAATGGGAAAACGATTCTCCACATATCGTGCACCACTTTTCTCCGCAGCCGATCCCTTTCTTTTCAATAAACAACTATCAATTGAAGAGCAAAGTCTACGCGATACCGTCGCGAATTATGCAGAAGCCAAGCTACGTCCGCGCGTCCTAGAATCCTTCCGTAATGAACGTTTTGACAGAAAAATTATGCAAGAAATGGGCGATCTTGGTCTTCTCGGTGCATCTCTGCACGGATATGGATGCAGTGGTGTAAATGAAGTGTCATATGGATTAATTGCCCGTGAAATTGAACGAGTCGATAGCGGTTATCGTTCTGCCCTATCCGTTCAATCATCGCTTGTCATGTATCCTATTTATACTTTCGGCACATACGAACAAAAAATGCGTTTCTTACCTAAACTTGCTACAGGAGAGCTTCTCGGTGCATTTGGATTAACCGAGCCCAATTCTGGCTCTGACCCTCAATCTATGCAGACTCGTGCAGTTCTACAGCCAGATGGTACTTATCTGCTCAATGGTTCAAAGACATGGATTACAAATGCACCCATTGCAGATGTGTTTATTATTTGGGCTAAAGAGCATAATATCATTAAGGGATTTATTTTAGAGCGCGGTATGAAAGGTCTGGAAACCGTGACTATTAATGGGAAGTTATCACTGCGTGCATCTATTACTGGAATGATTCATATGGATAATGTGGTAGTTCCCAAAGAAAATGTGTTAGAAGTCCAAGGATTGAAGGGACCCTTTTCATGTTTAAATAAAGCGCGGTATGGTATTGCTTGGGGTACACTAGGTGCGGCAGAAGATTGCTTTCAGATTGCAACACAATATGTTATGGGACGTCAACAGTTTGGTGTAATGCTTGGTCAGAAACAGATTGTTCAACTCAAATTGGCAGATATGATGACAGATATCGCTACTGGATTACAGTCTGTTCTGCGTGTAGGTCGTTTAATGGATGATGATATGGTATCGAATGAGATGTTCTCCATCGTTAAACGAAATAACTGTGGGAAAGCATTGGCGATTGCCCGTTCTGCTCGTGATATATTGGGTGGCAATGGTATATCTGATGAATACCATGTTATGCGTCATATGGTAAATCTGGAAGCGGTCAATACATATGAAGGAACACATGATATCCATGGACTTATTTTGGGACGGGCCATTACTGGATTGACTGCTTTATAATAAAACAAAAAAATAAGATATATTTATGGTTTTTTGATTTTTTTGATTTTTTAAACATTACATAATATAATCCATTTTAATTTGCACACGACGGTCATATTCATCTACATATACATATTCATGAGACACATCTGTTTCCGAAAATTTCGCTACAAAATATCCACCTTGTACATGCGGAGTGACAATACGCTGATTTTGTTCTTTGTTAATAATGCTGTCATACATAATGTAGGCGCAAATGTGATGACGGCTGGCAATAATCCAGTCTTCGCCTTCGCGCTTGATGTAGCACTCAAGCTGTTTTTCGCTTTGCTTTTCGCTTTGCTTTTCGCTTTGCTTTTCGCTTTGCATATCCAACGTCAACTGAGTACAAGCGAGTGGGTTAAACATGCTCAAATTGGTTTGTACAGGAGCATCCTGCTCAAACTCTGAATCGCTTTGCCATTTCTCCTCCAAAGTCATCTGAGTGCAAGCCATTGTAAGTATACGAATCTGATATTCATATACCAAAAATATGTTTCAATTTTTTTATTTAAAAATTGAAATATATTTATTCATTATTTTAAGTAAAACCATGGAAGCCGATCACGATATGCTTGAAGTACACTCTGAGCCAGAGCTCGAACTTATTGCACTCGATGCAGAGCTAGAAACAATTGATGAACTAGACAATATCGATCAGCTCACACTACTCATCAAAGAAATTACAATCATTTACACCCATAAAATCCAACCTTCTTCCAACTGGTATAAAGAACGCATCTCTTACATTGAAACATATAACAATCTGAATTGGGGTTATCTCATGCAACAATTTCAAGATTCAAATGCATTCATATACGAAACCTCTGTCCGCTTGAAATCCACCATGGAAGTACTTATAGAACAATGGAAAACTGGGCTATTCTCGTTAGAACATTATCAATATATTATCTATAATGTTCACAATATCTGGACATACTACAAAAATAATTATGTCGATACAGATGGGCTAGGCGATCTAATATCAGATATGGCTAATTTATAGCTTTATATAAAGCTGTATAAGAACCTAAACATGATTCTGGATATCTATACATAAAAATTGAAATATAAAATGGTACAAAATACATCAAATACTACCATTACAATTCCTAATATGCCCATGAAATACACGAAGAATGCTGACGGCGACTTTGTCTGCCCTGATTGCAAAGTCACCATGAAAAATCAGAATTCGATGCATTACCACATGAAAAAACACTTGAAAGAATTGAAGCACGAATGTAAACATTGCGATAAATCCTTTCTGCAAAAACAGTCTCTAATCGTTCATATGCGCTTTAAACATGCCGATGAAATGAAAGAAGAACCTGCTTTTGAATGCCCTTTTGAATGCGACTTCAAATCTCCTGTTAAAGGCAATTGCGTTATTCATATCGTTCGTGTACATTTTCAAGAAGAATTGAAAGAAATTATGCATCCGCAAGCAGATACCAAAACTATTATTTGCAGTGGATGTGATGAAGAATTTAAGTCTAACTCTGCATTTATTTATCACGCCAAAAAATGTCTGGATTTGAGTGAAGAATCTGAGAAAAATGAGGCGTTAAAGGCATTCCTTTAACTATGAATATATTACTTATAAAAATCTATAAACATATCTTTTTATTCTCGTTTTTCCTCTCTGAGTCTTTCGTAATATTTTTCTTTTTGGACTAAATACAGATGGCGATATGTAAACTGCAGAATAGGACAGTCATTTGTTTTATGACCCCATGTACTACATCGATAACAGTTCATATTCTCATCTGTCATCGGTAATAATCCACACGTGGGACAACCGACAGTTCCTTGTTTATACGACCATACACGATAACAGCGCGGATGCACCGTGTGGCCACATTGAAGTTTATACTGTTCCCATTCCATAAACTTATCTTTTCCTAATTTTAATTTGATTTCTGTTATATTACATAGTAGACACGTCCAAGGTTCTATTGTCTTTTGCTCTTTTACGTAATAGATACATTCATATGATTCGTCCATAGGAATATATCTTTAGTTTGATTTAAGTTTAGACATTCTTTACACTCTCAAGTAATTCTTCAATTTCTTTGATATACGCATTATTTAATTTTGTTTTATGTTTATCTAACAAAGATTTAAGTTTTCTTTTATGATTTTGTATATGTCCAGTCGTATGGTTTACAAATTTATCGTTTAATCCACGATTAGTGTTTAATCTAGTATTATCTTTTACTCCAGTCCCAGACGATATTATAATAGATTGTCTAGCAGTGTTCAGTATATTACGTGCATAATTATTATTAGATACATTTTTTTCGGGTGATCCATTTGATAGAATTTTTTCTAATTGTGTCATATTATTTATAGATTTCTTATAATTTTTTAAATGTCCTTCTATCATTTGTTTACTGCGTTCAATTTCATCTTTAAATGATTCTTTTATTGATAAATTAATTTTAGAATTTGGCTTCTTCTTAGGAAGTGTAAATTCTATACCGTTAGGATTTTTAATTGTTATACTACCATTCGGATTTTTTATTGTTATACTACCATTAGAATTTTTAATTGTTATAGGGTTTTTATTCTTATTCAAATCTCCACCACGTTTTTTATATGTTCTTCTCATCTACTTATTTAATATAATTAATAGGACAGAAATAGATATGTTTATCCTCTCCATTGTTCATCTGTTATTCTTTGCTCCACCGCTTCTCTACATCGGTCTTAAACGCTCTGCAACACCGTATTGGGCTTTTCAGAGTCTGCTATTTGTTGGTGCAGGTATCTTCCTATATCATTTGATGCGATGGATGTATACGGGTTCATATATCAATGCCATTCATGTTCTACTAATCGCTCCTCTACTCATGTTCATTGGATGGCATCAAAAAAACACACCGCGTTCAGCATATGAAATACTACTAATGGTTGTTTTTGCAATGATTGGATGGCATACATTAAATCTGGTGCGGCTATTAGATTTGCATTCGGAAACGGCTGAGAAGTTGAGCGAACTTTAATTTATTTACATATTTTATAATATATTCTTAAATAAGACAATGGTATTTGTTACATATAATATGCAAAATCCAAATAATTCTGAAAATTATAATGTAATGCCTCCAAATATTGAGGAATTATCTAGACAAATGCAGAATAATTTAGTCCGTGAATCTATGTCAGAATTTAATAGATTACAAAAATTAAAAAATGCAAAATATAATGCTGAAACCAATGCTATTATAGCAAAAACACGTGCTGCAAAAATACGATTAAATACTGCACGTCGTACTGCACGTCGCAATGCAATTCGTAAGGCACGTCTAGCATCTAAAACCGCTAAAAATAAACATAAGGCCTCTAAAAATAAACATAATGCCGCTAATATAAACATACAAACATATAATAGTAATAATAATAGACGTAAATAATAATACACGTAAATAATAGCATGTCAGAAAATACCGTTGCTGTATTATCAGATATACTTAAAAAAGTATTAACACCTGAAGAAATCCACAGTCTTGTCCAAGAGATTGAGGGACTCCAGCGCGAAAAGAATTTCTGGAAAAAAGAAGCAGATGTATGGAAAAATGAATTGGTTGCACTAGATCGTGATATGAATGTATTAAAATATGAAGTTGCACATTATAAACATGATAATGCTCAGTTGAGACAAGAATTGAAGAAATACATAATTATGCATTAATGATTTCGTCAGGAGCCATAAATAACCATAGCCCAGATTCTGTGCATTTTTTAATCGCTGTTTTAGGTGCTTCATCTTTCCATTTATTATATGCAACATCATTGTATTTATGAAGTCGTTCTTCTAATTCGTCTGCTGATACATCTGTCGCATATTTATCATATACGTCGCTCAGAATATCTGTGAATACTGTGCGATTTATATGGGGTCGTTTAAATTTGTTAGATGTTGAGAAATGGGTAGGATATATTCTTTCCCATTTCTCAATGAGTGCTGTTATTACATCACGTTTTACTTGATCTGGGTTTTGTAAATACAGATCAGGTACAGGAATAGATTTGTTGAAACTTTTGAAGAAATCCACTAACTCTCCCTCAGTTGGATTAATTCGGATATTTAGAAGAACATATGATGTTGCAATTGAATCTGTTATATAATCCACAGGTAGCATTTTGAGTGCGGTGTAGCGATGGATTCCATCGAGCACTTCATATATGCCGTTCATTTCAGCCAAATAGAATAATGTTTCAATGGGTTTTAATTGAATATGTTGAGCGATCTCTTTGCTACGTGCTTTGTCTACAGGTCGGTTAAAGCGCCAATTTTTTATGGGCATTGTTAAGAACTCGGCCACTGTTGTTTTGAAGAGTTTATGCGCGGGACTGTATTCATGAAGTAACATGGTTTAGCTATTTTTGATGGGTGGGATGTTTTCAATTTTATTATGCGATTCCTGCTGCTGCTAGACGTTGTTTCAATTCGGTGATTTGTTCGGCTTGCTGTTGAATAATGATATTTTGCTCTTGAATGGCTTTAATTACGACTGGAATCAATTCTGTATAATTAACCTGCCAATCAGATATATTATTTGCTGGACTATTTTCTGGTTGATTTACAGCTATATCAGGAGTATAACATAATTCAGGCAATACTTCATGCATATCTTGGGCACAGAAACCATAGTACTGCACTTGATCTTTATCTGCAATCCAAGAGTACTGAATAGGTTTTAGCTGTATTACTTCATTAATTCCATAAGGCAATGGTTTAAAATTCTTCTTTCTTGCATCTGATGTTTGAATTGTTCCATTTACAGCAAATATAGCTGACCAACGGGCACTACTAACTCCAAATGACCAAGAATTATCTCCACCAGGATACATACTTCCTGCATTTCCTGTGCCAGGGACTTGCCACAAAATAATAGCATTGTTACCAGTCGATAGATACGCAGATTCTACAGCATAAACAGATCCATTTGCATTCTTTTGAAATTGCCATCCACCTACATCAGTACCTGCTGCTCTTGCCATAAAATCCCAACTTGTATAAGTTGGTAATGATGAATATGAACTTGTAGTATTTATAATGAATTGTAAACCACTAATAGTTGCACCAGATGAAGTAATACGCATCAATTCAGTTGATGTAGAAGCAGTTGCTACTTTATAAAATATATGATCTCCTTGTGTTTGATATCTTAATACACCATTATTTATTCCAAATCCATAAAACTCGTGGTCATTATTAGCACTTGCAAATAATACAATTTTACGATTTACAGCTGTATTTTCAAATTGTAGCGGTGCATTTGCTACTGTTGTTCCAATACCAACATTGCCAGCGGCAGTAATACATAACGTAGTTGCAGTAGTAGCACCCAAATATAAGTAATTTGTTGTAAGACCTGATCCAAAATATTGAAATCCTATTGTTGCATAATTATTGGATGATATGCTCTGTCCTAACACAATACCCACATTATTTGTAGTTGTTATATTAGGGGCTAACAGACTAAGAGCAGTTGATGTGGTTGTGCTCTGAGATGTAATTGATTGCGGTGGGAAACGGGTGATACTTTGAACTGCATTTATTGCTGAAGCATTTACTGCTAATAAGTACTGTCCGTTTGATGACATTGCACAACCATACCAATTTTGACCACTTGTTGAACTATATGATGTGGCAGTCCACGTTTGTCCATAATTTGTAGAATAATATATATAATTTGGATTTGTATTAGCTGATGCACAAATTGCATATTGTCCTGACGCTGACATTGCTACTATAGTCATAACTGTAGTAGCACCAGATGCAGCTGCCCATGTTTGTCCATAATTTGATGAATAATACATTCCTGAACTAATTGTTGCAAGGCATGCATATTGTCCTGACGCTGACATTGTAAGTGTCCATAATTCTTGACTTGAAGGAGCTCCCGTTGATGCTATCCATGTTTGTCCATAGTCTAATGAATAATAACATGATTGACTTGCTTGATTTGTACCAGCTACTTGATATTGTCCTGATGCTGACATTGCAACTGAAAACCATGTTAGAGATGAACCTGCAGTAGTCCATGATGAGCCATAATTACTTGATCTGTAAATAAAGCCTGTTGTTCGAGGTAATGCAGTAATATATTGTCCAGATGCTGATATTGCAATACGTCCATCTCCACCTGGAAGTGCTTGACCTGTAGATGTCCATGTTTGTCCATAGTTAGAGGAGATATAGATATTAAAAGGGGTTGCACGACCAACTGCAACTCCATACTGTCCAGAAGCTGATAATGCAATACCAAAAAATACTATACCCGATGATAATGTCCAAGTTTGTCCATAGTTAGATGAGTAGTATATACCTCCTCCACTTAATGTAGCTACTTGATACTGACCATTTGCTGACATTGCACATCCAGAATATCCAGATGCTGGCAATGAATTTGCAATCCAGTTCTGTCCAAACGTAGTATAATCCAGTGCAGGCGTATTTGTAATCTGTGCTGAATTATCAGCATATGTTATAAGAGGGGCTTGAACTTGATTCGTGTAAACAGTTGGTAAACGGGTGATGGATTGATATACCAGTCCATTACTCACACATGCTACACAATACTGTCCATTTGCAGATATTGCCACTTCAAACCAATTTAATGCCGATGCTAATCCTTGCACCCATGTTGTACCATAATTTGTTGAATAGTATATACCTGTCCCATATATAGCTGCAACTTGATATTGTCCTGATGCTGAAATAGATATACCTCTTATATTTAATGAACCAATTACTGATGTAATTTGAGTCCATGTAACACCATAATTACTCGTAATAAATGCTCCACTTACATTTGTTACAATTGTTGCATACTGTCCAGATGCTGACATTGCTCCATATTGCAGATTACCTGCATTACTAATATTTGATATTGCCCATGATACACCATAATTAGATGAGTAATAAATACCACCTAAATAAATTCCAGCAACTTGATATTGACCTGATGCAGAACATGCTATTGCATAATAGCTTCCTGCTACTGAACTTGATGCGGTCCATGTTACACCATAATTTGTTGAATAATATATAAGTGATGAAGCAGTAGCACTACATGCACTCGCATATTGACCCGATGATGATATACATATCTGATACCATGCAGATACTGGTGCATTAGATGTGGTCCATGTTGCACCATAATTATTTGAATAATATATACCAATTGAATTATATACAGATGCAACTTGATATTGCCCAGATGCTGATATTGCTATTGAAACGATATTTCCACTTGTACCTGTAGATACTGTCCATGTTTGACCATAATTAGTTGAATAATATATTCCAGTACCATTTCCTCCTGCACTTTGATATTGTCCAGATGCTGATACAGCTACTGTTTGACAATTTATAGATAATGTAGTTGCAGTCCAATTCTGTCCAAACGTAGTATAATCCAATGCAGGCGTAGCCGATACCATCGCAGAATTATCCGCAAATAAATGCGCAGAACTACGAACTGTCCCAGCCACATCCAAATGATACTGCGGAACTGTAGAACCCGTTCCAGCTGTAGCTCCACCACGAGTGGTCTGAAGATATGTTCCTGATGGTCCAATACCCACATACCCCTGCGAGTAATTAATCACAGTATTATAGGGGGCATTAGATCCAGTAGCTGACCAGATAGTAGGACCTGTTGGTCCAATGGGTCCAGTGGTTCCCGTTGTTCCAGTGGTTCCGCTAGAACCAGTAGTTCCAGTAGTTCCAGTAGTTCCAGTGGGTCCAGTGGTACCCGTGGTTCCAGTTGTTCCAGTTGTTCCCGTTGTTCCCGTGGTTCCAGTGGTACCCGTGGTTCCAGTTGTTCCCGTTGTACCAGTGGTTCCTGTTGTTCCCGTTGTACCCGTTGTACCAGTTGGACCCTGCTGTCCCGTTTGGAGCGATGTAATTGTAAAACGTGATCCCGTCTGGATTAAAGTTGTTGCATTATCCATGTAGTATAGACCAACTGTTGCCTGTGGTGGTACTAAAATGTTACACGTGTTAGAAATTGCATTATTCATATTATATACACCACCATAATACGTCGTTGTACCCGAGATAGTCAGACCAACCGCTGAATAACCACCTGATGTAACATTCAATGATAAAATATAATTGATGGAAACAGGAATTGTAATGAGTGTAGCATTTGTAAACAAATACGTTCCAGAATTATATGTAAATCCAGTATTGCCCGTGGACTGTGTGGCATCTGCAGTAGACGCTAAATTAACAATCGCCATGGATCCAGAAGGTGCCATAGATTGCGTACCTGGAACACCATATGATAACTGAGATGCCTGACCCTGCGGACCCGTTGGTCCAGTTGTACCCGTTAAACCAGTAGCACCCTGCTGTCCCACTTGAAGCGATGTAAGTGTAAAACGGGTGGTTGATTGGATTACAACCGTTGTAATATCCATATAATATAGCCCAACCGTGGCTAATGGTGGCACTATAACATTAACCGTATTAGAAAATGCATTACTAGAATTATACATACCACCATAATATGTCGTTGTACCCGAAATAGTCAGACCAACTGCTGCATAACCTCCTGCAGTCGTATTTAATGACAGGAAATAATTGAGAGAAATCGGCATTGTATTTGGTGTGGCATTTGTAAACAAATACGTTACAGGGTTGTATGTAAATCCTGTAAGACCAAGTGTTTGTCCCGCTTCAGCAGTAGAAGCCAAATTAACTATTGCGAGAGATCCAGAAGTTGGCATAGATTGTGTTCCAGGTGCAACATATGATACCTGAGCAGCCTGACCAATCGGACCCGTTGGACCAGTATTACCAAAAGTAGATCCATTTATAGATGACAATGTTGAAAAATATAATAAATTAGAATAAGCTACATTGCTCGAAATAGTAGAACCAGTTAGCGTGGAATAATTCATAAACTGTGTATTTATAGTCGATGCAATCAGTGTGGAAACCGTCAGTGTAGAGTTAACAAATCCAGTATTGGTAGTAATCGTTGAAATTGCCACCGTTGATGCAATGAGAGATGACCCCGTTAAGGTGGAGAACTGATTCAGTGCCAAACTGGATACGCTGATATTGGCCGCAATCAACGTGGAAACCGTTAGCGTAGATGTGAAGAATCCTGTATTACTTGTAATCGTAGAGATTGCCACCGTTGATGCAATGAGAGATGAACCCGTCAATGTAGAGAACTGGTTCAGTGCCAAACTGGATACGCTGATATTGGCCGCAATCAAGGTAGACACCGTCAGAGTAGAGTTGAAGAATCCAGTATTACTAGTAATTGTAGAGATTGCCACCGTTGATGCAATGAGAGATGACCCAGTTAAGGTGGAGAACTGATTCAGTGCCAAACTGGATACGCTGATATTGGCTGCAATCAGTGTGGAAACTGTTAAAGTAGATGTGAAGAATCCTGTATTGCTAGTAATCGTAGAGATTGCTACCGTTGATGCAATGAGAGATGACCCAGTCAAGGTGGAGAACTGGTTGAGAGCCAAACTGGATACGCTAATATTCGCCGCAATCAAGGTGGACACCGTCAGAGTAGAGTTGACGAATCCAGTATTGGTAGTAATTGTAGAGATTGCTATTGTTGATGCAATAAGAGACGAACCTGTCAACGTAGAGAACTGGTTGAGAGCCAAACTGGATACACTGATATTGGCCGCAATCAAGGTGGAAACTGTCAGAGTGGAGTTGAAGAATCCAGTGTTACTGGTAATCGTTGAAATCGCCACCGTTGATGCAATGAGAGATGACCCAGTCAGTGTAGAGAATTTATCTAAAGCCAGACTGGATACGCTGATATTGGCTGCAATCAGCGTGGAAACGGTCAGAGTAGAAGTAACAAATCCTGAATTGGTGGTTATTGTTGAACCTATTAATGTTGAGTAGTTCAAAAACTGTACATTCACCGTGGATACGTTCTGTACATTACTTGTTATCGTAGAACCAGATAGAGAGGAGTAGTTTATGAACTGACCATTTGCAGTGGATACATTCTGTACATTAACATTTATCGTGGAGCCTGATAGTGTCGAATAGTTTACGAACTGTACATTTGATGTGGATACATTCTGTACATTAACATTTACCGTGGATACATTCTGTACATTACTTGTTATCGTGGATCCAGATAGTGTTGAGTAGTTAACGAACTGTACATTCACCGTGGATACATTCTGTGTATTCGTGGTGATCGTGGAGCCTGATAGTGTCGAATAATTTACGAACTGTACATTCGCAGTAGATACATTCTGTACATTACTTGTTATCGTGGAGCCTGATAGTGAGGAATAATTTACGAACTGAATGTTTGCAGTGGATACGTTCTGTGTATTAGTGGTGATTGTGGAGCCAGTTAGAGAGGAGTAGTTTACAAACTGTACATTCGACGTAGATACATTCTCTACATTAACATTTATAGTGGAGCCTGTTAAAGAGGAGTAGTTTACGAACTGCACATTCATACTGGATACATTCTGTACAATCGCGGTGATTGTGGATCCAGTTAGTGTTGAGTAGTTTACGAACTGTACATTTGCAGTAGATACATTGGCCGTAGATACATTTACTTGATTTGCCACTAGTGTAGAAAAGTTTACAGTAGATGCTGATAAAGTACTTAGCGCTACTATATTATTTGCTGTAAACGTATTATTCAATGTACTAGAATATACAACTTCTTTATTGACCGTATCATACATCAGTAACGTTCCAGATACCAGATTGCGAATTGGTGCAATATATAGGGCGTTTTGAACAACACCTGATAGTGAAGATCCTGTTGCATTAATTACAATAGATGAAGCAGGTTGAGAAATAATACCTGCTTGATATCCTATTGCAATGGCAGCAGCACCTTGTAAGGTAGAACCAGCTGCTGTTCCTAACGAAACAGCATTTATACCACCATAGGGATATGCCATTATATATCTATTAATTATTTTTTATAATAATTTTAAACATTATTGTATATTTTAATAATGCACAATAATGCTATAACCGGATATTATGCTATTTATAATATTAACTGTGGATATGTTCCATCTGATTTTTAATAGATGTCAATTGTAACTCTAAGCTATTTATTTGTTGGGCTTGTTCTTGTACCGCTTTAATTAATACTGGAATTAATTCTGAATAATTCAATTGCATCGGTACACTAGGATCTTCATTGTATATTAATTCTGGAAATATATTTGATAATTGATCAGCACATACACCATAATATTGAAAATTCTTCTCTGGAACCGTATTTGGAAGTAATGCTTGTGATTTCCATTTATACATGATTGTTTTAATTTGCAATACTTCATTTAGCCCATATGGCAATAGTATTAAATCCTTTTCATTACTATCAGATGTTTGAATCGTACCATTTACTGCATATACTGCTGCAAAACGAAATGATCCTGAACCTAGACCATATGTAATATCCGCAGATGGAAATACAGACCCTCTTACTGTAATTGTATTCGTTCCATTACTTATCATAGTTGATACATTCAATGTAGATGTTGCTAATATATTTGTATTCAATGTACTAATATTTGAAGAAAATGCATTTAAGGTTGATGTAGCAATTGACGAAACATAAATGGCATTGCTCGGCACCAATTTACCACCTGTAGATGTTATTAGCACATAATTACTAGATATTGGAATATCATATTTACCAAGTAAGTAAGTATTATTACCAGATAAATCGTTGTATGTCCTGATTATGATAGGTCCACTGTTTACTGCTTGAACACCTGCATTCTGCTGATACAGGTCTGATGCAGGTGTAGACATATTCTAGAAACAATAGAGATTTGTAATATGCCAATATAAAGCGAACATTCCGGATGAGTAAACAGAATGACAGCGGGAGGTGGACTCTTGCAACTTGTTGCAACAGGAAAACAAGATGCTTTCCTTACAGGCAATCCACAAATTACATTTTTCAGAATGGTATATCGGAGACATGCCAATTACGCCATTGAATCACAATCCATGTTTTTTGACGGTAGCGCCAATTTTGGACAACGTGTCACATGCCTTATCCCCCGTCGTGGAGACTTACTCGGCCGTGTCTACCTAGATATCACTCTACCTCCTATTAAAGATTCTACAGGCAGAGTCTTATCCTATACGAATTCAGTCGGCCACGCCATTATTCAAGAAGTTACATTAGAAATCGGAGAACAGGAGATTGATAAACAGACGGGTGAATGGATGGAAATCTGGACACAATTTACAACACCCACTTCACAACGCGATGCACTAGATCAACTAATTGGTCGCCAACCACAATATGATAATATTAATATTATTCCTGGACCATGCGGTCTACAGCTTTTAATCCCTCTACAGTTTTTCTTCTGCAATAATCCAGGACTGTATTTACCATTAATTGCATTACAATATTCACCCATTCGTATTAATATTAAATTGCGACCACTCAATCAATTATTTTGGATTCAGCCCCCTGCAGGAAACCAAAGTCAGTGGAATCCCGCACTTAATACAGCGGTAGACTGTACTTCCCCTGTTGTCAATATGAATCTCTGGGGTGATTATGTATATTTAGACGTAGAAGAGCGTCGTCTATTCGTAAGTAAATCACATGAATATGTGATTGAACAAGTCCAATATACACCCCCATATGCTATTTCTGCCAATCAAACGAGTGCTACTATACCCGTTGATTTTAATCATCCTCTTAAGGAATTCATGTTCGTTATTCGCCGTGATGAAATGGTAAATCGCAATGAATGGTTCAATTACAGTAGTTTAGCCATTGGAGAATCGAACTTGTCAGCACCAGGAATCAGTATTATTGGACCAGATGCAAGTGCAATTGCTACTGGAAGTTCAACCGTGCCAAATTCTAGTACAAATGCACAGATAAATGGATACAATTCATTGCGCACCGATTTACTTGCTACTGCCACTTTACAATTAGATGGCTATGATCGTTTTACATTAAGAACTGCTCCATATTTCCGTATACAACAGCCATATGACCATCATACTACTACTCCGGTTAATGCATACATTTATAACTATTCATTTGCCTTACGCCCTGAAGACATCCAGCCAACTGGTTCAATGAATGCAAGTAGAATTGATAGTATTATATGGCAGCTTCAATTGAATAATGCATTGCTTATGCCAACAACAGTACCTGGTTACACAACGAAATACCCTGCTCGTGGCAGTTGTCATATTGTTGTTTATGCGCATAATTATAATGTGTTCCGTGTGATTAATGGGTTTGGAGGGCTGTTATTTACTATATAAATTTTTATAACGACTGTTAAAAAATGGAGTTTTTTTCTAAAAAGTCTTAGTAATGGCATCAGCCGCATCAGCCGTCTCCCAACTCAAATACTGGCGTGAAGGAGATGAACCCTCTAATACAAATAAAAATGAGGGAAAAGATGGAGGAACATATTTGTCCTACAATGTATTTCTTATTTTATCACTATTTGGTGGATTCTTTGCATTAGACCATCTGTATTTGCGCTCACCTATGACATTTGCTGCTAAATTTGTAGTTAATCTGCTATTCTTTGGTATCTGGTGGGCATGGGATGCAGCTCAGGCACTATTCAATGAACCTACTGTACGTATTTACGGTCTTAGTATCCCTGGATTTGGTCCGAAAGCGATTGGTGCAGGTGTATTAGCACAGGAAATACCCGATAAGAAGCATATGCGCTTTTTTACTTATGGACTAGCACTGATTTTTGGTGGATTAATAGGATTGGATTCATTTCTTGTCAGTCAAACCGAATTTGGATTATTTCGTTTAATCTGTACAATCACAATTATATTTATGCCTATATCTATTTTTGAATGGGCCTATAAAATGTATAAGTTCTTTTTTAATACAAAAGATGTTGTAAATGAACATTCTGGTTATTTTGGTGCAGTTAGTAGTCCTTCTGCGTTTGCCAATCTATCTAGCTGGTTTTATAAAATGCTACAGGACCTTGTTGGACCTGTTATTATACCCGTTACAACCACAATTGATAAGAGTTTGGATGCATATACCAAAACACTTGGTGTAGTGGATACCACTCTAAAAACTGGTTCAGATATTATAAGTGGTGTGGGTAAACTTGTGGATGCTGCGTCTAAGGCATCGGTCGCACTACCTGGTCCGTCTCTATATTCTGCCATTACTACGCCTGCATTGGAAGCGGCGAAGGCGAAAGTTCAAACGGGTGGATCAAGCGTTTTAAGCGTTAGTGGATCAAGTGATTCTAATCTAAAGCTTTTACCATATACATTGGTAGGAACAGTCCTTTTGATTATTTCATCAGGACTCTATAAGAATTTCTTTAATGTCAAACCCAAAAAAGATGATGTCCCTCCAAAACCATGAGGAATTTGAAACGCTTCTTTCTGGAAAATATCCCATTGCAATGGTTAAATTTGGGGCTACTTGGTGCGGTCCTTGCAAACGTATTGATAAAGATATGTTGCTCGGTCTAAGTGATAAGATTGTATGGTATGACTGTGATTTGGATGAAAATGAAGAAACTCCTGCTTATTGTGGTATATCGACGATTCCTTCTTTTCTTGCAATTGTAAATGGTGTTCCTCAGCCACTATTTCAATCATCTGATACGCGTCAGGTTGTTGCTTGGATGCAAGGTGGGTTTAAGCCTTTAAAATAATTTGCCCAAAAGCTTGAAGCCTTTAAAATAATTTGCCCAAAAGCTTGAAGCCTTTAAAATAGATTTTTATTATTATAATAATTGCATCATATGCTATAATTATATTAATTCGCAAATTGAAGTCGCCCACGTCCATTTCCAACCAAGTATACATTCCATGAATCTGTATAGACTCGCATCTCTGCCTTCCTTGCACCCAAATACAAATTAGGTATAATATTTGCCAACTGGATATACATCGTCGGTCGATCCGCCGTTGTAAAATTCACAGTTCCCTCAGGCGTTCTAGGCGCAGGATAGACAGTACCATACGTATCTCCTAAAGACCATGACATAGACCCAATTCCATTTGAGTATTTTTCGTGTTTTGCCACAGGAACAATCTGATTCCACAGAGATGCATCATATGCGTCTTCGCGCTCTTTCCCCGCAATATTCAGTTTGATTTCATAGTAGAATTGCCCATAAGGTACAGTATATGTCTGTGTCATTGATGTCGGATTCATATTAAAATAATCATTATACAGAACATCTAGGCGATTCTGATCAAGTGTATTATAATTTCTAAAAAACCAATAAATACGTTCTGTAGGATGTCGTCCATCGATATAACGAGTAGCAATTGCTTGTCCACCTTTATCCAAAGGAATATAATCTAGCTCACCAAATGTAAACTTATTCTCGAACTGCTTTCTAAACGGTATTTCAATCTGAGTCATACGTAGTTCTTCTTGCTCTTCTGGAGATATATAGTGCTGTACAGTACTGAGAAGAATTGTGGGCTGTCCAATGTCTACCAAGGGTTTCGGGCAAAATGTAATTGTACCATCAGGATATGTAATGATAAAGTCTGGTACAGTCCATGGCGTAGGTTTTCGTCCATTGATATCGGTCGATATGACAAGATCTTCCAATTTTCTTAGTATCCCCTTAATCCGAAATGTCTGTGATGGAAGTGCTACCAGAGGAAATCCAGAATCTTTTGGACACTGCATTCCTGGGAGCGGCAGATACACTCTAAGATGCCCTGGAGTAGCCCGCATCTGTAGTGCACGAATACCCGTTGAGGTTACATCATTAGAATCGCCTGTAATACCTGCAAGTTTCGTCGCTAAATGACTACTATTCCAAGAACCTTGTGTGAGTTGCCTGACATATAGACCATCCCCGCTCCATTCTTGAATAAGCATCTGATCTTGATAGAGTTGTATGGATTCAAATAAGAAATAGCCTACACCATTCACATATCCATACGATGTGTTTGTTGCATTAACCGCAGTAATAGGGAATAAATTATTAGCAACAGATGGATCTACGGGTTGTCCATCTAGTGATGTTGGTAAAGGCGGTAACCAAGATGGCAAGTCAATTTCGAGAGCACATTCTGTCATAATGTCTCCAAACGTATCAATTTCTACTTCAAATGAACCACCAAAGTTAGTATTTGTAATAGGGACGGCTGTCTTACGCTCTGCTAAATGTGGCGCGGAAGACCCGTATCGTGCATCATAGGGAAAAATACTGTTTTTTTCATCTTTTACGAAATAGTTATCTTTGACACCGCGTGCAACAAGTTCAAAAAGTGCTCCTTGACCACTTGATTGATTGATGACGGCCATCTGATTAGATGGAGGGTTTTAGGTTTTAAATAGTGGGTATAGATAGATAAAAATGGCGTTTGATGAAGGAAGGTTAGCACATATTATACGACAACAATTAATACCAGAATATGAAAAATTATATAATGGACAAATACTTCGTACTAAAAATAACAAACCCCTTTACAATCTATCAGATGATTTTTTTAAAGAAAATCCAGAGTTGGTAAAAAAATTTAAAAATGCAGTTATACGTATAAAAGAAAAAGATAATCTTAATAACACTTTTAATAAAAACCTTACAAAACCTAGTACGAACTCTAAAGAATTAAAAAAACTTTTACAAAATGATCCAGTTGTAAATGATATTAAGACAAAACTTGAAGGTTTTTTAAAAGAACGTAGTCAATCAACTATAAATAATTTAAAAAAACTTGAATATGACTTTAAAAATGATGAAAAATTAAAAAAACTTATATATCAATCCAAAGATACTTTACCATTTTTTTTAATAGACGGAAAGGCAAAAAATATCGAAAAAATATATAAGGAGGATCAGAAGGATCAGATTAAAGTACGATTTTGCTGTACATCAGGATCAAGAAATAATCCTGATGAACGCCATTTAGATCATTTACAAATTAACGGAGAAATTAAAGACACAATAAAAAAGCTATTTGACAATCCTTTGGTTGAAGATAACATTACATATAATTTAGAACATATTGAATATAAATCTAACGCTGATATATATGATACAATATTAACATATAAAAGCGAAAAGAAAAAATATAAAATTACTTTGAACAAAAATGGTAAGTTTAGCTCTAGTAAAGAAGGTCGTGGCTTTCTTGGTTGGCTTTCAGGCGGTAAATCAAGACGCTCTAAGAAAATCGCAAAGAAATGTCACACAAGAAAGCGCAGAAACTAAACATAAACAACCCTATTCTATTTAACCCTAGATGGATATTCAAGCTCTTCAAAGATTCTCGGCAGGTTCTGCCAATGATGATACCCATAAACATCTATGGATTGAAGGAGCCAGTCAGTTTATTCCACAACTGAATCAACTTCTTACTCATACTAGATATGTACCTACCATTCTACCTATTGCACATTTTCTCAATGCAAATCATACAGAAGCCGATGCATGGGTACTTGGTAACATCTTGAAATGTCATTTATCAGATAAATCCACTACGCATTCCTATCATATTTTGTATTCATATATTTTTAATGAACTTGGAAAAGAAGCCCCTTTAAAACTCTTAGAGATTGGTCTCGGTACGAACAATCCTGCTCTAATTTCTTCTATGGGTTCTACAGGTCGGCCTGGTGCTTCTCTCTATGCCTTCAGAGAGTATCTCCCAAATGCATCCCTATATGGCGGTGATATTGACCAAAATATTCTGTTTGAATATGATCGTATTACAACGCGTTATGTGGATCAGATGAAACAGAATACGCTGGAAGTATTTGATGGACTATATGATGTTATCATTGATGATGGGTTGCATTCTATTGGAGCGAATTTTAATACACTCCTATTTGCACTTAAACATTTGAAAGTGGGTGGATGGTTTATTGTAGAGGACATTCAATTAATTGATAATTTTAATGTGATTGAATTTATACTACGTTCTACAGGGAAATATGATACATATATGATTGACGCAAAGGGGTATATGTTTTCTATTAAAAAATTGAGGGATTGAAACATTTGTAGAAGCAGTAAAAGCTATGAACGTCCTTATCATCGAAAGTCCAGGAAAGCAAAAGACCATCCAAGGGTTCCTAGGAGCAGAATGGCGCGTCATTGCATCCATGGGTCATATCCGTGGTTTATCACACGATCTTAAATTCTTAGAAAATGGATACGAACCTACATATGAATTCCTTAAAGAGAAATCAAAAGCTATTAGTGCACTCAAAGAAGCCGCGAAAGGCGCCACAGAGATTTATCTAGCCGCCGATCGTGATTTTGAAGGAGAACAGATTGCATACTCTGTTAAAGTACTTCTGAAACTACCCGCATCTGTCAAACGCATTACCTTTACAGAAATTACTGAAAAGGCAATTTGTCATGCAATTACAAATCCTGGAATAATCGATATGAATCGCGTTCATACTCAACAGGCCCGTTCTTTACTCGATCTTCTCATTGGATTTACGATGAGTCCCTTGCTCTGGAAGCACATTGCTCCTAGTCTATCCGCAGGACGCTGCCAGATTCCCTCTATTCGTCTTGTTGTCGAACGCGAAGATGCCATTCTTGCTTTTAAGACAGAATCTAATTGGTGTCTAAATACAGATTGGAACCATAATGGATTTGTATTTCCAGGAACTATGGATGATTCATTAGATGAAGAATCTGCGATAAATTATATGGAAAATGTGGTGAATACTAGTGGTACCATCATTGGAAATGAGGTTAAACCATGGTCTGCTTCAGCCCCACCGCCATTAATGACAAGTACATTGCAACAACAAGCAAGTGCATTATTTGGAATGAATCCTAAGACCACTATGATGATTGCGCAACGACTATATGAAGCAGGTCATATCACATACATGCGAACAGATAAAGCAGTCATATCTGAAGAAGCTGTTATTGCAATTAAAGCCTGGATAACTGGGAATTATGGTGCGGAGTTCTGTACAGGGGCAGAGAAAAAGAAATCCAAGAAAGCGGATAAATCTGGGTCTGCACAAGAAGCCCACGAAGCCATTCGCCCTACGCATATTGAAGTTGTAGAAATAGACGGTGAAGGTGCATCCTTGTATCGCCTGATATGGCAACGAACCATTCAGAGTCAAATGGCTGCTGCTCAAGGTGAATCGTGTTTTATCAAGATTGATTTGGATGAATTCTTATGGACAAGCCGATGGAAACGTACTATATTCCCTGGATGGCAAGTAATTGGTCGTGTCGCATCCATTGATGATGAAGATCAAGAAGAAGACGAAAAAGAAGAGAAAGATGTATGGAAAAAAGCAATTGAGATTCCAGTAGGAGCCATTGTGCCATGGAAAACAATGAAAGCCGCTGATAAAGAAACAAAAGCACAAGGGCGTTATACAGAAGCCACCTTGATCAGAGAACTAGAAAAACACGGTATTGGTCGTCCGTCTACTTTTGCATCCTTATTAGCCACTATTCAAGAGAAACACTATGTTAGCGTATCAAATATTCCTGCAAGAATTATTAAAGTTAAAGAATATTCGTTAGAGTTTGGCTCATTGCCTATTAAAAGTCTGATGAAAGATAAGAAGATCGCTGCTGAGAAGAATAAATTAATACCAACTGAACTAGGTCGCTCTGTTCTCGGATTTATGTTGAAACACTTTGATGATATGTTCAATTATGATTTTACAAGTCGTATGGAGCAACGTCTGAATTTAATTGCAGAAGGAAAAGAGGAATGGAAAGCAGTTGTTCATGATACATGGATGTCCTATAAAGAACGATATACTGGGCTAAATGTAAGGAAAGAACCTAGTGATTATAAAGAAAGGAAAGAAGCAGAGAATATAGGAGAATGGAACGGACATCCAATTGAAAAGAAAACGGGGAAGTTCGGTGATTATCTGCAATGCAATAAGATTTCAATCCCGTTTCTGATGGAATCACTTGAAGAAACCATTCAGCGTTTTGAGGAAAAGACTGCTGTAAAAGGAAGCGAACGAGTCTTTAAAGAATATGTCATACGTACTGGACAATATGGTCCTTATATTATGAAAACGGGTCTTAAAAAGCCACAGTTTGTATCTTTAGCACGCGATGTTGATATTAGTATATTAACTGATAAAGATGTGGATGGATTATACAAGATTGGTCTTGAGCAAAAGAAGTTGAATGTAAAAAAATATAAGAAATAAATTACGGAATTAAAGTTGTAAACTATATTTAGAATGGCAGCCAGAGCAGTATCTCCTACACGTGATGACAAAAAAGAAATGCAAGAAAAGCGCTTTTTAAATGGATGGTCAAAAGAGCAAGAACAACTTATGGCAAGTTGGAGTGATATTGCCCTATGTTACAGATGGCTTCACGATAATGCCGAAAAAATATATCATAGTAAAAATCTGTGGATTAATTTACCCGTTATTATCTTAACAACTCTCGGTGGTACAGCTAGTTTTGGTGTTCAATCTATTTTTTCTGATAATTCTCATATGAAACAATATGCAAGTTTTGCAATTGGTGGTGTATCTATTTTTGCTGGTATCTTAACGACTATTGGAAATTATTTACGTTATGCACAACTTGAAGAATCTAATCGTGTTGCAGGTATTGCATGGGGTAAATTTCAAAGGCTGATTGCCATTGAACTTGCCTTAAATCCCAATGAACGCATGGATTCCATGGATTTCTTAAAAATATGTCGCTCAGATTTGGATCGTCTTATTGAACAATCTCCGCCCATTCCAACAGATGCCATTTCTATTTTTGAAGCGAGATTTGGAGATATTCATCATTTAAAGAAACCCGATATTTGTGGTGCTTTAGAGCATACGACTGTATTTGATAGTTCAGAATCACGATTAAAACAGGTTGCAGTTGATGCAGCGATTCTTATGAAGCAACGTCGTCAAACATTGAATGAATTGCTTTCTACACAGGTTCAAGAAACAATTACTAAAAAAGTAGATGAGCGACTTAAGATTGTAATGGAAATGCAGAAGGTTGAAACGGCTTTAACAGCCGTACCAGTTCCCGAAGTTGTTCAAGATTCGGCAAGAACACGTAATCGGATTTTAGCACGTCCTACACTTCATAAGAAAGAGTATCATGCAATTCAGATTAAACCAGCAACACAAGATCTAGAGCCTATGGTAAAGCCTGTTCTAGAGCCTATCTCTATTGTAACAATAGTTGAGCCTGTTCTAGAGCCTATAAATAATGAAATACAGAATGAAGTCATACAACCTTTAGAAGCCATACAGCCAGAAGTACATCCTTTAGGAGTAGTTATACCATCACTCGATTAAAATAAAAATTGAAATTTAAAAACTGTAAAATATAGATAACAATGATTAATCTGGAGCAAGCGTATGATATGGCGAATAAGCACATGGCATGTGCTATTATGAAATCCCGTCTAAAACACATTCATATTGCGATGATTGTGAAAGGTAAAAAAGTTCTCGGTATTGCATCTAACTTTCTCGGCTCACGCTCCAGCGGTTGTGGATTTGATGACCGCACGATCCATGCAGAACGTGCGGTCATCAAAAAAGTTGGAGATTACTCTTTACTTCAAGGTGCGATTATGATTGTGGTTCGAATTTCTCCTACAACTCGCCATGCAGGATATTCTGAACCCTGTAAAACATGCAAACCACATTTACAGAAATGCATGAAAAAATATGGATTAAAGTGTGTGTTCTATTCGGTATGATATATAGAGTTTCTACCAAGGTGCAAAATGAAATAGGGGTTTATATTTTTAATCTTTTTAATCGTTCAACAATTTCTTCGTTCTGTCGTTTGAGATAAAGATATTCTTTTTGTTGTTCTGATATAAGTATATATGTATACAATGCTCCTGAAAAAACAGTAGCTGCAATAGGAGTTGCTATATCATTTTTCTTATATACGTACAATACTTTTCTAGATGCTGTATTTGTAGTTGATATAAATCGTTGAAACATTTAACTAGATTAATTTTTTAGCTTTAAGTCTATTGTTCCGTTTCATAAAATCATTTAAAGCACAGACTATATACGTGATATAGAAATGTCTACTCTTAATGTATCAGCATTGCAAGATGCAATTGATAAGCAATCAACCAATAGTCAAAACACAGTTGACCAAAACACCGTTGTCCAAAACACAGTTGTCCAAAACACAGTTGTCCAACCTGAAACCGCTACTGCCGTTGGTACCACTACTACCGTTAACAAAAGTGATCCCAGCGCTCCGAATAGTGATTCACAGTCGCAAGAATCTAAAAAACTAAAAGTCATCATCGGTCTCCCTGGCGATCATTTTAGCCAAGCATTTCTTCTCGCCTGGACGAATACCATCTATACGCTTATTAGCACTAATCGTTACGACCTTAAGATTAGCCCTGGTAAAAGTTCCTTTGTCCCATTTGCACGTATGCACACTCTCGGTCTAGATGTATTGCGCGGTAAAGCACAGAAGGCATTTCATAACGAATCGTATGATGTCTTTGTATCCATTGATTCCGATGTAGTCTTCTCAGCTATTCAGCTTATTGAACTCATTGAATGCACTAAAGTACATCCCGTTGTGTCTGGTTATTATATGATGCAGGATAATAAGAACTTTGCAGTTGTCAAGGAATGGAACAAGAGTTATTTTGCAGAGAACGGTACCTTTCAATTCCTACAGCCGAAAGACGTTGAAGCTGATATTAAGAAATTTAGCGCAGAACTCGATGAACGCAAGAAAGCAGAAGAGGAGAAGCGTGATCCTGGTCCTTTGTCTAATCCCGATTTTATGAAGGTATCCTATGCAGGTATGGGCTTCTTTGCTTGTCGTAAAGAAGTACTAGATTCACTGGCATATCCGTTTTTTAACCGAGAACTCCAGAGGATGCGCGGCAAGAACGGGTTGGAATTGGTGGACATGTGCAGTGAAGATGTTGCTTTCTGTAAAAATATCGAGGATGCTGGTTTTGACATCATGCTGAATACTCGGTTGCGGGTAGGCCATGAGAAGAGCGTTGTTCTTTGAACATAAGGAACTAGTGCTGGAATTGTCTTATATTTATACATACAAGCTGATGTGTGTATTTTACTTTGTATCGTATTATATAATTGCTTGAAATAGTAATGAATAATACTATTGGTATGCCCTTTTGTTTTGTATAGTGATCCTGATTCGTAAAGTATATTTAATATATGTGTAGTACTCTGTATATGATTAATTGTATTGTACTTTTTCTTAGAAGCGTTAGAACATTGTTCGCATTTACACAAATTGTATTGAGTAGCTAATAAGATACTAGGACACATCTATTGTTTTTATATCTAAAAACCTTAGGTTTATATTCTATGGTTTTTGGATATTAAGTAATTATGTATTTACTCCTGAGCAGAAAATCCCTCGGCGGAATTGGGTAAAGCTGCAAAACCAGAAGCAGTAGGAGGAACATCTGATCCACCTTTTTGCATCTCATCTTCAAAATGAACCTTCTTTGACATATCAATGCCTAGAAAATCTGCAATTTGTAAAACAAGCGGCATTAAATATGCCATAAAAAAATCATAAAACCATTGAAACATTTCTATTTGCCGTATACTAAATTATAAGGGGATTTTGACCGCGCAAATTATGCATTACCGTCTTGTTTTCTTATATAAACCGCATTTTGTGCACTCAATATTTCCTTCTACAATATTAAATATATGGAAACAATTACGTTGTAGTCTCTTTAATGCAAGTTCTTTTTCTTTTTCTATTCTCACGAAGTCTTCAAAGAATTTCTTGCGAAATTCTTCCACTCCATTTGTATGCATTTATTCCTAATAACATTAATAACTTAAATACAATATCTCAATTATAAGAAATGAGAATTGCCATTATTCTTACAGGTGCACTTCGCACCATAAAGAAAACAATTCGTTATTTTAAAGAAAATTTGGTACGTCCAGATATAGATATATTTGCATGTATACAGAATGATACTCAAGATTCTGAAATAGTATGGAATGAATGGTTCTCTGAACAATTTGGTTCTCATTTACGATCCATTACTTGGTTCTCTGAAGACAATTATCGTGAATGGCCAAAGCATCGTGAATTTATGTTACAGTATATGCAAATTGATGGAGGATGGAAAGATTATCTTCGTCGTAGTGGCTCTATGATTGAGTACTTTCAATTACAATTGGCATATATGAAACTAGCAGAGTATGAAAATATCTGTAAAATCTCGTATGATTATCTAATTCGCGCAAGAACTGATAGTATCTATGCTAAACCTATTGATTTTCACTGGTTAAACTGGACCGATGATGAAGTAGCTACACGTATAGAAAAGGTACAAGAAGAACTAACTCTATCTAAGATTGATATTAACCAAACTATTCCGTATTTTATGAGTACTATTACATCAGATGAAGCAATCCCTAATATTCAATATATCCATGCAACATGTTATCTTGCACAAAATGAAACGTTTTATGAAATGAATGCGGTTAAGCTAAATGACTACATTAAACACGGTAGATATATTCTTACATTTCGAAAAAATAACTTATATATTGTGCGACGGGAATTATTTTATTTGATTCCTGCTCTGGGAAGTATGTATGGGCAATTTAGATCGCCGTATTCGGATTCTTGGTGGTTTAATGCAGAAGGCCAATTTACTAGTATTTGTTATCACGCATGCTTAACTACATTTGATTATAATACAGATTTTGAAGATAAATCTGTTGAGAAAGTGGGATGGAATGAAGCCACTTTTTTTGATACAGAATTTAACTGTATTAATCCGCGGATGTTGTATTGCGTTGTAAGAGCTTAATAAAAATTGAATATTACACATGTTTAATTTATAAACAAATATGAAACAAACATGGATCCTCTTACCGCTTCTCTACACGATTGCTCACACCAATTCATCCCCCACCTATCAGCAAATTATGGCAATGCAACTATTCGCGTTGGTGATTCTTACTATACAATCACTATTACGAAACTACCAGATTCTTCCCATTCTGTTCTAGGTAAAAGATGCCATTCTGATGGCTGTAAAGAATACAAAAAAAATCGTCGACTTACTGATACTAACCCATTATATAATACGCTAGGACACAATTTTGAGTAAAAAACAAAAATAAATATATATTTTTTTTGTTTTTTTGTTTGTTTTTTTATTTACTTGCGGAGAAATCGTTGAAGGATACGATTGCGCAAACACAAATAGGATAGTTCCTCTTCTTGCTTTTCTTGTTCTTGCTCTTCTTCCTCCTCTTGCTCTTCTTGCTCTTCCTCCTCTTCTTGCTCTTCTTGCTCTTCCTCCTCTTCTTCCTCCTCTTGCTCTTCTTGCTCTTCCTCCTCTTCTTGCTCTTCTTGCTCTTCCTCCTCTTCTTGCTCTTCTTGCTCTTCTTGCTCTTCTTCCTCCTCTTGTTCTTCTTCTTGCTCTTCTTGCTCTTCTTGCTCTTCCTCCTCTTCAACTTCTTCAATCTTTCGCTTTAATCCTTTGAGTTTAGAGAATGCTTCAAACAAATTTTCTTTATTATCTTCTACGCAATTATCACACAATGTTAATTCTGGAAGATCTGCTTTTAGCGGTGCACCAGGGCATTGACTAGCCCGATTTACAACAGGACTATTTGCAGGAGCAGATACAGGAAGGAAAGAGCCCATCATTCCTGGAAGGTCATCCTCATGCATTACAGAAGTATGAGGATATTCTGAAAGAATCCCTTCCACATTTAACATAACACCCTCATGTAGTTGTTGCAATTGAATCCAATTCATAGTGGCATCAAAATCAACACATCCATATTTTTTGATTGAAACTGCGTTTGTTACATGGAAAGTTTCCATTTGTTCATCTGAGAGACATAATACATCTTGAATAGTTTCTTTTACAGTAATGTTACGAAAGAAGTGGAAATCTGCATTGAGATCCTCCACAACAATCTCATAAGGACTGTTATAACGACGGAATACATTGAAATACGGAGAACCGTAAATTGAAATGGATGCCAAGAAATCCAATTTGTGCATAATGTGACCGTTAATCACCATTTGGGAAATGGCCTGAAAGTGATTGAAACGTTCAGACGCGGTAGAAGCAGTCGCGGTAGAAGTCGCAGCGTTCATAGTAGTAGCAGTCGCAGACATCTTGTATTGAATCTAACATACATGTCTTCAAAAAATACAATCAATTTTTATTTTGTATTATTTTTTAGAATAATAACTTAAATAATGGTATTATAGTAGAATATAGAAAATGGGCCTTATTAATCTTGATAACTACGTATGCGCAAATGGTGTTCAAAAGACCAATACTTACATTTCATTTGCAAATGAAACTCTTTACATCCGTCAGGCATTCAATTCAAATGCCAGTGAATCAACCTATACGGTAAACGCAAACTATCGTATCTTTTGGGATCAAGCTGCTCGTGAAGCAAATCTGTCATTCATTGATTTGAAGTCTGTTAGTGCAAGTATTCCTAAAAGCATGCTTAATGAGAATATGTATGCTTGCTTATACAAAGAGCTAAAGCTAATCTACCCTAATACTCAAGATGAGGTAGCCAATGTTGTCCCCGTTGTCCCCGTTGTTCCCGTTGTCCCTGTTGTTCCTGTTGTCCCCGTTGTCCCCGTTGTTCCTGTAGAGCCCGTTGTCCCCGTTGTTCCCGTTGTCCCCGTTGCTCCTGTAGAGCCTGTTGCTCCTGTAGAGCCTGTTGCTCCTGTTGTCCCCGTCGCTCCTGTTGTCCCCGTCGCTCCTGTAGAGCCCGTTGTCCCCGTCGCTCCCGTTGCTCCTGTAGAGCCCATTGTCCCCGTCGCTCCTGTAGAGCCCGTTGCTCCTGTAGAGCCCGTTGCTCCTGTAGAGCCTGTCGCTCCTGTAGAGCCCGTCGCTCCTGTAGAGCCTGTTGCTCCTGTAGAGCCCGTCGCTCCTGTAGAGCCCGTTGTACCCCAATAAATAACAAAATTCAATACTTTTTTCTAAATGTTATGTAATCTAATATTTGCGTGTCTTTCTATGCACTCTATGCTTTTTAAATGTTTTTCGTTTATTTATCTGAACTGATAAACGATAAACACCCATTGCATTATTAAATCCATCAAAGTCAAATGAATCTTGAATTCCAAGCTTGACCATTCCATATATCGTTTCTGAACCCTTTTTTATACGAATTATACTAAATGCAGCATTAAGAATATCCATTAAATATGCTATAACATCCTTATTTTTAACATCTAAATGAACCTCATGTCTACATAACTTGACGATAGTTTCATCAGACCCAAATACACTTATATAATTTTTACGAGCCATATCAAGTGTTACTTCATTCATTTTATTCATCCAATAGAACGTATTAGATAAATGATCGTATGATCCAAAAAATATAATATTCGGTTTTGTCTTTAGTTTTAAATAGGTATCTATTGCTTTATTCGCTGTTTTAATTGTAAATGGCTTGCCAAATGTATTAACAATATGAAATAATAATTTATCCTGTTTTGTCCATGATTGATGTTTCATTATACTACATTATAAGATTTTATTAGTTCTTCTTTGCTAGTTCAGTTGCAATTAAATCAGGAAGTTGTGTATTATATCTGTCCACTGTCTGTCGTACATCATTCAAATTCGCCATAACTGTCTCAGGTGTATATTGCATATGATCTGTCATATATACATTCGGTGGTCTAACACGATCTGCAACTTGATTTTTATTAATATCATCCGCAGTTTGTTTAGTAAAAAACTCTTCCTTGTAATAAGCAGAAACAATAAATAGGATAACTAACAGAATAATCAAATACATCTATTTACAGAAGTTTTATTTGTCTATGGTCAACTCTGTCTTCAGGTTTAACATATTCCAATCCAAGAAATGTAAAGATATCCTTCTCTGTATTCATCGGTGGAACCATCGTAGTTGCTGGAAGAATCGTATTTAATGGCGGAGGGTGTTGCACACATAACGTAATCGGTTTCATTTCATGTTCATTTAATGTATATCCAAGTGAAAGAGCATGTTGACGAAATGCAATATTAAACTGAGCAGAACCCGTAAAGTATAAAAGCGAATACGCGTACTCTGCCTCAGGCGCAATCAATATATCCAGACGTCTCGGCGTACCAAGCGAACAAATCGCCATACATTTATTATGTCCTTTTGCCAAAATCTCATATAAATACCCTTGTTCCCCTAGAATAGATACAAATTCTTCCATATCAATACGTCCACGAATAATGAAATCAATATCACCAGATGTTTGTGCTTTTCTTCTAAATGATCCAACCAACTCTCCTTTTTTATTGCGTGAAACATCGTGTAGAGCACACAATAGAATTTGTTCGTGCTCTTGCATTTCTGCATAAGGGATTCGTTGCAAAAGATGCTCATAGTATTTTAAACCAATTAGTTGTTTGGCATTCAGAATCGACGGATTTCGTTTGAATTCGGCTCTAAGTTGTTCAATGGTATGAATCCCTTTTTCTACAAATTCTTGCGCTTTTACTGGGCCCACGCCATATATTTGCGTAAATGCTTCTGTTGCATCCAGATGATATTCTGCTTTTGCCTTTTCCGCCGCTTGTAATTTGCCCGTTTCCATGATTTCGTGTATCTTTTTCGTTATTTTCTCTCCTGCTCCTTTTAAATTAGGGATATCATCGCTTGTAAATTTAGGCATATAGATTAACTGGTCAATAACTTTCTTGTAAGCTGCCGCCTTAAATTTTTCCTTATCCGCAATGGATTTCTGGTACATGACCATTAATCCTTCTACGACGAGGGGCTTGTAATCCATTTGATAGTGTTAATTGTGATAGTGTTAATTGCATTTTAGATTATAAATGTCTTCAATTTTTATTCTATATTTTAATATAAACGTATATATTAAAATATATATAATGAAATTTACTCTAAAGAAACAAGTCAAATGGTCAGGACAGACTCCACTTCCAGAAGAAATTAATACTCTTAATTCAAATCCTGCACTTAGCGAATTTGAACTCCTATCTATGATTGCTACATTACATGGTATAACTGCATTTGATATTTTAATTGGCGCTACAGAAGGTACTGAGAAAGACAGGGCTGTTTCTGAAGTCCTTAATGCATTTCAGCAATTTATTTCACCAAAAATGCCCTTATCTAATTATGATAATAAGGATGCACGTATCGTTAAATAAAAATTGATAGAAATGTCCAACTTAAAAATTAATAAGCTGGACTATTCATAATGGCACAAGAGATTAAGAACGAAATTATTGTTCCCGTTAACAAGGATTGCTCCATTTGCTCCGATACCTACACCGCACAGATCAGAAAGCGCACGATTTGTAAGTATTGTAAGAAAGACACCTGTTCCAAATGCATTGAACAGTATCTTCTTACACGCACGGAAGATGCGCATTGCATTCACTGCCGCGTTCATTACAATGACAAAGACCTTCAAGAAATCTGCACGAAAACATATTTAAAAGATCGCTATTTCAAGCATCGTCAAGAAATCCTCATTAATCGCGAGCGCGCCAATCTTCCAGGTCTCCAAGATGAAGCGCATCGTCAAAAACAGGGGCGTGATAATGCCCTGCTCTCTATAAAGATTAGAGAGGAAATTGACAAATTGATTACTACTCGCAATATTATTCGTGAAGAATTTATTCGTGTAACTATGTCTGATGATGTTAAGGATGATGAAAATAAACGTGATTTGCTCCATAAAGAAATGGAATCCTACCTGGAAATGATTCGTATCAAAAAGCAAGAATTAACTGACGTGCGTTTTCGTGTTGTAATCCCCAATGAAGTTGTGGAAGAGAAAAAAGAAGAAGAGCGAAAGAAATTCATTCGTCGCTGCATGCGCGCTGGTTGCAATGGATTTCTCAGTACTGCCTGGAAATGTGGTATGTGCGAATGGTACAGTTGCTCTAAATGTTTCGCTGCTAAAGGACGTGAGCACGATGTTGCTCACGAATGCGTCAAGGAGGATTTGGAGACAGCCGAGCTTATTCGTAAAGATTCCAAACCATGCCCGAACTGTGGGGAATTCATTAGTAAAGTTTCGGGTTGCTTTGCGCCTAATACACCCATCCTACTATGGAATGGAACTCTTAAAATGTCTCAGAACATTATTGTAGGTGATGAATTAATTGGCGATGATGGGCAAAAACGAACTGTACTGAGTCTTGTCGCGGGCGATGATACTATGTATGAAGTAGCGCAAAATAATGGAATGACCTATGTAGTCAATAGTAAGCATAAATTACTACTTCAACACTCAGGAGGAAATCACATTAACTGGGTTGATGGTGATAAAAAATGGGAATTAAATTGGTTTGATCAAGAAAAATTACAATATAAATCTAAAATTATGCGAGCAACCGATGAAACAAAAGAGCAAGTTCTACAACAAATGGAAGATTTTAAAGCATCTTTAAAACTTCCTGATGCAATTGAAATTATGGTAGAGGACTATATGGCACTAACTGCTTCTGCTAAAAAGAGTTTAGTGGGGTTTAAATGTCAAGGCATTAATTGGCCGAAACAAGATGTTCCTCTAGACCCATATATGATGGGACTTTATCTTGGAGATGGCATTAATGATGGAATGTCCTTTGCTATAAATGCTAAAGAAGACCCTGAAATTTTAGAATATGTTCTAAACTGGGCAGAAACACATAAGTGTGAAGTAGTTCATGATGATATCTATCGTTATCGTATTCGTCGTCGAGAGAATATGATAAATACGCAAAAAGCTATTGGTCATGGTGCTACTTCTGCTACATGCAAAGGATGTTTTAAGAAGGCTAGTGGATTTTGCGACCGTCCTAATATTGCATATACTGATAAAGTAGAAATTGCAAGAAAGAATCCGTTATGTGATATTTTAAAACAATATGGAATGGTTAGAGAAGTTAAAAGAATTCCTCAAGAATATATCATAAATGATCGTGATACACGTCTTCAAGTCTTAGCAGGAATTATTGACACTGATGGCCATTTGAGTAAAATAAATGAAGGAAAACGAATTAGTATTACATCATCTAAAGAGTTGTTTGCACAGCAAATTTACTTCTTAGCACGCTCACTTGGTTATGTAACTACAATTCGAAGACAACCAAAAAAAGATATTGCATTCTCTAAAGGTGGTGAAAAGAAAGATTATGATGATCACTTTATTATTAACATTTCTGGAAAAATCTCTGAAATTCCAACTCGTATTACACGTAAAAAATGTGTAGATTCTAATCCAAACAAAGATATGCTACGCACAAGTATATCAGTCAAGGAAATTGGAAAAGGAGAATATTATGGATGGTCAGTAGATGTTAATAAACGATTTCTACTATCTGATACAACTTGCGTTAGAAACTGCGATCAAATGTTTTGCATTACATGCCAAACGCCGTTCTCCTGGAACACTGGAAAAATCGTTACCTCTGGACCCATCCATAATCCCCATTATTACGAAATGATGAAGCGCAAAGGTGCTTTACCACGTAATCCAGGCGATGTTCCTTGCGGTGGCTTCCCCACTCGTTATCAACTAGTAGAACACCCTCGCAGAATCAACCCTGAAATAAGTGATTACTACTTTGAATTTCATCGCTTATGTGAAGAAGTTCAAGACGTATCCCGTCGTCAATTCAGAACCCATATTGATAACGGTACAACGCACGCTATCAATGTTCGCTACTTGTTAGGTGATTTCACTGATGCAAAATGGGGTCAGCAACTTGCAATCAATGAGAAAAAGAAGAAACGCGATGCAGAAGTTCAAGAAGTATTTGCAGCATTCTTAATGGTTGCTGTAAATATCATCAATACTGTCCAGAACTATAGAACGGATGAATATGAATCTTTTCGCAAACTACCAATTGTTATGGCTGAACGTATCTTAATGGATTTGCATGTTGAAATTTGCGAATTAATTACAATCATGAACAATGCCTTTAAAGATATTAGTATAGCCTATGCATATACTACCCCATATATTGATACATCGGCATGTAATATTGAAAAATGCACTACTATTTATAGATTAATTGGCAAGAATTATAAAAATGATAAAGGAAAAGGAAAGAAACGCGTTATAAGTGATAGCAAAAGCAAAAGCGATAGCGATAGTGATAGCGAAAGCGAAAGCGATTATTAAAATATAATATTAATGTAAATATGTAAATATGTAATTTATTTTTAGTATAAATAAATTATATCTATTATAATTAAATGAAGTATGATATCATTATCGTTGGTGGTGGCATCGCAGGACTTCATACAGGCATTAAAGTTGCAAAACGTGGTCTATCTTGTTGCATTATAGATGAATACAAATGCGGTGGTAGAGTTCAAACATACCATGATAATGAGCATCAATGGGAAAATGGAGCTGGGCGTATTTCTTTAAATCACACCATGACTCTAGATTATCTAAGAAAATATGGGTTACATACTATACAACTCCCTAATCAAATTGATTATATGGATAATACATTAACCATTCAACCAAATCCTTTTTTTAAATTTCAAAAGATGTTGCTAGAACCTCTACGATCCCTTTCAGCAGATGTTCTAGCGACACATACATTACAAGAAATTATGGATAAAGTAATACCAAATGCAATCGATTTCTATACTGCTTTTCCATACCATGCCGAAATTTGTACTATGCGCGCCGATCTTGCACTTCAATCCTTTGATAGAGAAATTGGATCACATGATAATTTTGTTGTATGCAAAGAGGGATTAAGTGCATTAATTGCGGGAATGATGAATGAATTTGTTTTTTTTGGAGGTCATATTCATACAGACGTACGAGTAGATTCCATTGAATCTGTCAATAATTTAACATTTCTTCATAGCATTTATACTACAACTGGTCGAAAATTTACTTTACGTGCACCTACCGTTGTTCTAGCCATACCTAGTGATGCATTATATGCGCTCTTAAAAATACCTGCGGTGACATCTATTATAAAAAATTTACAATCTGTTCCATTGCTACGAATGTATGCTGTATTTGATAATACAGAAAAATCATGGTTTGCAGATATGAAGTCTACTGTTGTATCAAGTTATATTCGATATATTATCCCTATTAATAAAAATGTTATTATGATTTCTTATACAGAAGGGCCTTATGCTAAATACTGGATGAATATGAGTCTAGAAGAATCAAAGTATGTTGTTATGACTGAGATTCGTCGTCTATTTCCTGATAAAAATATACCTGATCCTATCTTTTTTAAGAGACATTTATGGAGAATAGGATGCACGTATTGGCTTCCTGGGCGCTACTCTGTAGAAGAGGCTAGTCGAAAAATTCTTAACCCTAAACAAGATATTTATGTATGTGGAGAATCATATGCAGTGCACCAATGCTGGATAGAGAGTGCATTAGAACACGCAGAACAGCTATGGTCGCATCCTGCTTTTTTGGAATCTCTAGAGATTCCCGTCAAACAAAATAACATAGTGCGTCGTAAAAAGCATGAACCTAAATAATTGTATAGTATATACTGTAAATGTGTGGTATCTGGGTACTAGTTAATAAAACGTTAAGCTTGCAGAGCGATAAAAGCTTGCAAAGCGTATACTATCAACGATTCCAACAACTTGCCCATCGCGGTCCAGATTATTCATCCTTTCAATCATATAATGCCTCAAATGTAAATGCATTGATCGGATTTCATCGGCTTGCCATTGTTAATTCATCTTTTTCAGGAAATCAACCATTTGTGATCGAAGGAGACGAACGAACTGTTATTTTTGTATGCAATGGAGAAATTTACAATTGGCAGGAACTATCTACAAAATACGGACTGCATACTGATAATGATTGCATGATTATTCCTCTTCTATACATGCAATCACAACATTCTTATACCACGTTTGAAAATGTTGTATCACAACTAAAAGGTGAATTTGCCTTTGTTCTTTTAGAATACAAGAAGAATACTCTAGAAAAAGTAATTGTAGCACGTGATGAAATTGGTGTGCGTCCTTTATATTATTCAGCCAAAGATATGTTCTTTACATCTGAAGTAAAAGGCGCACCCGCTGATATTACTGTTACAGAATTCCCTCCAGGTAAGATGATTACATATTATATAGATGACCCTTCTGCTACAGAAGTATATTCATTCTCTACAATATATAATACTGAAGTAACAGATATTGCAGATGATATACATTTATTATGGATTGAAAATTCAGTAACAGCCGCCGTTAAACGACGATTAAATGCTTCAAAACCATTTGCATATCTTTTATCAGGTGGTGTTGATTCAAGTCTTGTTGCTGCAATCGGTGCAAAAGCTACTAATGAGCCTATTAAAACATTCTGTTGTAGTATTAAACCAGGAACGTATCAAATTGGTTCAGGAGAGGAATTTACAACTGATGTTGGAACGGATATGATTTATGCGCGAAAAGTTGCCACCCATATTCATTCAGACCATACCGAAGTATTCTTTACACCTCAAGAAGGACTGGATGCGATTCCTGATGTTATTAAAACAATTGAATCATGGGATACAACCAGTATTCGTGCTTCTGTAGGGCAATATATGGTTTGTAAATGGATTAGAGAGCATACCGATTGTAAGGTTGTTATGGTAGGAGAAGGTCCAGATGAAGTCTGCTCTTCTTATCTATTCAATTGGTATGCCCCAGATGGTTATGAATTGGATTTAGCTGCACGAAAATATGTTGAAAATATTCATTGTTATGATGTAAAACGCGCTGACCGTTGTATTAGTCGTTGGGGGCTAGAAGGACGCGTTCCTTTATTGGATCCTGACTTTATTAAGACATACTGGAATATTCCTGGGGCTTTACGACTTCCTTCTGCAAAAGGTATTGAAAAATGGTGGTTGCGCGCCGCTTTTCAAAATGATACGCATTTGTTGCTTCCTGAGGAAGTACTGATGCGTAAGAAAGAAGCTTTTTCAGATGGTGTATCTGCAAATAAATCGTGGTATCAAATGATTCAGGATTTTGTAGAAGATAAAGTGAGCGATGAAGAACTTAAGTGGGCTACATTTGTGTATCCATATTGTACCCCGATGACAAAAGAAGCGTATTATTATCGCTCTTTATTTGAAGTGATTTTTCCTGGACGTGCTGAAATCATTCCTGGTTTTTGGCAACCAAAATGGGATGCGAATGGAGAAGTCCGACGCTATGTAGATCCATCCGCACGAACACTTGGATCATATGCTTAATAATATATAACATGTATATAGAATGTCTTATAATAGAATGTCTTATAATACGTATAATCATAATAATATGTATAATCGAAATGAATACATACCTGAAGCAGATGCATTTTCAAAATCATGTGAAAGAGCAGTAGAAGCATTAGAAATATTATTAACAGAGTTAGAAGAACTTTCAAAACGTGCAAGTGTATCACAATCTATTAAACAAGATATTAACAGAGCTATTGCAATTCATAATAAAGCAGCACGTATTTATTATATAATACATTATAAATATGATGATATAGAACCAACTGTGACTAAAAGATTAGAACAATTATATGGAAAAAATAATGAAAGTGAAAATATTCCATTCGAAAATGATATATATAGACAATTAGAGAATGTAGATGAACTATATGGATTTATGATGAAGGAATATGTTAATTTTATTGAAAGTATTAAAATGTATGCTATGGGATACAGTCGTCCTGATATTTTAAAATATATGTATAACAAAATTCATAGTTCAAAAAAACTGAAATCACCTCGCAAAACACAACGTGCTAAGTCCGCAACTCGCGCCAGTCGTAAAAGACATTCCAGTCGTAAAAGAAGTACCAGACGTCATAGTGCTCACTAAATTACATCTTTCCATAGAATGACATTGTAACACGATCAATCTCTGCCAGCTTCGCTTCCAAATCTGTTTCTTTACTTTTATCTTTCTTCTTTGAAGTTTTTAGTCCAGTTACTTTAGTCGGCAATGGCTTCTGTAGTGCAGGTAATCTGAGAAGCTCATCAAAAAATTGCTCTGCAGATTGCACTGTTCTTTGAAGCGATCCAGGATCTTGAACAAGACTCGGTGCAGCTGGTACTTTCCATTTAGGAACTTCTGTTAAAATCTGAATCATAATGGCGATAATATCCCCTTTATGTTTTTGTGAAGTATCTTGATCTCTGTATAAATCCAATAATGCCTGAAACTCTTCATTCATTCGGATCATTCCTTTTGCATAATGCTCTTTATATAGTTCTGCTAACACTGCAATTAAGTAATAGCCAGGATTCGTCCTCTGTTTTGATGTTGCTGGACCACGATCCATCGTGCTAATACCCGTTCCATACTTTTTCTTAATAAGTTGGTCCTCTTCTTGTAGCCACTTTGCCCAAAATAGCGCACGTTCAGGAGCACCTTCTGTTATGGCAAATACCATTTCATTTCCCGCATGAAGCATTTGCTCTTGGTCTGATGAACGATTCCACACTTTTCTAACAGATGCCTTATCAGTTGTTCTTAGAACAGAACGTAACCAATTCTCATTCTCATGTGTATCTGGAGGAATCGATGGATATTTAACCTTACCTTTTTTTGGACACATTTGTATAATTAATCCGATTTCCATAACTTGCTGTTGAACTTCAGTCTCTCTACAGAACTTATCTAGGGCAGCCTTTGATGAACGCTCATCAAGCAGTTTAAATTGCTTATTTAGATAGTAAAAAATACGTGGGCTTGCTACTCCAACATGATCATATGCATAATCCCAACATAGTTTTTGCCAAAGCTCTAATCCACCGGATGTAATGAAATCTGCTGTAAAATGCATAAGTTTTCCTGTTGCCACGGGTCCAGTTTCACCGATAACTTGTAAGAAGTTTCGGGACAGATCTTTAAGAAGATAACCTTTTCTGGTTATAGTATTTGGTGGTGGTTCTGCATAATCGGCCATATGCTTTATTAATCTTGATTTTCTTTATGCACCTTTGAATAATTCAATTGTGCATAAAAAATATGTATATTTTATTTCTATAATTCTATAATTCTATAATTCTATAATTCTATAATTCTATATTTAATACAACTCATTACGATTTTTACGTTGTGTCCAGAATGCATCAGGATCTTCCTCTTCCTCTTCTTGTTCTGACTCAGCATCTACATCCACATCATAGTTATCAGGACCATCTGAATATGAAGAATTGTCGCTTACATGGCATCCAATGTCACACTCTTTATCGTCATCGCTATCAGTACGTTTCTTTGGAATAACTCCTTTACTTACCTTAACAATTTTAACTTCATTTAGTTTTTCTTGCAATCGTTTTTTCTCTTCCTCTTCTTCTGCTGCTTTCTTTGCTTTCTCTTCATTTTCTTTTACTTGTTCGGCCCAATTTGCGGCAAGAGATGCATATGTCATACGTCCTTTTGGTTGTTGCTGCTGTTGCTGTGGCGGTTTCTTTTGGGGAAGTGATGGAAAATCATCCAATTGCATTTTATTTGCTTGCATGGCAAGATTGTTTACTGCTGCATTTGATTCATATGGTGCTTTTGGTTCATATTTGGCCCTTGGTTCAAACGAAGTACCCTTTGGCTCATATTTGGCCCGTGGCTCAAACGAAGTCCGTGGCTCAAATGGCGCCCTTGGTTCAAACGAAGTCCGTGGCTCATATGGCGCCTTTGGCTCAGATCTTGAATCAAATGAAGTCCGCGGTTTAAAATTGGAATCTCGTGCCCATCGATTTGATGCATTTGCTACATTTGTAGTAGGCTCAGACCAAAAAAGATCTTGGTTTTCTTTCTCTTTCTCTTTTTTGAATGGCGGAATGTATTTTGCCATTTCTAATTACCTATTTTATGAATTACTTGTTTAAGTTATTTACATATATACATCCATTTAAATGCAATTACATTGAATACATTGAATATTTCGTAACCATTTCTTCTAATCTTTTAATCTCTTTCCGTTTATCTTCAATTGAGCGATACGTTGTGCTAAGTGTTCGTTCATGATTTTTTATCAATTGTTCTACATACTCGTGTAATTGTATCATTTGTGTTTTATTTTTCTCCAATTGTTTAACTGCAGTTAGATGCAAATGCTTATTTTTCATAAATGGAACAACTGTATCTTTAATCAATTCATATAACGGTATATATATTTCCATGATTTCTTGGCATATTACTTTTCTTGTATCATAAGGAATTGTATAATCAAAATGCATAAATATACCACGAATAGAATGTTCACTCAGTATTAGTTCAATTCCATCCTGATATCGTAGTGACTTCAGTGGAGTCGAAGTAGACATTTGCGTATATTTTTTAAGACATTTCACTACATTATTATATGCATGAATAATTTCATCCGTTATAGTGACATTTGCCTCTACCATCATTTCATATACATGACGCATCCAACGAGTAGATGTAATTGGTGAACGTTTTGATGGAATATCCATTTTAAGTGCTACTTTGGTTTTCTTTACTGTGCTTTTCTTTGATTTTGTTTCTGCTGCTGCGTCTGCTTTTGCTTCGACTTCTGCTTCGACTTCTGTTTCGACTTCTGCTGCTTCTGCTTCTGCTTCCATCAGATCCGTTGGTTCCACCATTTTCTTCTCTTTCATACGTTTCTTTTCGGTTGTAATTTCAATTTCAGTTGCACCAATTGATTGTTTCCACTCTTCCACCGTTGCATATTTAGTTCCAGCATGAGGACCTTTTACTTCTAGAACTTCATTATCCAACTGAATGGCTGTATAATGCAAATAAGCATTAACGTGATATCGATACATTGTTTGCGTGGACTTTTGCTTCAAGGAAAGTTGTTGATTGTGTTCTTCAAGCGACATAGCCATTGTTAGAAGCTTTACCTATTTCTATCAAAAATATTGTTTCAATTTTTTATTTTTGTATATTTTTTATTGGACTACTCCCAATAACGGATATTACTCATAATCACGAATTGCAATCCCCACTGGAAATCGCAATAATCCTTCATCCGTTTTCTCTTGATATCGCACAGTTAACATTCTCCCTACATAGTTTTTTCCTGTCTTAAACAATTCCTGTCGTTCCTCGCGTGTTCCTCTTGGTCGGCAGGCAAATGTCTTTGGTTGACATCCAGATGTCTTACATAACCAAACCACACAACCCGCTTCTAATCCTTCGCCCTCTTTATATCCCACGATTTCACACTCCATATCAAAGAACTCTTTGTATTTTTGTAAATGTACCGAACGATTATTTGCATAGAGCCCTGCTTTATTACGCAACATAATACCCTCAAAATTCGTTTCAACATACTCCGCGTGCTTCTCTTTCATTTCCTCTTGGGATGCGCATAATTCTGTCTTTACCAGAATGAGATGTTTGAACTTATTTTGTTTAAATAGCGTTGTAAGTTGTGCATAACGATTCTCAAAAGTGTCTTTTGCAATCATATCATATACGTGAAATTTAATCTCAGTCTGTTTCGGCTGAACGGTTTCATTCTTGACAATGCCCACGATTTCCTGAAATGTTAATGTAGTGGAGTAAAGTTCTCCATCTAGGACAATGCTTGGTGGAAGTGTATCAATTTCTTCACGAATATGCTCCAAATGAGGATATGCCTTCAAGTTGCGCGAGAAAAGTCCTCTTTGAGGCATAGCCACCATTCGTGTTCCATCCAACTTCGGCTGAATATAACACGGAAATACAATACTTTTACCGCGCTTGTTATAATCGTGCGCCAACATAGGAGATGGAACATCATGGTCTACCGCTGCTGCACGCGATTCTTTCCGTTCTTCTTTGTCACTATCGTCATCTTTAGGGTTAAACTTCTCATCCCGTTTCTTCTGCCACAAACTCTGCGCTTCAGAAATTGCCTGTTGCAATGGAGTCGTTTCATTCTTCTTTCCAATATTCTTTCCTTGTGTAATGGGTTTGTCAGTCTCTTGGATTTTACCACCTTCATACCCACGATTTACACGAATAACTGGAGGTTGCCCATCGATTACTTCAATGGACCATTGCTTGACTTTACCTGTAGTGGATGTACCAAACAGTGTAGGAAAGTGTGCCATTGTTAATATAAGCAGTTTGATTGTTTATATTAACATTTTATATTTCAATTTTTTTATAAAGGATTTTATTAGACTAATTTAGATTTTAAATGAGCATTTTATAAAATAAAATTGACAAATTAATTTTATCTAAATTATGGTATTAACAAATGCCACGCAAAGCAGCTATTTGTAAAAAGTGTAACAAATCATTTAAAGGTCATTTACAAAAGAAAATATGTCCAGATAAGCATGGTCATATCCTAAAAAAAGGAAAGTATACTTGTTCTCATGAATCATGTTCAAAGACATTTACAAAACTTTCTAGTGCGCATAAACATTCAACAAGTACAAGTTGTCCATATTTTAAGGGAGAAGAAACCCCAATTTATTGTTCTAATGATTGTGGAAGTATATTTACAGGTACTGGTGCACAACGTAACGCTATAATCCATTCAAACAGTACAATGTGCCCAAAGCATCCAGATAGAATTAATAATCCAGAATATCGTACAACAATAGCCCATATTATTAGTAATAATGAAAAATATTGCAGTGGTTGTAAAATAAACAAAAACCTTGAGCAATTTGCTAAAAAATCAAAGAATAGTACAAAACTTGATCATTACTGCTATACATGTCGCTCATTGTATGCAATGTTGCAAACAGTCAAAACTAAAGCAAAAAAGGAAGGAAATATTTCTGAGAAAATTACATTTGAATATATTAAATCATTATATACACCACTCTGCCCAGTATTTGGGATTCCATTACAATATGGTGGAGGAGATCAATGTGACAATTCAGCCACAATCAATGCTATTATTCATCATAAAGGACATATAAAAGGTAATCTTGGAATTATTTCAAAAAAAGCAAACACTATTCAAAATAATTCTAATGTAGAGGAAATGGAAATGTTAGTAAATGCTTTATTAACGTGGAATCCTCCAATTGTTAACGAAATTGCTAAACCAAATAGAATAAAAGGCGTAAAAACTACAAAAGATGATACAAATAAGGTTTGCTCTTTATGTCAGGAACAAAAACCAATAGATAAGTTTCATAAATCAGATAGTGCCACACTATGTGGAATTACAAATAGATGTATACGTTGTACTGCTCTAAGTTCAATGATTAAAAATGCTAAACAGCGTTGTAAAAAATCAGGACGTATTATAGATATTGATGCTAATTATTTACTTCAATTAACAAAGGGACAAGATAATTGTCCCATTTTAGGAATAGAAATGGTATATGGTGGAACAGGATCAATTCAAGATAACAGTGCAAGCATTGATAGATTTGATACAACAAAAGGATATATAAAAGGGAATGTATGGATTATTAGCGATAAAGCTAATAGAATGAAATCAAATGGCAGAATTGATGATATTAAAAAAGTATATAATTATATGAAAGATAATATTCTCATTTAAAATCGGTATGGGTCTAATTAATCACCTCCGCGATATAGTTGTATAGGGCTAATTCTATATATTGTTCCTTCGTTTTCAAATGATGAAATGTAATTGCTGTTAAAATTCTATCCTTGTCAGATTCATAATTTTCAGGATGAAAATTACGATTATCCAGATCAAATATAATACGATCATTCTTTTCCGCATCTTTTTTAATATCAAGTAGCCATTTACCTACACAAATATCAGAGCACCAGTGAATAATAGGATTCGGACATGTACGCACATAAGTACATACTTTCTTATACAGAGTCTTCGATAATACAGTTCCAGCCCCACCGCTCGTATAGCGAAATAGCTCCTTATCTACATGGTCTAAAATACATCCCATAGAAATGAGTAGATTTGGTGAATAATTTGCTAAGAGTCTCTTAAGACGATCGTGAAATACATATGTATCATCATCAATAAGTACGTACCAGTCATAATCTAATTCCAGATTCTTAAAGAAATCCATAGTTTTATACGGCAATGCATGATAATCATCGGATGCACCCCATGAATACAGACGCTGCTCTATATCCATCTTATGCCCTAAATAATAAATGTCTTCTGGCTTCACATTCAAAAGTGAAGTATCCTTCTGCCATTTCACACGTGTATCAAAATATTTCTCACACGTGAGAATGACATATGCAATTCGCATTTTCTTAAAATTGTTTTAAATTCTTTATGTTTGTTTTATATTCGTGGTAGAATTTGAGTATGAAACTGACGATCAAAGTAATCAATGGATCGACCAAAATTTGCACTCGGATGAAACGCAATGGACCGCCTCTGTTTAATATATGTCATAGCATCCAATGCATGTATTTCATTTAATACAATTAGAAAAAATGCAACACACGCGGCTGATCTCTGCATTCCTGCCATACAATGTATCAAAATAGTATGACCTTTATTGTATTCTGTCAGGATTTTATGTGATATCTCTGCTGACCATAGTTCTAAATTACGTATTTCGGCTTCCTGTAAATTATCATCCACAGGCACTCTATACTTAATCGGTATCGAGTAAGAAAAAGGAAGATCTTTTGTACAATTAAATACAACCTTGATATTGTTTTTACGAATAAACTCTTCATTAGTTGATGATCGGACATTACCGAGCCATATTCGGGGAATGATTTCATCTGCATCATTATGACGTTGCGCACTACGCTGCATCTACTTCTGTATAATTATTCTTTGTTTTCTGTTTTATACGTGATTTCTAGTAGGACTGCGATTGCGATTGCGATTGCGATTAGTTTTACGATTGCGTTTTCTATTACGATTTTTACGACTATTATGATTATTTATTGTATTAGAACCTATTGTATTATAAACCATTCTATCAATTATATCATTATATCTATTAATGACTGCAATATGATAAGATTGCGTTATATAAAATGTTTTCTGTTCTAGTTCTATCCCTTCTGTAGGCATTACAAGTGCTCCTTTTGCTTCTGAATTTCTATTACTATACATAGGCACTGCTTCTGCTAAAAAAATGTTTTTAACTAATTCCATACATTCATCACGTTCTTCTGGTTCAATTGTATTGAAGCGTGATAATAAATCAGATAATTTAAAAAAATTGTCTTTTTTTATAGGAGCAATAGAAGGAAGAACACATATTGTGTCAGAACCCCATGAACTTAGAATATAATATTTTATACCAGATTTTATAATTGTAAAATAATGAAAAATTACATATTTAGGGTATCCCTGTGATTTTGTATAAATAATCATTGGATACATTTGGTATCCTTGCAATTCATCTAGAGTAAGAATATTTGAAATATCATATACAAATGCACTATCTGTAAATTGTTTATCGATAATATATTTATACAAATAATGTGTATCGACTTGAATACTTTCATATATAGAAAGTATAATATTACCTATTTGTAATTTATCATTTTCTGAGTTTGTTTCCTTCATATATCGTATAAATCTCTTATACTGCAAAGTATACATATAATACATTATCATACAGAACAATTGTAAGTCCCAGCACCCTGAATGCTGTTTTAAATATTGACTACGTGTTACAGCTTTTGTTTTTAAAGATCTATATAGTCTAGAATATTTCTTGTCTTCTATAAATTTTATCCATGTATCTATACTTGCTTCAGCTGCCATCTATTTACTATATTTATTTATTAATAAATCAATATTTCATCTGATAAGTCGCATAAAAATATTAAATGCTTTCCTTCGTTGCAACTAAAATCTCTCGGAGCAACTAAAGACCAATTCACTCTATTCTGAACAACGCCCACTTCACATAATACATAAGTAGCCAGTGCAGAGCACCAAAATGTATTTGTATGTTTAAAACGATCCTGTTCTGGAAACGGGCAATCTATGTTATATTCCGCACAGAGCCAGTCATACAAATTAAGGTCGTATGGCTTTTCATGGACTTGGTTATGGACTTTAATGAACTTCTTATAGAAATCTTCCGTGCGCTGACAAGAAACATGGCGCACATAGACTGATCCTTTTGAATACTTCTTTAAAACATCGTCTATATGATGCAGTGTTACACCATTTTTCAACTTATTATCTTCTACATCAAATTCGTTTGATAAAATAGATTCTAATACATAAATACCATCTTCTATTCCAGGATTAATAAATTTAGGGTTTCTTACAATAATACCCACATGACTATAGCGGCTTCGTCCAAAATATTCAAGCATATATGATATAAAACTTGTTCCTCTAAAGAGAATAATATCACCTGTTTGGAGAGATGCCTCGTGTACCGCTGATAATAGTGATACTTCCTTTTGTTCTTGTTCTTGTTTTATAGCTAATTCTGGTATTTCTGATGTAACGGGTTCTAAAGGCACTTTAGGTACCTTAGGAGTTGATTCATTTAATGTAGCAGCAAGAGCAAACATCCTACCAAAGGTATAGAAAAAATTGAAAGAGAATAAAAAATATAATAAATAATAGAAGTATGCCATTAACACGTCATTTCTACGATTCAGACGATGTTATTGCAGCGCTGTATTACAGCTCTTCACGGCGGGATGCCAAAGAAACCCAATTCTGGTGCACTGAACTTTTATTGAGTGGATATAGTAGTGAAGCCATTTCTGTATTATTTGAATCGTGGTTATTACAACGTGGACCATTCTATTTGCGATGGCTTATCAATGCGGATGTACTTACAAAAGATAATGTAACTGAAGATGCAATACTCCGTGCTGCAGTAGAACTCAGTTCTTACGCAGAATGGGATAATTCACTTTGGTCTATACTTTCCAGTCGAGACCCGCCTGATAGAGTTACACCTAAAACACCTCCTTGGATTAAAACACCTCCTTTGGTTTCGAATTGTAGTGACCAAGTGTTATATTTATACCGTGCAATGTATCAGGGAAAAGGAAGAAGCGCGTGGCTAATGGCTCAGCAAATAGATGATGTATGGCCAATTCTTAAAGAATATGGTCGACATCTTTCTCCAGATTATGATGCATGTTTTACCATTCTGGAAAAATATGAAGATCTTCTTGGATATCGTTCTGCCTCATATTCTATTGCAATAAAATGCTGTGCTGTATTAATGTTATGTCTTTCGAAAGAAAAAATGAACCAGAGTTTTAAGATACGTCCAATAACAGTTATACCATTACAGATACCTATTGGAAGAAAAGCTGCACGATTATATACTATTCCATCTGTTATATCAGGGCATCTTGTTTCACAGTTACATGATGTTGAGAAAGGCATAAAAGGATGTCCATTTTGGGATGCAATTACTGAAAAAAATATGGATGCATTATATACATATTTTCCAGATGATATTCCAGATGAGTGGTCTGCCAAGGATAAAGAGAAATCACATCGTATCCATAAAGTTGAATCTACAATGATACAACGTTATGCACTTACAAAACCGTGTCGGCTTAATTGGAATATTAAAGGATGTATTAAAAATGGGCATCCTTTGGATGGATTAGATGCAATAGATGCAGAGTCTTATAAAATAAATACACGTCCTATTATTAGAAAATATTTAGCACATTGATCTACCAATTATCGCACATGCAATTCGTGCACCAGAATGTCCTGTTACTTTTGAATCTTCAAACCCACCTTTCCCCAAATCATCTTCGTCTGCATGAATAATCAATGAACGCCCTAGCAAATCCTTGACAGAACTTTTAACAGTGTATGATTTTCTACAATGTTTTTTTAGAATTTGGACATTTCCAAGATCTCCTGTATGACGCTCTTTGGATCTATATGAACCGTGATCATGCTTCCCTACATCATAATGTTCACATAGTCCTTTGCACCCTTCACCGCGAAGATCTCCTGCTTTATGAATATGAAATCCATGTTTTCCTTTTGGTAATTTAGTAAAAGTTGCATTTATTTTAACACCCTTTGCACAATTAGAAATAAGGACTTCTCCTTCTACTTGAGGCGTTTTAAAGACGGCAACTCCTTTAATGTTTTGATTGCGTTTATTGGTACTGCGTCTGGTACTGCGTTTATTGGTACTTCGTCTGGTACTCCGTTTAATCTTCATCTGTTATCGTATAGATTTTAATTTTCTGTTTATCATGATTTATCTTACCCGCAATAGTATTATTTGAATAATATAACGTAGTATCTGCCTCTTTCATCCAAATTGGAGGCAGCATATCTATATCTTTTATTTTTTGAATGTTTCTTGCATCATCTATTAATACAAGTGATCGATGAAACTGATGTTCTGCGCAGAATGTTGTATTTAATACAGGCTTTCTACAGAATACTGTAAACTCTCCATTTTGAACATGAGCTTGACATAATCCTTCTTGCACTTCTTGTAAAAGAACTTTTATGGAATCTGCCGTGGGCATAACACGTTTATGTAATTCTTTTGCAGGAACATGTAATCTGTTTGCTAATTCCTCTATATACTTTTTACTTTGAGCTAATAAAACTGCTTCCAAATTCTCCCATAAAATTCGTGGGATTTTATATTCAAGATGGCTCATTTTGACTAAAATATTTGGATTTTATTTTTCAATTTTATCTAATATCTGGTATGACGTCTCTTATATGTATATTTTCTTGGTTTGGAACGTTTAGAACGTTTAAAAGTACGTTTATAGGGGTGTTTAGTACGTTTAGTACGTTTATAAGTACGTTTAGTACCTTTTCTTAAAAAACGCTTAGGGGTTTTATATGTTTTATGTGTTTTATGTGTTTTTTGTGATTTTTTTCTAGGTGATTTAAGTGAATTATATTCATTCTTTAATTCAGCCTGTAATACTTCATTCTTTAATTCATTCTTATAATGGTTTTTAACAGATACAGAATTAGACATAGAATTAGACACAGAATTTGACACAGAATTTGACACAGAATTAGACACAGAATTTGACACAGAATTAGATACAGAATCTCTTAAATTCAAGAAGAATTGTACAATTACACTTTTAATAGTAGTATGTGATAATTCAAAAAAGTATAAATGAATGTACCATTTTGTTTTATCATGTATATCTGGACGATTACATAAAATAAAATTAACCTTACCTTGTATCTCATTATTACCCATTAAAGTAAGATCAGGATGGTCTTTTCCACCATAATTAAAAATAGGCTCTAAACCTTCGCTCTTAATTAATTCAGTTAGCTCTTGTTGTTCTTTTTCATGTAATTTAAACCGATTTGTTTTACGTGTTTGCTGCTCTACATGATTAAATAATTGTTTAGGGTTTGGTATTTTAATGTTTTCAGTTTTTAATGCTGTATTTTCATTTATAGATTCTATCGGATTTGCTGATTCTGCTGATTCTTTAAAATCTTCAGATTCTGCTGATTCTACATTATTTGTTTCTTCTTGTGCATATTCAGATTCTACGTTATCTGATTCTTCTGACTCTTCTGATTCTTCTGATTCTTCTGATTCTTCTGATTCTTCTGACTCTATATTTGTATTATTTATAACTGAATTGGATTTTAAAGGCTTTATAGATGCAGATAATTCTATCTTTTGTTCAGAGAGTGGATATGATTCTGCTTTTACAGAATTTGCAGTATTTACAGAATTTGCAGATTTTACAGAATTTGGCATTGTTAAATTATAAGACTCTGCATTTTTTATGGGTTCGTCTATAAGATTTCCATCTTCATCTATACGATTTCCATCTTCATCTATAATTTCATAATTATTATTTGATATATTTGACTTATTTGACTTAACCGACATTCTATTGTATGTGGATAAATTTATTATTAATTTTTATACTATAAAATAAAATGAGTCAAGCATCTCCGCAAAATAGCATATGGGGTCCATCTTTATGGCTTATTTTACACTCAGCCTGTGAACGAATCGGTTCTCAACATCTAAAACGATTACCCTTAGAGGAAGCACGTATTTGGTTCGGACTACTTAATAGTCTACGATATTCCCTTCCATGCCCTCAATGCAAAAAACATTATACAATATATTCTAATCAAACATCCATTATGCAAGTCACAAAAGATATCGTTCGTAGATGGTTATTTAATCTTCATGATCAAGTGAATCAACGTAATCAAAAAGAATCCATTCCTTATGATAGTATTGCTTCACAATATGAAGTGCCATTCAACTTTACAGAACATTTTAAGAATGTATCAGACCATATGACTTTAGCAGTTCGTCGTGGCATATGTGTTCATAATGATGTACAACGAACAATACGTTTATTTACAGAAATGAAATGCTTTTATGATTTTTTTTAAATCTATACGAATAGAATGATCATCGGTTCACATGATTCCTGTACATGTAAATCTAAAAATGAGTGCATATGTCTTTGCTGGCAATGGGCAAAAACACAAAGTACAACCTTAAAAGAACAATTTGACCTCGGCGTACGTCTCTTTGATCTTCGTTATAAATTAAACGATATCTATTACATTAGTCATACACTTGATACAATGTATACTTTGGAAAATGCATTAACCGAATTAGTTAAATGCAGCATTGATGCAAATGAATATATCTATATTCGTCTTAAACGTGATAGCTCTTCCTATCCTCTTCCATCATTTGGATATACACTCGAATCCATTAAGATTCATGGCGTGCCATTAAGTCAATATCTTGTAGAATATGGTACAGTTGATAAAACATTTAATGGTGGTGCAATTCGGCGCTATATGAAAAAAATACCGACATCCAATCGACGTATTATTCTATATTCAGATGATAATACCCTATCTGAAGATAATGTTCCATCTGCATGGTTCTTTCCACAATTATTTGATACTGTTGAAACATGGGGATGCGCTGAAATAGATGATGCAGTATCTGTCATAAAAAATGGACATTTTAAAAACAATGGTCTACCAAAGGCAATTTTTGTTGATTTTAGTAGTATATACCCACCAGAAATTGCCTTTGATTATATTTGGAAACGTGTTAAAGAAACTGTTATAAATTACATTATACGAGGTGATATTGATTGTATTGTACTAAATCATATTTCGTATGATTTAATTGAATTGATTAAGGATATTTCCTAAGTATCCTAAGTATCCTAAGGAGAAGGTACACACGCAACAGGTCTAGTATCTGTTGCAGTTACATCTGGCTCAATTAAACGATTTGCAATCCCAAATAGATCTGAGAAGCAACTTTCATTTATACTACTTAATGCACCATACCATCCATAACCTAAAAATGTAAATAACATACCCACTATAATAACAAGTATCATTGGCCATAGTTGTCCATTTGAAGTGTATTCACATCGTGTAGAAAAACGATAATATAATACAAATAACAATAATACTCCAATAGATGCAATTGATATCATAGTTTGTATTTTACGTTTTAATACTTTTGAATTATCACTCTTTTCATCTGATATTTTTGTAAATAAGCTAGATGCATTGTATATTAAATATCCAAAAAAGAATAACATCATTGCAAGCCATTCACTAATAACATGTATTTCTGGTTCAGATTTAGGACTATTTAAAGTAAGAAATGGCATAGCAACACGACAAATGTCAGCACTATTTGTTTTAAATGGATTTATTTTTTTATCACCATACCAATCATCGGGTATAATTGCAACTAACCAATTCAATAAAAATGCAGAGAATGGTGTAATAATAAGAAATCCAATTAAAAAGAATAACATTGCATAGTTACCCGTAAATAACCCTAATAAAAGCATTGTAGAACCAATACTTAATGGAAGATGCGCTAAACCAGCATATAAAAATCTTTTTATATTATTCAATACATCCTTTAATGATTCCATTTACTACTTCTTCTATAAAAATTAATTGCTAACCTTACAGATATAAATATTCTTACCAGTTATATCTTTTGTTTCAATTGTAGGAAGACCCAGAAAATTAACACCTTCTTTATCAAAAAGTAGTTTATTAATGTAGAAAAACAGGGTACCGCATATAAGAGCAAATACAATAGAAATTGCAATTTCTCCAAATGATTCACAATTAATTAGACGAATAATAATACATAACAATAGAATTGCAATCATAAATACACCTGATACCGCTGCACGGTATTGCCATTGCGCTCCCTTAGATTGCATCACATCATAAAATTCATATGTGCTAAGACCTAGATAAGTTGCAATTGCAGTTATAGAAAATATTCCATAAGATGGGTATTGATGAGTAGGAATTATTTGTTTATAGTTTAATTGCGCTAACTTATAGCCTGACATACATTGAACATTTTGAGAACCGGAAGAAGGACCAACAGTACCTTTAATTAACCATGATAAGAACTTATGTGATGCAATAAGCTCTATAATAAATAGTGCAAAAACACCGTATGCTGTACTAAGTGTTACTAAATATAAAATAATCGAACCAAATAAAATAGAATCTGGCATAGTTGCATGGAGTTGTACAATCACATTAACAATAGAATCCCATATCTTCTGGACAGAAGCTTCTGTATCAGCCATATCTATTAGTCTAAAGCATTATTGTGACTATTATATAGTGATTCGGTACAGTGACTCAGTAAAGTCATTATGGGCATTCCTGCCTATTATAAAAAACTAACCCATACTATTCCAGGTTTAATATCTGTTCATCACCACGATGTTACCTGGCTTTTTATGGACTTTAATTGTCTAATTTATCACTGTATTGCATCACAACCCGCATATCTAGACACAGAACGTATTCAATGGGAACAGGGATTAATTAAAACCGTTATTTCATATTGTAAAGATGTAGTAAAAGAAGTAGCACCAAGTGAAGGTGTCTACATTGCAATTGACGGTGTTGTACCTATGGCCAAAATGCGCCAACAACGCCTGCGGCGTTTTAAGTCTGTCTGGGAACAGAAGAAAGTAGGTAATGTGGCTAAATGGAATACTAATGCAATCACACCTGGAACTGTTTTTATGGATAAACTGTGCAATGAACTAGGTGCTTTATGTGCAGAACGCGGATGGAAATTTAGTAGCTGTTTGGAGCCAGGTGAAGGAGAGCATAAAATTATGGCACAATGGCGGTTAAATCTATATAAGGGTTCAATTGCTGTTTATGGACTCGATGCCGATCTCATCGTGCTATCTTTATTAGGACAACACCAGTGCTCTCTTGGCTCTCTATGGCTATTTAGAGAATCTGATTGCGGATTTGACTGGTTTTCTATTGATCTATTGCGAGATTGGCTCTGTATAAATAAAGGAGATAACTGGATTCTAACATACTGTTTTGCAATGTCTGTGCTCGGTAATGATTTTCTGCCGAGTTCGCTCGGATTAAAAATGCGGGATGGAGGTCATGATGAATTGTTACGATGTCTTACCGCGCCATTAATTGATTCTAGTTTAAATATTATAGAAGAGAATGTAGTTGCGCTTTTTTTCTTGCTGGCACAGACAGAGCATTCACGAATCATTCATTATGTACAACGAAAACAACAGATGTTACGGGGTGCATCCGATACTGCGATCGGTGAACACAATTGGCCATTAACTCAGATTGAAGAAGGACTTTTTAGTAAGAATTGGTTTCATCACTACAGAGAATACGTAGGTAAAAATACTAATATGGCGGATGTTTGTTATAGCTATATTAATGGAATCAAATGGATTTGGTCATATTATACGGGCAAATCTGTTTGTTTTAATTGGTTTTATACATATACTTTACCACCATTATGGTCAGATCTTATTGCATATCTAAATAATCATGAAAAGGACAGATGTATGCAATCAGAAATGCCACTATATGTGCAAGCACAAGACATACAACCATCGGAACAACTTTGTCTTGTTCTACCACTTGAAAGTTGGTCATTGATTCCTGCTTGTTCTGAAAAAATATTTCCAATGATTGCTCCGCATTTCTTTCCTAATACATTTATATTTGAATCTGTCGGAAAACGGTTCTTCTGGGAATGTGAAGCGTTAATCCCTATTCCTACAATTGTAGAACTAAAAGCATTAATTCATGCGTATCATGATACTAAAGGACAATTTAAATAAAGTGTAGATGGGTCATACACAATCTATTGATCCTGTTCATCTACGGATGTACACTAATATGATTCAGATTCGTGATCCCGCCAAACGATTACAGATTATCCATACTTGTATGGCTTCTATGGAATATGTGCAATCTGCAAAACGTTCAGGAGTATATAGTTATCTTCTGAACTATATTTCTACCGTTCAAAATGGCGGAAATGCTCCTTTGTTGCCTGGTGAAAATGAGGCTACGCCTAAACAATCCTTTCAAGAAATTCAAGTTCCCCGTTCTCTACAACCTACACAAATGCACGGAATCGGTGCCACTCATCCATCCTTAATCGGTGCTGAAAAAGCAAAACAACAACTCGCTATTCGTCAAGATTCTACTCCTAGTTGGAAGATTGTCACTGAAACACCTAAACAGAAAGCCATATCCTATTTCTCATCCTGTTTAGAAGTCCTCGGTATTCAAGAAGAAGTCGCTCTTACAGATGAATCTTTGAAAAAAGCCTACAAGAGAGCTGCAATTAAAGCACATCCTGATAAAGGGGGCAGCGAAGACCACTTTGAAGCTGTAACACGTGCATATGCATATTTAACTGAGATTTTGGCGGTCATGCAGCGCGGTAAACGAAAACCAGATGCTCCCATTCATACTGGAGCCGCAGACCATTTACGCGGTACAAGAGATCATGATGCCAAACAATGGGAACATACGGAACCCGTTCGTCTTAGTGCAAAGAATCTGGATATGAATGCCTTTAATAAGATATTTGAAGAAACACATATTCCTGATCCAGATGCGGATGGATATGGCGATTGGTTGAAATCTGAAAATGGTAATACAGGACCAAAATTCAAAGGCGAATTCAATCGCGATGTATTTAACCGAATGTTTGATGATGAAACACGAAAATCAAAACAGCCATCTAATCAATTGGTTCATCCAGGTGAAATGGCTTTAACATTGAATGCCAGTTCTGGTACGGACTTATTAGCAACACGACCAGATTCTTATACGGCTGCACCAAACTCTCGATTCCAATTTACCGATTTACGCGGTGCATATACATCAGATAATACTGTTTCTGACAAAGTTGCGAATGTAACAGTAGGAGAACGTAGTTTTGACCAGTATAGAGCATCCCGTGAAAAAGCTCCTGAAGCTCTGTCTTCTCATGAAATGCAAGGAATTCGGGAGTTTGAAAGCAGACAGAAACAAATGGATTCAATGCGTGAGCGCAAGATGGCAGAAATGTCTGTACGCAATCAGAACTATCATGATATGATGAAACAAAGAGTGATTACAGATAATGCAACAGATTTAAACCAAAAAAGACTTGGGTATTAATGTGCTTTTACCGAATATAAAACCAATTATCATTGAATAGAGTATGTCATACTTATCCTATTCATTGAAACAGTTCGGATTTACATCTTTAGAAGAAGTTACGGCTTCTCGTTTAAAACGCTCCTTTAAAAAACAAGTCTTGGTTCAACATCCTGATAAAGGCGGCGATGAATGTTCATTTGATTCCCTATTAGGCTCATATCTCTATTTATGCGAAACGATTGACAGATTAAATGGTGGACGCTCTACATTGCAATCCATCAATGCCCCTGATGAACTAAGAGAACAACGAGCCAATCAGTTTCTCAATGAACTATTTGATGAGCTTAATCTTGAACAGGACGATACATCTAAAGCATTACCTGACAATTTTCACGAACAATTTGCTGGAGCACATATTAATGAACACGCAAATGGATACGATGCTTGGTTAAAACAGGATAACAATGATGGTTTTGAATTTGGACCGCATTATGGTTGCCTGACAATTAAGAAAGTAGTTGAAGAAGAAAAGTTTCAGAGTGCATTTGAAGAACAAGTACGTGTAGGAAAACCTGCTCCTACTACTCTTGCACTACACTTGGATGAAATGGCCTATTCTGCAAATACAGGAACCACTCTCATTAAATCAGGATCATTCACATCAGCGCCTGGACTTCGCCCTGAATATACCGATTTATATTCAGCATTCACAAGCGAGAATACGATGTTTGATAAGTTAGTGCCTATCAAAGAACGTACATATGAAGAATTGTTGAAAGAACGCGAAGAAGCCTATACTGTTTTTAAAGATGAAGATGCGGCTGTAATTGCGGCATATGCTCGGAAAAAAATAGATGATGAAATTGAACATAAGAAGGCATTGGAATCTTATTTTAAAAATGGAGCATTCATTGGAGATGGTGATGAGAAAAAAGATGGATTTGTGATTCAGTTATAATTCTTTCTTCTTATCTCCCATCTTCTACTATAGTATTAGATATGGATTCCTTTCATGCTCTTTGCACTTGTATCGGAGTTCTCTTTTTCATCGCATTCATCTATGCATTCTTCTATTCCAAACAAGCCATGCATCTAAATCCCTTCCTTGATAAGCATTTGCTAGAACGCGGCTTATCTAAACCTATCCTATGGCTCTACTACAATGATTCAGATGTCAATCAACGCCAATGGTTAGATTTTGGAGCCCGCAATTCTCATGCCCTTAGTGTCCCTTTCTTAAATCTCTGCTATCAACGTATTGCTGAACACAATCACAATGATTATCAAATTCGTGTCATTGCAGGTCTCACTGGTTTAGCTGAATTAATAGGTGCTGATTCTCTTCCGGATGACCTAAAAACTCCCGTTGCACCTGTTAATCATGCTGAAATGAACTGGATACGCACAACTGTCTTGTCGCGCTTTGGAGGTCTATGGGTATCACCATATAGTGTTTCATTAAAAGGTTTTGGAGTTTTACCTAAAGATAAAGTTGTATTCTTTGGAACTGACCTGAATGAAACATATAGTGGCTCCGCTGGTACAGTTGTTCCTGGTATGCGTGCTGTATGGTCGCCTGTGAAACACCATCCTATGTTTGATGAATGGGAAGCAGTATGCTATGATCGTATTCAACATAAGCGCGGAGGACAACAGATTCGTCACGATGAAGCATGGGATTTTACACGGTTTTCTTCAAAATATGGTGGAATTATGATGGACCCTCATTCAGAATTGGGACGTAAGGCAGATGGCAAACGCTTACAACTAGAAGATTTGTTAGCGTCAGGCATTGATGGTGTTATCCCTTTTAATGTTTACCCCCATAGTGTTTATGTGCCATTCTCATGGACAGAGATGCGGGATCGTGAAATGTTTGGATGGTTCTTGCGTATGTCTGAAAAACAGATTATGGGTTCTGATTTAGCAGTTCGATATTTACTGGAGGGGAAGGTAAATGTTTAAGGACACTTAGGTGTCTTAGGTATCATGTAACGTCTTAGGTGTCATGTAACGTCTTAGGTGTCATGTAACGTCTTATAAACCATATGCTGCAATGCCAAAATACTAGTATGCCCTTTACAATATGAAATCCATGCGTGAATTAAAAATTTATGAATAAAAATATTATCCTTAACAGACTCATTTCCAAAAATATTATTTATCATTTGAAATGATTCCAATATATCCTCATACGTATATCCACGTTTCCAAATGTAGAGCAAACACTTTATAGACTCCACATAATCATTTGCAGACATTGCATTAAGAAGCGGAATAAAATCCACATAAAATGACATATAACATAGTATTCTAACGCGCTCTAATGTAATCTCTTCATTTAACGTTTCATGGATATCCTTAATTAATTTTAACAAGCGAATCAGATCACTTATATTATTTCCTGAAATATGATTAATCCAGTTCCACATATCCATTGTAATATTTTCATCAGATAAATTAACATACTGTAAGAGTGGCTTCATAAACACTAATGTATCCAGACGATTCATTTTTATATGAATACATCGTGACCTTAATGCAGGAATCAAATCCTCTTCAGATGTTCCAATAAACAAAAACCGTGTAATATGCGAATAAGACTCCATTGGTCGTCTAAGAGCCTGTTGAGAAATATGTGGAAATGTATCTACATCATCTATAATAACCCAGCGATATATATTATTTCCCAGTGCCTTCTGACGAATAAACATACTAATTTGCCCACGAATCGTCTGAATTCCACGGTCTTGCTCTGGTCCCAATAAAATACAATTATCAATTGATTCAACTCCCCATAAATGCCCACTAGGACAATCTTTTTGTCTCGCATATTCTTTTAATAATTCACGCATTAATGTTGTTTTACCACATCCTGGTAGACCTGTTATAAAAATATGACTTGGAGTATTGAATTGATTTACACAATCAGTCCATACAGACTCTTGACCGACTAAACTCGTCATTGTATAAAAATCTATTTTACACTTTAGACTGTAATAACTTAAAAGATAGGATGCAATACTTATCAATGTCTAAATCACTATATGATGTACTAGGTATTCCTAAAGATAGTAATCAAACAGATATCCGAAAAGCATATTTGAAATTAGCACGTATTCATCATCCTGATAAAGGTGGCGACCCTGACAAATTTAAAGAAATTAGCCAGGCAAATGATGTTCTAACTGATGAAAAACGACGGCGCTTATATGATCAGACGGGGCTAACGGATGAAAATGCGGTGAATCAAGGATTTCCTGGTGGATTCCCTGGATTTCCTCCTGGTTTTCCTGGAGGACCACCTGGCGGATTTCCATTTGAATTTAATATGAATGATTTATTTGGAAATATGTTTCCCAAAAATAATACCGTTCGCAAAGGACGCAAACCACCCCCGATTCAACAGATTATTGGTATTACCCTAGAGCAATTCTATTTAGGACATCAATTTGATATTCATATTAATCGACAGAGTTTCTGTATGGAATGCAGTCATACTGGTGCTAAAATGAAAGAGATTTGTAAAAAATGTGGGGGTCAAGGAAGCATAACACAAATTACTCAAATGGGTCCTTTTGCTATGCACGCTAAAGGACCGTGTATAGATTGTCAAGGAAAAGGCGAACGTATTCTAGAAACATGTAAACCGTGTAATGGTTCTGGATTTACATCTGGGCAACGTAATTTATCTGTAAAAATCATACCTGGCACCGAATCAAATACTGTAATCCAGTTTCCAGAAGTATGCTCTGATAATGTTGATTTTGAACAGGCGGGCGATGTACATATTGTATTACAACCTGATGTAAATGATAATGCATTTAATATCTTTAAACGTATTAATCAACAGGATTTAGAAACGTCTGTTACTCTATCTTTAGCTGAAAGTCTATTGGGATGTGTAGTACAAATTGATAAACATCCTGGATATGATTCTGGACTATTTGTTCATTTACCCCCTTCATTTCAGGGTGATATGTACTGTTTGAAAGGATATGGTATGCCATTAGTTAATTCCGTTGGAAAATATGGTAATTTGCATATACGTGTTAATGTTGTTGTTCAAGCGGCGGAACGTAAGCACTATTTGAATAGAGGACGCAATTTACTTGTTAGTGAATTTGAAGAAAAGGTACGACCAGTTGTCTGTAAAATGGAAGATGTGCAGATGGAGGCGGAACTCGTGCTTATTTAATACCATTTTTAAATGTAAATTTATATCTAGATTTCTCTTCTAATTTTGTTCTCTTCCCTAAAAATGTAAAATATTTACTTGCCAAAGCATATTGCTCAGGTTTTTTATTCTTCAATACTTTTAATCTAACATACATAATCATACCTACTTGCCATATACGCTTATGTGTATACTTTTTATTTTTGTATAATTTTTCTAATTTATCAATAGTATTTTTAACATCATCTAGTGTTGTATATTTTATAGGTATTGTATCCGCTGGATTTTTATCAATATATACATCAAATGATTTATTAGGATTTTTTGGATTAAATAAAAATTGTTTTTTCTTTGTATAGTATTTCATATAATATAACGTATATTTTATGAAATATAAAGCATATAACCACATTACATAGCACTACGTTGCATGGCTGAATCAAACTCCACTGCATTTTTCCATTCAGGGTTTAATCCAGCCTGGCTGTATTGGGCTCCAGATAACAACATTCCCTTTGAAGGAAATGCAGCAAATCCTAATTCATGGCTACCGCCGCGTTTATGACGACGAGTGTGCTTCTTGGAACGCTTACCATGCTTCTTGGAGCGCTTACCGCCTTTTGATTTCTTAGAGCGCTTACCACCCTTCTTGGAGCGTTTGCTATGCTTTTTACCATGCTTTTTAGCACGCTTAGATTGTCTACGTCTACCACCCTGTTGATCAGACAATCCTGCAATAGCACCGAATGCTTTATCCAATCCACCTAAATGTGCCGGGCCGCGAAGGGCACCATCCAAACTAGATGCAGTAATAGCTGACAAAGGTGCTCCACTAGCATTGTATCCACCGTGCTGTCCTTGATGATAATTTAAAAACTGTTGACCTTGGCCTAATGATGCTCTTGATGCATTACTGCCTGCAAGAGAATAAGATAACGCAGCAGGCTCTAATTGCATTAAACCGCCGCGATGCTTTCTGTATCGCTTGTTTCTTTTCTGTGTTTTCCGGACTCTACGCATTTCTATAGTATATTCACATTTTAATCATAACGGCGAATAAAACTGCTAGAATTTTTACAAGTTTTAAACAAGTTTTAAACAAGTTTTAAACAAGTTTTAAACAAGTTTTAAACATTTTATAATTTATAACTTGTTTAATATATCCGGTTCTAAAATATACTTCTAAAGTAGAAAAATGGAACCCCAACGAAAAAAACAATGGTCTGATGCTATTTCCGACGTAGTCATATGCGATTACTTTTATATTTTCTTTGTAATCTTCTCCATATTTGCCGCACTTTCTCTTCTCGGTGGCATCTATATGTTTACCATGAGCAACAAAATGTCATTGCAGATGTTGATTGCCGTTGTTTTTAACACAGTTATGACATTCGGTATTTCTTGTGCTACCGCTCTGTTCTTGTACTTAATCTGCGATCGTGCCTTAAAACCGAAATATGAAGGCTATCAGAGTGACGAATATGAAGATATGGCTCAAGGTGAAGCTGAAGGATTTTATGAGGAGAAGGAGAAAAAATAAATTTACAAATTATCATAAGCCTCTTGAAGAGAAGCTAAATTCACTTTGCGCTTCTGAATGTTTCCTCCCACAACATATACTGAATTTTCAGTAATTACAATGAAATCTTCACCCACTTTATATAGTTTTTTAATGAGGGAAGTAAATTCCTCCTTAGATTTAACCAGAATACGTTCTTTCGTCTCACCATCTTCTCCCAAGAATGCAGTACCTTTACAAGATTCACGGTAATAGTCCAACATAATAGCACGATCCTCGTTTAATGCAAGTTTTGCGGCTTGCATCATAGTTTGAGGGCTTGGCATTACTTCGGAGGGTTGAGTAGGCTTTGCTACCTGAGTATTTGCATTACTTGCATTTCCAGCAGATTGAACCGGAGCGCTCATCTTCTAAGTCTGTCAATAAAAGACAAATCCTTTTATATGATTTAACGCAAATACTTAACTGAGTTTACTCGGTATTAGGTTCACCGAAGGTATAACCAAAGGTATAACCGAAGGCTGCCAAACTATTCAGTATTAGGCTCATAAAAGATTTCATCATGATGCTTATCAAAGATCCTATTTAAGAAATCATAAGCAATATGAATCTGATTAATTTGTCTAGCACCCGTTACAATAATTCGTCCCGTTCGGAAAATACTAATCGTAATTCGCTTACACTGCCCATCTCCTTCTCCATTCCCTTGACCCTTGCAGAAATTTGTACAACAGCATACCCCATTTTCATTATTTGAATTGTAAAAGAACTTCGTATTAATTCCTTGATAAATCGTTTTTTCAAGCATACTAAATAGATTGTATTCCGTAATCAAGATTTGATGCAATACCTCTTGATTAATGAATTTATTGATTGTATAATCCGTATTAATGAGTTGTGTAGATAATCGTTCAATCTGTGGATGTTCCGTAAATGGCGAATGAGGAAGCGTCTTAATAAGTAGCAATAACCATTCAATCGTTTCCAGTGCAAACTCTTCAGACATCACTCCTGTCATCTGTATTCCACCATTTGCAAATAGTTTGATATTGACTTGTTTAAAACTATTATTCGGAATCTTTTTTCGCACAATAATAGTGGATTGATTAAAGAAAGATTTCGATGTCATTTTGCGATTTGTAAATATATCCTTGTGACTGTACCCCATCACCATTTTTTTGTGTTCAAATTTAAGAATCCCTTCTACAGGGAGCCATATCGGAATAAGATGCGCGCGAGTCATTTCAAATAGTTGGTCTAAATTAACAGGTGTTCCCCAATGCGCTGTAATAACCATCGTAGAGATACGAAGATTGGTCTTTTCATATACCGCTACTTCATCATCCGATTCATAAGCCATATTATGCAAACTTTTTGTCTAACTTATCTTTAAATTCTACAATCAATTTTATAAGTTGCTCCTCCATTTTATCAAAAAGTAAAGTATTATCGGATAAGAGCTGATAAATGATATTAATCCTATTCATAAAGGGCTCATCCATAATTGCAAACATATCTGATAGAAGTAGAAGTTCCGTTATAATAACCTGATAATCAATTGAATCGTCTTGAATAAGGAGTGGAATTTCACTTAAATGGCAATGGATATACTTCCAAATTCGTAGTTCGATCTCAGGCTTCTTGGAATACTGACGAAGGTCTCCTCGTGTAATGGCTGTGAAAATATCTACTACATCATTGTTCCTATTGGGAGGATCATAACGAATTTTAAGGAGTCTTTGACGAAGCTTAGCGTGAATACGACTCTGTGAATTGCATATTAAGATGACACATATATCTTTTGCATCTGTATTTAGCACGGATTGTAAGGATAACTGTGCGGCTTCTGTTAGCGTTTCACATTCATCCAATATTAAGAATCGCGGGGCAGTTTCATTATCTGTTCGCCAATCTACATGTAAAAATGGAAAGACTTTTTGCCGAATGGATTCTAAACTTCGTTCATCAGCTGCATTCATAGATATACACATAAGAGATTTACGATTTCCCCAGATTTGCTCTACAAGCCATTTTGCACTCGTTGTCTTTCCTGAACCAGGAGGACCAAATAAGAGCATATGCTGAAGCGTCTGGGGATTCTTTAGAAACATTGAAAAACATTTTCTGACACGTTCGCACCAGAATGAGATGTTGATTGACATATCTTTAGTTGAAATGTATTGAGTGTTAGGGCTTTACATAGTATTTTACATTTATGATAAGTTCAGCATAAAGAAAAATGACCTATTACTATTTAATGAGCGGACGTGGTCGTGGACGCGGTCGTGGTCGCAAAATACTAACAAATGTAGATGAACCTGTCAAAACTACTAAGAAGAAATTCCCCATCATAGCCGTAGTAACTCCAGAGGGTATCAATGGAAATCTACTACAGAAAGAACAACGCCCTCTAATTGTTCATTTACCAATTCACAGCCGTGATGTGATGAGTCATGATATGCCTATTGTATATGATCCACATCCACCTGAAGATACTGTTCCATATGATACTTATGCGTGTAATCCATTCCATGATGATGTGGAACAATTATCTCCCATTAAAGAGGAGTTTCATACAGTTGCTCCAGTGAATCCAATTGTTAAAAAAGAAGTCAAATTGGATGAAATTGATTATTATAATTTGAAGGGTACTATGCTTGTCCAATTTAAAGATTCATCAGACATCAAACAAATTCCTATGAAGTCGGATGCAGCGTGTTTATGGTGTTGTCATATTTTTACACATCGCCCTGTTATTCTTCCTATTCGTGATACAGGTGAATACATTGAAGTCACAGGCAATTTCTGCTCTCCAGAATGTGCAACTTCATATTTATTTGATATTCGTCAAGATTCTCATACACGATGGGAACAACTCTCGCTCTTATATCGGTTATATGGTTCGGCTTGTAATGGAAATATTCATCCTGCTCCGTCGCGTGTAGTATTACGCCTATTTGGTGGAAATTTATCAATTGAAGAATATCGTCAGCTACTCCAGTCACAGAAAGTACTTATTGATGTTCATTTGCCGCCGATGGTAAGTATTTTGACAACGATGGATACGAAACCAATTGATTTTTATGACTCTTCTCTGACAAAGAATGTTCAAGATAATATGGGAGAACGCGTACAAAAGGCGGAAGATGGTTTGCGGCTACGCAGAACTAAACCGCTAAAGGCATGGGAGAGTACGCTGGATGCTTGTATTAATTTCAAGATAAAGTCATAAGGACTTTATCTTTTGTTTGGAGAATTCAAGATAAAGTCATAAGGACTTTTAAGGACTTTATCTGTTATTTGAAGAATTCAAGATAAAGTCATAAGGACTCGTTAAAATATATTAGAATAATATATATTACAATATAAAGATAAAGTAATATATATTATATAGATAAAAAAATTGATTGGAATTTTCTAATAGAAATTTATTAGAGCTTCCTTATAAATCATGATGCAAACTGTTAATGCTGGCCTTATGAAAGCAACTGTGCAAGATATGCAGACCTATTTGCAGCAATTGCATCAATTGCTTCATATGGATACTCAAACTGTGCAAAAGACAACTTCATCTGATCTCAGTACTTGCATTCAACAGCTCAATGAGAAACTCGATACTCATCAAACTATGTTCTCTCGCATTTCTGAACAAATCAACCAACTCTCTGAACGAGTGCATCAATTTGAGGAACTACGTTCCGTTGTAATGGATACACAATCATTGTGTAATTCTTTAGTAGTTCAATCGCAGACAGCACAATTGCAGTCTTCTTTAATGAATCAAGTAATGGATAACACAGAGCAAAAATCACCCCCAATGAAAACAGTTCAAGAAGAATTACAGCAATTTGTATGGCGTGAAATTCCGATTGATTCATCTCTCGTGTCATCTAGTGTCGGTGCGGTATTCTCATGTGATTATATGAATTTGAGTTTAAATTCTAATCTATCTGTTACCAAATTGGGATGTGATCTTATTAAAAAAGAAGAAGAACAAGTTCAGGAACAAGAGGAACAAGTTCAGGAACAAGAGGAACAAGAGGAGGAAGTTCAAGAGGAACAGGAACAAGAGGAACAAGAGGAGGAAGTTCAAGAGGAACAGGAACAAGAGGAACAGGAACAAGAGGAAGTCCAAGAGGAACAAGAGGAACAAGAGGAAGTTCAAGAAGAGGAACAAGTCCAAGAAGAGGAACAAGAAGAAGTTCAAGAAGAGGAACAAGAAGTCCAAGAAGAGGAAGAAGTTCAAAATGTAGTTACAGCACCTGTAGCAGAAGTAGCATCTGAAAAAGAGGAAGAGGAAGAGAAAGAGGAGAAAGAAGAGGAAGAGGAAGGAGAAGAAGTAGAAGAAATCACATACAATGGTGAAACGTATTACAAAGATTCTGAAGGTTTCATTTACAAACCCGAAGATGACACTCCCATCGGATATTGGAAAGAAAAAACAAAAACCATTGCCTTCTATCGTATCAACAAATAAAGATATTTAAAGTATACTCCAAATTAAATAATAAAGAATGGGTAATCTAAGAAGTGCTATTCTATTTAACAGAGTACATACATATTGTAGTTCAACTTGTAAATATATTAATTCTTTTTTATCATCTACTGTTAGTTGCTGTTATGATCGTCATAACAAATGGGTTTTTATTCCAAACCATACATGTCCTGTTCCACTACAATATATTACAAATGATGTAGCAAGTGACTGGGTTTATCATTCTACAAAAAATACATTAAAATCATATCATTTAGATTCAAAAAAACCTAGTGAACCAAATGATTTTTATAAAGTAGATTGGCTTTCTGTACGTCTGTCAATTGATACCCATAATGAACATTATGAATATGATATGGATGATTTTTTATCTACATTCATTATTTGCAGTACAGATAAAATTCCTAGTCTGTCTTGCTTTTTTATGTCATGGTGTGCATATACCAAACAGTGGTTTCCATCAAATGCAATTGTTACTTGTCATATCATTGATTCAGAAGGTAATGAGCGCGATCTACTTGTACATGAACATACTCATGTCGATATTCGTCTTACATTAAAAATTGATAACATGGTTTAAAGAAAATAAAGATATATTACTATATTATCGGATGGCATCTGACGCTTCTACTGAGTCAGATATCCTGACGATTCAGTCTCAAATTCCCACCGGTTCATGGACTCTGTACTTCCATTCAGCAGAGGAAACCAAATGGACTATGAACACTTTCACTAAAATTGCAACAATGGGTACTTGGTATCAGTTTTGGGCTGTTATGGATGCTCTTAATATCAATTCATTTGCAGATGGTATGTTCTTTATGATGCGTGAACCATCACCTCCTTTATGGGAAAGCCATTATCATATTCGTGGTGGTTGCTATTCATTCCGTTGCCACAAAAAAAATGCAGCGGATATCTTTCTAGACTACGTAATTGCATCCATGATCAATTGCGCATCTACTAATCCTGGCAACTATATCAATGGTCTATCTATTAGCCCCAAACGTGGCTTCAATATTATCAAAGTGTGGAATAGTGATTCACAGAAACACAATCAAATTGGAGAGATTAATACAAGTCTAAATTCTGTTCAGACTTCTGATATTATCTATACGCCGTTTGTACAGAAGAAAATGTACTAGGGAACTTTTAAAAAAAGTTCGGCAAAATAGGCTTTTTAGAAAAAAGCCTACCAAAAATCAGAGGAACTTTTAAAAAAAGTTCGGCAAAATAGGCTTCTTAAAAAAAGCCTACCAAAAAGCCTTTTTAGAAAAAACAAATATAATAATAGAATTATATTCTCATATTATATTTTTTAATTATTTTATTACTTCCTCGGCACATCCGACTTCTGCTTCTGCGGAGCCAATACCAATCTCACCTCCCCCAAATTTGCCACCATATATCTCAGTACCAACGGATAATCATTCTTCAAATGAATCTGAGTGCTCGTACATAGATTCGTACATTTTGTAAACAGAACCAAATACTTTAATTCAAATACTCCCTGAACAATATCATTCGTATTCCGCTCCACCTCAATCTCTCGTTGATTATTTGACATAATAATGGTCTCTCCATCTACAAAATCACCCATACATCTAAAAATCAGATCCGAATTAGAACTTGTTATTTCCAGTTTCTCAGCGAGTGCATTGAAATCACGACAGATCTTCTGGAAATCCAGCGACGGCATATGAATAATGGATGTAAATGAAATATTGGGGAACTCAATGTTCTCCACATTCGTATCAAATAACTTCATCATCCATGTATTCGTCGTTCCTTTATCCGCATTCTCCGCACGGATCCCCAACTTGTTTGGATTATTGGCTGGAAGAAATAAAGTGAGACTATCCGTGTTATTCAGAGTTTTAATAAGTTTAAATAAGTAAATCATATTGATTCCAAGAATGTATTTGGCGGGACAATAGAAATACTCAAATCGGTCCGCATGTAGACGAAGATAAGTCAGTACGGTATGGGTTTCATCCACATCAATCACTTTGATACCAGTACTATCAAACTCCAGATTGGCTTCTGTAAGAATCTCTTTGAGCGCCTCAATTAATGTACGGAATGCTGCGGATTGAACTGTACGGATCTCAAACAGATTTCCATTGGCATTTGGTTTATCTCCTTTATCGCTTTTATCGCCTTTGTCGCTTTTGTCGCTTTTGTCGCTTTTGGCGGTTTGTTCCGAGTGGAGACTCATTATGAATTAATTGACGGTGTGGCTTTAGATTACTGTGCGTATAATATACTGGATGCATCCGGAATATAACTGGTGTAGCATTTAAACGCATTATATTCTAATAGTTAAGTATATGACTACTCAATATACTTATAATAAAATAGATTTTTTACATCAATTACCAGATGATATTCGAAATATATTTAAATCTTATGAATCTCATAGATTATCAAATTATAGTGCAGCTAATCACATAGGTGAACCTTATAAAATGAATTCTTTAACCAGTTTTTGGGGTAGCAGTAAGCTACCTAATATACCTCAGTATAAGTGGTTGCGCAGTAGTAAAAAACCGGAATTTGAGTATGTAGCAGTAAAAATAGATGATCGTGTATCATATTATAGTAGAACTAAAATAGCTCCTGTTTCTGGAGGAAAACGCTCCAGAAAATCAAGTAAAGCTAGAAAGACTCGTAAAGCTAGAAAGACTCGCCGTAATTAACATCGTGAAAACCACTTCTTTCCCTTCTGTGTCTTTCGTGCTCTTCTTACAATATCTGAATCAGTGCTGTAATGTGTTTTACCACATAACAGCATTGAATGAACTCTTGCATATCCCCATTGCTGTTCTGTTGCTCCTGGACGATGTCCTGTTCGCCATGCAGCCATTCCACGATTATATGATTCTTTGATTAATGGCAATGGAACTCCTGTTGCTTCTGACTTCTGCTTTAAAGATTTAGCATCAGGAAATATTTTGTACCAATCTTTTGTATAATGAGAGGGCTTTGTTTTAACACCTTCATCTGTTTTAAATCCTTTATACGCGGCTGAATTCTTCCAGGATTTTTGACCAAAGTGTTTGATTTCTTTTAACCGTTCGGCTTTTTTAGTCTTAGATAGACCTCTGTAGTATTTAAGGGGGTAGTAGACCATCTATGAACTTTTTTGGAAAAAAAGTTTGGAGAACTTGAGAAAAAGTTTGGAGAACTTGTTAAAAAGATTGGAGAACTTACTTTCTTGCTCTTGAACTCTTTTTGGTTGGATTATGTAATAATTTATATGCAGATAAACCCACAAGTGGTGCAATATATTTAGAACATCCTAGGACAAATGGCTCCATAATGGATGGAAAGAATCCGCCTTTCATTGTTCGTTTAGAGCGTTTATTACGCTTGGATCGCTTGGATCGCTTGGATCGTTTAGAACGTTTAGTATGCTTACCGCCAATTGCTGGACGCACTAATCTGCCAGATGCGCTTAATAAATCATTTCCTGCATCGGCTGATGGATGCTCTGCATTTACATCAAAGAACCGTAATGGCAATGGACCTCCGCCTTTTTTATTATTCATAACTATTTATACATAATAAAATTGATATAACTTTTACAGTTTAAATAATCAACGCCATTTATTACATAATGGCTGCTTCTGCTTCTGCTGCTTCAACCGCCGCTGCTTCTACCGCCGCTGCTTCAACCGCTACCGCTTCTACCCGTGTCTACAAAAAGCACACGCACCATCAACACATATTAGAGCTCCCTGATACCTATGTCGGCAGTACCAAGACAAATGAAGAAGTGCGATGGATTTATGATGCAGCTACGAACAAAATGACCTATAAAAAACTCAACTACAATCCTGGTCTATACAAGATTTTCGATGAGATTGTGGTCAATGCTCGGGATGAGTTCGTTCGTAGTACCATGACAGCGGGGATGACTCCCATTAAACATATTGATATCTGCGTAGAGTCCAAAGACGGCGATACCATTATTTCAGTGGAAAATGACGGTGATGGTATTCCTATTGAGCCCTCTGCTGAACAAAATGTGATGATACCTGAGATGATCTTTGGACACCTTCTTACTTCAAGTAATTATGACAAATCTGAAGAGAAGATTGTTGGAGGCAAGAATGGTTACGGTGGGAAATGTCTTTTACCAGAAACAAAAATTATTATGTGGTCGTCCCGTGAAAAACGGGCAGATGAGGTCAAAGTTGGAGACCAATTGGTTGGCGACGATGGAACTATGCGAACAGTTCTAGCCACGATGAATGGTACTGGACAAATGTATGAGATTCAACAAGCCAATTCAGAGCCTTATGTCGTGAATGATGAGCATATTCTGACGCTTCATATGCCTGATCACAAGGTGATCTTCTGGAATACTAATAAAATCGGCTGGTCTATTCTTTGGTGGGATTATGAGAATAAACAGATAAATGCAAAATTATTTCCATGCGAAACACGCCCTACAATTACGTGTCCTGAATGCAATATCACACTGGCACAAAATCTAGGACGTCATTATCGTCGAGTTCATAAGAACATAGAGATTCCTAAGAATCCCCGTAAATCACCAACTGTTCTTCCTGAAGAATCTGAAGAGTCACTTGCTGCTTTAATGGAAGCAGAAGAATTTGCTAAGAGTATTCCCAGCGACAATGTATTTGATATCAGTATCAAAGAATATATGGCATTGAATGAAACAACTAAGAAACGCCTCGCAGGTGTTCGTGGTCAATGCATTCAATGGCCTACCAAAGAAGTTGTCCTTGATCCCTATGTACTTGGTCTCTGGCTCGGCGATGGAATGCAAAAAGGATACAACTATGCTTGTTTTGGAGAAAAAGATCCTGAAATCATCGAGTATCTTACCAAATGGGCTGAAAACAATGAAGCAAACTTCCGAAAAAAAAGCAAATATGTATATTCATTTACAACTACCAAGGAGCATAATAAGAAAGGCCATGCTCCTCTTGCTAAGCAATTGCGTGTATACAATCTTGTAAACAATAAACATATTCCTCATGCTTATTTGTTCAATGATCGTGCTACTCGTCTGTCTCTCTTGGCAGGTATCATTGACACAGATGGATCTGCAAGTCGCAATGGAACTCGTATCTCAATCTCACAAGGGATGAATCATACTCAATTGGCAAATGATATTATCTTCCTTGCACGTTCACTTGGATTTAATTGCCAAACAAATATTCGTGATACAACCTGGACATGGAAAGGTGAAAAACGTCACGGTCAAGCAATTTATATGAACATTTCAGGAGAAGGCTTAGAAGATATTCCTACACGTCTTCCTCGTAAGAAATGTGCATCACCAGTCGCCCACAATACCTCAAAGAGCACTGGTTACATTACTATTCGTGATGTAGGTGTAGGGAATTACGTGGGAATTAAGATTGACGGGAATGAACGATTCCTTATCAATGACTTTACAGTTACTCATAATTGTACTAATATTCTCAGCAAACTCTTCACAGTTGACCTTAAAACTCCTGCATCTCAGAAGCAATATTCTCAAAGCTGGTATGACAACATGTTCCAAAAAGAGAAACCATCTATCAAAAAATATGCTGGTTCAAAGGGTATGGTACGTGTCACATTCATCCCTGACAAGACTCGCTTTCAAGGTGCATTCGATGCAGACGGTGCTATTCCTGACATGATTGCCGTCTTCCATACGCGCACTGTAGAACTCGCTGCGCTCGTCGGTAAAGAAGTCAAAGTGACCTGGAATGGAACTGTGGTGGGATCCAATACCTTCGAGAAATACATCAAGCTGTTTCTGCGTGATGGAATGACTGGATTTGCCTACGAACAATGCGGTGCCCGTTGGGAAGTCGGTGCCATCCTTGCATCCCATTTGTATTCCGATGAAGAAGAACTCGCAGAAGAGAAACATATCTCCTTTGTCAACGGCATCAATACCAAAAAAGGCGGTAAGCACGTGGAGTCAGTGACACGAAAACTCCTGACCGATTTCTGCGAGTTCGCCAAGAAAAAGAAAGTGGAAATCAAACCTGGTCAGCTCAAAAATTCCGTGGTGCTCTTCCTCAATAGCACCATTGTGAATCCCTCCTTTGACTCCCAGAGCAAGGAATTCTTAACGACTCCCGCAGCAGAATTTGGCTCACGGCCTGAATTCTCTGGCAAACTCGTAGATTCCTTATTCAAACTCGGTCTCCTCGATGAAGCCAAACACGTCCTGGAAGCCAAATCACTCCGTGAAGTCAAGAAAACCGACGGCAAGAAACGCTCTGTTCTACGCGGAATTACCAAGCTGGAAGATGCTCTCCTTGCAGGCACTGCACGGTCTGCGGAGTGCACCTTGATTCTGACAGAAGGAGATTCAGCTGCAACCTCTGCCATTTCTGGCCTTAAAGAAGTCGGTCGTGAACGATGGGGTGTATTCCCGTTGAAGGGGAAACTGCTGAATGTGCGCGACATTACCATTCAGAAGTTCAATGCAAATGAAGAGCTTACCACTATCAAGAAGATTCTTGGCTTGGAGCAAGGCAAGAAATATCGGGACGCATCTGAACTGCGTTATGGACGCGTCATGGTTATGGCTGATCAAGATCACGATGGCTCTCACATCAAAGGTCTCCTTATGAACTTATTCCATGCAGAATGGCCTGGACTCATGCAGTCAGGATTCTTATGCACGCTACTAACTCCTATCTTGAAGGCTATGAAAGGCAAAGTCATCATGGCATTCTATTCCATCCCTGAGTTTCAGGCGTGGAAAGAGGCGCAGCTCACAGGGCTACAAGGATGGAAAATCAAATACTACAAAGGGTTGGGTACATCTACTCCAGCAGAAGCCCGTGAATGGTTCAAAGAACTCCACGAAATCAAATACGAATGGGATGAGAAAACGGACGATTCCATCAATCTGGCCTTTAACAAGAAACAGGCAGATGATCGTAAACGATGGCTATCTCGTTATGACCCAACTACAATGCTTGTCCCCGTTCAAGGGTGCACATCCTACACTGAGTTCGTTAATAAGGAGCTGATTCACTTCAGTAATGCTGACAATATCCGTTCGCTGCCTAACATTATGGATGGTCTCAAACCTTCTCAGAGAAAAATCTTGTTCGCGTGCCTTAAACGGAATCTGAAAGATGAAATCCGTGTTGCACAGCTTGCAGGTTATGTTTCCGAGCATGCAGCCTATCATCACGGTGAGGCATCATTGAATGGAACTATTATTGGTATGGCACAAAACTTCGTCGGCTCCAATAATATCAACTTACTGCGTCCTGTGGGTCAGTTTGGGTCTCGTCTGCAAGCAGGGCAAGATGCAGCTAGCCCACGTTATATTCATACATATCTGGAGGAGATTGTATTCAAACTCTTTCGCAAAGAGGATAATTGCCTACTCAAATATATCGATGATGATGGTGATATTGTAGAACCTGAATACTATTTGCCTGTATTGCCTCTGCTTGCAATCAATGGCTCTCTCGGTATTGGCACTGGTTACAGCACGAATGTACCCCCTCATAAACCTGATGAAGTAGCATGCCTACTCAGGAAGCGCCTGGATGGCTCCTTGGCTTCATTAGTAGATTATCCGTTAGATCCCTGGTGGTTTGGATTCAAGGGAACCACCTGGCGTCAAGATGAGCAGACATGGGTTACAAAAGGTCTGTATACTCTGGATGATGAGAAACGAACGATCACTATCACTGAACTCCCTGTTGGAACATGGACCAAGCCATACAAAGAATTCTTAGATACCTTGTGTGAAGAGGATGAGAAAAAATCAAAAGAAGCGAAGAAAGATGCGAAGAAAGCTGAGACTGCTAGCACAGCTTCTAGCAAATCTGGAAAGGAAGTAGAGCCATGTGGCTTGAAAGGATTTGATGACTTGTACAATGATGTGGATGTGCGGTTTATTCTGTACTTCACGGAAGATGGTTACGATGAAGTCAAAGAGAATCCTGACAAGTTCGAGAAACAATTCAAACTGACAAGTTCGTGGAAAACAACCAATATGACGTGCTTTGATACGGAGTTTAATATTGTAAAATACAAAACGGTGGGTGATATCATGGAAACATTCTTGGAGAAACGCTTGCCGATGTATGAAGCTCGTCGGCTACACCAGTTAGGTGCCTTGCAAAAGCAGATTACTGAACTGGATGCGAAACGGCGTTTTATTCAAGCGATTTTGGATGAACGCCTTGTATTACAGAAGAAAACGGATGAAGAGATTGTAGCGGGACTACAGGCGTGTGATATTCCTCCTTTGAGCGTTTTGGCCAATGGCCTTATTGATGCTAACGCATATGAATCTTATGAGTACGTATTAAAAATGCGTATTGATAGATTGAAGTTGGCGGCTGTTATTGAGTTGGATAAACAGATTACTGAAAAACAGGGTGAGATTGATTATTTGGATGGAGAAACAGCATCTTCCTTGTGGATTAAGGATTTGGATGAATTCCAGGAATCATGGGCTACTTACTCTGCTGCGAGAAAGGCTGAATCAGTTCCTATGGCTGAAAAAGTGGATGAGAAGCCGAAGAGAAAGCCTCGGGTTGTGAAGAAGTAAAGGTATGTATTTCCGCCTCCTTTAGAATTAAAATAACACTATAAATGTTTCTCAATCAATACTTGAACAAATTGATATAAATGTATATTTTTTTTACAGTCATTTATTACATTATGAATCATTGAATGTAATACAATTGTATTATTCTGTGAATGATACAATGATGAATGGAATACATTTAGACTATCACTGTTAATATGTGCAAGAAATGGTTGAATAAACTGTGCAATATAGAATGTATCATTTGTTGTTTCTACAATATAACTTAGAGCACGTTTCATCTCATCATAATTGGGTTCCGCACGAGCATGTTGAAGCATTAATTCAAACGACATCTTATTACATATAAATATAAATAGATATTTAAGCATCATCTATACAAGTGAAATTAGGATACATTTATATAACCTAAAGTTTATCCATCATTAGTAGTAAATGACTATCATTAATGGTATCGAGATTGATATCAAACAAATCAAGATGGATGAAATCCGTCAGGCTATTATGAATAATGATCCCATTGATGATACTCTTCATGTAATTGCAGTGACTTCTAATCCCTGCCAATTTGCACGGCGCTATATCCTGGCTCGTGAATTCGTGTCCCGAATGGAACAAGAATCTAATGTTAAATTATACATTGTTGAACTTGCTTATGGTAATCAAGAATTCTATGTCACAGAAAAGAAGAATCCTCGTCATTTACAGTTACGTGGTTCAGTACCGCTCTGGCACAAAGAAAATATGATTAATCTGGGTGTCAAGTTGCTACCACCCAAGTGGAAAGCCATGGCGTGGATTGATGCCGATGTAGAATTTGAAAATGTTAATTGGGCGACCGATACACTCAAAGTTCTCAATGGATGCCGTGATATTGTTCAGCTCTTTAGCCACGCAGTAGATATGGATAAGAATTTGAATGCTATGTCTATCTTTCCCAGTTTTGGATTTCAGTATTCAAAGAAAAGTAGTTATGGAGGCACTGGTATTAATATGTGGCATCCTGGATATGCATGGGCTTGCACTAGGAAAGCATATGAGCGAATGGGCGGACTCTATGAAATGAGCATTCTCGGCTCAGGAGATCATAATATGTCATTTGCATTCATTGGACGCCCTGATTTAAGTTTAAATGAAAATACGACTGATGCATATAAGGAATCCTTGCGTCAATTTCAGCAACGGGCTGTTAATTTACGTTTAGGATATGTTCCTGGCGTAATTCGGCATCATTTCCATGGTGCCAAGAAAAACAGAAAATATCATGAACGTTGGCAGATACTCGTGGATAATGCATATGATCCGTTTGTACATGTTAAACGGAATAAGGATGGACTCTTGGTACCGACTGAGTTATGTCCTCAAAAGATGCTAGATGATATTCTGGCTTATTTTGCGGAAAGAAATGAGGATGAGGGGTACAAGGAGGGATAATCCCTATAAGCATCTCATAATCGCGAACGATAAAGATAATGATCTTCAATGTATCTAAATATTTTCTCTTTAGAACCAGGGTCTTTTTTATGATGTGTTTCATCCGTTATTGTATTAATTAATACATTTACTTGTGCTATACTCCATTTATTATACAATAATGCAACAAATACCTGACAGGATTTTTTAATTAAAAATGACTGCATACGTTTAAATAAGGCATTATCTTTGTAATGAGATAGTAACTCATCTAATTTTTGAAATAAAAATAAAATATTACCTGTGGTAATACCATTATGTGTAAGATAAACAACAAGTTCTGCAAGATTAGTATCATCTTTTCGTTTAATAACATTTTGTTGCATATTCATAATAATTTTAATTGCTATATTTGTCATATATTTACGTGTATTTTCTGGTTTTTTATATACTATACGTTTTGTAATTGCATTTAATGATTTTTGTTTAGATTTTGGTACGGATTGTTTCTTTCTTGTCATAATAGTACGTGTATATGTTTTCATCTTTTCTGCATTTGAAATAGTATTCTGAATAAGTCTATATAAGTCAGGATTATTTTTTCTAGATGGCACGCGATTAATAATAATTGGTTCACGTGTTGCTACATTATTAAAACTAATTGGAGTTCCATATAGTTTTTCAGATACATCCTTACGATATCTACATACAAGATGATAAAAAACAGCACCATGAGTAAGTAATTCAGTTTCATTAAAATTATGTATAATATCATACATATTTGTATTATAAACCTCAAGATCTATAATATTATTTATTGTTTCTATTAACTCTTCTTTTGATACAATCTCATCACGTAATTCAAAATCATTGTCTGCACATTCTTTTATAATATCAGATGGTATAAATTCTGTTATCCATTTTCCATTTTTTTTAATTCTATTCTGTTTAAAACTATACTTATCACTTGTAAACATATTTTCTACAAATTCCAATTCATTCCGCGGATAGACATAACGTATTAGTTTTTTATCTTTATAGTATTCTTTCTTTACAGAATTAATATTCATAATACCAGATAGTTTTGGGTTAACATTAGGTGCACTTGCATCCAAATACGCATTAACAGTAGAAAACTCAAAATTGGGGCATTCATCGCCTGGTTTATATAAAAAGAAAGAACCGATTGCATCGTAAATCATCTCTAGATATTTCTCTGGATTCTGTAAAACTTTATCTGGTAAATCGCATAATTTCATACTTAAATTATCTTGTACCATAGTTGATTCACCTGCCCTTGCTTTTACAACAACATATACATCTTTTGGTAAAATTATAGGACTAAGACGTTCATCTTCAGTTCCATGTCCTCCAATTAAATATGATTGTCTTAATTTGGGCGATTTAGGTGATTTGGGTGATTTGGGCGATTTGGGCGATTTGGGCGATTTGGGCGATTTATGTTCATCGGCCATTCTATTATAGAATTATATGATATGTGTTGGTATTTTTAATAGTTTTACTTATTACTTTTTTGGCAGGCTTTTTTTAAAAAGTTTTTAAAAAGCCTTCACATCATATTCCGAAACGGCAATGATTTCGTACCAGCACTCGACATATTTAGCGGTTTCTCTAATGGAACGGGTAAATGTGATATGTCTTTTAAGTAATATTGATATTGATCAATCTCCGAGATAATACGGGGTACACTCCATTCAATAACCAGTTTATTGAGTTCTTGAATCTGTCCTTCAATGTTAAATGGGTTGTTTTTAGCATATTGTAAATACATTCCACGCATAATCATCTTTAATTCATCAACATCTTGATCATCAATCTGATATTTCTTGGGTCCACTTCTACGGTAAACCTCGCTCGTAATTTCTTTCTGAATTCGCTGCGCGTTTATACGGCTAAAGTATGCGTCAGAAAGTGCTGTATGCTCCCAGTTGCCCCGGAGCATATCGCCTGAAAAATTAACTTCTGTTTGCGTTGGATGTTGAAAGCCTTGCAACTTGGCTACGGAATTGGAAGCACCGGTTGGGGCGGATAAGTTGACTCGGCCGTTTTGACCTCCATGACCATAGGCGGTATACGGGAGTTCAAATTCTGGAAGGGGAGTACCGGCTTTAGACATTCTACCGACCCTGTGTTTTTTTTCTAAGCACTGAATATAAAATGTCATCTGTTACACGTTTTCTTAAACAAGTTAACCCTTCCGCCTCTCATTTAAACATTGGCAACTTGGTTTCCAGCGCTTCCACCGTTGTATTTGAATTTGTCCCCTCCGCTGGCAACGTTGTTGGCAACTACCCCCCTGGATACGTCCAGACTGCCTCTGCTGCTCTCCAGGCCCAATTGGCTCTCATTGCTGCCACCCCTGCCGCTCAGTGCGTTGTCCGTGACATGGGCAAGACTATCTTGGCACCGGTTGGCTCATTAACTGGTGCTCTTGGCCGTTTCCGCCAGGTTCAGATCCTGTTGCCTACCACTGTTAGCGCTACCCAGGGATTTATCGGTGGAACCGCTGGCAATACCTTCGGTGTCTTAGGTGCTGCTGCCAACCCTGATCCCTACACCAACTACATGACTCTCTACATTGCTTCCCCCGTTGCTGGTGTCTTGGGTGGTCCTTTGGCTACTGCAGCTGTCATTGGCGGTGGCCAGATGTAAGTATAGCAACTTGTATAATCGTATTTATCTTATAAAATATATTACCTATCTTATTCTATATAAAAGTATAATAATATAGTTAATAATAAATATAATAGTAGAAAATGTTTGAGGACTTTAATATCAGTAAATTTGACATCAAACTGATCATGTATGTCATTGGATGCATTCTTATTTTAACATTAGGTACCTATAAGATTTATCAGTACTATCAAATGTTAGGTGCAATCATATTTTTTGTAGGAACTCTCTATGTATGTATTATCTACGGTATTCGCTGGTTTAACAACAATGCTTCATCCAGTGCTACTGCATGGCCTCCTGTTATTAATACCTGTCCTGATTATTTAACATATTATGAACGTAAAAAAAATGGTAAAATAGAACCCTCGTGTATTGATACCATTGGAGTTTCAAAAAATAATGGACTAAAAAAATTTCCCAAAGATGGCGATTCAAATTCCGATGAGGGGTGCTTTTTCACAATACCTGCAACAAATGCACTCAAATGTCAACAAACTATTGCCGCTGGTTTAACATGGGAAGGTATTACAAATGGTGAAAGCTGTGTAATAAATACCAGCGGTGGTACCTCAGGAATATCTGGAGATAACACATGTATTACTGTTCCTAAACTATAAAGTGCGTTTAAAATCTATATTTAATTGCTACGGAGTAAGTGGAGGGAACTCTCTAAACGCATTCATAGTTTAGTGGTAGAATTGCCCCCTTCCAAGGGGTAGACACGGGTTCAATTCCCGTTGAATGCATATTATTTTTGAAGGATTTGTAATCTGTCAAAAATAATATTTTAATATAATTGGCTTTTAATACTAAAGGCTTTAAAGTAAAGCCTGTACCTATTAAAAGCAGAGCTTTTAATACTATGGGCTTTACTTTACAGTAAAGCCTGTACCCCCATAGAATATGCATACGGGGCATTTCCAGCGCATCCCTTTCCATCAATATTTGCATCCCACATCATCATTCCTTTTAGCCCCTCTGACCTTGCAAAGTCCGTCAAATTCAACGCATCTTGCAATGTCATTACATGATTCACATCATCCTGACCGCACATTATCCCTAAAATAATCTTATCCGAAGGAACCGACCAGTTTGTCTGATAATATTTAATATCTGATTGAATCTGATTGGTATACGCATCAGTCAGTTTAGATCTATCCTCAGTCGGCTCCAACCACAAGTCATATTCCATCGGTTGCCAAGCATCTATGTTACCAATTGTCATATTAAGAAGCGACTGTTGATACATTCCTTCAGCCCATGCTTGTCCTGGTGTAGTCAAAGTAATATATAGTTCAGAATTGAGTGATCGCAATGTATTAATAATAGAAGATGCAGTTTCTGCAAAATTGGTTGGAACACTCAATGAATTATCTTCAATGTCAAAATCTACTCCATCAAATCCACAAAGTTTTAGAACACCATTTATATTCTCCGCTAATTCTCCAGGATATCCATACAAATCAGAACTTGCCAACGGATAAGTAGCGCCACCTATAGATAAGCTAATTTTAGCGCTAAGAGAATGTACCAGATTTACAATGTTTTTAACATCATCCATCGTAACAGACCCAAATCCAGGAATATATTGTCCACTAATGAAATTGAAACTAGCAAATGCTAGAATAACACGAGTATTTTGCTGGATAACACCATGGTCAATCATATCTTGAACTTGTGTCAACATATTATTATCCCAATACGTAATATAAACAGAAAATGACATTCTTACTATAAATAGATTATAGCAAAATCTTTATATTATGTGCGTTCAATAATGTAAAGAATCAATTGGGATATATAGTAATATGGTGCGTACCAGTCTTCCTGAATCAGAAACAGCATGTCTTCATCCTGAAATCGAGGAAGCGATGATTAAATGGCTTACAACACGTTCTCATCCTGCCTTTTTGCTAATTGGTCCTCCAGGTGTTGGCAAAACTACTATGGTATATCGTGTATGTAAACAAGCCAAGTTCTGGATTCAAGAATTCAACGCAAGCCATACTCGTACAGGCTCCAGTTTTCGTCAAACCATTATGCCACTCCTTATGGAAACGGGTGTCAGTAAATGGATTCATCCTAGCACTCCTAATGGACGTGCAGTGCTTCTTGACGAAATGGATGGACTTTCACAAGGAGAGAAAGGTGGTCTACAAGAACTTCTGGATTATCTTAAGTCTAAGCGGTCTTTAGCCCAAGACTGTCCTTTGATTCTTATTTGCAATATTTTAGAGGGTCGTATTATGCAACAACTTTTAAAATATTGTGCGGTACATTATGTAAATATGCCTAAGAGAGAGAAATTAGTAGAGTATTTTAAGAAAGATATTCCAGATTCACTCTATTTTTTAGGAGATATTCGCAAAGTATCACAGAGTTTAATCTATCAGGAAACTACTGCACCATATATAAAAGAGAAAGATATTGCCTTGGATCAATCTATTCATGTTGCAATTCGTGCTGCATGGTTTACTCTATTTAAAAAATGGGATAATAACGATGAGCTTGATTTAGAAACGAAAGATGCAAATCTGGCAGGGCTATTATTTCATCAAAATCTACCACTCTTTTTAGAAAAAGTTCCATATGAAGTCTATGAAGAAATTCTGAATTATCTGCGTTGGAGTGACCGCGCCGATTTCTGGGCATTCTTCCATCAATGCTGGAATTTATTACCGCTATCTTATCGTTTAAAGCTAAAATATCCTAATCTGTATTTACAGGATTATGAACAACCGAGCGTCATTCCAGAACCATCCCAACTCCAATATACAATGGTTTTAACGAAACAATCGGCCTTATTTAATGCCTGGAAAGAGATGAATCGTGTTGCAGCAGAGCATGATATACCGTTTAGATGTGTAACACAATGGGCTACACATCAAAATGGTAAATTATATGATACTCTTGGAATTAAACTTGAATCTCTGAATATAGATAAACAATCTGCAGGGGTTGTTCTCGGTTCATCTGCTGAACCATGTTTAGCAAAGCCTGCTTCTGCTCAAAAATCGGCTGCTCGTGGTAAAAAAGTAAGCAAGAAACCGAAGGTATAGATAATCCTCTTATAAGTTCTACTTTTGATATAAATAATACATCTGTATTTCCATCCCTTAAATTTTTAATAGATTTACGTAATGAAAATGTTGTAACTAATTCCGATTTTAGTCCCAATAATCGCATATCATTCAGTAAATCATAATAGATTTTATCAAGTGATATATAAACAATACATTTATCATACGTGTTCATTATTTCAAGACATGCCTCTTTTTTAGAACGTAATGCCGTTTCTCCTAATGACGATAAGCATGACATCTTTGTAGTATCCAATGTAGTTCTACATGTTGGGCATTTGAATTGAATGAGTGTGTTTTGCAGAATACATTTAGCACAATATACATGAAAGCAACAGTTTATAATCGTGGGATATACACATGGATCAAAACAGATTCCGCATTCATTTTCTTCAATCTTTCTAGTGATAATATCTCGTTTCTCTTCATGATATGCAGTATAATTTTCTTGAGTGCGTGATTCAATTCCAAGTGCTTGAAATAAATGCGGAATATTTGAAGAACGTAACTGATTATTTCGTGATAAATATAGACTTGATAGGGATTGTAGAGTTGTAGTAGCTTTACAGTGAATAATGGAGTGATTTACTTCAGGTATAGGAGTAATACGAATGTGTTCATTTAGATTTCTAAGTATGATATGCCCACGGTCTGAATGATTATATGAAAGATACTGTTTAATATACTGCGATGGAAATATATGTACATCTTCTGTTGTATTATCTAGAAGCATTTCTTCTAAATCTGAATGCATCGGTTCTTGTAAAAATAAGAGTTGACTTTTTTTAATGGAATTGCGAAATAACAGAGATGTCCATTGATATGAAATAAACCAGAGAAATTGAAATTGTAATAGTGGATCTGATGATTTTAATTGAATAAAGAGAGGCTCATCCATACATATATTATTCCATGTTATATTGTGTTTCACACTATACTCTTGCACATGACGATAACATTTATTTGTAGTAAGTACAAATGTACTTGATAAAATCGCATGTCTTGTCCCATCTTTTAATTTTCCACGTGTATCTACAACAACGTATGAAAGCGTAGTGTGTTTTTTAATCTCATCTTCCCAATGACCTAATAAATTAGATGGAACAATAATAAGATTTGATGAGTTCTGTAGGTGCTTTTTCTTCTGTGAATAAAAATAGGGCGATGAGTATTGTGTAAGTTCAAATGATGGATATGTATGGGTATCTGATGCTAAATATCCTAGGATTGCAAGTGTTTTACCAGAACCAGACGGTTCTGCTATAATACCTATTTTTGCTTTTATTTCATCATTATCTATTCGTAACCCTTCTGTCATTTGCTTTCTATACTTATGCATACCATGAATTAATGTATTTTGATGAGGATACAAATGTGTTGTTATTCCTGCTATATTTAATGTATCTTGTAGTGGTTTTAATGTATTATTATACACCGTATGAAGTACACGTAGTACTTCGTTATTATTCTGCATATTGTTATTCCTATTCTTTACAAGTTTAAGTTGTCAGATAAAACTGATATAGCTCTGGATCTTTTACAAAATCTGCCAACTCATATACAGACAGACGCATTTTGTTATTTTGTAGTAACTTCTGTTTATCCACAGTGTTATCTGTATGACAGATAACTAAAATAGTATCTTTAGAATCCAGTTGAATCATCGGTTGTGTATAATTATCTAAAAAAGATGTCTCCTCGGCTTTTGTTACATTTTCATCATATGTATGTTTATCTGAATATGATTTTCTCCACGCCATTGTACCATTCGTTGCATGATTTGCCATATATGGTCCAAGTGTATATATTTTATGCGTATCAATATAATACAAATGCATTTCGGATGAACCTGCTAGATTCATTTTAGGATACTTATGAAATGCGTTAATAACAGATTGAATTCGTTGAGGTGGATAATAATCATCATCATCCATTGCAATTATAATTTGCCCTCTCGCTTCTCTATTTAAATAATTACGTTTAGCACCAATTCGTAGTTTGTCTTCCAATGCAATATAGCGAATATTGGGAATTGTTTTTGCAGCTTCTATGAAAAAATCTTCTACTTTATCAAAACCATCGTCCAAAATGAGCCATTCCATTTTGTTTTTTGGAAATGTTTGACTTGCATAAATCTTAATAAGGGCTGGAATAAACTGGCGACGATTATATGTGGGAGTTACGACGGATACTTCGACCATTATTATTCTAAATATTTATTCATTTAGATTCCTTAAATAACGCCATACATCCTTCTTTTGTCTGAACCTGTTCTAAATATTTCTGGCGCTCCTCCTTCACCTCCCAATCTAACTGCAATTCATCATAATATAGCTCCAGCCAATCATACACATACTGTGCTTTTGACTTCTTTAACTCTTTATATAAATCTACTTCTCTTCCTTCTATATCTTCATCAATTGAAATTGTTCTATCATCCACCATAAGGAAATTACGATTAGCTACATCCGAAATTCCAAGGACATATCTAAATATGAGAGCCTGTATATAATCAATTTGCTGTTGTTCCGTTGACAAGGCATACTCATAATGAAATTTAAATTTGTCCCAATCTACTACTTCAGTATCAGGCCAGACCTTACTGGAATGTATTTTAGTAGGGAGTGGAAAAGTATCAAATAACGAATCAAATAATATGAAATATGCAGGTTTAGAACGGTCTATTTTATTCCGTGCTCCTAACGGGATTCCTTCTGGCCAGCGGTCTGGAATAAGATATTCCACGGTAAATGGAATGTATTCAATATTATGCTTTTTTTTCCATTCTGTATTTGCAATAAGGACATCAATGTCTTTTTTATCTGAATAAGGACCTTTTATAACTACGTAGTTATCTTGCGGTGTCTTTGCAAAGTAGACATCCATTTTTGAAGCAGAAGTTGTCAATTGTGTGCGGATAATAAATTCATATTCTGTTTCTTTTTGAATAATTTTACGAATGCGTCTTTTTGGGACTATGACTGCTTTTACTGCTTCGATTTCTCCAATAATAGGGAGTCCATCCTCCCAACGTTTTCTATCTTCATACAGTTGCTTCCATAAAGGATTTACACACTCTGCTTCATTTTCTACATGCGCTCCATTAACTGCAAATTCAGTTAAAGATTTATTACGTCCCTTCTTTGTATGGCGATCTGCTACATAATCATCCACTTCAATTAGAATTCCAGCTCTATTTCTATCCCATGTTTTTGATGCGTCTGATGCGTCTGATGCGTCTACTAATATAGGAAGAGTACCATCAGGAATTATTCCTAATACATACAATAATGGAATTAACCAGCACAAGAATCCTTCTTTCATATCACCAATATACAGTTTATACCATTTCATATAAATATCTAACATCTTGCTTGTAAATGGGCTATAAAGCTCTTTGAAGATAAACCATGTTGGTTTGGAAGATTTGTATATTTTTTCTTTTAGTTTTTCAGTGGAATGATGTATTTTGTTTGCATGATAAGTGGCTAAAATATTTTTTTCTTGTAAATACTTCTTAAACATATGACAATGATATTCTAAATCTCCTTCGGTTAACTGAGACCACGGAATACTTGGATACTTTGCTTCAAATTCTTTATCTGCTCTTTGTAAGGCTCGAACATGAGATGCAACTCTTGCCTTCTTAGACGCACACAACGCTGTAATTAACTCAGTAATCCATAACTCCTCTTTTTGTTTAGAACGGTCTCCCTTAGTTCTCTCTGCAAATAATAATGTAATATATTTATCAACTTGTTCAAGCATTGCCATGTTTTCCACATCTTCTAAATAAATAATTAACAAGCGGTGTAGGAAATTTGTACGAATTGTTTCTCCTCTCACAGGAGCTTCTTTGAATAAGTCAATTTCTCCTGCACAAAACAGGGCTTTATCCGTTATTCCACGACGAATATATTTTTGAATCCCTGATTTCATAAGATCACATCGAAAACCATTCCATGTGATCTCTTGACGAAAGGTATCTGATAACTTTGACATAATTTAACTTTAAAATTGTATTTTGTTAATTTCAATTTTTATTTATTAAATTTTAGGTGGAACTGGTTCAGTTAATGGCTTATTTTTAGGTTCTTTCTCATTAGGTTCTTGCTTATTCTCCAATTCTTGAATGGTTGGTGGTAATGATTGTAATCGTGCATTATTAGCTGGTGCTTCCTTATTAGCTAGTGCTTCCTTATTAGCTGGTGCTTCCTTATTAGCTGGTGCCTCTTTTTGCTTTTTATTCTCTAATTCTTGAATGGTTGGTGGCAACGGTGCTTCTTTTTCTTTAGGTTCTTCAACCTTCTTAGGTCTTACTATTACATGCATTTCTTTGATTTCTTTATCTAATTCTTCCTTACGAGATACAAACATACTGTCGCCTTTTACCTTTTCATAATAAGGGAATGATTCATTTAAAGAATCAGTATATTTCTTCATAAGTTCCTGTAAAAATACATTCTCTTTTTCTGCATTTTGATCTTTAAGATAACGAAAAGGATACATAAAAAAATTGTAAAAACTACTTTCAGATGTTTTCGTGCTTATAGGTAACATAGCAAATATTTTTGGCATTAATTTAATAGGCGGATTAGGTTTATCATCACGGTCTCTATTCAAATACTTTTCATATAATTTTCTTGCAGTATAAAATAATGACATTCCTATCGTCACATGTACAAATGTAACACATAAAAATAATATCAATACAAAAAATACTATACGTACTCCTGCGGGATAAACAATAAGGTCATTTGCTACCAGAGATGATAAATAAATGCATAATAATGGATATAGTACATATCGACAAAATAATAAAAAGTAATCATATAATTCGGTTAAAATTCTGTCTATATCTATTCCATTATCCGTAGTCTGCTTCAATGCTGCAATTGATGGTGGGGCTGAATTATAATCTTCTTTTACTTCTTTTACTTCTTTTAGAGTTTGCTGTTTTTTTGCATATTCATTTGCATCATCGTCATTTACAGTTTTGTATATATAATACGTAATTTTATTCTGTAATCGTTTTAAGAAATCTGGAATATCGTCCATCCTATTGAAATGAAATGAATTAATGTGTATGTTTTTACAGTGCATATTTAAGACCACCCACACCAGAAGCAATTGTAACCCAATTTAAACTCTCTACATAAATACCAATATTGTACTGATAAAACGTATTAGCAGGTAAAGGAAATACATTTAAATCTATCTGCAATGATTTAATACGACTACTATTAATACTTCCTCGAGGTTGTGTAAGAGGTGATGATAATGAAAATGGATATACCAACATTTCAGGTGCAGGAATACCTGTCAAATATTTCCATGGTACTACCTGAGTAAAATATTGGTATGGTTTTTCCTCTTGTAATGGATTACCATCACCTAAAATTGCTAATGTATTGATAACAGATCTCTGACCATTTACAATTAATTTACCTGTACTTGATGATAAATTAACAAATGTAGACCATCCACCATCATTTGGAATAAATGGTGCTTTTAGTGGATTAATCCAGTTCGTAAAATTCATAACTTGATTACGATATATAAGTGAATCTGAACGTCGTGGTAGTAATATAATTCGTTCAATTGGATTATGAACATCCAATTCAACAAATTGTCGTGTAGTAATACTATTAAATGAATAAGATGTAATCTGACGGACTAGATACTGCAATGATTCAGATGCAAATTGTGTGCGTTCTTCATCAGTAATATATACATACGTCATTTGAATTTGAGGATTAAGTGGCCATGTATTTAACAGAGGCTTTGGAGTCCCAATATCTGTTAGAAAATTATTAATAGTCACATCTGTTATATCGGATACGCCCGTGTAATATACATTAAGCGGTTGTGATAAAACAGGTGATGAATTATACTGATATCCAGGCGCTACTTGATATCCATTTACATCAAGTACTCTATATAACTGATTAATTGGCCGTAATGTAATTTGAATTTCACATTCATGCAGTTGCAGAGAAACAAGTGGAAGTGCTTCAAATGTAGAATCTGAAAACCAAAATGGTAGCGGAACTTGAATCTGACGCCCCGCAATGGATGGGCGATTAATATTTGGTGGATTTGTGGTAGAGCCATTTAGACCATTGTTATTATATACCAATGGATATCCATTACCAGCTGAACCACCACCATATGTTCCATTTGCAGGATCATATAAATCAGGAATATCACCAACAAGTGTCTGCCATTTCTTATAAGAAAATGCATCTAAATCGCATTGAGCACGAGCAATCATATAATCGCCATCATATTCTTGAATTTTTTGGCCACCTATGAAGAATGCAATATTCTGAATAATATGGCAACCTATGTTATTTACCCACGCAAAATTGTATTGAGCAGTACGTGATTGCTGTTGCAAATCGATATATTTACAGTAAATATCTGGTAAATTAAATACGAAATATACGTCGCGTACCAAATCAGCAATACGTTGAATTTTGAGTCGTAATTGAATAGGTTGATTATAGGAGAGGTCTTGTGCACCATCCATTGCAAATGATACGGATTCTTCAGCAAAATGACTATATTTTTTATAGGTTTTATAGAAGTAGGTAAAATCGGGATTGCCAGAAAGCAGGACATTTTGAGCACCGTATGCAACTAATGCAAATAGACCACCGCCTGGCATCACTAGTTTTGTAATAGTTAATATATAGATTCTTTATGCCGATAACTATGTATTAAGTATTGTAACATTTTTTATCATTTAATAATTTAATATCTAATACGATTTAGACCACCATGTATCAGCTAAATATGGAGGAATATCATTCATATTAGATGAATCTATTTTAGAAGAAGGTCCGCGATCCATCTCTTTTTGAATCTCTGCATAACATAATGCATAATTAAAATTAGTAAGACGACTCAACATTCCTTTCATAGATCCAAATACCTGGAATCCGTCCACATCTGTAGATGGAATCTGTGAATGTTTCAATGCAATTCTACGTTGGCTAAAACAGATAACATCCTGATAATTCTGATATGCTACAAAACTATCAAATGACATTTTCTTAGATAAATTACCATTTATAAATATTTCTAAAGCATTATTTTTACAGATAACTGCAACATGTACCCATTTATTTAAAGGGATGTTTTCAATATCTACAAAATTATTCCATGTTTTAAATGTATTCATATACACGCGTAATGTATTTGTGTTTGAATGCATATAAACACCGGGTGCAAGAAGAGGAAATTGTGAAGAATAACCTTTGTGAAAGATATGCGTTAAGCCTTTCTCATCTCTAAAACCAGATGGATCTACATTAATATAAAATGAATAGGTAAATTCAATTCCTGTTCGTTCATTCTCTGATAAATGTATTATTGGTTGTTCTGTTTTATTAGGATTTTGTGGAATGGTAATAGTTCTATTCTGTCCTATATACGTATTTGGCAATAGCTCTACACGATTAATAGATAGGCGGTTAATATACTTGTATATAATCTCTGCAAACAATAATGCTAAATATAGTAAAATAACGATAATAAGAGGAAACATAAATTGCTGTATAATACCGGAATTTTCAGTTGCCCTATTATTTTGTCTTAATACACTTATATTTCCCATATTTGAAGCCATCTATTTATTAGAGTATTTATAATTATGATATAGATATACGTATATTCGGTGCAAAATAATTGGATAATAAACCACCAAATGTTGTAATAGGTTCAGGTCCAGCCATATAATTTTTATATACTTCTTCGGGATTTAAGGCAGTATCGTACATTATTGTATTTGCAATTTGTCCACCGAATCCACCATATTCTAAAACAGTAGCATTATAACCCTCATCTACTCTAAATGGTGCGGATAATACACATGAACGTGATAACTTACCATCAATGTATACATCTACTGTTTTACCATTAACTGCTATAGAAATATTGACCCATCGCTGCAAGGGTAATTCAGGAATATCACAGGTATGTAGATTATCTAATAATCCAGAATCAGTTTGTAGGGTATCTAATAAACTACGTGAGCCAATATCTAAATTCTGAGGCTGTACTACAGAAGTTGCATTTGCATTTGCAGATGCAGAAGTTGCAGAAGTTGCAGATGCAGCTCCTGAACCCATTACCATAGTATCATCTTTTGTATGCAGTCTGACATATAGTTTAGGACTATGTGCGCCTAAATATACTCTAATTGTATCAAATTTATTACCACCAATACGAATAATTGATTTGTTTTTTCCTCCACGATATGACCAATTTGATACATAAATCCAGGTTGAAACAGTAAATTCGCCACCTTCATACAGAGGTGCTAATTGCGTGGATGTAAATATACTTGGTTTATCAACTTGAGCATTTTGTTTTCCTGTAAGCGGAAATGAATTATTCATTTTGGGTCCAAACAAGTATTGATATAAATAATATAATCCCAATAGACCAAGAAAAATAATAAAAACAGGTATCATTCTTGCAATTGGAGATGAATTATTACTATTCGATTCCATGATTCTGACATATACACGGATTATTAGATATCATATTTATGCATAAGGTGTGCTCCATGTGTTCATAACATTTGATGGTGGCTGTGTAATAGTATTACATGATAATCCGGAAGGACACACTCCAAATAATTTTAGTGTAGGAAACGATGGAAATATATAATTATTCTCTAAAATACCATTGTTGGTATCAACATATACTAGACGTTGACGCTCTACTTCATTTGGTGTCATACGTCTGTTATTAACAATAACATGAATTACATTACCATCTAATTTCTCATTTCCAACTGATAATGCACTGCTGATAACAACTGGGTAATTCATAAGATGTTTTGATGCAACAATCTGATTATTATAAATAACATCAAACCTGCGACCTTCACGTAATATTGCAATAAATACCCATTTTTGTTTAGGAACTGCTGGCAATTCAACGTATTCAATATTAGATACACCTGCATTAGATGTCTTTACTTTTAGACGAGCCGATGTATCTTTTTTAGGTACTTGTGCAATTTCTAAAGACCAATTATTCTCTACTTGAATAAGTGGCACATACTCATTATTATGTACCACTGTACGATCCCCTGCATTCAATGCAAAGAATCCCATTACCGTAGAACCACCTGAGCCTAATATATTTGACTGAACTACATCAGGCATCATAATGTCTTTCTTTTTATTTAAAGGAGTCAATGTAGTTAACAAATCTTTATTTTCGGAACTAACATTACTATAAATATAGTATACTAGACCTGCAATTAGAATTATAATAAACATAATTTGAAATGGAGATATAGATTGTAAAAAAGACATTTGCGATGTCTGTTGTGACTGTAATAGGTTTGTTCTTAACATCTTCTATTTTGCATGATGATAATTTTACATATTTAGTCTAATTTGTACAAGATGTGGATGATGGAATAGCTAATGCATTAAATGATGTAGCTGAAGCTAAAGCAGGTTTAGCTTCACGTATTTCAGGCGTAGATAGAATACGTGTCCATATTTTAAGATTCTGCATCTTTGCAATTGATAATTCACTATTACTAGCAGGTGCCAGATCACCTCCCACATCTTTCAATCCATTGTTTATTTTACGTGTTTTCATTAAGAATCCATTTATATACACTTCTAATGCATTTTGCATAACAACAATTCCTAGACGAAATGGCTCTTGAACTGGTATATTTTCAATAATTACATTCTCCATACCACCGCCAGCATTCATAACAGATACAACCATATCTGTCGTATCTGGCTGTAGAGCAACAACCAGGTTATAATTGGACATTGCACCTATAATTTCTTTACTTGTAGGCGTTGCCTTTATAGATGTAGGGTCACCTCTTCTTAAGAGAATTCGTGAATATTGCGAAAATTGCAATGGATTTTGAATAAACATGTCAACAATTAAGGAATAATCACAGTATGCACTTTTAATTGGGAGATCATCATTCTTAATGACACCCATTGCTGGATATTTTCCAGAACCATCCCAAAAAATAATTCCATCATCAAATCCAGGTACTGATATAATACCGGGGGCACCAGGCTGTAATGAATATATAGGTGTTACATAATAATGAATAAGAAGTGATAATACAATTACAACAATAATAATTCCAATAACATATGCTAAGATTCTGCCAATACCATTTTGTATACCCATAGTTCCAGTTGTACCCATTGCCGCCGCTGTACTTGTTGCTCCAAATCCAAATGGATTAAATGAGCTTGCTTGTTGTGGCCTCATATTATTCATTCTTGGTACTGTTGTTCCAATGGTTCCAATAGTTCCAATAGTTCCAACGGTTCCACTGGTTCCACTAGTTGCTGTTCCTGTAATTCCAGATATAGATTGTTGTATATTATTAAATTGTCCTCTTAAATATTGCCCCCAATTGCGCTGTTGTTGCAGTTGCTGTTGTGGATTTACAGCCATCTTATCTATATAATATCTTTTTTACCTTATTTTACTTTTTTTTACATTTTTTTGACATAATATAAAATACCACCACAAACAGATAATACAGCTCCTCCCGTTAAAAAACCTCTTATAAACGAACGATGATCTACTTCATCTAGGTCCTGTTTTGTCCAAATGGGTGAACGATTACGTTCTCCCAATTTTTCATAGTATTTTATTACTTCTGTCTCAGTCCACTGTGGTTTATTTAATAGTTTATTGACTTTATTATGAATATCTATTGTCCATTTTAATAAATCCTCTTTTGAATCCAAAAATGGTGTAATAGGATTATTTACAAAATGCTCTTTATAATGTTCTCTACACACAGAACATGGTATAAGAAATGTAAGTGATTCATAAAAATCTTTTGCACATTTTTTATCAGTGTATGTTGGATGCTTCGCATACCCAAGCGCAACAATATGCATTGTATGCCAAAAAAATGGCCCCCAAACTATTGGTGGAAGATGCATTCTATTTACTGTTAGTTTCATTTACAGTATAAAGAAATCTCATGAAATATCAAATAATTATGAATCCTAACCGGATACGATATTGCACGAATTGTGGATTACATGGTCATCTATTTCGCAGATGTAATTTACCAGTTACAAGTTATGGAATAATTGCTATGAAATATGATGAATCTAATAATATTAAATTCCTTCTTATTCAACGTAAAGATTCACTTTCATTCATTGAATTTATTCGCGGAAAATATGAATATTCAGATGAAGAATATATTACAAATTTACTACATCATATGACAATTACAGAACAACAACGATTAATTAATAATACATTTGAACAGATATGGGAAAATATTTGGGGGAATGTATCTAATTTGCAGTCACATAGAAATGACTATAAAAAATCAGAAGAACGATTTATTCAATTACAGCCGCATATTGCTGAACTAATCCATAAATACCCATCTCCTTGGGCTGAGCCTGAATGGGGTTTTCCTAAAGGACGCCGCAATTCATATGAAAAAGATATCCATTGTGCTATTCGTGAATTTGTAGAAGAGACTGGTATGAAAGATGATGAATTTATGATAGTTCATAATACGAAATCTATCTCTGAAACATACACTGGTTCAAATGGTATTCATTATTGCCATAAATACTATTTAGCCATATGTAAACCAGATGTGAATGTCAGTATAGATTATAATAATGTTCATATGACTCGTGAAATTGGTGATATTAAATGGTTTTCATTTAACAATGCTTTTGCAAAGATTCGTCCGGATAATATTGAAAAACGGGAGATTTTATCAAAAGCTAATAAAATTATGAGTCAGTATCATTTAATAAATACTGAATAAGAATGTAAATATAATTGATTTTAATCAATTATATAATAGCATGGCTTCTGCTAATTCTAATTCTAATTCAAACAGTATAATTAGTCTTGGACTAAATGATTCTGAAGAGCCTGAAGAGCCTGAAGCACTTATAGAACCTGCTGCATCTGCTGCATCTGTTGCTAAACCTGTTGTACCTGTAGAACCTGTTGTACCTGTTGCTGCATCTGTTGAACCTGTTGTAGAATCTATTGCAGAATCTGTTATATCTGCTGTAGAGCCTGTTGCGGAATCTGTAGCACCTGTTGCATCTATTAAGCCTGTTGCATCTGTAGCACCTGTTGCAGAATCTGTAGCACCTGTTGAACCTGTAGCATCTGCTAATTCCAATTCAAATAGTATAATTAGTCTTGGGATAAATGAATCTGAAGAGCCTGAAGCACTTATAGAACCTGCTGCATCTGTTAAACCTGTAGAATCTGTTGCACCTGTTACATCTATTGCAGAACCTGTTATAGAATCTGTTGATCCTATTGTAGAATCTGCTGTACCTGTTGCAGAACCTGTTGTACCTGTTGTACCTGTTGAACCTGTTGTACCTGTTGTACCTGTTGCAGAACCTGTTGTACCTGTTGCAGAACCTGTTGTACCTGTTGTACCTGTTGCAGAACCTGTTGTACCTGTTGCAGAACCTGTTGTAGCTGTTGCAGAACCTGTTGTACCTGTTGTACCTGTTGCAGAACCTGTTGTACCTGTTGCAGAACCTGTTGTACCTGTTGCAGAACCTGTTGTACCTGTTGCAGAACCTGTTGTACCTGTTGCAGAACCTGTTGTACCTGTTGTAGAACCTATAGTACCTGTTGTAGCACCTGAACAAAAACAAGAAGAGGAAGAACAAGAAGAAGAGGAAGAAGAAGAGGAAGAAGAATACAGAAATCAACCAAATAATGAATTATTAAAACTATGGGAAAGTGAAACTAATTTTAAAAAACGCGATAAAATTCTGGTTGAATTAAAAAATAAAAATCTATTTCCATCTATGGCTACTAGCCAATGGGATATTGATACAGGTGCATATCCTGATATTACAGACCCAGAATTCTTACAAAAACTCCTTGCAAAAAGAGAATTTGCAGATTCTCTGCAATCTACATGGAAACCTAAAACAGATCCATGTAATGATGAGTCCCCATTTGAAGTCACACCTGTACAACGATTTATTACTAATTTTATGTCACCTAAAACACCATATATGTCTGCTCTATTATATCACGGTGTAGGTGTTGGTAAAACCTGTGCAGCTGTTCAAGTATCAGAAGCATGGCTAGAATTCTTTCCCAATGATCAAGTTATTATTGTAGCACCTCCTACTATTCAAAAAGGATTTTATCGTACTATTTTTGATATATCTAAAGTGACTATAGGCGAAGAAAATGAACCAAATTCCGCATCACAATGCACAGGAACTACATATATGAAACTAACAAATACCTTATATGAAAGAAATTCTGATAAAATAGTATACCATATAAATCGCCTAATTAAAAAACGCTATAAAATTTTTGGATATATATCATTTGCAAATTATATACGTGACCTTACAAAGATTGAATATGAAGGTCTTAGCAATGAACGTAAAGAACAAATTGAAAAAGAACGAATCCGCAAATATTTTAGTGGAAAATTACTCATTGTAGATGAAGCCCATAATCTTCGCGATATTGAAGATGGTAAAGATGATAAAAGTGAAAGTAAATCAGATAAAAGTGATAGCGAAGCTGGTAAAATGTTAACACCTTATCTTAAAAATATTCTTAAATATTCTGAAGGTATGAAATTCTGTGCTCTTACTGCTACTCCTATGTATAATACATATCTTGAAATAATTTTTATGTTTAATATTCTACTTATGAATGATAAAAAAGCACTTATTAGACAAAATGATATTTTTGATAGTACAGGTAAAATTATTCCAAAAGGTAAACAAATTATTGCAGATATCGCAAGTCATTATGTAAGTTTTATGCGTGGTGAAAATCCCAAATCATTTCCTATTCGTCTTTTTCCTCAACTACCAAATAGATTAGATACATATCCATCTGTAAATCCTCGCGGAGTTACTATTGCATTAGAAGATAGAGAATATTATACACATTTACCTATTGTACCCATTGTATTAAAAGGTGACTTACTCGATGCAACCATTGCATTTACAGCTGATTTAACACCACCAGGGCAAGGAAAAGGAGGATTAAGTACATTAGAATTAGGACAATTAGTAGCTGGTTGTAATTTTATTGTTCCTGTTACTCCTAGTACACAAGGAGTAAGTGTAAGTAAATATAGGGCACGTACTGATATTACTTCATTAGAAACGGTATTTACAAAAGATCGTCGTAATAAGGAAACATCATATCGTTCTAAAATCGGGAATCCAACCTGGCTATTAGATACAGAAATTGGAAATTACAGTCCAAAGTTTGAATTCTTACTTAATCATCTTCGTAATACTGAAGGATGTGTATTCGTTTTTAGTCGATTTGTAAATGGTGGTGCAATTCCATTAGCACTCGCATTAGAAGCAAATGGTTACACTCATTATAATAGAAAAGAAAATCTTCTTGTAGATGCAGATAAAATTAGACCTAGAGGACGCCAATGTGCATTTTGCTCTAAAAAAGAATTTGATCATGGTACGATAAGTAATAATGCTGCATCACATGTATTTACACCTGCAAAATATGGTATTTTAACGGGTGATATTGATATATCACCTAATAATGAAGAAACCATTAAAGCACAACGCCATATTAATAATAAGGATGGAGGTACGATGAAGATAATAATTGGTTCACAGATTGCATCTGAAGGTGTAGATTTACGTTTTGTACGTGAAACACATTTAATTGATGCGTGGTATCACTTGAACAAGACTGAACAGATTTTTGGTCGTTCTATTCGTTATTTATCTCATTGTGCACTTGAAGAGAGTAAGCGCAATAACACTGTTTATTTATATACAACATACATACCTGATGGTCCTTATTCTAATTATGAAACTGCAGATTTATACAGTTATCGTATTGGATATAAAAAAGCCGTTAATATTGGTAATGTTACACGTATTATGAAACAATCTTCACTCGATTGTAATTTAAATCTTGATGCAATTATTATCAAGGATGAAGGACTTATATCACAAGTAGATTCACAGAGAAGACTACGTAGAGATGTAAATATAAATGATATGCCATTTACAGCAATATGTGATTGGCTTGAAACATGCGAGTATAAATGTAATCCTGAAATTAATGTTAAAGACAGCAAAAAAGATGAATCTACTTATGATGCATTTTCAGCACGTTGGCGTATTCATCAAGTAAAAGAACGTATTAAAAATATATTTTTAGAGCAATCCTTTATTCAATCTGAAAATATGTGGGATATTCTAGCAGATGTACCACGTATTGCATCTGTAAATGTATTGAATGAAATTACGAATAATAAACAATTTCAAGTACGTCATAATAATTTAAAAGGATACATTCGTTATTGCAATGGTTACTATATATTTCAACCTAATATTTATGAAGATTTGTCTATTCCATTGGCAATACGCTCAGCACAATTTCCCATTAAACGTGATGAATATTTGCCTATTACTTATGAAATCCCTACATCAGTTAAAGAAGAGAAAATAGAAGCTATTGAAACGATTGAAGTGATTTGGTCAAGTGTTTGTGAATGGGTTGAACAAATTTCATTAAATGAATACAGTGAACCTCCGAATGAAATGGATCAATGGATCGATATTTTATCTCATCAAGATGCAGAATTACGCGATAAGTATTTTCAAATCGTTGAAATAATAGAATGGTTCCATACATCTTTTTATAAATCAAACACTCAAAAATATAATTCATTCTACTATACAATATTATATTATTTATGGGATGAATGGCTTAATATTGAAGAGCAGAAATTACTTAGTGGTTTACCTGATAATGCACAATTTATTAAAGAAAATCAGTATACATTTAAACAGACGATTGTAAATCGTTTTATCGATCCTAAAACAAATACAATACAATTTATGTGTAATGAACAGATTTGCTCTCAGATTATTATCGATCAAATAAAGGATAGTACAACTGATACTCTTACGAAAATAAAAGTAGATAAGCGCACAACAGGTGCATTATATGGATTTACTGTACCTAAAAATGGATATACTGTGTTTAAAATTGGTGAACCTCCAAGTGTAGATAATAAAGTAACTTCTGGAAAGGAATGTGGAATTGTTAGTAAAATAGCAGGACATAATATCAATTTAATCCGTTTAGGTGATATTCTTGAACGAAATGGATATACTGATTTTGATTTAAATAACATTATGCTTTATTCTGAACGCAAAATTAAAAATTCAAATCGTGCATGCACACTACTTGATCTATTATTACGTTTTATGAATGAAGAAAAGATTGAAGGGAAGAAATGGTTTTATCGCGGCGTTGTAGCATTTTATACAGGACATAAAGGATTCCATAGACGTGACATTAAATAAAAATTGATATTAAAGATATCTAAAAGAATATCTAAATAGCAGAATCATAATGGAGTCTACTATTTTCTTTGAGAAAAAAGTAAGTATTACTCCAAAGGAATTGAATGAAATTAAAACGAAGACCATTGATGACATTTTATTAACTAAATTAACTAAAATAGTTGAAAATAAATGCTCTGAACATGGCTTTATTCTTCCCGGTTCCATTAAGCTTATTTCACGATCAGTGGGATATTTTGAAACTGCCCGTTTTACAGGTGATGCAAATTATTATGCAAAACTTGAAGCAAAAGCATTATATCCTGTAGATGGTGTGCGTTTAGAAGGTATTGTTATTCGTAAAAATAAAATGGGACTATATGTTAATTTCAAAGATGCCATACATATTCAGGTACCCCGTGATTTACATGTTGGCAATCGGGAATTTGATGCGATTCAAGTTGGAGAGCAAATAACGGTTGAATTGAAGCGTTCTAAATTTGCAATCAATGATTCATTTATATTGTCTAGTGGTAAATTTATTGGTAAAGAAGAGCAAATAAATAAGGTTATTAAAACAAAACGTGTCGTTGATATGAATAAGGAAGAAGAGGAGGAAGAAGAAGAGGAAGAAGAGGAGGAAGAGGAAGAAGAGGAGGAGGAAGAGGAGGAAGAGGAGGAAGAAGAAGAAGAGGAGGAAGAAGAGGAAGAAGAAGAGGAAGAAGAGGCAGATGATGCAAAAGAAGAAAAAATGGCAGATGATGCAAAAGAAGAAAAAATGGAAAAGATGGAAGATGTAAAAAAGGTTGAAGAACCTGTAAAATTTGCGCCAGCTATAAAGAGTGGTCCAGACGTTCCACGCAGTGCATTTGCAAAATCTAATGCAAGACCTATTATAAATCTTGTAGAAACAAATAATACAAATAATGTACGTAAGGCACAAATTGAATATAATGAAAAAATGGCAATGCAACTTGCAACAGGCAATGAATCTGTAATGAATCTTAACCCAGCGAATGCTACTACAGCAGCTAAACCAGCGAATGCTAAAGCTAAAGCCAAAGCCTAAAAACAAAATAGCTCCATAAGATATTATGCGATATAATTGTCTTAAATAACTTATACGGAATTATAAATGGATGTACAAAATGTACGTAACTATATTTTTGATAATATAAAATCACTCGTTGCATCTGAATATGAAGAGGTATTTCGTATTATACGTAAGAATAAAGAATCATATAGTGAAAATTCAAATGGAGTCTTTTTTGATTTATCATCTGTAGGATATAATACGCTACATAAAATTAAAGAATACATCGATTTCTGTCTTAAAACACGCCAAGAACATGAAATACGATTAAAAGACCTTGAAAGTATTCGTATTCATAATGAATCATATAAAAATGAAGACTAAATATAAAATTGATTTAAACAATCCTATATCATTAATATAAGATTGTTTACATTTAAAATGGCTTATGCAAACACACATTCTAAAACGTATCAAAATATTAGTTTTAACGAATTAATCACATTTTCAGAGCAAAATCCAAATCGCTCTGCTAGTTTAAAAATGGAAGAAGTAAAATCAACGGATGACAATAATCTACAAAAAATAGACCTACCTCATTATGTTGCAACTAACATAGAACCACCTGGTATTCTAGGAATATGCACGTGTATTGCAGATCCCAATTATTATTACATGGCTCCACAGAATGTACGTATTCAATCATTAATTGATTTAACAACTTCTCTACAACAAAAGACAGATGAACTTAAAACAACTGCAATCTCCCGTAAACGTAAGAAGATTTATGATTTGATTGGTGCAGCTTACAATAAATCTAGTATGACTGATAAGGACTATTTGGATTTAGTACAAGGTATTTCAATTCTAAGTAATCTTCAAATGATTCTTATCAAAGAATCTACACAAGTTGATTCTGTAGATAATGCCTACGATAGTTCTCTAAAAGGTGAAATTATGTTCGGTACAAATCCTATTCATTGGAATAAAGACTATCCGATTTGGATTATAGACTATAGAGGTCAATGGGTTGCTATGCCACATACCGTTACACAAAAACATATTTACTCCATTATTCATGATTGGATAATCAATATTCAACAGAAAGGCTGGATTGTACATTGGCCAGAAATCGATGAGACTAAAACAGAACTTGTTAATAAATTAATTATGTTTCCTGACTGGCAAGAAACAGATCGTAAATTTACAAAAGATCAACTATCAATTCGTTTAGGTAAACTAACTACATTGCGAACATTTCAATCATTTAATCATTAATAGACTTAAAGTGTTATATATTATTAGATATAAATGAATCCTCCGCCGCTAGAAACATTTACGCTTTACACTAAGCACGGGGTTCAACAACCTATGAATAATAACGTGGGTGTACATCTTATTGCGAATGTATATGATGTAAATGTTTCTTTTTTAGAAAAAATGGAACTAAATGTACCTTTATTGGAGAATATTGTAAATAAATTAGACCTACATGTGGTATCTAAAACTGGATTTCAATTTGAACCTGTAGGATATACATACGCATTTGTATTATCTGAGAGTCATTTTACTATCCATACATATCCTGAATACAATTCATGCTATATCGATATTTTTTGTTGCAATAAAGATTTTAATTCCGAGGATGCGATTGAACTCCTTAGTAATACTTTTAATACTACTCATATTTCATATCAAACAATTAAACGATAAATAAAATTGATTTAATATTATTATAAACTTAAGGTGATTTTCCCTCTACTTTATAGTAATGGAGTTAACCAAGGCTCAAAGTAAGACCATTGTTGATTTAATTGAACTCTGGTCAAGGAATGAGCAATATGAATTGGAAACTACATTTGGTCCAAAAGGTGTAGTTGATTCAAATACATTCCTACAGATTGCACAACATCTTAGAGCAAAGAATTTTGAAGTTCTTCCACAGGATGATCGTCTGAGTATTATCACTCCGAATCGTATGCGGTTTTCACTTCAAAGTCTTGGTTTAATTGAATCATATTGTATTGACAACAATTTACGCAATAAACCATTCACTGTAATGATAAAGGAACAAATTAGCAAAAATGTTCAACCCATTGACATTTCTGAATACGATATTCGTTTTAAAATCCAAAATGAAACAAATCTTGCGGTAGATGACTCTCGTGTAACTGCCGTATTAAAATCATGGGCTACACAGCAAAAAGCATTTCGTATAATTCGTCGTTGGAGTTTTAAGGGTAAGGGGATCCGCGTTGATATGTCTGTTGTACGACAATCACAAACCGACCCTAACACTGGAGGATTCAAATGGGTAAATACATTTCTCGAATCAAATGTTACCAAACAGGTTCCACGTTATGAAGTTGAAGTAGAATTACTCCATGAAAATGCAGGGTCAAATGATATCGTATTACGACAGTTAATTGCAGGCGTTGGAGAAGTTCAACGTGCAATTCAGAAAAATTCACTCCTTATTCGTAAATCTGTTGTAAAAAATGTACAGACCGAATATGAAAAATTAGTAGGTGGCATAAAATTCCGCGGAGTTAGTCCCATTACACTTGAAATCCAAAATATGGCAAAAGAGATTGATGAAACTATTCCAAATATTCGTACGAGTTATAATGTAACTGATAAAGCTGATGGAATGCGTGCTATGGGATTTATTAATTCTCAAGGTGAACTTTACTTATTGGATCAAAGCTTGAATGTATATCGCACAGGTCTTCAAAATATGAAATGTGCGAATACGCTTGTTGATGGAGAATGGGTAACATCGTTAAAAAATGGCGCACCTATTAATAGTTATTTACTGTTTGATATTTACATATATAAAAATGCAAAAGTATCTAATTTGCCATTTATTACATTTAAAAATGAAAATGAGAAAACAATTCCTGATAACAGCGGTGAATCACGATACGTTAAATTGCAAGAATTATTTACAAATTGGTCAAATGATCCTGTTATTATTGCAGTCGGGATAAAACCTGAAAATGTGATTACAGTTCATTGCAAAATGTACAAGTTTGGAATGGGAAATCAGATTTTCGATGAGTGTAGATATATGCTTGATAAAGAACATATTTACTATATAGATGGTCTGATTATTACAAGCAATGATGCCCCTATCCCTGATAAATTTGGTGTACGTTTTAGTAAACAATTTAAATGGAAACCCTCCAAAGATAACACAATTGATTTCTTAATTCATTTTGAATCCGATGATTCATCTGTTGATAAAATATTAACTACAATCGATGAAACTGGTACTACAATCCGCTATAAATCAATGCGTCTTTACGTAGGTGGTATTCGTAACCCTGCATACGATAATCCACGTGATACTGTTCTTTCACAATTATCATTTGAAGACAAAGACAATGCATCTTATCGCCCTATTATGTTTAATCCATTAAACTTTGGTGATTCTAATGCTAACACGTGTAATGTAGCAATTACATATAATCCGATTACATTGGATGAACATGTTTTAACAGAACATACCTCAGAACCTATTCAAAATCATAGTGTTATCGAAATGCGTTATGATCCGAGCAAAGAGCCTGGATGGCGTTGGATTCCTACACGTATTCGTCATGATAAAACGGAGCGTTACATTCGCGCACAGGCCGCCGCACAGATGGAAGGTGGAAATATTAAATATACAGGCATGATGAATGATGATGCAACTGCAAACTCCGTTTGGAATTCTATTCATGAACCCATTACCGAATCAATGATCCGAACTGGCAATGAAGAGCCTGATGAAAAGGAAATGGTATCTATCTCTACTGATATGACCAAGAAATACTATGACCGAAAAGCACCCAAAGAAAATGTGGCATTTGTATCTGGATTACGTGATTTTCATAACAAATACATTAAAAATGAAATTCTAATTCGTAGTACGATGCAACCTGGCAATAAACGACTTCTCGATATTGCATGCGGTGAAGCTGGTGATTTATATAAATGGCATTTTGCAAGAGCAAGTTATGTTATGGGTATTGATATTGCTGAAAATAATATTAAAAATCCTCATAGTGGTGCATATAAACGTTATTTAAAATCAATGCACGATATGAAGAATCAACGTCTTCCAAAGATTGCATTTGCAATCGGTGATAGTTCTAAACCAATTGTGACAGGTGAGGCAGGTGCTTCATCTGAAGAGAAAAATATTATGCGCAGTGTATTTGGTAAAATGGAGCCTGATGATTCTCTCCCTCCTTACATCCAGACTGTCATGAAGAATTCATTCCAAAATGGTGCAGATGTTGTCGCGTGTATGTTTGCTATTCATTACTTCTTTAAAAATATGGAAAGTCTTAATGGATTATTGAAAAATTTGGCTGATACTGTAAAAGTCGGTGGTTACTTTATTGGATGCTGTTTTGATGGCAATCTTGTATTTAATATGCTAAAAGATTTAGATAAAGATGAATCTGTTATTGGAAAAGAGGGTGATGTTGAAATATGGAAGATTACTAAACGATATGAGAATACTATATTAACTGATAATGAAAAATCTATTGGATTACCTATTGATGTAAACTTTATCAGTATTGGTGATACATATACTGAATATTTAGTACCATTTCATTTACTTGTAAAGAAATGTAGAGAAATTGGTTTGGAGTTGCTTACTATTCCAGAGGCAAATGCGATTGGCTTACATAATAGCACGGCAATGTTTAAAGACAGTTATGATATGGCTAAACAGGGTAAGCACAACTATGCTATGCCTGAATCTGTTAAACAGTATTCCTTTCTGAATCGCTGGTTTATCTTTAAACGTACTGCTATTATTGCATCATTAGATCTTCCCCTTGTAGCTGAACTTCCTCTTCCTCCTATCCCTGCTAAACTTGATACTCGTATTTATAAGAAATTCAAAGATAATATGATTAAAGAAGATGCTTCCTATGCAAACTATGTTACTGTTGAATCAAGTGACTATAGTGTATTAAAACCTTGGCATAGAGAACAAGTTAAACAAGTATTGGAATCCTGGTTCCCCAATAAGAATGAGATTCGTAGTATATTAGATGGAACTACACATATCGGTGTAGATGCCATCTATTTATCTGAGTTATTTCCTGATGCACTCATTAATGCATATGAAATTGTACCAGAAACAATGGTAGCACTTCGTATTAATATTAAGACATTTGGCAAAGAAGATAGAATTGCACCACACTTGCAGGATATTACTACATGGAATCCTAATAAGAATGTTGATATCTTATTCGTTGATCCTCCATGGGGTGGACATGGTTATAAAAAAGTGAAAAAACTAAATTTGTATCTTCAAGAAGAGGGTGCAGCTCCTGATGAAAATAAAAATATTAAGACTCTTCTTAAAAAGTGGTTAGGTTCAGGATATGTAAAGAATATTATTCTAAAAGTCCCTAAAAATTTTGATGTAGACAATCTTCCAGATTATGACCCTATCAATGGAGTTAAAAACATTTATGAAAATAAAGTATCGGAACTACCTACAAAACATAATAAAAAATTGGAATATGTATTAATGTTATTTACAACTCAAGTTGCTCCTCCTGCTGCTTCTGCGGATGCTACTACTGATGCTCTTGCTACTACTGATGCTTCTGCTACTGCTGAATATATCCCGCCTATTCAATTAGATGTAGATGAAGAAAAATATTCTCCTGTAGCTCCTCTAGCTCCTGTAGCTCCTGTAGCTTTGAAAGAGTTGAAAGAATACAAATTTGGAAATAAGAATGTTAAAAATGTTACAAATACTTCTTCAGACCTGTTAAAATGGGAAGGACTCCTTAAAACTCCTATGCCACTTATGGATTTCCCCAAAAATGCACTTTTATGGTTATCATTATTTGCAAACATCCTTATTCCTGATATTGCAGAAAATCCAAAAATATATACAAATATGAATAGTAATGCCCCGCCTTTAATTGATAATTATTCTTCAATTATAGATACATATTTAACTAAATCTAAATCTGGTAGTAAATTGTATCCTACCTTAGAGCAATATTTATTGGGTATGAAGATTAAATTTGCATCAAATGCTGCCCCAAAGACAGAGGTATCCTTAATGTCATATTCAAGTAAAAAATTTTATCAACCATTAGCAGCTAAATTAAGTAGTATTGATACATATTCAAATGAATACTTTAAAGAATATATTGAAAATTCAACATTCATTCGTAAAGCAATGAGTAATAAAAATCTTCTAAAGAGTAAAATTAAAGTATATGATAATGTATGGGATATGGTGAAAAAACAATTTATTGAATTTGCATTTAAGTATCGTTTACAACACGATGCATTATTTAAAAATATTATAGCATCTTTACAGAGGGAAAATGATAAACATAATTATGTATATGCTTCAAAGAATTCGAATGCACTAACATCTGAAGAAGCTATATACTATCAAATGATTATAGATGCAATTAATACTCCTGGTACAGGTACAGTAGCTACTGTACCTACTGCAGCTACTGCTACTACATCTGTCCCTGATTCCGCTTCTGCTGCAGTAGCTGCTTCTGCACCTATAGCAACTAAAGTAGAAGAACCATCTGTAACTGTAGCACCCGTTAAAAAAAGAAAAATTGTACTACCACCAGGAGCAGCTGCCGCGGCAGCTGCTCAATTAGCTCAACAAATGTCTGCTAAACCAGAATAGATATAAGATTTATTGTATTTAGCTCTTAGATATAAATATATTTTTATACATTTCTAAAACAATATAAAATTGATTATCTGTATATATATATATACAGATAATTAATTACAATGCCAAAACCGTGGCAGAAATTAACATTCTTAAATGCACATTCACGTGATGCAAATATTCACTTTGATGAACCAACACATAAATATTATGTGAATGGTTCGTGTCAAGGTAACATATCATGTACAGGATTTATTCATGAATTCTTTGAGCATTTTGATGCACGAGCTATTATTGCAAAAATGAAAAAAAGTAGTACATGGACTACAAGTAAATACTATGGGAAAACAGATAAGGAAATTATGGATGAATGGAATGCAAATGGAAAACAAGCATCAGAAGCAGGTACTGCGATGCATTTGGCTATAGAGCAATTTCTACATAATTCTCCTGAAGTCATTAATCCTGCTGTTCTTGAATCGATAGAGTGGAGATATTTTATGAAATTCTGGAAAGATTTTGGTAGTGATTTGGAGCCTTATCGTTCTGAATGGGAAGTATTTACTGATGCAGTGGATGGTTCTGGTACAAAAATTAAATTATGTGGATCTATTGATATGGTATTTCGTCGTAAATCAGATGGAAAATATGTTATTTATGATTGGAAACGTTCCAAAGAGATTAAATCAGATAATCCGTATAAAAAAGGATTAGCACCATTAAATCATTTACCTGACACTAATTACTGGCATTATACAATGCAACTCAATGTATATAAATGGATTTTAGAGACATTTTATGGATTAGAGGTGGCAGATTTGTATCTTGTAATTTTGCACCCTGATCAATCATCATATCAACGAATGCGTCTTAATATTATGACAGAAGAAGTAGAAGAAATGATTGAGTGTAGGCGGCGTGCTGTAGAAGCAGGTTGTAAACAATCTGTAATTCTTCCTGTTCCTGAACCTGAAGAGAAGACTGAATCGTTTTCATTCAAATTTTAAAGTTTATCTATTTATTTTCAACTTGTTCAGCTAATTGAGCAGCTAATTGCGCAGCAGCAGCAGCGGCAGCCCCTGGTGGTAGTTTAAATTTTCTTTTAGGTATGGCTGATGCAACAGGTGCGACTGATGTAATAGGTGTGGCTGATGCAACAGGTGCGGCTGATGCTACTTGTTCAGCTAATTGAGCAGCGGCAGCTGCTGCAGCTCCTGGTGGTAGTACAATTTTTCGCTTTATTTTATTTACAGGCTGTGTTTTAACAATTTGTTTTAATGTATATTCTGGTTTTGTATCTAATACCAATAATGGTTGTTTATCAACGACTTTTTCTTTCATAATTATTTGTCTTGATTTTATAATTTGCCATTTAATTTCACTTGGTAGACTTAATACATGTATATCTGGAATTCCATCTTGTTCTATTAATAAGCCAATCTTATTATTACTCTTTACAAAAACAAGAATCATAGGTGCACTATCATATCTAGTTTTTACAAAGTGCATTATAGGTGTATCAACATCTATATCAATATACCCAATTTGCTTTGACGTAGTTAAAGCATATCTTGATAAATTTATTAATGCCAATGCTTTTGTATTTTCATTCATCTTCAATTGTTCTAATGGTACTTCTAATACACTTAGAAATGATAAAAATGGTTTATCAGGATCTTGGTCTTCTGGGACATATAATTTTAATTCTGTATTTTCACCTAATATATCTCTTAATTTAGGAGGTAATTTATCAACTATGGGTTCATCTGTCCCATCACGTGACATTTCTTCATAATATCTTGGTTTATCAGATAACTTTTTCATCCATTCTAAACGTAATAAATTTACCCACGTTATTGATTTTTCAGGTATAATATATTGATCATCATAATGAATTGGATCTATAATCTTTGATACTCTGGATATTTCACCTTTTTTCATTAATTGCTTTCTAATATTTGGAAAATAAATCAATTCATCTATCACTCGCTTAATAAATAAATCAGTTGTATTAACATCACGTTCTCCTAATTTACTTGTCGTTTTTACATGAAGTAAACATTTACCCTCTCGTGATGCATTCACTTTCCAATGACATGTCCCTGTGCAGTTCTCTTCTTTATTAATTAAATTACAATCTTTGCGTAAGAATGATGTAGTTTTTTCCCAATCATCATCTGTATAAAACCATGCGGATAAATTTGATAAATATAAAAATAAACGTTTTCTTTTTTCATAATATGGTAAATCATTATTAAAAATTATTTTTTCAATTTCATCTTTAACATTAGGTATCTGTATAATATAATTAGATACCATATAGCGAAATTGTTGATATGTTTCTTCAAATTCAGTATTGTTTAATGTTTTCTCTAAAGATACATCTGTTCCACATCTTCTTTCTTGCGCTGTGTCTTTCAATATTTCATTCCATTTTTTAGTATCATCTATTTTTACCTGACCATCTAATAGTTTATCAATTTCCCATTGAAATTCTTCAATCTCAACTATAGGATAACCAAGTTGGTCTATAGCATCTGGATTTTTAGGTGGTGCAACAGGTACATATATATTATTTTTTAATTGTACTGCTATAATTACATTTGTATCTGTCTGTCTTACAATATTTTTAATAGCATAACCAGGATATAATTCTAATCGTTCTTGAAAATTATTTTCATAATAGGCTACTACATCTTCTAATGGTGCTGCTTTAAAATCCTTCCAATTTAAATAAATATGCTTAATATGTAATCCTGATGAAATAGACAATGAACCATCATCAATTACTGGTAATGCTACATATGTATTAACCTTTAATGTATGGCGAAATGCCACACCTACAATATGATTATATGCATCTTTAATAATTGCAATAAAACGAGGACTTGTAAAATCATATGCATATGACAATGGAATTATTTTATGCGGGTCAACCTCACTATTTTGTGTATAAATAGATGTGTAACGACTTTGACATGCATTCGTATATTCATTAATTCGCTCTGTTACTATACTTGGCCAAATTGCACGTGATTTGGTATTCCAAAGTACTATAGTATCATGTACTGCAATTTGACCACCTTTTGCTGCGATATTATTTACATATACATACAATTCATAATGATTATATACATATTGACTACTTGTAATTGTTTTCTTTGATTTTGATATAAATACAAAATCATTATTAAAATGACGCGCAGCTATACCAAATGTTGGACATTTCATAATAATATTATTATCTTCATCTTCCATAATAATAAGTTGAACACCATTTGGTGTAAATAATCCTGGTTCTGCCAATAGTGGTTGAATATGGCGTAAATCCTTTCTCTGTGATGAATCCTTTAAGAATTTTTTAAAACGCCTATAAGAATTATATATACGTATCAGTTCATACATATTTTCACTATTTAAGGAAATACCAAGATTTTTTTGTGACCATATAGCAAGTTCTTGGCGTACAAAAGGCATCGCTTCTTTATCCGATGGATCATAAAATTCTAATACTAAATTGCCAAAATGTGCATTTATGAATATACGTGGTTGTACTTTATCATCAATTACTTTCTGTACATCTTGAATTGTAGTAACATTTATAATTGGAGCAATTACTCCTAACAGTGATTCATATGGTGTATTTTCTGTACCAATACGTATAAATCCCTTTGCATATGGTTGCAATTTTAACAATATACGTTGTCGTGCAATAATACTTGCAGTTGTATTTTGAACAAAAAACGCATCAAAATGCGGTGGTACAATTGCAAATATACCTGGGCCTGGCTGCTTGTTCGATTCTAAAATAGAAAGTTTATGTACTGACATAAATCGCATTTCATAATCAATTGCATCATCCGCATGAAACAGAAGTTCACTATAATCTTCATCCACTTCTTCTTTTGATTCTAAAGCCTCTAATTCAGATGTACCTGTTGTATTCATTACTTTTTCTATTTGTTTTTCTTGTAAATATTCACGTAAATGTGTAAATTGTGGACTTGTTATACGAAGTGTAGATTGCTTAATAAAACAGCACGGTAATGAAATTCCTTTAGGATGTACTGTTTTAGATAAGAAACCAATATGTTTATGAAAATTTCCTTTTTCATTATGTTTACGTTGTAATACAGTAGCACCATCCTCTAATTTATTATGTTTGTTAATTAATGTACCGTAACAAAATGGACATGAATGTTTTGGTTTAGGTTTCCCTTCACGATCTTTTGCAGATTCAAAATCAGTTTTACGAATCATAATATCATCGTGAATACAAAAGAATTCAGGACAAAATAAATAATTAATATGATCTTCATCTGAACCATAACGCATAATTGTAAAAGTTTCATCTTTTTTATCAGGTAGTGGAGGATTTTCTGTTTTATCGAATGGATATATAAGCCAAAATATATTATCATCTTTATAGGTTTCTCTCATTCTATCATACTGATCCAATGTCATAATAACAGGTTGACGGTCATCTACACTTCCACATTGTCTACTATATCCACTGCTACCTTTTTCAGGTTTAAAACCAAATAATTCATTATCTATTTGTTGTAATTTAGTAATAAACCAATTTTGTGGATCGATTTTTTGCTGTTTATGGTCAATTGGTTTATATTGTGTAACAGCAGGCTTAACTGGTGCTAATACTGAAACAGGAGCGGAAGCAGTAGCAGTAAGAGCAGCAGTAGTAGCAGTAAGAGCAGGCTTAACTGGAATAGCAGAAGCAGTAGGAAGAGCAGAAGCAGCAGCAGAAGAAGAATCAGAAGAATCAGGAGAATTATTAAACATATCCATTAAATCATCCTCTAATGAATCTTTTTCACTTGAAAGTTGAGTTATACGCGGTATGATTATACTCGGTCCCTCTTTTCTTTCCTCTTTTTCTTCTGCATTAACAACAATAGCCGCTTCTTCCTCTTCAAAGGATTTCAATGATTTATTTCTAAAACTAACATCATCATCTATAAATAATAATGATAATAATGTACAGATACGTTCATATGATTGATAATTATTTATACGATGTAATTGAAAATAATATAACGGATGTTGTGCATATAAATGAATATCAATTCCAGAATTATTTGTTTCAGTGTATTCACCCTCTTCTGGAACCTGAACTGTAAATTCACTTTTTTTATTCATCCATTCTGTAATTGCATTTCTTGCGTCTGTTGCAGACATTTTAAAATTTTCTTGAATACTTTCTATTAATTGTGGTATGAAAAATTCACCTTCTATTTTATGCTCTGTTACAACCTGTGTAATAAATGTAAATAGTTCATTTTCAGATGAATATTGACTAACGGCTTTATAACGCAATGACATTATTTTATGTTCATCAGGAAGTCCATTTATTTCTTTAAAGAAATATGAAAAATAAGGCAGACGCTGTAGAATACGCTGACGATTGAATTTAGTGGTTGTTTTTAATTTTAATATAATTGACATCTCTTTTAATGTAAATGCATTGATAGTCTGAGGAAGTCCTTTGAATACGTCATTTAAAATACGATCAAAATTGCGAAAATCTAATTCAGGTTGTAATCTGCGAATTTGTTTAGGCGGTTGCAATAATAAAGTGATTGTTCCATCATTTAATACATGAATTGTTCCATAAATAGATTGTGATATACTAATTAACGGACGATGAACATATTTAATAATACACATATCAATTCCTGGTGTAACCGATTTATCATTAGACCATACTTCTAAATAACGCGGATCATCCAATGTAGGAATAGGAAGAGCACCCTTTACATGTAATTTTGTAATAGAAGACCCTTCTGATGGTATTAAACGAATATATGGGCGACGTTCTGTAGCAGAAATACTATAAAATACACTTGCAGCGCCTTCAAAATTTTCTACAGGTTTCTTCCAAATTAACTGTAATCGTTGAATACCATCCACTTTAACATATTTTACATCTGTATTTGTCTTTTCTATAATTTTATTCAGAATTTCTAAAGAGTCTTCTCTTTTTTGAATAAATGATTCAATTATTTTACCAAACTTAATATCTTCTTCGATTGGTTTTGTATTTTTATTTGATACTTCAATAAAATACGGTGCAAACTTTGTAGCCCATTCTTCATCAGAAATTTTTGTTACCTTATTCTTACGTATAAGATGTCCCAAAGGAAATACATGAAGAATTGGTATTTCTTCTATAGAAAATACATCTTCAACTATACTTCTTCCGCGAATTTCTGAAGAATACTCGTTTTTAATAAAACGCATATCATTTTGTAATAGGGTTGGATCTGCTAATTTTAATGTATTATTTGCACTATTTGTTTCATGTGAATACCATAAATACTCTAAAGGTATAAATGAATCACCTTCTGGAATTCCTACAAATGTAAATTTTGGTAAGAAAAGTAATTTATCATCTGGTTGTTCTTTGGCATAATATACATAAATCAATTGCTTTATAACTTCAATAGTATCAAATGGATATACTAAAAAATTAATTTCTTCATATTTTTGATTTCCCTTCCATACTCTACATTTAACCGGAGATTGATGTAGATTATGTAATGGCTTCGGATTAAGTATATGCTCTATTTCAGAGGCCATTCCCTAACGATTTTTTATATAATAATTATATCTTTAACTTTATGTTATTATATAATCAAAAATGTTTTATTCTTTCTTAAACATATTACCTCTTTGAAAGTTTGTTCCATCTTTAGACGGGTCGTATGCAGGTGAATCAGTTATATGTACACCGCAGTAATTAACAGGATGTGCTGCAAAATTTGTATAACGATATAAGTTCATTGCTTCTGCTTCTTTGAGTAACCAACCAAAGTTATTCCAAAATTCAGGATCATGTCCAACCGATTTTGTACAAACATGTGCAAATTCATGCAATGCTACAAACATCATAACATTCTCATCTACCAGACTCTCATCTGTACCATCGCGTTGTCTTAAACACATATGAATAGATTCACCCTTATTTACAGTAGATGAAGTATGTTCAGAATCAGGTGTAGCCTCAAGAAAACGCTCAGGATCTGAACGGAAATTCTGTACCATCAATTTCACTTGGGGTTTATCAGGATATTTCTTCTCTAGAGCATCGCATAGTTTAACTAATTTAACACGAAGTGTTGCTAGTAAGTTTGCAGCTTGTTGCTTATCTGGTAAATCGCGAACTTTGTATTCCTTGCCATCCACTGTAGAACGAACTGTTACTGTTGGATAATTATTACCTACAAATGATTTAAGCTTTTCAAGAAATGACATTTGATTCTAATCAATCGAAATTCTTTATATTTTAATCCTTAGTATGAAGATTAAAATATAATTTACAAGTATATTTAGAACATAGGCTGTACCTTAAATGAATTAAAAGCAGCACGTGCACTCTGAGGATTACCTGGTTGCACAGCATTTACATGTGGAGCGTGTGCATTCTGATCTTCTTGTTTAGCACCTGGAAGAGCATTTACACCTGCAGGAGCACTTCCTAATCCTCCTTTAAATGCATTGATTATATAAGGCCCATATGCTGAAAATCCTTCAGATACATTTGAAAAATAGAGGATAACACATACAAGAATAATAAGAAGAATGATAAGCTTCATACCTGCGATTAGATACTATAAAAAATAGATAGTGTATTTTGCTGGAGAAATATCTTAAGCACCGATTTCTAACGGTCTGTGACTAATATCCGGGGAGATAGTGGACTGATTAAAGATGCTTACAGCTACTTGAGGATTAGGGGGCTCTGAGCGAACCTGCAAGTTAGCATTACGCATGCTCTGACCAACAGTGTTAACACCGATTAAAGCACCAGCGCTCAAGAAGTTCTTGCCCTTCAATGAGCCAGGACCCATAGGATTCTGCTCGGACCAAACACTGTTCATGTCCTTGGGGAGAAGCTCGGAGGGGGTGAGTTGGTCACGGGGATAGCATCCAGCGGGGGGCTGGGCGGAGCTAAATTGAGCAGGGCCTTCAAATCCAGCTACATCGGCGAAGCCTTCTTTCTTGTCCTCGTAATTATCTTCCATGTCTTCAAAGGCTGCCTTGTCAACAAAGCCAGCAGCTTTAGCAGCTTTCTCTTTCTCGGCTTTCTCCTTATCGGCTTTCTCCTTATCAGCTTTTGCCTTATCAGCAGCAGCCTTATCAGCAGCTGCCTTAGCAGCATCATCCGCAAAACCTTCATGTGACAACAATCCAAACATCATCGGATTGAATTGATATAGAACAAATAAAACTACTACAACAACGAGTACGCATAATACGACGTTCTTCATTTCAGTACCTGTCATTACTTTCTATAAAAGAATGAGGGCATTATTTTCTATTTAATTATCTTCCTCTTCATCTTCATCGTCCTCTTCAGATTCGTTTTCCGTATCCTCTAATTCAAATTCACTTGAATACTCTTCGCCGTATTTATCAGAAAAAGTACGAATTTGGTTCTGAGCTTTATAGTAAGCAACTTTTGCTTTAAGAATGGCCTCTTTTACTTTCTGTTTTTCATATAATCGGTTTGGATTCTCTAATTCAAGAGACTCCGTAGAGTCTATAGGAAGTTCATCCATATTTAACTCTGCAACACCATCCACAATTTTATTTAAAACCGGAAGCGAATCTGATAAACCGGGAATATCAATTGCAATAGGTTGATATGTATAATTCCAATGAATGATAAATGTTCCACCAAGAATTTGAATGTACTTCGGCAGTAAGATTACATTAATAGGTGTACTAACTTCAGTAACATCTTGTAACGTATGTCTTATAATTTTAAGGATATTTTGAACCGTATATTGTTTAGAGAAAAATTTAGCAGATTGTTTTAAGAATTCCTGTAAATAATGGTTCCACCACTCTTGATTTTCATTTAAACATCTCTGCACAGATTGTACTGAGATATCCTTAACAGAATCTGCTATAAACCCAATACCTTCATCTGAATCAGAATACTCTACTGAAAATACATAGGATGCCTCTGTCTGTCCATTTGTTGTTTTCTTCGAATATACAGGACTTTTGAATGTAGGCATTCTCTTCTGAACACAGCGCTTAGAAGAGAATGCTTAATTTCACCGCATTATAAAATGCAATCTTCCGTAATGCATTCTAAGAACCGTATAAGAGACCCATTAAAAGATAAAGATAGATTTGTTACAATTCTTAAAGGATGGATTGATCAATTTGCATTATCCATGACAAATTCAGATACTAAAAATTATATTCAACAGCTACTGATTGAACCATTCTTAGAGTATATATTTCAACGAGCATTTCCATATGCAATCGTTGCAATATGTATTGTATTAAGTATATTCATTATTGTTATTATAATTTTCATATTATTATTATTAAATCGTAATAAATGTATTGTATGTAATAATGTTGTATAAATCATGTTAAATGATCTTTTGTTTAATCCTGATAGTATAATAAAAATGGCTGATCCCGGTATTGGAACATATGTACGATATTGGTTACATTACAATAATCTGGCATCATCTTTCTATAAACAATATTCCGCGGCCAAGAAAATACAAGAGGACTATGTGCAACAAATTATCGATTCACTTGTAAAATCACGAATGGAAAAAGCAATTATTCAAATTAATGGTGGGCAGATTTCAGTCATTGATAAGAAAACTCCCCATCAATTATCACTTAGTAAAGTTCAAGATTATTTACATGCGTATTATAAACAGCGTGGCGGCAGAGATGAAACAAAAGATGTTATGCTTTTTATAAATGCAAATCGTGGATATACTGTACAAAAAGTACTTAAAAAATCGGGTATTCCTGCTCCAACTGGAGGAAATGTGCCTCAAATATTGCCACCCACTCTCTAAGCCCATGACGTTGTATTAAATGGTGAAATGGGAATCTCGTGTATTTCCGTTTTATAATCACGTACTTTTTTATTATAATCAAGTGCATCATTTGTAAGGGCGTGTGGTTTCATTTGTGCACGGTCTGATGCATCTGATTTACTAGGTTTATTTCCATAGCAATTTACGCCAAAACGTAAGTCAGGATTATCGAAATATCCCCCATTTACTCCTGGTACACCACAAGCGCCTTTTTGTTCTTTAGGTCCTGTCTGTAACTTATTATATGTTGATTCCTGTGTAGGAAATAGTGCTGCCTGACCTTTTACCCATCCATAATTGCACCAATCAGCACCTTTACTCCATGCATCTTTTACTTGATCATATGTTGCTAATTCAGCACCATATGCTTTACATAATGCATCTGCATCACTATACTTGTATTTATTATCAGCAATATTAAAGACTTCTTTTGATGGCATAATATTTTTTATGGCTCCGTGGTCAATATTTAGTTTTTGAGATGGTTCTGCAGTTACTGCTGTTGCTGTTGCAGATCCAGATGCAGGTTTTGACTCAAATGCATTTTTAATTGCAGTCCATGCAACATCTAATGCATATGCAACTTGATCGCGAAATATCGTAATAAGAATGAATGCAACTGTAAGAATACCTAATCCAATAATAACAGGAATAGAGATCATACTGGAATTATTCTCCATTGCTTCATTTACAGAGTTTTTGACTGGAGTATACAACTCCCCTAATGAAGAATTCAATGTCTTATTAATTGAGCTAGTAGTAGGTAATGAAGGTAATACATCAAACATTCCATTCTGTTTCGCAGAGTTTTTTACAGAATTAGACGGATTAAAAAAGCTTGATACTTCTGCTGGCATATTACGTTTATTATTTACAGGAGTAACTGACACATTTTTTCCATTCATGTTCTTTCCATTAAATGGATTCATTCTATTTATTAACAGTAATAATATGATAATGATAGAAAATATTATCATCACATTATATAAAATATATTTATCAATTACTATTTAAATCCCATCTTCTACCGTACGATTTCCTCCACGCATATTAATATAGTTACGTTGTTGAGGAGTAGTGCATACACATCCTGTATCAGAAGCATATGATGAAGAACAGCATTCGGGTTTTACAGCATTATTTTTAAATATAAATAAGCTATCAGGGCCGGGTTGAAATTGAGGTCCCAACAATGGCTCATTGGGACGAGTATCGCGCCATCTGCTTCCACCACTAGCAGGTTTTACTTCAATACCATCAAATGCACCAATCGGTACCAGTTTGCTTGAACCGATTCCAGATGGTCCAGCGTTCTGTAAGAAATAATTGACAAATCCTTCATTTTCAAATGAATCATTTGAATATACCATCATTAGATTCGCAATTAATAATAGGACTAGTCCTGTAATTAGAAATCCTGTTTTCATTCTATTAATTAGTTTTTTTATTATGATAGTTACTCTTTTATCCGGAGTCTTGCATCAATGTAAGAATACGTATTGTATATGCAATTATATCCAATTTCTGTAAAATCACGTATACGTTTTTCTTTTTTCATAACAGAATCCCAAATAATACACTCACCATTCTCTGTAATAAGTGACATACCTTCTGTTATATCTACACCTGGATATACAGTAGATTTGCCTTTTATCCAAATATTACCAACTAATTCATATAATTCTGTTACCCATCCTTGTTCTAACTTATTTTTATCTACTTCAACTTCTCCCCATATTACACCCAATACTTTGTGGGGTAATCCTTGATGATCTACAATATAATCACCAATACTAATATCTTTAATTGGTACAAAACCATGTTTACATTTAATACCAACCTCTTTACTAACCAGTGCCATATTAACATAATTTTTCAAATTATCCTTCCATAACTGATAGGATTTTCCTTTATTTAATATGGATGAAATGTTATAATTCCAAATTATTTGACCATTCTCGTCATCGTTCGCAATCTCTTCCCAATCTCTAAACTGCAGACCATTCATTTCAATAATATTCGTTGTAGTATTAAAACAATATACTGTTTTTGATTGTGAAAGTGTTTTAACTGCACGCTCATCCTTTGATACTAATTTCCATACTCCATCAGTTCCCTTAATCAAATGCGTCCCAGATACATAAATAGAACCAATTCTATACAAATCAACATTTTCTCCATCCATATGAATTACAGCTGTAATATGACCTCCTGGAATTTCATCACCTACTTTAACAGAATGTATTGGTGTTTTAATGAGTGCGCCATCTTTAATAATTGTTAATTCAGACCATTCCGCAAAACAGAATCCACCCTTCTTAGATTGCGCTTCATCTGCCACACCAGGTTCTATAATACCTGATAATGATAATACAGTTTTAATAATAATAGAAAGTGTATATAAAATAATAGGAATTACAGGAAACAATATGAAAAACAGAATAATCATCAACAGAATCATAATACCGCATACAATTAGAATAACCTTAATAATAAACTGAATTGTATTTAATATTGCATTAAACAGAGTAATACCTGAATATACCATAGTCATCATAATTCCACTAATACGCTTCATCGCCATTCGTAAAAACTGTACTGCCTTACTTATTTCAAATACTGTTGCATTAAAACGTCTATAATATTGCTCTAAATACACTGAAAATGCTTTAAATAAATTACTGGCAATTGTACGTATTGTATTCATCATATCAACGGAAGAGGATGCAACATTTAGCTGTTTTCCAATAATAGCATTAACAGGAACCATCATAGATGCCATAAAAGTATCCACATAGGATTTCATACAGAATTCAAAATTCGCACCTGCAAATTCAGAATTTGTTCTAGAATCTGACTCTGGTTTAAAAAAATATGAAGCAAACATAATTGGAATTTCACATCGTCGCGTAGTCCAATTATTTACAATATCAGCACGATCTACTTTTGATATTAAAATACCAAAACCTGTTAATAATAGTAATGTAATAAAAAGGAGGATTGTTTTTCCTTCCATCTTTTACAAATACAGAGATTATTGTGTAATAATTCCTTCCTTTATATGTTTAGAGTAATACGATTCTGTATCCGGAGAACAAAGCTCCATATAATCTCTTACATATAATCCATTTTCTAATTCTATTTGCGAATTAGGCGTGACAATAAGTGAAACAAATTCCATTTTAACCTTTTCAACTGGAAAATGCTCGCCAATACGTGACCATTTTTTGCTATTCCAATATAATGTTGATGGAGTAATTTTTATAGTAAACACATTGCATATTTCACTTACTTCTTTACGAATCAACCCTACTACTTCAGAACCTGTTGTTAGCTTCTCACCAATTACGATATCTTTAATTGCTTTAAGACCTGATTTAGTCCATATTTTTTCATTCTCATCTATCGCAAATCCATACTCTGTAAAATTATATTGTTTTATTGACGGTGTTGCATTAATACGATTCTCGACAAACTGCATTGTTTCTTTATCGGCTTTACCTGTTTCATCGTAATCTAGAAAATCCATAATTCCAACTGGAATAATGTGATTCGATGTATTTAAACAATATAGATAATCATCGGTGTTCCATTCACCAATATGATTTGCATAAGGATGGTCACCCGCTTTAATTATTTTTCCTTGAAAATACAGATAATGATTTGTGCTTACAATAATTGAACCGATTTTTACCATAGGTTGTCCCTTTGCATAAAATGAAAATGTAGATGTGACTCGGCAATCACCTGGAAGTAATATATCACCAATTTTAATATCCTTAATAGGAACTTGCTTTATAGTATTATTAATATTATCTGCGACTGTTATTAATGTATTACCAGGAAAACAGAATGTATCTAGAAATGAAAACAGAAATGTATTAGTAAAGGATGACATACCTGTTATTCCTGACATACCCATATACATTACTGAAAATAAGATTGCATATATACGACCAAACATCATTTTTAAATGTATAGCGTTCATACGTAATTTAAAAAAAAACAGACTTATACGATCTGTAAATTCTTGAAATACGACATTGATTCCTCCGCCTAGAGTTGCAATAACATTGCGCATTGAACTAATAGAGCTAAAAATAGATGTTAATAATCCTGTAAATCGTGCAGTAATAGAACCAAATGAGCCCATGTAAGACGCTGAATGCATATTGAATATTTTACCCATACAGAATTGGAAATTTTCACTTGTATTGTATCCAAATTGGCTTGCAAATGGCATTATCATAGGATTACATCGTTGTTCTGCCCAATTGTCTTTAATACGTTGTAACTCATTTGCAAATGATAAACCATTATAAATTACTGTAAACAGAAATAGTAATAATATTATAAATGCTAATGCATTTCCAAATGACCATAACTCATTTGTCATCTTCCTACTGACCCGAAATATTGACTTTATATAAAATTATTTACATTTGTTCGTGAACCCATTCACGATCCTTTTTAAATATTTTACTTGCATCGGGAGCGATTTGTACTGATAATTTAGCTACTGCATCTAATTTATGATATACAGATGTAACACCATATACTTTGATTGCTTTTTCTAAAGCCTTGTGACGTAAACGATCCGATAAACGATATTGATACCCGTATTTAATAAGGTCTCCTTTCCGGAGTTTACCGATTTTAGAACTACTGTTACGTATTGGTTTTTTAACACATTGTGGTTGTACTTTTACTGAACTTACTTTGGGATGGAATGTGTATAATTTTCCCTTACGTCTAACAGTATAACCAGATCTTGCAATATTATTTGTAAATTTACGAGTATAACCTTTACGCATTACATAACCATTAGGACACGACATCTATTCATATTTTTGAAAATAAGGTAATTGAAAAAAAGGATATATACTAAATTGATTATTGATATAATTAATATATAGCATTTTATTAATATTTGAATTATTTTTTAGGAATGCATTCGTATAATTAAGTGTATCATTCACATGACCGACAGTATCATTTGAATAATTTTTGTTTAATTCCATCTGTGAAATCAACTCTGTAGGACGATTAATGACTTTAATAATAAATTTACCTAATAAATCCAACTCTTTGATATATTTTTCTAATAATGTATTGTCTTGAGCATCTTTTGATTCTTCATTAGGACCAAGTACAATAATTTCATATAGTTTATATTTTGACTGTGCAATGTGATTACAAAACTCGTCATTAGGTAATTCTTGAGTAAGTGCATCCGAATTTTCATTTATATCATCTTCATCTTCATCTTCTATCGTATCTTCATCTTCATATGTTTTTGTTAAATTTAGTTTGATTGAATCTGACATTTCTATATAGAAATATTATTTTGCAATTAAACCATACACAATACATAACCATCCTATTATTGCAAGACTATCCGCAGTATTCATTTGTCCTGATTGAAAATGCTGTATGATTTGTGCAGCTACTACTGGTGCTGGAGCGGGTGGATCAAATTTTGAACTAGCACATGAATCGGCATTCAGTGCAGCTAACTCTACATTTACATCATTCATCTGTTGTTTTGTTGTATTACTCCCTCCGGAACCAGAAGGGAGTGGTTTAACGGCTACCGCATTACAATCTGGCCTACTCATTTTACCTTTACTGTGAGATAATATAAAAAGATATTATCTTTATTATATTATGTCTGCTAATTTACCATCCGCTACAAGCATTAAAGAGGCAGCTGAAAGACAACTTGAATATGACCCTAAAGTAAGAGCAAATTATATTCGTACAATGGTTAAAGATATTACAAAAATGTTAGCTGAAGGTGAAACGGAAGAATCTATTCGTAATAGGGTTCCTGATTTCGTTGAGCAATATCCTGAATTATTTAAAAAAATGATTAAAAAAGAAGACATTACAATAATGTATGATATGTTAAGACTACTTGATAAAATGGGTGAAGGTAAATTATCACAACATACCGCATCTGTTGCTATTGGACAGAGTCTTGTCGAACGTTTTGTGACTCCTCAATTAAAGGGAAAACAGTAGACGATATTAATATTGGAATATTAAAACGTTTACACCATTCATAACTAGACTCTAAATTATATTTTAAATATCTTTGAATAAGATTATCATTGTTTTGTTCAATAATATCAAAAACTCTCTTCAAATATGTAATCTGTGATAATGCGGATTCTCTACGAATTTCTTCAATTATTTTTGTAAACTCTTCTGAATAATCTGATATAAGAAGTGATTCTAAATCATCTTTGTTCTCTAAAATATTGCACCAACGATATAATATATCAATAGACTCTTCAGATAATCGGATAAAACCTTTACCGATAAAATAATGCTCAGGATTACATGGGCGACTTGTAGCAGGTTTATATAATGTCCATTCCATAAAATGACATGATAAAAAATACAGAAGGTCTGTAGTGGCTTTATTATAAAAATCAATAAATTTTAATATAAAAACACCACCTTGTTTAAGAACTTCAAACCCAATTTTAGTAGATGCTACTAACAGTGGAAATACCAATTGTTCCTGTTTCATATAATTCGATGAAAAATCAAATCCACCGTCTGCTGTAAAAATATCATACTTATATGATACATGATTAATATAATACTGCTGATTTTCTACTTTTATAATATCACCAGTATTATCCTTACCATAAATTATTTTTATATTATTGTGCTTCTTTAAAAATGATGTAGTACCTTTCCATCCAGGAATATTATTCTTAGTAGATTGCAATGTCATTGCAATAGTATCATTAATGAATACTTTATTCTGCATAGATGTATCATACAATGCTTCAATAAATCCTCCAGGACCCTCACATACGTGTGCAGTGCGTATTGATTGCTGTTGTTTATAAAAATGAATAAGGTCAAGAATCTCAATCATTTTAAAATAAGAACGCGATAATGGCTTTATAGATGATACTGAATCAGGAAAATTCCTATACTTTTTTTTAGTGTATATAATCTCATATGGATTTACTATTTTTTTATAATATTCCCAATTATTAGATACAAATGACTGAGAATATGTATTAATATTATTTCGATATTCATATAGCGATGATTCATCTTTGGACTGTATATGCTCGTGTACATTTGGCTCTGTTTCAAATATAAATGGAATTTGCTCGCTCTGTTTATAAAAAATAAAGTGATTCCATGTTTTATTATGTTGGAATACTTCCATTATCTTAATTGATATATAATTCTTTATGTTATTGGTTTCTATTCATTTACTCATATTTACTCATCCATTACTATGAGATCCACATCATTTTCATCCAATTTATTCATAGCATTCGGTAATACCATACTAGATTGAAAGTGATCCTGTGAGCATGGATCAAATTCTTGATTGCCCGCATTTAATTCATCTAAATCTAATGATAATTCATCTTCTAGTTTATTCTCATCAACATTAACAGACTTAATCAACTCAATCATCATCTGCTCATCTACAAGAATTTGCGAGAATGCAGTTCCACCACGAATTGGTTGACCCATCATAATATTAGCAGATATACCCGTTACAGGATCAACGTCCCCAAATAATGCAGCCTTCAACAATATCTTTTCAGTTTCTTCAAAGGATGCCTTTGCCAATGTACCAATATCATTCTTATTAATGCCATAGCGGTCAATTGACATAAGATGGCCTGAACGAGTCATAACATCGCATAAGAGACACAGATGGCGATAATTTACACCTACACTATCAAATAGTCCATTAATTTCATTAAAGAGAATGGACCGTGTGGCTTCAATACCCAATACTTCATAAATATCCCATACATTTGTAGAATATAATTTTGTTCCATCTACCATAGGGTGATTCATTACCTTAATAAAGTTGGAACCATTTGTATCAAGAACAAACTGCTCTACTTGCTCATATTTACCATTTACAATCTCAACATGTTGTTTATCATTGCGAAAGGTTACATCTTTAATGCCAGGTACACCACGAATAACAATACTATTGAGTAATTTATTTTGAAATTTCTTCAAATTAGTAAGGTCATCCATACGCGAAGCAGAATCTTTTTCCGATTTATCGCCATTTTTATTGGGTAAACTAATTCGCATCATTAGTTTATCTGAATTGTAATCACTATAGACAATATTAATATCCTCAAATTGTTTCTTAATAACCAGAACAACCTCTTGTATGGAAATGTTACGATTGAACATTTCTTCGCGGTTCAATTCAAGACGAAGAATCCACTTCGATGTACTCTTTTCTGTATCATGTGCATCTTCAAAGAGTGAATAGAATTTCATTAGTTGTTGGTCTTCAGTGATAGATGTTGTGTTTTCTCCATCTTCAGTGGTGCTATCCCAATAAATACCAACCTTATTTGTAATATTTGCTAGAAGCGTCAGTTCAAGGTCTTGAACTACTTCACGGGCTCTATCCTTATTATTGCGGTATTCAGGCTTCAAATAAATTGTAAGTGAAGACGCCTTAGGATTCTGGGTTACTTTAAGAAGTTCCCTCAAACGCGGTACACCACGCGTTACTGCTGATTTGCTGGCTACACCAGCTTGATGAAATGTATTTAGAGTATTATGCACTAATACATTACAATCTACCATAAAACTGTCATTTCCAGGAACAGTGAAGTCATATACGTATTCCTTAGGATCTTCATGATAGATGAGTTCTACGATTTCATCCCATACTACATCAGCATTCAATGCAGATTTGAGAATCATCATATTTTGCTCGACTTGAATGGGGATTTTTTCTACTTTTTCGGTGAGTTCAGCAATCTTAGCATCAAACTCCGCAACATATTTTTCCAAAGTCTGGCGACCAATGGCATCCTTCTTTGCCCACCGACCATATGTGCGACTTTGTCCAGGCATCTTAAGAAGACGCCCTGTTTCTGCAATTGTCTCTCCTAATTCAGGGATTTTATCAATCATTTCTTGAACAGAGTGCGCATCTGGACGATTGTTATACTGAATAATTTCGTCTAAAGCCATTGCTTTTTCAGGGAGATTGAATCCAATTTTGTCTTTGTAGTTAAATGCAAATTTACGAGGAATTGTAAGCGTATGTTGTACCTTATCTTTAATACGAATACTCGCTTCTTCTGACATACTGCCAAAGAGTCCTACATATCCTAGTAGCATTGTGATTTGCTCAATAAGCTTCTTAGAACGTGAACTGGCACGAATAAGCTGGCGCTCTACTGAGACATTTCCATCACCATCAAAGAATCCACCAATAACACCTGCAATAAAGTCCTTATTTGAATGGAAGACCGTTGCTCCAATTTGCTTATTATACGAACCAGTATTGAATGTAGCCATAAGGAAGTCTTTGAGATCTTTGGAGTAGAGCATATTATCCTTTGAAGGACCATATTCACATTGTTTTTCTCTAGCGTTAAAGCGTATATTGTATTTTGTTGCAAATGATCGCAGAATAGTTTCAACGATTGGATTTATTTTTGAAATACTTACAATATTTCTATTAAATGAACCATCTGCCAAATAGATACCACATACCCATCCAAACTCTTTATCCATATCAAATATTGTTTCTCCTTGTACAAAAGACATGATAGGAAGAGGTACTTCAGGAATTTGACGAGCAATAGGAATACGCATTCCTACTTGTAAATCTGAGCCAAGTACAGGTACAATACCCTCTTTTGAGCGTTTCAAGAAAGAATGTGTAAGAGTTGCAGTTGTTTTGCGTCCTGTGCGTGTAACAACTTCTACCATTCCTCCATTAGCAGGATGACGGCTAATTTCGCTGATACGTTTCCAGGAAGTCTTCTCATCTTCACTTACACCTACAATGAAGTAATTTTCTTCAAGTGGAAGAACTACACTGTCTTTTCCAATAGTAATTACTTTTTCTTTATTCTTTTCTAGAACTGAATCACAAAATTCTCCCACAGTTCCAAAATATTTTAGGTTTTTGTCATCTTGTAATACAATTAATGAATCTTTTTTGCTCGACATTTGAGTAGCAGGTTCGCCAATAGACTGGGCAGCCACGATACCCACCTGGTCGCCAGGTTGAACCCAGGACTTCATGTGATTGATAACAATAAGCTCCATAAGCATCTCAAATGCAGCCTTTGTAAATCTTTCCTCCACAATGAGTTTGTGAGGAGCCAGATGAAATCTAAGAAGCGCAGCCCAAATCTTATGAAAGGAATGAGTACGCTTAATGATTTCATTAATTCCTGCGAAAATCATTCCAGGAGTAAGGTCGGTTTTCTCATCTTTCTTGAGCGCAAAGCGAACCTTCGTGTTTAGGATATAACGTGCAAGATTTACAGGTGCAAAGACGCTGCCTGAATCGAGTGATTTCTTCTGAAAGACACCTTCTACCATCATGAATCGATCATTTTTAAGAAGTTCTACGTATTCAGCAATTACTGCGGTTTCATCTTCACGGACTACTCCTTCTTTAAGGATAGTGCTCCAATCTACACCTTGCATTCCATATTTTGTATAGATTTCTTGTTCAGATAACTTACCAATGGAGAGCGCCTGTGTCTCAATCTTGACGGGATTAATTCCGTCTTCACCATAGTGGTATTGAACAATATTATTGTTTGCATCGCGCACTGTTCCATCATGATGAACCGTTAGATCCTCCATAGATTTGATGAGCTGACGCTGGATATAGCCTGTATCGGCTGTCTTCACTGCAGTATCAATAAGACCTTCGCGTCCTGACATAGCATGAAAGAAGAATTGCTGAGGAGTCAATCCACGAATGAAGGATGACTCAATGAATCCGCGTGCTTCTGAGGAGTCATCATATTTCTTATAGTGAGGCAAGGTGCGATCCGTGAATCCATAGGGAACACGCTTACCTTCAATAGCTGTCTGACCGAGACATGCCATCATTTGAGCCACGTTGAGCGGCTCACCCTTAGAACCAGAACGAACCATCGCAAGAAGACGATTCTCACTGGAAAGAGACTTTTGTCCAAGAGAACCAGCATCTGATGTAGCCTGATTGAGAATACCGAAAATCTGATCCTCAAACTCTTGTTGATTTGTTTTTCCAGTATTGTTATCAAAGAGATCCAAGTGAACTTGCAAGATGAACTGTTCTACCTGCTTCTTACGCTCCTGGATTTGAATATCAATCTTTTTCTTTGTATCTTCATCTGCAATTAAATCGCTGATACCTACACTGAACCCATTCAATACCAAGAAGTTCTCCACCGTATTCTGAAGAGAATCCAGGAGATCCACTGTGTCCTTGGCACCATAGTCATTGTACGTTACGTGTACAATACCTTTGGAGGGCTTCATATAAATATCACCATCTACCGTTCCCTGTTCAATATCACCCTCTTTAATTTTTACATAATTGTCTGGATTGGGATTTTCGTTGTCATATGATTTATTTCCCAATTCCATATTGATAGGCGGAAGTAGTGCACCCAATACTTGCTGTCCTGACCAGCGGACTTGATCGCCCAACATAACGCGTCCATTAGGCATGATGCCGTCAAAACGTTTATTCCACATCATAAGGTTCATGAACTCACGCTGGGTAAATTGAATTCCAGGCTTTGTGAGCAAGTAGGAACCTACAAGCGTGTCTTGATAAATACCAATCATGGGCTTCGCATGACGTGGCGTGATAATATGGTGCGGCACGGCCGCAATTTCTTCGAGTTCTACCATAGCTTCATAGCTTTGTGGTATATGTGCGTTCATCTCCGAACGTTCCCCCAAGTTTCCAAGGGGGGCGGACTATATCTTAAGCCATATCTGGTTGGTTAGACCGTCATATATGACCCACTGGCATTTAGTCTCTGAACCTTCTCCATACCCTACCATAACAGTATCAACATCTTGTGGATGCTTTTACCATAACGGGCTTAGGAGCTTGGCTGCGGATTTCCCATTTTGCTAGACGCTTATCTTCAATATTGTTACCCTACCTCCAGTTTTTCTCTGGAGCCAGACTACTGTTTTCACAATATCTTTGGTAATTGAAGCTTTAGGGGGTTCCCGAACAATTTGGAAGTGTTGCAGAAGCATTGATTGATTTTATAAATTCTATTGCTTTTTGTTTTAATTCGTCAAGTGTTTCGTATTTACCTACGATAGATGTTGTTTTATCTCCAATCTTGATTTTGATAAATGTAGAGTTATTTGATTTTCGTATCTTCAAATATTGCTCTATATTTTCTTCATCAATTATTGCACCTTTAAATCTAGAAAGTTTAGCATCAAAGTGTTGTTTTTGAGACCGAAGCATTTGTTCTTTTCGTGCTTCAGGTGTACCCATTACTTGCTTCAGACTTTCTGTCATTTTTGCACGTGTTTCAGGACTACGACTGATACATCCTCCACGTTTTTTAGGCACTTCTTTTGGACTAGAAGGTTCAATTGGAGTTTTTGTAAATGCTTTTCCACCAGATGTTAAATTATAGCCATTTGGATACAATGTTCCATATTCCTTGATATATTGTTCTTCAAAATTATCAAGTTCTTCTTTTGAACATGTCAGGAGCAATTCTACTGTGAATGCCTCTTTACCACATAATCGTATTGCATTATTCAAATATGTACACTGTTTCTTTTTAGTGTTACATATTGCTTCGCTAATATGATCATTAAAGCGTCCTATATATCCAAATGGTCTATATTTATTACGATTTTTCCGATGTGAGAGTGTTTGTCCAATATACTGTTTATTTGTGTTTGAATTAGTTATTCGGTAAATATGTCCTTGTACTTCTGAATTGTCATTTAGTATTTTACTCATTTTAGCAATAGTAATCTATATATTTATGTTTTATTTATTTAAATCAATCAATTTTCTACTAGGCAGTTATATTATTCGCAGATATGCACGAAATCTACAAATAGTGATGTTTACACCATTACTCTCTACAAGCGACATCACAGCTTATAAAGTGGCTACCTGTTGGTGACAAGATTCTTATGTAGAATACGAGTGTTTATCACCATCAAAATCAGCGTTGTAGGGACGAGTAACGAGTACATTCATCCGAAACGTTTTGTAGGGGAGCACCTTGACACGGTGACCCATCATCGACATCTTGTGAAGTGTCGGTTGACGATTAAAGAGTAGGATGTCATTGTCAATCAAATGACGATTCACTAAATCTCCATCGTATAGAACAATCTCTTCTGTTTTGACATGTTTCAGAGAGATCATTCGCCCATCTTTGCGTACAATGGTTTTAGCACCAGGCCAGACATCGGCACCATTGCGAATAATTTTATAGAGTTTATCAATATTGTAAGGCGTCACACGCTCAGGGCTCGTCAGATTCATAGCAATCTCGAGAGGGACACCAATTTCAGCAACACTCAGATTGGGGTCAGGAGTGATGACCGAGCGTGCAGAGAATTCCACACGCTTACCTTGAATGTTGTAGCGGATACGCCCTTCTTTGCCACCCAGACGCTGTTGAATGGACTTAAGGGGTCGTCCACTACGTTGAGCAGAAGGGGCCACGCCAGGGATGTTGTTATCCACGAGAGTAGCTACGTGATACTGGACGACATTCGTCATATCATCAATTACCTTTTTCATGGCATTTTTCTCAATCTTATCTTTCAAGGTCAAATCATTTTTAATAATATCAAAGAGTTTATGAGTCAAGTCATCTTCAGAACGCTGATTATTGTCCTGAATGACTGAGGGGCGAACCTGAGGGGGCGGGATGCGCAAGACCGTGCAAATCATCCAGTCAGGACGGCACCAGAAGCGACTCAAGCCCATAAAATCCACGTCTTCGTCAATGATACGACGAAACAGACGATGAACATATTCCACTTCAAGTTCTTGCTTACTCTCAGGTATCTCAGATACCATTGGAAAGTTAGCAACGATGGTGGCAATTCCCTCACGTGTAAACTTATCAGGCTGAATGGCACCGCAACCATCCTCGCATTCTTGACCGCATCGTTTGATGTTGGAGGAGAGAGACAAAACCTCCTTCCAACGTGCTTCGCCCTTACGAAGGAGAAGGTCTTTGTGCAACTCTTTATCAATACGCAATTTAGAGCAACGGATGCAAATACACTTTAAAACATTCATAACCATATTGTGAAATTGAATATAATATACTGGACGGGTTAAACGGTAATGTCCGAAATGACCCGGACAACCGTGATTCGTTTGACCGCAAGTACGGCAGATTTTTCCATTTTCTAATACACCCATGCGAGGATCGAAGATACCGCCAATTTTAGGCTCATTTCCTTCATAAGGAGTCTGAGTGGTAATCTCTACCACGGAACTTTTTTCAATTTCCTCAGGGGACAGAATACTGAACTGAACCCCCACAATGGATTCAATTTCAGAGGAAGCCTCGTTGAAACCTGCTGGCATTTCTGTAAGGTAATAAGAAACAATTGTCTAAGTTCTAAACTATAATATTTTAACTGTCAATTTTATTTTTTACAATGAAATAAAATTGATATATTTATGAATATCTAATTAATCAGATTACAATGGACTATTTAACGAGACTACTTGATATTCATAATGGAAGTCTTATCCTTCCATTTATGAATTATCCCGATATTCTGTCATTAATGAAGTGTTCGCGGCGAATTTATCGCATCTATATTTTATACAAGCAACCACATTCCTTTTATGGTATTCCTCTTCCTAAAGAAAAAGGAATATGGTTTGATATATTCTATCAACGTTATGAGTCTTTAGAGCAAGCCCTTCAATCTGATCTAGATATTCATGCGCGATATCATTATAATGGAATGAATCTTATGGAAATTGCATATATGTTACGGGATTCTACTACAATTAAATTATTACATCGATACAAACGCACAACTATTCATAAGATTCATAATTATAGCAGTATATATGGAGATCAAGCACATGCTCTTCTATTAGTATATTCAGACCATGACGTGAAAGATAAAATACAGGCATTGAAACCATATCAAAATTAAAACTATTCAAGGTGAATAACAACACGATCCTTCCAGTTCCTCGCATTTGGAATTACAGCACACTTTACCTTAACTTTTCTGTAAAGTGTTGCATCTATCTCTGTTGTTTCATCTTTTGACAGAATCATACCATCTTGTATTTTATAATAAACAGATACAATTCGTTTCCATTCATAAATATATACTTTTATTTTTAACCGATTTTCTTTTTTTATTGTATCCATAATAATTCCTGTAAATGTATTTCCAGATGTAATTGCTTTTAAGAAATCTACATCTCGTGCAAAATGTTTAACGGCCTTTTCTCTCTGTTTCATATCATACATTGCAAGTGGTACAATATATTTTTCAGATGAACCCTGAATGATCAACTTTAAAACCCGTTGATTAACTAAATCTGCATATCTACGAATAGGACTTGATGTATGCGCATATGTATCTGAATGAAGCCCATAGTGCTGTGAACTCTCTTCTGCCAAACAATATTCTGCAGCACTAAATGCAAAATGTTCAAACTCTGGTAAGTATTTTTGGTATCGCTCCAGACGCTCTTGATTAGGCGCAGAATGTCTACGCAGAATACCCATTTGATTGCTTTTCAGAATCTTACCTGCCTCCTTATTATAAAAAATCATCATTTGTTCTACCCATTTATGCGAATCATCTAAAGGAGCTCCCGCTAAATGCGATGCGATTTCTTGAAGAGGATAAATTGGATTTCGTTGAAACTCTTCATATGTAAATGTTCTGTTATTTTCCAAGGTTGATTCAAACCATTTTACATTTAGAATTGTCTGGCTATTACTTAACCATAAGAATTGCATAGAGAGTCCATATGATAACTTATTTGGTAGAAGAGAACATTCATTTTGATATGCTTCAGGTAACATCGGTTTAATAATTGTACCATTCTGATCATACAGTGTTTGACCAATAAGAGATGCCATAATATCAATCGCAGAACCATCTTCTACATATGCAGCTACATCGCTAATAGTAATAGTAACTAACCATCCATCTATATCCAGTTTCTTAAAAGTAAATACATCATCTACATCTCGGCATCCTTCTGGATCAATATTAAAAGAATATCCGTCGATTAATTCTCTTGGTGTATCTTTCCGTGTAAGTTCATATGGATACTCAGGATAATAATACGGACATGCCTGCCAGATGAGTGCCTTATATTCTGCATTATATTCCCCTGAGATTCCGAGATTTCTTTCAATAAGTCCACGAGGAAATGTTGTGCTTTTACTCGCTTCGCTTCTACTCGCTTCGCTTTTAGTCGCTTCGCTTTTAGTCGCTTCGCTTCTACTCGCTTCGCTTCTAGTCGCTTCGCTTATCCATTCACTAAATTTAATAACAACTATCCGATTCTTACTCGTATCCTTTTCAGAACATCCCACAATAAAATGTGGATAGGATGCATCATATGGTGTAAATAAATACATTGGATATCCCCGTTTTGTAAGACCATAAATAGATTTATTAGTTAATTCCAATGTTCCTACAATTAGCGGATGTTCATAACGAAGTTCCAATTCACATTTATCTGTAAATGAAATATGATCGCCTGGTAGACATTTATTTGCAAGTTTAGAACCTGTAAATGTATGAATAACATCACCAATATCATTCAAAATAATAAAGTCATGGTAATTCTTTGTTTGTAAAATACCATGAACTGCTGGCGGTGAATCTACTTGAGATGTTTGAAATATCTCCTCAAGTCGAATCATGTTCTAAGTTACTATGTTTAATAGTTTAAAATGTTTTATACTCTATATATAGAATGAGCTGTTATAATAGATGTAAAGTAAATCGTTATCCCAAAGATTTCCGCAATATAAAAGACACTCCTTCTTCTTTCAAATCAGAAGCCGCCTTAGAGCAAGAGAAGAAGTTTCAAGAACTCTTACAGCAACGTAATCAAATATCAAAACCTATACAGATGATGGAATCTATACCTATAGTCGAATCAGTACCATCTCATATGACTCCCTGGAAAACACCATCTAGTAGTTAAACACTTTATATGATTCCCAGACAGAATGTGTCAAATGAGATGGAACTGTAACCTTTTGTTCTGCAATAATATTCGTTACAAGTAAAAATGTACTCTCTCCTGAAAAAGATGGAATATATACTTTATAGGGTGTAACTTTTAACAATGGAAATTCCTGATTAACAATATCAGCAAGTAATTCATATGATTGTTTTTTTACTAATACATTCCGAATTCCCGAATACATTACAACAGATGCATGAGGATTCATCCATTTTTTAAGATTCTGAAGAAGAACTTTCCAATGAGGCAGATTTTCATCCTCAGGATCAAACAAATCAATGACAATTACATCGTATTTATTATCAGGAGATACCTTAATAACTTCAAAAATATCATCATAATATACAGTTAAACGCCTGTCATCCCATGCATTCTTTGCCCATTGAGGGTATTTATCTTTAAAAACTTCTACTACATCCTTATCCCATTCAAACATATCCACTTTTTCTACAGGCCATTTCAATACCTCTCGAGCAGTAGCACCTTCTCCACCACCAATAATCATAACACGCTTACAATTGCGTAGATAAGTTGCAGATGCCATTACAGGATGCACAAGAGATTCATGATAAATCTTTTCATCTGCTTCACAACTTTGAACTGCATTATCCATATAACAAGTAATACCCCAATTTTCACGATCTACCATTTCTAAAACAGTACCACGTGAAGTTGTAACACTGTCTAGCATTTTAGTGTGCGTCCAACAATGCTTGACACCAAATTCAGGCCAAGTATCTTCAGTGTATTCTTTCCACTCGTTTGCATTGTTTGCATTGTTTGCATTGTTTGCATTGTTTGCATTGTTTGCATTGTTTGCATTGTTTTCCATTTTACTGTCTTTTATTATAAAAGCGTACTTAAGTTCATTTACCAGATGAACCAAATCCACCCTGACCACGTACAGTATTTGGCAGAGCATCTACTACACGTACATGACGAATCCAGCCCATATCAGGTGCAACAATTTGAAATAGACGGTCACCATATTGAACCTTCGTTTCACCCGTCATAGACCAAACAGGTGCTTTGAGTTCTCCACGATAACTCTTATCAATTACACCAACTGAATTTGCCATCATAAGTCCCGTTTTATAAATAGATGATCGTGGAACAAGCCAGAAATGACTATCCGTCTTCAAATATTCATCCGATTGTCCATTCGGCATTGCTTCTACTTTAACAAGACGTACCGTGATTTCAAAAGGGATAAAAGTAGTAGTTGTACCAACAAAAGTATCCTCAGAACAGTGCAGGTCAAATCCTGCATTATCATCTGAACGATTATACAAAGCCAAAGGATAAAATTGCTTTTCCTTACCAAGATTTAGAATTTCCAATTCGTACCACGTATTCATACTCATTATGAGTTAAATGTTATATTTCTTTAAATCTTTAAATTACAAACGTAAATACAGACTATCGGCTTTCGTTAGCGTCAATCGCTCTTTTAGAGCAGTTATTTTCTCTATTTGATAAACATGATCACTGTAAATCGCCATACTTAACCATTCATCCAGAATATTTCCAATTTTTAAGAGAGAACGCATAAGATTTCCTTCAAACATTTCATACTCCTGACAGATAACAGATAATTGTTCACCATTTATCCAACGCGATACAGGCTCCACCATTTCTGTTGAAATTATCCAATATGTATCATTCCTATCCAGCTTATAAAAAGTATCTGCCATCTTTTCTATTTTCAATAATGCATCATACGCTTCTTGTGAAATATTTAATTCGCTAATAGGAATAGTTTCTTTATTTTCATGAAAACATGCAAGTACAGTAATTAAATCATTTTCTGATAATGCACGAAGCATACATGTATGATACAGAGTAGACATCAATATGGGATGCCCTTCATTTATTTCTGTAGCTAAAACACCTTTTATGGTTAAATGATCTTTCGTTAACATATATGGATCGTTACTTGTAAGAAATTCGGTCTGATATAAAAAATCAACATGCTGTCTAACAATTGATTCATAATCTTCTAGGACTGTAATTTGCTCCTGAAAATACGTAGAGTGTTTTTCTAACTGTTGATAATCTAGAAAATCATTCCAGGCCTTATTCCATTTAGGACCCACTTGTTTATTTTTAAGTGATGTCAATTCTCGCTGTATTTCTTTTTTATTTGCATGAGTTTTCATTCGCTGCTCTAATGAAAAACGTTTTGCACATTCTTCATGATATTCTCCTTTCTGCATTCTATTACGACAGTCCTGTAGCTCATCTGTCTTCTCTTTGATTTCTTGTAAACGTTGTTGAAACCAATAACTCTGTTTCATAATCTCTAACCATTTCATCGGCTCTGTAGATGCCTGAATCGTCTTTAAAATAAAATCATAATGAAATGTCATCTTACTTGTAATAGGCGGTCGGCTACCTTTCATCATATTAAACATTTCATGAGATTCCAATGGCTCGCGATCAGGAAGATAAATCACTATACCCTTGTCGTCTTTTCCACGACGCCCTGCACGCCCTGCCATTTGAATATATTCATCATTTCTCAGAATCCGCATATCATACAGTGTTTCATCATACTTTTTAAATCCCGCAAATAGCACAGTCTTTGTTGGCATATTTAGACCCACCGCAAATGTTTCTGTACAGAACAGAAGTTTAATGAATCCTTTGGAGAATAAGATTTCAACTATTTCCTTAAGTAGCGGTAAAAGACCACTGTGATGATAAGCAATTCCTCTACATAGGAGATTGTATATTTTATGATATTGTGGATTTATTTCAAGTGTAGGTAAATAACGATGCAAATGAAAAGTAATAATGTGTTTTACTGCGGCAGTTTCATGTGATGTCAAGAGATCTTTTTCTACTTTCCCTGCATAGGATTCACAGAGTTTGCGACTGAGTACGAAACAGATTGCAGGAAGTAGCTCTTTCCTTTCTAGCATCAAAATGGTTTGATTTAGCTGATATACAAAACTGTCTATGTGGATTTTCTTTCCATCCTTTTTTCCATCCTTGATTTCCAACTTCTGTTTATATTCTGCATCTTTCTTATCCTTTCTGGCTCTTAACCAATCTGTATATACTTTTGAATGATATACTTCTTTGGCATCCATCAACGTAACCAATTCATATTCTTCTGTTTTCTCATCGACTTTAACCAAATGATGTGAAAGAGGTACAATTCTGTAATGCGTCTCAATTAAATGCACGGGCTTTTGTTTAAGATTACCCAACCATTCTCCTACATACTCTGGATGGTCCAGCGTAGCAGATAACATAACCATATTAATTTCTTTTGGTAATAAAATCATAGTTTCCTCCCAAATCATCCCACGATCTTTATCATTCATATAATGACATTCATCAAAAATAACGGCATCTACCCCATCTAATGAAATTGCGGCAGTAATTCCCAGATTTTCTGTAGTACTCCCTTTCTTATATAATAAGTTTCTCAGAATCTCTGTGGTCATTATAACAATCTGTGCATCTGGACAGAATTTGATATCTCCTGTCATAATTCCAACAGTAGCATCTGGATATTGATGCTTCAAATCATAGAATTTCTGATTTGACAGAGATTTGATTGGCGTGGTATAAAATATACGTTTCCCCTTCTTTAATGAGTGATATATTTGATATTCTCCTACGAGGGTTTTCCCGGAGCCAGTTGGAAGACAGGCAAGAACACATTCATTATCAGCAATAGCACGTAATGCATGTTTTTGAAATGAATCAAGTGGAAAAGAATATGGATGCTCTGGAACATCTACTGGTTTAGTAATATCAACTTTAATAAGATAACTCATCTTCAATAAATTATAGTTTATAGATTTTAAGTTATTGATTTACACCTTTTCATATTTCAAATGCAGAATAAAAATAAAGGAAACCTCATTTTTTATATAATTTTTTCTTATTTTTCTTTTTAGTCTGTGTAATTTTATAATTTATTTGCATTTGTAACTTTAAATATAAGTCGTGTTAGCTTTAAAGAATTCTTTGTAATAGGATCTTTTTCACTATTTTTATAGAAATTGACTCTTTCATTAGTAACTTCAAGAGTTAAATTAAAATCTAGTGTTATCTGTATAGCTGTTATTTTTTTAACCACTGAATAGTTTTGTTTTTTACCTGCTGTATATGTAATTATATCACCTTTATTTACATTATTCAGATTAACACGTTCACCATATATAGGCAGTCCAATAGTTTCAGCATATATATCAGTTGTCATTTTGGTTGTCAAGTAGGTTAAATTGAAATGTTTTTTATCTTACAATATAAAATAAAAAGCATTTCAATTTTTTATTTTTATATACAAATAAAATAACTAAAAATAATCGGCACAGCATTTTAAAAATCCAAAGGTGTAATAAGTTATTTGATAAATAAAAATTGAATTATATACTAATACATTTAAAGATAACAACTATATTTATATAACTAACATTCAACTATGTCAAATACAACCATTTACATTCTTCGATTAGAAGGTGGACATTATTACATTGGAAAAAGTCAAAATGTTATACAACGATATCAACAACATCTAAGTGGAAATGGTTCAGCATGGACACGAAAATATGCACCTATTTCACTAGAACGAACAATTGAAGGAGCTTCAATCTTTGATGAGGACAAAATCACAAAAGAATATATGGCAAAATATGGTATTGATAAAGTGCGCGGAGGATCATATGTTCAAATTGAATTAAGCCCTTTTCATATTGATGCACTTAACATGGAGATTCGTGGTGCAAAAGATTTATGTACACAGTGTGGACGTTCTGGACATTTTATTAAAAATTGTTATGCTAAAACAGATGTATCTGGAAATAAGATAGAGTTTGAGGATAATGAAGAGGATGATAGTGAAGAGGATGATAGTGAAGAAGATGATAGTGAAGAGGATGAAGATGATTATGATAGCGATTATTAATCATTTATCATAACTTAAAATCTAAAAAACATAATCTATTAAAATGAAAACAGCTGTTGTCACTTTAACAGATCAAGGATATTTCCATAAAGCCAAAAGAACAATTCTCGATATTCGTTCAAGAGGTGAATGGACTGGTGATCTTGTTCTTATTACTGTCGGATTTGATGCACCACCTAATTTTCTAGATTATTACCGAATTATTGGTAAACGTGTAGAGCACCTCGATACATCTCAAATAATTGAAGCATATAAAACACATCCCATTCGTCCTACATGCGATAATCGCGAATTTGCAAAACTAACACAATGGGATAAGTTTCATGTGTTCAATCCATTTTTTGCATACTGGGATCGTGTCATTTTTATTGACGCGGGTCTTCGTGTCTTAGATCGAATTCAATACTTAGCTGAACTTCCTTGCGAGAATGTTTTATTGGCACCAGATGATGCACCTTTATATGATACAGAGAAACGATTTGGGGGTATTATTGAAACAGATCGAAATCCAGAAGTCGCCAATGCATTATTTGAAGAATATGGCCGACATATTCTTGACTTGCGATATTTTTTGAATTGTATCTGGATGTATGATACTGCACTTCTTAAAACGATTTCAATTGAAGAGCTAGTTGATACTATGAATAAATATCCAATCTGTCGCTGCAATGAAATGACAATTATGAATCTCGTATTTACATACAAATATAAAGTCTGGCAGCCATTCCCAGAATTTATTACTGATAGTAAAAATGTTCGTAAGCGTCTATTTGGTTGGACAGAATGGGATCGCGATTATGGACATACTACTTGGCGTGATTTCTGTTTCTTGAAATATCCTACCACGATCAATTTTGATAGTGAATAAATTACATTCTAATCCATTCATCTTCATAAATATCTTCATATGGATAAGGTCCTCCTGGACCAAACCATTTTGCAGGTACAATAACTTTTTTAGTGTTCGCTAAATAAGCACACCACCAAATAAATGTTGAGTTAGACATAATAAAATAATGAAACTGTTGTAGCAAAGCAAATGTATTTATATCGTTTTCTTCTAGAATAATATGAGGATATTTAATATCCATATTTTTCCAGAATTCATTATCATCGCCACATAATACTATAAATGGATGCGCAACTGATTCTGCCATTTTTTCCAATGCATTTACATAATAATTATGTGTAAGTGGTCCATGCATTTCACTATATGTTACATAATCTGTCTGTCTTGAATGCATAATAATAACATGTTCTTTGTTTGATAGAAGATAATGATATTTATCTTGAAGCTCTTCTGGTAGAGTCAATCTAAATGACTGTTTCACTTCTTCTTTTAGATGATATTTAGATGATTGTAAATATCCATTTAAATATAATCCTTCTTGAGTAAGTGGAATTTCTTTATACATCGTTGGCAGGTCTTCGCACCATTGATTTAAAGGTGGTAATGATTCTACCAGAAATGGTTTTAGATTTTTTAAGAGTGTATTCCAATAAAGTGGGCGATTTCCATTCTCTGTTTTATGTAATAATTGAAGTTGTGCATTGTTCTTTCTTGCGTAAGAGTATGCTGCTGCAATTTGAAAGAGTTGATTTCCTAATCCACCCATTATATTCACAGATACAACTGGTTTAACGGGATCTACAGATTCTATGGATTCTGTGGATTCTGTAGAAGTATCAAATTTATCATTAAATCTTGCTTGTATTCCATCTAGAAATAGTTGTATACTAACACGGTTAGTTCCAAACTGTTTAGTCCATTCATAACCCTGTTGCTGTTTTTTAAGGGCTTCATCTGGATGTGCTTTATAATATTCCATTTTTGATACTAAATCCTCTTTAGATGCCACATAAATAACAGCTCCATCAGTATAATCTTCTGCTAATTTATTTTCACATAGAACAATGCAACCATATGCAAGCCCTTCAAAAATCCGTTGTGATAAATGCCCTGTTCTAATATTGTCATCACTTTGAAAACCAAATGCAAATATGGATGATAAATAAATTGTACGACGCTCATTATAACTCAAATAGTTATCCCAAATCACACGGTGATAAAATCCTGTAAACTGTGGGACTGCTATCATCCAATCCATTTTATATCCACCACCCATAAAGCAATAATCACGTTGGTTAACCCGTGGATAATTACCAATTGCATCTGGAGAATCACTTGCTCTTAAGAGAAGAGGAACAAATTCAGGATGTGTCATATAATCATAATCTTCGATTTCATTCTGTTTTGTATGAAGATGCAGATAGTTTTCTCCAGTGCGAATCATTTTATTAAAAGGCCTAAATGTAAAATCACGCCAATACCAGCAAATATACACAGTGTCTGGACATAGCACATTAATTTGTTCATATAATTCACTATTATTTTTATAGTGACCTGCTTCATCGTGTAAAAACATAATTCCTCCATTTTCTAAATCGTCTAAGCTAGTTACTGTTTTAATTCTGCATTGATAATCAATGAATCCTGCCGCTAATTCTTCAAATACTTGTTTCATAACAGGCAACGGATGAAGTTGAGGTAACCATAGTATTTGAATAAGACGTTTCATTTAGTATATAGTTATTTATTATCTTTAGATACCATACAAATATAATGATATTGTTCCATAACCATCACATAATTTGTAAAAAAGTTCTGGATGTTCTTTATATATGTGCGTATATATCACTTGTTCTGTCCATATATTATTTTTATTAAGTAATTTCTCTAAATATTGCTTATATACATCTACAAAAGTAGGGATGAAATTTTTATGAAATAGAAAAGTTCCTGATATATGATGATAATAATTATCTTCTCTTATATTTTCAGGAATATAAGGATCTGATGCAGAATATATAAATTTATCAGTTGGAAGGTCTATAAGTCGTTCTTTTATAGGGAATGAACAGGAAGGTGGTTTATCATGTCGATAAATAGACATTCCTGCATCCATCCATTTGAACCATTCACTTTGAAATGGATTAATATTTGCCGCTTTTTCCATCATAAATATCTTTTCATTCCATACCATATTAACTTCAATACTTGGACAATGCACTGGATCTGTTGCAATACGATCTTTATATTGATACATATAAAGATCATTTAACTCACATATAATATAATGTGTTGGTAATTCACCACGATATTGTTTAATTATATCAACTGTATTATTATCTGTAAAAAATACATATGGGCAATTAATTGCTAATGTATTAGCAAACCAGTTAAAATAATCTGTATGTTTTCCTTTAACTTGAAAAAAACATGAAACGCACGTTAATGACATATAAGTTTATATGTTATATATCTTTATATTTATATTATTCCATAATAATATAAAGAAGTTTGTATTATTAATATAAATGCAGAATAAGACCATCCTTTTATTTGGAGGTTCAGGTTCACTTGGTAACCAATTTATTCAGACATATCTTGGTTCTAATCGTATTATAAATTATTCTCGTGATGAATGCAAGCATTGGAAAATGAGTCTGCAATACAAATCAGAACAACTCTCGTTTATTATTGGAGATATTCGTGATTATAATCGTGTAGAAACTGCTATTTTGAGGGAACAACCAAATATTATTGTTATTATGGCTGCATTGAAACACATTGATAGATGTGAATATGCGATTGAAGAATGTGTTAAAACTAACTTTAATGGACCTATGAATATCTTGAATGCAATTGAGGCAAATATGGACCGTCTATCTAGTTTAGAATGTGTTGTATTTGTTAGTACTGATAAAGCGTGTGAACCAACAAATGTATATGGCATGGCTAAAGCACTTGCAGAAAGTGCAATGGTAGAAAAATCAATGTATATTCATAAGTGTAAATTTGTAAATATTCGTTATGGAAATGTTCTAAATTCACGTGGTAGTATTATTCCTATTCTACATGAAAAAGGACAAGATCCTCTTGTAAAAGAATTTTCATTAACACACGATGAAATGACACGATTTGTAATGACATTAGAACAAAGTGTTGCCCTAATTGAACATGCTATTTTACATGCTGAATCAGGAGATACTGTTATTCCTGAGCTTATTTCAATGAATATGGTAGATTTAATGACATTTTTTTCAGAGAAGTATGGAAAACCAGTGCGAATTACTGGACTACGTCCTGGTGAGAAAATGTTGGAATCTCTGATTAGTGAAACTCAGGCTATGCGATTAGTTCAAGGCCCCGATGGATATAAATACATTAAACCACCTTATAAGAATCTACTTGTTACAACAGATGTGAAGAATTATAATAGTAAATTAAATCCATTGTCTAAAGAAGAATTAGTTGAGTATATGACAAGATTGCAGTTAGTATAATTTTAAACACGATAGACTTCTTTATACTTCTCAGGATCAGCACGAAGTAATCGCATCTTATCTTTTTCTAAATCCTCTGGATCGCCAGGACGTGCTACAAACAATGCCTTCATCCTCTTATTCTCATCTTCTAGATTCTCACTTAAATATGATATCGTAATAAAAATACGTTTTGCATTATCTGGTCCTTGAACTGGCTCAGGATTACCATGCCATGCATAATCGGTGCATGTAAATAAAACAAGACGATTATATAACGGTGCAATAGATGTTACTTTCTCAAGTAATTTTGGCATTGGTAAACCCGCGCTTTCTCCTTTCCAAATTTCCAATTCACAGCCATATTCTTCTTTCCAATTTGCACTCAAATAAATTCCCAATGTCAACTGTTTCTTCTGTTTTGTATCAGGATGTAATCCAGCATCTATATGGATATCTAGTTTATCACCATTATTATATGTATGAACTCCCCAGAAATTGCGAGTAGGATCTAATAATAGGTTATATCCACATATTCTGGATAACTCTGCTACAACCGTTTCTGATTCTAACTCTTTGAATAACAGGTCAAGAAGAGGAGGAAATGCATATTTATCTCTTAATGTCCACTTGTCCTCAAATGGATTGCTATATCTATCCCATGCCTCTTTAGGAATAGCTAAAATTTCTTTCTGTAACCGATTTGCAGTTAATTCCTGTAATGCGTTATCTTGAAATACGTGTGGAAATGGCTGTTGCTTTTGATAATTTTCTGATGCTATCTGAATGTTTAACATTTCAATACTTAAATATATGTGAATGTCTTTATATATTATGCTAATACCAAATATTGTATTCACGTACTGGGAAGGCGATCAATTATCAATATTGCATTACTATACTATATTATCTTTAGTTAAATTAAATCCTAATCAGAAAATTATCATTTATACATCAGATATTACTAGTACAACATTGATACAATGGGATAGCGGCGAACATTCATCTGGTATTACAAATAAAACAACATTAGATAAAATCATTTCAATCAGTAAGAATATTGAATTAATACCAATCTCATTTGAAAAAGAATATAACATTTCTAATAATATTTCTGTTGTATATAAAGCAGACTTTATACGTATTGCAAAATTATATGAACATGGTGGACTATGGTTTGATTTTGACATCTTATTTATTAAACCGTTATCAAGTGTATTATTCAGTGATACAGATATGTGTGTATTTACATATCTCGATACAATACCAACTGGATTAATATCATCCACTCCAAAAAATAAAACAATTACACAATTATTCCTAACAGCACAAGAATTAATTCATGATACGCAAAATAGATATCAAATATTAGGTCCTGATTTATGGAAATCAATCATATTACATAATGCTATTGATAATATTACATATTTAGATACATCGATTGCATATCCATATGAATCTAATGTATATCACTTGTTTTTTAATTCTAATGATGATTATATTAAAGAGAATACTATATGCATTCATTGGTATAATGGAGGGCAACCTAGTAAGAACTTTATTAATAGTTTTGATATTAATACAGTAGACCCATCCCAATGTGTTTGTACAAAATATATTCACATGATTAATCAGATAAAAAGTGACGAATGTGTTTAATAATATTCATACTAGTTTGTCCATCTCCTAACCACGATGCATCTATCTTTACTTCATTCTTTTCAAGACTCTCTAACCATTGAAATACTACATCTGAATTTAGCTGATTTGCATCCAGATTTACACTGCAATTACATTCATAACTCTGTGGTCGTTCTGTAAAATCGCGAGGAACTACAACGGGTGTTTCAAGTAATGCGGGCTCTTCTTGTCCAGTTCCACTATCACTAATAATAAAACGACTATGATAGACTGTGTCAAGATATTCCCTATAAGCCATCAATGGAACCATCTCAATATTACCTAGTGAAATATCAAATGTAGTAAGTGCATCTTGTAGTCTTTTAAAATACAGCATTTTTACTGGTAATTGATATTTGGCAGAACACTCATTTGCGAAAGTAATAATATTCTGTAAACGGTCCTTATACTTAAAGTTCTCAGGACGATGACAATCCAATAAAATAATATCACGGCGTTTTAAAACAGACATAATTTGCTCTTTAAACATTTGAAATGGCTCTACAATAGTATTACCAACTACAAATACATTTTTAGTAATTCCCTCTTTTGCTACTTGCTCTTTATAGTCTTCATGATATACAAATAACAAATCGCTACAATGATCACATACTGTTCGATTAATCTCTTCTAACATTCGTTTATCATATGAACGCATTCCTGCCTCAATATGTGCAATTCTGTACCCTTCTTTCTTTAAAGGAAATGCTACACCTGCTGAATTAGAATCACCTAAAAATACAATAAGGTCTGGTTGAATGTTTTTATCTTTAAAAAGCCTAGGAATTTCACGAGTAAGATAACTCAATTGTTCAAAATGATTTGCAGATTCTTTTCCAGTATTTAAAATATAATCAGGCTGACGAATTCCTAATTGTTCAAAAAATACACCCGATAATTGTGTATCATAATGTTGACCAGTATGAATTAGAATATGATTATAATACTTATCTAATTCTGCAAATACTTTGCACATCCTAATAAAATCAGGACGAATTCCAGTAATTGATACAATAGTTTTCTTCATTGTAACTATTACATATTATAGAATACATCTTTATATTTGACATAGTTCCGTAAATTTGTTAATAAGTTCATCTGGTTGAATATAATCAGATAATTCAAGATATGTATGAAATGTATCTGTATACTTCTGTTTTTTTTCAAATAATATGTTATTTTGTGGACTATCATAAGCTCTTTTATCAGGTACATCATATCCATGATACAAATGTATACCACCAATATTGAAAATGTCATGATTTACATTTATAATTTGAATATTCTGATGATGAATCTTAATAAGTAAATCATTATCATCATATCCTGAACCATATGAATAATCATAACTAAATCCACCAATTTTATTAAATGTAGTACGTGTTAATGCACATAAAAAATGATACTGATTATTATGATGATTATAATGTTGATACCACTTTTCCCAAATATCATGATTATAAATATCAATTGATAATTGTGGTTTATCATAAATATACTGGTTCGTTTCATAATTACGCGATGCGTTTACATCAAATACATAATATTTATCATCTATAACAATATGATTTATATATGATAGTACATCACCAATATAACATACTTCAGAATTTTGTATAATTACTTTACCACCGCGTACAAATTCAAAACCAATATTGTAATTTACGCATGGATTTGACCAACATTTTATTTCACGATTTACACGAATTAACTCAATTGTAAAATCATATTTATACAATTGATTTATATCAACAGGATCTCTTACAGAATCATCTACAAGAATCACTTGGATATCTTTATATTTACATTTATTTATTGTGTCTAGTGTAAAATAGACCTGTGTTGATCTTTCATGTGATGTCATTACAATTGAAATTGTTTTATCTGTTATATCATTGTAATTAATACATGTATACCTAAAATATCTATTATCTTTTCTTTTTACAATATCTTTTAATTCATGTAATTGTGCTAAATGTTTTTGTACATGTTCCATAATTATATCAAATTGTATGATAAATCTTTATATTCATAAAATAAATTGCTTTTGTTCTTCAATCTGTTGCTCTAATGATGGAATAGTAAATGGTAACTCATATAATGAACCTAATGTTTTATCTATTGAGATAGCCGCGTTGCATTTATGAATAGTACACGATAATTGATAAACATCTTTAATAATAGATGCCATTTCATATTTTGTTTTTGACTCAGGTGAATAAATATGACGAACTCCTTTCCAAAATAAATTGTGCACAATAATCTGCTCTATTAGTTTACAATATTGATAACAGGTAATTCCATTCCACAGATGATTATCCCATCCATTTACTATATCACTATTTTTAACAAATTCTAAAAATGAACATTTGTTATACTGTTCTTCTCCAATAATAGATGTACGAATTACAGTAGCATCTAGTGATTCTCCTAATGACTTACTAATTCCATATGCATTTGTTTCATCGTGAAAATCATTCTCCATATACATACCTCTTTTTCCACTAAAGACACAATCTGTTGTAGGGCATATCAAATGTACATTCATTTTTTTACATATTTTAGCCAATTGTAATGGAAAGATTGTGTTTACAATATAATATTCTGATTCATCACGTCCTTTCATACGTTGTGGAATCATTCCTGCACAATTAATAATACATGTATTGGAATCACATTCTAATGATTGTAAATATATCTCAAGTGTTAACAATTGTTTTATAATATCAAATTCATTACGAGTAACAGGAATACATGTGGTCGATTCTTTGAAGTATGATACTACATATCTACCTAACATACCATTCGCACCAAAGACAACGATCTTAGTAATCATATATAAATATATAGTGCTTTATCTTTACATATTATATTTAAATAGATAAACTTCTTAATGATTTAAAGATACACTCATAATATTACAATATAATGTTAACTCATAGTTTTTTTTTATGTAATAAAGAAAAAGAACCATTGCGATATGAATCATTAATGCAACAAATTAATCAAATAGGAATAAATAATTATTCAATTGTTACATATGTATGGAGTGATGAAATAACACCAGAAATGCGACAATTTTATTGCAAAACAGATACATGTATGAGATATCATGGTCGTGATATGATTAGTAATCCATTGTTAAATACAGAAATTAGCTTATTTTTAAATCACATTCATTGTTTACGTCATATTAAACATACTTATAATAATGGATATTTTGCAATATTTGAATCTGATGCATTATTTTACAATAACTATCTTGATAATATTAATACAATACTAAATCAAGCTTCATATAAAAATGACATAGATATTATTAATATTGGCGAAGGAGATCGTACTATTTTACCATGTAGTGAACCAATTAAAAATGGATTACATCTTTATAAAGAAAAACCAAATAAGTTTACAGAAGGAATCATATGGTCATACAAAGGAGTATGTAATTTTTTAGAACATTTTGATAAAACATCTGATATCGATGGACCAATTGATACTCGTATTCATATATATAGTGAAATATATGGCGGGTTTAATATTTATTGGGCATATCCACCACTTGTATATCAAGGATCAGTATCAGGTAAATTTAATTCTACTATACGTTAAGAATTAATTTAATACTATTTATAGTATTCATAAATAATATATCAATATCTATATTAAATATCGGTTGATTAATAGTTAGCATGTATTCGTCATCTGTCATATGTATCATTGTATCTATTAATGTATTAATATCAGAATCAGTTGTTCCTTTTAATTCTAAAAAACGTTTAGAATTAAAATATTTAGTACTATGCGGAGAACCCCAGTAAATTGGAATAATTCCCGCACGAAATCCATTTATAATTTTTTCTGTTATATAATATTCTTCCTGACTATTCTCCATTGTAATTGCAAATCGTGATAATTTATAAAAATCTATAAGAGCAGTAGAATGATATGATCCTTGTATTGCACCGTCTATATTATTTTTATAATTTCCACCATATAGTATATGCATTCTTTTTTCTAACTTATCTAAAAAATGATTACGAATGTGCCCTGAACCATTTGATATAACAACAGATGCATTCATTGTAGGTATTACAGATAATGGTACATATTCATATGAATTACAAATTGTATATGGAATAAATAAAGGGCATGCTATACGATTTTTATGCGTATATTCAAATCCTAATATACATGTATATAGTTCTAAATATGGTTTTACAGTTTCTGAATAATATGATTCTCCTGTAAATAGTATTGTAGTTTTCCATTGTTTATGCATAATATATGTATGTGATCCAAAAATCGATTCTACTAAAATATCTGCATTATCAATGCTATTTGTAATTGTAGGTGTGGTATTGTATACATTACTTAATAGTTTTATAAAAAACTGAACATGTACAGGATCAGTACATTCTATAAATCCATTCCAAAAATTATGAAAATACACTAACATATAACATTATAGTATAATATATGTTTAGATACTATATAAAGAAAACACATATAATATGATTATGCCATTTTATTTATCGGATTTCTATGGTGGTCTTGGAAATCAATTATTTTCTATTATAACACTATATGCATTAGCAAAAAAATACAATACTACATTTTCTGTTAATACTGACACTCTTAATGCTACTGGTTTTTTATCATATTATAAAATATATTTTAATGTATTTACATGCTTATTGCAATGTCCATACTACTCTGTTAGAGATAACACACTTCCTGTTATTAGATATACAGTTGAGCAATTTAAAGACTATGAGTTTGATGTAAATATTACATCTACGCATATAATTTACATATGTGGACTACCTATGAAATACTCATTATTTCATTCATATTTAGATGATATCAAATTATTGTTTCATTCATATAAAAAAAGTACATATCCTACTATATTATTTAATAATCCTAAATTATGTATTGCAATAAGACGATTTACAGATGAAAAGTCTGAACACTGGGCTACATCACTTGAATATTATAAAAAAGCGATTAAACATATGTCTACTAAATATAATTCATGTATTATACATATATATACTGATACAAGTGATTCATCCAGAGTTATTATACCATTTATTCAAGAATATTTTGGCAATTCATGTATCAATATAGAAGAATTTTGTGGGAATAAAGAATTGCAAACAGATATCGAACATCTCTTTACCATGTTTGATTATGATAATTATATCTTATGTAATTCAACATATCATTATTGGGCTGCACTTTTAACTACAAATCAAAATGCAACTGTATTGTATCCTAGTGATTGTGAATGGTATCCACATATAGCCTGTAATAATTGGATTAGATTATAATGGTAAACATTCATAATCAATTGAATATATTTTACTACAAATACGACTATAACCAGAACCATCATAAAAATTAATACAATATATTTTTGATGCAGTTGACATCATAAAAAATTCAGCAAGTGTTGCCATTAATCGATCATCAACATCTGAATTATCTAATGACCCTGTATGTATTGGATTAATTGTTGTTACTTTACATAAATCATGCATATACTGTTTTAGTTGATACGAATCTGCAATAAATAAAATGGACATTGCATTCTCTTTAGAAATTTGTATAATATAATTTCGTATTTTTCCAATTATATGCTGTTGAATATCATTCTTATATACAAGAAATTGGTCTCCAATTCGTGCATGCACTATGATATATGATTCATGTAATTGAATATTAGATTTTATAGTATCAATGTATGATAATAATCTAGCATTAGGAGTTAATATAGATCTCATCATTTGATACTCTTTTGTCATATCATTTGTTTCATTGTAAAATGCATTTGTAAGTATTACAATATCACTATTATTATGCATATATGATTCAATTATATTATGCATATTATGATATTCTATAGGTGGCAAAATTTCAATAGTTTGTTGTTCATCAAGACAAATAGAATACTCTTCAGGAATATTTAAAAACTTAAAAATAGGATGTGACTGTATATCAATCTTCAATACATAATTATTCTTAATGGATAATTGATATAATGCAATTGTACCACGTAGAAAATCTGCAAATCCAGGTGGCTGTGGATTAGTATATGTTTTTGTTAGATAACAATGAATAATATTAGGCATATGATACTTATATAATATCATACGTTTAAATTAACTTTTTAGGTATTATTTATATAAGCATCAATATATTCTGATATTTTAGATAAACCAAATGAAGTATAATGACCTAAATCAGATGTTATTACTTCTTCTTGTTTATATTCTTTAAGAACTTCTGAGGGTTTTATTATTGGAATATTATATTTTTCACAAGTTTTACCTAAAAATGTAATAAGATTGTTTCTTGATTCTATATATTCTCCATTTATTTTTGAATTATAATGAGTAACAAATAGTATTTTCCGTGGTTCAAGTAGTGCTTTAATTTCTAAAATATCATTCTCAATTTCATTATATGTTTGTTTAATACATTTAAAATTATCTAATATTGTTTGTGGAGTATTATGATTATACTGAGCAAATCGTGTATCTACGCATAAATGATGTAAATAAACATCATTATATACATATTTTTTATCAGAACAAATTTCTATTATACATACATTCGAATCATTAAATATTTTAGTATATTCTAACTTATATATTATATCAATGTTATCACATATACCTGTTCTAAAACATAGCCTATTATATGGTGATTGCAAATCAAGTCTACCAAGTAAAAACATAATAAGTTGTATAACTTCTTTAGTTGAATGTGTATAATTAATATAATTATTTAGATTATTATTATTTATAATACCATTAATACGACAAGTTCCAAATAGTGTGATCGACATCTATATTACTATTTAAAGTATGTATTAATATTATATATATATATATGCCATTCATTAATGAACTACTACAATATACAAATGATATTTTCATTGAAACCGGTACCTATAAAGGTGAAACACTTGATATTGTACTAAATATGTATAAAGAAATACATAGTATTGAATTATCTGATACTTTTTATAATAATTGTAAAACCAAATACATGCAGTGCCCAAAAATTCATTTACATAAAGGTAATAGTAAATATGACTTATATAATATTATAGAATATATTAATACTCCAATTACATTTTGGTTAGACAGCCATTGGAGTAATGTCGATAATGTAGGATGTGATGCAGAAACACATTGTCCAATTCTATATGAACTAGAACAAATACAACGACATTCAATTAAAAATCATACGATTATGATTGATGATATTCGTTTAATGGATAACGATCATTTTAAGGTTACAGTTGCTGAGATAGAAAAAAAACTATATGATATCAATCCTAATTATACACTTACATATTACAATGATTATTGTGCACAGAATGATATCTTAGTAGCACATATAATGGAACAATATAAATACACTAAAACATGGTTTGTAAACAGTGAAGTTAATAAATTTATTCTAAACTATATTAATGGTTATACAAAGAATACTATACTTGAAATAGGATGTTATGAAGGGTTATCTAGTGTTTTTTTTGCAGATAATTTATTACATCATCAAGAATCATCGTTAACGTGTGTTGATCCATTTCTACAAATAGATACAAATGATCATGTACAATTTTTACAAAATAATGAAGAAAAAAATTTTGATCATAATATTACAATTTGTAAAAATGCAAATAAAATATCTGTTAATAAAGTAACATCCGATACATTTTTTCAAACTAATACCAAAAAATTTAATTTTATATATATTGATGGAAGTCACGAGCATGATTTTATAACAAGAGATATGGAAAATTCATTTGCAGTTTTAGAAAAAAATGGTATTATGTGGATGGATGATTATGGTGGAGGTGATGGAATTCAAATTAAAAATACAATGGATATGTTTTTAGAAAAATATAAAGGACAATATATGATAATTAATAGTGCTTATCAATTAGCAATTAAAAAATTATAATACAATATATAATTATATAAATAGAAATGTCTTTTTACTGCTATATGCTATATACCAGTAAAAATCAGACTTATATTGGTGCAACAGTTGATGTTGACCGCCGTTTACGACAACATAACAAGGAGATTTCAGGTGGCGCCCATGCTACTGCAATGCGTGTTGGACAAGGTCTGACATGGTCACGTACTTGTTATGTTATCCTCCCAGAATGGCGAACAGCTCTACAATTTGAATGGCGCTGGAAACAACTCGGACGTACACGATACAAACACTTGAATCCCATCGATCGCCGTTTGTATTCTTTAAAATATTTACTATCTCTTGAAAAGCCAACTGAAACTGCTATACCCTATGCAATGTATCCTTTAGAACTTCGTATTATATGGGACTCAGACGAGCATAAACAGAGATATGAACAGATTATCTTATCTTAAAAGATAAGGTGGTCCCATATAACCCATAGAAGAAGGAACAGAAGATTGAAGTTGTACTAATGTACCAGGTGACATCCCAAAACCTTCAACTGACATAAACATAACTGCAACTATTATTGCAGAAATACAAATGATAAAAAATGATAATTTCATCCTATTAAGGATTAATAATAACAATTTCATCCATATCATGCAATTCGTGTTGTTCGAAAAGCATATTTGACGCCTTCTTCTCTACTCTATCTAATCTGGTTACAATCAATTCCATTTCAGATAGAGTATTGTTCATTTTTTTACACAATGCTTCATGTTTTGCCTCCAACGTTGCATATTTTGTATGCAATGTATTATTATTCGTTTCAATACTTGAAATTTTTCGCTCTAATGTATTACACTTTTCATGTATTGCATTATCTGATAGTGTTACCCATCTGTCAAAACAGCTTGACCCGGTTGCTCCCATTTTCTTATCATATAACACGATTTTATCTTTTAAATTATTATTGTAAGTTCTACGCGTTTCATACAATATCATATAAAAACAATTATAGTATAATGTCATCGTGGGCTAATCGCCTTATTCCACGAAAACGTGATTTATCTCAGATTCCTGATCCATTTCGACCAACGATTATACCACGCGTAGAACGTCGCGAAGTTGTATTATCGGAAACCTTTCAAGTTAAGGCTGAAAATGTAATTATATATCCTGATAAGTCTGAGTGGAAATCGAGCTTTCAGTCATTACCTTCATATTCTTCTAATTCTAATACATTTTCAAGTAAACAGGTTCCAACCATTCCTGCAATTGAACTAATTCATAATGAAAAATCATACGTATTTGTAATTTTGCGAAATATCCAGAAAACAAGTGATAATGATTTATGGCTTAGTGCATACCAATCCATTCGCCAATTTTATACAAATCAAATTATCATTATTGATGATAACTCAACTCTTAATACATTCAATGGAAAATTAGTAAATACAGAAATTATTCAGAGCGAATACAATGGAGCTGGTGAAATCTTACCTTACTATTACTTCTTAAAGGAGAAATGGGCAGATACTATGATATTTTTACATGACAGTATGATTATACATCGTCTTTTTACAGAAGATGAATTAGATCATGAAGTTGTTATACATTGGCATTTTAATGAAAAAGATGCAGGTGTTATGAAAAAATCAGTTGCATTATTGTCTTATTTAACAAATTCAAAAGAAATTGAAGATTATGTTGTTAATGGAGAATGGGTTGGAGTTTTTGGCGGAACATCAATTATTGATTTATCAGTTGTAGAAATGTTAGAAGAAAAATATAAAATAAGTAATTTAGTAAATTTTATCAGAACACGAAAGCAACGTCAACTTGTTGAACGAGTTTTAGGAATCCTATTATGTTATGAAAAGAATGTAACATCCAATTTTGGAGATATTCATAAATATCCTAAGAATTTTGAATCAAATAATTTACAAACATCTATACATAATATATCACAAGCAAATTACAATACTGCAATTATTAAATTGTGGCGAGGACGATAGTGGCGAGGACGATAGTGGCGAGGACGATAGTGGCGAGGACGTTAATGGCGAGGACGATAGTGCGTTTATTTTAAGAAAAAATAGTATCTTACGGAAATAGATTTAGGTAGCTAGTATCTCACTTACTTTAGTGCAGGTTGGAGACTTTAATAAAGTCTCCAACCTGCTGGTAGCTCAGTTGGTAGAGCGGAGGATTGTAGTTGGTTGCAATAAAAGTCCTTAGGTCACTGGTTCGATTCCGGTTCAGCAGAAATATTATATTAAGATATACAATATCTTAATATAATCAATAGAATATAAAGTTATTTTAAACAATATTACATAATGTCTCTTATATCGGATAAAGATAATCTTATTCAGTCATTTCATACAGCGAATGCATTCGCTAATCCATTAATTACATTTATTATTCCTACACTAAATCGTTATACACTTGCTGATACTTTAATATCTCTATTATCACAAACAAATACACAATGGAAAGCTATTATTATTTTTGATGGATGTAGCCCATCTAATCCTTATTTACTTAAATTATTAAATAATCCACAATTCTTATGTCTAACTACTCCCAGACTTGGTACAGAACAAGAAATCCACAATAGTGCTGGATTTGTACGAAATATTGGTCTACAACTTGTGGATACTCCCTGGGTAGGGTTTGTAGACGATGATGATATACTTACTCATAACTATATAGAATCTTTAACAACAGAATTGAATATAACGCCAACACTTGATGTAGTCGTATTTAAAATGATTGAACGAGGACGAATTATCCCACCACTAAATTTCAGTGAACTTGTTTGTGGACAAGTTGGAATTAGTTTTGTATATCGATCATCGCTTATCAAAGATGGTTTTATTTTTGAACAATCTAAAGAAGAAGATTATAATTTGTTAAAACAGTTTGAAAAAGCAGGTAAAAAGATTGTTCTATCTCCATTTACTACGTATTTAGTACGACATTCTCCATATGTTAGTGGAGATTCTATTAGAATTATTATTAATTAAAAACATATGTTAATAACCCTTGCAATAGCGCAAATACGCACATAACACCAATAATTTTAAACCAATCCTTCTTTGTCGGAATATCTATACGCGTTTCATGATCACTAAATTTTCCAATATTATAATGTATTATATTTTCAAAGAGATTTACAAATAAATATACGGTAAATGAAATGAGAATGAGATGTGCACTTGATTTGGATGAATTATACATCTTATTACATATCATATATTTGATTTATAATATATGATATGTAGTAGCTATGGCCGCTATGGCAACAATGAACTCAGCACATACTAAATACATAAATAAAGGTAAATTTACATTTCAAGGTAAAGGAACTACACAACTATATAAACGTAAACTTAATGGAAAACAATTTATTTCAACTCGTAGAAATAAAGGAAATACAGCAAATCATGAGATACAAATATTAAAAGCTCTACAAAAATTACCAGGTATAATACCAATAGTAAATACACTCGAACATATTAACACTATTAATATATTAACTCCAAAGATGACGTCTGATTTATATCATTTTGTTAGTTATATTCCTGACCCTGAAGAATATACAGTGCACGAAATACCTAAATATATCTTATTAGATATATTTAGACAAATTATTGAAGCTATTATATCTATGCATGAAAGACATATATGTCATTTAGATCTTAAATTAGAAAATATAGTAATTGATAATGAAAATAAAATTTATATTATTGACTTTGAAAGTGCAGAAAAAATGGATGAAAATGGGTTTTTTAAAACAAAAATATTTGGTACAAAAGATTATATTCCACCCAATTTTAATCATAAAAAAACCTCATTAATTAATGGCTATGCAATGGATATGTATGCAGTATGTACAATAATGATAAATAGTTGGTTATTACAATATGGAATGAAAGATACTAAAAATATAGGAATGATACAGAAAGATACAAAAGAAATGATAGACATATTTAAAGGTCTTAGAAAAAGATATAATGAGGCAAACCCATATTTAGAATTCCAAGAAGATTTACTACTAACAATTGAGGGATTACTTTTAATAGAAAAAGAGGCATTACAGAATTCAAAAAAAGGTGGTTATAAAAAACCTCGCCGAACAATACATAAACAATATACACGTAAGCGTCATTCCATACCAAGTTATAAGAAATCATATCGGTTCTAAATATTACTTCCCTTGCCGATACTTCTTCGTTCTCTGTGCAGTCATAAACTTACTACATAACTCTTTCAGAACCGCTTCATTATTTTTATTATCTTCGAGCGATTTCATAAAATTAGACCATCGCTTTATCCATTTAGAATCATCAGGATTCTCATTGGTATGTGCTTCAGTATATGCTTTGAACTTATCCATTTTGCCTTCAAGAAATGCTTTCACAACAGTTGTTGCAGGCCATTGTTCTCTATCCTCTCGTTCAACTACATCTTTTACACACAACTTATTATGTCGGATTCTGCGAAGATTCTCTACAAATGCTTTAATAACTTTCTCTGATTCTTTTGATTCTTTTGTTTCTTCTATGAATGTCTGCCATGATTGTTCTGTGATATTATTATTCTCTTCACAGAATTGTTTGTAGAGATGCTCTTGCCCTAACTGAATCGCTTCATTGATTTGTTTCGTTTTCCATTGTTTTGGGATTACTTCTTTCCTTTCTAGGATTTCTTTTATTTCTTCTGGAACTTCTCTAGGTACGATTATTTCATTGAGAGGTTTGTATTCCAATGAAACTACTTCTTCTATTCGAGGATTCTCTACTTTTATTCTTGCTTCTATTTTAGAGGATCTGGCAGAAATTTGTTTAGTATCCAGAAAGGCAGATAGTTCTGTGAACTGTGTAGAGATACATTCTGCAATCCGAATTAAATCTTCATAACTCTGGGTTTTCTTTAATAAATTACAGTGACCGCAACAAGGTCTGCAATTTTCTTTCAGATATCCAATCGCATTGTTAAAACGATCAATCCCAGATGACTTTTCTAATCCACAGAGATAGCATGGGCTTGCAACAATCTCTGTAAAGTCTTCTTCTGACAATGTAAATTTGATATTTCTGGTATTTGCGCTTTTAGCATATGTTTTATAGTTTGCATTTGTTTTGGATACATACGTCTTCCATTTTTCAATAAGATCTTGAGAGATAGGATTAGCCGTTCTAAGAAATTGATAAATTGCATATAACTTATCAATAAATTCTTGGGGATGCTGAGAGCCCTTCATAATATTGCATATTTCACAACAAGGAACTACATTATCTTCTTGGTATCCCTGATTATTATTGAGACGATCAATGCCATTTACTTCACCCTCTTTTTTATGAGCGCAGTAGAAACAGGGTTGAAGAATAAGCTCATTAAATCTAGTTTTGGGTAGAGCAAAGTTAATACCGCGTTTCTGTGCTCCTTTCACATAATGATTCCAAATAACATGCTTATTCGTAAAAGCTTCTGCTTTGTAATTACGTTCTCTTGCAGGTCTTGCACTCTCATACTTTAATAGTTTCTCATAACATGGAACACAACGTCTAAGATCTTTATCATGTTTTCCTTTGGCTCTTAGCACTTGTGGGTTTGTAAATGTATCTCCACTTGTATCGGCAGATACAAAGTTGATCGGTTCGTTTTTAGCGAAAGATCTCCCACAATCCAGACAGAGATTCGGATCTTGTCGCTTCTTATCATTTCGCTTTCTGTCTGTAATCCTGGTCTTATGAAGACAATGTGTGCATTTTACTTGATGATCCTCTAAAACAGTATAGCATCCGCGAGCAATGTCACAATATCTAATTTGTTCTTTCTCAGCTTTATCTTGAATAGCTTGGCGTTTATGTTTAGAGCAATAGACTTCTTCTGTGAATCGGTTACATTGTTGTCCTTTCTTATCCCCTTGTTGAATAAGAGCTTGGCATTGGTTCATTCTGTATATGCCGTAGAAGATAATATGTATGGTTGGTTGCGCGTTTAGATAAAATTGATTTGGGTCAATTTTATTTTGAGTGGTAAGATTGCTATGACTGATATATTGATTGATATACAATGTGTACATTCAACTACTATTCCTACTTTTGATAATGTAATATTCAATAGACAATGTATGAAAAAAATATATAGTTATCGTACTAAAGATTTAAAAAAATGGGGAATTGCAGGCGATATATCTATAAAAGATATTGAAGAGTTACTTGTAAAACAAAATTATACATGTTATGTTTGTAAAGATACAGTTCTATTAGATTCATGGACAAGTAGCTGTTTATATCAATTTAGTATTGATCGTATTAATGAACATTTTCCACATGATCGTGATAATTTCCTAATATCATGTTATCATTGTAATTGTACATCATATGTACGAGAAGATTCTGAAAAAAAGTTATGTATTAATGGTTGTCATACAAATGGTAAATTATTTAATTTATCACGAGAAGATGTATTACCTATTATGAAACATTTACGATTAACTCAAAATATTGATAGAGATATACAAATTAAAAAAGCATATAAAGTAATATATGAAAATAAAAAAACATTATTTGAACAAAAAATTAGTGACTTTCATAAGAATAAATTAAAAATTTTACTTGATAAACGTAATATCATACAACAATTATTTATAATGTTTAAAAAAGGAATAACTACATTATATACTCCTACTAAAGAATTTATGAATCAATTATTTGATATACGAATGCGCATACATAATTCTGCATATACATATGTATATATGTCAACTACAATAATTTATCCTTTTCATGATTGGTACACTAAGATTCAAACAAAACTATCTTATATGGATAATTGTTCAATTGAAATATCTCCAAAGAATATATTAATTCATAGTTTTGATGATAAATATGAATCTTGCTATAAATCAAAACTTAAGAAAAAAATAGAAAAAATATATCAACGTATTTATAAACAAAAAGAGTTTGAATTTAATCCAATTCATTTAATGACTATATCTGGATTAAATGAATACTTTTCATTTAGTTATGATTCTGATATAAATATGGAAAATCCCATCTAAACCACCTCCAATAATCCTACACATAATGGATCTCATCCCAGATGCACTCTATGGAAGGATAGATATTGATATACCTTATTGTTACTATACTGAAAGAGATGGAGGTGGGCCACCAATAGTAACATATTATACAGATGATAATCCACCTCCAATAACAACATATATTCATATTAGTGATGGAATTTATCAGAAAAAATCAACACGTAGTAATATTTTTTATCCTACCTTACGTGATCTAGGTTCAATTAATGTAACTGAACGTAAGTTCAGCAAACATTCTCATTTTCAGAATAAAATTGTTCAGCAAAACGATGATACTGTTGTTCTATTTAGTTATCATAATGATCCTGAAAATCATACATATACACGTTTAAATGTACTATGCAGACAGCAAGAATATACAGATGAATTTGTAGAAAAAATGATAAATGTTATCGTCAAAACTACATATGATAAAAAGATACGCACTACAAATGATGATATTGATTTTTAATATACTTATTTTAACTTCCAATATTTTTCTGGCATCATATTATCTATCATAATAATATTATATGGTTGTATCTTTTCAGATATATCATCTTTCCAACCGTATAATGCAAGTTCAAAACAAGGAGGATGTCCACATTTATTAACAGAAATACAATCGTCACATACACATCCTGATTCAAGTGCTAATTGAAAATAATATTGTTTATACTGAAATAATTTATTATATCCTAGATACATATCATTATAATCATTAGAATCACGAAATGGTTTCCAGTTTTCATTTTTAACCAATCGTTCCTCTTCAAATTCCTTTTTAATCCATGGAATTAATGCAATTTGAATATCATGATTATGTTTTTCATTTACATCTTCATAATATGACATCATGATATTTGTTGCATATCTTATGTAAAAATCTTTAATTGTTTCATCAAACATTTCATAAAAATGAGTAATCATATAATCAAATGATTTTTTACCCTCAATAATACATTGATCCCAATCATATGGCATTTTATTTATATGTGTATATGTTTATTATAAAATATCCATATATAAAGTATAGTCGTTAAATATACAATTTTGATCCCAGTGATTTATAATAACACTTTCCATACTTCACATCATTATCCAAAACTTTCGCCATAGACTTTTGACTAATCTTTAATTGTGTCATACAATCATATTTGCAAGTAAATTCTCTGATTATATGTTTTATTTTTAGTTACATTTATTTAGAACTCATAATAACTTGATTAATCTCTCGTAATATATTTGATAAATCAAATGTAGGTGTATTTGGATTATATCTTATTAATTTATTTCCCAATGATACAATATATTCTTCTCTTTCTTTCTCTTTTTCGGCATCTCTATCTACATGATCATTCTCGTCGCATTCTATAGCCAATTTATATTCAGGAAAGTACAAATCAATTCTATATTTACCCATTATAAATTGTCGTTTGCATTCAATAATACCCTTAAATGAATTTTCAATAAATCCCACAGTTTGATTTTCAATACACATTCCAATATTTACAGATTTAACTGTATCACTTACTTCTACAATATATCTATTTCTAAAATTGTATGAATTCTTTAATAATTCAAATGCAGTCTCTGTAAGAAGAAATATTATTTTATTTTGACCACCATGACATTGTTTTTTAGGTGTAATTTGTTTAATATAATGTACATTTTCTTTATAATTTTTCTCTAAATGCTTTGTTAAATTTACTCTTTTACCTGCAATATGCAATAATTCATCTAGATCTTTAACAAAATCAGTCATAGCTTATTAGTATTCATATATTATTTAGTAGTCAATTTTTAACCGCTAAATAATATATTTTGTTTTATACATAATATATAACATATACAACCAAACAATACGTTTAGTTGGAATAGGCGAGCATGCCTACCGCTATTTAACCTCTGTAGGTTAAATAACCCTTCAAACTCTCCTGACGCGTATAACAACAGATACGTTTCATTCCTCTTGAAGACCACATCTCTGTGGGGACGGACTCTATCTTAAGCCGAGTGTTACATTTCTGTAATCTCAGCCCATTACCATTGAGTCTCTGAACTGCATTCATGCTGTCTTTTTCAAGACAGGTTAGAACTTGGCTGCGGATTGTCTCTATTCGTAACCTTCTTACCATACCCACGAGTTTCCCCTTGGTGCTACAGGACAGACCTTTCGGCTCCTGAGCGGTAGTTACGACTTGATTGTGTTTGTACACAAACGGTGACGTGTCAATTTCACCACGAGAGTTTCCCGCAATTTGATAATGTTGCCCATTGCGATATCGCAATTGTTGATGGACTAGCAAATCTTTTAATGATTTACTCTTAGCAGCCAATAATAACAATAGTCAATTGTTATACGATAAACCACCCCGTGGTTTACCCTCAATGTTTCCAAGGAGGACGGACTGTACCTTAAGCATTCTCAGATTGATTAGATCGTCATTGAATACCAATGCCTTTGCAGTCTCTGAAACGGTTCCATGGCCTATCTCACACCTCAATGAGGTGCTTTTATTACACCTCAATGAGGTGCTTTTAGCGGCTTTAGGAACTCGTCTGCGGATTGCCCAATCCTTTGCGTTTTTACTGTATCCGAGGTCATTACCCTGGGGTACACTTATCATTTCTGATAAGCGATAGTAGCAAAGGCTGTCAGGGGTTTCCCGCAACCAGGTCATTTTGCAGTGTTTTTCAACACCACTAGCTAGTCATACTGTTTGTCCCTGCTTTGTTAAAGCAAGGCAGCTAGCTATTTGGCACAGGCGGTTTGCAAGTGCAACCGAGCACATACACATATACATGTGTAAAATGCAGTTAATGCCAGACATAATACGAAGAACGTTGTAGTTAGTTGCATACACGCGAACGGTGGATGACAAGTTAACGCCAACAGCGTTGTTTGATACCGTCAACAACAGGGTGGTGTTGTCAATACGGGACAAGTTGCAAGATCCACTGGGCTGATGTTGCTCAGGCTGCAAAGCAAATGAATAAACATTAATACCAACAGCGGGGATGTTGGTGTGGTGCTGGTAGGGCTGGACCCAGTTGAAGTAGTTGCCGTCGCGAACCTGGAAGCGGTCGTGGCCGTTGAGCTGCAACAAGGCAGTGATGGTGGGGTTCTTGCCAGCCATACCTTCAACGCGGGTGACGGAGTAACCAGACTCCAAAACGGAGCGGTCCCACCAGTCAGAGTAGTTGAAGGGCTGCTGTCCCTTCCACGGGTTGATGACGGAGTCATCGCATGAAACGTAAGAATCACGCTGGACGACCCAGACCAACTCCTTGCAAGGGTGGTTGAAGTTCAACTTCAACTTGTTGGCAGAGGAGGTGATGGACTCACCGCCAGTGAACTGCAAGACGTCGATCAAGTACTCGTGAGAGACCTGGGCGAACTTGCGGCGTTCATCAGTGTCCAGGTAGATGTAATCAACGTACAGAGAGGCAGCAGCCAGACCGCACTGGCCGACACGGTTGCGAACGGCGTGGGGGTCGGCGGAGTTGGAGTAGTCCCAGCACAAGTTGTTCAGGGAATCGAACTCCATGTTGATGCGGACCTCGTGGTACTGGAGGGCGATCAAAGGAAGAGCCAGACCAGGGTTGCGGCAGAACCAGAACTGCAACGGGATGTACAAGGTGTACATCGGGGCGCAGGAGGTGACGACCTCAGAGGTGAGGGGCTCACCGCCATAGCAATCGTTGTCGCAGGATGAGCCACCCTGGTAGAGCAAGTTGGTGAGCTCAGGGACGTTGCCAACCATCTTGGCATAGCCAGCCTGCTTGCCAGGCTCCTGGGTGAGCTCGTTCCAGATGTGCATCCAGTCACCATAGTGCTTGTCGATGCGCTGGCCACCGATTTCAATCTCAACGTAGTTGATCAAGTTGTGACCAATCCAGTTCAACCAACGGAATTGAGCACCAGAGCCATCGGATGATTGCAGAGCAACCTGAGGCAGAGTGGCCTGGAGGTACATGCGGTGAATCAAATCACCGTTACGCTGAATGGTGCAGGTGACTTTCTTGCCGAAGTTGGGGGCACCATTGAAGGGGTTCTCAATGGACTCCATGGCGAAGTTAGTGTGACGACGATATACAACCTTAAAAACAAGGTATACCCTTCCTTTCGGAATATTTATGAAGATGTACTATATACATTTTACCTTTTTACAAAGGCTCGTCGTAACTTCAAAGGGATTGGACTATAACTTAAGCCTTTTACATTTCTGTAGAAGACCCATCACCATTTAGTCTCTGAACTGCATTCATGCTATTTAAATATTCATATGCTTTAGTTAATTTTTCTTCATCTGATAATTTTTTAGAGGTAAAATATTTATTTTTAAGTATTGGATGATTCACTATTGAATATCCTGATGATGTATAATGAGTTGGTCTTTCTTTTACATATACAATATACATTGGCAAATCTACATGTGATTTTTTATGCGCCTTTGATAAAGCAAGTTTATGTTCTACAGATAATTCTTTATTGTAGAAGTGATGTTTTTCTCCACTTTTTGCATTTGAGATTGCTATTTTTGTCTCATCTGTTCGTGGTTTTCCAAAATTATAGTTTTTATAACCTAATTTTGCTTCACGCATTCGTTGTTTTGATGCATCACTATGTTTTGCTTTACCACCACCAGTTCGTATATTATAACCAGATGGCTCCAATGTATTGTAAAATTGGATGAATTTTATTTCATATTCATCTAATAGTTCATTATTAATTATCATTAATACTTCAAAATTCATATTACTCTTTCCATATTTACGTATTGCATTTTCTAGTAAAATACAGCAATTTGAAAGTGCACAATGTTCACGAAATCGTTTTTCATAGTGTCTTTCAGTTTGTCCTATATATCTTTTACCAGAAGGTGATGTAATACAATAAATATAGCCCATTATCAGCTTAAATTATAATTAAATCTAATTAAGCATCAATTTTTAAATAGGTTAGAACTTGGCTGCGGATTGCCCATTTTATTGATTTTTATCAATTCATTATTATCATTGTTACCATACCTGAGTTATGTTCTCAGCCATATATCTTTTTCAAAATATACTTGGTAGATAATACTTTAGGGTGTTCCCGCAATTTGACGATGTTGCAATTTGTTTATACAAATTACTAGCAACTGTGGTTAGTTCATTATATGAACTTTAATGGTACCACTAACGGACTTTATCAGATGATTATACCAATTAACATCTGCCGATTGCTTTTCAACCCCTTTATTGCGTTGAGGTGATTTGAGGGTTGCCAGTCAGGTAAACGTCCTGGGCTCCGTAAGCTACCAATTGCATTAATCCCCCACCGGTCATGAATTATACCTTGTATAGAGAAAAAAAATCTGAGAAAACACATTTTTGAATAAATTTTAAAAATGTGTCGGAGTGTTTAAAAATTGATTATATACAATCTATATTGAGAATTAAAGTAATATATTATATAAAAGTTGTATTTATATAGTATATTACTATTACAATGGCTGCAGAAGTTCAGATAGAAAAACCAAAATATAACCGTAAGAAATGTGAACATGGGCGACAGGCTTGTCAATGCGTAAAGTGTGGAACTGGTGTATGTATTCATAAGAAAATTAAGTCATTATGTACAGAATGTAGTAGTTCAGGAATATGTATTCATAAAAAACCAAAAACAAATTGTGTAGAATGTAATGGAGGTTCTATTTGTAATCATAAAAAACGAAGATCTAGGTGTATTGAATGTAATGGTGGTTCTATTTGCCCTCATAAGAAACTTAAAAGCAGATGTGCAGAATGTGACGGGACTAGTCTATGTATTCATAAGAAACGTAAAGATAATTGCACTGAATGTGTTGAAAGTGAATGTATATGTGAGCATAAAAAACGAAAAAGCAGATGCGCGGATTGTCAAGGTACAGAGATATGCCCGCATGGTAAATATAAATATAATTGTGTAGAATGTAATTCAAATAATATTTGTGAGCATAAAAAAATTAAAAGTCAATGTATCACATGCCATGGATATAGAATCTGCCAGCATAATAAAAGACGAAGTGCATGCATTATATGTACTCCAGATAGTGCTTGTCAATACTGTAAACACGTATCTATTATTAGTTCCCATTGGAAACCCTACTGTTTTCGTTGCTACTGTGTACTAAACCCTAATGTAAAAATTCCACGACAATTTAAACTAAAAGAACATTATGTAATGGACGCACTCAAAGAACATTATAAAGATACTTTGACTATGTCATTTGATAAAACAATTGAAGGAGGTTGTTCCAAGAAACGTCCTGACCTCTTTATTGATTTTGGCTCACATTGTCTTATTATTGAAATTGATGAAAATCAACATGTTAATTATGCATGCGAACAAGTACGAATAATTAGATTATATGAAGATGTTAACGGGCTTACAATTGATTCCAAAGAATCAAGTAACACAGGATTTAGAAAAGTCATCTTTCTGCGTTTTAATCCAGATGGATATACCGAAGAATCTAAAAAATATAAATCACCATTTGGATATACTCCAACAGGTATAATAAAGATTGATACAGAAGAAATGACAAGAAGAATCCAACTACTTATCAAAAAACTAGATGAATGTCAAAAAGAGCCAGATGATATTCTAACAATTCATTATTTATTTTATGGGTAAATTTATTACAAAGATCTTAATATAAAATCAAGCAATAATGTAAATAACATAGGATTTACCAAGTATGCTAGTTTGTACACGTATATGCAACAGTATAGAAATAAAATAGTTATCTAAAAGAATGGCAACTCTACCATCACAAGTTGCAACACATTTTATTGTAACTAATATCGGTCCAATTATATCATCCGTACTCAGCAGTGCATATTCATCATATACTACACCTGTTCAGCATCCAACAGTTGTTCGGCAGGAAACAGATGACGAACGAGAATTAGATTTATTACAAATGGAACGTCTGCTTAAATGGATGCGCCTTATTTTTGATGATTCCCAACCAAGTTCAGAAAGAGATACCGCTTATAAAAAAGAACTATACAACATTTATGTTACAATTTGCTCAGATCATATACAATATCAACAATGGAAGAAATATAATGATAGTCTCTGGATGTTCTCTTCAATGCGAAAAAAGAATACAAAAGGACTTGCAAGGAAGATTTTAGCAGATATTAAATTATTCAAAGAAGGTTTAGAAATGTTTTCTATGTTTCAAAAAATATAAACTAAAATAGAATGACAGATTCAAAATCTGAACCCGAGCTGAAATATGGCACACTTCTTAAAAACAGTTTTACTACAACATATATTGTCTTATTTGGCTACACCGCAATTACATTAATAGAAGCTCTCCGCACACCGTATGTCAATACACGTCATATCATGAATATTGAGACAACTGTTTCATTAGTTGCAGGAATTGTATATGGAACATTTATTGAGAAAATGAAACAACCTAATTTCAAATTGGAAGAGATTGTACCAACACGCTATATTGATTGGATGATTACTACGCCACTTATTTTACTTGCAGTTGCCTTATTTTATAATACACGTGCAGGTTCTGTAGATTATAAATGTTTCAGCATTGTTATCATTCTTAACTGGCTCATGTTACTATTTGGATATTTAGGTGAGTCTAAAATAATTTCACCTATGAAAGGTCTTTTAATTGGCTTTGTCTTTTTTGCATTAATGTTATTGTATATTTTTTATAATATTATTCCGAAAGGATGTTCATTAGTTGTATTTATTATTTTTGCAGTTATATGGTCTGGCTATGGAATTGCATATATGTTGGAAGAAGAAGAAAAGAATATTGCTTATAATGTATTGGATATTGCATCAAAAGCACTATTTGGTGTTGTATTATGGTTGTATTTTGGAAAGGTTTTGGCTTTTTAGGTTTTTAATGTTTACGATTTCTACGTGTTTTTTTGGAATGGCGTTTGTTATGACGAGTTTTTTTGGCACGATGAGAGCGGCGTCTGCCGCCATTTACCTTCATGTAATTCAAGTTTTTTGAATTATTTTGCATTGCAGCCGTATTTGCAGCCGCAGCAACATTACGTGTAATTGATGCAGTGCTTATCTGATGTGGTGCTAGCATTCCCATTTGAGTTAAATTACTAAGAGTTTGTTGTGTTGCAACTTTTCGATTATTAGATACATTTGTATGACCTTGTGCATTTGCTTTAACAAGAGAAAGAAGAGGAGGTGCATTATTATTATTATTAGGAAGTGCAGCCATTATACTCTATACGCACAAATATAATTTAAAACACCTCATCTCTACCTCTCTAAGCAGTAATGAGTGTCTTCTTTAAAGTTAAGAATTCCAAGCGTAGCAATCCAGAAGCAAGAACTACATTGGACGCCATTCATAATCAACATGTTCAGCAGATGTTAGATGAAAAAAATAATGTCAATCAATATATAGAAGATTTACAGAAATTGAAACTAAAAATAAAAGAAACAACTTCAACCGTAGAGCTATGGCGATTAGAGCGTGATGCAGAAGTACTAGAGAAGAAAATCAAATCAATTGAAAATGAAACAGATATGATGGATTATTATCTTCGTACAGGTGATATCTTATATAATTATTACGATATTCAAGAACAGATTCAACAAGGAAATTATGCACATACGTCAAATAAGGCCAAGCCAGGTTCTATTCTGGCAATTTTAGAAGAAGTTGCGCAAGAAGAAGGATTAAAACAAGGTGAATCAAAACCAGTTCAAAAGGCACTTCAACGAAATCAATTGCTGAATGAATATTTGCAATTGGAAGATCCAAGTATGGTTCGAAATACAATTGATGATTATGAAGATAGTTGGACAATCTGTGAGAAATGCAGTTCAGAAATGATTATCTGTCTTAATGAAGCCAATATAACATGTTCTAAATGTGGGTATCAAGACGCACTATTAGTAGACACTGATAAACCATCATATAAGGATCCGCCACGCGAAGTCTGTTATTATGCCTATAAAAAGATTAATCATTTTAATGAATGGTTGGCGCAATTTCAAGCCAAGGAAAGTACAGAAATCCCAGATGATGTATATGATGCCATTCTGTTTCAATTGAAACGCGAGCAGATTATTAATATGAGTACACTAAAACCAACAAAGTTGCGTGAGATTTTACGTAAGATGAAATGTTCCAAATATTACGAGCACATTCCACATATTATTAATCGGTTAAATGGTCAAAATGCTCCATTTATGTCACGCGAAGATGAAGAAAAGTTGCGTCATATGTTTCGCGAAATTCAACCCTCATTTAAGAAGCATTGTCCCAAAGGTCGTCGTAATTTCTTATCATATAGTTATGTTCTGTATAAATTCTGTGAGCTTCTGGAAATGGATGAATATTTGGCGTGCTTTCCGCTTTTGAAAAATCGCGATAAACTCTACATGCAAGATAAGACGTGGAAGTTAATCTGCGAAGACATGGGTTGGGGTTACATTCGTACATGCGGTTAGCGTCCATACAGTTCGACACGCATCGAACGATTCAATCCAGTAGTTGTTTGACAGCATGTAATTGCATCGCCTCCACTATAATTCATATTTGTTCCATATGGAATGCTCATACCAATTCCACCACCCACGTCAGAAGAGCTAAAATCACCAGGACTATTTTCATTAAAAATAAATCCCCATCGAAAATTACTATTTACAGTGCCAATATGACTACCACCTCCAAAGATATGACGTCTAGAAGGATTTTGAGTTGACCAAATACTTGAGGAAAATCCTGCGAAGGTAGTTGGATCAGGATTGATCGGCGAATCTCGTGACACTGATAATCCTGTTAGTACTGTTGCACGTGTGCCACTTAAATAATAATTATTCACAAGCCACGTCCATGAATCGGGTGGCGAGGCAATACTACCACCTGTAAATCCCACATCAGGCCACACTGCTAATACATCTTTAATCATCGCATAATTCATAACATTAAACTTGGCATCTCCATTATTGCGATTGGTCTCAGTTGGATTCAATGTATTTACACCTGTCCAGTATGATGAACTATATTGAAATGTCTGACCACGTGTAGCCTTCATCATCATCATCCAACCACCTCCATTCCATGCATTGTTCATCAGGCAATATGTTGCAGTCGATGTTCCATTCACAATGATATAATATATCCCATCTGTAGTTGTTGTTGGTGAGATGGCTTTTATAATACGTGCACTTTCTGCAGGGTATGCTGAATTCTGTCCTAGACTATATAAAACATATCCTGCCATATTATAGGTTCTAGCAATTCCTGGTGCAGCAAAAGAGAATGTATAACTATAAGTAACACCACCTTCACCAAATTGACATCGAATTGGATAAAACGTTCCTGCAGTTAAGGGTGTAGTTGCACTAATTTCTCTTGGACCATGACCCCCGCCATTATTGACAAGAGAATTTGCAGCGGTATATCCCGAAAGCGCAGTAGACCCGATCCACACATATGATGCATCATCCGAAACAGTATAAAATGTATAGGTTCCTGACACAGTTGCATAGAAATATCCAAACCATTCCACTGAAAATAATCCTGCGAAATTAATATTTGGAATAACACCGCCTGTTGCAGCGTTAATACTGGATGTATCTGTCGTTATGCCAATATTATTTTCAGTTAATGGACTGAATGCAGCTGGATTATCTGCAAAATACATTCCAGTAAATACACGATATATAAATCCTGATCTTAGGATTTTAGATTTTCCAGTAAATTGTGACATCGAAATATTCGTATCCGTTACACCTGGAACACCATTTCCATAGGCAGGTGCAAAACTTGGACGATATTGACTTAAACTTACCGAGTTTGAATCATTTGGTCCAATAATTGTTCTAAGATTCGAAAAGGCAATCGGGCCATTTGGAAGTGTCATATTTAATATGGAATAATATATATTTATTCATATTTTTCTTATGATTTGAAACAGCAATAAAAAGCCCAAAATGTAAGAAAATGAGCCAGGAGGGGTGACATTACCTATTTTCAATTATATATACTTGAAAATAGTCATTAAAATATATCGTTAATTACATTACATAGGGAATCCAACCAATTTAAATCCGAGGCCCAATCCAGCACCTTGGCGAGTTGTAACACCAACGCTGGGACTGACGGCATCCAAGATGGCGAACACGACGGCGGCCAAGACGGCCAGAGTGGCTACTTCATCAAACGGCAGAGCACGTTTAGGGATAAAAATAGCGGCGGCGGCAATAACAAGACCTTCGATCAAATATTTGATAACGCGATTGACAATTTCAGCAAATCCGTAGCCCATCATTTCTTATATTTCTTCTTAAGAAAAAAACTCATTCAGCTCTTCTAAATCAATTTAAAGCATAATGAATAAAATGCTGTAGAATATGTCTGAATCACCGAACGTTGTAGAAGATTTTTTGGATGAGGACACTGAAATTCCTGGACAGCGTTATGTTTTATTGAGTTTTCTTAGTCCGGAGAAAGTTCTAGATAAAAAGGAATTATTTTTCTTTAAGAAGTTTGTAGAATCATATGAACTAGATTGGAAAGTTAAGAATTTAGAGAAATTCTTAATGGATACTGTTAAACGTGTAAATGATGAATTAGATGATAAAGCACGAGAACTCGAGAAGAATGACCAACCTGATTCTGCTGCTGTTTGTCGTAAACATCGTCTATCAGTTGATTCAATGTTAACCAATTATATGCAATTTGTAAAGGCTAACCAGGAGTCAATTTCAAAAACTAGCATTGGCGAGTCATATGATGAATTTCTGTTTAAAGAGAAGTCAAAGTTGGAAGAGGAATTTTATGCCTTGAATGAATTTCGGACTTCAATGCGCGGTGTTAAAGTGCGTGGTGTATTTGGTAATACGAAAGAGGCTGAGTTGAAGGCTAAGAAACTGCAGACTAAGGATAAATATCACAATATTTTTATGGGTGAGATGGGTAAATGGACGCCTTGGGATCCTAGCCCTAATGAGGTTAAGGATCAAGAATATAACAATGACCAACTTAATACGTTGATGAAGAAGTATAAGGAAAATGAGGATTCTCGTGAGAAGTTCTTTGAGGAACGAACGAAGGGTAGCAAGCCTGCTGCGGCTGGATCAGCTCTAACTGCTTCATCTGCATTTGGTGACATGTTTAGTTCACAGGGTGATTTGGCACTTCAGCGTAAAGTAGAGAAAGCATCTGTTACGATTGAACGTGTTGATGAGTCTAAGGATGCCGCTTCTGCTGCTGCAGAGTAATTGTACTAAATTATTAAATATATTCTTAAATACTATATTATGGAATATATCTATACCATTTGAAAAATATAAAGAATAACATATAATATTATATAATAATTATGCCTCTAAGGAATCACACAATACGAGTAGTAAAACCTGCATTTCGTAATGCCACACGTAAACAGATTAAGCGTGTATATAAAGGTATGGATGGATATAGCGATGAAACGCATCAACAATATGCAACTACATATGGAGAAATGACATTAAAAGGTATTGAATTATTAGTTAAACTTTTTGAAAAATCTCAACCGATACGAACATATCCGATAAATCAGCAGACATTCTATGATCTCGGTTCAGGTCTTGGTAAAAATGTGATGATGGTTGCATCTCTAGTTCCAGGAATAAAATCAAAAGGCATTGAATTAGTTAAAGAACGTCATAATAAAGCAATGATAGCATATAATGCACTCAAGAATAAGTCAAAAACAAATATTGAATTTATTTGTGGTTCATTTTTTGATTATAATGTATCTGATGCTGCCTGGATATTTATTTCAAATCTGTGTTTTACAGATGAAATAAATAAGAAATTAACAGAACAACTTGAAAATCAGGTAAAACAGAATACATTAATAGCATGCTCTGTAGAATTACCCATAAATACAGTATTTAAACTTATCCATACAGGTTCAATTCCTATGACATGGGAAAAAAAATCAACATTATATTTATATAAAAAACTATAACTAAGCATAATACCCAACATCAGGTACATCTCCACCTACATAACTCTTAATGCATGATTGACTGGCTCCATCGCAAAATGAACCCTCAGGGCATGGTTCACCTCCATTAGGAGATCTGCATAGATAATCCGTATTTGCATCAGGACGATAAGAATCCTGCATTCCTCCTTGAGGTACATTTACATTTTGAACCATATTCTCAAATCCAGATACATAATGCGGTTCCATCTTATCAATAAAACGCACAACAATCGGTAAAAGTACAACTGCTAAAACTAGAAAGAGCAACATGCAACCGAGTCCCATTGCTTTTGAGTTATTCATCTTCTAGCAATGAAAGAGGTTTTTTATTAGCGATCAGGAGTAAGAGGTAAATCTGAAAAATGAGGAAGTACTGGTGCAATATCAGATTTACAGTATCCATTCATACACCGTAGACCAAGTGGACACGATGGTAAATCTACACCACAACGTTTTGCATCTACAAATCCATCAATGAATCCATCAATATTGTTATAAGTACAATATAAAATAACAATGATAAGTGCTATTACAATGAGCTGTTTTAAACGCATTCTAATAGTATTGTGTATTTAATTATGAAAATAATCCAGATAATTTATTTTTAACATCTGTCATAGATGGCGGATCTGCATGACACATCGTAGAATAATCATTATTATATTTATCGTAGCACCCTCCATATCCAGTTCCATGATCTTCAATAAATTGTTCTTTTTCTTTATCATTCATCATATTTAAGAAGTTAATATTGTGCTTTCCATTTAATTCTTCACATTCATTTGATGTATAGAATCGCATAGTATTTTCAGGAACTGTGTATTTTTTGCCTAATCTAAATGAAAATGGTTTATTTGTTATTCCTAATAATTTTCCATCAACACTACACTCATTTGGAGGCAATGATTTAATTTTATTAAGCCCTTTACATGTTTCACCACAATTTATTTTTTTACCATTCTTAGTCAGAATACAATTACCATGATTAAATGTAGCACCGTCTATTTTATCACATTCTGATTCTGTATATAAACGAGATGATGCAGTATTATTAAATAATTTCATTAATTCTGGATGCATTGAATATCCAGCAGAGCCACAATAATCAGGTATAGCTTCATTTTTTTTAAATCCTTCTGTAAAATATACACAGTATACTACAATAGCAATAATAAGGATCATTAATAATAACAATGATAAACAATGTTTCTTGTTCATACTAATACTTCTTCTGAACATTAATCGCAGGTCCACGTAACTTAGTATTTGCACGAGGGTCAAAATTATTAATATCTTCTTCCTCCTTAATGCGTGAAATCATCTCGGACTGTCGCCATAACTCAGGAGCACCCATCTTAAATTCTCCGTGAACTTCTGCCTTATACCAATAAATCGTATCTTCCAATTTATTACTCTGTGTATTGTTATTAATAACCAGACATTCATAATTCTGTGTACATTGATCCATCATTTGACAGAAAAACTCAAATGATGGAAAAGCAGAACCGTAGTTTTCAAACAGACGACGACGATTATTCAAATATGGTTCTCTTAGAATAAAAACATAATCAATATTTGTACGAAGAGCGGGTTGAATACCGAGAGGAAACTGCATCGTAATAATGAAAAATACTTTCAACCAACGTCCGTTCATAAACAGATATCGAATATTTTTGTCATGAGTCCAGGAATCATCATACATACAATCATCCAAAATTAAAAATGCACGGGGATCAATATTGGATTTCATACCACGCCCTTCATCTTGTTGTATCCGTTGCATAACCAATTTCTGACGTTTAACGAAATTTGCTAAAATAATAGCACTATATTCACCATGAATAAACATGGGTGGAACAATCTTTTTAAAGAAACCGTTTGACTCTTCTGTACCTGAAATAACACATCCTAATGGTAAATCTTGATGGTGAAAAAGTAAATCACGAACAAGCGTGGACTTACCAGTACGACGACGGCCAATAAAAACAGCAACTGCATCTTGTGGAATTGATTTCATTACAAACTTCCGGAGATTTACGTTTACACCACCCTGTGATGCCATTCTAATACAATATATATTTCATATGCGTACTCTTTTCAACACATAAGTCTACGAATCAATAAGATGTTATCAGTGGTGAAGTCCATTAAAAAAGAACAATGCAGAGAGTGTGATATTTCAGAAAATGATAAAACGTCTTTTTCAACAATTGAACATATTCAACGATATAATCCTATGTTGGAATTATTCCCTCATCCTGAAAATATGAATTCAAAAATGAATTTAGAACTTCCTTCCAAGTATCAAGTTTGTGAATGGAAAGAAGAATATAAACCCAATTTCTGGAAAGCAAAGCGCCTTCATAACGGTGAAGAAGAGGAATGTAATGTATATACTAAAATTGTTCATTTATTAAACCCTATTGACATTCTTCGTGAAAAATATGCAAATCCTGTCCATCCATTTCTTCCACAAACAACAAATCAATGGAAAGATACTGTGCAAAAAGTACATAGTCAAAATAATCAAGCATATATCGATTATTTACTAAATTTTACTTTGAGCCGATTTCGTGAAATGGATCTTACTCCTCATTGTGTTTTGTTTTATGGATCATTTACAGGTATTAGTAAAAAATATAAATTTAACATTACAAATGAATATGATACATATCGCAATTACAGATGGTTTTGGAGTGGATTAGAAGAGAAACGTGCAAAGATTGTTGTAAATGAAGATACACCTGAAGAGCTTTATAATGAAATTATTACACCTCCATTTGAGAATGATGAAGAATTAGAAGATGATGATATTAGTGATGTAAAATCAGTTGGTTCTGCTACATCATTTTCATTTGATGATATTAAACAAGATGTATCAGAATTAGTATCAGACCCACCTGATACTGTTCTTGATGCAACAGAACTTGAAGAACTTGAAGTAAATAATATTGATAATCAATCTGATATTCATAGCGAAGACGAAGAAGATGATAACGAAGAAGATGAAGAAGAAGATGAAGAAGATGACAATGAAGAAGACGAAGAAGACGAAGAAGACGAAAATAACAACGAAGACGAAGATGAAGATGAAGATGACAATGAAGACGAAGATGAAGAAGATGAAGAAGACGATGGATTTGAATTAGAAATTGGTTTAGAGCTCTCTAATATTCCTGTAATTACTATTGCGCAAGAAGCACAAGAAGGAATTATGGATACACTTATTGATGATGATGAAATTGACGGTCATGAACATGGATCACCTGAGTGGGAACAAAGATGGGTTGCATGGTTATTTCAAATTATCGCAGCTTTAACTTTTCTTCAAAGTACTTTACATTTTACACACAATGATTTACATTCAAATAATATTCTATGGCGTTCAACTGATATGGCATTTTTATATTATAAAACAAAAGATGGAACTATATGGCGTGTTCCTACATATGGAAAAATCTTTAGTATTATTGATTTTGGTCGTGCCATTTTTCGTTTAGGCAAGAAAGAGTATATTTCAGACGATCATTGGCCCGAACAAGATGCAAGTGATCAATATAATTATGGATCATTTTATGACCCTAAAAAACCTAAATGTAAACCAAATATGTCATTTGATCTTTGTCGTCTATCAATTAGTTTAATCGATGGTTTATTTGATGAAGTACCACCAAAGAAAAAAGGAAAAACTATTATGAGTAAAGAGGGTTCATGGAAAGTATATGAAACCAAATCTGAACTATATAATTTATTATGGAGCTGGACAGTGAATGATGCAGGCGAAACTATTTATGAAGATCGCGATGGTAATGAAAAATATGAAGGGTTTGATCTCTATATTAGAATTGCACATGATGTTCATAATGCTATTCCACGTGAGCAATTAGATAAATCCATTTTTAAATTATTCTTGTGGAATTCACAAGAAAAAGTTAATGATAAGATTTATTCATTGGGTATTTAGATTCGTATTACCCGAATTGTAATTCGTATTACCCAAATTATAATTAATTCGTATTACCCAAATTGTAATTAATTCGTATTACCCGTAGTATTGGGTAATAAAGCACAAGGGCATCCATTATCAGCTAATACGATACCATTGCCTTTTCTGTAATATACCATCTGTCCATTTTTAATTTCATTAACAATGGATTGATCCACAATACCGAGCGGTTTAGTGTATTTAACATTAGGATTGTTGTTATTTGCTACATTATTAATGTATGCTCCAGATTCTGCTTTATATTTGCGACGCATAGTTAATAATGAACTGTCATATATTGTCGTAGACATTTTTCTATCTAGGTCTAATATTATCTTCCAATTAATCGTGGCGGGCCAATTTGCAATTCAAAATCGCTTGATTCGGATAATCCAGTAAAAGATGGCAATTCAAATTTAGGAAAAATATCAGGTATCAATACACCAACAAATGCAACAAATATGGAACCACTAATAAAGTCTTGCAGATATTGAATATTTCTATATTCTTTTTCTTTATATTTTGAACCAAGAAAGCTCAATACAATAAATATACTACCTCCAACAAATATCCATGGAAACCAGACTGGTATCATTTAATCAAAACAAGTGAGAAAATATTATAGTATATGACCGCGTTTTTATTATAGTTCTTCATAATCATCCAACGGAGATGATTCAATATCATCTAGTTGATCACAATCATCTACTGATAATGATACTCCAGCTGTATCTAATATTTCTAGATCCGGGGATGAATTTGATGAATCTGCGTCAATCATTTTAGATTCTTCAGGATCTTCGCTACTAAATAATGTATTGTACTTTGCAAATGACACAGATGGTTTCTCATCAAGATTAATTATCTGAGGAGATTCATTTAATTCAACTAGTGGCAATGAAGATGCGATTGTATTAAATGCAGATTTAACAGTTGATAATAACCCATTTGGTTCAGACTCTGTTATATGTTCTTCTAATGGTTCTAAAGGCTCTGCTAAAGGTTCTTCTAAAGGCTCTTTTGGTTCTTCCACAAGTTTTTCGACAGGTTTTTCGACAGGTTCAGATGAAGCAGGTTTTGAATCTGCACTGTCGAGTTTATTAATACTTACATCATCATCGCTATCATCATCGGCCTCTTTGGCATCTTTAGTATCTTTTGCATCATTATTAACTAGATTCTTTAAAATAGATTTAACAGGTACTAAACTGCGCACAGCCTGTAAAATACCCTCACTTATAATTCCTTCAATTGCTTTATAATTCTGCTGACGGTCAACTCCTGAAATATCTTCGCGAAACAGATATGTAGAACTCCACAGTAATTTTGAAATTTCACAGAGTACTTTAAATAAAAAATGCTCTACTTTTGGAATCGTAATTTCAACTTTTTTGTTATTTGCAGATAAACGAATTGCAGTTAATACTTTAGTATGTGCAATAAATACTGCAGTCAATAGATCCTCTAAGTAATCACAACCAGTATTCCCATGGATAGTATTAATCTCATTATGAACTTTTTCCATATTCCAATCGTGAATCTCATTCAAATATGTTTGAAATTGCCATAATACTTTTTTAGATTCAGAACCCTGTTTAGCTTTAGCCAATAAATCAACAAAGAATTGAAAATATGCAGGAATTAAAAATATACATAATTGTTTTGTATATTCTGTACGTGTATCCGAATACACTGAAACAATAGAATCCATATTCATTCTTCTTGTTTCACGGTTGTTGCCGAGACCTTATATAACGCGCTTGATAAAAATGCCCACGATGAACCAGAACATTCAATACATTTGCCGTAGTCCTTTAGAATATCTTCATTTGACAGCAATGATTTTATTAAAATCTCTGGATGATATCCATTTTTAATATAAGTTATAACACTATCTACTGATAGTTGCTCTAATTCCAAATGTTCTTTACATGATTGTTCTAAAGTTGAACGCCATATTTCAGGATATTGTAATTGAAGAGTTATACATTGTTTTGCACGACGATATGATAAATCATTGTATGCTAAATATTGCATAATTTCAGAAACATTAACGTCATTAAATGTAGATATGTATTGTTCTAATTGATTTAATGTAGGTTGATTAATACGTTTAATTTTACATCGTGAACGAATAGGTTCTTGAAGACGACACGCATCACGACATTCTAGAATAAATAATACATCGGATGCATGTGTTTCTAAAATACGACGTAAAAATGCCTGTGCTTCTGGTGTTAAATCATCTGCGCCTTCTAACCATAAAATAGCAGGTTCTGTACGTCGTGCCCAAATGTGCAATTTTTGTCGTCCATCACGTAAAGTACGATCTTTACGACATGGACAAATAAAAAGTTGTTTTTCCATTGTTTTTGCATATTGCTGTATCCAGTAACTTTTACCAGAGCCTGGCGGTCCAGTTATAATAATAGGAATTTTATCCATTAAGTAATAACCATGTATATAGGTTTATGTTCTTATTTTACACTATACGTTAAATAATCACGATAATAGATTAAACCATAATTAATATCTTTAGTATAGAGCAGAGTATGAACAATATTCTCGTGTGCATTCAATTGCTTAATCTCTCGTGTAGGTCTAAATAAATCATTTAGTACTTTAATATATGGTGTAATATTTACAAATACAGTTATTGCATATCGCAATGCATTGTAAGGTACGTGTAGATATTCAATAGTACAAATTGCAATGGGTCCATATTCTATTTGCGATTTTAAAATATCGACCCATCCAGGGACTTCTTCCTTTAATTCATTATACATCTTATCATATGGTCGTTCGTTTTTTTTAACTCCACCACCTAAATCACCAATTACATTACCATTACATTTACCGTTTTGCCAAAATATATCACATAATATATGATATATTTTGTCATCTACTTCGCACCAAGGAATTATACCAATTCGTGCACCATGACCTGCAGGTATTGCTTTTAGCTCAGTAAGTGTAATTTGTTTACCAACGATGTGCTTGTCATTGGATTTATGAACAAAATTTTCAACACCACCTTTGATAAATTGCGTCATTGATTATATCTGTGTATTAAACATTAGTTCAATTTTCTTTTTTTCAATTTCATGATCATAAACAATCCCTACAACAAGATTATTGTGTGTGAAATATTTATTAATAATTTTGTTTATTTGCAGAGGAGTAATTGATTTAATATAAGAATCATACACTTTATTAAAAGATACTTCATTGTCTTTTAAAATTGTAGAAATACCATTATATTCTGCAAGAGTATCAATTGATTGTAAATCTATTAACATATTACCTTTAAAATTACCCTTTGCTACTTCTACTTCTTTGGCAGTTACTCCATTCTTTACAAGATCTTTAATTAATTCTATAAGAATTGGGATAATACCTATATCTTTACCATCTGCTATTAATTTTTCTGGGTCTGTTTCTATATGAAAATTAAAATAACCACTATGCTCATGATATGTATTCTTAGCAGAAGAACGATATGTTAGACCACGTTTTGTACGAAATATTGTAAATAATCTGCCACTAAATCCATTAAGAATATGTTTTAAAATTTTAAGAATATATCTATCTTTCGAATAAGAACTGCATGTTCGAAATCCTACATGCAAAATAGTAGCGGCGATTCCTTTCTTTTTATGATAGATAAAATGATTATTAATTGGCTCGATAGATAGCGTTGGATAAAGATGTATCTGTGCAGGATGAGATAATACTTTATTCATAAAGTAACTTTTTTTAAGAAATGCAACAATTTTCGCAAATGAAATATTAGATACTACACTACATACCATATTAGAAGGCCGATAAAACCATTTATACCACTGATAAACATCTTCATATTTTAAATAAGTAGCGGTTGGATGATAATCAATAATATCAATCGGATTCTCATAAGAGCTTCCTTTAAAATACAATTTATCTAATGCTTTTTCTAACATATAACTATTATTATCTTGTGTACGAATATTTTCTTCAACTACAACATGCTGTTCTTTATAGAATTCCTTTTTAGAAAAAGAAGAATTCATCAACATTTCTGATAAAAGATTTGTACAATGTTCTATATGATTATCATCGCATGTCAGCGTATATGTAGTATATCGTTTTTCAGTATATGCATTAAAATATGCACCGATTTTATTATACTCCATTAATAAATTACGTGCTTTACTATGTTCACGTGTTCCTTTAAAACACATATGCTCTACAAGATGCGATGCTCCTCTTATTGGCGGTATTTCAAAAGCAGAACCAACACTACAAAATATATGTACACATGTTAATGGAATAGCTTGTTCAGATTTCTGATAAACCACTTGGAATCCATTGTCAAACGTATGTCGCTTGATCATTACTGTAGTAATAGAATTTATATTTAACCTTGTGCAGATAAGAATTGTCGGTATTCTCTAATAGCTGCTTCATCTAATTCAGCATTCTTACGCAAACTCTGCATTAATGGATTATTATCCACAGCTTCCACGGATTGGTACGTATTACGTTCGCGACTTACATCCAATTTCAATGGAACACGATATTCTACGCGTCCAATGTCACCTACACCAGGAGTAATGTCTAAGGAGCGATTAATGGCAAGTGGACGATCATTCATAATATCAGCATCTAATTTATTAGATTTCTGAATTCCAGGATTGCCATTAAATGTGGCAGAACCACCTGAACCTGCAATAGGTTTGCGTCCACGAGCAATGGCTTCCTTATTAGGATTCGTACGCATATTAGATGCAAATGTAGTATCCATGGCATCACTCCATGCACCATTACCACCAGGACCTGTCCATGCAAGACCTGCAGATAATTGTGCTTTCTGTGTAGAACGTGCAATATTATCAGGGTCATACACTTTCAAGCGATTTGTAGCAGATGCGCCGTCACCACCTGCAATACCAGGACGGTCCAAATAAATAGTGGATTCCTTAACTGTTGTACGTGCAATATCAGATGGATCCCATACAGTAATAGCAGGGGCACGGTCGGGATAACTAATAGGTGTGCCTGTCATACGAATATTACCAATAGTCTCTCCGCGACGTGTAGGGCGTGCATCATCTGTATAATGAGTAGTAACAAGCTGATTATCAGCAGGTGCTGCATTTAATGCCATGACACGTTCAGACGTTTCATTACGTTCATTCGGGCGAATTTCAATTGAGGATTTGCCATAATCTGCTTCTTGTCCACCCATATCTTTTGTAAAATAAGTAGTCATATCTGCATTACGAAAACCTGCGCCACCATATTGTTGTGACATAGGCATACGATATGAACCAGTTACATAACCTTCACTGAAGTCCTGTGAAGCGGCAATACCTCCATATTCCACGGATGTTTCAGGGCGTGTAGTATGCGGTAAGACTTGTGTACTACGAACAGTTTCCTTAATAACATCACCTGTCGTAACAAAATTGCGCTCACCTGATTCATTAAGAAAGAAGGTATCGGGTTTATATTTACGAACCTCACCTGCATCTTTTGCAGCGGAGCCAATAAAATGTCCTCCAGGAACCATAGGCTGATTATACGTTTCCTTAGGATTAGAGAGTACACGAAGGTCATTTGTATCTTTAGGACGCATAATTTCATTAATTTCAAGTTGTTGAAATCCACCTTTACCAGCAAATCCGAATTTTTCACCTAGACCTGCACCAACTTTGGTGGGTTCAAATGGAAGTTCACCGCGTCGTGCAATGGGTGCATTAATACGTGATTGAATAAAGTCTGTATTGTCTTCCATTCCAAAAGGATTGCCAAATGGTGCACGAGATGTTTCAAACATATTTTCGACTTCACGCTTTTTAATCTGTGTACTACCTGTTCCATTGTACGCATCGAGTGTACCTGTATTTGCGTGGGCTGACATATTTTGTTTAATACGACCACCATAAAACGGTTGCATATTGTTATGCTTATATTCACCTGAAGGAATGCGTTGACCTGAAAGAGGACTAATTACATAATCGCTATTGATATATGTAGATGCTGATTCTGTATTATCCGACCGATATTCTACCATTGGTACATTAGAATCAATAGGTGTTTGTTTTGGTCTCATACCGGGATTACCAGACATAGGTGCATATGGTGGTTTATTTGAAGCATATCCAAAAGCAGTACCGTAAGGACCATTGCTTGGCTCTGATGGATACGTTTGACCATTCGGATTTTGATACATCATATCTAAATCAGGGCCAAATCCAACAGCTGATGCGCCTTTTGGTGCTACAGTTAGTGGATCACTGTTAGGGCCTCGTGCCGCAGGAATAAATCCTTCATTTGTTTTAAATAATGGATATGAATGATCACGAGGGGGATCTCTGCTCATAGGAATTTCTGCATTTATTTCTGGATTTTTAGGTGTTTTACTCTGACTTGCTCTTGATATAAGATATCCTAATCCAAGAAGGCCAGACAGAGCTACTGCTTCCATACTACAGATTTCCACCTTTAATTTTTTGGAATAATTGCTTCCTTATTTTATCTATAAATATCCAAATATTTAGTCAAAAGGTCTAAAGATAAAATAATATATACATACAATGAGTCTTAATATTACATTGGATGATATTCGTCCATGTTTACTTGAAGATAAAAGTGTAATGATTACTCTTACAAATTATGGATATATTTCATATACTCGTAATATGTTAAAAAGTTTAAAACCATTTGATCTTGATAAAAAGATATTTATTATTTGCATGGATGATAAATCCGCACAAGAACTATCATCAGATGGTTATCATGTTTATAGTATGAATGCAAATAATTTCGAACATTTTATTCCGTGGAATACAAAAGGTTATGACCATATATGTTATTTTAAATTAGTAATTATATATCAGATTCTGTTATTATCAAAAAATCTATTATATATAGATGGCGATATTGTGTTTTTAAAATCACCACTTCCAGACCTTCTATCTTGGCAGGCAAATACAGAAAATGATGTTTGGATACAGAATGATGGACTTTCAAATAGCAATACTAATAATGTATGTGCAGGATATGTATATATTAAGTCTACAGAGAATACAATTTATCTATATGATTGTTTAAATGATACTGCAAAAGCACGCTATAAAGAATGCACAGCTCATAATAATGACCAAACATATTTTAACATATTTATTAAACCATATTGTAAAACGGTTGTACTTCCATTAGAATATTATCCTAATGGAAATATATTTTATACATTTTCTGAACGGTTTGTTACAACTGCAGTTATGGTTCATTTTAATTGGATAGTAGGTCACGAAAAGATTGAAAAAATGAAGAAACATAACTTATGGCTTTTAACTGAAGAAACGGAAGAAACTGAAAAAACTATAGAATATAAACCAGAATAATATACTATTATATATGACAATTGTAATATCAGCTACAGATATACAGCCTCATTTATTAGATGGTACAGTGCTAACTACATTAACAAATTATGGATATTTATTATATACGCTAAATATGCTCAAAAGTCTTAGGCCATATGGTCTAGATAAAAAAGTACTTATTGTAACAATTGATGAGAAATCCCATATTATATTACAAAATATGGGATATCATACTATCTGTATTCACGATTCACTTGCTAAATTCTTTCCATGGAATTCAAAAGGATATGATAAAATATGTTATTATAAACTGGAGATGATTTATCAAATTTTATCATTAGGACACAATCTAGTTCTCATTGATGGAGATATTGTTTTTCAACAAAATCCAGTAAAAGACATTCAAGAATGGAATCAATCTACAGAGGATGTTTGGATACAAAATGATAGTACAGATGATAATAATACAACCAATATGTGTACAGGATACATGTTCATTCGGTCTAATGCAAAAATGATTGATTTATATGATTGCGTATCAGATGCAGGTAAAGAGAAATATAAGAAATGTGCTCTAGATAATAATGACCAGACATATTTTAATAAATATGTAAAACCTGAATGTACTATGAAAGGACTTCCACTTGCATTATATCCAAATGGAGACTTTTTCTATAACTCATCTGATTTAACAACCGTCCTTGTTCATTTTAATTGGGTTAAAGGGCATCAGAAAATGGCAAAAATGAAAGCGCATAAAATGTGGTTACTTACACCAGAAGAAGAAATGTTTTAGCGCATATGCTTTTCATGACCTAATTCACCAATTTCAGGTTGGTCACGTGATTGCATACATGTCTTTGCACGATGTGTATTATATTTTTCTTTATCGAGATTGCGGGAAGGAATGAAATGATCAAATGGCGTTTCAAATGATTCTTGGGGATTATGAAATAAATGATCCCAACGATTCCATCCTGTTGCACGAAGTGTACAAGGAGGATCTACTAAACGAGCAAATGTAAGTGGGATATTTTCATCTTGTGCGTGTTCCAAACCAGTCTGATTAATTTGATTATTATCAGGATTATATTGTACTGCATCACAACGGATCTTAGTTCCAAGACGTGAAATACCTTTCAGATCTGATTCAACATCTGTTTTCCATTTACCTTGCGGCCATGATGCGCCACTTGCTTGAATACGTGTAGTAGCATTTACAGGAAATGTTGTCGGACAGTTTGTAGCAGGACGATTTAAATAATATCGTGATGCATATGAGGTAATTCGCATATCATCCACTTGATGAAAAGGATCATTACGAGGACGTGTTAAAGCCTGTTGAGTTGTGTAACATGAATCCATTCTTCTTATATAGTATTTAGTATTTCTATAGTATTTAGTATTTCTCGGGTTTCATACAAACTTCATTTACCATTGGAAGAGGTGCCTGAACAGCGGGATATGCTTTCATTTGATAAACTGGTAAGTGATCTTTTTGTATATTAATTTTTAATTGCGTTTTTAGATTATCACGAACAATCTCTTTATCACCTTTTTGAGGTGGTTGATATTGTCTCCACGGAGCAAATGTATTTGGAATATTAATTCTGCGTAGGTCTGATTCTAAATCCACCATATTACCCTTAATAATGGTTGCATCATTGCCGCCGACGAGACCTAAAATATGCCGTTGAGGAGTAGGATTTACAAATTGTGAAGGTAAATAATCATAATGCTGAGGAAGTTCCTTCTTTTCCCAATGAGATTCCAACAATGACCCGTATGCATCATTAAGATTGCTTAAGTATATAGCCATTTCTAATTAGATGCTAAATAAAATAAATAAAAATTGACATAATACTTTTAATTAATCTATAACTAGAAGATGGCGGTAAATATGGAGCGATACAAGAATATCTTGAAAGAATCTGATACGTATATGAAATCATATTTCTCAATGTATATGGAATCTGGTGCAAAAGATACACGATATCTAGCAAGTTTATATGAGTCTCTTATTGAGCTTGCAGTACTGATTAATGAAGGCGAAGAAACTCCTCGATTGATTGAATTAGGTGTGCGGTGGGAAACTAGTTTAAATGAGCGGAAGAAAGCGATTAAAAAGAGAAAATAACAAGAATTTATATTAAAAATATAAAATTGAAATATATTTTTAATACAGATAAGTTAAACCTACATTTACATCATGTCGCATATTATCATTTCACTGGACGGAAACATTGGTGCTGGTAAGTCGACCCTGTTGAAAGAGATTCGTGAACAGATTCCTGAAATTTATATCGTGGATGAACCTGTGGATCAATGGACGTATCTCATTGACGAAAATGAGAAGAATATTTTAGAACTCTTTTATGAGGACAAAAAGCGTTGGGGATATACTTTTCAAACGTGTGCACTCTTGTCTCGTCAAAAAAATATGCAAAAAATGCTGAAACATGTTAACAGTATCCATTCTACTCCGCAGATTATTTTGACAGAGCGTTCCACTTTAACTGATAAATATATCTTTGCAGAAATGTTACATCGTACTGGGCATTTAAGTACAATTGAATGGGAATTATATAATAATATGTTTGATGTTATCAGTCAGTCTTACGCAGTTCATGGTGTAATTTATTTATCTACATCTGTTAAAACCTCGAAAGAGCGCATTGGAGTTCGTGGGCGTCCTGAAGAAGATGGTATTTCTGTCGAATATTTGAATGATTTGCATAAACAGCATGAAAAATGGTTGGGGAATACGAGCGTTCCTGTACTTAAATTATCTACTGAACCTGACAGCTCACTAGATGAAAATATTCAGGATATTAAAAACTACATTCAGGAGTTAAAGAATATTTATCTGTAATTATACTTTTAAAATGATTTTACGCATACAACTTTCTTAATTGCCTCCTTACTTAAACCAAGAGGTGCTAATGCCGCCATAATCTGTTGCTTTCTATGTCCTACAGTATTTTTATACTGTGCGGCATTACTACGCTTTCTAGCTTCCTCCAATAAAACATTATGAGATTTTGTTCCAACAAATTTAATATGTCTTGCACTAATGCCTTCATTTTCTGCTTTAGCAAGAAGAGCTCTTTTAGATTCCTCTCTGGCATTTTTTTGTGTTTTAGCAGCTACACGTTTTCTTGCATTTGCTAGTAATTTACCTTCTGCGGAAGCAGTAAGTTTTCCACGTACTTTTAATGCATTTGCAGGAAGACCTGCATCTATTGCAGCCTGTTTAAGACGTGTAATATATCCTTCTTTAGTGGCTCTAGCCTCTCTTGCTGTTTTACGTTTTAAGGCAGCAACTCTATGAGCGGAATGTGTATTGCCCTTTTTATATTTAATATTAGCAGAGGTAAACCCTTCTAATTTAAGCATTGATTTCATAGCTTTTTCTTCTGCTGCTTTAAGTTCCTTTGCGCGTTTAGTACCTACACGTTTTTGAAAGGCTCTTAACAGATTATTTTCGGATTGTCCTTTTCTTGGTTTTTTATATTCAGCTGAAGAATATTGATTTCCTAATTCCTGTCTTAATCTTTGTTTTAGAGCAAGTTCACCTGCATTTTTAGCTGTTTTAGCAATTTCTTTTCTGCGACGCTCTTCTATTTTTCGTACTACAGCAGATACAGTTGTATTCTTTGTAAGACGTCCAATGTTTTTATTTGAATATCCTTGATTTAGTAATTGTTGTTTAATCATTTTTGAAGGAGGAGCGCCTTTAGCTGCCTTTTCAGCATTCCTGGCAGCCTTCTTTGTTGCAGCAACATGTTTTTTACGACCTGCATCTACTATGTTTCCAACAGACTTTGATTTGGTAATATAAAACATGTCGTGAGGAATACCTTCAGCATTTGCTACTTGATGTACTTCTCTCTTTTTAGCCTCCAGATCAGCTCTTTCCTGTGCAAGTTCTTTTTTACGACGTTCCCTTTGTTCTTTATCTGCCATTCTACTTATTAGAAATAATTTAACAATTTACATCTCTCAAATATGAACGTGAAGGAATACCACCATTTACCCATCCAGCCGCAGCTACTTCGGGGATAAGATTCTTTGGATTCTGTACATTTTGTTTAAGAATCGGAATGAGAGGAGTGTATTGTTGAGGAAAGAACTGTTCCGTAACGGTTCCACATTCCTTACCCATACGAATCTGTTCAGAATGTAATAAAAGACTCTCTACATCACGAGAGGGATTGCCGCCTGCCATGTAGGGAACGGATAAGAAGGGACGGGCTTGAGGACGGGTCTGGCAACGATTATTTTTAAATCCAATTTGATTACGCAATGCGGAGTCGGCATCAATTGAAGCATTGTTAAATCCAAAACCCTCACGAGGATAAATCAATAATTGATCTACAGCAACAGGTTGAACGCCGGTGGCTTTCGGTACTAGATTTGTTGTCATATACCGTCCAGGTCCAACGGATTGTGAATAAAATGATTGGATACCGCACAAATCATCGCGTGAATGAGTTAGTCTATTAATCTCCATTTATATCTGAAGATATGTGCTATAAAATATTATAAAATAATACAATAAAAGATGCAAAAATATTTATCAAAATCTAGGATACTTAGAAAATTATGTCATTGTATCAAAAAAGTTAGAGATACGGTTAAACTTAAGATAAATTCTAGATCTAAAGAAAGCGCAGCTATTGCCATTTGTGTCAAGTCAGTACTTCAACGCCGTGGAAAAACACTAAAACGATTTAGCTGTCGAAAGAAGGAATTATATATGCAGAAATATACAAAATAAAAATTGAAAATATTTTGAATATAAACAGCAAGTACCACAATACTCCAGAATGTCATCCGTTCAAAAAACGAACTGCCCTCTTTCGAGCTGCCCTCTTTCAAACTGCCCTCTTTCGAGCTGCCCTCTTTGCGGTGAATTAATGCCTAAATCAGAGCGATATCCAAAGGCTCTTTGCAACAAACATTATGGCGAATGCTTTGATAAAGATGGGAATAAAGTCACACATGGAAATATTGATTTTGCAGGTGGTTTTGTAAGTTATCATACAATTGGAGATACTATTGTAAAACGAGATGATGGAATTTGTTATGTACGTGATAAAAAATGCAGTGCTGGCGAAGCTCGTATGGGCGGGATTGTCATTCAACTTTTAGATTAAATCAAAATATAAAAGCAAAAGCAAAAGCAAAAACAAAGAAACTCAAAACCAAATATTAATAATATTATATAAATACTATTAATATTTTTAATTTATGATGCTTATGAACCATGTGCAAGCCAAGGCATTAATCCACCATCTGTTCCTGATAAACAGGATTCACGTCCACCCTCTTTGCAGGTCTTTCCAGGGATTTTATATAACCAATTTGCAAATGATCCTTGATCATTAGGAACAGTAGTAGAAGGTTGTGTTACATATTGACGTTGATTCTGATTCTTTCCAAAGACATCAGTTGGATCTGAAAACCAATGAACACGGAAGAAGTCATCAAGTGTCTGTTTTACAGTAGGATTTCCAATGGGTGCTGCTTCAGGACGATCAGGATTATATTTCATTTCATCCAGAAGTACATTCATAAACAGATTTTTAGAAGTAGGAGGAGTATAATCGGGTAAAGCAGGGCCTGCGTAAGGGGATGCATCTACTTCAACAATTCCAAGAGCATTTTCTGCATTGAATGGCTGTACTGACGATGATGTGGAACCACCATTTACAAAATGTTCAGTAACAGATTTGACAGTAGAATTATAGTTCTGTTTGGATCTTGATGGATCCACTACAGCACTAAAGGGAAGAGTATGGTATTCGTCTGGTTGTTGTTTTTGTTGTTGTTGTAATTGTTGTAATTGCGGTTGCTGTTGCTGTAATTTAGGTTGATCTTTACGAGTATTAACAGGTAAAGTTGTAGTAAATACAATAACAGATGCAGTAATCGCTCCAAACAATACTGCAACAAATAAAAATGATAGACCGCCTAATAAGCTTGCAATAACACCAACCGCTATAGATAATATCATTATTCGTGATACAAAATTCCATACAGAATGTTCACAAGTTGGTTTATATTGTAAACTAAAATGACGAAATAAAATGGACGGATCTAACCAAAATGGCGGTTCACAATCTTGTCCATACATGATTCTCTTTTTTGTCTTTATTTTTTATTGCCCTGATTCTTCTTATCTAACTTCTTACGTAATCTGTCACGTACCATAGACAAGCGTGCACTTTCATCTTTACCTGGTTTTTTAGTTGCTCCCATTTTATCAAAACCAAATGCACTTTTAATACCATCCATCATTTCAACAAATTCAGGATTGTCTGCAAATTCTTTAACAAGATCTTCTACTTCTTGTTTAATCTCATCTACACGAATAGAACCTGATTTTACTTTCTGTTCAATTCTCTTTCCAATTTTAGCAATAATTTTCTGAATTATTTCTGGTTTATTCTTTAATGTTGTATATAAAACACTAAAAGCCCGGGACGAATCTTTCTCACATTCAGAAATCATTTCAGCATCTAAACCCAAATCTTCAGGCTTAATATCTTTAACGATTTCTTGAGCTAAACGAACAAGATGACCATTCATAAAACGCTCAGGCAATTTAGGCATTCCTTTTTCAAAAAATGACTGAAAATTAGGCATTTTAGGTGTTTTTTCATCTTCATCTCCATCCGCATCCGCATCCTCACGATTCTTAAAGAATTCCATAAATTTTTTCACCAAGTTTTGGAATTCATCGCTATTCAACTTACTTTTCATATCATTCATAGCATCATCCATCCATGACGGTTTTTCATCTCCATTAAATCCTGCTTCCATAAAATGACACATTGAAAGAATACGTAAATGTTCCCAGATTGCCTTTCGCGTTTGTTCAGACAAACTAACCCATACATCATCTGCAATTGTAACACCTGGTAGAATCGTACCAGGATTTTTCTCAGCAGATTCCTCCATTTTTACAGATTTAAAATTCTGCAAGCGTGCATTTGCATCCAACATTTTAGCATATGCAATATGGGGTTGGTACTCGGGTAGAGCACCTAGCAAGTCGTTTACAAATTCGTTGTACTTCTGTTGAAAGAGGGATAGTTCTTCTGCCATACTTTATATGGGTTACTAAGAGGTCTTTAAATTAAAGTATTAACGATCAGTTGCTTTTTCTGCTAATTTACACAGAACTTGTAGATATTGCCACATCATATCTTGATTTTTAGCACTTAGTGTATGCCAATGCTTATCAAAAAGTGAAAGTGCGCACAACATTTCATTAAATTGTGTTTTAATTTTAATGTGTGCAACTGCCATAAAGCCATCTACATCTTTTTGATAAATGGCTGCAGAACAATCTTTATAAACATGATCCACAAAGAGATCTAGTAACAAACGTGGATTAATTTTCTTAACACCGCGAAGACCTTCTAGTCCCATTTTAATATCTTTTTCTTCAGGGAAAACATTACATAACTCCTCAAAAAAATTAATGAGTTGTGTAGTAAATGCATTTAGAAACGACATTTCTTATTAAGATAATATGTATATATAATCTTTAAATTATTATATTATATAATTAAATTATTATATTCTGGGTTTAGCTGCAAAATTCTCACGATTTTGCATCATTTGTTCGTATTGCTGATCAAATAATTCCTCTTTCTTACTACGTTTCTGATTTGAATTTGTTGTTTGAAAAGTAGATGCTTCCCTTGTACTGATACCATCTTGGCCATTTAAATATGTGAAATTATGTTTCATAGAAAGTCCTCCATCCCCTTGAGCGGATGTATCTGCGCCTATAAAGGAATATGTATCGCCGTATCCACCGCCCATCTCACTATCCAAATATGGTTCTGGTTCTAATGCTGCAGTAGCTCCAGCCCCAGCCGTCTTAGCACCATCCTGCATTTTACGTTCGTATAACCAATTCATTACATCATTGTTTGTACGTGGTTCTGGTTCTCCTGAAATAACTAATGTCGGTATTTGTTTTAGCCAATTAGGAAGTGCAGGTCGTTGCGGTGACGGGTCTACACATATGAATCGGAAATCTTTATGATAATTCGTTTTTGAAATCTCTTCAATAAATGCTTTAGACCATTCACAGCGATTTGAGTAAAAGCAAATATGAATGGGAGCGGGTCTACTCATCCTTTTCTAAATTAGGAACAAATCATAATAAAATAAAACGCAAATAAAAATTGATTTAAATAATACATCGGAAGATAGAATAGATAATATGGCAGCTCAATTACCTGTAAAAGCATCTGCTAAAGCACTGAAACGACCTGTTGTCAAAGCAGTGGCGGTACCTGCATCAGTACCTGCTCCAGTACCTGTTGCAGTAAATCCTATGAATTTTATAATTAATAAAGAAAATGAAAACCGAATGGAATTTACTCTTTCACCAATTAATGTGAGTTATGCAAATACTCTTCGTCGTCTTATGCTTACAGGTGTTGAAACTATTGCATTTCGTTCTGATATGACTCCTACCGGTACTACTACAGATGTACGTGTACTTCAAAATGACACTCCTATGACAAATGAAATGTTAGCAGACCGTATCGGGTTACTTCCAATTTATGTAAAAGAGCCATTAATTTGGGATAAAGAGAAATATATATTTACACTAAATGTAACAGGTAAGGAAGACAAAACAACTTATGTAACTGCAAGTGATTTTAAAATACATGAAGTGAAAAATGCTTCACAATTTGAAGTTGTAAATGAAGAAAATCAAGATGTCGAAGAAAAAAAGCATGAAAATGAGTATGAAAGAGAAATTTCATCTGATGAATTATTTATTCCAAATGCACTTACACAGCAAACATCTCTAATTGCGATACTTCAACCTAGCACCCCTCCTCAAAAATTACATATCATTGCAAAAGCATCCATTGGAACAGGACGCGAACATGCGCGATTTTCACCTGTTTCTCAATGTTCATATGAATATTCTCTTGATTCAAATGAAGAGCGAATTGAACAAATGTTTACCACCTGGTTATCAGTGGCCAAGAAGATTGATAATATTGATAAAACATCTGAAAAATATAATATTGTATGGCGTGAATTTAATACTATGCAAATCAAACGATGTTATTTGATGAATGAAAAACAACAACCATACAGTTATGATTTTACAATCGAAACTATTGGAACTCTTCCTATTAAATATATTGTAAGTCGCGCTTGTGATGTAGGTGAAAATTTATGTAATCGATATGTAAATATTGATACAGTTGTACAAGATAAATATATTACGATCTCACCTGCAAATTCACGCATCATTGGTTTTGATTTCCTTATTCGTGGACAAGACCATACTCTAGGAAATCTGTTGCAAACTTGGCTGGTCGATAATCATATTGAAGGCGCAAGTGTACCAAAAATTACATATGCTGGTTATTCTGTACCGCATCCTTTACGTGATGAAATTATTCTGAGAATTGGTGTAGAAGATGGTAAAGAAGAAACTGCACGAAAAGCACTTGCAGCGGCTGCACGAGGATGCGCACTTATGTTTCGTCAGATGCGTGAATCATGGTTAAAAGAAACAGGTGGTGTTCCTCGTCCTGTTGCTCCTAAACTTCGTGCGGCTGCATCTAGTTTTGTCCCTAAAGCAGATGCAGTGCCAGTCCCTGTAACCGTAAATAAACTAGCATAAATTAAATAGTCCTAATCTCACGCATATCTTTTCGCATTTCTTGATATATATCTGTTATCAACCGAATAACTCCTGGATTATGTTCCCATATATTCTCATCTGTATGCCATAGCATTTTATTTATTTTTTCATAGCGTTTCTTATATTTGTTTGCATATATTTTCGCCTTATTTGTATATTTATCTATATTTTTTATGATTATCTGTAGCATTGATAGTGCTTTTTTAACATACTGTGTTCCAATATGAATATTATATTGCACAGCAAATACTGGAACAACAATTGTAGGTAATACAATATTGACTGGATATGGAAGTATTAAGTCAATAAATGCAGGCATTGGTTGTGCTTCTATGCCTTTCATTTCATCTGTAAAATATGTTTTCATAAAAATACCAAATGGCGAGTTAAACCATCCTGTACCAATTCCCATTTGTACTTTTTTCCATATCTCAATATACATCTTTAGAGTATTATCATAATCTTCATTAAATGCATTTCGATTAAATTGTAGCGTATCTTCTTCACGATCATGCCAGTCATCCATCCATTGAAATAAAATACCGAGATAATTTCCCCAACTCTTCCAAAAATCACGGTCCAACTTAGTACAAATTGCTACAGTTTCTGTCACGAGTTCAAATAAAATCCCTGTTTTTAAAGATGAAAGCTCAATAAGTGTTCCGTTTTTTTCAAGATCATACCATTGCCCCAGTGTAAGATACATTAATTTTTCAAGTATATATTTCTCCCATTCATAATTATCAATATGTTCTGGTTTATTTGTAGTCCATATAAGGTAAACCATATACATCACATCATGGAATAACATACATGCTTTTCGTTGCGAGAATACAACATGTAGTGTTGGTTTTCCCCTACGTTCTAACGCATTATCCATCCATGGAATATCATCTAGAATTAAACTTGCAACATGAATACATTCTATTGCAAATGCTAATTCGCCATTAATTTTTAAATCCGGAGATAAATATTGCCATAATTCGCAAAATAATCGTGGACGTATCTGTTTTCCACCAGTAAACAGATAATTCCACGAATATTCTGCTATATTAGCTGGATGTGTATCGAACCAATATTTTTTCCATTTTTCATAGATTGCTGGTTGTACTTGTTCCCAAGCCATATCCTTATTTTATCATATGTTGTTAATATACTAATTTAGACATGTAGATGCCTATAATCATCTGCAAAGACACATTCTAAATCTAGATATTGCATTTCGCGAATGTTTTGTGTATGTAAACGAACATGATTTGCAAATGCAACTTCTGCAGAAGGATAATAATTCATAGTAAGATGACTCCAATAACGTAACAATGATGCACGTACTGCATATAATCCTAGTACAGAATCAGTTTGATTAAATTTGTTATTATCTACATTAAAAAATTTAACAAATGCAGATACTTCAGGATGTTTAATTACTTCATTTAAGAATAATGGTGATTTTAGAATGTAACGCCCTGTTAATTTAATAATCATATCATCATCTTTGATAGTAAAATGTTGAATTACATCTTTTAAATCAAGAAGTTCAATGGCACCTTTATTTTTAATATTACGATCATTATTTCCTGTGTATAAAACAGGAATATTTTCTCCATTATGTTTAAAATTATCTAAATATGTTGGTGATGCACTACTGTTTTCAACAATAATAGGATTAATTTCAACAGGAAAATGTGAAATAGATGTTGAAATAGCATGCATATATTCCTTTTTTCTTATATTAGAATCTTTTGCACCAAAACGATTATTAATACATGTTGTTATTATTAAATATATCATATCTAATAATAATTACACTATTTATTTAAATTAATGTCTTAAACGCTACATATGCCATACGATTGCATACATATGATTCTGTCATGTGTTTTTTCATATCTGTTATTTCTATTTCACAAAATGCACAGCGTGATCCAACACACGTTGCTTGATCCATCGTATTAATAATTAATTGATGAATAGGAATGTCTAAAGCTGGTGGTTTTTCTGGAAGTGTATTAAACTTCTTACAGGCGATAGATGTATTATAATGTTCATCAATCTTATCTGTTTGAAATTTCTTCAAACAGGCCTGACATTCTACTTTTTCTTTATTCCTACTACCAGCAGGTCGCCCTCGTCCTCTTTTTACTGATTCTGTATCATTTGGGATATCAATAATAATATTAGATAGTGTATCTGAAACCGATTTATTCCTTTGTATTGCATTTTGTAATAAAATATAAAGTGTATCATATTCTGCTGACATTCTATTAAGAATCGTGTTAATATATTATATTAAAATAGATTTAAGTTAATCGAGTTCATCTACATCAGGGCCTTTCTTTTGGTCATTCTTTGAACCTGCGGTTTGTACACCAGGTCCCATTTGTACTCCCTCGCCAGGAACACCTGAGTTCTGATAGAGTTTCATCATAACAGGTTTAATCTTATCCTCATAGCCCTTAAACTTCTCATCATAAGTAGCCTTATCCTCTTCCTGATGAGAATCCAGCCAAGAAATACCTTCCTGTACCCAATCCTCTACTTCTTTGACAGTATCTTCACCCAGCTGTTCTTTGACTTTATCCTCGCGAACAGTATTACGAGTATTATAAAGATACGTCTCTAGCTGATTACGTGCATCCACCTTCTCCATACGCGCCTTATCATCCGCCGCATTCTTCTCAGCCTCCTGAACAAGCCGTTCAATATCCTCCTTAGACAAGCGACTCTTATCATTTGTAATAGTAATTTTGTTGATTTTATTCGTGGATTTCTCTAGAGCACTTACATTCAAAATACCATTTGCATCAATATCAAATGATACTTCAATCTGAGGAACACCACGTGGCATAGCAGGAATATTATCCAGTTTGAACGTACCGAGCTGATTGCAATCCTTTGTAAACTGACGCTCACCTTCATATACTTGAATAAGCACACCAGGCTGATTATCAGCATACGTAGAAAACGTCTGTGATTTCTTGCAAGGGATCGTTGTATTACGTTTGATAAGTGCAGTCATGACCCCACCAGCTGTTTCTAGACCAAGGGATAAAGGGGCTACATCCAACAGAATCAAATCTGAGGTGCGATCCGTGGAATCCTTACCACCAGTGAGAATATGAGCTTGAATGGCAGCACCATATGCTACTGCTTCATCGGGATGGACGGAATCATTGAGCTTCTTACCATTGAAGAAGGCGCTAACTAGTTCACGAATCTTAGGGATACGAGTAGAACCACCTACCATAACTACTTCGTGAATATCTGCTTTCGACATTTTAGCGTCAGTCAAGACTTGTTCGAGAGGCGTGATGGTGCGACGAAAAATACTATCGCATAGTGCTTCAAATTTAGCACGAGTAACAGTCAGATTTAGATCAAGACCATTTACAAATGCATCTACTTCAATTGTAGCAGTAGTAGCACTAGATAGAGTGCGTTTGGCACGCTCACATGCCGTGCGAAGACGACGCATAGCACGATCATTTTCCTTAACAGCTTGTCCTTTGTTTTTCTTTTCAAATTCTTGTATGCACCAGTCAGTTAGTGCCATATCAAAGTCCTCCCCACCAAGGAAACTACAGCCCCCTACAGCTTTCACTTCAAATAATCCATTATCAATACTAATGAGAGATACATCGTGCGTACCCAACGCTTGTTATCGTATAGCTCTTTATCTATACTTCTTACAGTTTCTTGTAAGTTCGGACTATATCTTATCAGATTAAATCTGATTCTGGCACTCGTGGATATTTCTCCATATAGAATTTCTATTTAGGATACTTTATCTAGTCTCTGAACCTCTATCCTATTTCTAGGATATTTGGCTGCGGATTGCCCATTGTAGTATTCTCTTCTTTTTTACTATCCCACAGATAATTACTCTGTGCCCTTATCTCTGTTACCAGGATAAGTTAGTAGAAGAGACTTTAGGGGTTTCCCGTCAATTCACCAGATTCTACTACACTATTATAGTACAGTATAAGGGCTAATACCTTAGGAAGCAGTATGTTTACCTCCGCAATCAAAAACAATAATATTCTGTTCACCTGATGATACTTTGTCAAGTCCATACGCCAATGCAGCAGCAGTTGGTTCTGATACAATTCTGAGCACATTTAATCCAGCAATCGTTCCAGCATCTTTCGTTGCCTGTTTTGCTCCGTTTTCAAAATAGGCTGGCACTGTGATAACAGCATCTTTTACTTCCTCGCCAAGGTAGGCTTCAGCAGTCTGTTTCATTTTAAGTAAAACCATAGATGATATTTCTTCAGGCAAGTATTTCTTCTGTTCATCTTTATATTCTACGCAAATTCTAATATTTCCATTCTCATCAGATGATACAGAATAAGGAGCATGATCTGCTACTGTTTTTACAACAGGATCATTAAATTTACGACCAATAAGACGTTTTACATCAAAAACTGTATTTTTCGAATTAGAAGCCATTTGATTTTTGGCTGCATCTCCGATAAGTCGTTCAGTACTATTAAATGCTACATAGGATGGAGTCGTTCTTAAGCCATGTTCGTTAGAAATAATTTCAACTTGGTTGTTTTTCCATACGGCTACACAACTGGTAGTTGTACCTAAATCAATTCCAATGGCATAACCCATTTCTAATACAAAATATTAATAAAGTTTTAAGTTCTTTAGAGATTAAAAATTGATAAAGAATTTAAAATTAAATATAAGAAGGAACAATGTCAAAATGTCATTGTGGTAAAAGAGCATTATTTAATTTTCCTAAAGAAACCAAAGCTCTTTTCTGTGCAGAACATAAGCATCCAAATATGATCGATATTAAACATAAAACATGTGAAGAAACTGGATGCAATACACGACCTACTTATAATATTCCAGGAAGAAAAGCACATTTCTGTGTAGAACATAAACATCCAAATATGATAGATGTTACATCTAAAAAATGTGAAGAAGCTGGTTGCATGATACGATCTGGTTATAATATTCCAGGAGGAAAAGCACGTTTCTGTGCAGAACATAAACATCCAAATATGATAGATGTTAAAAATAAAATATGTGAAGAAACTGGATGCAATACAATACCTAATTATAACATTCCAGGAGGAAAAGTCCGTTTCTGTGTTGAACATAAACATCCAAATATGATTGATGTTAAAAATAAAACATGTGAAGAAACTGGTTGCAATACTATACCAAACTATAACATTCCAGGAGGAAAAGCACGTTTCTGTAAGGAACATATGCATCTTAATATGGTAAATGTTAACCATAAAACATGTAAAGAAGTTGGATGCAATACAATACCCAATTATAACATTCCTGGAAGGAAAAATGGTATATATTGTTCTAAACATAAAGAACCAAATATGGTAGATGTTAAATCTAAAATATGTGAAGAAACTGGATGCAATACAATACCCAATTATAACATTCCTGGAAGGAAAAATGGTATATATTGTTCTAAACATAAAGAACCAAATATGGTAGATGTTAAATCTAAAACATGTAAAGAAGTTGGATGCAATACAATACCCAATTATAACATTCCTGGAAGAAAAAATGGTATATATTGTTCTAAACATAAAGAACCAAATATGGTAGATGTTACACATAAAATATGCAAAATAGAAGAGTGTATGATAATTGTTAGATATGGATTCTTAGGAAAAGTACCAACACATTGCGCATCCCACAGAGAAAAAGGAATGATTACTTCACCAACTAGACTATGCGAAACAGCTGTATGTAAACAACTAGGAACGCATGAATCAAACGGTACACGATTCTGTGAAGATCACGCACCAGCCGATGCAGAAAATCTAGGTGTTAATCCGTGTACTGAATGCGGTCTTGAAGATATTCTCACAAATGGTAAATGTACAACATGTGATCCAACAATACAGAAGATTAGACAACATGCTAAAGAAAATCGCATTAAAGATGTTTTGGAAGCAAATGGAATTAAATTTATTCATGATAAAATTCTCGAAGGAACTTCTTGTGGAAGAGAACGACCTGACTTCCAAATTGATTGTGGAAGTCATTTCGTATATATAGAAGTAGATGAACATCAACATCAATCGTATACATGCGAATGTGAACAGACTCGTATGATTAATTTAGTAGAAGTAAGAGGAATACCTGTAAGATTTATTCGGTATAATCCAGATTGTTATGAACCAATAAAAGGACAACGTACAATAAAACAAGAACAGCGAGAAAAGAAACTAATTGAATATGTATATTATGCTATTAAACATACTCCTCAAGAAGATAATGTATTTGCAAATGTTTTATACTTATTTTATGATGAATATGATACTTCAACTCAACAGTGGTTAAAATTAATATAATTACTGACTCACCACATCCTTTATCTCATCAAAATATGAATCCTGCATATGACGTAATAAAAATGCAATACTTTGCCACGGCATCTTAGAAAAATAGTAGGCAACGACATTATATGTAATTTTTCGTTTCTGTGGACGCAAATAGTGTACATAATACGTATGAAGATGATATAGATTGCGTCGATAAATCTGTTCAACCTCATTCATTTTAACTGTCTTTTTAATGAATACCTGAACATAATGATTATAAACAAGTTGATGCAACATATTCATAAAAATATTGTTACAAATGAACGTAAAAGATTCCAATGGATAATATTCTAAATAGGGTTTAATAAGATTTTTTAAGTAAAGCTGTGAAAATCGTTCAATATCAGATGAACTATTTCCACGCAATTCCTTTACTACCATATATGGTTCATGGCGAAATTTCCACCGATTACCATTTAAATCTTTAAGAACTACGCCTTGAAATTCCCATGATTTATCTGCAAAATACAGATTTCGCCATTCACTAACAGTCATAGTAGCATCCATATCAATAGTAGGAATATTCACGTGACCCTGAAATGTTTCAATTCGATCCTCCAAAAAGAATGTTGCATCATTAAAAAAAGTAGCTTTTTGTAGCAAAAGTGCGCGATTTTCATTAATAGGTGTAACAACACGATGTTCTTGATGCTGAACTACAAAACTATATGATACTGATAATTCGTGTTGCAATGGTGCATCCAGTTCAGCACCTTTATATGATTCTTTAAATAAGCAACCGAAACTCTTTGATGAATAAAAATTTCCGGTTGCATGAAGCTTTGAACGTGAAGTAATAAACAATTCATTATCACCTCGTTTAAAACAATTAATCATAAATCCATCGTAAAATTCTTGACAGAAGATACCTGCATCTACCGTTTGTTGAACAGTTTCATGTGGAAAATGCTTGGAGGATTTTGGTGGTGCAACAGAAACTGGACGATTTAGCTCCATATCCCAGACAGTAGAACGAAACCATTTAACATGCGGTAAGTTCATATTAGTACCATTTTTAGAACGAATAATACACAATTTGTCATTTTTATCAGAAATATGAAGTAAACCTCCATGAACTGACGTTAAATATGTTTCTAATTCATTCCATGTAGGGAATTTGTCGATAAGATCTTTATATACTGTTACAAATATCATATTAAACCCTATAAAGATGATATGTAATATGTCTTTATACTAAAAAATAGATACTGTATGTTTTTAATACATACAATATCTATATAAATATAGGGAACATGAGTTCAAGCGAACTAGAAGAAGTTCAACCAGAAGTTCAACCAGAAGAAGTGGAAGAAGTGGATGAAGTGGATGAACAAGTGGTTGAACAAGACCAAGAACAAACATTAGATAATGCAACTCCGACAGAATTAAATAACACATTTGACGAATTATTATTTATACAATTAGGCGATACAGTAGAATTATTATTTAATAATCGTGGTCCTCTGATTGGTTTAGTATATTATCGTAGCAATGAACAACTTCATATTAAGTCATTATCAGATTCTAATGCATTATACATATTTGAATATGAAGATAACGACGATGAAGAAATATTTAAAGAGCATCATGGTATAAATACAATCACAATTATAAAAAAGCGTGAATTTGAATCATTTGTAGAACAACGAGACTTCCATATTGGTGAAAAAATAGATACATTTGCAAGAAAAGATATTTCAGATACTAATTATACAGATTTATATAACAAATATACAATTACAAATGTAAATTCCGATGAGGATTCAATTGTAATAGAAGATGATAGTAAAAATGAAGAAAAGATTGAATTTGATTTTGTTGGAATTCCTCTTGATATGCCATTTATTATAATCAGTCCAGGAATTGAAGATGCAGCTCCTGAATCTGATGAACAAGTTGATGTATTTGAAGAAAAAGATCTAGAAGAGAAAGAAGAAGATGAGGATGATATTGTATTTATCAGCTCTGAGCAGGTTATCATTCCACAAATATTTGGTGAAGCAGAAGAATTTGAACAAAATATTCCTGATTCACTTCAAAAAATAGATGCACTCAATGACTATATTACAGAATTATCAACTAAAGAAAAGAATGATCCTAAAGTATTACGCAAAATTCGTATTTTGATTGAAACATTATTTTATCTAAAAAATACGATTATTGCATATAATGAAGATGGTACAAAAAAAGGCATCAAACAAATTTCGGCAAGAACACTAACAGATTTAATAGATACAGTGCAAGTTCCATTGGGTCGTCCTGTTCTTAATGTTAGTAAGAAGTTATATATTACAAATACGATTATTAATACACAATTAAAAAGTGCAGGTGTAGATGAAGATGAATTTGAAGAAGATGGAGTAGCATGTTTTGATTTTTTAACAGAATTGAGAGAAATGTTTACATCAAAAAATACTTTTGTAAATCCAATCAAACAAAAACAATATCTAAAAAGATATCTACTTCCATGGATTAAAAATGATGATGAACCTGTATGGAGTGCAATTTCAGATAGTGATTTTTTTAGAATGGTTGTACCTGAAGTAGATGAAGGAATATTTGAAAAAGAACTTCCTGGATATTTATCCATTCATACTGAAGATGAAAAATATAAAAATAAAAAACGCCCTGTATTAAATGCAGATAATCGTATTATTTTAGATAAAGTAGCATTTGGTATAGAACGTGCTCTCACTACAACATACAATAAAGGACCAAAACGCTTAAAAGAGCCATTTATTTATGAAGAAAGTGCACCGATTTTATCATATCTTTTATTTCCATTAAAATCTGCCCCTTATCTTGGTACTATACGTTCTAATCTTCTTGCAATTGATTCTGGAGTAAGTCATCTTCCTCGTAAAACAATGAAAACGTTATTAACAGAACTTGGTACACCTGTTGAAGGTGGAACATCCAATAATATTCAATTATTTAATCCATCTGGTGAAACAATTGGCAACATTGAATTAGCCGATTATGTCAATGGATTATCTATTGATTCTCTCAATATTAGTGATATGTTTTATGTTCTTAATCATTATGGTATGAATGATATGGAATTAAGCGTTGATTTATACAATACACTTTCAAATAAAATGAATGTTGGTCAGAATGTTTTGAAATCATTTATTAATAAACTACGTGAAAATATACAACCTGCATCTCCTCCTAGTGATAATTATTTAATAAAAGATTTATCATTTATTGAGATATTATCTAAACAAGAGATTTTAAACAATGAAATTGAAAACTATAAGCATTTTAATCCATCACTGGTAAATTCTGATATTGGCCTTCTAAGTTATATTATGAAGAAATATTCAGATTATCTTCAGATTACTGCAGGAAATAAATTATTATACATAATGAAAGCAAAGCATAGTGCAGAGCGATTGCAATATTTAGAAAATCAACGAAATCTACGCTTAGCTCAATTAAACGAACCTTATGTTAAACCACGACCAAATTTTTGTAAACATGTTGGAATGTTAAATACCATTCGTAGAGAATACGATGATACTGAGCGTTTTACTAATTTAACATTATTATTTAAAAAATATCAGGGTCCACGCAATGAGAACTGGATTGATTGTAATGTTTGCAATAAAAACTTAATATGTTTACATGAACGTCTTCAGATTCAGGGATTTTTAAGTCCTGCAGAAAAAGAATCTATCGATAAAGAGATTATTCTAAAGTTTGCAGGCGGACAATTTCAAGGTAGATACATTTGTAGAAATTGTGGTCAACCCATTAAGGAATTTACATTTGATAACAATATTGAATTTGATGAGAATGGTGTACCTAAATCAGGAAATGCAGTATTGGAAGATCAAGATGAAGAATTTGATGATAAAATGGATGCATTAATAGAAGGAGCGCCTATAGAATTATCTCAAGATAAAATTCTATTATTAACTCCTGAAAGTACATTTTATTATAGTCTTATCTGTCAACTTTCACAATTTATGATGATTGAAATGAAACGCGCCCAAATACAAAATATTATAGATAATGTTATACAATTTATGAAATTAAAACTATCTAAAAAGAATGAAAAAACAGATGACAAAAAAACAGCTGAAAAATACAAAGCTACCCTAATGATTTTATCATGTGCTGTCTATATGTTAATAGAAATTCAATGTGCGATACCATCATATTCTAAAGTACAACACATAAAAGATGACGAGAAACATACGATAAGTTATAACTTTAATGGATATCCATTAGATACAAATACAGATAATATGATAACTATTGAGTATTTTTCATTAGCATTATTATCATCTATTAAAACCACATATCCTTGGAATACAGCTGGATTTGATAAAATAAAACCTGTAAAACTACGTATATCATTTGTAGAGGGAATTCAAAAAATATTTAAAGATATTTCTAAAATTAATCAATCGGTTGAATTTTCACTGCGTAATAAACGATTACATCTTATTAAAGTCCCTGAATTATTAAATCTGGAAAAAATTCCATTATCATTCTTACCAGAACCTGTAAGTAGTATAGAAAGTGTAATTATTCCTGAAGTAGCCAACAATAATTCAAAAAGTAGAAATGCACTTATAAATTATTGGATTCGTAAAGCACATCAAACTGCAAGAGATAACTCTATATTTTCACAAAGTTCTGCCATCTCAGAAATAACATGTTGTCGTAAAAATGTTACAGAACCTGATGCATTTTGGAACTCAGAAGAATTTAAATCTATTGAGATAGGGTTGAGATCCATTGCTCCTAAAAATGTTAAAATGTTATTAACTACATTCATACCAAGAGCATACAATGCAGATTTAGTAAGTGCAGATGAAAGTTTATATTATCGTCTTTTTCTTAAATGTTGCTTCACTGGTCCACGTAAAGGACATCCACATGAACCTGGACTAACTAATAAATGTGTTTGGTGTGAATTTCAATTTCCAGGAAATCCTCGGGTAATGGATTTTAGCACTGAAGGTAGAGCACAGTTAGCAACATCAGATGTATTAATTAATTATGATACATTTAATGATTTATTAAATACAATTCATATTAATAACTCTGTAAAATCTATTAGCACACCATCTATTTCAAATGTAACAGAAGTAGTATCTGACTTTGCAGAGTTGAATCTTTCATCGAGTCCTTCATATTATATTATAGATAAATGGAGTGATATTATTAATGATATAAATGAAACAATCTTAAAAGAGAATTCAGATGACATACATAAATTAACTGCAATTGCAGAGACAGTTAATCAGGCCAAAACCTATTTTGATTCATTACAAAAGAGCGTGAAAGATGTATCTATTCAAGAAATATTGAGATATATAACAGCTGATGTAACCTGGATGAATTTTTTTGATATTATTCAAACATATTTAATTGTACCCTGTCACCGCGCTTATTCTGAATTTGATGTTACAACGCTCAATATAACAATTGAGATGCAAGAAGCACTATCTAAACAGCATATTAATGATATAATACATTTACTAGATGAGGAATATGTATCATATAATTTAAATGAAAAAATAAAAATAGTATATCAATCGCAACATAGAAATGTAAAAATAGATCCTGCAGTATTAAAAGAATATACACGCATTATAAAGAATAAACTAGATTTATTTATCACATTTCTATCATCCATTCTTGAATACAAAAATAAATTGTGTTTCAGAAATCTACCAATTAAAAGTGAATTATTAAAATACATTAAAGAGTTAATCTTATATGGTTCAATCCGTTTTCTTTTAGAACCCGATGGTAACATAGTTTTACTGGATATGATTACAAAATCATTACGTAAATTCTATAAAGAAAAGATATCATTTGATGCAGAAATGATTAAAAATATGATAGAAATCGGCAATGAAAAAGAACGTGTTAAAGTTATTAAAGATTTTGATAAATTGTCACCTGAAGAGAAAGCGGTGGAATTAATGAATAAACGCTTAGGATTGGGCAAATGGTCAGTAGGTGGTACCAAAGTAATCTATGCATATGATAAAGATTATTATGATTTGGAACGACAGCGCCGTTTAGATGCAGGTATTATGGATTTTCCCGGTCTTGGAAATGAGTACATGCCTGACGCAATTGAAGTAGATGATTTAGGATTTCAGGTCTCAAATGATGAAGAAGATGGTTATGATCACGATGAACAAAATGATGATTAGTTGTAAATACAAATAGTCAAATATTATATCAGCTGGAAGGATGATATAATAATATAATAATAAATATTCTATTAAGAACAGTAAGAATGTCCCTTCTTATATATTCAGGTTTGTTATACTTGATAGGTGTCTCTGTTATTTTAGCATTTAAGCCTTTACTTATGTTTTCAAAAGATGGAAAATGGAAAGAATTTGGCATTGGACGCTCACGTGAGCGTTATACATGGATGCCATTTTGGCTTTTTACAATTATTTGGGCGATAATCTCATATACAATTGTATTAATCATTGCAGATAGAACGAATGCAACAAATGCAACAAATGCAACAAATGAATCTATGATTGATGCAGAGGATAATATGGAAGAATTACTAAATCTTACAAAAAAATCAAAGTCAAGCAATAAATCTATAAAGAAAGGATACTATATTCTAAATACAAATGAAACTATGAAAAATGGGCAACCAAAATATATTTATCTTGGACCAGAAACACCCAATCTTCATTATCAAGATGAGTAATTTAACAACTTAATACGCTATTTGAATATGTAATTGCATATAACATACCAAAAAATATGTAGAATCCATATCCAGCCCCTTTTATACTCGGATGTTCGTTTTCTATATCAGATAACGCAATTTGTTTTTCACAACAATCACCGCCTTTTATTTTATTTCTTCTACCGCCTACAGTTTTTTCTGGAGATTCTGTCTGTTCATCTGTTAATGATTGTAATATACTTGCAATCGGTATACGGCATTTATCAATCGATGCTATTAAAATAGCAACTATTGGGAAAATAATAGATATAACTGATTCTTTATAAAATGTATTAGTATCTTTAGAACATATAAGCTTTGCAAGTATAACATTATATATTAGTACAATTGCGATTACAACTAAAATCAATATACCACCTATATGTGACGAGTCCATGTTTAAAAACAGATTTTTATAGAATATTAAAACTACTATAAGAAATGCAATAAATGCAAATAATACTGAAATGAATCCACCCGGATTTGCCATTATACTATTTAGTGATAAATAATGACTGCCAAATTCACATCTTTATATAGAAATGAATGAGCAGAAAGAATCATCTGAACTAGTTAATCAAGTCAGTTCAGTTAGTGAAGTGAATTCAAATGCAGCTGAATCATCCAATTCATCCAATTCATCCAATTCAAATTCAAATGCAGCCGAATTATTTGAAGACTTACAGAAGTTTTATAAAGGAAGAGCAAATAAGAATGTAAATAAATCAAAATTATTTGAATATGATGACGATGGAGATTTAATTATAAAAAATAAAAATGATGAAATTGTTAAAAATATTAGTCTTCCTACATATCGCCCTGCAACTGAATCTGAGATACAAGATGATTATAAACAATATTTAGATAAACTTAAAGAGGCTAGTGAAGAATTCGAGGAAGCACGTAGAGAATTATATATAGCGTACCAGACAGATGCAGATGAAGAAGAAATCCTTGAATTAAATAAAAATGTTCAAGAGGCAGATCAGCGTCTTCTAGAAGTGCGATTTGGAAATTATGATGTTGAGATTATTGATGCACTTGATACTAATATACCATCTGATAAACGTATTACTATGCGACAATTATATTTTGAAAATGCAATTCTAGATAAGAATGTATATGACAATGTAGTTTTTGTTAATACACGTATTTCTAATATTAGCAATCAAGTACGTATTGGAGAAGAAGCCGAATCAGTTGTAAGTATTTCAGATGCACGTAAAAAAGGGAAGAAAGCAGGTAAATTTAATAAGTTAATGGCAAAACTAAAAAATTCACTAAATCGTGACTCAAAAAGAGTTATACCGACTGCAACTGAAGTACATCTTGTACCTGATAAACCCATAGTTCAACCAGATATAGCAGATGTACCAGATAAAAAAGATAAAAAAGATGCTACAGAAACACCCTATAAAGATATAATAAAAAAATATAAAGGAATTTCTCGTAATAAACGCAAACCATTACCTTCTAAACAAAGTATCAGTGATGTAGAGCAACTACCATTTTCATCAGGACATGTCTCTGATATTAAAATTGCAGTTAACACAGCATTACCTAAACTAACTTCAAATAAGCCTCTTCCAGAACCATCTGCAACTGCTAAGAGCGCACTTAATCAATTTACATCTTTATTTGGAGTTGGACCTAAATAAAATCATTTACTCAAAGGAAAGTTCTTCAATTTCCCCTCATTTTTATCACAATTAGATGGTTTTGCAGTGTATGTATAACAAACACCGTTTTTATCTTTATAGATTGTGGGGTTTTTATCCTCAGGATTTGGATATTTATATACTACTTTCTCTTCAGGTTTGATATATATTACACCAATTACACCAATTATAATACCAGCAATTAATGGAAGAATCATAACATGCTTAAACATTTATTAGAGGATTAGATTTTAAAATCCTACAAAGAGCAGAAATGGGTATTCAGCATATTCTAAAAGATCCAAATTTTAATATAATATTTAGTCTACTTGTCGGTATAGGACTCATATGTATGATTCGTCCTCAATGCAAAGGTGTAGAATGTAATGTAAATAAACCTCCAGTAGAAGAGGATTTTGACAAATATGTATATCGTATGGAAGGAGGAAAATGCTACGAATTTAAAACGAATATTGTACAATGTCCTTCATCGGGGACTGTAGAAGCATTTACGCAGTGTCCACAAGCTAATAAACTTGGACGTTTCATGACGCGCAATAGTGTCATCAAACAATAAGATTAACAGATTAATAAAATCACAGAAAAGCGTATAGTTTTCACAAAGGTTTTCTGTGATTTTCAAAGAAAATGGCAACGGCTGGTACGCTTTTAAGTGATCTTGATAGTAAAGTTCCGGTATCAAATAATAAAGATGATGACCTTGTTAATAAGATTCTTGCAGATATGAACATTCCAATGTCCGGTGGAAACAAAATTATTCAATCACCTAATCCGAATAGCACATATCCAGTAGCAATGGATCCAGCTACCGCTACAGCGCATATGATTGGTAAAGACTATCCTACTGCTGCCGATTTTTCAAATGCAATGCACGCACCTAACTATGCAAATCACGCACCTAATTTTCCAAATGCAATGCACGCGCCCTATCAACAACAGTATGTCCAACCCACTGTTTTTGCAGATACAAAAGGCAATTATTATGCAGACATCATTTCACAACTGAAACAACCATTGCTAGTGGCACTTATTATTTTTCTGGTTAGTTTGCCTGCACTTAATATTCTTATTGGACACTATATTCCATCATTATTACGGCTGGGTGGTGATTTGACTACCACGGGTCTTGCGGTAAAATCACTTGTAGGTGGATTTCTATTTTGGTTTATTCAAAAAGTATTAGTTCCATTGATGGTATTATAAATTAATGTTTATAAATTAATGTTATTACAAATACTAAAGTTTCCATACAGATTATAGAGAATGAAGTTTAATGAAACAACTCATATAATTTCAATCGGTGTACTTGTACTTACCGTTATTTATACATTAGTATATTCTGGAATTAGTGGAGTACTTTTATGTGCAGCAGTAGGATTTATTGCAGGGGCATTTATTGAACAACTCGAATTGGTTGTAGCAGTTACAGTTTTATTCGTTTTATTGTATACAATTGTTTTAAAACGTTATATAAGAAGATTTGAGGGATTTGAGGACGCTAAAAAGGATTCAAAGGATGCAAAGGATGCAAAGGATGAAAAAGAAGTGAATGCTCAAGATATGCTTAATAATTTGATGAAAGGATTAGATAAAACGGTAATTAATAAAAATGAAAGCGTACCTGCACCAACTGTAAAAAAAGATCAAGTTGATACAAAACAAGTCGAAGAAGTGACTTCAGCTGTAAAAAAAGCAAATGAAGATTCCGCTCCTTTGAAAGATAAGGAATCATTTGAAAATAATATTGCTTCACAAGAATTTCAATCAGCTACAAATCAATTGTTCAAAATAGGCAAAATGCCTTCAGAGCACAAAGAAGGCCCCATGTTAGACGCGGGTGGCACGTTGATTAAAGCAATGAGTTCATTTGATCCTGAAACAACTGCCAAGATGACAGATGATACTAAGAAATTATTGGAAACACAGAAGAGCTTAATGGGTATGTTGACTCAAATGCGTCCGATTTTGGCAGATGGTAAAGAACTTCTTCAGACATTTTCTGGAATGTTTGGTGGACAGGGAGGCGCAAATTCTCAATTTAAATTACAATAAATTATGTATTGTATGATATATGAATAAAAAAATAATAAAATATATGTAGCAGACTACTTGTATTTTATTACAACTGTGTTATAGATGACTCGTTATTCCTATATGACATGCCCTCCTGGTGTACTTTGTATTTCTACAGGTGTCATATTATGTATTATTCTGTTTATGTGCATTGGAGCTGCTCTTATATATAAGTTTCAACCGACTATTATTATGCAGCCTGCAGCGCCTTCTACACAGCATATTGTAACAAATACTGCAGTACAAGACTCTCGCTTTTCTCAGGCTCCACAACCCTTACGAGATTGGATGGCTCCTCCCGAATTTCCTCCGCGTGGAGGACTTACATCTATGCCTATTAATATTCCTACACAAGGCTTACCTGAATCATTCCAATCCATTGGAATTATTAAAGCAGGTGAACAAATTTTACCACTGTACGGACGTAGAACAATAGGCTCAAACAACAGATGGAATTATTATACACGTACGGATACATTTAACCCAGTTCCAATTCCTCTACGTTATCAGCGACGAAACTGCATGGATGATATAGGCTGCCAAGAAATGATGTCAGGTGAAAATATTCATGTAGATGCATTAAATAAAGAGGGACAAGTAGAGATTTACAGATTTGACGGGCCTAAATATATTCCAGGACTTCTGTAATATATTATTATATTATTTAGTTTTATTTTATAGATGTCAGCTAATTCTATTAGTGAATCATATGGTATTATTAATCTAAATGGAACTATATCACAAATTAAATTAAATGAGATAACTATCAATGGGTATCATCCAATCAATACTGCATTTGGTGAGCTAAAAACAGTTCCAACTATTGTTGGAAATAAAATAAATGATCCATCATCCAATTCATGTACATATAATGGTAATACATATACATTAGTTGAAATACAAATTTGTAAACCATTGCACGATGGATATAAATTACCTAATATGAATGATACACCATCTGCAGAAATGGTTTTAACATTTTCTGGCAAAAGTGATTTTGCAGGTATTCTATTATGCTTCCCAATCTATAATACAGGTGTTTCTGACCACGATGCATATTTAAATCAGATTATAAATCATTCTGAATCCACAAAACTTGCAACATTAGCAAGTGTATTAGAAAAACAATCATCATTGGGATATAGTACACATTTTGAAACAGTTGAATCTAATAAAACAAATCTTAATAATCTATATATATTTGTATTCCCGAATGGAATTCATTTGAGTGATGTAAATTATCAAAAACTTATTAGTCAGACAGGTGCATTACAACTGTTTACTCTTCATCCGACTATACGAAATGGATTACCATCTGTTTCAAAATCTAAATTTGTGGATGAAGTTAGAAAACCTATACAAACATCTGATAAGGGACATATAGAATTAAAAAATATGGCTTCATGTAATACTGAATTTATAGACAAATTTGAATATCATCAAAAACCACCAAGCGCCGCCGTGTCTAGAACAGCTACACAACAACAATCACAAGACTATACATCATCACAATATAAATGTGTACCATTTAATAATTATACTATAGATCCAAATACTAAAATTGTAAGAGTAAAAACAAAGGCTGAAACTCTTGCTGAAAAAACAAAAAATAATCCATCATTAAATAAAGATGATGTAAAAATAGATACTGAAGGTATTATTGTAATAGCCGCATCATGTATTACGGTAGTAATCGCGGGAGGTTTATTATATTTAGCATATAAAAATATTGCTAATGATTAATATGCTAGAACTATACATACTCATTGTTTGCATTTTATTACTATTATTATTAGTATCCTATAAATCTACGGAGGCATTTTCTAATACAACACCTAAAAAAACAGATTACATCTTAACAGCATGTCCCGCTGGATATACTTCGTTCAATAATAAAGAGGGAGATACTATATGCTGTAATGGTGAAATTATAGCAGGGTCTTGTATTTCTGGAAAGCAGTGTGCATTGACTGCATCAAGTTCTATATCAAATTGTGTATCGATTGTATTAAAAGACTATGAACAAAAAGCATCTGAATTCTGTCCATCATCTATGCAGAATTATTATGAAAATCAAAAACAAACAGTGAAAGGATGTACTTCAGGTGATTTAAATGCAAATATGGATGGATTGGATAAACCATCTCAGCCCGCATGTAAAATATATAATACTTTAGATGCGAACTTACAGGCATTAGATAGTTGTTCTAATCATAAGGAAATGAATGCATTTCCATGCTTTGGAGAAAATTGTGTTAAAGCGTTGACACAGACTGTTGCAAAATCTCCTGTATTAATTACGGTTTCGTTTACAGATGGTTCTGGAATACAGCGAACAGGAAGTACGCGTGCATCTCTGAAGCGCTTTTTAGATGCTACTAAACCAAACTGGAAAGATGCGGGAATGGATCTTTCTAAAAATGTAGCGGTTGCAGAGGTTTTAAAAGCGGTTTATATTGATAAGACTATGTCGAAGGATGATGTGCAGAATTAATTGCTAAGCCTTTGGCTAAGCCTTTGGCTAATGCCTTTGGCTAATGCCTTTGGCTAATGCCTTTGTTAAAGTCCTTACATAATAGTCTCCACCATATCAACATGACCAAATCCCATCTTTTCATATAATTCATCGGTTCGTTCAGCCAACGGATAAATTGTACTTAATACTGCTTTCTGATTAATAGAAACATCAACTGGTTCAAATGAATCTAATACATGTGTATCATGAGGAAAAAATTCAGTTTCTTCAGGACTTGCAATATCAAATGCTGGAACGTCAACTGGTGCTGTTTTTTGATAGGCCTCTTCAACACTAGCATATTTAGGTACTTCCATTGCATCCAATTTCTTTAAGGCATTTGCCACTTTTCTACGATTTCTCTCTAAAAATAGAATTGCAATCATCATAAATACAATAATACCAGCCGTAGGTCCAACCTGTATTGCGTGTATCAATAGAGCAATAAATGCAATACGTACAATAATGTTATCAAGTAATAATAATAAAGTCGTTGGTAGAAAAGACGATAATATAATTATAATGGTACAAACTGCAAAATAGACTAGTTCGATTGGATACATTTCCTCTGTATATTAACGATAATATAGCAAATAATAAAATTGATATCATATTTAAGATTATATATCAGATATAACATAATGGCCGCTGCAGCAGAACTAAACCGTGTTCTAACTTCTAAGGGATATGCGATTACGAAGTCATCGCTCACTCCCAAACAAACTGCAAAGTTACGTAAAGATTTAACGATGAAACCAGTAGACAATTTCTTAAAAGCAGCAGAATCATTTCCAATTTATTATGAATCTAAATCACGTTTCTATGTACCACGTCAATGGGGATATACAAACTTCGGAGAACCGGAAGCAAAAATCATATCAGAAGGTCTACCATTTTCACCCAATATTCAATTTCGTAATAAGTTTCCACCTCATGCATTCCAAACAGAAATTATTGAAACATTCATTAGCAAAGGAGCAAATGGTTTAATTTGTGTTCCATGCGGTTATGGTAAAACATTTATGGCACTATTTATTGCTGTAAAGTTGGGAAAGAGATTCTTAATTGTTGTGGATAAAGAGTTCTTAATGAATCAATGGAAAGCAGAGATTGAGAACTTCATCGAAGGTGCTACTGTAGGAATTCTGCAGAGTGATATATGTCAAGTCGGTAGTGAAACAACAAGCAAAGAGTATTCATTAGATGAATTGAAACAAATGGCACGTGATGCCAAGTTAAAAGTAGGTGGTACAAAAGAAGTATTACAAGCACGTTTGATAGATGCAGGAATTTCAGTAGAACCCAAACGAACAACTGTCACATATGATATTACAATTTGCATGATTCAAACCATTTGTCGTCAAGAATATCCAGAAGGATTCTTTAGTGATTATGGATTTACTATATTTGATGAATGTCATCATTTGGGTGCATCATATTTCTGCAAAGCTCTAAGAGTTATTCAAACAAAAGCCATGCTGGGTCTATCTGCTACACCCGACCGCGATGATGGTATGTCGTGTATCTTTGAATATTTCTTAGGGACTGCTGTCTATAAAAATACACAACGTGCTCCTGATAAGGACGCTGTAGTAAAAGCAGTATGGTTTCACTCGGATGATCCAGCATATGCTGAAGTTCCTGTGAATTGGAAAGGTGAAACGGTAACAGCTACACTTTTAAATAATGTATCTGGCTTTGAACCACGTAATAAGAAAATCCTAGAAGTGATGGGCGAATATATTGCAGATTCACATCGTTTTATATTATTAATTAGCGATAGAATCTCTCAGCTAGAATGGTTTGAAAATGCAATTCGCGCACAATATCCAGATTATAAAGTGGGATATTATGTGGGTGGAATGAAACAGGCTATTTTAGATGAAAATGCAGAGCGATGTCAACTTCTACTTGCAACATATCAAATGGTTGCAGAGGGATTCTCTGTGAAGAAACTGAATACAATTATTCTTACTACTCCGCGAAAGAAAGTAGAGCAAGCATCAGGGCGTATCTTTCGCGAACGCATCGATGAACGAAAAGTAGCACCACATATTATTGATATTATTGATTCACATGATTGTCATACTCGTCGGTGGGCTGTACGACAGAAATTCTATAAAGAAAGTGAGTATACTATTCAACATATTGATAGACCGAAAAGAGAACGAGCAAGAAAGGAACTACCAGATGCTCCAATGTTTAAATTCTAACTATGATATAGAATGTCTAATCGCAATTTTGATTCAAGTGCAATTATTCAACGATTAAAAGATAAAAATACTGCACAAAGTATTTACAATGCAAACAAAGCAGGTCGACCGATTATTAATAATCCACAGAATTCTAATCCATCATCACAAGTTATTGTAGATCTTAAAGAAGGGTCAGGAACAACGTATACAAAGAATCTTGGTGGAGGATACACTGTAAATCAAGGTGGTACTTGCAATTAAGTTATACGGATTATATGAATTAATATAACTTAAAAACAACATAAGAAATATTACTATTTTTAATATAGTATCATAATAAATGGCGGCGTTATTTCAACCATCGCACGCCATAAATTTAATGTACAATGCATTTGTTTACAATAAACAAAAGGATAAAATTGATATGATTTTGGAACCTCTACAGTCAATGATTCAATTGGCGCTATTAAGTATCTGTCCAGTTGGAACTAAGTTACGCATTAAAGAGAATATTCTGTATTTACATACGCCAAATATTACACAACCATTTATTCGATGGTACAATGCAGATAAAAAAGATGATCTATATTTTTTATATGCAGTGATTAAACGATTTATTAAATGGTACAATCCTGCACTTAATAATAAAAGTATTATGAGTGAGGAATTGTACCAACTAATTATTACAATGAGTATTGAAGGACTCGGTAACTTATTTAAAACATATACTTCATCTGATTCAAATACAGTAATTCATGTGATTCAGATGTATAAGAATTTATTGGAATACAATAATGATAAAATTATGATTGAGGATTATATCGTGGATGGTGAGAAGAATAAGATTAACATCGATGAAGTGTTTGAGAAGATTATTGTTATTTATGAAAGAAATATTATGGAAGTAACTTATTATACATTGTTACAAGCAAAAGAAGAAACTGAATACAATTATAAAACAAACATTATTGATGGATTGAATCTGATTCTTAATAAGTATAATACTATAATTAAGGAATGGATTCAATTGAATCTTATTTTATAAGATTTAGAATCCCCAGAAACTCTTTCGAGCTTTTCTAGACTTTTGTTTTTTACTGTTCTTACTGCGCTTACTGCGCTTACTGCGCTTATGGCTGCCACCATACTTTACAGGAAGCCCCTTATTAGAGCCATCAAATGCTTGACGATTCATAACTTGTTCCATTTGCATTTGGCTATAAGGTGCAGCTCTATCCGCTAAATTGTGAGAACCTCCAAACCGAACACGTCTACTACGTTTCCCACCAGTTGTTGCACATGCCATATTACCACTTCGTGCATCATATGGAGTCTGAAGCATTAATCCAGGAACAGCGCCTCCAGCTGGAAGAGGTTCAAAATCATTACGATATCCAGCGGTAGGAGCATTATATCGCATAGAATCGGCAGCTCCAACATTTACTACAGGAAATGCACCACCTCTTATAGCAGTGGTGGCCATTTGAAGTTCCATATTAGGGTTTAATTTATTGGTTGTACCTGCTTCACACGGGATACGTGCAAAAGGTGCAAGACCAGATGCACCAACTGCGTTAACAGGATTTAGTGGTCCCATTTCAGGAAAGATTCCATAGCGTCCACCTTTTTGTGCAGGTTGTTGCGCGGGTTGTTGCATGGGTTGTTGCATAGGTTGTTGCGCGGGTTGCTGGATAGCTTGAGGAGGTACACCAGGTACACTAGTTTGAGGAACAGGTACATCTTCAAAAGGTGCAGGCTGTAACATAGTACCTCCACGATATTTCATACTGCGTTTATTACTGCGTTTATTACTTCGTTTATCACTTCGTTTATCACTTCGTTTATTACTGCGTTTCATACTTCGTTTATTACCACGTTTACCTCCACTAAGACCGGGTAGACCATACTGTGAATACATATCCATAAATCCTGAACGCACAGGTGCACTGCTACAATCTTTACCAGGTCCGCTATATTGATGATTTACCAGATTACCAGGAGAAATCATTTCAGGTCCTGTAGACCATCCACCTCCATTTGATTTACGATTTTTAGGCATTCTATTATATGAAGAGTTATTATTTATACTATTTGTTTTTTAGTGTACTTGTAAGACAAGTGCTAAAATATGATTTTAGTATATTATTAATGATATGTAAATTATCATTAAATATTTCTTCCTGTAGTTTTAGTTCATTGTATAATATTCTAATATACTTATATTTTTCATCTGTTTTTCCAGTTAATCTGCCCTGATTATTTGATACTAATTTATTTATTTGATATAGATGGGTATATTGTGTAATAAGCAGAGTATGTATTTCCTTAAATGATGTACACGCTATTTTAAGATTAGATTGATCTATATTATCTAAATTTAAGATATCATTTATTGTTCTAATTTTTTTATAATACATTTTGTCTAAATCAGCTGTTGTAGAGCTTAATTTTTGATTTATTGATGTAATATATTTCATTGTTTTTTCTCCATATGGCTGTGTTCGACTATTTAGTCCCTGTTTATTTGCTTCAACATTTAAAAAATCATTTAGATATTTTACAATTGCATAATTATATTGAACTTTATTAACAGTTTGTGCTTGTTCTATATATGGTTTTACACCTGTAAATCCTTGTGCCTGTAAATCACGTATAGATTTATCACTCATCATTAATATTGGTTTTAGTTTTAAAATTTCATCTTTAATTTTATATATATCTGTTATCTTCAAGCTGTAATAAACATTGACTGTAATAATAGTCATATCATCACTTATTTTAGCAGTATATGTACGTTTGTATAAAATGTTTATAGGAGCAGCAGGAGCAACAGACGCAGAAGCAGCAGAAGCAGAAGCAGCAGAAGCAGCAGAAGCAGAAGCAGCTTCAATTTTAGCTACTTGATTAATAGCATGTTGAGCTAATGCAGCATCCTTTTCTTCTTGAGTATGATTTTGTAATTTACTTTTAATATTCTGTTCAATTTTATCCTTTATAAGATCATATTTGAATATGTATTCATTATTAGAACTACGTACTGTTTCATAATGATATGCTCCAGGATTAATAATCATAATAAAAGGTGTATCAATTGGTGGGTTTGATAGCATCCAGATAAATATTCCATCACGTCTAAAACCATAATATATATTAATTTTAAATTTTTCAGCAAGATAATCAATAACATCATCTTGAAGTGCAACACTCTCCCTTAATTCAGTTTTCATTTTTTTTATTGTGGGTGTTTCGTTTGGTTCATGTAATACTAGCCATAATAAAATAATTCTTCTAAAATATGATGCAACTATATCTTTATCTTTCTGTTGCAATCTTCTAAATTCAGAACTAACTCCTGTTAAAAACGCATGAATTAAACAATCATTTCTATTTGCACTTGTTATAACTTTTTCATAATCCTTAAAATTATCTGTATTTTTTAATGGTGTTTCATCTTGTGATAAAGATTCTTTTTTTTTCGTTATGTCATTTTCATTTTTTAGTATTCCTCCTTCGTCTGTTCTTTTTAAAACCCATTTATCAATCTCTGTATAAGTAATATTGTCTTTAAATACAGAATCTATTGTGTCAAGTGTATATTTGGTATCTATAGATTGCGACTGTGTATTTATATTATCTTCTGTAGTTGAACTATTTATCAAAAACCCACCCTTCCATTTTCTAGTTTTTATATAATTCTGTAATCTATTACTACTCATCTACTTATTACAAAAGAAAGAAGATGTAGTGATAGGTGTATCCGCGGGTAAAATTCGTATCACTTGATATTTACTAAATCGTTCATTCCATTGGACTTCTACAGGCAGACTTGTACCATTTACTGCGTTTAAACATTTCTCACGAAGCATCATAGATAATGCCAATGTAGGAATTGCTGCAACGCCAATTAGTTTATCCTCCAAAGAATACAATGAATAATTATCAGGCAGAACACTATTTGAAGCCGTGCATCGTGCTGTTAATACTTGTACAATAGTAGGGCTACGTTTCATTGTCGGTGGAATAAATTCAACTTTATGATGAACAGTGACCGTATCTTTCCAATACCATCTAGGGTGACGAAAATGATCAGGCTGAATAATCCAATAAATATGAGCATTATAATGATGCGGCCAGTCTTCTAATGAAATCGGTTCTACAATTTGTACTTTACATTCCATTAATGGCTGTTTAGGTGGAAGAGATTGCCAGAATTGCTGTAGACTCTCCCACCGTTTAGAATAAGCCTGAGTAGACCATAAATCTTTACCTCTATAAATTAAAATATCTTCAACCTGAACAAGAGATTCGCCTGCAAGTAAATTGGCGAGACAGATCGTTGGACCTTCATCATGAAAGCCAGGAGGCAAAATCCAGCGAAATGTCATACCTTCTTGGCGTTCAGGCCACCAAATACACGGAGGAAATCCATCCAAAAAAATGAGATATCCCGCAGGACGTTTATCAAACTTCGGCCATACCCACAAACGTTCCTTGGAGAAAGTAGGTTTTGCACGAGAATATGGCATATGAATTTCCATACGGTCTTTCAAAAAAGCAAACCCCCTATAAAGGGATTCAATCGCAGAGATATGTTGACTATCCAGGCGATGGAATCTGGCCACCTTTTTCTTCTCAAAATGCTGTTCTGAACTACGAATACTCATCTTCTATTGTATATTATCTATAATTCTTTAGGTTTTTATATATTATACAGATAAATGCAATGATTTTTTGTATTTATGAATTACAAAGATAATATCATCATATCGTCCATTGACAGAGCGCCGATCATAGACTTCAATAAATGGTTTTAATTCATCTGGAGTTATAGCACGTAATTCATCAATCCATGCAATATCTTGAACATCTTCAATTGCAAGAATTCCATCATCTTTTAATAACGGTAAGTACAAATTAATAAATGATAACATGGATGGCAATGTATGTGGCCCATCATCAAGTAGGATATCAAATTTAATATTTTTCATTAAAAAATTATTTACAATAAATGAATGCTTATATGCATCAGTTGATGTATACAAATGAATACGTGGAACATCTACAATACAGCGATGTACATCATTTACATGAATAATATCACATGCGTGTATAGTTGCATTTGCAAAATATAAATGCCACATCCGAATACTTCCACCATTTTCATGAGGCGTAGGGCCAATTCCAATTTCTAGAACATCTGTTGCAGTTAAACGTTTTGGTGCAAATAGCATTTCATAAACAGGCAGATATGAATGTACAGTATTTTTATCAGTTAAGCCATTATCACAGAAATCAGTTAACATCTGTGATAATGGTATTATTTTTGCTTTATATTCAAATTAGTCTAGATGAGTATAATAATCAGACAGACGTTCTAATACTTTCTGTCCATCTTTATCAACCACGGTATATAATACCCAGCCTTCTTGGTTATTAGGACAATATTCAATTAGATCACCAATGATAACAGATGATTCTTGGAGCTTCTCCTGAATATCTGAAAATTCAAATACGATATGACGTGGCATTTTTGTATATATGTATGATATTATTGCATTTCAATTTTTTATAATGTTAGTCTTCTATGTTTTCTTGTTTGTTTTTGTTTATAGTTCGGATAGCGATTATATTTCATAGATCCTTTTACTTGTTTAGTTGATTTTTGTTTTTGCATTCTACGTTTATTAATATGTTTTGGTATAATGGATAACATACCAAGTGATTGCATTGCATTTATTGTATTTCTTTTAGATTTATGTGATAGACGTAAATTAGCTAATGATTCCTTAATATGCGGTTTAGAATGTTTTCTTGTATTTTGAGCCCTATGAGAATATGATGTATGTGATTGAGGCCTATGTATTTCTATAGTTCCATCATGTTTTAATATATATTCGGTACCATTTGTAATTCGAAATATATTACCTGCACGTAATGTATTATTGGTTTCTATACGATCTTCTATTTCTTTTTTGGTTATCACATTATATACCGTCATTATCTATTAAAAAGCAGAAAAAGTAGTATCATTAAAGCTATCATTTGCAAAAATACCAGGCATAAATTCACCACCACCTTGAATGAATTCTTGGCTGAATTGCTGTGAATTATCGGATGAAGTCTGAACACAATTTGCTGCAACTCCACTTTGAACTGCTACTTGATGTTGGTCTTGTGGAGGGGCGGGACGAAATGAGTTCTCAGGATTACGCAACCGTTCAGGAATATTAGAATTTTCCTGCATTTCATTGTAAGGATCCGTTGCTTGAGGTTCACCAAATACAACTACATCATTGTCACTTTGACTAGGAGGATTTGGACCGGAAGGAACTGCTACTCGTGAAGGATATAGAGGTGCTTGACGAATTTCAATGGGGCCTGGTGCAGGTAATTGAAACTTCTCAGGTACATCACTAGGAACTTCAAAAAACTTATCACGTACTAAAAAATAAACTACAAATCCTGCTAAGAGTATCCCAAACAGCACAAGTGCATTCATGTCTTCTTTTTTGTTGCATGAAAATCCAACCATATATTTTGCACGTATTAATGAAGATTAATCATGAAAATAAATTTAACAAAAAATTGATTCCTCCGGATCACATTAACTAATTAGTTACATTCTGTTAATTATTTTCTAGACGTACAGAAATGGTTAAATATATCTGCGAGATTTGCTCCAAGCTTTTCATGCAAAAAGGGCATTATGAATCTCATAAAGCACGCAATCGCCCTTGCAAGAAAGATAATACTATTGAAATGATTGTTGAGCAGAAAGTGCAGGAAGCACTAGCAGGGCAGAAAGTGCAGGAAGCACTAGCCGCACATCAAGTACTTGCAAATATTATCATTCAACCTGAAGAAAAGAAAGAAGAGCCAGTTATGATTACAAGTCCTTTTATGAAATGGGTTGGTGGAAAAACGCAAATATTGGATAGTGTATTGAAATTATTTCCCAAGAAAATCAAAAACTATTATGAGCCATTCCTTGGTGGTGGTAGTGTTCTCTTAGGACTCTTATCTCATATACAGCACGGTAACATAGAGATTTCAGGTAAAATTTATGCATCTGATTTGAACTCAAATTTAATTGGATTATATAAAAATATTCAACAGTATCCTGACCTTATTATTACTGAAATTAAAAAACTCATAGATGAATTTAAAAGTATCAATGGTACATCTGTAAATCGCAAAGCATCTACCTTAGAAGAAGCTCAGACATCTCCAGAGTCATATTATTACTGGATTCGTTCAAGATTTAATGCATTTACAAAAGATGAAAGACAACAACCAAATGCATCTGCCATGTTGCTATTTATGAATAAAACGTGTTTTCGTGGAGTATATCGTGAAGGTCCAAATGGTTTCAATGTTCCGTTTGGAAACTATAAAAATCCTGGCATTTTAGATGAAGCGCATATTCGCCATGTTTCAGAACTAATTAAAGATGTTGTATTTACTCATTGTTCATTTACAGATGCCTTAAATGGGGTAGAAGAAGGTGACTTTGTCTACATGGATCCTCCATATGCACCTGAAACTGAGAAATCATTTGTCTCATATACATCAAACGGGTTTAATTTAGAATGCCATAATACATTATTTAAGATATGTGAAAAAATGAATGCGGAAAAAATAAAGATAGTAATGAGCAACGCGGAAGTTAAACTTGTAAGAGATGCATTTCCATCACCTGTATATTCTACAAAAATAATATCATGTAGAAGGGCTATTAATTCTAAGAATCCAGAATCTAAAACAAATGAAGTGTTAATTACAAACTAAGTGGGATGTAATGTTTCATAAAATCAGGGCGCATATAAAATGCTCTTGATACAGAGCCATGCCCTGAACCTTTTGTTCTGTTTTGAAGTAATTGGCCATTACTAGAACTAAATTTTCCATTTTCAATAAAGTTAGTTCTAATCAATTCATAATCTGATTTTATAATCGTAAAGATTTCCTTACAATCTTCGTTATCTTTATCAAGAATTTTAGGAGTCATAAATTGAATATTATTTCCATCACGAAGATAAGGAACAATTAACATTCTACTCATTTTTTTATAGCATTTGGATGCTTCAAACTCATTTGTTTTAAGTTCATCCCTAGAAAGCATAGTTATAGCCATAGATTCCTTTGGAACAAGTATTTCTTTTTTTGTTTTTTTATCTTTTCCTTTCTTAACAGGAAATAATTTAAGTTCTCCATCAAGGCAGTCAAGACAATTTGATGTATGAGGAATACCCAATATCTCTTCTAAGAAGAGTCCAGGGCGTCCCTTATTCGCAGTAATAGGGCATTTATATTGTTGTCCAACAATAGGTAGAATCTTTGCATAAATCTCGGCAATGGTCTGAGACATTCTTAGTTTTGTTGTTTGATTATTTTTTAGCAGTTTATTAATTTCAATTTTTATCAATATCAATAAAAATTGATATATTGTCTAATATAGTATTTAAGTATCCGTGCATATAATATATAAATGCCAACTTTATCCACAGTTGTTCTTAAAACAAAAGGTGATGTTGCAAAAGCTAATCTTCAGCTAAGCGCGGAAGGTAATCTTACAATGGAAGCTATTCAAAAGTTCTTTAAAAAGAAAGAGCAGCCTGAAATTATCTGCACATATGAATATGATAATCGATTTATCTATATTTTCGGATATAAGAAGGGTAAAAAAGGAACTGAAAATAAACTAGAATTGCCAGAACCATATACAGAATCTGTTATGTTTGGAGATGGTCTTGTTATAACAGCACACACTCGTAATTGGGAACATCCCCTTCCATTTACTACAGACCATTGGAATTTGTTCTATACAGAAGGGGCAATGGAAGAAGAGGAAGATGATGTTCTATCTGAAAATGAAGATGAAAAAGCTCTAGCGGAATTATTTGATGATGAAGAAGAACCTGAAGATGTTGATGTTGATGTTGATTTGGATGAAGAAGAAGTACCTGTTCATAAAAAGAAAATGGACTATCCGAAATTAGAAAAAGATATTATCTTAGTAAAAGATGAAATCTCTATTCATTCAGAACCATCTTCGCATCCGCTTCGTATGAAATGTTTGGAAAATCTGAAATTCTTAGAAGAGAATTTTACTAAAGATGATATTCTATCTTTAGAAAAAAGCATATTTGAATCATCTTTAGAACGAGCTAAGAAATATTATATTGCGTGTAATTGGAAATTGGTACCATATCGTGAAGTGTATCAACAAATTATGCGGTTTATTATCTCTAATTTGCATCCACAATCACCTGTTAATAATACACGCCTTATGGTGCGTATTTTAGAATCTGAATTAAAACTTACTGATATTCCATTTATGTCTAGTTATGATGTCTTTCCTGAGAAATGGTTTGCATTGAAAGATAAATTAATTCAACGTGAGCAGAAGATTCTGGAAGGAAATAAGAGTCGTGCTACTGATCAATTTAAATGCCGTCGATGCAATAAACGCGAATGTACATATTATGAACTTCAGACACGTTCTTCTGATGAACCGATGACGATCTTTATTACTTGCTTGAATTGTGGCAAGGAATGGCGTCAGGGTGGTTAAGATTCTTAATTATAAACTGCTATTGCTTAAAATTCTTAATTTTAAGCTGTACCATCCCTGAATGGGGCGCTATTGCTTAAAATTCTTAATTTTAAGCTGTACCATCCCTGAATGGGGCGCTATTGCTTAAAATTAAGAATTTTAAGCTGTACCATCCCTGAATGGGGCGCTATTGCTTAAAATTCTTAATTTTAAGCTGTACACCCATCACTCTCTGTATCACATTCTGTTGCTTCTCAGTTGGAACTGATGTTTTATTTTCAATATCACGAAAAGTATTTACAGGAAATGCACATTTTGTATCTGCATCCTTCTGTGTAAGTTTGAGCTCTGAACGCCGTTTACATAACGCTTGAAGAGATTCTACCTCAACTTGTTTTTTTACTACATGAAAATCTCCATCTACATTTTTTGATTCTCCACGTCGTTGTAATGGTTTAGTAATGGAACTTTTAGTAAGAACAACTGGTTCCCACTGTTGGAAATCCATTTAAGTGATAAAGGATATAAAACTTTAGATTATATTAGATTGCGGCGGATATGTATACAGTAAAAAATAAGGAGTATAAAAATATACCTATTTCGGTATCACTGTTACATGTTAAAAATTATATGAATCTAATAAAAACAAATTCAAAACGTCGTTCAACGAGTGATCAAGTCAGTGAAAAAAATAAGATAAATAATAAATTTCTTGCAGAATATGCAACTCTTGATAAATAATTATAGAATAACTAAATCAACTAATCGCCAATATTCAAATGTTCCATTGGGAAGAGGACGTTTAATAATATAAGGTAAACGTTTCTGTTCTAATTCCAACCGCGCAATATCTCTAACATCGCTGATATGTTTAGGTACTACAACAAATGGAGCAGCTCCGCGACTAATTTGATTTGCACGCAATCCAATAATCTTCGTTCTCTCGAAATTTGTTAAGAAAGGGTATGTCCGGTGATTCGCGTCAAGATTATCACCGCCTGGTACTGCAAATTTTTGTTCTAATTTAGGAATAACTGCTTCAACATAATCCAGTACACACTCAGGATGTTGTTCGTATAATTTTCTTAATTCTGGTTTCATATCGGATGATTCATCATCTAATACATTATATAATTCATTGGTATCTTCGGCGTCTCCATCATATTCAGGTACATCTTCATCGGCCATATCTAAATCTAATATATATAATGTATATTTAAATTATCAATTTTTATTTAACCCATTTGATTTTTTGTGCATGATGCACTAAGAATCAAATCGCACAAAAGTGTAATATAAAGATATTTCTTTAACATCTAGTTATGATGGATCAGTCTGATCTATCCGATATGCTTCCAACTCCAGCTTCAGCTCCAGCTCCTACATTATATGAGTCATTTGATTCTATGAATTTACATCAAGAATTGATTCGTGGTGTATACAGCTATGGTTTTGAATCACCATCTCGTATCCAACAACTTGCAATTGTCCCTATGAAAGAACATAATGATATAATCGCGCAAGCACAATCAGGTACTGGTAAAACAGGTGCATTTACAATCGGTTCATTATCAGTTGTAGATGTATCTATCAGAGCCCCTCAAGTATTAGTCATATGTCCTACACGTGAATTAGCTCAACAAATTGAGAAAGTTGCATCTTCTATCGGATATTATATGAATTTGCGTGTTTTATCTGCAACAGGTGGTAATCAATTGCGCAATGATATCCAACTATTAAAAAACGGTGCGCAGTTTATTGTAGGAACCCCTGGACGAATTTTTGATTTGATACGTCGCAAAGAGCTTAAATTAGAACACATTAAATATTTAATTTTAGATGAAGCCGACCAAATGTTAGAAGATTTATTTTTAGAACAAATTAAGGCCATTTTAAACAGTCAATTTCCTGAAACTACCAAACTTGCACTATTTAGTGCTACTATGCCCGAACATATGCTTGAAATTGCAGAGCGATATTTACAGAATCCTGTACGAATTCGTATTGCAAATGATGATGTTACTTTAGATGGTATTAAACAATATTACGTTATGATTGACCATGAAGAATGGAAATTACCTACTCTTCTAGATATTTATCAACATATTACAGTAAATCAGGCAATTATTTATGTGAATAAACGCCAGAAAGCAGAATGGCTAGTAAAACAATTAGCGATTAGTGGATTTACAATTGAATATATTCATGGTGAAATGGAAGTAGCAGAACGAAAAAAACATATGGATAACTTTCGTTCTGGCTCTACACGTATTCTTATCAGTACTGATTTATTAGCACGTGGTATTGATGTTCAACAAGTATCACTTATTATTAATTATGATATGCCTATTCAACATGAAAATTACATTCATAGAATTGGACGATCTGGTCGTTATGGACGAAAAGGTCTAGCAATTAATTTAATCTGTACAAATGAATTGGATACAATTGCAAAGATTGAAGAATATTATAGTACAAAGATTAACGAACTTCCTGGCGATTTGGATTTATAATCCTCGAATATCATATCTACAACATGGACAATGAACATTCGTTTCAAACCATCTATCAATGCATTCGCGATGAAACATATGACTACAATGATTAATTGTACGTGTTTCTTGTTCTTTTTTCAATTGATCTTGGCAAACTGCACAATTATCTGAAATATCTGCATCTAATGCTTTTAGTGTAGTACTAACACTAATTTGTTCTTCACTAGGAATAACTGGAACATCTTCTAGAAAATCATTAAGTTGTTGCGAAACTTGTTCACCAAATAGACTTGAAATTACATTTTCAATATTAAATTCATCACCTACTGAAATATAACGTAATGAAATATCAGGTCCTCTTTCATTCATATGGGCGCGACGACGTTGAATACGTTGAACAGGTCTACTAATAGGATTATATCGATGATTATCTAATTGTTGTCGCAATGGTGCAATCCTATCATATTGAGGCTGATGTTCTAAACTGGATTGAAATTGTTCCTGATAGTATGGATATGGATTTACGTGATTTGAAGTATCCCGTGCAATATTTATAACATATTGTAATACATCTGATGTTGTTTGAAATTGTTGATGATTATAGAGTAAATCTGGAAAGTGATTGTGCAAATCATTTAATAGTTGAATACGATATGGATTTGACATGATATATAATATATATAATATATTATAATAGGAACTTAAGTCCTAATTACTCTCAAACTCATAATGAATCCTCTACCGCCTTTAGATGTAAAACCTTTAGCTTTACCACCGTTGGCTTTAAAAGGCATTGTTGGTATTGAAAATATGGGAAATATGTGTTATGTGAATGCAATTATTCAATTATTACGCACATGTCAAGACTGGAATATATTTTGTTTAACAAATTCTGTTGAAAGTTTTAATAATAAAAAATCGGTATTGGCATATAAAGATATAATTGCAACAATTTGGTCAGCATATCGTCCAGCATATGTTCGACCACTTGCATTTATTTCGGAAATTAGAAATGTAGTTCAAAATACTCCATATGCAATGTTTGGAACTCATATGCAACAAGATGCACATGAGTATTTATCTTTTCTTTTAGATCGATTTCATGAAGAACTAAAAGTTCATGAAGAACTTCCACATGAAGAACTAAAAGTTCCTAAAGAAGAACCTAATCATGATAAAATGATGATTTTAGCAGAAAAAGCCTGGAACCATTTCTTATTAAAACATACAAGTGTTGTAGTCGATACATTTTTTGGCATGTTACGAAAAACAGTGATATGTTCCAATTGTAATAATAGAACATATCAATGGGAACTTTTTAATTCTCTTAAGATTCCATGCGAAGGTGAAACATTATATGAATGGATTCGTAAAGAAGTGAATGAAGTAACAGATATCGATGCATATAAATGTGATTCATGTAATGGAAGACATCCTGCAAAAAAATATTCACATATCTGGAAAATGCCAAAACATCTATTTATTTTAATCGATCGTTTTCAAAACAATAATATGAAAAATATGACAACATGTAATTTAGTAGATACTTTATCATTTAAACAGTTTTATGCAGAAGAAGTTCAAACAGATAATATATATGAATTATGTGGTATTGTAGATCACCATGGCCCGCATATTCACAGTGGACATTATACAGCACAATATAAACATCCAATTTCAAAAGAATGGTGGCTTTTTGACGATAATGTAGCACATGAAATCAGTCATGCACATTTTAACGCAGCTAATTATATTTTGTCATATCACATGCTATAATTTATCCAAATACAATTATCCCTCGTGGAAGCTGAATACATCCAGTTAACCATCCAAAACGATCTTGTTCACCTGGAAATATATGAAATCCTTTTTCTTTAATAACACGCATATGCGTATGACGTTCATCTGATGTCAAATATTCATTTGCCAGATAAATAACGGCATTAACAAGTGGATGGACGGAATCATAGTTCTCTCCATATATCTTAATATCATCATCTGCAACAATGGCCTCAAGAAGTGCAATAATAAGTTCTGCCATTCTTGTCTTTTAAATATACTAATTATTTCATTTCAATTTTATATTTAGTATACACTCTCTGCAAAATCTGCTTTATTTTTACTCTTTAAATCAGCAAATCCTTCAGGTACATTCTTATCTAAATAAGTTGTGTATACGTGGCTCATCCAACCATCTTCATCACAAATTCTGTAATGAACATGATTTTCAATCTTACCACGCATAGGTACATTATAACTCTGAGGAGGGCGAACTTTCAAGAGTGCAACTCCATCTTGATTGGCAGTTACAACTCCAGCATTCTCAAAATGTTGATAAGCATCCTTCCATGACTGCACGTCCTTTAATTTATCATTTGCAGGTTCAGATGCCCAATAGATAATTTTTGCATTAGGTTTAACTACAATCTTAACCTCTTTTGTAGCTCCGGGAGGAGAACGATCCTGTAGTACAGAACAAGGTGCGACCATTGGTCCTAAGAATGGCAAATATGTATCACGATCAAACATAATTGCAACTGCGGCTAACCCAACAAGAATAAAGATAGAATCACTGATTACTCCTTTGCCAAATAGAGCGCGTACAATATCTAAATCAAATGCTCCAACACATAACCAGTTTAATCCTCCAACAACAAGAAGAACCATTGCAACCTTGAAAAGAATTTTCTTAACATACATGGGAGTCCAACCGTCTTTTTCTTGAAACATATCTATTTTATATATAGAATAGATATGGCTGCATTAGCAAATTCACCAATTGATATATCTGAAAAACGTATATATACATGTCCTGAAAAAATGGGGAAAAAAGGTACTAAATTAAAAAAACAAGACTACAGTGATTGTGAAGAATCATTTGCAGATGCATTTGGATTTAAAATTATTGAAACGGCAGACGATGGAAATTGTTTTTTTGATAGTTTATCAAAATATGGAAAAAAAATGAAGTTTGAACCATTAAATAAACATATGCAAACTTTACGTGAAGAAACAGTTGATTATTTACATACTGTTCCTGAATTATCAATTGTATATACAGAAGATGATATTGAAGAATTAAGAAGATCCCGTGTATATGCATGCGATGCAGGTGATTTACCCCCTCAATTTGCAAATCGTGCATTTGGAATGAATTTACATATTTATACTTTCAATCATGATGAAGATTTAAATATCAATTATATTACATTAGTAAAAAATAGAGGAACAATATATAAAGATGTTACTGTTCATGTTTTACATATAGGTAATCATTTTAAATTATTATTAACAGAAAATGAAGCTGCAACTGAATTTCTTATAGACGACGCAGCATTGGCAGAGAGAGTTCACGCAAATGAAAAAGCAAATCGTAATCGTTCAAAAGCATTGGCAAAACAACAAGAAAATGCAAACCGAAGAACAAAAAAACAGAATAAAAATGAAATGAATTCATTGGAAAAAGCATTAAAGAATATTAAACTCGCAGAAAATGCGGCAAAAGCAAATGCGGCAAAAGCAAATGCTGAAAGAAAAACTCGTAAAAACGCAAATAGAGCAAACTCAAGATCTCGTTCGAGATCTCAATCAAGAAATGACAAATATAGTACTTATATTATATTGAACAGTATGGATGATTCTGAAATTCAATCTGATAGAAAAATATATACTGCTGATTATCTAAAACAACTAATTTCATATATGGTAGAAAAACTTAAAAAATATAATATAGATGAACATAAATTTAGTCTGAAAGGTAAATCAAAAGGTGATTTAATTAATATGTACAGAGATTTAAGACAGTTATATCTTGTATTTCATGGACAGTAATTACAGGGGACTACAAATACATCCCAAACGGTGGTGGATTATTTGCCTCCTTTCTCTTAATAAATAGCCGCACATGTTCTTCTTGTACGTCAAATGGAAGCGAAAAGTTCTTAATGTGATATGGCAATCCAGGAGAATTATATAGTCGCAACATATTAATCTTCTGTGTAATTTGTTCAATACTTCTCTTTAGTTCACGAACACCTTTCTCTTCACTTGCATAATTTTGAATGACATTTGTTAAAATCTCTTTCGAAATATTAACTTTATCCACCAAATTTACTTCATTCAGTGCGATAGGTAATAAATAATTCTCTGCAATAGTTGTTTTCTGTTGCAGATCATACCCCTTCAAATCAATTACAATCATACGATCTAATAAGACGCGGTCAATCTTACTAATATCATTTGCACTAAATACAAACATAACTTTACTGAGATCAATTGGAACACCCGCTAAATATTTATCTTCAAAGTCGGAATTTTGAACAGGGTCCGTTAAATGAATGAGTAGATTCATTATTTCTTCTCCTTTGGCAGTTTGTGAGATTTTATCAAGCTCATCAAACATGAGAATGGTACTCATTGATTTCGATGCAATGATAGAGTTGACGATTTTACCACAATGAGAAGATTCATAAACAAGTTGATGACCTGTATAAGTAGTTGCATCTGAATCTCCACTTAAAGAGATGAATTGAAATGGCCATCCAAGTGCTTTTGCAATCCCATTTTTAATGATGGTAGTTTTACCAATACCAGGAGGACCAATGAGAAGTAATGATATACCACAACTTGCTGGGTTTGCAATTTTAGTTGCAATAAACTGAAGAATCTGTAATTTGGATTCTTGCTGACCGAATACTGCATCATCCATACATTTTAAAGCAGATTCCATAAAAGCCCCACATTTTTCAGGACCATCTTCTAAAGATACAGGAATATTTTTATAGGTACCAAATGGGATACTGACAACTTTATCTAACCATGCACGCAATTTGTAATATTCATTTGTACTTGGATCCATTATTTGAAGATTTTTGTATTTAGATAGAATAGTTGCTTGAATTTCAGGTTGAATTTTAAGCGTTAGGATTTTTAGCATAAGATTTACACTGCTACTGTTAATGACAGGACGATTCTCCAATGCAGTAATAAGTTCATTTTGTTTTTCTTCTGTTAATAGTTTAAATTCAGTGATACTCGTATCAATTGTATTTTCCTCACCCTGTTCTGTAATAAGTTTATAAAACTGATTTACAATTTCAGGTTCTTCTTCCATTTTGTATTTCTTTGGAATCATTTTATTCTGATTAAAACCTTCTGTCAAGAAGTAGAGTAATTTCTTTTCGTCTTCATCTTCTTCTTCCTCTTCATATTCCTCCTCTTCTTCCTCCTCTTCTTCCTCTTCTTCCTCTTCTTCTTCCTCTTCTTCCTCTTCTTCTTCTTCTTCCTCTTCTTCCTCTTCTTCCTCTTCTTCTTCCTCTTCTTCTTCCTCTTCTTCTTCCTCTTCTTCCTCTTCTTCCTCTTCTTCCTCTTCTTCCTCTTCTTCCTCCTCTTCCATATAATCAGATTCAGAATCACTTGAAATTGATTCGTATTTTCGCTTGCAAGGAGTAATATTGCGTGGTTTGGCATTTAATAGTTTATTAATCTTACGATTGCAGTTTTTAGCTGCCTTGCGTACTGGAGTTGAGCGAGTAATTTTAGAATCCATTCCAGGTTCAGCCATTTAATATTACTAAATAATAAAAAATATAATCAATTTTTATTATTTATTTTTTAGATCGTAGAGATTTAGATAGAGCAGTATCTAGTCTTACTGGCATTTTTTTAATAAATTTTCTAGTTTTACATACAATTGCCTTAAGTTTATTGACAATTCGTTTACAACTGCATTTTATTATCTTAATCGTTTTACGCATTCTATATACGTATAAGGATTTATATTAGAATTTGAGAATTGCTTTTACTGACGTTATAACCGAAGGTTAGAAATTCTCAAAATTTGAGAATTGCTTCACCGAAGGCTAGCGATTCTCAAAATTTGAGAATTGCTTCATAAATGTCTAGAAATGTAAATCGTGATTTATTACTAAGACCTACTCCACCCTCAGTTCGCATAGACAATGGATGGATTCGTGCATTTGTTTCATTTTTCAAAAGCATACGCATATTTTTAACTTGCTGATATTCAGACGTAGAGATTGCTTTAACAATTTTCATCAAACAATCCGCAAACTCTTCAATTAATTTAATAGAATCCTTATTTGTCATTTCAGTTTCAACTTGCCCAATGATTTTATAAATAATCTTCATAAAGATCTCCGTATTCATTACATTATTCTTAATAAGTTCTGCTAAGAATTGTGAATAACCACGACGATATTTCTTTTCAATATTACGCTGACACAATTCATCATAATCTTCAGATTGATTGTCAGTTACAGAATCAAATATTTGAAGATATTGTGTATATAGATTTTCCATTTCCGATAACAGAATCGGATATGCAATACTCAATTCACTAATAAGTTTAGCGTATAAAGGGCAAAAGATCTCTTCACTCGCGGCCTTCTCAAATACAAGTTTCATAAAACATTTAATCATATCTGTCTGTCCTCCATCAATAATATGAGTGATAAACTCTTTGATTTCATTGTAATTTGATAAACTAAACTTATTAAGCTTTCCTCGCAGAATCGTATTTAGAATAGTATCGTCAATATCAACAGATGTTTTTTTAAACTTACTGACATATTTATGAGGAGCAATATCATCAGATTTAAACACTTTTTTATGCGAAGATTGTCCACTAAATGCATTTTGATTATGTTCTGTCTTGGGTTTCGAATTGCGCCATTCCATCGGTTTAGTTTGCACATTGCCGCCACTTTTTTCAATAGATTTCTTTACTATTTCAATAGATTTAGCAATTGCTCCTGGAATTTGCACATTCCGGTTGGATTCACGTAAAGCATAGATGTCCTTTACAGTGCAGCTCATTTATAATAGTATATCTATTATTATTTTAAGTTGGTACTATCAATTTTTATTTGTAAATAGTCGTGTTGTAATAATAAACAAAATAGAATATTTACAAATAAGATGATTGATAATGATGCATTTTCATCATGGATTGGTCTTGAAACATCTGCTTCAAAGGATGCTCTTCAAGAGCGTCTTCAAACATGGGAATCAGATCATAACAAATTACAGTATTTGAAACAGAAATTCTCGGCGTTTAAACAGGCTTTTAAAGAAGACCCTGCATTTTTCCCAGCATGTAAAGAAATATTTAAAGAGATTGCACAAATTGAAACAAAACTTCATGCACTTATGAAAGAAGAATCTGATTTGGAAAAAGAAACATATGGTGAGCTAATTTTTCTTAAATCATATCTTCAGCCATTTAATTTTATGCCATGCATTTTATTTTTATGGTCAATGATACGTATTTATATTATACCTGGTCTTGGTTTATTAATTCCATTATTTATTCTCTTAACTCCATATTTACTTTTAACATATTTATTTCATATACCGATTACATTCTCAAACTATACACAGATTCTTCATTCAGTTATATCTGGAAATATAAATTTAGTATATGAAGAAGTACAACAAGATTTTGCAGGGACTATTAAACAGTGTGCAATTGTGGCAGTAACTCTTATTCAAGGAATAATTCAGCCATATTGGAGCTATATGCATTTACAGTCAGTTGATTCAATTATTAAAGAAAATGGTCATCTCATCATTCGTTATAAAAAATTATATCAATCTCTGTCTAATTTATTGGAAACACATGGATTTTCTTTCTTTCATTCACCTCTTCCATCATACAATACAGAACGAGAAGCTACTGCTCATGTTATTCTACACTCTAGTTATTTTAAAATTGCACTGAAATACATTGGATCATTGGAAGTAATTATGACACTTGCGAGTCAACCAGATATTCATCCTGTACAATGGATTATATCTGAATCTCCACAATTTCACGGAAAAGATTTGTTTGATTTTCAAGTTAATAATGGAAAAGTAATTTCAGTTACACTTGATAAGCAACCTCATGCTCTTCTAACAGGTCCTAATAAAGGCGGGAAATCAACTGCTCTGCGTGCAATTACAACGTCTGTTTTATTAGCACATACATATGGATGTTCTGTAGGCCATGTAAGTTTAACACCATTTTCTGAACTATGTGTATGTTTAAAACCAGATGATCTCCCAGGATCCAAATCGCGATTTGAACGTGAAATTGAATTTACTGCGAATACATTGACCACTACTAATTCTACAATGGTTCTCATTGATGAACTATATCATTCTACTAATCCGCCAGATGCATTGCGCAGTTGTGAAATTTACTGCAAACAATTATGGAAAAAACCGAACGTAGTCAGTATAATTAGTACGCATTTATTTGAATTTGTAGAGAATGCAAATACTAAAATACAGCGTCTATGTTGTCCAGCTACAGATGTGAATGGTAGGGTTCAATTTGAGTATGGATTAAAAGAGGGTATTTGTAAAGTGAGTAGTGTTGATTTATTATTAGAAAAGAATGGATTAATTTTAGAAACTGCGTCTTAACATTTTTTGAAAAACCCTATAGAACTACAGAATCAGAATGTTCAATAGCGATATTCTTGTAATTGGAATTGTATTTTTACTACTAGTCGGTTCCCTATTTTTCTATTTATACATGTATGTTCAACAAGTGGATCAGAAAGCAAGCTTATTGGAATCTATTTTATTGGATATGAAAGTAAGTCATGAAATAACATCATTTTCTTCAAATAATGAATCACCGGCATTAAGCGCAGCATCAAGCGCAGCATTAAGCGCAGCATCAAGTTCGGCATCTGCATCAAGCGCAGCATTAGAATCATCCGAGCAGGAAAAGCCCTATACACCATATTCAGATGATAAACCTGTAGCAGAAGATACATTGGTAAGTGGTGAAGCTGTTCCATTAGAGGAGTTAGAGGTTCTAAAGCCCTTTCAGCCTGCCGATGAACTTGAAGAGTTAGAAGAACTACATGATTCACAATTAGATCAACCCTCGCTTAATTATGAATCAATGAGCCTTAAAGAATTGCAATCAGTTGCAAAGTCAAAAGGAGTTACAGGCACCATGAAAAAAAATCAGCTTATCGAAACTCTTAAAGGATTAGAGCAATCCGGCTTAAAACACGGTGTAGTAGGATCATCATTTCTTGAAAATAGCGCACTTGTTAGCAATGATATCTAAATCAAGCCCTAAAAATATCATATCTATTGGTAAATGGAATATATTCAATACAATCAAAACTTATTTAATAACGATACTAGTCCACATTTATTCAATGATATCCCATTGGGTGCAGCATATCGTGCAGGAAATACCGCAGTTAGTCAGTCAGTTAAAGATTTATATTCTGCCAGAGACAATCGCTATCCCGCGTATAACGCAGCCACTCAGGATGCGCGTATGGTAACCGATTACCGCCCTCAATGCAGCAAAAATGTTCGTCCTGGATACCAATTTAATACGAAGTTATGGATGATTCGCAATGCAGATAAAATTATGGATGAAACTCGTAAACGCCAAATGGAATGGTCTGGAGCTGGTCTTCCGATGGCAAATACAGTTCCTCCGCCTGCGGGTGTTGTTCATTCTACTCCGTTTTATTCTGAATTAGAGCCGACAAATCTTGCAAATGGTGTAGGAGTTATACGTGCGGATTCTAAATCACCTGACCTATTTGGAACATTCTATTATGAAGCTAGTATGCGGGAAATACAATCTAATCGTAAGAATATTGGTTTGACAAAAATGTATGAAGGAGGGCGTAATACTCCGCGTGGGTCTAGATAATCCCCCCTTTAATAATTTCATTATCATCCTTGCGTATAGATGTAAAGCTGGTATAATTGTCATTAAAGATTAGCATATGTTCTCTTCCACCAAAGAATGCCTGAATAATGTGATGGTCTAATTGTAAATATCTTCCTGAACCAAATGCATTCATCTGTCCACCTTCTAAAAAATGTATAGTATGCCCACCTTCCCATGAGTATTTTTTATTTTCTACATTTTGATTACCATATCTTCTCTGATATAATTGTAACATAATATATTCATAGCGTGATTTCCATGGAACATGGAAAATACTTGGTTTCATACCTGTTTCTTTTACAATTAAATTAGAATCAATACATTCATTAATATTATCCCAATCTCCACAAGGAAGATAAAACACACTACAATAATAATCTAATTTAATATTGTATTTGTCAAAATTCTTTACAAGATAATGAGATATCCATGTTTGATCTGAGCCACGAATATCATTATTATAAAAACCAATGACAAGTTCATTAATAAATCCTGGATCCTTCAATGCATCCAGAATATCTGTAAATAATTGCAATAATGCTGTTTTGTACCCCATAAAAGTTCCTGCATTGATATATTTATAATTAGTTTTGGCACGCGCATCATAAAATGAATGATCATAAGGTATATGATGCGAACACCATTTCTCTGTAGACCATAGAATTTCTGTATCCAACTCTAAAAATTTTTGTCTAATCACTTCCAATGAATCCACATAGAATACATCATATGCATCTGTGAAACAGATAATTGGATTGTCTGGAATTCCAGACAGATATTCTTTGAACCACTCCATGCGATCCAACCATGTAAATCGTTTACCGATACCAATCACATCTACTGTAAATCCATTTCGATGCGAAGATTCTAATAAGTATTTCATTTTTGTCAAATCATAAATATTGGTAGGACATACTGCACGAATCATTTAGTATGGTATGTTAATATTTATTTTAAACTGTTATGTTAAGCTAAATTATAAAATTGAGCCTCTTTAGATAATATATAGATATAAAATGCCAACTAAACTATCGTATGATGCGGTTTATAATTATATTAAAGATAAGGGATATGAACTATTGAGTAAAGAGTATATTACAAATAGAAATTTGCTACAAATAAAATGTGGTAAATGTGAAAAAGTATATGAACAAACATTATCAGGATTTAAAATGGGATTTTATCATCCAAAATGTACTACAAATGTTCCATCAAATGTTCCATCAAATGGATATAAAAAATCAACACGATTAAAACCAATTATATGCGGTATGTGTCAAAAAGAATTTCAACCAACTCGTTCAAGTTCAAAAGTATGTTCTATGAAGTGTTCAAAAGATATATGGAAAACAGATGAATATAAAAAGAAAGCAAAAATAAATGGACAAAATGGTGGAAAAGTATCTGCTCAAAAACAATCAAGACGTAGCCAAAATGAAATTTACTTTGCAGAACTATGCAGCGAGTATTTTACAATAACAACGAATGAACAATTCTTTGATGGATGGGATGCAGATGTTATTATTCATTCAGATAAGATTGCGATTTTATGGAATGGAGCGTGGCATTATAAACAGATTAGTAAGACGCAATCTTTGAAGCAGGTGCAAGCGAGAGATATTGTAAAGACAGCAATTATAAAAAAGAAAGAGTATGCTCCATACGTTATTATAGATATGGGAAAATATGATAAGCCGTTTGTAGAACAAGAATTTGCAGTATTTCTTTTGATGCGGATGGCGACTAAAATTTTGGAATAAAAAGAAACTTAAAGAAACCCTACTTTATGCTTGTAGGAAGAAATTCCTCAAAGGGACCCGTCATTCAATGGCAGGATAACCGTCTTATGCTTTTAATATAAGATAGCGGTCAATACGGGTTCGATTCCCGTCGGGTCTATAGATTATTCTGATGAATGGTATTTCTTCAGAATATTACAATATACATAAAACAAGGATTAATGCGCCAATACCTGCACCAATACTAGCAATAATACTAGAACTATAATTTGTTTCTAAAGAAACATCTTCAGTTCCTTGAATAATCAATTGCTTATTCGTGCAAATTTCATCTTCAATGGTATTTAATTCTTCACCCTGATCTTTTATTAGATCATGAATTATTTCCATACTTTCTTTTAATTGTAGGATGTCTTTAGCTAAAGCATCTTTTTCTTCATTTGTTAACGATTTTGTACCTTTGCTTATTAACATAGTCTAAATAATGCAAACATAATTATATATAATGCGGGTCCTTGCATTTGATATCGGAATTAAAAATCTCGCATTCTGCATCTTAGAAGAAACAAATGTCATTGCCTTAGAAAATTGTAATATTTTGGAACCAGTTGAACCAGTTCTATGTACTCAATGTAAGCTACGTGCAGTAGTCTCCATAGAAAACACAGTGTATTGCAAACGACATATGCCTAAAACCCATAAAATTCTTCCTGAACTTATGGGAAAAAAGTTGCCGCCTAATAAAGTTTTAAAGGAATTGGTTAAAACACATGAATGTGAAAATCGGGGGGCAAATAATGCAGATTGTCTGCAATCTCTATCCACAAAATTTGCATTACGTTATGAGCAGCCTAAACAGGAAAATGCATCCAAAATTTCATTGGAAGTCATTCACGATGCATTGCGTGCATTCGCTGGCAATAATTGGAATCTCTTCTCTGGATGCACGCATGTGCTTCTTGAAAATCAACCAGCCTTTAAGAATCCGCATATGAAATCGGTGCAAGTGCTATTATTTGCAGTGCTACGAGATATATTTTTAGGACACGGACAGACACCGCAGTATCATTTCATTCATGCAAAGAAGAAAGTAACAGCACAGAAGGGTGATGCAGGATATACAGAGCGTAAAATAGGCGCGGAGGAGCGTCTTAAATCATTATTTGATGGAGGTGTAGTACATAATTCACAAATCTATGAAGCTTGGAAAAAGTCTCCTAAGAAATCGGATATGGCCGATGCATTATGTATGTCAGTAGATTATATGAATATAAAGTAAATGCAAATTGACAATATAATAACTCTATCCGTCTTATTTGTATATATTATACCATCAATATTATATGTTTATGCACATAATATACGGGAACTTTTTGCAATTATAGGAATTACTGGATCTGTTGCATTATCTGAGGGGGTAAAGTATTTTATTATTAAAGAACGAAGTCAACGACCAAGTGGTGCAACCGATTGTAATTTATGGTGTACTGATGGACTCCAGGAGGGTAAACCCGGTATGCCATCAGGGCATTCTTTAATGGCTACTTTTTTTGCAGGATATTACTTCAATGAGACCAATAATATCTGGATTAAATGTGCACTTGTTATTTTTGCAATAGCTATTATGATTTCTCGTTATACAAAACGATGTCATTCAGTTGAACAAATTATAGTTGGCAGTTTATTAGGGCTAGGTATGAGCCAAGCTGTACGTACGATTTATCTCAATTATAGTATTTTAAGTGCGATATTTTAACTACTTAAAAAACTGCATATGAGGAAAGATATATGTCAAGTGTTGCCGTCTCAGATATGCATAGTTTTGTCCAAAATATGGATGACATTACATTGAGCAATGATGTAGGAAATATTATTGATATGGGAACTTTGGAGGATTTAGGCAATGATTTGGGCGCAGGTCTACTATCTAATGCACGTACCAGTTCAAGTCCCAAACAAATGCAAGAACCTCAAATTAGTATTTTAGAACCATTGGAAGCTATCTCATTTGATATTCCGTCCTCCTCAAACGTACAGAGTCTACCCGATATTAGTGTAAATAGAGAATCTGATATGTTTTCTAATCAACAAACTGCAACTGGTCCTTCTATCAATGCAATGGATGAAAACCGTCTATCTCCTGAGGAAGAGCGCAAAAAGAAGATGGATATGATTAATAAGTTGAATCGTCTTCAAACGAAGGGATATAACCTTAGCAAACGATTTACAATGGACAATTCAATGGATGAAATCCAGACAGAGTATGATCGCTTATTGGATGCTAAAAACTTGGAGGCATCATTGCGATTCCAACGTCAATGTTTAATGGGTGTTGTAACGGGTGCTGAATTTCTCAATGGTAAATTTAACCCATTTGATTGGGAACTTGATGGCTGGTCTGAATCCGTCCATGAAAATATTGAAGATTTTGATGAAGTATTTGAAGAGTTATATGATAAGTATAAAAATCGTGGTGCTATGCCGCCTGAAGCCAAGCTATTGATGTCATTGGTTGGAAGTGGATTTATGTTTCATATGAGTAATTCCTTCTTCCGTTCTAAAGTTACTAATATGGACCCGAATGATATCTTCCGCAATAATCCTCAATTAGCAAAGCAGTTTGCTGCCGCAGCAGCTCAACAAGCCGGTCCTGGATTTGGCAATTTTATGGGCGCTGCAATGGGTGTTCAACAGCAACAACAACCGCAGCAACCGCAACCCAGCTTCCAAGAAATGCCGCGGCCTCCTCAGAATATGGCAGCAGCCGCTCCACCTCCTGTACAACGTAATGAAATGAAAGGTCCGCAAGGAATGGATGATATTTTGAGAACGTTTCAAGAGGTTAGATCTGCTGAAATGGTACCGCCGTCCATTACAATTCCTCAATCATATAATCAGCAACCTGCGCGACAGGCTATGTCTGAACTATCCAGCATTCACTCTATGTCTCCTCGGTCTGAAGTAGAGAGTAATTACACATCCGCTTCAAATATGCCACAACGTCGTGGTCGCAGAAAGGTTAATATTCCCGTAGCAAATACAGTTACGCTTGATTTGTAAATTATTGACGTAATAGCGCCATATTAACGACGCAATAGCGCCATATTAACGACGTAATAGCGCCATATTTGCTGCATATATATCTGCGTGTAGAATCTCGTTTTCTGCGTCAGATTCTACTTTTGGTTTATTTAAACGTTGTGCTTTTGCATATAATCTTTGATATATATCTTTCTCTTCAGGTGTCATATCACCTTTTTCTTTCTCTTCATTTGTACATGTAGCATTATTAGTCCCACCTTTGCCAAAAATACATAATGCAGAATTCTCATTAAATAAATATCCAATAAATAATACAATAAATATTGTTGCCCAAAATGCAACTGCAATATTTCGTGTACCAACAAACAATACAATAAAGATTAATAAACGGCGTATCCAAGGATGTTGAAAGAATTGCTCTTGTTTTTTACTCATTTCTAGAGTCAAAAACCGTCCACCCAAGTTTAAAAGCAACATTGTAATTCCAATAAAATACGGATTTGTATTAAAAACATTTAAGAATGCATCCATTGGACTAATGGATGCAAGCGTTTGTCCTACCATAGAAACCGGAAGACTCATTCTATTACAATAAGATTGTATTTATTGTAATAGAATGGTTAATATCATATCTAAAAAGATAGGGGCGCAATAAGTGTATTCATATCACTTAAATAAAAGAATGTAAGTAAGGCGATTACGATAGATACTGTAGGACACCAGTATGCAGATGCAATTAACATGAAAACAATTAAAATACGCCACCAAGGACAAACATATAAATCAATTAATTTTTTATTATACTCTTCTTCATATAATGATGCATATCTTATAATAAACAGACACGCTAATACAACTACAACGATACGTAAAATATGGTCAACTGCTATCATTTATCTACTTATATATTTTTTTCAGTTAATTCAGTTACCTCCAGGTGCATTTGTTACAACCTGCTCAATTATAACTTCATCTGGTTTTCCTAATATGCGTTCGATATACCATTTATTAGATGTCGTTTTCTTAGCCATATCTCCAAATCCTTCTCTTACTTGTAAACCGCCGTGTAGTAAAAGAAGAAATGCCATTGCAGTAAGAATACCAAAAATCAATCCTAATTGTTGAATAACACCGTATACTATGGCAATACCAAAAATACGACCAAGGGGGGAATCTGCAAAACGTTTATATTCAAGGGGGATAACAGATGAATATGCAATAATTAATACTAAAATACATCCATATATAATTTTAAGAGGTGAATCCATTGTTGGCAAAAAATGGATAATATCAGAAGGAACCATACTGCTTTAAGATATGCTAATATCTTAAAAAAGATATACCTAAAAGATATTACCATTTAATTGTGTAATTGTATCGAAATTAATATTTTTAACAGTACATGATTCATCAAAGAATTTGTTCTTAATATCTGTAATAAATTTAACAGATTTGTCTGGATGATTTTTTAAGAAGAGTAAGAGTGATGTATAATTCAGATTGGCTTCTGCTGCATCAGATGCACTAGAATCTGTTTTAACAGCACCTAGTGGATTAGAATCAAATGGCTCTGCAAATGATACAATTTGATATCCCAATATTATTAAAAGGATACATAGACAAATGATAAGGCGTGACAAATGGTTCATTTCTATGATATAAGAATGATTGTAATTGGTAGTAGAGAGGCAATGAACTATTGTTCTTTAGAAGATGCTTATCCAACAACAGAGGGAGTTCCATCTCCGGGATGTACGAGTGAACAAGCTGCAAAACAAGCTAGAAAGGAGGAACGACGTAAGATGCGACGATGTAAAGTGGACCCTGATCGGCAGCAATATGGAAAACTTTCTGATGTTCCAGCGATGAATCCTGCAACTGGACTTTATGAACATGTTCCTGATATTGCACCGCAGAGTGAGATGGATTCACAGAGTTGGCGACAGGATTCTATGGAGCCATTTGAACCGCTTCTCCCATCTTCCAAACAGACAGAAACATCTAACAATGATTATAGTTTACCTGCACCTCCAAAGAAGAAATCATTTTTTGGAGCGGATCCTGAAGATTATGCAGATTACATTCCTAATCAAAAAGATTATAAGTTGCAACCTGATTTCTTGGGAGCATTCGAGCAAACAGGTTTAGCAAAAGCGAGTGCTTTACCGATGCCCTCTGCAAATAATTATTGGAAGCCTTTGACACCCAGTGGAGCACAGACATCATTTGTTGAGAATCTACCTCCGCCTGGTGGGAAATATTATGGACAAAAACAGAAAAATGAACCATCAATGGAAGAAGTCATGAAGCGAATGGATATGTTATTTGCGAAATTAGATGATTTGAATACAACGACGCCTGAGCAAATGACTTCGGAATTGTTGATGTTTATTTCTAGTGGAATCTTTGTTCTATTTATGATGGATTTGCTGGTAAAGAAGGGGAGCACGATGCGATTTTAAAGATAAAAGGGTGTAAAAGTTATTAATAAATCAATATAATATTTGATAGAATATTGGTTGATTTATTTCTTTTTAATAGTCTTTGCATAGCGTTTACCGCCCTGTACGGTTCGGTTTTGTTTCTGTGTCTGATGACCTTGTGCATATGTTTTTTTAAATGCTTTTGGTGGTGGTTTTGGCGGTGTAATTAGTATTGGTGGTGGTAACGTATTACGTTTTACTGGAGGTAGTCCTATTCGTATCTTTTTTGATTCTGTTTTTGATTCTGTTACAAGATCAGGGTTTTTACGTTGTATATAATTTAGTTCTGCTTGTTTTTGTCTTGCAAGTACATCTTCATATATCTTATAGGATTTTTCATATCTTTTAATCATATTATCAGGTGTAAATTTATTTTCATTTAGTATTGTTTTATTTTCTTTTATTTTTTTTAGTCTTTTTAAATTGTCTAATGCTTGTTTATAAGTAGGTTTATTGTTATTATTTAAATTTTCATATTTTTGTGGTGTATATTGTGACATAAAAGTACGAAATTTATTTAAAGGATATTTTGCTTTTCTTTCAGCTTTCAATCTAGCATTTTCCTCAGCTTTGACTCTTTCTTCATTAGCTTTAATTTTTTCTTCATTGACTTTTCTCTTTGCTTCAGCTTCATTAGCTACTCTCTTTGCTTCTTCATTGACTTTTCTCTTTGCTTCTTCTTCATTGACTTTTCTCTTTGCTTCATTTGCTATTTTTTTAGTTTTAGCTTCATTTCTTTTTTGTTTAAATAACTTTTCTATTTTTTCTATTTTTTTATTTATTCTCTTTATTTCATTATCTATATTATCAATATCCACTTTTAACATTTTTTCTTTTTTCATTTCATATTCTTTTTTCACATTATTAAAAGTTGTTTTAAATACATTAAATTGAAAGGATGTTATTGTTGAAGAACCTGCTAATTTATTAAGTTGCAGCATAATATCTAATGCAATTTGCGATGATTCTTCATTAGTTACTCTTTTTGCAATTTGATTTGCATTTAATACTGTATTAGTATTACTTTCTATATCTTTTGCATCTTTTACCACTACTTCAGCATTTTTGATTGCATTGTCTATTTTCTCTTCATTTGATTTTTGTGTTACAGGAAGTGTATTGGAAGTAGGTATATATATCTCCTTCTCAAATTCCTTTTTAAATATAGCTTTTTGTTCATCTATATATTTTCTTTCATCACGTAAATAGTCTGCAGCGTCTGAATCAATACTAGTATTCATATAAAGTTTAGAATAATTATTATATGTTTTTTCTAATGTATCTAATGCATCTTCTATATCAGTTTTATAGCGTTGTATTGATGCATTCGACGTGATAATTGATTCAATTGTTGCATTCAATTTCTTCTTATTAGTTCCATTTAATTTCTTTTTCTCTAATGCAGCGCGTTTAGCATTTTTATATACATTTAACAGATTTGTGTCTTTTATTCTTTCTAAATATTTCTTTGCAATTCTGTATTGTTTTTTCAATTGATTACGTTCTATTGTATTATTTTTAGTTGTATTAGTAACTGTAGTTGGCTTATTAAATACTGGATTAGCATTTGATGTATTAGGTAATGTAGCGACTGTATTAGTATTTGACATATTAGGTAATGTAGCTACTGGATTAGTATTTGATGTATTAGGTAATGTAGCTACTGGATTAACATTAGATGATTCTAATAATTTACTAACTGCATCTATAAAATTTTTTCCCAAAGGCACATCATCTAAGTCATACTTATCTATAGTTTCTTCTAATTTTATTAATTGCTGTTCTACATCACCAGATGCATATCTTTTTTCAGCCTTTATGTATTCTGTGATTTTAAGTACTAAATTAGTCATTACATCATTGTCTATAATAATTTCAGTATCATCTACATTTATCTTATTATAATCATCTAAAAATTTAATAAATTCATTATGTAATCTATTTAATTCTGTATTTGTTTCATCTTTTATCATATATGTTATCTCTAATAATATTTCTTCAAATGTATTATCATAAATTATATGTTGTCTAAGTTTAGATACAATCTCTTCATCTAAATTCTTTTTTATACTAACAAAATAATTTAGTTTTGATAACCTAGATGGTTGTAATTGTTTTTGAATATATAAAATATTCATTTTGGAACCACCTTTTTTGTTTGGTTTCTTCATACTTTTTAGAAATGGTATTATAATAGATAATAAAGGTGCAACTTCAGGTGCTTCAGGAACAGGTGCTTCAGGAACAGGTGCTTCAGGAACAGGTGCTTCAGGAACAGGTGCTTCAGGAACAGGTGCTTCAGGAACAGGTGCTTCAGGAACAGGTGCTTCAGGAACAGGTGCTTCATTATCAGTTGCATCTGAATGCCCTAATAATTCTTCAACTGCTTGTATATATTTCTTTCCTAAAGGTAATTTTGATAAATTAGATAAATTGTTCAACATGGTGTCTATACTTGTATCTATTTCGCGTAATTGTTGAACTATATCATTAGGTACATCAAACAAGTTCATTTCAGATCTTATATCATTTTTTATTTTAGTTAATATCTTACTAGATACATTACTTACAGTACTATCAGTCTCATCTAATATAATTATTTTATTAAGTTCAACTAAAAATGTAAATAATTTATTATGTAAATCTTTTAATTCATTATTATCTGTTTTATTGATTTGTTCTGTTACTTTATATAATTTTTCTTCAAAATTATCATCTGCTTTTACAAGTTCTTTAAGTGCAGAATTGTTACCTATAAGTTTTACTAGTTCTTGTTTTGTCATATTCTTAGATTGAATTATCTTCATAGTTTTCTCAAAGTTTTGCTTAGACATTCCTGGCAACGTACTTTTATAAGCTCCTCCCATAAATAAAGCACTAAAAGGATTAAAAACTAATGCTGCGGCAGTAAGTATTGTTTTTGTAGGTGAAATACTATTTTGTTTTACTGGTGCTACTTCTTCTGGTGCTACTTGTTCTACTGGTGCTACTGGTGCTACTTCTTCTGGTGCTACTGCTTCTTCTATTGGTTCTACTGCTGCTACTGCCGCTACTGCTGCTACTTCTTCTGGTACTACTGGTGCTGCTACTTCTTTTGGTACTGGTGATGGTTCTGTTTCTGCTGCTGCTTCTTCTGGTGCTTCTACTGGTGCTTCTGGTACTACTTCTTCTGGTGCTACTTCTTCTGGTACTACTTCTTCTGGTGCTACTTCTTCTGGTACTACTGGTTCTGCTACTGGTGCTGCTACTTCTTCTGGTACTGCTACTGCTTCTGGTACTGCTACTGCTTCTGGTACTACTACTGGTGCTTCTGTTTCACGCTTTTGATCATTTAAAATAGGTGGAGAAACTTCAGACGCTATAGGAATTTTATAAACAGGTGGTTTATACAGACTAGATAGAAATGGAGGCGCAACAGGTGCAACTGGCGCAACTGGTGCTTCTTCTGCTACTGGTACTATTACTGGTTCTGGTTCTATTGCTGCTACTGCTTCTTCTGTTTCATGTTTTTGATCATTTAAAATAGGTTGAGAAACAGGTGAAACAAGAGGAAGATTTTGTGTATTTGTATTAACTTTAGAAGAATTAGATGCAATTATTGCTGCAATAGAAGAATCATTAGATAAAAGAGAATTTTCATAATCTATAATACATGTGGTTGCAACAGCTAATAATATTTTTTCTTCACTCTTTATTTTAGTAATAAATTTTTTATAATAATTTAATTGCTCAATTACTTGCTTAATTGCAGCATTTTCTCCTTTTTTCTTTATATTAAATACTATATTATGTATTTGTGATTGAAAATTAGTTCTTTTTTGCTCTAACTCTGTCATTTCAGCAATCATTGATTTTACTTTTCCCCATTTTGTAAAAAAATAAGAGTTAGAATAGTCTTTCATTTTTTCAGATATTTTCTTAGAAAGTTCATATATTTCGTGTTTCTGCGTCTCATTTATGTTAAGAGGTAAGGTTATTTGTTTATGTAAAGTATCTAACCAATTATCATATTCAATCTGTAGTGCTTTATCTGTGTTTTTATATACTTTTTTGTAGTTTTTAATTAATTCTTGATTTAAATTTAAAAGACGTAATACTGACTTTATTATCGTAATTTCATTGTTTATTGATGTAACTAATTTATTCTGTATGTTAACATATCTACTTTTATTTTTTGTAATTAAATTTTGTAGTTTTGCATTATTTACATTTTGTATAGAGTAGTCACTTAAATGATCTTTCAATTGTTCTTGTAATTCTTTTAGTTTTTCTTCAAGTAATGCTTTACGTATTATTAGTGTTGTACCTGCAATGAGTGGATTGCTTTTCACATCTGCTTCTTTGAGTATTGTATCTACTGTTTTTTCTTCAGGGTTTAATTCGGTCACATAATCTGTAATATTATCGATAATTTTTGATAATTCATCATCTGGTGTTTTTTCAATTAATTGTGTATTAAGTGTTTGTAATTCAATAGTTAGTGCTTCTGCTGCTACTTCTGCTTCTGCTTCTGCTTCTGCTTCTGCTTCTGCTTCTGTTGATGTTGCTATTGCTGCATCTTCTACTTCTACTGCTGCTTCTGCTTCTACTGATGCTGCAATAGCAGCATCTACTGCTGCGACTGCAGCAACTGCTTCTTCTGCTTCTGCTGCTTCTCTTTCTGCTTTTGCTGCTGCTTCTACTGATGCTGCTATTGCTGCTTCTATTGATGCTATTGCTGCTTCTACTGCTTTTGTTTCTGCTGCTTCTGCTGCTGCTTCTGCTGCTTCTCTTTCTGCTTCTTCTGCTTCTTCTGCTTTTGCTGCGGCTGCTATTGCTGCATCTACTGCTGCTGCTACTGGTACTACTGCATCTACTGCGGCTGCTACTGGCACTTCTGCTGCTACTGGCGCTACTGCTACTGGTACTACTGCTGCTTCTCTTTCTGCTGCTTCTGCTGTTACTGGTAGCGACGGTCGTAATGGTAATATATCACTAGGTAATTGTTTAATTAAACTTTTATAATTAATATTCATATTTTTAGACATATTTTGTGTAAGAAGTTGAACAGAGTATGCTTTTAATGAATTCAATAATCTACGAATAGGTTCACATTTTCCTATTGTAGCAATAGATGCATTTGTATCACAATGTATATCTGATGGTATATCCCAAATGGCTCTTAGTATACTAAGTTGTATTTTATTTTCAGCCTTTTCTAATCCAAACTCTACAAGAATTTTTTTATTTTTCTCACTAATACTATCAGTGTTCATTGGATTTGTTATTATATGTGTTTTCTTAAATAAAAAAATTCTTCGTTCATCTTTTGTATTTGTCCCACTTGCAATATTTCCATCTTTTGTGCTCTCTATTGCACTAACTGCACTAACTGCAGCGATTATACTATCTGTATCGGTTACATGTGTACTCTCTATAGCACTAATTGCACTAATTGCAGCAATTTTATTATCTGTATTGGTTACATTTGCATTATTTCCACCTTTGTATACACCTATAGTTGCAGGTACATTTGGTAATAATGATGCACTTGGATCATATCCAGGTGGCATATTACCACCACTCATATGGTGTATAACTCCACTACCTTGAGGTAGTAGAGATGCAGAGGGATTATATCCTTCCATTCTATTATATTGTATTTTTAAAATATCAAAATAAAGCACCTAAGACCGATTATCATTAATTATTAAAGACAATGTTCGAAACTCAACAAAAAGATGAAGTAATTCAAAAGAAACGTAGGATTGAATGCAAGCCTGAAATGGTCATTTCCAGTTTACAGAAATTTTATACATCTCATCCGGAAATTGATAAAGTTATAGCATATCTTAATGGAGAAGCTCCATTAAGTCTTCGTATTATCGATTGGTTTGTTACCAAATATAGTCGTAAAAATTTTATTAGATATCCATTGAATGGTCAGGAATTCTTAGTATATTTGAGTTATAAAGGGCAATTAAAAGCATATTCTAAACAATATTTTGACCCAAATTGTCGCAGAGAGCGAATTATGTTTAAGATTCCCGATTATGATCAATTTATGACAACAATTGGAAAACTAAATTTTTTTCGGTGGGCATTAGAATCTAATATTTTACAATACATTGAACAACACGAAGATGAAATTCGCAAGGGTTATAATGTATATTTGAAGGATTTGATTCAGACACAGAAGAATAATAAGGTTACTGTAAAAGAGCAACTGAAAGAACAAAAAGAGCAATCGCGCGTTACACGTCGACGTACAAAACAGTCACCGTCTTCACTCAATAAATTACAAGTATATACAACACCTATTGAACTAACATTTGATTAAATTTACTTCTTCAAAGGTTTATTCTGATAAAATAAACGAATATCATCCATTTTTGGCCTTAGACTTTCTGCAGCTTGAGCTTGTTGTGTCATAACATCTGGATTTAGCCATCTATGATCAAAATTCCGCTCCAATAATTTTTCAGACTCTTTCAAGAATTCAGTTCGTTTATCTTCATAAACACTTGCACGTAATTCGCGTGTCATGTTCCGTGAATCCGATGTTGTATCATATTTATCAAAATATGGATTTTGTACACCTTTATCTTCGCCAACATCGTATCGAGGCTGTGATCTATAATTTTGATCGCTTGCACGAGTACTATTTGGCATCATATCATAAAATTGCGGTTGCTTGTTAACATCCGGACGATTATAGGTTTTACCTGCAGTTTGCCAGTGTTCAAACTGTCTTGCATTTATAGTATCATATGTATTTGTTTCGCGTCGTGTTCGTGTAATAAATTTTGGATGAGGAAAGGCACTAACATTAGAACGTGTATGACTATCAGGAAAACTAGGTTGAGTCATTTAAAGCCACCTACTTAGTATTATACTAAGATGATTCTTCTTCCTTATATCCATAAAACATCAGTTGTAAATAACATGTCAGTTCATACATTTACAATTCTTACAATAGGCGGCAAAGAGTTATGGGAGGATGATATTAAGGATGCAAGTGTAAAAGAAATCTTAGAGCAAAATGATATCTTTACAGAATCTATACAAAAAGTGGATGATATATATTTATGTAAAGTGGCACAAAAAACAAAACTGACAGATTTTTATAAATGGAATGAAATAACAGATTCATCCACTTTTTGTTGGAGAACACTGTATACTTTTGGAGATAATCATAATTGGTTACCACATCCTACAGAATATATGTCAGGATATTTGTATAAAGACATATGTAATATGGTTTCAAATACGAGTAAATAACAGACTTCAGTCTAAACCCTACTCTTTATATATATATAATAAGAAGATGGATAAGCCACCTACACAATCAGAAGAGTCCTTTAAGACATTATTAGATGGCGGAGTTAAAAATGCTTATAATCGCCCTTGGCATCGTATTGAACGAGGATTACGCCTGAATCGTCTACGTAAATATATAGATGATATTTCAGCAAGTAATGAAATGTCAGATGGAGAAAAAGAGGAACTGTTTGTATTTTTTCAAAAAGCACTTGATAAGAAATTGCTAAACACACTTAAAGTAGTTCAATATGATCAAGAGAAACAACATATTGTATCGATTAAAGGGTTTGAATTAAAACGAGTTGATGGAGTTCTAAAATGGGAGTTATCTGTTAAAAAAGTAAAATCAGAATCGGCGAAGGCTACTACTAAAACGGCAGCTACAAGAAAGAAGAAAGTTATATAAATATTTTAAGATTTAAATAAAATTGATATACATTATAATATAGAGACGTATTATAATGTCATATCATACAATAATGTCGCATAAAATTAAGGAACTTGTCTATCTTTTGGATACATGGTTATCTGCACCGACAGATAAAGTACAAATCCAAGACTGGTTACACTCAGCAAATTCAATCGCGGATACATTTGAATTTTCAGAGCGTGAACAAGTATTTGTTGATACTATGTTGGATATGTATGAAGAGCAATTTGAACAAATGATTTTACTCCAAACACCTCAACAGATTTCTATTCAGTATTTAGACGAACTCCTTAATAAAACGCAAACAGAGCAGCGAACAGAAGCATGGTATAAACAAATGTCAACAATTATTTCCGCAAGTGAACTCGGTAATTTATTTGCATCTCCTTATCAACGAAGTAAATTTGTGGTTTCAAAATCACAACCATATCAATCACGACAACAAGATACTGCAATTCCATCTTCACGTATGTCGGCATTTGATTGGGGTATTCGATTTGAACCGGTTGTAAAACAGATTTATGAATATAAATATGGATGCACTGTTAAAGAACTTGGTCGTTTAACACATCCTATAGATCCACGATGCGCTGCATCACCTGATGGTCTTGTATATCATTGTCCTGAAGGAAAACGCCAAGGGCGTCTTATTGAAATAAAATGCCCTGTATCGCGTGAAATCGATGGGTCTGTGCCGAAAGATTATTATCATCAAATGCAGATGCAATTACACGTAACGGGCCTTCAATTATGCGATTATGTAGAAGCATCATTTGAATCTGTATATAATGGAACTGTTAAAAAGAAAGATGGTGTTAGTTTATATCATGGTTACATTGCATTGATACGATATGCACAGCCTACAAATGGACAAGAGTTCTATTACGAGTATAGTCCAGTAAATAGCGATGAAAGTTGGTTGCCGATTGTGGATTCAGAAGAAGATTTGATTGAGATCATTCCATGGAATCTGTATAAATGGAATGAGCAGATAATTGAACGAAGTGAAGATTGGTGGAAATCAACACATCTGCTTATTGAAGCGTTCTGGGAAGATGTAGAGCGACATAAACGTGGAGAATTTACTGTATTGGAATCTAATCGCCCAGTGAAAAAAATGAAACCCGCTGAGAAATGTATGATTACATTTACACGTATGGATTATACGACTGTATAAGTTATTCACTTCCAAATAGATTCGCGGCATAATGGGCAAGATAATGGATATGGTCTATCATTAATTTCTGACATATGTATCCAACAATTAAGACATATAGTATGTTTTTTACAACTAATCTCAATCATATCTTTATTTTCCATACAAATAGGACAATCATCTTTTTTATCAAGGAATCTAATTTTTCCTATCATAATGGCACAGTCAAGACACATTCCATTGTGACAATTAAGAATTTGCAGAGGTCGTTTTTGTTTACATAATCTAAAATTATAACATTGAATTAACTGGCAATTATAAATACATTCTGTTTGATAATACTGTGTAATACCATGTTGTTGAATGCATGCACCATTCCCATCGCATAAAGACATTATTAATTATTACATAACTGCATTTAAGTCATAATATATTATAATAAATTTACACATTAATCTTATAAAAATTCAAAACGAGTTCTTGTAATGGTGCACTACAACTATCAGGATATTTACGCTTATAATTATTGGTTAACTGTTGAAAGTTGCCCGTTTTTTCTATGGTGCGTTGGAAATCAGTGGCATAACACGAACGACTATCCACGCATGAAATGGATTCTTTTAAGCGTGGTTGTTCCATAATATCATTCAATAAATGATAAGGTTGTGTATTATATAAATCTACAGGGCTGGGTTGATTTGGGCGATAATCCATAATCATTTGTTCAGGATCAGCCGTTTGTTTAAAACTATCACTATCGACCACTTTTACCTTTTTTTTAGGTTGTGTTAAATACAATGCAGCAAATAACACACTTAATCCGACAAATAAGAGGGCAATATTCATTGCGTATCTATTTGTCATAACCGAATTTAAAAATTGATTGATATGAAATAGTATATAACGCGTATAAATCGTATTCCGGAAAGATGTCAATGATTAGTATGAAGGTTGTTAAACGCAACGGAGAATTGGAAGATGTATCTTTCGATAAAGTTCTGCGTAGAATTCAAACTGCCGCGGAGAACTTGGAAGTAAATTCAACTCTTATTGCGCAACGCACCCTTCTCCGTATTTATGACCGCGTGAAGACGTCGGAATTAGATGAACTCGCTGCGCAGTTATCTATTTCCCTTATGACTACTAATTCTGATTATGGTCTTCTTGCTTCACGTATTGCAATTTCCAATCATCATCGTAATACTTCTGATAAATTTACGGATGTTATTTATGCTTTATCTAATCAAACTGTTAAGAAAACGGGAGAGAAAATGAGTATTATTTCAGAAGAGTTGCAGACTCTCTGTGAGAAATATGGCGAACAAATTAATGCTAAAATAGATTATCAACGTGATTATCTATTTGATTATTTTGGATTTAAAACCTTGGAAAAATTACAATACTTGTTGCGCGATGCATCTGGACGCACTCTGGAGCGCCCCCAACATCTTATTATGCGTGTTTCTCTGGCTCTGTGGGGCTCTGTTAATTTAGAACAAGCATTTGAAACTTATGAGTTATTGAGTCAGAAATTCTTCATTCATGCCACACCGACTAACTTTAATGCTGGAACTCCTCGGCAACAATGCTCCAGTTGTTTTCTCCTAAGTATTAAAGGTGATAGTATCGCTGGAATTTATGACACTCTAAAGGACTGCGCACTTATCAGCAAGTATGCGGGTGGTATTGGTCTGCATATTCACGATATTCGTGCTAAAGGATCACTGATTAGAGGTACGAATGGAACTTCTAATGGAATTGTACCGATGTTGCGGAATTTTAATGATACTGCACGGTACGTTGACCAATGTTTCACTCCTGATACACTTGTTGTTACAGAGACAGGCGAGAAACAGATATCAGATATTCTACCAGGTGAAAAAGTTCTTACAAGTGACAATAAATTTACAACTGTTTTAAAACAAGTTCTTCATGAATATTCTGGACAGATGTATGAAATTACACTAGAGGATAATTCACAATCAGTTCGTGTTACTGAAGAACATCCTGTTTTATCTATTCAAAGTAATGGCGAACCCTTATCACTCTTACTTGATAAAGTAAAAGCTGGACTCAAACAAATTGATTATAATGAAGTAAAAGAATTAAATGTAGGAGATTATACTGCATTTCCAAATGGACAATTTAAAAAGATTGTATCCATTAACACGGTTCAATACTCAGGAATTGTTCATGATTTTGAAATTGATTCTCCACATGATTATACTATTGCACATCTTGGAGTAGCTCATAACGGAGGTGGTAAACGCAACGGCTCCTTTGCCATTTATTTGGAGCCCTGGCATGCCGACATTGAAGACTTTCTCAAGCTTAAGTTGAACACAGGTTCAGAAGAAGAGCGTTGCAGAGATCTCTTCTATGCTCTATGGGTTCCTGATCTCTTTATGGAGCGTGTCGAAAAGAATGAACCCTGGACGCTTTTCTGTCCTTCAGAAGCACCTGGATTAGCCGATGTACATGGAGATGAATTCAATGCGTTATATACACGATATGAAGCAGAAGGTCGTGGACGTAAACAAGTGGATGCACAGAAACTCTGGTTTAAAGTCCTAGATTCTCAGATTGAAACTGGCACTCCTTATCTTTTGTACAAGGATGCAGCCAACAAGAAATCCAATCAGAAGAACTTGGGAACGATTAAGAGTTCAAATTTATGTGTAGCACCTGAAACGCTTATTTTAACAGATAAAGGCCATCTTCAAATTTCAACACTTGAAGGACAACAAGTAAATGTATGGAATGGTAATAAATGGTCTGAAACAACTGTAATGAAAACAGGAACTAATCAGAAATTAATCACAGTTCAATTGAGCAATGGTGGATTTCTAACATGTACACCTTATCATAAATTTATTATAAGTAAAGGATACACTGATAATGGTATATTGAAGAATGCAAAACGCGTAGATGCATCTGATTTAAAAGAAGGTATGATTCTTGCAAAGCATAATTTACAACTTCTTGAAGGTAATCAAAATGAAGATATTGCATTTCCATATACTCATGGATTCTTTTGTGGCGATGGAACATATCATAAAAATCCAAATGGATATATTTCAAAAGGTCTATCATTATATGGTGAGAAAAAAGAATTGATTAAACATCTTGCGATTCGTTCATCATCTTTTAAGGAAGATGCAATTGGTCGTATTAATACAATGTTACCCGATGAATTACATGATAAGTATTATGTACCTATTAATTCATCATTAAAATGTCGCATTGAATGGTTAGCAGGTATTCTTGATTCAGATGGTTCTGTATGTAGGAATGGTGATAATGAATCACTACAAATAGCTTCAATTCATCCAAATTTCTTAAATGATATCCGTTTAATGTTACAAACATTAGGAGTTAATAGTAAAGTTACATTAAATAAGCTAGAATCACGACGATTAATGCCTGATGGTAAAGGTGGACAAAAAGAATATAATTGTCAAAAGATATATCGCCTACTTATTTCATCATCTGCAGTGTATATTCTAAAATTAATAGGGTTGCAGTGTCATCGTTTAGAAATTATTGGAAATCAACCTCAACGTAATGCAGAACAGTTTGTTAAAGTAGTATCAGTTGTAGATAATGGTCGTATAGATGATACGTATTGCTTCAATGAGCCTGATAATCATGCAGGAATGTTTAATGGTATTCTAACAGGCAATTGCAGTGAAATCATTCAGTACTCATCTCCTGATGAAACGGCTGTATGTAATCTCGCATCCATTTCACTCCCCACCTATGTGAGTACAGAAGGATACGATTATACCGCCTTGAAGAAAGTTGTCAAGATTGCTATTAAGAATCTCAATCGCGTCATTGATATCAACTTCTATCCCATTAAGGAAACGCATACTTCTAATATGCGTCATCGTCCAGTAGGTCTCGGTGTACAAGGATTAGCTGATGTATTTGCGCTTCTTAGGATTGCATGGGAATCTCCAGAGGCAGCTGATGTAAATCAGCGTATCTTTGAGCATATGTACTTTGCAGCAGTAGAATCATCATGCGAAGTAGCACAGACGGAAGGACCGTATGAAACATATGAAGGTTCTCCGATGTCTCAAGGACTCTTTCAATATGATTTATGGTCTGTTACACCCTTAACAGAAGCAGATCGTTCATTGGATTGGGCAGGACTAAAAGCAAAAGTGAAGCAATGGGGCGTGCGTAATTCACTATTGATTGCCCCAATGCCAACCGCATCTACTTCACAGATTCTAGGAAACTTTGAATGCATTGAACCTGCGACGAGCAATATTTATACTCGTCGTACATTGGCAGGCGAGTTCATTATTGTCAATAAATATTTGATGAAAGACCTTCAGTATCTTAATTTATGGAATGAAATGATGAAACAACAAATCATTTCACGTAATGGATCTATTCAAGGAATTGACCAAATTCCAGATGAAATTCAACAATTGTATAAAACTTCATGGGAGATTAAACAGAAAGTGCTAATTGATATGGCGGTAAAACGAGGAGCATTTGTATGTCAATCACAGAGTTTGAATTTATTTGTATCCGACCCGAATTATGCGAAGTTAACATCAATGCACTTTTACGCATGGAAACAAGGGCTTAAGACGGGAATTTACTATTTGAGAACACGTGCGCCTGTTATGGCACAGAAGTTCACAATCGATCCTGATTTACAGAAGGCAGCTATTAAATCAGAGCAACAGCGGAAACTACGAAAGAATTCAGATGAAGAGTGTACTATGTGTTCCGCATAAATATATATACTTAAAAACATTAAATAGTACAAGAATATAGGGATGTCTAGGAAACAATATGAATTAGACAGTGCAATAAAAGAAATAGAGCAACTCTTTAAAAGCACTGAACTTATTCCAAAGTTGTATCAATCTGTAGAAAGTATTTCTAGGATTCTATGTGCTATTATTAAAACAAGGGGGGAAAATTGGTTAAATGAACTTAATGATTTACCGTTAAATAGTATTGAACGTGTTAAATTAAATAATGTTTTTCAGCCATATATCCCATTTATTCTATCATTTTTTAATGGAAAAATGAAGGGTGGAGCTAACGAAGAAAAAGAAAAAGATAAAGAAGCAGATGCAGACGCAGAATTAGAAGAAGTTAAAGATGTTAAAGATGTTAAAGATGAATCTGATGAATCTGATGAATCTGCCAATTATGGTCCAGATGATTTAACTGAGAAAATAATGAATACATTTGGATTTATTGATTCTACTGTAAATCAAGTCGCATTATCTGATTTTGGAATTCTTAAAATGGAGAAAGACTCAGATTCTGAACCTGATATACGTCTATTTCCAGATTTTATAACAAAGCCAATATATGGATTAAATCCTGCAATATCAAAGGGATTAGAACAAATTAGAGTTCCATTTCGTACATTGGTTATTGCTGTATATTTATTGTTAGATATTGCACGAATGGCATTTGCTTCTGCTGGAAATGATATGAATCGTAATATTTTATCAGTTGTTGTAGCTGTATTAGATCTTTTAAGAGGTGATTGGAAAAAAGCAATTATGACTATTATGGGTTATTTTGGAACAACACCATTGTTTATGGGGCAACTTGGAAAAGTATATTTAACACTTTTCCAAACACTTTCACCAAATATACAAAATAATTTTATTTTTGGTACAATAGATAGTATTAAATCACTTATCGTTGGTATCTTATTAGCAGTATTTAAAGTGGCAGCTCCATATGAACTTCGCAAGCCTATTATTGAAGTATTAGATACTATTGCAAAACATAAGCACGATATTGATGGGACACTAGAATCAGCTGATTTGAAACCTCTTCCTGATTATATGGCACCTACATTCAATGATCTTAATAATTTACAATCACTTATGGATGATCCTGCTTTTATATGTTCAAGCGAACATCAAGAACTAGTTAAAACAATAGATAATTCTGCAATTATTCATATTGTTTTACAGTTATTACGTATTCCAGTAACAGAGCGATTTCGTGAATATCATTGTGGTACAGAGACAAAATCATTTGTTGAAAGAATTGTTGAAAGACAATCTAAACCTATTAAGATTCCTCAAAAAAGTCCGAGTGGAGATAATGAAGAGAAAGAAGCAAATGGAGAGAAAGAAGCGAATGGAGAGAAAGAAGCGAATGGAGAGAAAGAAGCAAATGGAGAGAAAGAAGCGAATGGAGAGAAAGAAGCGAGTGGAGAGAAAGAAGCAAATGGAGAGAAAGAAGCGAATGGAGAGAAAGAAGAGAATGGAGAGAAAGAAGCAAATGGAGAGAAAGAAGCGAGTGGAGAGAAAGAAGAGAATGGAGAGAAAGAAGTGAATGGAGAGAAAGAAGCGAGTGGAGAGAAAGAAGCGAGTGGAGAAAAAGAAGCGAGTGGAGAGAAAGAAGCGAGTGGAGAAAAAGAAGAGAATGGAGAGAAAGAAGCGAATGGAGATAAAAAAGCAGAGCAATCACAACCAGAGCAACCAGAGCAACTACAACCACAAATGATGCAACAAATGTATCCTCAACCAATGTATCCACCTCAACCAATGTATCCTCAACCAATGATGCAACCAATGTATCCTCAGCAAATGTATCCACCTCAACAAATGATGCAACCTCAACCAATCCAACCACAACCAATGCAACCTCAACCAATCCAACCACAACCAATGCAACCAATACAACCGCAAGCACAAGTAGAACCATTAAAAGAGCAAAAAGGTGGTAATCGCGCACGTAAATTGCGCAGAGCTTATTCTACTTGAATACCCGCCAACCGATGAATAAATTTTAAATATTCATCTGAAAATCCCCAAAAACATGATGGCTCTGCGCCAGGAACGACACGACTTGACTGATTCTTTCCATGTGTAAATGCAATAATAATTTGTTGAGGAGGGATTTCAACCACTTTAGATTCACGACCTTTAATCCACTCTTCTGCCTCTGCAATAGAAACATCTGCAAATGCCCGTTCTTCCCATGCAGACTTTTTAAATGTCAACGTCGCTTCTGAAATACGTTGTGATAAAGGAAGATGAAATGGAGGAACACTAATTGCACTTGTCCCATTCTTCAAATCATATAGAGGAAGAGTAGAGCAACATACAATATCACCTCTACTTAACCATGCAACACGACGACGAAAGGATGTTTCAGGATAATGATCATCGTCATCCATAAAAAGAATATTATCGTGTGTTGCATGCTTAATACCATAATTTCGTTTTTCTCCAATACTAAGATGTCCTTCAATTGGAATATACTTTATAACAATTTTAGGAACATGCACTTGAAAATTAATAATTTTATCAGTAGCCATATTCTCTTTTTTCTCATTATCCTCTACAATAATCCATTCGATTTTCTCTTGAGGATAGTCAGATATTAATAAATTATGAAATGCAATATCAATTAAATGTTTACGATTGTATGTAGGAGTAATAATTGAAATGGGGGGACAGTCTGCGATTTGCAGAATGGGTGTACCAAGTACTTTATCTTTATTAAATTCTAATAAGGGAAGGAATGCATCAGATACTTCTGAAAACAGTGTAGGAACAGATAAATTAGAAGCACGAAAAGCAGAAAAAGCCTCATCTAATTGTGTACGAATGGTTGAAAATTGCTCTGTTATAATCCATGCACTCTTTTTATTTTTAAATACTCGTTTATAATGGTTCAAATCATTTGCAATAGTAAATGCACCAACTGCTTCTGCATGTAGCGCAAAATAATCTACTGTTTCTTCTTGACTGCATACAAGATGTCCACGATGTAATTTGCACAGATGTTTCAGTGCATCCCGTGATAATTCTTTATGAATAACAAGTACATTATTTGCATTAATCTTTTTAAGATTCGCCACAAATTCTTCATCATGACTATAAATGGTTAGATGAGGGTCACCATCATTCCAGAATGGAATTACATTTGCGACATATTCATATTTTCTACTAGAATCTACAAAACATACAAAATCATTCTTTGGATCTTCACCTGGACCATCCATCCAAGAGCACCATTTATCTGCCATATTATATACATCAAATGCATGTGAATACTCACTATAACATTCTTTAAAATCATCAGGGTGAACTAATAGTATATTCTTATAAGCCCATGATACTGCACTATAAATAGGAATACGAATGTGAATTTGAATATCAGCTTTCTGATGAGGTTCACGAATATCGAGATGCAGAACATTGATTTTTCTACTCTGAAGTAAACGGTCTACAACTGCAGCATCATCTTTGTATTTCAATTTATCATACAAAATAATAGCGGATGTGGGTTTTAGCATTTCTAAGTAAATAGTTCTTTCTGTTTTAAATTCTAATGCAATATAAATGACCGCCGAGTCAGTTAGAGATATAGGATATATCTCATGGAAAGATCCATTTGCTTGGATGGAGTCAATGAAGGGAAAACATTGGAATAATTTATTATTACATGAGAAACATAATTATAATATACTTGCAAAACAAGTCCATAGAGAAACCCGACATATGGAAAAAGAAATAACAGATGTGTATCAATATATAGAATTACCGCCATTTACAATCGGTAATGGCTCTGTAAAATTATATTATACATATTCTGGTAAGTTTAGTTGGTCATGGTCATGGTCTACAAAAAAAATACAAGCAGATGATTTAGATGTATTAGGAAATTATGTATGGTATGCAACAGAAGATGATAATCATACATATAAAAATAAAATAACATGCGTGGATGCTAAAGGGAAAATAGTTTGGACACGTAATGAAGTGTCGTCACAAATTGCAGTAATTGGTAATATATGTTATTATATTATTGTAACAGATTATTTTAATGCAATTGAAGTTCGCGCGTGTAATGCACATACAGGAAAAAATGAACGTATTATACACAAAGAACCCAATCAAGAAAAAGACCTTACATTTTGGAAATGCTCAAGTCGTACTCTGTATTTACAATCAAGTGATCCAATAAATGCATCTCTATTTCGTATCAATGGACTAGATGTAATACCTCTGTATAAATCAAGTATACTTCAGATTCCATTGGGAGAAGGCAATAATGGTGATTGTGTCCTTACAAAACAGCGACTAAATAGTAAATGGATAGCACATGGAAAACCAGTGAGTGATTGGATTCTTCCAGATGAAGATATTCAATTTGTTACACTTCGTTCAGGACATGTGCTAACTATTAATGAAGGTTCGCGTACAATTTGGTTCTGTGCACCGCGAAAGAAGCCGATAGTATTATATAAAATTAAAGTGGGTGATATTTCTCCATTATATTGGTCAAATTGGGAAAATACAATTATGGAGAGTTATATTGTTCTAAGTCCATTCTCTATTCCGCAAGTTATTCATATTATTGAAAATACGATTATGGATAATAAATCATTTTATTTTGAGAATAAATTATTAATTGAAAAACCAATACAATTTAAACCATTAGAAGTTCATCGTTTTCATGTTCCATCCAAAGATGGAACCAGAATACCATATATTATTGTAAAACAGAAAAACATAAAACCAAAAGCACAACTTATCTATGTATATGGCGCATATGGCTCAACTACAACGATAGAATGGCCTTATAAAACGTGGTATTCGTTATTGCAACGACGATGGGCAATTATTTATGCAATGGTGCGTGGAAGTGGTGATAATAATGCAGAATGGGCAAATGCAGCACGACGCTCTAACAGACATATAGCGGTCGATGATTTTGAGGCAGTCATTCGAGATGCACAACGCGTCAATCAATTGAATGCAAAACGCACTGTAATATATGGAAGATCCGCAGGTGGAATTCCAATCGGTGCAATTGTATCTCGATATCCTGATGGACAATTAATTGGCGCAGCATATACAGAAGTTCCTTATGTAGATGTGTTACGTACAACTACAAATCCATCCCTACCATTAACTATAGGAGAATATAAAGAATTTGGTAATCCACGAGAGAATATCTTGAATTTTAAGGAACTACTCAAAGTTTCACCTATAAATGCACTACCGGCAGATGGAGCTCCAGGAGTATTTGTATTAACACGTGTAGGGTTACTTGACCGTCAAGTATATGCATATGAATCATTCAAGTGGATTCAGCATCTCCGAGGAAATTATAATTCAGTTGGCTTTAATCCAAAAGGAAAGTATGTTATTTTTGATGTAAAAGAAGCGCATAAATATGAAAAGGAAAGATATATTCCGACACATGCGCAGGATCTTGCTATTTTAGATGCATGGATAGACGGTACACTTTATATATAATTATCCGGCATTTCAAATCTATTCCAGTGTGTAAAAAATCTAAGACACTAATATAGAAGATGTTGGCATTTGAATCTGAACATGAACGTGAGCACGAGCACGAGAAAGAGAAAGAGGAAGAGAACCAGAATGGTGGCCGTCGCCGCCGTGCCAGCCGTCGCAGCAAGCGTCATGGCAAGAAGCGCACTCACCGCAAGCGCGGTGGAGAGCAGGAGAAGCAGCAGGGTGGCCGCAAGTCTCGTCGTGGCAAGCGTCACGGCAAGAAGCACGGCAAGAAGCACTCCCGACGCAATCGCCGCAACTAAATTATTTTAGTTGTTTAATCATTTAGCAGTCATAGTTTATATTATATTGTATTCATTATACTATATAATATATAATTAACAATAGATATGCTCATATTATGTTTACTACTTGTATTATGCACAGTAATTGCATTATCATATTATGAAAATAGGGAATATTTTACTGGAGTTATACCTGCTATTGGTAATACAGTAAAGTGTACTATAAATCCACCTGGTGGTAAATCAGCTGATACATTATTTCAATTAGCTAAAAATAACAAATTGAATTTTTATACTGATCTAAATGCGGCTAAAGAATGGGATCCTATGGGAGTTAATACTCCACGTGTAATTGATGACTGTAAGGCATATACTTTAGGTACAGAAATGAAAGCATCTGGACCTGGTACTAAATATGGTATAACAGTTCAATGTGCTACAAATCCGCCTGGTGATAAACCAGTGGATACATACTTTCAATATTCTACAAATCAAACATTAATGCCTTATTTAAATAAAGAAACGGCAGACAGAATTGCGAGTGTTGATACTATGGGTAAGCCAATAGATCCATTCATTATTAGTGATTGTTCTGGATTTTCATTAGGAAATTTAATTAGTTCTAATACAGCTAGACGTAGCACTGCAGTAGGAGCTCCATCAGGTGAACGAGGTTCATATGGAACATTAAATACACCAGGTGCACAAATAGGTAGTGGTAGTCAAATAACAAATACGCAACGCAGCAATTGGATTAATCAATTAGGACCTTTATTATCTGCATCTAACTCGGCACAATCCGCACAAGCATTATCTGCACCTGCGCAGCCTGTAAGAAATGATGTTAACCCGCAAGTATCTGTTAGTGATACAGGATATAATGCAATGGAATTACAAAATCAGTCAGCATTGTTAGGCAATATTAAAAAGATTGTTCAAGATGAATTACGTACAAATCGTGTTCAACCTGAAAATCATCCGCTTGCATTAAGTGGAACAAGTGGTTCTTACTCAAATGCTACGCAACAAGGTAATGAATATATGAATGGCAAAGAGGATATGTCAAAATATATTAAGAAAGATTCTATTCCGTGCTGGGGATGTAATTTAGATTATTAAGCATTAGTAAAAAGATACTTTATGAAAGTAGGATGTATGCATTCATACTAATATTAGTAATACTTGGTGTTGTGTATGCAACAACAAATCCATCTTTAGAGGGATTTCGTAATGATAGTTCATTGCATATCCCAACTAAACCTTATGGAATGCCAGACACTTGCCCTAAAGGTACTTCTATTACTCCGGTTTCAAATCTGGATCGTTCATTTAATGCTGCAAAGGTAATGCCTTATTCTATGCCTGGTGATTTACCGGTTGCTGGTTATCAACAAATTGGTGCAATGAGTCCTTTACCGTATCAGGATACAACTTTAATTAAAGCAAATCGTCAACAACTCATTTCGCTTCTTGAATTGGTCAAAGGTTTCTTAGCATTTGAAGCACAGGAACTATCTGAAAAATCAGACCCTTCTATACAACTTCCTTTACAAACAGCACGCAGTGACTTTCAAGTTCTACAACGCGAAGTAGAAGTACAGAATCGTAATCCTGGTGTGCAATCCACTATTACATTAACTAATTTGAATGAAATGTCATCTAATTTAGCATATTTACAGCAACAAGTTCGTTTAATTGGTGCAGCAGGATCACTTCAAGGTCCTATCAATCAATTTACGGAAGGTTTTATGAATGAAGAGTCAGTTGTAGAAGATTTTATGACTGAAGGGTTTAAAAAAAGAAGAATAATAAAAACAAAAGCTCAAATGGCTGCAGAAGCCGCTCAAGCACAAGCCGCTCAAGCACAAGCCGCTCAAGCAGCTGCTCAAGCACAAGCTGCTGCAGCAGCAAAAGCACAAGCTGATGCACAAGCACAAGCAGCGGCAAAAGCAAAAGCGGATGCACAGGCTGCACAAGCGAAAGCACAGGCTGATGCACAGGCTGCAGCAAAAGCACAGGCTGCAGCAAAAGCACAAGCAGCAGAAGCAAAAGCACAAGCTGATGCACAAGCACAGGCAAAAGCTGCTCAAGCAAAAGCACAAGCTGATGCGCAAGCAAAAGCAGCAGCTCAAGCAAAAGCTGACGCACAGGCTGCTCAAGCAAAAGCAAAAGCGGATGCACAGGCTGCTCAAGCTGCACAAGCAAAAGCAAAAGCGGATGCACAGGCTGCACAAGCAAAAGCAAAAGCTGATGCACAGGCTGCTCAAGCAAAATTAAAAGCGGATGCACAAGCTCTAGCAACTCCAGCAACTCCAGTAAAAGCTGGACCAGTCCCCGCAACAATGGAGGATTTAAAGAAATTACTTTCAAATGTTCAAGGACAAATTAATAAACTGTCAGCAAGTGGTACAAACGATCCTGTAACTAAACAGAGAATTAGTGGCTTAACAGGTATTCAATCATATGTTAAAGAAATTATTCATCAGCTTACTACTGGTACGCTATTTCCATCTGATGTTCCTATTATGAAAAGTGATATTGATAGAGCATTTAAAGTAGTAAGTACTCCTAATTCATCTATTGCCGATGCATTAGCTATTTTAGGAATTGCTACTGGATTACAAGGTAATTCGAAAGCAATGTCACAATTGAATATGCTTGTAAATAAATACGCTGACCAAATTATTAATGGTGTAAGTGCAACCTTTCAAGTGAAATATACTTCACCGAATGAATTAGGATTAGCAAGAGCATCAAAAGCATCATCCATTGATAAAACAGGATTTCCTTCTATGGCTGATTTAAATAATGTATCAAATGCTAAATTTATGCCAGTTGATTCTGGATCACCTGTAACGGATCATTTAGCAGCACTTCCGATGGATGCAGGTAGAGGTAAAGGACCTGCACATTTTGATTGGAAGCAACGTGCAAAACAAATTGAAGACCAAGTTAAAAAACGCGGATTAAATCCTGCAGATTTTGGTATTACACCGATTAAAACGGCATCTCCTGAATTTTCATGGAAAGGCTATGCGCGTATGATTTGCACCAGATTACAAGCAACAATGGATCCTGCGCTACCTGTTACATGTGGATGCCCCCCGATGGACTGGCGAGGATGGCGATAAGGCTGCCAATAAGGCAGCCGATAAGGCTGCCAATAAGGCTGCAAATAAGGCAGCCGATAAGGCAGCCGACAAGGCAGCCAATAAGGCAGCCGACAAGGCAGCCAATAAGGCTGCCGATAAGCATTTTAGGGAAACTATCTCCTAGAAATAGATGCCCAAATTTGTAGTAGAATCCGATATAGATGTGCGTACATTCGATAGACCCTATCATCAACGTCAAATAATTGGTGAATTTTCCTGTATAGCTGATACATATCAATTTATTGAAAAGTATATCACCGATACAAAAGAGTTATATACTTATTTTTGCAGACATTCTTTGTGTGCTAAAGATGAGTTTGAAAGCTTGATTGGAACAGATAAACCTGTTGCAATTAATATTGTATTAGGTCATTTTGAAGATGCTCTGTATGTTAGTAGGATAAATTAAATTTGTAAAACTAATAATTTAAAAGTATAGTACGAACAGAATGACTCCTTTAATCCACTTTGTGGGGGTATTTGTGATAGGCCTTGCAATAGGCTTATTCGTATCTAAGATTGTAAAACAAGAAGGATTTGAAAACTGTGGACCAGATATGTGTAGTAATTGCAGTAAACCCTCACCTTGTAATTGCCCTAAACCTCATCCGGCGACAAATTGCAAACAGCCCGATATGAATAAATATGTATTAAAATCATCTATTCCGCCCTGTCCTGCTGTTCCCGATTTAAGCAACTACATTTTGAAGAGTGAATGTCCACCTGTTCCCGATTTAAGCAATTATGTTCTTAAATCATCCATTCCTAAACAGAATCCCGTCATATTGGATTGCTCTAAATGTCAGAAAGCAAAAGGTGATTGTCCGCCATGCCCTCGTGCACGTTGCCCTGAAGTGAAATGCCCTGAGCCAACAAAATGTCCTCAGTGCGCACCGTGTCCTACGATGAAATGCCCTCCGGCTGTTGTAAAATGTAAGGCAGAAGAGGTTGTATATGATTCACCTGTGCGTCCTTACATGGCTCCCTTAAATTATTATGGATTTGGAAGAGTTTAAATTAATCCAATAAATATTTGGTTAATTGTATATAATACAATTCGCTGAATTCGTTTAATTCATTGAATTCGTTGAATTCATAGAAAACACCCATCAACACACAATAAATCCCACAAAGATAGGAAATGGATACACGTTTTTGGGGTCCATCAGGATGGAAACTCCTTCATCTTATATCATTTGATTATACATATTCTGCGGATAATGCAATTTATTATGCCAAGTTTTTCGAAACGATTCCATATATTTTACCGTGTAAATATTGTAGATCATCCCTAACCGATTATTATCAACAGCATCCCTATACACATTCCGTTCTTACAAATGGCTATATGAATCCATTGCTAGATGTAAAAAAATGGATGTATACGATTCATAATTGCGTGAATGATAAACTGCGAAAGCAAGGGTTGTACAAGGATCCAAATCCATCATTTGCCTCTGTCAAAAAACGATATACAGCGCTGCTTAATGATTCATGGGATACACAAATTGCACTTTGTTGGGACTTCTTATTTGCAGTGGCATATCACCATCCGATGACAATAAAGATGGAACTCATGCCTGGATGTACGCTACAAAAAGAGCAAATTACTGATGAATGTCAGAAGAATAAATGGAACATACTTCCTATGAAAGAACGTATGAAGTGGTTTATTGCTTTTTGGACATATCTTCCGGATGTTCTACCATTAGAAATTGCCAATAAATGGAAACAAATTCGTATTAAACCTGTTTTGCATTCACGTAAGTCTACACTGGCATGGCTCTGGAAAATGCGATGTGCTCTTGATTCACAATTCAAAGATCCTTATACATCTATATGTAAACGTATTGCAAGTTATTCCAGTGATTGTAATTCTATTACATGCCGAAAGTCAAGAAAAAGCTTTAGGCAAAAGACACATAAAAAGAAACAGTATTAACAACAGAGGATGGAATACATCATTGTATTTGCTACAATTATCTTATTCGTAGCCATTATTACGCTATGCACATTTGATACGTGGCAAACTGTATTATTAACATCACTGTGTATCCTTATTATTGTTTATGTATTTTTGATGAGTGTTGATAAACTAACAACACTTGATATAACGCATGTAAGCGAAGGATTTGTATCACAAAGTACGCAATCTAAATATGAATGGTTACAGAATGATGAACTCTTCGATGATTTTTATGCATCTATTTTCACTAAGTTGACACAGAATGAAACACTGATTCAGGCAGAAACAGCAATTTGCCTACAAGAATTTGCAGCAAATATTCCGAAAGAGAATCTCAAAATTTTGGATGCAGGATGTGGTATAGGGATTGCAACGTGTGCATTGAAGAAGTTGGGCGTAGGTAATGTGGTGGGTATGGATAAGAGTCGTGCAATGATTCAATATGCGCGAAATACAACTCTACCGCATACAACTTTGACAGATACAGAGAAACAGGATGTGGAGTTTCGTAATATGGATTTAATTGGACCTGGCTCTGCCAATGCGGGTGAATTCACAGATGCATGTATTCTGTATTTTACGATTTATTATTTTCGCGATTTGGATACTCTGTTTCGCAATCTGAATTTATGGGTGCGACCTGGTGGTACGTTAGCGATTGAAGTTGTTAATAAATATAAGTTTGAACCTATTTTGAATCCGAGTAATCCTTGGGTAGGGATTTCACCGCAGAAGTATGCAAAGGAACGTTTGCATAAGTCTATGATTGTATTTGATAAGTTTGATTATGACGCAGTATTTGAATTAGAGGATCCTAAAGCGGAGTTTCGTGAAACGTTTCGATATAAAGATGGATCCGTGCGTAGACAGAAACATACATTGTATATGCGTAATATTCCTGATATTGTTAAGATTGCGAAAGAGTGCGGATGGCTTTATACAAAATATGTGGATTTGATGCCGCTGTCTTTTCAGTATGGTTATTTATTGTTTTTTAAGCGAGCTATTTAGATTTACTTTCTGTGTTTCTAATATTAATCCATTATTATTAACGCTTTTTACTACTGCTGTTCCTTCTGATATTAAAGGCTTTAATGAAATCGGTTCTTTAATGCTAACACTACGAATAATTGGAGAAGACTCTACTTTTTCTAATATTAATCCATTATTAACGCTTTTTACTACTGCTGTTCCTTCTGATATTAAAGGCTTTAATGAAATCGGTTTTTCAATGATAACACGACGACGCTCTAGAGAAGACTGTGTACTTTCTTTCTTTAATGTGTGTAGAAATTCTAAAATTATTGATGCTATTTCAGGAGCAGTACGTATTTTTTTCATTACATTATTATTATTATCTATCTGATTCTTTAATAATGCAGTATATTCATTTGGTTTACTTTTAAACTCTTTTTGATTAGTAGAGTTTGAAATAACATCATCTTTTAAACGTTGAATACTTATATCAATATTTTGTATTAATTCTAATAGTATTTCCCTAGATTTATTTAATTCAGATTTAGTTTCATTACAATGATTGATTTCTTGTAATATAATATCTTTGAGAGGATCTAATTTACTGTGATTTTTAAGCCAGTTTGGCGGTGTTGATAGTTGTGTTAATGTATCATTATGCTTTACAAATACTGTATCTAATCTTTTTTGAGTCTCATTTATTTTAGTAAGTTCTTTATTTACATCTGTTTTAATTTTTGTAAGATTTTTAATTAGTTCGTCTTGTACTTGTATTTGTAGGTCTTGTTTACTTTTCAGTTTAAAAGCTTCCATTCGTTTTGGTTCATTTAATTGACCTGATAAAGTACCAACTATCTTTCTATTATGCTCTTGCCATATTGTGTCGTCTTTTTTACCAAATGGTATGTATTTTATTTCAAATTTTCCATTAGTTCCTTCAGTTACATGGAATATTTTAGAATCAATCATTCTATTCTATATTATTTAATAATTTAGGCGGAGGATAATTTCCTAATCAACTGCGTTAATTAATTTGGAACTCAAATTAATTGCTGGAGTTCTATTTTTTTACTTTAGTAATGATTGTTTTTACTTCAGTAATAGTGTTGCCTGCTTCAGTGGTAGCATTGTTTGCTTTAATCCCACTATTATTTAAATTATATGTATTCTCTGCATCTGCAAGTTGTAATTCATTTGCAGCATTAGTAATATTATCTGATACTATCTGTATTAATGCATCAGTATTTGGTGTTAATAAGTATGATAATGTATCTTTTAATTTATTTTTTGAGGCATTTTGTTCACGATTAATAGCGATATCCACAAGTATTAAGTACATTAAATAAACTTTAGTGTTAAAAATGCATATTGTAAATGCTTCTTGTGCTGCATTGAGCCAATCATAGTATGAATCAGGATTCTTATCTGTATTAAATACTTTTTTGGCGTTTTCTCTTTTTTCTATATATTCTTGTATTATATTATTAAAATAATTATAGTCTATGTTTATTTTTCCACCTTTTATAATACCTTCTATATATTTTTTTGCATCTAAAATGATTTCTTTACTAAATGTATAGTTAATCTGCTTTAATGCAAGTATCTCATCTTCTAAGTCTTTGTCTAATTGTATTACAGGTTTTACTATAGGTTGCACTACATCTATAATATAACCGTCATATTTATCATCCGTTTTTGTTATATGCAAAAAATGTACATTTTCATTTGTAACAGAGTTTTTAAATGCCTCTACTTCTGTTAGGGATTCAGTTTTCATTATTAAAGAAGTATCATATGTTTCACCATTAATATCAATCTGTACAATATAGTGAACCGTACTCATACTAATTATAGTATTTATTTACGTTGAGTTTTTGATTTACGTTGAACTTTTTTACTTCTTCGGGTGCGACCACCTTTTACATTCGTTGATTTGGATACACTATACTGTCCATTAGTATTTACAATATGTACAACATTTAAACCTGGATATGCAGCTTTTGCATCTTCAAGATTGTTATATATGCTAGTTCTATATTTATCTCCATCTTTCTCTGTAACGGTGAAGTAATCTTTTGGTGAAGTTGATTGTGATGCTGGATCTAATGGTTTTCCATTAGTTTGGTTTTTTGCTGCATTTGCTGCATTCACTGCTGCTACTGCTGCATTTGCAGCTACTACTGTATTTGCTGCATTTGCTTTTGCTGCATTTTCTTTCGCTTTTATTTCTGCTAGTTGTTTTGGTCCATATGGCGGCGGTGGTGGTACTACTGGTGCTACTGTTTCTACTGCATTAGCAGCAGCTTTATTAGCAACAGCATTAGCAGCAGCATTATTAACAGCAGCTTTATTAGCAGCAGCTTTATTAGCAGCAGCTTTATTAGCAGCAGCTTTATTAGCAGCAGCTTTATTAGCTTCTGCATTCACAACAGCATTCGCAGCAGCTTTATTAGCTTCTGCATTGGCAGCAGCTTTATTAGCAGCATTGGCAGCAGCTTTATTAGCTTCTGCTTTATTAGCAGCAGCTTTATTGGCTTCAGCTTTATTAGCAGCAGCTTTATTGGCAGCAGCTTTATTAGCAGCAGCTTTATTAGCAGCAGCTTTATTAGCTTCTGCATTCACAACAGCTTTATTAGCTTCTGCATTCACAACATCTTTATTAGCTTCTGCATTCACAACAGCTTTATTAGCTTCTGCATTCACAACATCTTTATTAGCGTCTGCATTAGCAGCAGCTTTATTAGCGTCTGCATTAGCAGCAACTTTATTGGCTTCAGCCTTATTAGCAGCAGCTTTATTGGCTTCAGCCTTATTGGCAGCAGCTTTATTAGCAGCAGCTTTTGCATAAAAATTTTTAGTTGTGTTATCACTTGCAAGTGCATTTTGTTTATAATCATTTAAAAGTGTTGCAGCATTTATTGATTCAGATACATTTTCGCCATCTTTTTTATATTTTAGTGTATATTTTGTTGTTCCATTTGGATGTGTAGTTGTACCTACTATTTTTGGTTTGCTGTTATTACTCATTATCTTCTACTTATATAGATGAATATAATCGATGTCTTTCAAAAAGGTCTCCTATATGGCTCAGAGAGACTCCCATTTGATCGGTCAAAACGATACGCATATGTAGAGCATCCAACAGAAGGATGGCGTGTCTATTTACGGTCATGTGCTTTTTTACACCCAAATGAACCATTTAATCCTCGTCATTTCCTAGTTGTAAAAAAAACAGGTTCATATAAAACAAGTGCTGTCTGGGAGCCACCAAAAGGACAGATGGAAGGGAAAGATATAAAAAAATCGTCCGTACTCCAACTTCTTAAGGAAAATGTTCTTCGGGAAGTATCTGAAGAATCGCATATTACACGAATAACTGATTTACATCATACAGGTCTCGTATTTCAATCACAAGAGCGAGATTATCCAAAGAATCATTATTTCCAATATCATCTTTTTCGTGGCCAAATTACACCAGAACAGATTGCAAAATCATTTGATACATTTGAATGGATAAAAGAACACCCGAAAGGTTTTGCTAGATGGTCTAGAGATCGTAAGGAAAAAGATGCAGTTGCGTGGTTCAATCCACGTGAAACGCGTCTTAATCCGCGATGGACGCCTGATATTGTAGCACTTTATCTTCGTAATTATAATTCAAATCTTCTCAATCTTAGGAGCAACGATTAGTTCCATTGTTAATTCAAGTTGTTTCTTTTCATCCGATTTATGATCAAATGTACACGCATGCATATCAGAATACAGATGTGTAAGACAGAATACTTTCTTGCATTTGCAAGGGTATTCGATTAGCAACTTCTTATTGCACTTAGCGCACTTCATATTACAATTCTGATTATAATATAAACAAATATACATCATCAATTTTATATGTTCTGGTCTCACACTAAAACTAAAACAAATAAGCGATTTTTGCAACAACTCTGTCAAAAACAGATTCTATCAGGATTTTCATCTGAACAAGCAACCGATTTGCAGGAAGTGCAACAGTTTCTTCACAGTTATTTTAGAATACATCCAGATGTAATTTATAATATTCCATTAAAAGAACTTGAACAAGATTTTGTTCTTATTGTGCGTGTTCATACGAAATTAGTGGGATGTATTCGTTATCATTATGTAGGGATTATAGAGGAAGATATTCATTTAGTGGATTGTTTCTGTGTTCATCCTGAATGGCGCGGGAAAGGTATAGGTGATTATTTATTACATGATTTGCATCATAGAATGATGCATAAACCATATGCTATTTTCTTAAAAGAAGGTAGTCTACTTCCTGCAATTCCGTTTTATAGTAGTATGTATGCATATCGTTTTATTAAAGATAAACCAAATAATATAATAAAAGTACCAACAAAAAATGCGTATAGATTAATGCAAATATATAAGAAATCACGAGATTTCTTTATGATTGCGAGACCAACTGATAATCAGTATTGGAGATTATATAAAAATGGTATTCATAGTATTTTAGCATGTGTTCAAGATACATATCAGACTCTTCATGGAAAGAGAATGGGGTGGATAACTGCGTGGATAGAAAGTCCAGGAATAACAGATACAATGCGAGGTGATGCATCGTATCAATTATCAGAAATTCCTGGATTTGATATGATTTGGATGGACTGGAATTACTGTAACAAAAAAGATTGGATTATGGATGGAGAATTTCATTGGTATACTTATCAATGGACTTCTGGAATATCAATAGATAAGTCATTTTGTTTTATTCATTAGACTTTTATTAAATCTTATCAATTAAATCTACGTGAGTCAGCATTCGCTTTAGCAGCAGCATATGCTTTAGCAGCAGCATTTGCTTTAGTAGTCGCAGTCGCATTCGCTCTAGCACGAGCAGCTTCTACATTTTTTGCAGTGAAAGCGGTAGCAGGAGCAGTAGGAGGAGCAGTCGCACGAGTTGTATTAGAAGCAGTAGGAGCAGAAGGAGCAGGAGCAGGAGGAAGAGGACCAGGGATTGGTTGAATAAAATCTGGAAATAGTAAATTATGACGCGGTATATCATAACGCGATATATTTTGTCTTTGAACAGGTTGCATGCGTTGCTGTGGCTTTTCCGATCTCTCTTGAAGAGCTCTTATTATATTTTTACTAGCTGGTATATTAGCCTGTAATGGATTTGAACGGGGTGTTACTTTTGATTCTACAATTAATTTCATTCCCTCTACGTATTTATATTCACAATTAGAATAATATGCAATTAATATGTCACGTGCATAATGATTGATACGATCAATTTCAGAAAAGCCTTTCTCTATAATATTATTACTTAATGATATATTAAGACGTCCAGTAGAATCATAAGATATATTAAACAACATTGATAAAATTTTACCACAACGTGCTGCATGATTTGCCTGTATAGCAAATAACTGTTTAACTAATTTAAATACCTCTACTGATGTATCATATGGAATATAAATATCTTCAGGCATACCTTTACATACCTCTCTATCACGAATATTTTTTATATTTTCAAGCTTTTCTTGTGGAGTATTACCAAAACGAATTGACATTAGTTTCATAAATTTAATATATTGTTGAAGAGATGATTCATTGCTGCCTTCAACTTTTTTATCTCCTCTCACTAATTGTGGAGTTCCAACATAAATCGTATCATAAAAAAGATTAGATAATGCGGATAATCCAGGACTTTTACTAAGAGGTTCTCCAGGTTCTGGAATACCACTACGTGAAGTGTCTTTAGCAGTTTCAAAGAATTTTGTTTTACAAATATTTGAAATACCATACTTATTTTCCAATGGCTCTGAACGAAGAAGTTGCATGGCACGTGCAATACAATGACCTAATGGTTTTACTTTGGTTAAATTTTGAATAATACCATCGATACTTAATTCTTTTATTTTACTTTCAGATGTAGTTACATCTTTTGATGTAGTTAAAGTGTCTCCTTTAAAATTACTTATAGTACGAATTATATTTTCAAATAAAGTATTAAAGCCATTCTCTATACTATTTCTATCCATTGTATATCCATTGTTTTCTTTTCTAACTATAATAGGATTAACACTAATGGGTATACTTATACGTCCATCAATATTGTTATAGTTAATAGATGAAATTTTAAATCGATATTCATCCAGTTTATTTTCGGTTATTGCACACTCTATAGAATATTTTTTGTCATTTAAGTATAGCGTAAATAAACCATAATAACCATCGATATCCATACGTGATTTCGGCATAAAATATACAGTACATTTTATAGAATTTGTACCTGAATATCGTAATTTATATCCCTTTTGATCATCAAATACGTCCTCTCTAATATATGATGATATAAAGGCATAATAAAATAATTCTTTACCACCACCTCTTACATATCTAGGATGCCCTGGAGCATATTGTTGTGAAAAAGATGTTAATCCAGATGTTGTCATAAATGACGCATCATCAATAAGTGTTAGTGCAAGTGCTCCATAAATCTGAAAAATACGGACATAATAATAAGAAAGTACTAAACATAAACTCTGTCTTTCTTCATCCGATGGATTTACTAAATCTTCCACTTTACGAAATAACAGAACGCGTTTTTCATTGCGATATGGAAAAAGTTGTATATCATAAAAATGTTTATACATATTATTTGCCATAAATAATACATATTTGTTACATACAGATGGATTAGATAATGCATGAAAATCCCGTATACTTAATTCTTTTAACATATAATTTAATATAGTATTCATTACATAATGTGTTGTAAGAGACTGTTGTTTGTCTTTTTTTATTTCTTCAGAAACTGATGAACCCATACTATTTAATACCTATTAAATAACATTTTCTAATATATCACTAAATGATTCCAAACGACGTATACATTTTTGAAGAGTTACGATAGATATTTCACTTGCTTGTGCAATTTTAGCAATCGTAATGTCTAATGATTTATTTCGTTTTAGCACAAATGCAATACAACCTGCAGCTAAACTAGGCGGAATATTTTCTTGTGAAAGACCCGCTTCTTCTGCTTTTTCTGCAATTCGTTTAGCAGATTGATATACAATATCCATTTGATTTCTAGGAATTGGTAGGCGATTCAATGGAAGTTGAATATATTCTGTAGCCTTTGTACTGGATTGATTGAATTTATTAACAGTAGTGTTATTAAGAAGTCCCTTTTGACGTGCAAGTGCCATAATTTCCTGTAATTGTTTAAGCGCTTTAGTGAATGTTGCAGAACTAATACCAAATAGTTCTGCAATTTCAGCTGGTTTGCGAGGTGAACCTGCTTGTTTTAAACTTACATACAGACAAGATGATAAGAGTGCATCATGACTCAGACCTTGGCGACCTCCAACTGTTTGCAATGTAATGTATAGATTTTTAGATTCTTCCACAATATATTGATTAATACCATAATTTAAACCAATAAGAGATAAGCGTTCGCTAATTTTAATAAATGAACGTTCTTTATAAGGTACAGTATTCCAAGAATGATATTTACGAACACGATACATTGTCTTTGCAGAGCCGTATCCATTTAAAATAATTGTACCGAGGGATACTTCAGGAAGGCGTGCATCATGAGGTGCTCCTACACGAGTTGGATCACCACCACGATCATCTTGTGAAAAGTAACGATACTCTGCAGTATTATCAAATGAACGTGACACGATGTAGCCGCATTCTTTGCAGGTAACAAGTTCATTTAAATAAAGACAATCTGTATTAAAGCAATATGGACATGTATCTAAATCCACTGTAAATGCTTTAACGTGTGATTTGTCTTTTTCATCATTATCTTCAGATTTATCCCATCCTTCTGACCAAGATTCAAACTCCACTGATTTAAGAGATGAAGATGGAGATGCCTTACGCTTAAATAAGGCTTCCATCTTCGTTGCTCTTATGAACAAGAATATTTTTTAGTCAATTTTTTTACTCATTCATAATTTATCAGTAGCAAGTAATCCAAGTATATCAATATATTTTTCAATATGTTTTAATCCATTTCCAGGTTCTCCCGCACAATCAAATAATACAGTTTTATCTTTTCGATATAAATATCCATTTAATGAAATATAAGGAGCACATAGAACAATCGTATTTAATATAAGTGTATTACGCATATTATATATTACTACATTGTAAAACGCTTGTTCAGGACAATAGTAATTAACAGTATTATCACATATTCTGTTAATTTCTTTAAAGAAAAGATCGCGCATTTTTCTGGATGTAATTGCAAATTTACCAACACTATAACCTGGTTCCTTCATAGTAAATTGTTCACGAACAGATTCAGGAAATGCAGCGTTATAGTTTGAATTTGTCATATTGCCCTCGCGACATGCATAAATTTGATTTTCTTTCATATGCTGTACAAGCTGTACCAATGGTTTTAGAATAAAAATATCAATGTCTAAATATAAATAGACATCTTGAGAATAATCATGTGGAATAAACTTCCACATCCATCCTTCTAGATTTGTTTTAGGCGATGATGCGATAAAAATAATATGATTTATTTTGTTCATTAGGCTCCTAAAAGATGTATAATGCGATTGCATATAGTCATATGTGGGTTGGTCAATAGTAATATGAAGTATATCATTGGATTTTAGGGCATTTATTTTTACAATTTGCGTAAGCCACATTACAAAGACTTGAATATACTGATTTTCCGCTACTTGTGCATTTTCACATGTATAAAGAATACAGGATAAACAAATGGAGTTCATTTGTCATTAATTATTATAAATTAAAAACTTTAAGTAGCAATGACATCTGTTCCAAAGCAGGGTTCTATGACAAAGAATTCATTATTACCGAGTTCAGCACCATCTGGAATTGGTGCACTAGGTTCTAGTTATAATCCTGCAGATGCTATGAAAATGCCTAATCAGATAGGTGTTCGTGTAGGTAATTCTATGGATGATGTCGTAAATGCAGTAAAAGGTGTTGGGTTCTATACGGATCAGATTGGATTTGGTGCACCGTCCACAGGTCTTACGAATGGAATGCCTTTAAAACCACTGGGTGTAAATTATTTTATGAATACAGGTTCTAAATGCTCTAATGGAGCAGAAATGTGGCAATATATCCAGGGAATTCCTGATGGAAGTGCTCTTGGTGCAAATGTTAAAAAAGCAATGGCTGAGATGGGTTTACCGCCATTAAAAGGGTTAGCACCAGGTATGTTGGAAGATGTGAAGCATGCTCTTGATCCTGGTCCACTTATGAATGCTCTATTTGGTTCTGGATATCCCCAATGTAAACAGGTAACAATGCACGTAGGCGATGCATATGGACGTATTAAAGATGACACTACTGGAGAGCCATGGATTAGTGATCCGGAAACTGCACAATGGAATGGTAGTGTATATACACAGAGACGTTGGGTTCAGGATACAGATGATAAAGGTAAACCGATTAATTTGTCACGTGAAGAATGGCTAGCTTCAAAGAAGACGTATAATCCGGACGGAACTCCGATTAAATCGGATGGATTTGCAAATCGTTTAACACAACCATCTAGCATTGCCGTGATAGGTATATTGTGTTTAGTTGCGTTTTCATTGGTAAGGCGTCGATAAGATGCTGAGGCATCGATATAAGATGCCTTGGCATTTACTTTGTTAAACGGTAAGTGTAGTAAGCACTGGCGCCACCGAGGAGCTGAGCGACAACGTATCCTACGTATTTGTTAAGAGATAAGTCATTTTTAAGATACATGGCAAATGAAATTGCTGGGTTGACATTTGCTCCTGAAATGCCTCCAATCAGATATACTACAATGGCAAGAGCACCACCGATAATCAAGGGATTACCGCCGCTGGCAAAGATAGCCAGAATAAAAAAGAATGAACCAAGATATTCAGCAATGTAGGGTAACATGTTTTCTAGTATTTAGATATTTTTTTATCTATAGAAAAGTAATCAAGGCACGTGATTACGATAAAGTAATCAAGCTATGCCATTCAGGAGAATTATCATACTCATCATAGAATAAATATAACACATTTGCAATTGCACCAGTTTCTATCGGATTATGTTTCATTGCATATATAATCCATTCAATGAGTTTTTTCTCACGTTGTTCTAATTTTAACATTTTTTGCCCTTTTATTGGGTCATATATGTCAGGATTATAACGAATAAATGTAACAGGTAGACCACGAACTTCAGCTAAATTTATCATACGTATTTGTTCACATTCACATGCATATGATTGATGCTGATGTTCATCCACTTCTATATAAACAAAGTGATCTCCACAATCTATTTGAAAATCAGGGCGTTCTCTACCACATTTACTATCTTCTAACATTTTATCATGAATAAATGGAATCCCTTCTGATTCCAGGACTGAATGAATACGCATCTCTTTCCTTTTCACTCTAAGCTGTACAATAGTTGGATCACATGATTCACATAAATTATTTGTTAAAATATCATCTAATCCACATGAATTGCATTTGGCTATTCCTAGATTGGTAGCATCTGGAGAAGTGTGTGCTTCACAGAAACGTTCAGAATTTGTTTCATATGTTCCTAATTGATTGCAAGATGTGCATTTCTGTTTTGGTTTAAGAAGCATTCCTTTCTCTTTATGAGTTTTACAGAGAGATGTATCTTTTCCAAGGAATCCATATTGAGCTGGTAAGGTACAATCATCAATTTGACATAATTTATGTGTTACATTAATCATATTTTTAGTTTTATGTTCTGAGCAGAATTTTGCTTTTTGCCCTTTTATATTATGTGTTCGTCTTTTATTACAATCTTTAAACATACATTTAATATGTGTCAAATCAATCATATTTTCTAATTTATGTTCTGAACAGAATCTACCTTTTCCATTTGCAAAATCATAATGGGCTCTTGTCAGACAATCGTCATATTCACATAGTTTATTTTTTACATCAACCATTCCATCTAACATATGTTCTGAGCAGAATCGTCCTTTCTTCTCTCCTTTTATATTAAAAGTTGGTTGTTTTTCACATCCATCATTTTCACATGTTTTATTTGTAATATTGATCATACCATCTTTTTTATGCTCGGCACAGAATCGTCCTTTCTTACCTAGTACATCATAGTGAGCCCTACTAATACATTTTTCTACTTCACAAATTTTATTTTTTACATCAACCATATCATCTAATTTATGCTCTGAACAAAATCGTCCTTTCTTCTGACCCTTAATATTAAAATGTGGTTGCTTATTACATTCATCATATTCACAAGAATCATTTAATAAATCAATCATTCCATCAACTTTATGACGCACACAAAATTGGCATTTTCCACCTTTTACTCCAAAAGAAGGTCTTGTTAAACAATCCTTGAAGGCACATTGTTTTTTATCAACATTCATCATATCAGGTGTTTTATGAGCATTGCAAACGAGTGCTTTTTGTCCCAATACATTGTATAGAGCACGTTTACCACAGTGACAGTTTGGCATCTTAATCTACTATATTAATAACAAAAATAAATAATCAATTTTATAATATTTTTATATACCCTTATTATGTTCAGTTTATCTTTTATTTTCCCTTATTCTTTATGAGTAATCAGTTTCTGGCTCGTTATCAAACGAGAGCCAATATTCATTGTTTCCAATTCTTGCATTAATAATTTACTTGCGTAAGGAATTTGTAATCTAGCAAAGTTGGTCGTGTTGTTGCATCCACGACACAACCATATATTTTCTACTGGGTTTGCAATTGCGAGCAAACCGCATTCTTTGCATGAGTAGCATGAGAATGAATCTGAGCATTCCATAAGGCGTTCTTTGGTAAATTCACTCATTCCATGTGCTACAATTGCATCTTTCTCCATTTCCCGTAATTCAATTTTTTTCTAAATTGAATTCTCTACCAGACTCTTCTACGCATTTACTCGTAGCCTCATTGTCCTTCATAGCTCACCGTATCCATACATTGTATGGATATGAATACGGCTAACCATAAACACTCTCGCGAGTGGGATTGGACTATACCTTAAGCCTTTTAACAAATTGTCAAAAGGCCCACAACCATCTAGTCTCTGCACCTTATCCTTTTGAAGGATCTTGGCTCAGGATTGTCTCTGTATCGTAACCTTATACCTTTACCCGCTAGTTTTCCCAGCGGCCACCATGACCTTTCGGAGCATGGTTTAGGAGTTAGATTTTACTTAGCTCATTAATAATGAGCTAAAGGGTGTTTTTCCCATTGAGAGTTTCCCTGAATTTGATCGTGTTGCCCCTCCATAGGGGACTAGCATGACTTTTACATCACACTTTGGCAAAATGGTACCAAGTCGGAGGCCTCCCTCCCGTGCGCGTCCCTCAGCAGGCTGACGCGTTAACATAACAAGCGGACCCGATGCACGGCTATGCATCTTGTCGGCTGAACAATGTCTTAAACGTTGATAATAGCACGGGCCAATGAAGATGGATGTCTCCATTTGTCGCCCAGTGTATCCGTTGTACATAATTTCATTTCCATATGGCTCCATTCCATAATTGTCTCTTAGAATGGTGGCCAAATCATCCACAGTGGTCTCACCGAAGGGTGAGCCATCACCAAGACATCCTGTCATACAGCCAACTTTTGATAGGAGTGTTTCCATAAGTTGAGCAATAGTCATACGCGATGGGATGCAATGCGGATTGATGATGATGTCTGGAATGATTCCAGATGCGGTTTGGGGCATATCTTCTGGATTCAAGATCATACCCATAGTTCCTTTTTGACCATGACGCGACGAGTTACCAGTCCAAACAATGCGTCCATGACGACGTACTAAGAATATTTCACTAGGTACTCGTAAACAATAAACCTTACCTGCAAAGTGTGATACTTTTTCAGTTTGTCCATTCTGTGATTTTACATGTCCGTGATTCATTGTTGGTCGCAATCGAGTTCTACGAATGCCAATATCCCAACTATCAGCTGTACTAGTAATAATACGTCCATCATTCATAGTAGTTTGATGACCGGCTTCATATCTCTTTACGTAATATGATGTCCATCCTGCATGTTGACATAGAATTTGAAGATCATCGCGTAATTTGATTGAGGATGTAGAATAATGTAAAGATGTAGCCGTTTCATGACCATCTCCTAAACACATTCCTTGAATAAATAGTATAGTTTGTTGAGCACTTAGTTGAAATGCCCATTTAGGTACTGATTTATTAATCGCTCCAATACTCAATGGAGCAAGATGATTTGTAATTTCTTTATGATTAATATAGAATTTCTCAGTTGATTCTACATAATTATATTTCCATTGAAGAATATTACAGCATTCTTTTAGTTTATTATGAACACGTGATTTATTTGCAGCGAATTCTAAACGGCAGATATAATCTTTAGGACTAATTGCAGTCCATCCTTCAGCCATCCAAATTCCTACAATTAAGATTAATGCATTCATTTGTTCATTTGCAAATAAGTTAGTACCAAGTGTAAGTTCTAAATCATTACGCAGAATTCTTCCATCCGATTGATAACGAACACGTTTACCGATAATGTTTTTTGCTTCTGTTAATTCATACATAGGTTTATCACGTCGTTGAATCCACATACGATGATTCATAGTAACATGCAAACTAATTCCTTGGCTTTCTACTTCATACATTTCTCCATCCTGGTCAAACTCAAGAGTTTCTAAAGGATGTACATATTCCATTGAATTTGTTTCTTTATTAAGTTGTGCTACACAATCATTCATTGTAATATTATTAATTGGAATCCATCCTCGCATTGTAAGGACATCATGGTCGTCTGTTAAACAGAATTTATCCCCAATCTCAGGGATGCGGTCCTGTCGCATCCGAATTTTTGCGAAAGAGTATCCTTCGCCATTCCGATTTTTATAGATTTTATCTACGTATCCGCTCTCATTATTACGAGGCATCTTGCTAATATCGCGTGATTTCTTAGACCCGACTGGGACAGTAACACCAGTTGGAACACGCAAGGGTACGACTTTGCCAATCAGGATATCATCAGGAGTCACATAGGTATTTCGTGGAATGAATCCATCTTCTCCAATCTTGTCGTATTTGGCATTTTTCATATGTTTAGTATCAGCAGGGTCAGGATTACAGAATTTCTCTTCTTCACCTGAACTCTGATTTTTGCGTTCTTCATCTTTGTATGTGCGATAGAAGATAGACCGAAATCGTCCGCGATCCAATGCAGCGCGATTCATCATATTTGAATCTTCTTGATTGTAGCCAGTATAGGTCATAATCGCTACAATGATATTTTGTCCTGCTGGCAAATTCTGTGCTCCATAGAATTTACTCATGAAAGGAGATACCATTGGAATTTCAGGATAGCAGAGCACGTGACTCATTGCATCGAAGCGCTCTCTGAAATTCAGTGCATACACCCCCATAGCCTGTTTAGCCATAGCAGATTGGTATGCATTACGAGGAGATTGATTGTGGTCAGGGAAGGGAATGCCACTTGCAGTTGTTCCAAACATCATCGATGGATGAATTTCACAATGTGTATATGCGGGATCATTTAGACAGGCATCATACGTCATTGCAATGTATGCATTATCCGTTTCACCTGCATCAATGTATTCAATGAGCCGATTACCTGTAGGAGAAGTCCACGCCACTAAATAGTTCCATTCTTTAATGGCTAAGATGCTTGCTTTTAGGATTCCAGACTCATCTCGTGCAATTTCACGGATGGTAGGAGCATAATAAATAGGGCGAATGACGCGTCCAGCTTCACTCGTAATCCAGAGTTCTTTCATAGCAGATTTCCAGATAATTCCAGTATGGATATGAATTTTACCCATACGCTTTGCACTGCGTAGAGCCTCAATGATATCAAGTGCTTCATCATTGAGCAACATTCCAATCCATGAACCATTTAAGAAGACGCGTACATGTTCGTGCTTCTGTTCTATAGTTGTTTCACGGAGTGATAGTAATTTATCCAGCGAATGAATGAAGGAATAAATAGTGACAGGGCTACTAAAGATAGTAATACCCGTTGTAACTGCCATATTTTTAATAACACCTACACTGTGTCCTTCTGGAGTCTCGCAAGGGCAGATGTAGAAGATTTGTGAGTTATGTTGTTTACGAGGTGCAATTAGTTTTCCAGTTTTCTCAATCGGCGTAGAGATGCGTCGCAAGTGAGAGATAGTGGAAGTGATGTTCAAGCGATTCAATACTTGCGAAACACCGATTTTAGTTGGTCCACCGATTTTGCCACATCCAAAATTGCCCGTGGCAAGTGAGGATTTTAAGCACACATCCATAATAGTAGATTTAATAATCTTGTTAATATTATTGATGTTTACAATATCAATCCAGTTGCCAGTAGCTTTCCAGGAGCCACTGTGAATCTCTTTGCATAAGGCTGATTTCATGTCCTTTACCATACGATTGTTGTATGTTTTGCGAAACAAATCTGCCAATAAGAATCCAGGAATATCTACGCGCTTATTATTGTAAGAATCACGATCATCGGTAGGAACACGTTTACTGGATGTCCAAAGCACTTTTCGGGTCATATGTGCCAAGAAGCACGCTTTTTCATATTTCATTTCATAACCTCCAATGTGAGGAAAGAGTTCATCGGCCAAGATGTCTTGGATATTACTCTGTTTTTGTGATTTCACAGACCAGGTATTAGTATGCTCACCGAGCCAAGCCAGTGCCTGGTCAGTCGTATTAATAGAGCTGGATTCCATGATAGTTTCAATCAAAATTGGGTCGTATACATCATCTGAGATGTCGCCCAAGATTAATTCACAAATATCTTTATCGGCAAGGACACCCAGTGCACGAAACATAATGAATAAGGGTACATCTGTTTTGATTCTAGGAACAGTTACACGAATCATCATGATAAGTGGATTTTTAGGATGATAAACGATTTTAACTGCATTGGATTTTGGAACCTGGTCATTGTCAGGACCAATGCATTTAATTTCAACAACTTCCATTTCTTTGGCATTTCCACGACCATTGCGGAAAACGAAGGGACGATTTTCAGACATGCGTTCCATAGAAATCATCGTACGTTCACCGCCTTGAATAATGAAATATCCGCCGACATCATTTGCACATTCTCCCATTTTGGAGGGATGAATGTGTTTTTGGTCAGGGAGTAAACAATATTTAGATCCAACCATCACGGGAATTTTACCGATGTGTACATTGGGAAAGATGCGAATATTTGATTCACGGATTCCATTGCGACTATGGTCAATAAAGGTGGTTGTTACTTTTACATCGATGTTTAAAGGTGCGGCATAGGTTAAGTTTCTAAGGCGAGCATCATTTGGCATCATAGGATGAATGGCGCCATTGTTTTCAAAGATAGTAGGTTTACGAATGGAGATTTTTTCAAATTCTAACATTACTTCATATTCATGTTGAACAACTTTGCTGACAGTTGCTTCCGCTTGGGTGCCCATGAGTGCATGGACTGCGGTCGTGGATAAACCAGTAGCAGTAGCCAATGCAGAACGCGGTCCTGCTAACGGTATTTCCGGCGAACCATGAGAGATAATGGGATTTGACATATGAATGATTTCAGGAATATCCACTTCGATAAATTGATTGAACGATTCAATCTGATGAGCAATGATCTGCTTGCCATCAGATTGATTGATGAACGTGCCAATCACGTGACGATAGGTGGGAATTTTATCAACGATAGAAGCGTTAGAAGCGATAGACATGATAACGATTAGTAATTATTCTATAAGTTCTTGTTGTCAATTTTTATTTTATGAACCTCAATATAAATTCTGATATATTATTAACTCAATGACTGAATATAAGGCAGTTAAAATTACAGGTGGGGCAGTAGCGGATTTTCAACGAAAAAAAACACGTAAGAGAAAAGTAAACGGAGGTGATGCTCCACTGGATCAAGTGGAAGAACATTCCTTTAGAAATGCAAATATAACTAAAATTACAGGTGGAGCTACTGCGATAGCACCCGTTACTCTTCCTGTTGCGGCGCCATCGATGCTAAACTCACCTCATACTAATAGTATTCAAACACCACTTTTACAGCAACAACAACAGCAACAGTCACAACAACAACAGTCGCAACAGTCGCAACAGTCACAACAACTACAACAAGGCGGTGTAAAACATATTAGAGTGGAGCTAAAGAAGAAACAATCAAAAAAGGTAAATCTTCACCCTAAACGAGAAATCTCCAAAATAAATGGTAATGTCAAGAAGACACGTAAATTTGTTCTGGGTGTATCTTCCTTTCATAAGCGTATGAATCGTGCAAAGAAAATGCAACGCACTGTGAAGGCAATGCCGATTGATAAATTACGAGAGCATCTTATTAATGCAAAATTAATTAAGAAGACTAGTAAGGCACCTGAGTCTATTTTGCGTCAGATTGCAGAAGATTCACAATTGGTTGGTAAACATATTTTATAGAAGTATAAAGTATTTTTATATATTGATGTCAGAACTATGTCTAGAACTATGTATAATCAAGATTATATTAAACAACAGATTGAATCTAATCAGCCATTTTTTATTGGACGTATTGCAGGTGTAGAATTACAAGTAGTATATCAACTACAGAATCAATCTCTCTCCCCAAATTTGATTCAAGAGTTAGAAAATAATGCTGGAATCAAAGTAATACAAAATTCATTGCAATTATATACAGATATGTTAATTGCATCATATGACAATTGTACTGCAATTGCAGAATGGGATGGAAAAGTATTTGAAATAACAGGAAAGGGTCAAGAGTTAATTAGTAAACGAACACCTCATATTCATAAGATGTTGGCACGTAATTTAGAGCCATATTATTATGAAAATTCGTGGATGTCTGCAATGAAAGGAAAGCGTGTTTTAATTGTGCATCCATTTCTTACAACGATTAAATCACAGATTGAGCATCTTCCAAATCTATTTCCTTTTCCATGGTTTGAAAACTGTACATTTGTATTTGCAAAACCGCCAGTAACACTTGCAGGAAATCATCAGGATAAAGACTGGAAAGAGCATTATGATGAATTTATTAAAGAGCTTCCAGAAGATTATGATATTGCATTGGTCGCAGCAGGTGGTTATGGAATGTTAATTGCGGATTATATTTTTAAAGCGAAGAAGCAAGTCATGTATATTGGAGGTGCATTACAGCTTTTCTTTGGAATTATTGGAAAGCGGTGGTTTGATAATAAAGAAATCTTGGCACTTATGAATGATTCGTGGGTGCGTCCTAAGGAACGACCGAATAACTTTAAAAAAGTAGAGAATGGATGCTACTGGTAGGCTTTTGCCAGACTTTTTTGTCCAACTTTTTTTTTAAAAATAGTTTTTTGCCCGACTTTTTTGTTAAAAAAGTCGCTTAAAGAAATACAGCATACTATATATAGATACAAGATGTATAAAGAATACATTGAGCTCTACAACACATACACTCAAAAATATGGCAAAAAAACGGCCATATTTTTGATGGTAGGATCTTTTTATGAATTATACGATGTTCAGCATCCAGAAACAGGTGAAACCGAATGCAATGTTCGTGAAATTGTGGATATTTTAGGAATTCAGTTATCTGTAAAGCATGAGGGTGACCAACAATGTCTGTTTGCAGGATTTCCAGATTATGTTATGCATAAATGGGCGGGTCGTTTAACGTCTATTGGATGGACAGTGGTTATTGTTGACCAAATTAAAGATATGAAAGGAAAAGTAAAAGAGCGCAAAGTATCACGTATTCTTTCACCCAGTACACACATTGAAAATATTGCTGCAAATGAAACTGCGTATATTATGACTCTATTTATAGAGCAGAAAGCAGATAGAGCCCCTGAAATTGGCGCGGCTGCACTAGATCTTACAACAGGAAAAACACTAACTTTTTCGTGTGTAGCATCTGGACGAGCAGATATTTGGACAGCAGATGATTTAGTACAGATGTTACATATTTATCAACCGAAAGAACTAGTTGTTTTCTGGAAAGGTACATACGTACCTGAAGAATCACTTTTTCGTAAACTAATTACAACTACAGCACCTATTCATATTCGCGAAGTAGATACAATTGGCGCATTTAATCACACACTTGTTCGCACAGAATATTTACAGAAGTTATATATAGTTAAATCACTTCTGCCAATTAGGACTTATTTAGGGCTTCGTTCAGAACAAGAAGAATTAGCACTTCTGTATCTTCTGCAATTTACAGAAGAGCATTATGCATCTATGTTAAAATCACTACACAGAAATATACCATGGGTTCCTAATTCTAAATTAGTCTGTGGTAATCACGCTCTGTCTCAACTTCAAATGACACAAACAGATGGCAATGGAATCTTAGGACTTTTTACGCGATGTATTACTGCTATGGGAAAGCGTGGAATCAGAGAGCGTTTGTTATCTCCCTATTCAAATGCACAACAGATTCGTATTCGTTTAGAGGAAGTAAATGAATATCTGTCATGGGACCAGCCAAAAGTAACAAAGTTAGAGCGTCAATTTAGATTTATGTATGATCTTCCTCGTCTGCATCGTAAAATTATTTGTGCAAATATAACGCCAGATGAGATTGGAGGATTATTTCAATCCTATCATGCAATTCAGAATCTGATGAATCTAACAAAAGATTCATGTTTAAAACAGACATTTACAGATGATGAATGGACAGAATATATGACAATATTTAAAGCACAATTCTCAGAAAATAAACCGCAACATGCAACTCCATTTAATACAGAAACATATCCAGATATTGGTGAAAAAGAGCAAGAAATTCAACGTATTCTAGAGCAACTGGAAGTTTTAAGAACGGATTTTAATGCATTTCTAAAGGATGATGCAGTCCGTGTTGAAGAGCGTGAAAAAGAACCATTTGGATTCAAAACATCTACTATTATGCTGAAACAACTTAAAAAATATAGTAATTTACCAGAGGGTACTGTCATTACAGAATTAAAATCAGGTGGATGGATTACTTGTACAAAGTTACAAGAATTGAATAAACAGATAATTCAACGAAGAGAACAGTTACAGCAATTATCCTATAATGCACAACTTATGGCGTGTGAATTAATTGCGTCTGCGCATATTTTATCTACACTTGAAGAATGGATATGTCATTTGGATTGCACTCAATGCATTGGATATACATCTAGACAACACGCATGGAGTTGCCCTACAATTCTAGATTTACAGGATAATGAAGGATCAGGATTTGATATTAAACAGATTCGTCATCCTTTGGTGGAAGCATCTGCAACACGTATATCCTATGTGAAACACGATATTGCACTAGGGATGCAACATCCTGGAGAAGAGAAGAATGGATGGCTCGTCTATGGAATGAATGCAAGTGGAAAATCAACACTTATGAAGGCCACGGGAATCTGTATTCTCTTGGCACAAGCTGGATGTTTTGTACCTGCGAAGGAAATGACGTTGAAACCGTTTCAGGCGATTTATACACGTATTTTGAATCAAGATAATATTCATGCTGGACTTTCATCTTTTGCAGTGGAAATGTCAGAATTGCGTGATATTTTACGGAATGCGAATCCATTTACAATGGTACTTGGAGATGAAATGTGTGCAGGAACGGAATCTATTTCAGCACAGGCTCTAGTGGCAAGTGGAATTCAATGGTTGACACAGAAACGTGCAAAATTTATCTTTGCAACTCATTTGCACGATCTTCCCAATTTAGTTAAAAATGTTGAAGTATGGCATTTGCATGTGGATTATGATCCTGTTACGAAAAAACTGACGTATGACCGTTCTCTAAGACCAGGAAGTGGATCTAGTCTGTATGGGTTAGAGGTGGCTCGTGCTATGGATCTGCCATTTGAATTTATTGAACAGGCATTGAAGAATCGTGAGCAAATGATTGGATCTACGAAAATGGACGCGGCAAAATCATCCTCTTGGAACAGAGAAATTGTTCGTAAGGAATGTGAAGTATGCAAAAAACAGATTGTGTCTGATTTGGAAGTCCATCATATTTCACCGAGAGCATCTGCTGTGAATCAACGATTAGAAAATGGAACTCATATGAATGATAAACGAAATCTTATTGTAATCTGTCAAACGTGTCATGATGCGGTGCACGCGGAGAAGATTGAGATTGGAGAGTTACAGATGACATCGGATGGACCGCAACGGATTATTACAGAATTAGAAACACCGAAGCGAAAAGGAAAATGGTCGGATGAGGAGGCTGAGATAATCATGAAAATGTTAAAGACGTATTCATCATTATCTATTAAGGCTATTCGTGGAAAGTTGAGTCAAATTCATTCTATTGAAATTAGTGATTCGGCTCTTGGCAAGTTTAAGAGGCTTTTTTAGGCCTTATTTAATAATTTTTTGGTAGGCTTTTTCTTAAAAAGCCTAAAAAAGCCTGCCAAAAATTAAGAACTTGTTAAAACTTATTAAAACTATTATTATAAGCGTGAAAAATCAAGAAACTAGCTAAACCAATAATAACATCAATTAATAAATATACCCAAGCAAAATCATTACCGTTAATTGCATGATACGCAAACAAAGCATACATTATTCCATGAATAGGTCTTAAATTATTCCACCATATTTTATCACCGAATACTTCTGGTCCTGTTTTTCTTGAACCAGTCAAAAATATATAAAAAAATCCAATGGCTGGCAAAATAGCTAAATAACCCATATAACGTAAATACGTTTTACTAGCATTTTTTGCCAAGTATACAAATAATGATCTTGTTCCTATGCAGCCAAATAAAAATAATAGAAATCGTTTTTGTATTGTATTCATATATTAAAAATACAGTTATTAAATAAGTATAAGGATTATAGTTATTTATTAACAAGTTCTAACAAGTTCTAACAAGTTCTAACAAGTTCTAACAAGTTCTAACAAGTTCTTAATTTTTGGCAAACTTTTAACAAGTTCTAACAAATTTTTGGCAGGCTTTTTCTTAAAAAGCCTTTAGCGTCGAAAACCGCTTCCTTGAACCGTTGCACCACCAGCATCGCGTTTTGACAAGTCTTTTACTTCATTCAACGATTGCATATCACGAGTAAACTCTGTAAGAGTGCTTTTATCTTCTTCAGCAGAAAGAAGTCTCATAAGATATTTCTTGTACATTCCATTTTCTTCTGTTAATAACTCAACTTGTTTCCGGAGAGAATCCACTTCACGACGAACTGCAACAATTTCTTGACGAACAGGATTTCCTGCTTGATAATTTAGGCCACCACTGTAAAGTACAGAAGTCATTTCTGATTGTATTCTAAAATTAAAAAGGAATGGGAATAACGCATCAAAGATTATTTTATAATTGACCAAAGATTATTTTATAATCGACCAAAGATTATTTTATAATTGACCAAAGATTATTTTATAATCGACCAAAAATTATAAAATAAAAATTGATAGTATGAAAACAATATATTATAGATAGAAACTATGATTATTCCTATCCGTTGTATGAATTGTGGAATGGTTCTTGCCGACAAATGGCTCTTTTACAAGGAGCACGTAATGCGACTTCGGAACGCTGAAAATAAAGATGGAGTTCAACATATCTATATGGACGGGAAATCAGTACCGCATACATCTGAATTAAAAATAATGGAGGCACTTGGACTTAATCGTTATTGCTGTCGTAAACATATGCTTACTCATGTAGATTTAATTGATAAGATTTAATAAATTATCTATAAGATTTTCGGCGGCTTTTTCTCAAAAAGTGCAATAGAATGGAGTTCTTCTTGCCAGGTGTATTATTATTTTTAGTTGCAATTATGGTAGTCTATTTTATAGCACCAAATATAACACCATTTGTTACGGCAATTCTTGCAATTATTTTTCTAACATTTGGAGTTTATACTCATTATTCAATGTTTAAAGCAGAATATCGTCTAAGTACATGGCAAGAAGGTTTTAAAATTTATGCTCCGGCTATAATGATTATAGCTATAATTCTATTTATTCTGTACAGCATGGTATCAATCTTTACAAATATACATGTTCCTGTACCTGAAATGCCGAAGCTAGAAATGCCAAATACAGATTCATTAACAAATTATACAATGAATGTATATAATAATGTAGTAAATAAAGTGTCAAATGCTACAAATTCACTATCAAATACAGTGTCAAATGCTACAAATTCACTAAAAAATTCACTAACAACTTCCAATCAAAATAAAAAACCCAATGTATCACGAAGTTTTGTAGAAACATTTTAAGGTCAAAGATTAGGGAATGGTTCGTAAAACCAGAAAACATAGTAAATCAGAAGTACATACAATTCCGCAGTTACGGCGATTATTTGAAAATATTGAAGAATTTGTAGATTCACGTGTACAAAAACATGAAGCAAAAGATAAACTTAGCAAGGAATTACAAAAAGAATGGAAACGTGTCTTTATGAAGGAACTTGACAAGAAACACGCTGATGCTTTTGTTGAAGATCGTATGAAATCAAAACGTGTTCTACGTCATACAATTAAGAAAGGCGGAGCACAGCACTTAGTTGGTGGATCTCATCCTTTAGCAGGTGCCCCGTTAGATTATTCAACACGCCAAGGAATATATTTAGCACCTAATTCTATTCCTGTAAATGGTCAACTTCCTTTATCGAGTGCGCAAGGATTACAGAGTGGAATACAGAGTGGGATAAAGAATGGCATACAGAGTGGCGGTGGCTATGGATCATATGTAGATTATGTTAATAGTGGATTTTGGAATCCAGAAGATTCCAGTACATATGACCCAATAGAAGGACAACAACCATGGCCGCAACCTTATGCCTCAACTGGTTCGAATGAAGTAAAAGGGTCAATGAAGGGTGGTTTTAAGAAATCCAAGAAATCAAGAAAAGTACGTGGTGGTAGTGCGTTTTTAACACAGGCATTTACACGTCCATTTGGTTCAAATGCACCTCCCAGTATCTTACAAGATATGCAATCTATGGCATATGGTCAACAAATGGGATCATCTCCTGATCAAGTACAGCGCCCTATTGCAGAAGTACATTCAATGTATAAAACACCGATATTCTAAAATTGTATTATGTTTATAGCATATAATAAATTTAATTGTTAAATTTATTATATTAATAACGCAGTATATAACGCACTTTATAACGCAGTTTACAACGCAGTATATAAGCAACATAAGAGTCTTTTCTATTAAGACTATAGATGGCTAATTTGGATATCATAAACCAATCAAAAGAGTTATCAAGAAGATTGATTGATAAGTATTTTCGTACAGTTTTATATCCTTATACGAAACATCATATTGATTCTTATGATAACTTTGTAAAACAGGATTTAATTGGTATTATTAAATCAAATAATCCAGTTATTATTGTAAAGGATTTAATTGACGATGTAAGAAATTTATACAGATATAAGGTGGAAATATATATTGGTGGAGAAAATGGCGATTCAATTGAGATTGGTACTCCGACGCTGTCCCTTCAAAATACAGATGATGTACGTATACTTTTTCCAAATGAAGCACGTTTGAGAAATTTAACATATGCGTCAACCATATATGCAGATATTCATATAAAGATTACGTATACCGAAGATAAAGATACAGTACACGATCTTTCTCCAGAACCTTTTTTGCGATGGCCGTTATGCAATATGCCAATTATGCTTCACAGTAGTTATTGTATTTTGCACAATAAACCAAAGGAATTTCTTAAACAAGCAGGTGAATGTCCTTATGATAATGGTGGTTATTTTATCGTAGATGGTGCCGAGAAAATCCTTATTACTCGTCAAGAGCAAGCATTTAATACATTATATATTACAAAACAGAGTCCATCAGACCCCAAAGTAAATATATTTGCATCTATTCAATGTTTATCTGCTGAGTCACGACAAGTAAAACGTATAGCATTTGCGCTTATGAAGTATACTAAAAATATGCAGAAAAATATTGTTACACATGAAACAATTCAAGTATCCCTTCCATTTGTAAGAAAACCAATTCCATTATTTGTACTATTTCGCGCACTTGGATTTCAATCCGATCTGGAAATTATGCATCTCATCTTTCCAGATTTTAATAGTTCTGAAGCACAACTCTTGATGTCTAAACTACAACCGTCCATTATTGATGCGTTCCCATTTTTAACAACACACGGTGCAATACAATATATTAAAACGCTTACAAAAGGTTTTAGTGTAGCACATGTTTTAGATATTCTGCGTAATCAATTATTTATTCATATGCCTAATGATCTGTTAACTAAAGCGATTTATTTGGGAGAATGTGTCCGTAAAATTTTGCGAGTTAGCGAAGGATATGATAATAAAACCGATCGCGATGATACACGCAATCAACGCTGTTTAACGAGCGGTTTTCTTATTCAAGAACTCTTCAATAATTCCTATAAATTATGGATTAAATCTATGCGTTTATCCATTGATAAGGAATATAACTATAACAAAGATATTTTATATAGTGGCACAAATTTCATTAATATTTTTTCAGTTAGTAATCAATCAAAGATATTTATGACAGGTATGCTTAATGATATGATTATGAAGGGTTTCAAAGGAAAATGGGGAACGGGTTTAGGCGAAGAAAAGACGGGTGCTCTTCAGTCACTTTCTCGTCTATCATATACTGATTTTATGTCACATTGCCGTCGTATTATTTTGGATTTCGATACAAGTATGAAATTAACTGGCCCTCGTAAACTTCATACCACACAATATGGATATTATTGCACATCTGAAACGCCTACTGGTGGTTCAATTGGTATTGCAAAGAATTTAAGTATTATGACTGCAATTTCTACATCCACTAAATCTGATAAATTCTTAGAATGGCTGGATAAGAAGGGTAAGGTGTTTAGAGCAGATAATATTACATTGGAAGAGCGTGTCGCATTTGTTCCAGTATATGTTAATGGTGGTTTATTAGGTTATACCGATAGTCCTTATGAATTATCGGGCGTTATTAAGTTATTCAAGCGAACTGGATGTCTTCCATATTCTGTGAGTGTTGTATTTTCTATTCGTGAACGCAGTATACAGATTTATATGGATGCAGGGCGACCATTACGTCCACTTATTTGGCTTGAACCTGGAAAAGCTAATGTAAAAGATAAATATGCGAAACAATATCATAAACTAAGCACATATCCTACATGGAGAGATTTGTTATTAGGTACAATTAAAGACCTAGCACATGTCAATCTTGATTCAACTGTATTTTATGACCCGTATGAATCCACTGAGAATGTCACATTGACACAGTATATGGATAAATTAGCAGATGTAGCAGGAGCAATTGAGTATGTAGACCCCTATGAACAAAATGAAACATATATTGCAAATTTTGCGTATGAGTTACGTCCTGAAACGACTCACATTGAAATTCATCCGTCTACTATTATGAGTATGATGACATCTATGATTCCTTTTGCACCGCATAATCAATCGCCGCGTAATCAACTGTCTTGCTCACAATCCAAACAAGGTGTATCTATTTATGCCACAAATTGGCGTAATCGGTTTGATAATAGTGCACACGTACTATGCTATGGAGAAATGCCACTTGTTCGTACTATATATAATAATTATTTGGGTGAAGGTAATATGGTATATGGTATGAATTGTATTTTGGCAATTGCGTGTTGGTCTGGATATAATCAAGAAGACGGTATTGTAATGAATTATGATGCAGTTCAACGCGGTATGTTTCGTACAATTTCTTATAGATCGTATGAAGCATTTGAAGAGGATGATCAGAAAGCAAATACTCGTGTTCGTTTTGCAAATCCGATGAATGTGGCAAATTGGAAAGATCTTCGCCCTGGTTTGGATTATTCTAAATTAGATGAGAATGGATTTATTCGCGAAGGTGAATATGTCGATGAAAATACGGTTATTGTTGGAGGGTATATGTTGAATACGTTGAATTCTCAGATTAAAGATGCATCTCTTACGCCTCAAGTGTGGACACGAGGACGTGTAGAGAAAATCGCAATAATGGTGAATAATAAGGGTATGCGTCTAGTAAAAATTCGTATAGCACAGGATCGTATTCCTGAATTGGGCGATAAATTCTGTTTATCTCCAGACCACGATGTTCTTACTAAATGCGGATGGGTACCAATTACCGAAATTACGCTGGAAGATAAAGTGGCACAGCGTACAAATGATACACTGGAATGGGTGCATCCAGAACAACTCATTAAATTGGAACATTCAGGTCACATGTATGAAGTTCATTGTGAAAGTGGTGTTAAACCGTTGCGTGTTAGTCCTCAACATAAAATATTTGGAATGTATAAGGAAGACACCTATAAAACATTTTTAGAGGAAGTCCAGAATCTTAACATCAATCAACCTACATATCAAATCAATCATAATAATAAATTGGATTGTATTACTAAATTGGAGCTTCACGCAACAAATCCGAGTGGTTATATCTATTGTCTCACTGTTCCTAGTCATGTATTTATGGTTCGGCGTCAAGGTGCTGAATTTGGATATTGGACGGGTAATTCAAATCGCCATGGCCAGAAGGGAACTATTGGTGCATTGCTAAGAGGATATGATATGCCGCGAACGCAGTCTGGTATTGTTCCTGATATGATTATGAATCCTCATGCTATCCCATCGCGTATGACGATTGCACAGAATTTAGAGCAACTTTTAGGAAAAGCTGGACTTCAATGTGGTGCATTTGGTGATGGAACTTCGTTTATGAATAGTGAATCACCTCAAGAAGATATTGGAGTTATATTAGAAGATAATGGTTTTGAGAAATATGGCAATGAAGTGATGTATAATGGGGCTACTGGTGAGCAAATTAATGCGTCTATTTTTATTGGACCTGTGTATGGTATGCGTTTGAAACATATGGTGGAAGATAAATGGCAAGCTCGTGGTAAGGGTCGTAAAGAAACACGTACACATCAACCGACGGCTGGCCGTGGATCACAAGGTGGTCTTAAAATTGGTGAAATGGATCGCGATGCAATTAATGGTCATGCTATTGCATCTTTTTTGAAGGAAGCATATATGGAGCGCTCAGATGGTGCCAAAATACCTATTTGTATATCATGTGGTACTGTTCCGATTTATAATCCACGTTTAAATATTACATTGTGCTCTCTATGCGATGGACCTTTACAGTATATTGGTAATACTGTTAATAATTTAGAGCTGTTGCCGCCGCTTGGACGACCTAAATCCAGAATTGTAGAAGTGGAAATACCTTATGCTACGAAATTATTGGCGCAAGAGCAGGAAGGATTTTTGAATGTTTCTATGCGATTTATTACGACAAAGGGCGTTGAATGTTTAAGACCTGTGGATCGTAAATTGTATCCAATTGAAGAGGTTGAAGAAGTACAACTTCAGCCAACGGTTTTAGAGCCTATTATTGCACCGACATATATTGAATCAAATCCGTTGAGTCAATTTAGTCCAGAGCAAATTGCATCATTGGCTGAATCAGTAAAGGAATTGACTGAATTAAAAGATGAGAATCCTGAATTGGCTACAGAGATAAATCCAGAACAAGATATGTTAGAAGCTGAATCGTTTCCAATGGAGCCTGTACCTGAAGTAATTAATATTAATATTATGCAACCTTTACAATCAATGCAACCAATGCAACCTTTACAAATGCAGAATCAGTCAATGCAGCCTTTACAAACGGAACAAATGCAGCCTTTACAAATGGAACCAATGCAGCAAATGCAGAATCAGCCAATGCAGAATCAGCCAATGCAACAAATGCAATCATTATTTTCAGAACAAGTGCCACAGCAAATGCAACCACAGCAACAAGTGCAACAAGTGCCACAAGTATCACAAGTGCAGCAAGTGCCACAGCAAATACAAGTGCAGCAGCAACCACAGCAACAAATGCAGCAACAGCAACCGCAACCGTTAGAACAACAGCAGCAGCAGTTAGAACAGCAAGGCGGTTCTCAAGACAGATTAATTAATATACCAGCTGCACCAGGTGCATCTCCAATTATTGCAGTGGATACCAGCATAGATGCAATGGAACGCGACGGTATTAATTATATGGGCGGACGACCAGTGCGTAGACGATTTCAACAAGGAGGAATGCCGCCACAAATGCCACAGCAAGGAAACTCAAATTCAATCGGATTATTGACTATAACGAAACTTGAATAATCGCTAACAAAACTTGAATAATCGCAATAAAAATTGATATAAATAATGTATATAAAGTAATAGCAGATTAAAATGAACAATAACTTCGTTGTAATTGATGCAATCTATCGCAGTCGTATGACGCTACTAGATATTCTCGGAGATCGTGGATATGACGTTGAAAAGTATCGTAAATTTTCTCCGGATGAAGCAACTGCTGCAATTGCAGCAAATGCATACGCAGGTCTAAGTTTTAAAGTGGAGCATCTGAATTCAGATAAAGTATGCGATGTACGTTATGTTTCTTCCATTAGTCGCCAGAAGCTGGATAGCTTCTTCGATTATATTTCAGATGAAGATGCTCCTAATACAGAAGTAATTGTAATGTTACAAGACCCCATTTCAGATGCACACCACGTATGCGCACTTAAACAATATGTTAAATTTATGGAAAACATTGAAGATGGTCAACGACAACGCAGAAAATTACGTGTATCATTCTTTAGCATCTATACGATTGTGATCAATCCACTAAAGCATGTGCTTGTTCCAAAGCATGAAATTGTTCCAGAAGAAGAACATAAACAGTTAATGGAGTCCATGTATATTGTATCTAAAGCAAAATTCCCTCAGATTAAATTCCATGTTGATCCTATTACACGATGCATTGGTGCAGTACCTGGTGATATTATTAAAATTACACGTCCAAGTGCATCATCAGGTGTAGCCATTATTTACCGTGTATGTATAGCATAGAATACACTATATAGATAATAGAAATGAGTTGGAAAGATAAAAGAACAGAATTCAATGCTCGTTTTAATACTTTAAATCAATTGAATGTTGATGGGTTAGTATCAGAATTAAATAATTCAATCGCAGCATATGTTCAATCAGGTGGTTTAGCAAAAGATTCATCAGTGGATCCAAACTTTAATAATATAGAGGCAAAAATTAAGTCTATTAAATCCATAAAAGATTCCCATTATGCACTACTATCGGATATTAATACATATTTGAAACAGCATGCTACACAAACTAATCTTAGTGGTTCACTCCGAGAGAATGGTACACTTATGCAAACTATTCAGAATTTAGAAAAAAAGAATGAAGAATTAAATGTTGATGTAGAAACAGCACTTGCAAGGGATGAATTACTCCGGTCTAGAAATACAAAACGTGATTCACATGCATTATTTTTGTTAGACAGGCCCATTCGCAAACCAGTTATACCATATTTATGGGTTTTGTCTATTTTATTTATTGGACTTGGATTAATTATGATTAAAATGACAATGCCAGAGTTCAATCTTCCAATGGATTTTGCAGGATATGTATACGCAGTTACAATGAATTTTATTTCAAATCGCGCGGTATTAGTATCAATAATTGCGGCAGCTATCATTGTAATTATTTTCTTATCGTTAAAAATCGCAGGAGTCTTCAATTAATGGAATAAAACAGTAAATGTAGTTAGAATGTCAGCTCAATCCTTCACTAATTTAGAGCTAGATGCGCCTTTTCCAAATGGTATTTTACCAGATTCAATTGATGCATCTAATCGTAATTCATCAGGATTATTAACAGATACTTCTGTTAGTTCAATTGTACAATCACTTAAAAGTCGTGGTATAATTCCAGTATTATCTACTATAAATGATAATGAGCATGTGTATCGTAGCAAAGTAGATACTCTGTTAAAGTCATGTAAGAAAGAATATGACCATTATTATGCACGATATGTATTTGTTTTGAATGCATTGTTTACAGCTATTCGTGATCAATATACTGTAAATTCTAGTGAAAATCAATCTAAGGTTTCAAATAGTAATAGAAGACTTTTAAATTTAAATACAAAATTAAATGATTTAATCCAGATTATGCAGGGTATAACAAATGATATGTTAGAAACCTCTAATGCAATGGAGGCTGAACTGACTGAATTTCAAAAAAATATGGCTGAGAAAAAAGAAAAGCTAAAATATCAAACAGACATCATTAAATCTAGTCAAGGTGGTGCAAGGCTAAGCAAGGAAATGGTTAAATATACGGAAGAAAATGCGCGATATACTGATAATTTGTTAAAAATGTATAGTTTTTTAAATGTAGTAGCACTGGGTCTATTGATTTATATTTATAGAGCTGCAAATTGAAAGAGAATTGAAAGCAAACTAAAAGCAAATTGAAAACAAACTAAAAGCCTCTAATTTAAACAAGTGATAAATATTAGGAATGTCGTATCAAAATGTCATTAATAATGCAATTTTAGCACAGGATATTGAATTAGCATCTTATGTAAATGAATTAAAAAATAATCCGCAAAAATTGCAGACTTTTTTAGCAAATGAACAAGCGAGAATCATTTCAAGTGTTAAAAAACAAAAAGAGGATACTTTTAATAAAGTCTACGGAGATGTTCAACGTACTGAAAAGATTCAGGAATCTATATTAAAATACAAAAATCGCAGTAAAGAATTATCACAATTACATAACAATATTTATGATAATCAAAAAGATACCGCTGATTCTATTGTACATAATAAAAATACGAATAATCGCAAATATGAAATGAATGAATGGACTGTTAATAATAAGAAAGATACGTTATTTGTTTTATCATCTCTGTTTATTGGAATTTCTGTATTTTTACTGCTCACTATTTTATTACATATGCATATTATTTCAACAGGTATTTGGGCTTTTATTGGAGCAATCACTGTAATTATATTTATTCTTATTGTTATAAATCGTGCTCAATATACGGATCTATTACGTAATAAACAATATTGGAATAAAAAACGATTTCAAGGCGAGAATAACAAGATTATTTCCATTTGCCCGACTCCTACTCCTACTGCCGCTCTTACTCCTCCTGCTCTTACCGCTTCTACCGCATCTAATGTGCAGTAAGTAATAAACATAATAAAAACATATTATGCTATAGATGGCTCAAGCAGTAGCAGCAGCTACTTGTCGTTCAGTAGCAAATGGTACTACAAAAATAGATGATTTAAAGACTCAGATAAAGGGTTGTACAACTTCAACAGAGGAAGAGAGACTTGCATCCTTTACAAATGTACTAAGAACTAAAGAACAGATTGATAATCTTAATACAATTATTACAAATGAATTAATAACAGGAGATGCAATGTTTAGTGGTATCGATGGATATAGTAAAATTGGAGAAGATGTTCAACTACGTAACACAGAACTTAATGAGAAAAAAGAGAAATTAACCGATGAAATTCATAAAAAAGAGAAAATTATCAATAGTGCAAATCGTGATTTTACGGACATTAAAGATAAAGCAGACACAACAAAAATATTATTTTTAGAGGATTATACTATGTTTTTTCTTTTATTATCATATTTATTTATGATGTGTATGTTTATTTATGTTTATACATATATGTCTGAAGTTCCATTGTATGGATTTGGAAAAGCACTTGGTGGTTCTGTTCTATTTACAATTGCAGGAGGTATGTTATTATATAATGTTATTTAGACTTCGATTACTTCTTAAGTCGTTCCTCTTCATCCTTATCAAATTCCTCAATATCCTCTTCTGCGTCAAATAGGCGCATCTGTTTGAATGTCTTCTTATCAGCAGGCTCGCCACATTTATCACACAACCGTTTGTATAAATCAGGTTGTGATAGTTTGCGTCCTACACCACCGCCAATTTCTTCATACCATCGTTTGTAAACACGAAAGATATCCTTGATATCTGCTTCATATCCACCTTTCTTAATTTCACGAACACGTGCTGTCATAAATTTCCCTACAGAATCAAATGAATCCTGATACTTATTTGATTCTTGAGTAACAATTGCAGGTACTTGTCCTAATCCACCCTTCAAATATTCTGTGTTATAGATGTATACAAGGCGCGACATAAAGTATTCGCGCCACAGAAGTAGATTTGCATCCAACTGACTGTCACGAGGATACACGTTGGCCTCAGGCTTAATCTCCTCCACATTTGGATCCACGAACTTGGATTCAAACGGCACTGCACGAACACGTCGCCACGTACCACGATCCATTGTATTAATTGCTGGAAAGGCATTACACAACATAAAGATTTTACCAGTAATCTTGAATTTAGTCTGCTCTTCGAAGAGACCACGGGCTTCTACATCATCTTCACCCGTAAATTGTTTCATACGTGATGTATTCAACGGCTCCTTATCATCTGGTTCGGCCATGTAAATAAAGCGCTTATTACGAATCGCCATAATATCGGGATTTGCTGCGCCTGATTCAGGTCGTTTACGAGTCATGGCAGTGGATTGCAAGGATGATGCGTAATCACCGAGTACCATAGACATCAAATCTACGAGTTTGGATTTACCGTTACCACCCACGCCAATCCATGTTTCATAGGTCTGTTCTTTATTTGCACCTTCTAAGCACGAAGCGAGTTTGCGCCACATATAGTTTCGCAGCTCTTCGCGAGGAAATAGTTTTTTCATAAAGTCATCAATCTTTGCATGGATCTCTGTCTGTTCTTGGTCATAGGGGTCATATTCAATAAATTCAATGGGATCACAATTCTTCGTTTGATAACGACCCGCCATGAAGGTGATGAAATCAGTGGGTTCTGCTTTGCGAAACTGGACAGTGTATCCTTTGCTATGATCATTTGCATCGATGGGGACATGTAAGTCGAGAACACCATTTGCAAATCCGATGAGATATTGATTGGCATTCAGCTTCTGTGCAAAATCCTCTTCGTAGAAGATGCCGACGCATTCTTTCATGACGGAATCTTTGAAGCCTGATTGATATAGGGATTCCTCAATCTTCAACAATTTTTTCATACGAGTTTCTTCCCATGTCCGCTGATTTTCTTCCAATGTTTCTAGACGTCGCCGAATACGACTGCGAGTATCCGAAATAACTTGTGCTACTTCCGTGGTCATTTTGTTACGAAGTTCAATGCCCTGAGGAATCTTTTTCCAGTATGTTCCGTTGAAATAATACCATTCTACTCTTTTGGAATCCACTGATGCACAATAGTCATTGCTGTACATACGCTTCATCAGGCGTGCAATGTGAGTATGGGTTAAGTCCACTTCACTTTCCACATAGTTGATAAAGCTATTCTTTGTAATCCGAATGTATTTAGCGGGATTGTCATTGCGTGCCCACATATGTAGGGAGCGCTCAGTCAACTTATTTTCGGAGTGATTGCGTGCCCATTTGGTCCAGTTACGAAATAGTTCTGCGCGTTTATTTGTGGATGATTTCGCCGATTTGGCACTGAATTCCATCCAGACATCGAACATTTCTTCCGTCGGGTCAATATTGTGTAAGCACATACCCACTTCTAGCCATGTTTTGTATGCAGTGGCTCTTTCTACTGATAAGCATTCTAAGGTAAGCTGTTTAACAAGGGAGATTGTGTCGAGTTGCAATTGTTCATATACATTGGAGGATGTGAGTTGAATAACGGGAACGACTTCATTCTGTCCCTGTTGATTCACTACAACGGTTCGTTTTCCAGTACAGATATCGAGGCGAGTCTGCCATTCCTCCTGGGTTTTTTCTTCCAGGGCCGCAATATCTGTATTTAGGTTATGACGAATGGATAGGAGTTCCATGAGCTGACGAGAGCCATATCCACTTGCTTCTTCTGTATGGAATCGTGCAGTGACGGGATCGTATACGTATACAGATACCAATTGATACGCAGGAATGTCGGGTTTGGACTCACCATAGAAGAACCAACCATTTTTCTTTACAATGGCTTCATCGAAAACATCATTTTCTGAATTGATAAACTCGGTCCCTTTGAATGCTTGAGCCAAAATTCCTTCAGCAAGGGCACGGTGACGAAGAACTTGTTGATGTTCTGAATTCAGAATGAGATCAGGGCACTGAATATGAATTCCATCTTTGATGGAACGCTGTGTCGCTTTTTTATCTTCATAAGGAGCTGGGCGCAAGCTGATAAAGAAGCGTATGGGTTTATTCAGTTGATAAAAGTGTTTAATTTGTTCGACGTATTTTTCGGTGAAGTTATGGATATGGGCAAGTTCAAATTGACGGTGAATAGCGTGTTCTGTGGGATATTTAAAGTCAAGATCAATCAAGATAGGAGCACATAAATCGGCACGTCGTTGTTCCACCAAGTTCAGAGGTCGTCGGTGTTGAACAAAGAGATAGTCGTGAAGCAAATCCAGAAATTGTGAATATTCCTCCGACTTTACCGTAAAATTTCCCTTGATAGTAGCCATGCCTGCGAACGTGCACTCATCGCCTTTATCACCTTTTCTGTGAGCAGTAATGAACTGACCCAAGGGCGTCGTTTGATGGCAATGATCGTTGTGGTGCATCGTGCTATATATGTCTTAGTTTTCTTTTATGTTTCTTCTTTTATCAATTTTTATTGTAGTGTATTATAGTGTATTATAGTGTATAATAATTATTAAGTAAACAATTATTATAGTGTATAATAATTATTAAGTAAACAATTATTATAGTGTATAATAATTATTAAGTAAACAATTATTATAGTGTATAATAATTATTAAGTAAACAATTATTATAGTGTATCATAAATCCGCATAGAAAAATAATATAGGGGTCTTTACATTCAATTAAGTGTATGATAAATGTAAATAAACACCCATCTATAATAGAATTCCAATAGTTAAATGCCGTAGTTGTATATAGTATTGAAATGAATTCTCTCGAACATCCAATCCAAAAGTAAACAAACGGGTAATTTGCAAATGCTTGATAAAACCAGACAGAATAAAGACCGACCAGTGAGGATTCAATGTAATAATACATCACTAATAAAAATTGATATAAATAGGTTTAATATCTATTAGTAGAACGATCATGAAAGAAACCGATTTCTGCAAAGTATGTCATTACTATTTGTATCTGGAAGAGATGAATGATGAGAAACAGGAACCAATACTCCGACGAATCTGTCGTAATTGTGGCTATAATGATATTATGAAAAGTGGGCTTATTCTGGAAATTGATTTGAAAGAGAAAACTTCTGAAGGATATAAAATTCTAATGAATGAGTTTACGAAAGAAGACCCTACCTTGCCCCACGTACATACGATTCAGTGCCCCAATAAAAGTTGCGAATGTAATACTGACCCTGATAAGGAATCGGATATCATTTATTTGAAATATGATGCAATTAATATGAAATTTCTGTATATCTGTAATTTATGTAATGTGCAGTGGCGTTCTAAAGCTTAGAAGCGCTAAAAAGTGCGACAAAAAAGGCTTTTTAGAAAAAAGCCTACCAAAAAGCACTTTTTAGAAAAAAGTGCGACAAAAAAGGCTTTTTAGAAAAAAGGCAAAAAACGAACTAAAGCCCTCCATTCCTAAAACAATAATGAAATATCTTATCGTGGGAGCAGGTCTATCAGGATGTACTTTAGCACGTCAGCTTGCAGAAGCAGGACACCACGCACATATTATTGAAAAACGCACACATATTGCTGGAAATTGTTACGATGAAAAAGATCGTAATGGCATTTTAGTAAATCGTTATGGTGCTCATCTTTTTCATACAAATTCAGAGAGAGTCTGGACATTTGTCCAGCAATTTGCAGAATGGATTCCCTGGTATCATAAAGTAATCGGTCGAATTCATGACAAATATTTTCCAATTCCTGTTAATATTCATACTGTTAATGTTCTGTGCAATACACAACTACAGACAGAAACAGAAATGAAAGAGTGGTTACAGAAAAATACTATACCATCTGTTTATCCAGAGAATAGTGAAGAAGTAGCACTAGCCCGTGTTGGACCTGTACTATATGAAATGATATTCAAAGAGTATACTTTTAAACAGTGGGCAAAATATCCTGCCGAGTTAGACCCATCTGTCTTAGAACGAATTCCTGTACGCACAGATTATAATCCAAACTATTTTTCTGATACGTTTCAGGCACTTCCTAAAGATGGCTATACCGTGTTTGTTAAAAATATGATTGATAGCCCGTTGATTTCTGTATTCGTTAATACCGAATATAGACACGAGATGAAAGAAGAATATGATGCTGTTTTTTATACTGGACCTATCGACCAATATTTTAAAGAGCAGAATCTTCCATCATTGGAATATCGTTCCATTCGGTTTGAAACAGAATATTTAGAGCAAGACTTGTTTCAACCAAATTCGGTTGTAAACTATCCATTAGAGGAATTATTTACACGTATTGTAGAGTATAAACATTTTTTGAATCAGGATGCTCCTGGGAAAACTACTATTGTAAAAGAGTATACTGTTGGAGATGGTGATCCTTATTATCCTGTTCCTACACAGCGTAATAAGGATGTTTATGAAATGTATAAACAACTGGCAGATAAAGAAGTGGGTGTCTACTTTGTGGGACGTTTAGCGAATTATAAATATTATAATATGGATGCGGCGATATTGAATGCATTAGAAGTAGCAGATGAATTCACTAAAAACCTAAAGATTTGATACGATTATAATATAAGACCCCACTTTATACATAATGGGTAACTGCTTTTGTCAAAACAAAGAGGATAAACCTCTAAAAAAAGTTGCATTTTCAGATAATCATGTACCTCCATTGGAAGTTCCTGAGGAGATATTTGAGCCTGTACAACAAGTAGTGCCAACACTCAAAAGAAAAATCACAGAAATTAATGTGAATGAACCAGAAGTATCTGTAAAGAGAGTTGATAGAGAAGAACCAGGTACTATTCTACATCAAATTAATACACAGTGTTATACAAAAGTAGCACTTAAATTTCCTCATGGACTTATTGGTGCTCAATATGATGAAGATCGTAAAAAGTTTGACCCATGTAATATTGATGATTGGGTAAGTTCTTTGTATAAAAATAAACTATGGACATCATGGATAGTATATAATGATGAATCTGAACATTTAAATCCAAATCATAATGACTCTGTGTCTCCAAGAAGAGGTTCTGTGTCTCCAAGAAGAGGTTCTGTGTCTCCAAGAAGAGGTTCTGTGTCTCCAAGAAGAGGTTCTGTGTCTCCATCTGTATCAGATAAATCTGATAAATCTGATAATCAGTTGAAATCGCATTCAACTGGTGGCCACTGCAAAGGTATTCTTGCATGGAATGCTACTCATATATCATGGTTTGTTCATTCTGTCCCCAATTTTCCCAGAGAATTCACTGGTAGTACTATCTCACCCATTGAGCTCAGTGAGCATATTTATGGACAGTCTTTTATTCATGTTACTCGGCAAGCAGATGAAGCCTTTGTTAAACAAGCAATTGCCCATATTTATCTGATGAATGCCCATGTATTTATGAAGCATAATGTTCCAGATGTTCAACAACCGAAAGATATGATTAGCACGCTTTCCTTTTCCGAAGAGATTACTCACATTGCCAAATCACCCAAGAATGAAATTGACATTTACAGCGAATATCTGACAATCTATGCAACGGATTGGCTGGTAGAAACGTGGAAGCGAGGGCATGCAATTACTACACCGAGCACAGTTAAAGATGTTACAAATCTATCTATTTTTGGTGTAAAGTATAAGGAATCACAAGACCATTCTAAATGGGCTACTTCAGAGCAATATTATTGGATTGGGGATTTGAATAGAATGACGTCGCAATATAAACGGGGTGGTGGTGGATTTTTAGTGAAGAATCAGGGAATTGCTTTAGCATTGAAATCAATTATTGTTGCAACGGAGTCTAATATAATCGCTCCTCTAAATTCTCACCAAGAAAAATTATAGGCCAAAAACGTTCAATAGCGTGTCCTTCAATTGGATTCATATCACGTGCTAAAATCGCATAGACCTTTTGATAGAATTCTTTCGGTCTAGTTCTAATAGTGGCACGGGAAACACAGAAATGGGCACCTGCTCCGAACCATAATGAAAATTCGCTTGGTTTACGATTGAAAATAGTGCTATATAGTTCATACATTGTATATGGGTTTTGTTCTTTGGTTATAGTTAAATTATAAATATTTGCTGACATAACATGAAAGGGTTTTTTCCATTCATCTGATGCCAAAATAGATTCTAAATATGGCGTATGATCAAAGGGTTTTCCTTGAAGAAACATGGTATATTCAGATAGATTATCGTAGTTATTGATGATATGATAGAGATATGTATGACCTTCACGACCGACATTTGGTAAGTGAATAACAGGACATAGACTATAATCCAGTTTTGGACCTTTATTGTAGATAATACATTTTGCTGACTTTACTATACCGCATGTCCATTCAATTGGTTCATTATAACGGGCTACGACAATAGTTAGCATTTATGGATAATACCATATTAATGTATTTAAGCAATGTATCCGGTTTAAAAGGTTTTTTTACTAGATATTCTTTAAAAACTATTTTTCTGCGACAGAATTCCCTAAAAACTATTTTTTGTCAGAGAAATCCCTAAAAACTACGTATTTTTTGCCACACTTTTTCCTAAAAAGTGTATAGATGAGTACTAATTTCCTTGCACAGTTCAGTGCGAATTTAAGTACAATCAGTGCAGCTAATATAAATTACTCTACATTGGTTGGTTCTACAATCATTGCTAGTAGTATTATATCTAACTCTACGATTAATGTAAGTAGTATTACATCGCGTGCAATTAATTACTCTACATTGACTGGGTCTACAATATTAGCGCAAGCGGTTAATTACTCTACACTAACGGGTTCTACAACGACAAATAATACGATGGTTATCAATTCTACATTGACTGGGTCTACGATGACCGTTCAGACTGTTAATTACTCTACATTGATTGGTTCTACGATATTAGCGCAAGCGGTTAATTATTCAACCCTGACGGGATCTACAACGACAAATAATACGATGGTTGTCAACTCTACGTTGACGGGATCTACAATGACCGTTCAGACTGTTAATTACTCTACACTAACTGGCTCTACGATGACTAATAATACCCTAGTTGTCAACTCGACAATTAATGTAAGTAGTATTACATCACGCGCAATTAATTACTCAACAATGACGGGTTCTACCATGACAATCAATACATTAGTTATCGCCTCTACATTAATCAATACATCTGGTAATATTGGGATTGGAACAACAAACCCAACTGCTAAATTACATATACATTCTGCAAATAATTGTATTACTGCATCGTGGAATACTGCTAGAGCTGATGGAAGTAATTATGTTACTGCAGGAATAGAAAGTTATTTTATTACACGGGATGGTTATCAAAATCTTGGAGCATTTATACGATTACTTGATATAACTACACGTTCTGATTATCCTACAGTTATTCGTGATGGTGTAATTTCATTTGGAACAATTAATGGAGAATCTGCAGCACCAGGTGTTTCCAATCCAGCTGTAGAACGTATGCGTATTACTGGTACAGGGAATGTGGGGATTGGAACTACAAGTCCTAGTAATTTACTAACAGTTGGTGCATCTGCAACACCTGCAGCAAATTCAGCAGGTACTACTAATCTTGTAGTATATGGTAATATCAATTGTAGCCGCAATCGGCTCATTTTTTCAAATGCTTTAGCTGATTGGAATCATTGTATTTATAACAATAGTGAAAATCTTGATAATGAAGGTGTCTGGAATGGTATGAAATTTAATGTAGTTGATGGAGCATGGTTTCGTGTGGGAAATGCGGGTGGTACAGTCCCTACAACAGCATTGTATATTAATTCAAGTGGAAATATTGGTATTGGGACAGCAACAACAAATGCACCATTGCAATTTATAAAAGACGTCGCAAATCGTAAAATTGTATTATATGAAGAGGTTAATAATGACCACCAGTTTTATGGATTTGGAATAAATGGGGGTGTATTAAGATATCAAGTACCAGCAAATGCAACCCATATATTTTATGCTGCAGCAACTGCTTCTACATCAACTGAATTGATGCGTATTACTAGTACAGGGAATGTTGGGATTGGGACAACTAATCCAAATGCACTTTTAACATCATATGGTAATTCAAATTTAGGAAGTAGTAGTACTTCTATAACAACTATTGCGGGAACATTAAATCAAATATCAGGTGCAGGCGGAGGACCCTTCTTATATCAAGCTCAATGGGATACTGCATCTACATCTAGTCGTCAGATACAATGGATACAAGCATTAAATTCATATACAGGAGGACCATATAGTGCAGTTGATTTATTTAATAATGTAATTGGTATTATAACCATTTATGTAAGAAATAATGCATCAACTGGTCTTACGATGACACAATATTTATGTGGTCATGGAGCTGGTCCAACTGTTGCATCACTAATTTCAGGAACATCATATAGTTTAGGCACTGCATTATTTACATCAGTTACATTTGATGGTGCAAGTTCAGGTAATTTTGTTCTAAATACAAATCAAGGAGGTACAAGTCCATCTGTACGAGTATGTTGGGTTTTAAATGCTGCAACATAATATTTAACTATATATCAATAATACAGCAACTAATATGATTATAGCTGAACGTAAAGATCCTTTTGTTAAAAATTGGAATCGTACTGATTCAAATGGATATCTTAATACACAATATACAAAAGATAATTAACGTCCCGTCCAAACCTTAACAATATCTTTAGTACTGCCCTTCTCTAAATAATCCAGAAACGTCCCACCCCATGGTAAATAAGAATGGATTTCACCATACATGGACGGATTAACAGAATCAGCAATATAATATGCTAGGAAGCCTAGAACGCGTTCCATAGCAGACCGTGAATCACGTCCCCGTATTTTATCCATAACTGTGAATAATCCATACTCTTTCAGCCGTTTAACAAAATCCCACCGAATAACGGACATAAGTCCAAAGAATCCTTCCCATTTTCCGCCATGATAAAACCGAATAATATCTCCATACATTGGCATATCCTTACACAATTCATAATAATAATTATTGAGTTCATGATCCCAGTGCCGAGGGAATGTCCAGAGCGGTTTCATACATTTAACAGAAAAATCAACTCGTTTCTGGATAAAAACTGAATCGTGAATGATAACTGCGGTTTCAAATGGTCGCATCAGTTCAAAATAATAATATCCGAGTAGTTCAGCGCATCCTTTGTGGTCTGTATCGTATACAGACTGACAATTGACTAGATTCATATTATCATTTAAAAATGAGGGATCGCTAGAATCATCTATGATGAGAATGGGTTCTGTATACCATTTGCGAATACAGGTATAGCATTCTTTCCAGAAATAATCGGTCTGTTTGGAATTCACATGGCGGATCATAACAAATCCGAATGTAGGGTATGCGATATCATATGCGAGTGATTCTGTAAGAACTGTGTTCGACCGAAGGACTCCATCCTTAGGAACTTTATCTTTATCCAATTCACCTAATTCATACTTGTTCATCATAATGAACAGATATGAAGTAGTATTTAGATTCAACGAGTAGACAATTACAATTGTCTTTAACGAGTAGACAATTACAATTGTCTTTAACGAATCTTACAAACGTCTTAAAGCATAAGATTCCATCACCCCCATAATAATTCGTTTAGCATCTATCAATTCTCCAGCACTCGGAATAATAAAATCCTCAGATCCATCTGGTCCAGGATTCCAACGATGACAGAACTGCTCTAAAATATCTTTCTCAATCAATCCCACATCATCCACGTGGCATTGTAGAATCAAGTAAATCTCGGATCCTTTGGTATATTTATGGAGACGACCAATACGTGTATCAGGGCATTGTGACGTGCGTCCCACTTTATAAATGGGACGATTGAGAGATTTGAATTCACGTGTTCGCACCAAATAAATATATCCATGTTTTTCTTCGATATCATAAGTCATACCTTTCATAATTCTGCGTCGCTGGCCTTGTTGAACTGCAATGGAAATCTGTTTCCTGTCATCTTCATTATCGTTATCAACTTCTTGAGACATGTACTACACTATAATAACAATGATTTAAACCGATTTAAACCATCACATTTAACAAATCATGCCAAATCCGCAACGGTTGCGACTTAAATTTCTGGATACTATCGCTCCCTGCCATAAAATACAGCCACTGCATAGAATACATCTTATCTTTCTGCATAAATGCACATAAATTGATATCTATCCAAGATTCAAATAGTTTAAGTAAAGTCTTATCAAATTTCGCATGATAATCCAGATAGAGTAGCCCCAAAAACAGAAATAAATCGCGACCCTCTTTCGGACATATATCAGTAGGAGAATAAACCGTACTCAATGATATATGAGTCCCTTCACTGGATCCTAAGCAGGCAAATCCAAAATCAATAATAGTGAGCGAATACCGCGATTCAACCACAATTCGGTCATTATCAATTGTAAACTGTTTCATGCACGGCTCATGCTCCACGATTAAAAAATTACTCGGTTTCAAATCCCTGTGATTAATTCCTAAATGTGTTCCAAGATGTGCCAGCATTGCGCACAGTTGCAATAAGCATTCAACGATAACGCCTGTAACATTCGCAGTTTTATTTAAAAATTTATTAAGCGTAACAGCCCCCGCAATAGGTTCCATGGCGAAACAGACCGATCCATCTGCAAGTGCAAAAATGGAAACAACTGGCGGAGCACCTAAAGGGAATCCAACTGCCGTCAAACTTTCATTAACGAGTTTCTGAATACACGCTTCATACATTAGATTCTGAGATAAAATGGGGCGTTTAATATATACATCTTTTTTGACAGAATTCACTTCATAGATTCCCAATTCAATATAACCAAACTGTCCATTCGCAATCACTTTAACGCACGTTAAACTTCTATTGGGTAATAAAATATAACAATAACCTGCCTGTGATGTTTTGAGAGCAGGAATCCACGAAGGTTTTTTTAGACAGCCTTCTGCTTCAATTCCAACAGAATGCAGTGAAATCCATGCATTACATTTCAAATTTTCTTTGCACATTTCTAGCTAATATGATGGTTTATTATATATCGATATAATGGCGTATTATTTTGTACTGTGCGGTCCCCTTATATTTATCGGGCTCTGAGATGATATATGCAGTCATTTCGCGAGGATGTTCGTATGCACTGGATGGTAATAATTCCACGGCGATTGCTTCAGGAACTGTTTTGACGTGGTATCCGTCATGTACATGATAGAACCACATATCGCATTCATTGAGAACAGGATTGGATATATCACGAAATACGGGAACAGGAACCCAATCTTTTATTTGCCAAAGGGGCGTATCAATTGTATCTGGATTGTATCGGCGATAGGATTCGATATGAGATGGAAGACTTCCGTTCCATAGTTCCCAGTCAAGAGAATGGAAAATAGCATTCCATACCTTTGGAAATTTGCGCTGATGAACATGGCAGAGCTCGTGAATAAAAGTAGATAAAGAAAGATTCAATTGAGGATAGCAAATAATATTCGGCGGGCGTGTATGAGGCATTCCTGCATCGGCTGAACCCATCAATGACACAATTTTGATATCTCCTACATTCTGTAATTGTTTAGGGACTTTTGAAATAAGTGCATTGAATGCATTGGTATATTCCTCTATATTTTTAACAGTTGCGGGTCTATATGCGTGTTCTTTTCGTGCCATGAAATTTGACCAACTATCGGTGCATTCATCGTGATATAAATCAATCTGTTCGGCTTGTTTGAGTAATTCGATGGCTTCTTCTTTGGTGGCAACGGAGCATATAAAAGGAGCGGATCCCATCTTCTTGTAGAAAATATTTATATTATTTAGAATGGCTCAGGCTTTAGAATCAGCCAATGTCCTTAAAGAAATGGCAAAAAATCGTGATCCATCATTACTTAAATTTCAAGATGAAAATGGAGATGAAACTGAATTAGTTTTGATTGATCGTCGTTATTCAACAACAACGTATGGTGATATAGATGGTAAAATAATTTGTAAATTAGTATATCCTGATAGCACTATATCTAAATTACTAGAATCTGTTACAAAAGAAGTTGAGTTTCAAAATAAGGCAGCTAAATATAATTTAGGTCCTAAAATTTATGAACATGGATTTTCAGAAGAATCTATACCCTTTACTGGTTTTTATGAATATGATGATGATAAAGATGGAGAAACAAAACGGATGCCATTTCATTTTGCTAATCCGTTTTATTATATTACAATGGAATATTATTCAAAAAAGAATGGCTGGAAAGGTCCAGTATATGTATCAGATGCAAAACTAAGTACAAAATCCAACAATGATTTATTTTATGATTTTATTTATAAATTAATATTTTATGCAGAAATTGCAAATATTCTTGATCCTATTATGCATTTTTATTATCATCCAGATCATGGGTTACGAATGATAGATTATGGACGATGTATAGATTGTAAAACAATTATACAAAAACAATCTGCCTTAAATGAAATGATGAAATCTTTAGAAATTAAAGAGAAAGGAAATAATCACAATCGAAGTTATAAGAGACCTAATAATAGAAATCGTAATCGAAGTTCTAATCAAAGTCGCAATCGAAATCTTATCAATCGAAATCTTATGAGATCTAATAAAAATAATACTCGTAATCGTAAGAGATATACTACTCGTAGCAGCACTATAACTAGAAGGCCAGGAAATAGATATTAATTATTCTTTTACTCTTTCGCTTCTTTCGCATCTTTCGCATCCTTCGCTTCTTTCGCATCTTTCGCATCCTTTGCTTCTTTCGCCTCTTTTGCTTTTGCACGGTCTTTCTTTTTAATATTACTTACAATACAAGAATCCAGTAGGAAGCTACTTAATTTTTTCTGAACTGGCTGACCCTTATTTGCCCCACTTACTATACTTGTTACTGCTTCTATCGCTACGTTTATAACACGGTTTTCCACACGGTTTTCCACACGATTTAAAGCAGGACTAATAATGCACTTTCCACCAAACATACTCGCCATCGCGCTTCGTTTAGAGGTATTTTCAAATCGTCGCAAGCACTCTTTGAATAGGAGATCCGCCGCTTTCCCTTCACGAAATCCCAAATATTTATCCAAATCCTGAACCGCAGGACATCCTTTTATCAAATCCCTATTAAATCCAGGGATACTTTCCAGAAGTAGAGCAAATGCCTGCGAAATAGGATTTTGTAGCTGATGCTCAATATAATGCCGATAATCAGGCACTAGTGAATTTTCCTTGATGAACAAGGGCGTTTCAATACGGTCTCCTTGCAAAGCAGCCGCTTCCTGACCCGCTTTAGGACGAATATAAACATATCCAATGCGGTCTCCAGATGCAGGAGCATTACCAGGATCTCTCATTGTAATGCGGTCAGCCAACACTTTATGCGCAATCTGTTCAGGATTTGCATAGGATGCGCGCAATGATTTCGTCACAGTTAGTTGTCCTAAGCTCACCTTGCCATCGACCAAATCCATACATTTCTCCTTTACAAATGTAAATGCACCCGCCACATCTCGTTTGTCAAGAAGCATTCTCATTGCACCGCCAAAGATAGTTTTTACAATGGGGGCATTATCACGACGCTTTAGGGCGATACCCATATATTTATGAACATAATCATCCGCATTATTTTCATACATATTTCCTGCATAGCGTTTCTTAGAAAACAACAATAGAGGATCAAATGCTTTATCAAACTCAAAATCGTGCGGGGCTGCCAACACTTTCGTAATGAAATGCCCTGCTTCATCCGTGATATCAATAGTGGCCTGGCGCGCTTCGCGCCCTTGTAGACGCTCACCCGTTTCTGGGTTCCTAGGGTTGAATTCTACAAAGAGCGAATCTGTGTTGTGTACGATGAGACCGTCTGGACCTGCTTGGAAGTGATGATTCGCTGTTGTCAAGTCATAGACGTATCCATCATATTCAATTACTTCTGAGCGCACATAAATCGCTCCATTGATATGTGTCGACATCAATGACATTCCAGGACACAATTCAGTCGGTTTAATCATGACTCCTTTGCTTGTCAAAAGTGAGTGATCGCCCGTCACATCAATGTATTCATGTTTAGAGCCGACATCGATGTATACACGGTACATCTTTTTGCTCGCATGCAGCTTGTGACGAATGATGCGGTCAATGGAAGTCCAACCGATTTCTGTCCAGCTATCGGTTTCTTTGAGTTCATAGTACTCTTTATCACCGTCGCCTTTTATCCATTCGCCGTCTTCCAAGTCCTCTAGCTTTTGAACAGGAATCTGATATTCTTTGTAGTGAACCGAATAACGTTCATTGTAGTATTCTATCTCGCGCCGTCGAACTTCAACCGTCGTGTTCCTCCCAATCGAATCGCCATAGACGACTTTTGCCATACATCGAGCAGCACATCGCGGGTCTTCCGCACCAGGTCCATAGAACTTCTCAATGGCGTCCTTGGCGAACAGGATTTGTTTGCGACCATAGGCAGTGACGGATGCAGCCAGTGCTTGTAGGCGAATCTTGAAGGTTCCAGAGCCGAGCTGACCATATAAGGAATTGCCCGTCAGTTTGTACGCCAGCTGTTCAGCATCAAGTAAGGCGTAGCGTTCAGGGTCTTTTTCGGATTTCATCTCTTTCTTCTTGGCACTGCGTGCTTTTAAGAGCCATGAAGTGATTTGTGGCAGAGTGGATTTGGATCCATCGAGAGGCTGTGCGAAGCGACAAATGCGCCGACCGCATTTAATCTTTGCGGGATTTTTTCGCGTATCATTGGGGTCAGGACGAATAATATCATATTCAATATCCGTGTAGGCATATCCATCGCATTCATCATATACTTCTGACCCCCATTGATGCGTAATGAGTGTTCCGTCGTCTTTAAAGTCTTTTACCCATAGAAGGGAATCGTGACTAATATTTTCACTGATAATTGTGCTAGGATATAAGGATGCAAAGTCACATACACCGATGGGACTAGTGGAATAGAATCCAGGCTCAGGGTCTAAGACAATGGCACCTTCATAGGATTCATCGGACCCGCGAGATTGTTCTAGCACGGGAATAACGATTCCGTGTTCACGACAATACTTGAAGATAAGAGATTCAATCTTGATGCCTTGGCCGCGCGTGAAGATGTAGCTGATAGGTACAGTGCATACATTGGCCATAGACATACAATTATTAAACGTTTCCAGTTTCTTATACAAATCAATAACCAGGTCACAATCTTGCAAACAATACGCACCGACAATAGCACGGTCTTCCGCAGAGCCGCGATGTAAGCGAAAGATATCGGCGGGGCTCACATCATCCTTTACAATGACCCATTTGGTAGCGGTCTTAATTTCGGCCAATGCATCTTCATCCAACTCACATTCAATACAGATAATGGTTTTGTCCACGGCCACTACAACCAGTTTTTCAGAGACGGTTTCACCTGTGTCGTCCAGGAGCATAATTGAACGCCCTGCTTTAACGTCTTGAATCGCTCCGCCGACTTCCAGGGTCAGCCTTGATTCTTTGGCTTCATATTCAACCCGTTTCAGTTTCCCTGACATAAAGTGTTTCGTGACTTCATCGAGTTTGTAAGAGGGGAGAACATTGTTGCGTTTGATATAGAAGAACATATCAATCTGGAGTCGTCCGTGCAGAGACCAGATATACATTTGATTATCGCCCATTGCGGAAGAGCTCAGGAATTTCTCTTCCAGTTTGACTTCATTTCCGCAATCAATGAGGCGTGTCATATTGTGTATGATGGAGTTTGCATGAACAACTCGTAACACTTCAGCGCGTTTCCAGAGATAGGACTCATCAAAACCGAAGATATTGTAGCCGATTAGGATATCGGGATTTTGTTGGACCATCCATTCAAACCAGCCTTGAATCATATCTTTTTCTTCTTTGAAAGCGTGAACGGTGATTCCAGGAATCGCAGCACAATCAGGGAATACAAAGAGATGACGATCCAGCGTATTTCCGCGCATCAATGTGGTTCCAATCTGAATGACAGGGTCGCCGCGAAGTTCAACCATAGGTAGACTCCGTTTAAGGAATGATTCCAATTCTTCTGCGTCTCCTAATACAGTTTCAATCTTGGATGCAACCAGTTTCTTTTCCACATCAGCCAAAGATGTTTTCTTTTTCAAGGTGCAATAAATGGTGGTCATTCCTTTGGGTAAAGTAGCGGGTGGAGTTTCGGATTCGCTTAAGGATTGCATGATAAGTTGAATCGCATGACCTTTATCCACGGCAAGTTCAACTAGTTCTCCAGCGGTTTTGTTCCAGGTGCGGATAGGAACTGGAAAGTCGCCCGTCATAGAGAAGCATTCAATATCCCAGGATGCCGTTAGAAAGGGTGCGGATACACAGGGTGCTTGAGCGGGTTCTACGCTGTCATATTCGCATTCGAGCAGAATCTCGCTGTCTGCTAAGGCACTTTTAGGGCATGGGACGGAGATCCATCCGCATGGTTGAATATTTTGGGTGTGAAGGAAACGAAGCATGGGATCAATGTTCGCTTCATACACTTCAATGGATTTACCGCGAAGTCCTTCAATGGCTCGCTTAGTAGCGGGGCGCAGTTGATCATCCAGAAAGAGACCGCGCAGCGTCCGAAACATGGTAAGCGATGGCACGTCAATTTCTAAGAAGGGATATTGAGTTCCAGCGGTGAATCCATAGAAGATTTTCTTTTTAGTGCGTTTGATATTAATGGCTCCCATAGGAATTCCTTGAGAGTTGATGTAGGTTTTAATGCCATCGATAACAGTTGAAGTGCGTTCTTCGGGGAGACGAAGATAAATCGTTGGACGAAATCCAGTGACATCGCAGCGAATTCGTTGACCTGCTTCGGTTACACCGAAAAGATGAATAATGAGTTCGCGTTGTTTGTTATAATCTTTCTTCTTTGGCGGGCGAATGTCCGAGTCATCATCGGAATTGAATTCGTAAATAATTTCGCGCTTTTCTTCGTCTTCGGATTCAATGAGCACGTCGCGGGTTTGGATGTCGAGTAAGTGAAAGATTACCATATTTATAGCAATGGTGGTTGATATAAATAATGTATTATATGAGTTCAATTTTATATTCTATTTTCTTGTTCTTCTTGTTCTTGTTCTTGTTCTTGATAAACTCTTAAAAAGTGTTAAGGGGTTGCCCATTTGATAGGGTGATAAAGAGAGTTGTTTATATAAAGAACCGCCGAGATATTTGGGTGCAACAGGTAGATCATAGTTATTACCACATGTTTTACCACCTATACGTAACTGAGGTTCACTGACGTATGCTTGAGGTAGTTTTACATTGGGTTTTTTCTGAGCTGTAGGCATGTTTTCTTGAACTGTATTCACATTCATAGTGGATCCATTCATAGTGGATCCATTCATAGGAGATCCATTCTCCATTACATTTTTAGGAGCATTCTCTATTACATTTTTAGGAGCATTCTCCATTACATTCTTAGGAGCATTCTCTATTACATTCTTTTGAACAGCATTCGGTATTGCATTAGGCATAGGTGTATTCAACATCTTAATAGCTGCTTCTTGAGATAAGTCTTTAACAAATTCACCTTTATTGTTCAAACTAACAACACTAGGATATCCTGATACATTAATAGTAGCAGAATTATTCATTGATTTAATACGTTTATTAACACTATTTAACATTGTTTCATTTATAGAAGCAACTTGAAAAGGTGATTTACGATTTTTAGCGGCTTCATCAAATTTAGGTTTGTATGTATGACAATGTCCACACCAATCAGCGTATACAAGAACAATCGTGATAGGTCCTTTTTTTACAAGTTTCATCAAAGAAGATATTGAATCTTCAGAACGTACATCTAGAGGTGGTGTAATTCTACCAACAGTACTTTTACGACTTCTACGACTTCTCCGACTTGCAGATTTGCGCGATGGCATTCTACTTTGATATTGTTTATTAATATAGAGTTCATATAGGAAATAAGATGGATAATTTATACATCATTTTATTACTTATCTTAATAGGATATTTTGCACTTTATTTTGGTGGACGCAAATATTTAGAAACTTTTAAAGGACAAGAAGGCCGACCAGAAGGCCTTTCAAGCAGACAAAATCAGCCGCAATTAGAGCCTCACCAGCAACCACAAATCAAACCGGAAATGCAGTATCCGTCTGAATTAAATAAGGATACGTATGAATTAGCACAAGTGTTTAATAATCAAGGCTCTAAAACAGCATCAAAAAAACAAATAAGTGATGCAATGACCCGGTATCCATTGGATTGGTCAGTACAAGGTCCTAATTCTCAATTATTTCAAGAGAATCAGGCAAAATATGACTCTAAAAAAAGAGTAGATCCAGAACCATTTATAAATCAACCGACAGATATGTTGTTACCTGATGCAGCTACATTAGAAGATGAAGAGCAAAAAATATTAAAAACATATAAACCTGAATCTAGCAAGGGATTATTACATTATTCTATGGATGATGTAACGCATTTATTGAAGAAAATCTATGATAAGAAAGGGCTAGTTCCTGTTATTGAAAAATCTAAACAGGGAGAAAATATATGGGAGATTGTTGAGGTGAAAGAAAAGAATCCTACAATTGTATGGGAAGATTCAACGCGTGATAAAATGACAGCACGTGGTGAAGATGTAATAGGTGTACCTTATACTGCATCGGATATAGCAGCTGGAATGGATCCGTTTATGCACACTCGTAACAGAGTTCGTCCAGGAAGAAATGAAATTAATGAGAATACAGAATTAGGTCGTATGTTTCAGACAACTCAGCCTGTCCCTCAATGGAACTAAATCCCTCAATGGAACTAAACTTAAATCTTTTTTTGTTACTATAATGTATGGGTAATTATATCTATATGAAAGGAACAGTGCAACCATTAAGAATCAATATAACAGCAGATAATACAGTAGAACAAGAGACAACTGCGACAGACTCATTAAAAGAACAAATTAAACGGATTGAAAATAATTATTTTTCTGAAGAGAATACATCGCCAACGGTTACTGTAACAAATATTCCATGTATATATGAATCTAAAAATAAACGATTTGATTTTGAAAATAAGGGGAGGCCTGATCAATTACTTTCTAGTTTTAGTAATGATATTACAGCATTACAAAATGAAAATGACAATAAAGTATGTGCAAAGACACCTAAAAATTCTCCGAGATTACAAGCAATAGATGAAGAAAGTGCAGATTCTAAAAAAGATGACAAAATTAGTTGCAAATTATGTGATTCATTAGTAAAAGAGGATATATGTAAAGAAGAAGATGCATTTAAGGATTTTTATAAGATGATGAGGGATATTATGTTATAGTAAAACGGCACGTTTTGTTATCCAAATGTATTCCAAAACAAAATGTTTTGTTATAGTTTGGTTTTAGCCAAAAGTATTCTCAGCAGAATACACAACGTGCAGTGCACCATCTGCAGATTTATGTTTGTCATGAATAACCGATATTAATTCACTATTATTAGGAAGTAATCCATTAATATAAAAATACAGAGCTTCTTCAGGTTTCAATTTATATAAACGACGAATATTATATATAAACTCACCAAATGTTAGTTCGCGTGGAACTAAGAATTTAGTTTTCACAATAGTTGTAACTGTTGTTGCACCTTTTACAAGAAATACAGGAATACGATCAGGATATTTCTTTTGAAGCCGTTCAATTTCATCTGGCTTCACAGATGGAGGATTCATTCTAGTCTAAAGATATAAATTATTTTTAGATTAGAAATGATTGTTGATACACGCGAAGCAGAATTGATTAAACTATTTACAGATGAAAAGGTGGATATAGAAGTCAAACAACTTTCTGTGGGTGATATTTGGATCGGCGATCTTATTATTGAGCGTAAATCCATTCGTGATTTAGAAGCATCCATTCTAGATGGACGTTATAGAGAACAACGTGGGCGTATTTTGGCACACTGTCAAGAGAACAAGACGCAGCCAATGTATATCTTAGAGGGTGGATTGCATTCCCATACAGGCAGACTTCAAACAAGTGCTATTATGAAATTCATAAATCGTCTCATTTTCCATTACCAGATTCCTGTTGCACAAACCAGTTCTGTCAAAGAAACCGCCGAATTGCTTCGAGCGATAACAGAACAACAGCAGGAAAAACCAGAATCTCTTCAGAGAAAAACAGAGTTGGTAAAAGTGGCGGACGGGTTCCATACGCAGAAAAAAAGCAATGCGCAGGACCCAAAACAATTTTCTATTGCTTCTCTATCACAATGTCCAGGAGTTTCTGTAAAAATGGCTGAATCTTTAGTTACTGTTTTCGGATCACTTAAGGGAGTAATGGATGCACCCGTTAAAGACATTGAAAATGTGAAAGTTGGGACACGAAAAGTTGGACCAGTCGTCGCTGGACGACTGCATGGATTGCTTACAGCGTAAGTAATCTACCAGTCGTTTCTAAGAGGTTGAAGGAGTTGCTTACAGCGTAAGTAATCTACCATTAAAGGTGTTGCTTATAGCGTAAAGCGTAAAGCGTAAAGCATAACTCTATCGCAGATAATCAACAGAACTCTGTGCTTTTGAAATATTACTAGGAGGATTCATAATATTCTGTAAGAAGCTTGACGGTGGTTGGTATTCTGCAGCATTTGCTACAGGAGGTTGAGCAACTGGATTACTACGAATTGTGTTATTTAATCCATTGGGAGGAAAAGTTGTACCCTGATGTAAAATATTCTTAATAGCAGATACAGGGACCGCATTTGAACGCTGAGGGCGTTGCATTTCTCCAGGAGTTTGCATACGAACTTTCTTCTGAGATTTCTTAGTATATAGCAATCGCGATGCTTCTTCTTCCTGTGTTTTTTCATATGATTGAAGCATTGAATTCATAATAGGACTTTGCTCTACAATATATGATTTTTCGTGATGCAACCATGAAATGTATAACAAATTAGGATAGGTATATCGAACATCATATTTTGCATGACGCAATTGATACACCAAATATGTTATGCAATCTTCTAGATCGATTTTAGGTAAACCAAATATAAACGAAACAACGGGAAATAATATTGAACATGATGAATTGGGTAGTTTAGATGTAACAAGAACGCGATGATAAATCTGATCTAAAATCTTATTATAGGTTTTAAGACGATATATGTCTTTTGTTTTACGTTTCTCATATAACTGCGATGGATCTAAATGGGGTGTCTCTTCTGCCATTACTATTTATAACCGTGCTCAAAATGCGTATATAACTTTCACAGAATAAAGAAATGATTCCCTATCGTATTTATCTGTCTGGAGGCGGTATTGCTTCAGCAGGACATATAGGTGCACTTCAGGAATTATCCAAACATATTTCATTAGTATCTGTTAAAGAATGGATGGGAGTCTCTGCAGGTGCATTTGTATCCATGTGTCTGTGTGTAGGATACACTCTGGATGAATTGGCAGATTTCTGTATCCGTTTTGATTTCAGTAATATTAAAGAGGTAGATTCAATTCCGGGATGGTTATTACATCTTGGATTAGATACTGGTGATAGACTTCACCGATTAATCGAAGCATGTTTGCATGTCAAAGGTCTATCATCAGATTTAACATTCAAAGAGTGCCATGAATTATTCGGATATTCTTTACGTGTAATTGCAACAGATTTGAATGAAGCAAAACCAGTTATATTTAGTCCAGATACAAGCCCGTCCTACCGAATATCAGATGCAGTCCGTGCATCCATGAATGTACCGTATTATTTTCAACCTTTTATCTGTCCAGAGACGGGTCATTATTTATTGGATGGAGCAGTAATTAGTAATTATCCCATGTTCCTGTTATCTAAAGAGGAACAAGCGAGAACGATTAGTATTTTGATAAGAGTATCAATAGAATCAAAGGAGACCATAGAAATTGATGATTTCTTATTACGACCGTTAAGCATTCTATATGTGAAGAAATTGGACATTGAATCATTATTTTATAATAGTCATTGTATACAAGTACATTTGGATTGTGTGGATGTAATGGATTTTGGATTAGAGGAGGATGCTAAAAATATATTGGTTGAAAAGGGACGAGATGCAGTTAAGGTATATATAAAGCAACAGCCTAAATTAAAGCGACGGAATAGTTTTTCTTAATTACATATTGTTTAAATATTCGAGAACACCATTATATGTTCTTTCGCCCGGATATTCTAACATATCTGAACCATTATTGACTAGAATTGTAGGGAATCCGCGGATTTTATACATACTCAACTTATCTTTATCTGCGTCTGCATCTAACATAGTAACATTCACTTTGCTTCCATTTGATAATGTAATAGGAGATGCACTAACAAGTCGTTGGAATTCTGGTGCGGCGGTTTTGCAATGACCGCACCATTCTGCTTTACAGATGACGACGGATTTTCCGCTTTCAAATCCTTCATTGGATCCTTCACCGAATTCTTCACCGAATCCTTCATCGAATCCTTCATCGAATCCTTCACCAAACGGTTTAAAACGCAATAGAACAAGTAAAACGGCTAAAACAACTAAAGCGTATAAGCATTTCATTTCTATATCTACAATAGAAAATAACATAAACAATTAAGGCGATATATTATTAAATGCAACAAATGCAACAAATGCAACAAATGCAACAAATGCAACAATCAAAACAAGAGCTAAAGCAGCCAAAAGGTGGATGGAATCCATCATTTACAGATAGGGATAAAGCAGAGTATGCAGATTTGCATCTGTATATTAAACAGTTCCATACAGATGTTATTGCAGATATAATGACTCAGATGATTATTTATAAACGTAAGTATCATCTGAAGTATTCGGAAGAGCAAGAACAGAAAATAGCAGCATTATTCACTCGGCAAAAGCATTAATCCGAGAACAGTGATGAAGAACAGTACAGTATGAAAGAATAATCCATATGTGGCAGAATAATTACCAAAAAAGTTTTGAAGAACAACTGCCGTCTCTGGATTTGCAAATAAGAAGAAAATCAATGCACAGTAAAAACTATATTTTACTTTTAACAAAAGACGATTTGTGGCAGGATTCATACTACTTATATATAAACCTTTTTTAAAGAAAAGGCACATTATTGATCAAGATAACGATAAAGATGTATGAATGGGGTAAGAATATTTTGTGATTTGGCTCCACCTTTAGTATTTTTCTGTGTCTTATAATTAGTCTGTGTCTTATAATTAGTCATTTTCGCAATACCTGCTGTATAACTATCATTTTCATCCATAAAATCAAATGGCATAATAAAATCTGAATATCGTTTCTTGCGAGTGTTTCTTTTAGAATTAGATTCCTGTTTTAATTGTTTTATTCCATCTACAATATCTTGAATAGATACATCTGCATTATCTATATCTGATATGAGTTGTTTGATAGATGCAGGTTGTTTACTTTTAGAGTGTGTCAAATACCACGCAGTGTGCACTAGAATCTTATATAGTTTGTCATCATCAATAGGCTCGTGAACCTGTATAGCCTGTTTTGCATTTTCAATATTATGAATAAGTTCAGCAATACTATTATATTTTTTAATGACGATATAGTCTCTAACGGGGCTTGGATAATTCTTCAATTTATTCAATTTTTCTATAATATCTATCTGATTTTTATAGTAATTTAGACCAGTTGTAAGAACTTCGATAAGTTTTTCTTTATCATTATCATCCACGTTAAGTTTATTTTCATCATATCCATATTTAAAATATTTTTCAATTAATTTTTTGCCATCTTCATCAGGCTTAAAAATTTTTTGAAATTCATCAAGTGTCTGTATACCTATTGTATAAAGATCGCGTATCATTTTACGATTTTTTGCGGTATTTCCATTTAGTTGTTTAATATTATAGAGATCGCCTGCTATATCAATAATGCGCACACTGCGATCCATATCTATAAGCAGTTTTTCTTAAAAAAATGTTAAAAAACCAATTTAAAAATTGATTATATATATTAAATTAGTAAAAGATAACAATCATGGAACCCAAAGTATTCAACCCATGGAACCCTAAGAATCGGGAGCTCACCCCTTCAGATGCGATCCCGATTCTTAAAAGATATGGATGGAAAGGCCGTATTCAAAAGTTTAATCTATTTCTCCAAGCATGCTGTCACAAATCTTATGTGGATCGTCCCGAAATCTGGCAAGAACATGCCGAAAACGGCGAAGAAGTGATTATTGCTCCGCGTCCTGATAACTGTCTTCCATTATATACATTTGATAATGAAGAACTGGAATTCTTAGGAGACCGTGTTCTCGGTTTGGTAATTGCAACGTATGTATCAAAGCGATATCCTGGATATGGAGAGGGGTTCTTGACCCGTATTCTATCACGTATTGTAAATAATAAACAACTCGGGCAACTTGCAAAAGATATTGGAATGAGTCCCCTAATAGTGCTGAGTCGTCATATGGAAGATGTATGCGATGGTCGAAACAATCTTCGTATTCTCGGGTCTATGTTTGAAGCCTGGATTGGCGCCTTATATTTACAGGAAGAAAATGTTGGATTTGGTTTGCAACAATGTAATGATTTAATCGTAAATATTATTGAGCGTCATATTGATTTTGTACAGATTATTATTGAAGATACGAACTATAAAGATCAGCTTCTTAGAAAGTTCCAGGCACTATATCACGTACCTCCACGCTATAAAGAATTATCCGTTTCAGGTCCATCACATGATAAAACATTTGTGATGGCGGTACTTGATCCGAATGATCAAGTCATTAGTACAGCTACTGCAAAGAATAAGAAGGTAGCTGAACAAGAAGCATCTCGTTTAGCATTAAAGTTATTTGAAGAATGAAGAAAAACAATATAGTAATAGAATGGACGCCAGTCAAATTACAAAATTACGAGAGAAACAACAGACAAATTATATTAATCGTAACAAATCAGTGGATTCTAGTACTATGATATGGAGAAATCAAATTCAATCATCTAAATATATTAAGGGAGTTACTACATGTACGGGACTTCAGCAAACAAGTATTCCGACTGAGCCTGTTTGTCCGAATGGAGATGGAACTTTTTCTTTTGGTGGAAAGCAAATGTCATTGGCTACGGGTTCATCACAGAAATATCTTAGTGTTTTTGCTGGTGCTTCAGGCAGTGCTTCAGAAACATATTCATCGGATAAGATTTTACTCCAGAAAGCAGGAAATACATATTGTGCAGGAACTACACAGGATTTATATACGATTTTACCTGGATGTGATTGTACTAATACGAATGAGCCCGTTTTAAATAACGTAAGTACAGTGAATAATAAGACAAATCAATATTTACCTTCATTTGATACATATTATAGTCTAAAAAATCCTTGCTTTCCTAGTATTGATAAAAATCAGAAACATTATGTTCAGAAATGCTGTGCATCAACAATATGTACGAGGTAATGACTGTATTTTTATAAATATATTGTGATTGTTATACAATGATAATATATCTAAAGAGATTATAGATGTCTGATAATACTGCAGCAAATGCTGTAGCTGTAACAAAACCAAAAATTAGAGGTGTCCAGCCAAAAGCGAAAGGAAATCCTGTAATTAAAAAGCCTACTGCTGCATATGCAGCTGCAATATTACAGGATATACCACCTAATACATTAGAGGCTGTTAAGCAATCATTTGGAGGGCCAAGTGCTAAAGTAGTAAAAGCTGCTTCTAACGCAGTACCAAAAGTAGTAAAAACTGCGACAATGCTTCCACAAAAAATGAAAAAGCCCATTCCAGGATTGGAAGAAAGTCATCGCGATATAGACCCAGAACTTAGAGATACATTAGATGGCTATTATGCAACAGAAGAAAGTGCAGAAAAATTAGAAGATTATGAGCAGAAACAGCACGTATATGAAACACAAGACTCATATTTATTAGATACCGCGGTATATATACCACAAACACGACGAGGATTTTATAAATTTATTCAATCTGAATATGGTCCAACATTTACTTCACCCAGATTAAGTGCAGTAATTGATAAAAATGCATGTGAAAAAAGAAAACTAATGTCTGAAGCATCTGTAGAGCCATTTCTTTATCAAAAATTTATTAACGAATATATTCGTAATGAGGGACCTTATCGTGGTATTTTAGTCTATCATGGTCTAGGTTCAGGAAAAACGTGTGCTTCAATTGCAGCTGCTCAATCTTTATATGGTATGTCAAATAAAAAAATCATTGTCATGACACCTGGTGCATTGCGAGGAAACTTTATCAATGAAATTGCATTTTGTGGTTTTAAACATTATAATACAAATAATTATTGGTCCACATATCCGCTTATGGCAAATGAACTGTCTATGGAATATATGTATGCTAAACATGTTCTTTCATTAAGTGAGGAGTATCTTAAATCTGTTCTTAATCGCGAAAGTAGTCGTCGTGTATTATGGATTCCAGATTTTACTAAACCGCCCAATTATTTAAGTCTTGCGCAACAGCAGCGCGATGATATTCGTGAGCAGATTAATACAATGATTAATGCACGAATAACATTTATTAATTACAATGGTATTAGTGCTAAGAAGTTAAAACAGTATGCGTGCCAGGATACAGAAACACATTCAACATTTTTTGATAATTCAGTTATAGTAATTGATGAATTTCATAATTTGACGCGTATGATGAATGGTAAAATTCTTCCATATATTAAAGATAGTGGGCGTAAACGAAAAGTGCAAGTTGAACCAATTGTACCTGGAAGATGGGCACCTACTTTATGCGGTACAGATAAGAATTATGATCGTTCATATCTATTTTATAAATTATTATCAGATGCACGTAATAGTAAAATTATCGCATTATCAGGTACACCTGTTATTAATATGCCAACTGAAATTGCAATTATTGCAAACGTATTAGGAGGATATATTGATTGTGTTGAATTTATGTTACCAAACAAGGCGCATAAGATAAAAATAGAAGAGATTGCAAAGAAGGAATTGCGAATTGATATTATACGTTTTCATGAAGTAACTGAAAATAATAAGGTATTGTTGTCGACATTTCCTGAAGGATATGAGAAAGTATATGACGAGTCAGGTGAATTACTTGGTATAAAACACAATCCAGATGCACAAGAAAATATAAGAGATATTTTTAAACGAATTAAAATGGAATTTACTAAAGAACAAATCATTATATCTGGTGCAAAATTTGTATCTTATCCACGATTACCTGAAGATCCTGATTTATTTAAAAAAGAATTTGTAAAAGAAGATTTAACAGTGAATAATGAACTTGTATTCAAAAAACGTATTACTGGATTATTTTCATATTATAAAGGTTCAAAAGAGGAGTTTATGCCTCGTGTTAATATAGATGATAAAATAAAGTGTGTAATAAGCAATTATTCATTGCCGTTGTATATTGCAGAGCGTAAAAAGGAAATTGAAAAGGAGTTGAAGAAAAAAGATGACGAGGGTGATATTTTTAGTATAGTAGATGAATTTGCCAAAATGAAAAATCCATCAAGTTATCGTTTTCGTAGCAGAGCATTTTGCAATTTTACATTTCCTACAGATATAAAACGTCCTTTTCCTGGATCAAAAGATGTAACAAATTTTGATGTAGCAGATGACGAAGAGGAAGCAGAAGAAGAGGAATATGAAGATGAGGAAGAGGAATATGAAGATGCAGAAGAGGAGGAAGAAGAAGAGGAAGAAGAAGAGGAAGAGGAAGAAGAGGAGGAAGAGGAGGAAGAGGAGGAAGAGGAGGAAGAGGAGGAAGCAGAGGAAGAGGAAGAGTATGAAGAACCAGAAGAAGCAGAAGAAGAGAAGAAACATGAAGGTGGTATGATGCCAGCTCCTGCAGCTCCTTTAGCTAAAAAGCCAATTCGGATAGGAACTTCTGTCATAAAAGCTCCTGAATTAGTTGCACAACCCGAAAAAGAAGCAACTGCTCTAGCTGAAGCAGCTCCTGCAGCTCCTTCAGCTAAAAAGCCGATTCGGATAGGAACTTCTATCATAAAAGCTCCTGAACTAGTTGCACAACCCGAAAAAGAAGCAGCTCCTCCAGCTCCTGCAGCTTCTGCAGCTCCTTCAGTTAAAAAGCCATTTAAAATAGGAACTTCTATCATAAAAGCTCCTGAACCAGTAGAAGCAGTAGCAGTAGCACCAGTAGCACCAGTAGCACCAGTAGAACCAGTAGAACCAGTAGTACCAGTAGACGCAGCAGTACCAGTACCAGTAGAAGCAGAACAACACAAAAAAGATTATCAAACCAGAATTAAAAATGCTATGAGAAAATTAGATATACATCGCAGTAAGTATCTTTTATTAAATACTAAAAATCCTGATATGAAATTAGAGACATATTCCAGTAAACTACATCAAATATTAACCAGAATAAATAGTTCAATAGGAAGTAATCTCGTCTATTCACAGTTTAAAACAGTAGAAGGTCTCGGTGTACTAGGTATTTCATTAAAAGCAAATAACTATTATGAAATAGAATTAGAAGGCTCGAAAAACAATTTTAGATTTTCAAAAAGAACAATACAGTCATTTATGATTAAAGATGCAAAAAGATTCATCCTGTATTCAGGTGAAGAAGATATGTTTAAACGTCAACTCATTTTAAATATATTTAATGGCAAATTATCCAGTTTACCAGTACAAATTCGTAAATATGTAGAACAATATAAAGAATCTCGTAATATAGACGGTGAAATCTGTAAGGTAATTGCAATTACAGGTGCAGGCGCAGAAGGTATTTCCCTTAGAAATTGTCGCACAGTTCATATTATGGAACCTTATTGGAATAATGTACGTTTAGAGCAAGTAAAGGGTCGCGCGATTCGTATTTGCTCTCACGAGGATTTACCATATGAGAAGCGTCTAGTAAACATCTATACATATTATACTGTATTTTCAGAAGAGCAACAGAAAAAACTCGATCAATCTATAATGACCAAAGATAAAGGTATAACATCAGATCAATATGTATATGAAGTAAGTGTTAAAAAAGACAAGATTAATAATGAGTTTCTTAAATTAATAAAAGAATCTGCGGTAGATTGTAATATTAATTCAAATGAGAATGATACTGTACGTGATAATATTGTATGTATGAATATAGAAGGTTCTATTAATTCATATTTATTTGATCCTAATTTAGATATTGATAAAATTAAAACAGGAATGGAAATAAAGAAAATAGTAAAAGATGAAAAGAAAGAATTTCAAGATGGATCACAAAAAGCAAAATCAAACCTTGTTGGAGATATTAAAACTGTAACAATTAAAGGCGTATTAATGAAATTATATCCTAAGCCAGGAACAAATGGTTTAATTTTAAATATATATCCAGATAATGATGCACCAAATTATTATACACAAATTACATTAGGTAATGTAAAACCGATAGGAGAATTTGAATATAATCTTCAATATATAAATACAGCTACACCATATAAGAATGGAATTAAGCGATTTTTTTAAATCTAATAAGTATTATATGATGATGGAAACTGTGTATATTTCCAATTGACCATGGCCTCTCTTTTCATGTCATTGTCATTTGTAACACCATCAAAGAAATGTACCCATGCAACATCATAATTAAATGCACTGGTAGAATAATAACTTTTCCATAATGAACTGTTCATATATCCATTTGTACCAATCAATACTTTACATGGATCATAGGACTGTCCAGGAGTAGGACGATATGTACCATTAATACTCCATAATTGTGTTCTACTATTTACAGTTACTGTATTAAGCCTTCCGTTATTATTAATAATATTCGTAAATGTATCAAATGCAAGACTAAATCCAGTACCAAGATTATCAATACGAAATAGATACCATGTATTTACAGGAATTTGATTATTTGTATTTATTACCTGTACACCGTTAATATTAGTCTCAATGGTAATGGTCGCATTTGAACCATTATTTGTAGCAATAACATTAAAATAATAGTTACCAGATGTAATATTAATAATAGATTCCTTTACAGGCATACTTACAAAACGAATGGCAGCAGTCATTGATTTCCAGCTCTGAAATGCAATATTAGTCATATCAATTGCAGAATTAGCAGAATTCATACGAACAAATCCTTTTCTACCAGGAACACCTGACTTTTCATCTGTGCGTGTATGATAATTCATTCCAACTAATCTGAGAAATTGTCCAAAGAGTCCAGGATTTCGTAACTCTTCAAAAAGACTGGATGGACTTACTTCATATGTTAAAAATGGCGCACGTCCTTCACATGTCAAGGATAAATGTGTATAGTCTAGTGTGGGTGTTCCTGAGCAGGCAATTGCACTAAATGTAAAAGCAGCCCAACCACCACCAGCATCTTCGTGATACAATTTAGTAATATTAGGCATACCTGAACGAAATTCAGTGCATGAATTACTTTGATAGGTAGTAGGGCCTTGCATTCCAAGATTTTCAAAGAGTCCAGGTTGATCAGCGGTTCCTTGATTCATTGCAGTCTTATCAATATTGGCGGGTTGATTTACAGCCACCCAGAATCCATCATCTACTCTAACTCTAAATTTAGTAGAGAAATTAACTGGAGCACGAACATCTGTTAACTGTAACATACATCCAAATGGAAGCCCGCCAATCTGAGGAACATTGGATGGACCATCTTGAAATTGAACAAAGTTCTTTTCAATGGTTCGTTTTAAAAATCCAGTGACAACTCTAGGATTACCAGGAAGAGGAACAAACCAGAATACTTCTATACCCTGTTTATAAGGAGCACGTGTAATCATTTGTTCTGGTACAATACCAATCATTTTCGTTAATGCCGCACTCTGTGTAGCATAATCTAAAAATCCTTCACCTTTCATATCAGCAATTAATTTACCCCAATATTGTTTAATAGCTCCTAATGTAACCATTGAATCATATTGGGATTTGTTAACAAGACTAGGATAAGCAGTTCCCCGTGCATTTCCTCCCATTTTAAGAAAGAAGGTCTGTAGACATTTTAATTCAAACGGAGCAGTGGATGCATCAGATAATTCTGAACAGCTGTCATATAGATTAGATGAACCACGATTAATACAGAGATCGCGTGCAGCTGCACCAATTGATGTATTTACAGGTCGTTGAGTATTTCCAACAAGCTGTCTTGTTTCATTTAATACTGTATTTACAGTTGTATTTCCATTACGAAATATATCCATATTAATCGGTGGATTTGCTACACGATTATAGAGTTTAACTGCATCAGAGTTTCTGAGATTATCAACAGATTGTAAAGAGCCTGCAAGGGCAATTGCAAGTGCTCCATTTTCACTGCATCCAGCTGATAAAACCGTTCTATGCAAACAGCCTAGTGAAAGTCGTCCGTTAATAGGTTCACAAGTACGATCAATGATAGGTTGAGGACCGTCAAATACAGGTGAAGGACATTGACCTTTATTCGTAACTAGCGAACTATCCGTACAAGAATTATATAATGGTTTTCCTACTGCATCAATTGGAACGCCTTCATTTTTATCAGTGCAAAAACCGCATACACCATTAAATACAGCACTATCTACGTCGGTACAGGCTTTTAATGCTTTGCATTTATCAATAAGCATTTGCTTTTTTGCTTCTTGAAGATTAAAAAACCATTGTTTATAATTTGGTGGTTTTAGTGATTGAATGGGACCCTCTTTTGTTCCAAGAAATCCTTGAGATACAATTGGATAAGGGCTATTTTGATTGGGTTTTGTATATAACCATCCGCATCCAACGCGATCTGCATTCTTATCACGAAGTAGTTCATCCATTGAACCAGCTACGCATTTGGCAGACATTGCTGCAAGTTGAGGGCTTATATCAGACTTAAAAACCTGGTCTGGATTTGGAACGGCATCATTTTGATAGGATTTCTCATATGTATTTGATGTACGAATTGCTTTTGCAAATCCAGGCAATCCGGAAGTTGCAGAAAGAATAAAATTATCTGGGCTATATTGTGTTTCTTGTAATAATTTAAAATTCGTATTAGAATCATAAAAACCTTCTAATGCACGAAACATCTCTCTAATCTTGTCTTCGTTAGTATTTATAATAAGATACTCACCAAGACTTCAAGCTAAGGCTCTAAGGTGTATAGACACCAAGGCTTATTTCCAACCAGTTCCTGTCGGTTCACATACGCAACCAGCGCCTGGACGACTAAATGTATTATAGCACCCTCCAATATCAGGAGCATATCCAACGCATTTTGCACCATTCCATGATTGAGGTAGTTCTCCATTCCATGGTCTTCCACCGATTCCTCCACAGTATCTGTCGCATGAAACAGAGCCATTATCGCCATACGCGATTTGACGTGGTCTAGGGCCACGTCCTAATAGTAAATCACCATAAACAGCTGTTTCAGGAGGAAACCATGTATATGTTGAATTAACAGTAGCAACAGGATCAGATGTGTATATTCGGTTTCTATTCGTATCCATTATGATAAGTTTAGTTCCTAAGATACGTTCTTTACAGCAATCTTTACGATTTGTTATAACAATACGAAATATAGGAGTGGTTGAACCAATATCCACTTCGATCCATGGAACATCAAAACAAGAAGAATGTACAAATGAATTTCCCACACCATCTATAAAATTTCTATTAGGAAAATGATCACCATAGTAGCCACTTGATTTAGTAACACCAGTATTAGGAGTAATAAGATTATCGCTAACACCTTCATCGGGATAAACTGCAATCTGTGCTAAGTTCAAACATTCTCGACGATTATATTCTAATCGTATATAGCGACCTAACATATTGGCGTTACCACTACAACACTTCGCTAGACGCATAAATGAGTCAGGTGCATTCGATGAACTCCATCCAGGTGTAGAGCCAGCTACTTCTGTATGTGTTTTACAGTATCGTCCTGGAATTTGTTGTTGTGTAGCAAGCGTTAGCCATTCATTTGGTTTATCAGCTACTGCAATCCAATTATCGGTTGGAAAAGAAGTAGTTAGTTCAGGCTGAATGACTTCTCGTGTTTTACTATCACAAATTTCGGTACTTTGACACAAGCGCATTCCTTTATCTTCGCATATTGATTTTAATTCATTATATGTTTTGGTGGGGAATCCTCCAGGAATTTTGACATCAAAATCATCGCGTCCTGGAGTTTTTGCGGGTAATTTAACATCATAAACCTGTTCAACCTCTAGAGCGCGTTGAGCATTTGGTTTACTATTATCATTCGCAGTTGTAACAATTTTATCATAAGTATTTTTTACATTTTCAATACTACCAAGACTCTGTCCAAAAGCAAGACCAGTATCTGTTTGGGGTCCTAATGGACCTGTTTTATTTGTTATATATGTATTTCCAGATATATCTTGAAATCTCTCTTTACTTGCGTATGTATTAGGCAATGTATAGGTGGAACCAATACGTTGACCTGTACCTTTATTTTCAAATAAATATGTTAAACATTCACGAGATAGTGGTGGTACACCGCCAGGTCCATCACAAGGAGTATTAATTGGTACACCTGTAGCATACATAGATGCTTCATTCCATTCAGGGATACTTAGAACTCTATTATTTTTATCTTTTCCTGTTAAAGCTTTCGTCATTACATCAGACAGATTATCTATAATAGTATCGATGTCAAGAGGATTTCCATTTGTATCCCGTTGTATTTTATCGGCTAAAGCCTGATTGGAAGGGTATCCACGGCCTTGTTGTGTGCCACCCATTTCCACCCATCGCGTCTGTAGACATTCCAATTTATATGCACCAGGTTTATTATCTTTTCCAAAACACGGGTCAGATTCTAAGAATGTGGCAGAGGCGGCCTGAGTAATAATAGGACCATTATCACATGCTAGAGCATCGCCTTCATACATATTCAAGAAAGAAAATGGAATTAAACAGGATAAATTCATACTTGTTTTTCCTGTTCCTGGATTAAGTGTGAAACATTTGAATCCATTAACTCTAGTTGATCCAGTAATACGTGGTTTAATACCCGTTACTGTATCACTCTGGATTAAATTAAGCAAATCCAGTTTAAAAACACCGCGAGGGGTAGGACCTTGAATACATCCAGCAATATAAGTTGGATTCGATACAGCAATTGTAAATGTTTTTCCTTCTGCATTGGCAGGAATTGCAACTTGTACAGGCTGAGTCGATAAATTCGTACTAGAGAGGGTAATTGCACCTTTAATCGTTATATTTCCAACGCCCATTAAGAATAGAGCAGATGGAAGCCGACCTGTTTCGGGTCCAACGCGGGAAAATCGACGGGAAGTGTAACACTGTGCGCAATTTGGTGAGCCAAATGTTTGTTTAGCGTCGCAATCTACTTTTTCTTTAACAATGGCACAACCATCTTTTGTAATACCAAAGGTGCCACGACGAGCTGCACCAATTGTTGGTTGATATACCTTATATGGATCATATGGAGCAGAGGCTGTTTGACGTACAGTAGTAGCGTCCATTTCTTGATCTTGGCGATCATCGGCTGAAATATATAATCCACCTACATGCGGAGTCCCATCGGATGCAGTACCTTTGATATCAAAGCTCATACCGCAATTTGCGGCAAATTTAGGGTCATTAAATGCGGCACAGGTATTGGGAGCAGCTTCGCATTTTTTTGCCATTTCGAGATTGACTGGGATTTTAGTAGGCAGTTTTACAGGAGCATTCGGTTGAAGCATATATGATGCGCCAGAAGGATTTGCAAGCAATGTGTTCAATCCAGCATTTATATCATTGCTTTTAACATTTACAGATGGTTTTACAAGATTAATCAAATTAGATACAGGCGTATATTTCTGTTTTGATTGTTCGATAAAATCATTATGTAGTGCATCGGCGTTTACAAAAGCTTCGCTTACAGTCGCTTCGCTTACAGTCGCTTCGCTTACAAAAGCCTCCCTATTCTTTGTATAATGCAATATTAGAAACATTACAATAAATATGACACCAATGATGAGAATGTTTCTCAGCATTACTATTATATTAAGAAGAATATGTTTTTCTTAATATAATTATTTTATTAAAATCAATACCTTTAATAATTATTATCAGGTCGTAGTTGAGGAAGTGAATCCATATCGCGTGTAATAATTCGGAAGACCAGATTTAACTGACGATTCAAATTAATAAGGCGAACAGGAGATTGTAAAGAAGTACCGAATGCATTAAGAATAGCACCAATATTAGGAGTATTATTATCAATTAACGGACCAAATGGCATAGGCTGAACATTACCATTCGTAGGGTCTTGATAAGGTGCTTGAATAATAATAAAGTTAGCATAACCAATATCATTAAATCCATCCACTAAAGTATTTGTATTCAGTGCAGGATTCGTTGTAACCGTACTGCTATATGCAAAATTTAGAACAATATGTCCTTCAGGACGGTTAATCCATGTACAGAATGCACGCAAGCATTGTCCGTGAGTAGGGTCATTTAGAACTACATCGGGATAACTATAACCGCTTACTTGAATACGATCACCTGTGCATATTTGAAATTTGCTAAAATACTTGTTAGTATTAATGAAAAAATTGGCGGCAGTTCCATTAATTGCAGGAACAACCATATTATAGTTCAAATTGGTATCAGCAAATGAAATTACATTTGTAAAGGGAAATTTATCACCAGCTACTTTAGTTCCTTGAAGAACACTTGCAACAACACCTGTCGCAGTTTGCGGAGCAATAATACCACCAATATCAAATGTATCAGGTGCAAGACTAATTGGGTCACCATTTGGACGGCGAAGGTCAATTGTTAGCTTCTGTAGAGTGGATAGAGGAGTGGGGTAGTATTCTTTCTGGCATTTCAGGAATTTAGGAATCATCGCAAAATATCCACGATTATATACAGGAAGTGCATTGTATACAACATCAGATGACCAGTGTGCATCATATTGAAGAACTCCAAAACTGCGATCTAGGAAATTGTCAGTGCCATAATTATTATTCTCTAACTCTGCGATACGAAGAATGACGTAAGGAAGATTCAAAATATTATCCTGAAAATCGGTATTTGTGTTTTGATTATTACGAACACGCTGCACGGTTACATTGAGTGCTTCACCAGGCATAATACATTTAACAAGTTCAATGCGCACAATATTCTTAAACTTCTGTTGGCTTGCAAGAGTCGGTCCGAAACTCTGTCCATTGGCAGCAGGGTCAAAATTAACGGTGAAATTGTAGCGATTCTCTTTATTATTGCGCAACCAATCGCGGTCAGCAGAATAGATAAAGAGATTATTCTCAATTTCACGATATGAAATTATTTTATCCTCTTTGGGTAAGACTTGTTGCGGTAAAACTCTATCAGGTATTGCTAATAATGGCTCGGATACAGTAGGATTTCCATTGGCTTGTCCTAGCATGCGACCTTGGTCATAACGTTCCATTCCATCAAATGAACCGATTGCACCCATTAGTAATTCGCGACGGTCAGGGAGTATAACAAGTGATGTATCACGTTCTTGGCTAGACTGTACAACTTGATTACGCAGGACTAATTCGGTCTGTTTATTTTGTACATTCTGTTGGGAACGGAAATTAAAGTCGGATTGAGCACGTTGTTGAACACCGATTTCGGCTTGTTGTAAACGGAGCGCTTCCATTTCGCGCTGTTTTTTAGCACGTTCAAAGATTTCTGCGGCAGGGGGTCCATCTTCTGACAAGGAAATACGAAAGTCAGGAATAGGAGGTGGAAGGGCTTTCACTTCGTGGCGTTCATTGTTGAGACGTTCAAATCGTTGGGCGGTTTCCTCAAATAATGTATTATCCATGACTTGTTTGACAGCATTTTTCCCTTTCGTAGCTTCTTTGCGTTCCATATATTGCAAGAAATCTTTGGAGGATGCCACGAGTGCTTCTTTATTTAAATGTTGAAGGGGTTTATTTACTTGTTTTGCACTGACTTCATTGATATAATGATTAAGTGTATTGGACAATCGGCGACGTTCAGAATCATTTAGATTAAGATCATATCGTTCTTTAAAATCCTGTAGCAGAATTGTTTCAAGGGTTGAATGATTTTTATCACTTAAAAAGTTCTGACGCGCGTCTTGTAAACCCGGACGCTGCATTACTATTTCTATATGATAATCTTTTAAGCCTTTAGGCATTTCGCACTGGTTAAGCCTTTAGGCATTTCGGACTGGTCATTTCATAATAAAAATCGTCTAAAGAGTGCCACTATAATGTTCGCGATTATCGTAACTAACACGACGAAATCCTTCTACTTCAAAAGGGCTAGGAATTTTTGAACGAAAGTCAGATGCAATGGATTCAATTAATGCATCAACAGACCGATCTTTTGCAGTAAACCAATATATTGCTATAAGAGCAATAAATATAGGGACTATCCACTTCATTATCTATATTATTTACTAAATATAATTATTTGCTAAATATGATTTGACGCAATGACAACATCGTTTCGTCATTCACTGCATCTTTGCAGAAATCCTTAAAGGATATCCCATGTATCATACAGATAATGAAATAAATACTAAACATACCGCATTCTGAACCACCATATTGAAAACGACGAGCATTAGAACCCAATTCACATGATTTAATCTGTAGTTTAAATGAACGCATTAATCGTCCAATTAATGGAGGCGTTTTGTATCCATAAGAATCAAAATAACCTACAAATGGTTTCTTTAAATCCAGTTTGATATATAGTCCTACCCAATGACTGCCACCTTTAAAATGAGGATCTAAATTAAAAATAACACCGATGCCGCGAATTCCTTTCTTGTATTCCTCTACTAAATTAAGGGTACATAGTTCTTTATTAAGGCATTCAGTTGCATCTTTTTTGTAGGGATTGGGGGCAGAAAAATCTATCGGAAAAGTTCCTAAGAACTTGAACCAAGGATATGTTTCTTGATATTGTTCTAAAACATGCATAATATTATAATTATCTAACCATGTATCTGGTTTGGCATCCCACGCTTTGGGTCGTTTAGGACGAAGATACTCTTTACGGAGATTTTTTTTAACGTCATCTGCTAATGGTGATTTGTCTAATAGGCAGTGATCGGCTCCATCTTCGCATTCTGCATTTTTATAGGGATCATTTCCAAGTGATCTATATATATCATTTGGAAGACAGCGAGATGTACGAGATTGTTTAGGGTGGCATTTACTAATCTTTTCGAGTGGTACTTTTCTTTTTTTTACGGTTCTTGACTTTACAGTTGGCATTGATATTTATTCATAAGATAATAAAAATGAATAAAGATAGAAATGTTTAATACAGCATGGACAGATTTAGTATTAAAAGTAGGCGGCCAAATATTATTAGCAGTGTTAGTTATACTTACAATTACATTTGGGACTGACCCTTTTTTTCCAAAAGAAAATGCTGCAAATATGATAGCGAGTCGTAGTACACAGGCACTTCCTATAACGACTACAATTACTACAGCGACTACAAAAACAAATGCAAAAACAAATGCGAATGCAAAGGCAGCTAACTCATCATAATATAAAAAAATGTACTAGCAAAATATAATACAATAATAGAATAAACATTATGAGTTCTTCTGCTGCATCTAACTCAAGTTCTAAATCAGACTTAACATCTGCTTCTGACATTAATAGCTCTACGGGTACATCAAAAATGGCTTTATATGCTATAATTGGATGTGCTATAGCTGGACTTGCCTCATATATTGCTTCATTTGTGATGACAAGTAAATTTCTTGGAAGTGCCGATAATTGGAAGGAAATACAGCCTATTTTCCCATCCATTTACGGACCAGCTCTGGCTGGAGCAATTATATTATGTGTTGCATTAGGTATATATATTAATCAAATGTTGACTAATCCAAATATATTATATATTATAATGGTTATTTCTGTATTAGCATTATGTTTTTCATATACTGCTGTTGCAATGGCAGTTGTTACAAAATCTGCATAGATAATCTAAATATAACAGAATATATGTAATAACTGCTATTGCAATCGTCAGACGATATGTGAATAATGCTCGACGTAAAATAGTTAATTTTGACAAACTGGATGAAAAAATTAAATATGAAATTGTTGCTCGAATTAAGAAAAAAACCATAAAGTAGAGATGCGATTATTATTAGTTGCTGTTGCAATTGTAATTCTATTTTTAATGTTATGGTCTCCGAAGAGTTTTCCTGATAAAGCAGGAAGTGGTGGACTTAGTCCAAATGGTGGAATGCGTGCCAATCAACTTCAACAAAGTGATCTAAGTGACAGAAATGTATCATATAACAATTATGATGTAGATATTTATGATAATCATATGATTCCTGAACGAATGGTATGGGATATTGGGCATTGGAGTAAATGGTAAGGCATTGGAGTAAATGGTAAGGCATTGGAGTAAATGAACTAATAAAGTAGATGGAATCGTTTCTTGTTTTATTGTACGGCATTGCGTTTATTGCGGTTATAGCGATTATTTACGATATGATGCAACTCAAACCTAATAGACCGAAAGAAGCTGTTATTATAGTTCATGAGGAATCATCCGCACAAAATTCCTCAATTGAGTTATGGCCCTGGTCCATAACAAAATATTCATTCTGGCCCCAATGGTTTAAGGAAGGTTTTGGTCATCCTGGTCATCCTAATGATTTTGGACATGAAGGTGGATATGGGTATACTGGACGTCAAGATCCAAGGTGGGATTGTAGTTTTGAAGGAGATGGACAAGGAAAGGATATGATAGGTGGAAATTTTGCAAGAAGTGGTATAATTGGTTATACTGGGCGAGAGCCACATCAACATTGTACAACACAATTACCATACAATGAATTTAGAAAGTTGTATAAAAATACACACAATACAAATGAATTAAACAAGATGTATGAAAATAATAAAAATTGAAGCAATGTTCGATTTAAAGAAGATGTAAAATGACATATCAATTAAAGCATATCAGGGGTGTACCTTATTTCTTAAAAGGCGAAATCATCCATACCTTTGAATTAGATAATGGATTACCCTCAGAACAATGTGTTGCAATCGGAACCTATGACGAAGCATCCGATTCCATCACATACTATGAAAACTGGTTTGAACACGTTGAGCCCCATCTTGAAGCATTCCGAAGTAGGATTCAAGTCATTGAACGAAGCAAACTCCGTGAAACCGTGGACAAGCCTCAAAAGCAACGTAAAGCCGCATCAAATCAGCGAAAAACCACCAGAGCAAAGAATATTAAAAGTGAGTAAGACGGATGCCGAAATGTTATTTGATGTAGTTATGCAAGGACGATATTATATTCAAGGAAAAAGCAAGGAATAATCATTTACAGGCGCAACTAGATGCAGTAGAACTAGCATTAGAACTAGTATTCAGTGCACTGGGATAAATGGGAAGAACGCACATTTGTAAAGGGAGTAAAGGTCGAAAAGCGGGATTGGTGTAAATATTTATTTTTGACGTATATAAACATGAAGTTGCAAGCGTTTTATACATTTGTGCATATGACTTTGACATCTATATAAAGATAGGATTTTATTTAATCTTATCTTTATAGTATGAATGCTTTTTTAATATTCGCCATCTTAATATGTTTTCTGCTATATATTTCATTACAAACAGAAGGATTTGAAGATGTAAATCCAACATTCTTAACAAAATACAATAAATTTATGAAATTTTATAATACCTTTATGGAAAATTGGACTAAATCCATTATTACTTCTATGAATACAGATGCACCCGTTAAAGCATCTACTTCAGAAAATACAGGAACACCTCCACAGCCGACGATTGAACAAATGAATCAATATATACAAAAACTTAATAAAAAAGACAAAACATTCCCGCCTATAACGGAGTTATTACCAGAGATTAAAACGATGGATGATTTAAATAAATTGCAACTACCGCAGAAGGCAGAGCCATTTAAAATAGCACTTGAATGGATGAATACAAATCTGTCAAAAGCATTAGGAAGTATGCCGACATTAGCTACTATACAGGGATTTGTAGATATTATGCGAGGTTATCATGTAGAAGGTTTTAAAGACGCAGTTATAGAAAAAGACATCTGTCAGCAAATTACTTCATGTCAGGAGGCTAAAAATGAACAGAATGTAGTTGTCCAAAAAGACATGGAAAAAGTCTTTGATGAATTTGATAAATTAGAACCAATGTTACAGAAAAATCAGGAATTAATTACACAGTCAAAAGAGATACAAGAAAAAGCACAAAATGGAACATTGTTACCGAAAGCACCGCCGACACCGTCTCCTTACAGACTTCCTAGTGGAAGTGATAAATTACAGAAGATGAAACAAGATGATCCTAAAAAATATAAAGAGTATGAAAAGAATTTTGGTCAGTTTGTAGCAATGAAGCAGAGTTTTGATGGAATAAATAGTGTTTTACGCTAACGTCTTTAACTAACGTTTATGTCGGTACATTTTAACTAAAATGTCTGCCGTCATAATCTAACGTTTATGACGGTACATTTTAACTAAAATGTCTGCCGTCATAATCTAGCGTTTATGACGGTACGTTTTACGGTTCACATTCTTCTTCTTTCGCGAAATACGATTAACTTTTGCACGAATCAACGACGGTAAAGAAGTCTGATGCCCACTGCATTTTACAGAAATAAATGGGAACTTATAATGATCCCTGCTACGTATTTTCATACTAATCTCTATCAATTTATTTGCCATACATTCAATAGAACCTATGTTAAATAAACGTTTTTGAAGTAATCCTAAACTAAAATACAATGTAATAAGTGTATCAATTGATGCGATTTTAATCTTACCATAAGGTGAGTCCGCATTAATATATGAATGGCATGCAGAATATTGAATAATACACGCAATAATTTGTTTACCATATTTAATCATTGTAAAAAACGGAATCATATCCGCTTTATGAATACTAAAGTTTTGAATAGAAAACCGTTTGCTATTATGTAATGACCTAAATTGTGATACTATTTCCACGGCATCTTTATATGAACTAGGCGAATAAAATAAAATAGGTCTCTTTTCAGTAATTTCTAATTGTACATCTTTTTGCATCACATCATAAAACTCAAGAAGATCCGCTCCTGCAAAAATACGTTTATTATTTATAATAAAATGAACCATTATATTTACGTGTGTATGTGTTATATTTACATTTTTATGATAGATTTTACAGTGACTTATAGGAATAAATTCATTAAATACCATTAATCGCTCAAATACTTTTGACCATCGTGCCACTTCACCGCGTGGACGACTGAGTTCTAAATACATTAACATACGTAGTGAATTTGCATCTAAATAATGAATGCCATCAAATACAGCCGATTTCTTATATAGTGTCTTAAAAATATATGGATGAATTGCAGTAACATCTGCGACAGGAATAAAATCAACATATACTTTTATTGTACCTTCATGCATTCCCTCACGAATGGATACTTCTTGAAATCCAGCATTTTGTAACATATTTATGAGCAATTCAACATCTTTATTAGGAGATGGTGAAAAAAGGTCATAATCTGGAATGGAATACTGTGGATCATATATTTTATGAGAACTAGGTAAATGTGCATTAATCGCCTGGCCTCCATAGCAAATACGATGTGTTTTTCTTAGAAACTGCTCTACAATCTCAATCGCATACAAAATATTATCATCGTGTGCCACATAATAATCCATTTTCTTCTGTGCAACTTCGGAAGCCATCTTGATAAGCTCAATTTGCTTTTTAAAATGATCTTTTGTAAAATATTTGGATGTCTCCGCAGATGTAATAGGGGATAGTTCCATACCTATTTCTATATAATAATCTAAATCTAAACAATATTCACATAATCTTTGTATTGCATTTAATGCTTGAACTAACAAAACAATTTCGACCTGCTACATCACATACCTATCCTCCTTTTAAAAATGGGCGATATATGGAAGAATATGCATATGAATATTTCCTAAAAAATCCAATAGAAACATATATTCCTATCTTCTGGACGAATATGCAGAATCATCCTGGTTTTAAAAATGATATGCGCCCAAAATACAATAAACTGCTACAAAATATAATAAAAAATCATTCAACTGTTAAAACCCCCAAATATTTCACGATTGTACAACACGATGATGGACCGCTACTGGATCTTCCTCCTGGAACAATTGTATTTGGCTCATCTACTGGTACAGTTCCATTGCCATTAATCTATGAAGATGTAACCGAACGCTTATTAAAAGAGCCACGTGTAAAAAAAGACATACTAGCATCTTTTATTGGTTCTATGACGCATCCTATCCGCGATGCAATGATAAAGGCGGTTGATGGAAAAGACGGAATTGTATGTCAAGGAAAAAATGGATGGAGTGCCCATGTTTCCGATGATTTAGCCGATGTTTTTATTAAATTAACGCTACGTTCCAAATTCTGTCTAGCTCCTCGTGGATATGGTCGTAGTTCTTTTCGTTTTTTTGAAGCAATGTCACTTGATACAATTCCTGTTTATATTTGGGATGATGTATGTTGGCTCCCTTATCAAGATGTAATTGATTATTCCGCTTTTTCTGTAATAATTCATAAGGATGATATACATAAAACGTATGAAATCTTATCGAGTATTTCGGATGATAAATATGAAGAAATGCAATATGCCTTAAAGGAAGTGCGTCATAAATTTACATTGGAATGGATGTGTACTTATATTTATAATTTCTTGTAAATCTCTTCGTATTTGGACATCAAATCACATTTGGCCATAATATATGTATGGCATCGGCGACGAATTGTAAAAGTCCACATAGTACCATTGCTATCTTTCATAAAGACACAGCCGACGTTATCAGGAAACAGGTATATGAGATTCTCTGGCACCATTTTGTTGAAAGCAAGTGTATCCATGATAGCGTGTTTGCACATCGTATTGTAAGACATTTTAAATATTTAAATATCGAAAATATATTTCAATTTTTTATTGCATCATTTTTATCGGCGCAGCTTTTACATCGTCGGTGCCCGTAAAAATCCCTGGTTAGCATCCATCTTCTTGCTCGGTTCAGCAGGAACAATAACAGGAGGTCTAACAAAACGTAATTCCTTAGGTTTGGGAATATAACTGTGTTTCTTAAATAGTTTATCGGAGAACATGTATTGATTATTCGGTATATCATATATAATGATGGGTACACAGTGTACTCCGAATTTTCCTGTAATTGTATCATATACTTCCTTTGTTACAGATACATCAGGATCCTTTGATAAACAGATGGTCCATTTAATCTTCGTATCATTTACTATATTTTCAGCACGATCCGTCGGAATTATCATAAAATTCTCGGCCGTTTCTAAAATTCCAAACGTAGAACCAGATGTATTATCTGTTATTCCTAGCTGCGTCTGTGTATATGATAAGCGAAGATTAACTAAGAAATCTAAATCATCTTTTGCAGGATATTGCTTTCCACGAAAGCCAGATGTATTTGCATTACTAAATACGAGCACTTTGTTATTATATGAATTAATATGATTCATTAAAATTTGCCCTTCCTGTTTTTGACGATAATACGTACCTGTTGGTTCATTTTTCAAAAAGCGAGTGGATAACGGTTGTATCATTTTTGCAACATTTGAGAAGTAAGTGAGAACAGTTGTAGAGTCGTATGCACCAGGAGGTTGTCGTAAGAAATATAATACGAGAGTAACAGGATCAGATGCATTCTGACAAGATGGTGCAAATGCATAATAGTTAATCTTTTCACAGGTATCACGAATGGTCGAATATGCATTTGAATTACATTTCGGTTTGTTTGATGAAGGCTGTACCATAAGTTTTCCTTGTTTATCACGAACTACCAATGTAGGAAAATATTGCGACGATTCACAATCTTGTATATAATCAATCTCTAATACAAATGTACGACATCCTGCCGCAACAGCATTCTGTACAGCAATATCTGGGTCATAATATGTATCTCCTATAGGACCGATGTATCCTGTAAATCTGCATCCGAGACTGTAAAAATTGGTAAAAATCTGTTCATATTCTGGTATGCCTTTTAATGTTTCAGCTAATGGTCGTTTTCCATTGGATGCATCTGAGTATGTGCTTGATAGAAGCTGCACTTGTTTTGTATATTCTTTATCTGACTTAAAAGCGGCAGATTCAAATCCTTCTGTAACATTCATTAAGTATGCTATTAGAATTATAATAACAGAAATACAAATCCATAATGTATTCATTCCTATGTTATTCCTATGTTTTTTACCAGATTAAACAAATCCGGACAGACAGAATATAAATATATTACTATATATCTATATAATGATAATATGTCAACCATTCTAACTTTCGAGGAATTATTGAAAAATGATAAATATAACTGGAATCTTTATTTTTATCATTTACTTTCAAGACCCAATCGTAGTCCATTAGAGAATACATTGATGCAGTCTTATTATAATAAGTACAATACGTGTATTGATCGTTGTTGTTGCGATGAAACTCCAGTGCGTAATTGTGGACCTGAGTGTTGTACTCAAGAACCGTGTGGAACGTGTAATATGACACTTCGTATTTGCAGAGATGTATGGTTTTCTTCATACCATTGTATTCTTTGTTTTGATTGTTATAAAAAAGAGCGTTAATCCGCTTCCGAAATCTGTGACAGACGATTTACCAATGGTGCCATACATTTCTCCCACGTATAAGTACCAACCGTTTCTTTTGCTTTAGTGGAATGAAGTTTGCGTACATTCTGGTCAAAAACATATTGCTCCATCGCCCTGGATACATCTTCAGAATCTACCACATTCGCTTCACCTGATAATGCATTATAGCCATAAGGAATATAATAGCGCATCTTAGGCTTTACCATCAATGAATTATCAATGGTGCAATATTCAGTATATCCATTAATCTCGGGAACTACTTGCGGAACACCGACGGCCATCTGTTCAAAACTACATAAACCAAACCCCTCGCCCTCTGCACAACTTACACCTGCATCGCCGCAGTTATTCAACACATTAATGTCTTCATCTTTATAGCACGTATCAGATGAAGTAATAAGCAAACGGTCACCAAACACATTTACAGCTTCACCGTTTAGTTTAATCTCCCTTGAAAAGATATCAAACAGATTATATCCGCCCGCGCCACCTTCTTTATTTGCCACGATTAACAGAAAAATGGGTTTAAGGGGATGACGAATCATCAACTTTACAAATGCCATAATCAAAAGGTCCAAGCGTTTTCGTGGAATATTCTTATTTAGTGAGGTAAACAAAAAGACATCTTTTGGAAGTCCGAGCATTTGACGTGCTATATCCTTTGGAATCACCTTAAATACGGAGGTATCTACACCGTGACGTAGCACATCGACTGGACGAGTAATGCCCTGTGATTTAATGGAATCTTTCCATGATTTCGTAAAACAGAAGATTCGCTCCACATCGCGGTTTAGCACATCGATCATGGTCTGAGGTTGCATGACATATGTGGTGTCAACATAAGCCCATACACGAAATGAACGTTGTTCGAATACTTTACGGATATTTTCAATGTATGTGCAAATCATTGCGAGATCATTGTAAATGAATACAACATCGGGCTTTTCTTGTTGAATCACGGTGGTTAGCTCTGAATGTGCAAAACCAGTCTTTTTATCTTTATCTTTGTCGCCCTCTAAAGCGGATGCATCAATTGATTTTATACCAGGAAGCTTACGGCCGAGATCTGCGTTCGTTAAATTATGAGTTCCGAAATGAACAACAGTAATCCAAGAATGAGCTGCGAGCTGTTTAATCATATTAAATGCTACTTTACTGTATCCATTGACTTGATTGGTATGCGTGGAAACGAGCAGGAATTTGACTGGAGCAAATTTGGGTTCTTCAGGAACTACATTTTTTGTTTCTGCAATTTGAGTGAGTTCATTTAGAAAATTAGACAAATCAGTCATATTTAGTCTTATATCTTATTTGACTTATTGCTTTATATTATTTTTTTTATAATTTATATAATATGCGTCTATAATAGAATGTTTGAAGAAGAGCAAAATGATGTCCCTCCTCAATTAAATGGTGGCCGCCGCACAAAGAAGTCTAAGAAGTCTCATTGTGCCAAGTCCATGAAGTCCCAGAATGGTGGTAAGAAGTCACAGAATGGTGGTAAGAAGTCACAGAAGACTCGTAAGTCAAAAGGCCCCTCCGACTGGAACAAGAAGGTTATGATGATTTACCGTGAGATGAAAAAGAAAGATAAGAATGTTAAATTGGGTTCTGCTATGAAGGAGGCTTCTCGTCGTAAGAAGGCTGGCAACTTGTAAGCGAAGCAACTTGTAAAAGCGACTCCTAAAAGCAACTTATCAAAAAATAATTGGAATAAAATCTTGCTTTTAAGTATAATGAAATCAAAACAAAAAGGTGGTTCATTTCAAATAAGACTTCTCGATAAAAACACACCTATGAAAAATGGTGAATTAATGGTGGTTGTATCTGATATAAACCAGTTTAAAACTGATATGATGGAATCAGGTAGCTCTTCATTTACATTATTAGAACGTCTAATAAATAATAATACTAAATATATAAATGATATAGATTTACATAAGAGGTATCAAGAATTAAAAAAACCATATAACGTGTATATAATTTCTGCACGTGGCCTAGGAGCTATATTTACTATTAATGATAAAACTATAGAAAGACTAGATCTAAGTAAATCAGAAAAGAAACCAAGTAATCTAGACATAGTTGTAAACAGTGTAGGTGCTTTTTTAAATTCTCTTGGTCAAAATAGAACCACTACTAAGTTAAATGATGTAATTGCTATACACAACGTTAACAAAAAACCGATAACAGGTACAATATCTTTAACACAATTTATAGGAACCAATGTTCATATAATTGATGTAAACACTGAAAAAATTGTATATTATATTTCAGGTGAAGAGCATTATCAAAGCTTGCCAGTTGCTTTTTTTAAACAAGCATTACCCCCTATGCCAGCTGCTTCTGCAGTTCCCAAATTGGTCCATTCTTCTATCCCTAGGCCACCTATGCCACAACACCTAAGGGATCAAGGATGGACCAATTTGAGAGCAGCAGAAGCAGAAACAGAAGAAGTTAAAGCAGAAGCAGAAGAAGTTGAAAATAAACAAACTAAATTCTTAAGAATGTGTACAGCTGCCCTAAAGAAACAAGAAGTTGATAATCTCAAAAGACAATTAGTTGAAAATAAACAAACACTAAACTCTTCAGAATTTGCAGCAGCCTTAAGGAAACAACAATTAGGCGGTAAATCACGTAAATCACGTAAATCACGTAAATCACGTAAATCACGTAAATCACGTAAATCACGTAAATCACGTAAACATTAAATATTCCTAACATAACTACTATTTTCATATTTGATAAACATCATATAAATGCTTATCATATATTTGTCAGAATGTTGCTCGCCTTTAATTTCATTCATAAATGCATTAAATGCACTTGTGATTGAATGATTTCTGTCAAGTAAGACTATAATAAGTTTCTTCCATTTATTAAACGTATTTTCATCATTAAATTGTTGAATTTGTTGCAATAATCCTTGTAAACATGTAAATACAACAGGTGTAAGAAAATCGCGATGTTGCTCTAATTGATAATCCATTTTAACTGTCATATCTATCTTATTGCAAATCAATTTTTACACAAAGCTTTAACCTCCTCTTTCCATTTTGCCCATCGCCGTCCAACTTCTTTCTGTGTTTCATCTGTAATACCCGTTTGAATTACCGCAGGGTCAGTCCAACAATACAATTCAGATAACTGTAAATGCGAATCAATCCATGCAGTATATTCATTGGATTCTACTGCAACAGGAAGTACTCCAGCTTCCAATGCCTCATATAAACGAAATGTTTCCATATTGTTTCCTTTAAGAATTGGACAAAACTTACTATTTCCAAGAAGTGCCAGATAATCTGTCATATTTGTTCTACTAGGGTCTTTCCACTGCGGTTGTAGGCTGCAATTATATGGCACGTATCCCATAAATTGTTTCAACTGTTCACCGCGATTAAACCAATCTGTCCCATGAAAACTCCACATAAGTTTACGCTCACTCAAAGACTTAGAAATAACCGATTTATGATGATATCCTAATGGAATCGTATGTACATGTACACATGATATATCATGTCTAACATAATTACGAATCACTTTCTTACACATTGTAAGATCATAGAAATGGATAGGATCTGCTCCAAATTCATCGCTTAGATGTAATACATTGAAGGGTACTCCTTGTTTTTCAAATACATTTAATATCATATTCCATTTATCGACATAGGGACGTTGTACTAAACACCAGGCATTTTCTAAGTTTTCTTTAAGAGGTAAAAACTCCAATGGTTTCTGAAAGATATCTTCTAGCCATGTTGATTCATATAAATCGGGTTTATCTTCAATATAATATATTTTCTGTTTTCTAATAATATTCTGATAAACTGACAGTTCCAAATCACTAAAACATTCTGGATTATTATAAATATCACTATCAAACTTCTTCTCTGTATGCAATTCATTAAACTGTGATTCATTGTATTGCGAGTCTTCTTCCTGAAAACAGAATGTCTGTGATTCATTCAATACATATTTGATTAGACCAATAACAGGATGATTAATCAAGTGGTCACAAGGAATACACAATTTATCATTTGAATACTGAATGTAATCCATAAGTTTCTGTGCACCACGTTTTGTTAAGATGTAACTATATGCGCAGAAGTGAAAATGAGCAACGGGTTCTTTTGTAAAAAATGTATTTGGTTTAATTTTAGACCAATAATGATTGACTTTTTCTAATGCGTGCGGAAGTACATGGCGATTTGTAGGTAGCACACCGCCCAAATACAATAGTTCAGCATCCGCAGGAATATCTTTCACATATTTCTGCCAACCCAATTTAAATCGCACATCATCTTCCAGAATGAGCGTATAGGTAGCATTATCTTTGATAATCTTTGACCAGACAGAGATATGACTGAAAGCACAGGCGATAACAGATTTCTTCCATTGAAATGTATTATGTTTACAGAGTTGGTAAACTACATCGGTCATTTGTAAATCTTTTCCATTTACTGCGGATACGCGTGTAAATTCAATGTCTGGATGGATTTTCGTAAATGACTCTAAGCGATCCTGGCGTGTATCCAAATTAATCATATATGTTTTATCAATTAGCGATGTATCACTAACTATGATCGTAGGAGGTTTTGATGCAATTTCCAATAGACGCCGACTCATTTCAGAAATTACATTAAGTGCCACATGTTTTCTGGCTTCATCCAGAGGCGGTGTTGCAGCAATTTTAGCACACATTTCAGGATTTGCTTCCAGACGTTTTACTATATCTACAATATTACTGCTAGAAGTTAGCTGAGAAAGATTTACAAATGATTGTGGATTGAAATCTGTATCAATGGTACCCCAATATAGTGGAACGCATCCTGCCATTTTGGCATGCAGCAATTTCTCTGTAAGATATCCTGGTGCCTGTGAATTCTCAAAGCTCAATGTGAACTTGTGCTCTGCGAAGAAATGATGTTTTGAGATATCTCCACAGCCTCCTCCTGGATATTTCAGATGTAGTTGACCGCCGATATTATTCTGATATGCGCCGCCACTTGAAACGGGTTTGTACGCATTAACCTTGTGAAATGCCTCATTGCGTATTTCACAGATAGGATTACTTACTACAAATGCACAGAACTTTTGTCGTTGTTCAAATGGAACTGGATGCGGTGTCAAAGCATAGTGTAGAGGCATACGAATGGGATTGTCTTCGTGATTGCTGGGTAAAATCGTTTCAGTAGAGAACCAGTCAATAAAGTGCATCCAGGTAGGAACTCGCATATGAGTAGCATCTTCTTCTAAACGGGAGGATATGTATAGTGCAATGGAAGGATCTTCGGGTTGCACCCAGTTTTCTCCACTAAAATAGACGCGTGGTATCGTAGAAGGAGCTGACTTCCAGCCTTCTGAATAGGGACCGAAAATGAGAAGATTTGCTTCTTTTATGGGGAGATCACTGAATTTGACACCTTTTATGGACTGTTCATTATATAGTTCATTACGTAGTGCATGCCTTAGTTCATTCCTTAGTTCATGCCTTAGAGAATCCAAGATAAAATTCTTATCATAATTAAATCCAGGCCACATATCATCAAATGCAATAATCAATTCTTTCTCTGTCTTTACAGGCTCAGACTCAGACGCAGTTACAGATACAGTCTCAGGCTTAGATACAGTTTCAGTCGCAAGCTTATCAAAAAACTCCATAAGAATCGGTGACCACTCTGGCAGTTTCTTAAAAACAGAAAATGTATCCAGCGCATCACGAATATTCCCACTATACCATTTTGAAGGGTCTTCTAGGAAATGGGTAAATGCTACAACAATCTGTTCAATACTATTGCCTTCATAATACATCAGTTTTAAAGAAGGATGCAAATCTCGTAAGAAAGGACTATTATGAATAATAGGAAGACCAAGCCATAACGCATTAAATAGCCCTAGACGCACTGGTGAAAAGCGTGTATGAGAGAACAAAATATCATTACCAGTCCATTCAAAAAACGGCTCTTTATCAACAAATGAAACATTGAGCTTATCAAATTCAATCGTATTCAAAACATTTTCTTTGAGAAATTTATTCTCTTTTAAGTGATTCATATTATGAACTTTATATGTAGCACGAATACTCGTATTCAACTCACGAATAGCTACCAATGGAATAATGGAAGAGCTGGAATTATTCGTATTTTTCTCTGCTACGTGAACAGTCCATGGAGCTTTTACATCAATCGTCTTCTCCTTATTGTAACGAGAAACAACAGAGGATGACCAGGTAAATGGTACGCGTCGAATAGGACAAGGGAACATGGTCTGAATCGATGGAATCGTTTCAGGAGGATTCAGAATATCCCAGCACCAAATTTCATTTACACAAGCCATACTCCGTGGGACATAAGGAGTTTCAATATATAGTTGCTGATCCATTTCAGCAAATTGTAGGAATGTTCTCAGAAATACAATCGTCTTTTTAGTGGAGAGTTTTCTAGCGGCTTCTGGTACATATCCATCAATATCCAATAAAAGGTCTAGATCGCGTGCTTGATATAGTTTCACGGTAGGCCATATATTATCCCATACTGTATCACCATTTGTATAATCGACTAGGGTTACATCATACTTTAAAGAGCTAAACAATTCCGCAAATAATACTGCAGTTTGATTGAGTCCACTGTAAAACAGGGACTCGTTTGGATTGTATGAGATTCCAACGCGAATCATTATATAGTATAGGCAAAATCGCTTTATGTATTATTCCAAAATTGTCCGCCACCGCTCTTGAATCCCAGGATTATGAATACTATGTTTCCAAATCAAATTGGCAGCGTGTGTTTTATATACAGCAAGGTGCTCTTTGTGTGCGGTGAGAGCTTCATATAAACGCTGGATAGCAGCAGACCATTTATTAATAGAATAATAATACCCATATTGATCCCATCCTTCCGAATTGTGTAGAATAGGATAATTATAAGAAATAAGCTCCAACGTCATATAATTATAATCATTATTCCATTGATGCGTAATGAAACAGGCTGACCGATGATCCGTCATAATCTGATTAATTTTTTTGCGAGGATATAAGACCATTCTATTTGTCTTGTACATCTGTAGGCCAGAAACGAATTTATTAAATGCATTCGCAGATAGTTTCAGACGGTCGCCATTTACAATATGCAATTTCCCTTTCCATTCTGGATGCGCTCTTGCAAATGCTTCGACCAAAAGAACAGAATAAAACGAACATTTCTGAAACGAAATACTCGGGTCTGTAATAACAATATCCTGTGTTTCCCATTTTGCGGGCGGAGTCCATAACAGATTGGTACCATACTGTTGAATAAAACAGGGGTCCCATACATAAGGAACAACACGGCTTTTATGAATAGGTGTACGATTAATAACAGCGGCATAATCCACATGCTGTTTGTAATGGGGGCTGGTCCAGATTTCGTCAAGCTCACCTACAATATGATGATTAAAGAACATACTGGGATAATTCTGAATAGTCTCAATGTCGATATTAAGAATGTTGCCGAGATAGAGCTTTGCAATACGTGTTCCGCTGTTATGTAGGTGGCGACGAGTAGATTCATCGATACTCATTCCAATCTCTACAAAAATATGAAAGGGTTGATTGGATGTAATAAGTTCATTTGTTTTAATGTATCGATAGCGATCTAAGAATGTCTTTTTATTGGTTGAAATATTCGTCTGTAAAAGACGACAGGAGTAGCCCATGGATTCAAAGAGATCATATAGAATAATAATATTCTGTGTTAGTCCATTGATAAATAGAGATTCATCGTTGATTTCATTTGATGCAAGAATGATGATTTTTTTAGAGAGTACAAATGATGATAGAACAATGGGTTGTAGTTCTTCCTTAGGAAGAATAGTATTTCCTGGAAGGAAATTCATTAATCTAAAGATAGTAATAAATCTTTATATTTAGAAATAGAAAACTAACACTAAAAAAATTGATATGTATAATATTTATATAACATATAAAGATAACCTCTAAATACTAGTATGTCGAAGTCCAAAAAGAAATCCGAAGATGCGTTTGAAAAGGAAATTGCAGATGTTAGTGCAGAGCTGTCTGTGAAAACTATAACGATGGATCAGTTAAAAGATGAAACAAAAGAGTTAGAAGAGAAGCTTACTGTCAATAAAACTGCAATGAAATCATTGAAAGATGACATCAAAGAATTGGCTGAAAAAGTAGATGCGCTTAAAAAGAAACAGGTGATAGCCAAAGAAAAAGAGCAGAAGGAGAAAGAGCAAGAAGAGAAATTGAGAAAAGAGATTGAAATGAAAATCCGTGAAGAGCATGAAATCAAAAAGAAAGTGGAAGAAGAATTGCAACGTATCAAATCCTTGAAACCTGAAGTGAAAAAGAAATCAAAGGAGCAAGAGCAAAAGCAGAAAGAGCAAGAGCAAAAGCAGAAAGAAGAACTTGACCCTGGTGCGACAACAGTAGAAATCGCAACTAGTGCGGGTACTATAGTTGGTACTATAGTTGGTACTATTATAAAACGCAAAGCAATCCCTAAAGCAGTAAAAAGTACATTATGGAATATACACTTTACTGAAAATAATGCCAAAGGAGAGTGTAAAGTATGCAGTAAAGAAATCAAGATGACCGATTTTGATGCTGGACATATTATTGCAGTTACAAATGGAGGAAGTGATAATTTAGATAATTTAATGCCAGTATGTAGTCTATGTAATAAATCAATGGGAGTTCAAAATCTGAATGAATTTAAAAAATTATATTTTGAAAAAGAACTTTAATATCATTGTATAAAAGATAACAGATGTCCCAGTTCTCAACATTCCCTAGTACATATTCCATTCCTCCAGCATCTTTTTATAATATGCAAGGATTGATAGGATGGCTTAATCAAAATCCAACTTATAAACAGTATTTTATTAATTATCCTAATATAACTCCTGGTCTATCTCCTATAAAATCTACGTTGAATAATTCTACTATGACTTCATCGTCATCTATGATGCAATATAATGTACAAAATGCTCCGCTTCAACCTCTTGTTATTACAATGTCATATAATCAAATGCAGCAATATAATGAACAAATACAGTTATTTAGACGGGTATATGAATTTAATTCAAATGCCTATATAAGATCTCTTCCAGTGGGTGGGCCTATTTATTATTCTTTTTCATCGTATAAAGAATTAATGTCGTATAAAGCATCGGTTGGAATAGTAAATAAACTGTATCCGTTTAAACCGATGGCGTATGGAAAAAATGAACAAGGGAAAGCACTTAATTGGATTGTTCCGTTTCCTCTTTAGTGCAGTGTCATTAAATCGCTAAAGCGATTTAACGTATAGGGGGGTACATTAGATAGTCATGACTATCTAATGCAGCGTCATTAAATCGCTAAAGCGATTTAACATGGTGCATTAATATATTAATGTAGCGTCATTAAATACATAAGTTGTCCCAATTCACTCAACAAATCATCCAAGATATTAATAAGGTCCGTGTGCATCTGTAACGGTTTATGCATTACTTGAACATATTTCATGGCAGCCTTTACAGTTCTAACAGCTCCTGCTTCTGTTAAGTTCTGTACTGTAATTGAGGCATTCTTTCCTAATAACCTAGGGCGTCCAAACTTTCCAATGTAGACTTCTACGAAGGAATCAATACGCTCATCTATTTTAGCAAGAATTGTATCCGTAGCTACATGTCGGGCATAGACTCTTGTCTGCCAATGGTATAATTTAATCTGATCTCGTAACTGTAGAAAAAAATGAATGTATTCTGCTGACATCTACTATAACATAATAAAATTGATTTTTAATATTGGTTTAAACATTTTAACCATGTGTACTATCTGCATCGCTACTCTAATAAATTTTGGAATAAATCATGAAGAATTAGATTGTCCGCTCAGAAAAAGTCGATACTGTAGTGTATGTGCACGATATGGACATCTTACCAAAGTATGTCCTGATAAAAAGAAACGATTGTTATTTATTAAAGACAATGAAGCAACTATTAAGGAATTCTTATCAAAACATAATATTACGTATAAGAAAAATTATAGACATCTTTTGCATAATTATGCAGAATTAAATCATATGCGAATTGTATATACATTATAATAGAATGTATAAACGAATTAAAAGTACTAGACGTTTTAAACGAAGTACACGAAGTAATAAAGGTTCTAAACGTTCTAAAGGTTCTAAAGGTTCTAGATGTCATACCAGAAAAAATAACAGACGTCACATTTGTAAAGGAGGTAATTATACACAACAAACCGAAATGACACTTGAAGGAGTTCCATTAGAGAAAGATGCAGTAGTTACTGTAGATGGAGTTGGAAGTATGAGTATTCAGCAATTTAAGGATTATGTTAATAATAAAGATTTACACCCGCGACCTTAAGGCTAAGAATTTTGAATAACAATCTGAAAATCATTTGGACGAAGTGCTACGGTTCTTAGAGCATCTATCTGATCTTCATCTAATTCTGTTACTTTACATACACGTTCAAAGATTGTTTCTGCGACAGAATACCATAAATCGTACAGAATCTGCTCGGCGATTTTCTCTTTCGGACTTAAAACGATTGGTTCAGCCATTTTTGATTTATTAAAATTATATAAAGAAATCAATTTTTATCGCGTTCAACAATTTAAACGCTAATGATATATATTAATATAACGATATGTCTACTTCATCAGTACCTAACACAGCAGAAGAAGCCCTAACTAATCCGCAAGATAATGATCTTGCTACTCTGACGCATTCCATCATTGAATGGCGTCGTTTGAAAGAAGAGAGCGATGGTTGGAAGCGTCAACTACGCGAGGCAAATACGAAAATGAAAGCTTTGGAGAAAATTATTCTGGCTGTTATGAAATCTCATAATATTGGTGCTCTGGATTTGAAGAATTCTGGTGGACGTGTCTTCTTTAAGACGAAGAAGTCTCAAGGAAGTGTTGGTCAAAAGAATATGGTTAAACTTATTGGCGATTATTTGAAGTCAGCGGACGAGGCTACGAAATTGATGGAATATGTTCATGCGCAGCGCCCTGTTGTTGTGAAGGAATCTATTCATTATGAGAAGGCATAAGGCATAGAAAGCTTAGAAAGCTTATAAAAAGCCTATAAAGCATAAAAAAACATTTTCTCTAAATAGAAAATGTTGAATATTGCTTATAAAGCATAAAAAAACATTTTCTCTAAATAGAAAATGTTGAAAGACTTATGCCGTGCTGGTATTGACTGTGTATCTACTGTACCCGGTCCGGAGCAAAAAATGGGATATAAAGATTTGGTTGCATCTATTTTAGCCTTTATTCTGGCTATTTTTATTATTGCATTTATTGGCAAGTACATTTGGAACATGGTTATGCCGCAATTATTCACGGTTGTCCGCCCTGTTCAGGATTGCTGGCAGATTATTGGGCTACTCATTTTGGTTTCCATTTTCCGATAGACTTCTAAGAACTCTATTAACTATTGATAATATAAAGATTTCATTTATATTATCAGTATGTGGTATGGAATATTGATTATAGTTGTAGTTCTTATAGTGATTGGATATTATATTGTACGGCATTTAGGGCATGTTTGTAATCCTTAAACATCGTACCTTAAACATCGTACCATAAAGATCTTAACTATGAATAGATGTTTTTACTATATTTCCTTATTGTAGTATTTTTTATAATTGTAGGCATGATGCTTTACTATGTTCTTAAACAACCTGCAGGAAATCCGTGCCCTGAAGACCAGCCGTGCAAGAAACCGAGACGTTGCAATTTGTGCAGACAGCCTAATATGCGGTGCCAATGCCAGAAACCATGTCCGTCATGCTAAGCAAATTAGATATAATTATATATAATCGCATAATATGTGATTATATATATTTCATAAAAAAGTACGTATTTTTTATTACAGAATTATCTAAAAAGTGTTTTTTGTCACACTTTTTCCTAAAAGTGTTTTTGTCACAGAATCCCTAAAAAGTGTTTTTTGCCACACTTTTTCCTAAAAAGTGTATAGATGAGTAACTACCTTGCATTGTTAAATTATAATTTAACTAGCGTTAATGCTAGTACGATTAATTATTCAACATTGATTGGGTCAACTATCATCGCTAGTAGTATAACTAACTCTACGATTAATGTAAATAATATTATAGTGCAAAATATTAATTACTCTACGTTGACTGGGTCTACGATGACAACACGTACAATTAATTATTCTACACTAACTGGTTCTACGATATTAGCACAAGCAGTTAATTACTCTACGATGACGGGTTCTACAACGACAAATAATACGATGGTTGTCAATTCTACGTTGACAGGATCTACAATGACCGTTCAGACTGTTAATTACTCAACGCTGACTGGTTCTACGATATTAGCGCAAGCGGTTAATTACTCAACAATGACAGGATCTACAATGACAAATAATACGATGACCATTAACTCAACAATTAATGTAAGTAGTATTACATCACGCGCAATTAATTATTCAACAATGACGGGTTCTACCATGACAATTAATACATTAGTTATCGCCTCTACACTAACTGTTTCAACCTTGATTGCTACGAACAATCCAGCAGGTGTAATCACATCGTCTATGATTTCTCTGGGTGCATCCACGAATCAGTCATACACGGCATTAGCTCAAGGTAATTATTCAACCAGTACAAATTGGTTGTCAACACTAACCAATTTGTCGAGTACGAAGTTTATAGCAATATCAGGAAATGCACAGACGCAACTGGCGATTACTCAGGTAGCTACTGTTTCATCTATTTACTATACAAGTACATTGGGAATATCTTGGTCAACGATTTCAAATGTGACGGGTCTACCGATAGCTACACAGACGAACTATTCGTGCGGGGCTGTTTCAGGGAATGGACAGTATGCGGTACTGGGAGCAAATGGAAACTTGTATATAACAAGTACATTAACAAGTGCGGTAGGACCGTCTTTTACGACAGTATATCCTCCTCCTGCATCATTTATTTATTTACCATTTGAGAACTCAGTAACCGATGTTAATGGAAATTCTGTAGTAACTGCTACTGGTTCTCCTGGATATGTAACGGGTATTGTTGGTTCAACCGCAATTAATTTAGCAAATACATTGAGTGGAACTGCAACTCGATATATCCGTGGAACATGGACTGGATTGCCTAATTATGTATCTTTATCTGGATGGTTTAGATCTACTACTGTTAGCACTGGAGGTCAATATGGAGTAATGTTTTCATCACATTCAGGTTCTTTTTCATTATATACCGATGGACCAACAGGACAACTAGTATATCAATTTCCATCAGGTTCAGGTGGCACGCTTATTCAAATAAGAACATCATATGCAATTGCAGCATCTACATGGTATTCATTCTTTGCTACGTTTCAAACAAATGGAGTATGCTCTTTATATGTAAATAATGTACTAATTGGAACTAGTACAAATACAGGTGGGTATGGTTCTGTTGTATCAACTGGTTTTTTTGGATTAGGAACATATGATAATGCTACATCATTAGCATATAATGGCTATATAGATGATTTCCGAATTTATACAAGTGCAACTACCTATTCCAACGTCGCCATCTCCAACTCAGGACAGTATATGCTTGCTACAGTATCAAATGGTGGCTTTTTCATGTCATCGAATTTTGGATCAACCTGGTTGCAAGTATCTGCTGCTTTGCTACAAGCGGCATGGTCTTTACTTGAAATATCTTCAACGGGGCAATATATGTCTGTGTATTCTCCACCTGTAACTGTTACACCGCAGTTTGCTGGGATAACTGCAGGAGCAACAGGAACATGGTCGGTAAATAATGTAACATGGTCAGTTAGCGCGAGTACTTATTTTAATAATACATATTTCCCAACAAATGCATTTAATAATGCAGCCGCAACATCATGGATAGCAGCAGGAAATTTATATAGTCCTTCATATAATGGTAGTATTTCAACTTTTATATTAAGCATTGGAGCTATATTGGGTGAATATTTACAACTTCAAAGTTCAACACCTCTTACTATGAACTCATATACATTTGCATCTGGTCCATCTTCATTTGCACAATTACCAAAAAATTATTATATAGTAGGGTCAAATGACGGTACAAATTGGTATCCTATTCAATATGTATCAGGTACAACAAATGCAGGAAATGCTAATAATCAAGCATTTGTTACATATTTTAATGTACTATATACAGGAACACAGAGTGTTACAGGCGGACAAGTAGGTAGTTATGCTACAACATCATATGCTACTTCTGGAAATGCATATACTTATTTTAGAATTATTATTCCAAGTATTTGGACAGGTGGAGCTAATGCTGAAATAGGCGAATGGTATATCAACTTTACAGCAGGCGGCCAGCTCTACTCAACTAATTTTGGTGCAATGTGGTGTAATTTATTGCCAGCAAATACTTCTAAATTGGCATTATCTGGAAGCGGTCAGTATGCATTGGAGAATATTAACACGACAACGGTGATGACGACACCGCAGTTGACGGGGTTGACAACAGCTACGTGGAATGTAAGTGGAGTAGTATGGACTGCTACTGCAAATTCAAATCTGGGTGCAAATTTTCAGCCTCAATATGCTTTTAATAATTATTATGGTTTAAATCAACCATATTCATGGTGCAGTGCAGATAGTTTATATAATGTATCTAGTGGTGCATATACAGCAGGAGCAGTATCAACTACTATTCTTGCATCTGGATCATATGCAGGTGGTTCTTATCAAGGTGAATATTTGCAACTGCAAAGTTCAGTTCCACTCATCATGTATTCTTATGCTATTGGATGTTCTTTTGCACAATCTAATGCTCCAAAAAATTATTTTATTGTTGGTTCAAATAATGGAACAAATTGGTACCCTATACAAAATGTAATTGGTGTAACAAATCCACTTTCAGGATCAGGTCAAATATATAATCCATATATAACTGTTAATTATACAGGAATACAAATAGTAGTAGGTGGACAATCTGGACAATTTACAACAACATCATATCCATCTTCTACAAATGCATATACCTATTTTAGAATTATTGCAAATTCAGTTTGGGCAGGTAATGGTGGTAATTTTGAAATCGGCGAATGGTACATCAACTTCAATAATGTATTCACGCAACCACAGTTGACGGGTTTGACTGGTGTAACATCTGGTAATGCAGTAACTTCATGGATTTCAAATAATGTCACGTGGACGTCTAGTGCAAGTAGTGTATATAGCACAGGCTTTCAATCATGGATTGCATTTAATAATGTAAATGCATCTACTGGTAATTATTCATGGGCATCTGCTGTAAATTATCCGAGTGGTTCACAGAATAATACATTTTCAACATCAATTAGTGCACCATATTCTGCGGCATATGCAGGAGATTGGTTACAAATCCAAAGTTCAGTTCCTATAGTTCTATACAATTATTCTTTTGGATGTGGATCTACTACTAATGTTCCAAAAACATATCTTATTGCTGGATCAAATGATAGTACAACATGGTTTCCTATTCAATTAGTAAATATGGGAGCAACAAATCCATTCAGCACAAATTTTACAAATGCAACGACATATTTACTTGCAAATTATACTGGAACTCAATCATTTAATGGAGGAAATGCAGTGTCTGTTACAACAACTGCGTATTCTACTTCATCCAATTCATATACATATTTTAGAATTATTGCAAATACAGTATTTGTAGGTAGTGCATTTGAATTAGTCGAGTGGTTCATCAACTTCACAAATACATTAACATCGCCGCAGTTAACGGGATTATCTGGTGATACATCAAGTAGTACACCTGTTGCAACATCATGGACCGCAAATAATAGCAATATTCGATGGACGTCTAATTCTAGTAGTGTAAATAGTGCAGGATTTCAACCATGGATTGCATTTAATAATCTTACACCTACAAGTGGTGCTGGTGGTAATTATTCATTTGCATCTGCTGCAAATTATAACACTAGTTCAGGTGTATATAATAATGCATTTTCAACAACAATTGCTGCACCATATTCTGCAGCATATACAGGTGAATGGCTTCAAATCCAAAGTTCAGTTCCTGTAGTTATGTATAATTATACATTTGGAATTGGAGATATAAGTAATGTTCCAAAAACATATTTTATTGCAGGATCAAATGATGGTACAACATGGTTTCCTATTCAATTAGCATCAATAGCTACAAATCCATTTGGTTCAACTAATTTTAGAGCCGCCACATCGTATTTACTTGCAAATTATACTGGTACACAAACACTTAGTAGTGCAGCTGTTCCTGCTGGTGCTACTGTTACAACAACTGCATATTCTACTTCAGGAAATGCATATACTTATTTTAGAATTATTGTAAATACAATATTTGCAGGAGCATATGGTAATTTTGAATTAACCGAATGGTTCATCAACTTTACAACCACAACAGTATCCCCCCAATTATCTGGATTGACTGGTGCAACATCAAGTAATACACCTGTTCCAACAACATGGGCTGCAAATAATATTGCATGGACATCTAGTGCAAGTAGTGTAGTTGCTTCAACATTTCAACCATGGATTGCATTTAATAATCTTGTACCAACAGATGCTATTGGTAATTATACATGGGCAACTCCTGAGATATATCCTGGAGGTTTATATAATGGTTCTGTTTCAACAACAATTGCTGCACCATATTCTGCGGCATATAGAGGAGAATGGCTTCAAATCCAAAGTTCAGTTCCAGTTGTTCTATACAATTATTCATTTGCAACTGGAAATTCTAATAATTTTCCAAAAATATATCTTATTGCAGGATCAAATGATGGTACAACATGGTATCCTATTCAATTGGCTTCAATGGCTACAAATCCATTTGGTTCAACTAATTATAGACCTGCGACATCATATTTACTCGCAAATTATACTGGAAGCCAAACACTTAGTAGTGTGGCTGTTCCTGCTGGCGTTACTGTTACAACAACTTCTTATTCTACTTCAGGAAATGCATATACATATTTTAGAATTATTTCAAATGTATCATTTGGAACATATTTTGAATTAAGTGAGTGGTTCATCAACTTCACTCCCACACAATACGTTACATCCAACTATCTATCCGCAACCTCATCTACTCCTTACACCGCCCCAGTCTTCTCCCCTGCTCTAACCTCCACAAATGTCCCTATCACATCAGCAGCATCCCAGACAGGCCAGTACATGGTTCTCATAACAAATAACGCATCAGGAGCCAATGTATATTATTCAATCAACTATGGTGCCAACTTCACGGGTCTAACAATTGGAACCAGTGCAATGGTATCATGTGCCATTTCATCAGATGGCTCATACATTACTGTAATGAATGCTACAACTGTCTATCAGCTCAATAATAATTCAATTGGATTTTCAGTAGCGGTAGGAAACCAAGCGGGTCAACAGAACCAGGCTCAAAATGCTATCGCGATTGGTAGCTTCGCGGGTCAGCAGAACCAGACTGCGAACTCAATTGTTCTAAACGCTACTGGATCTGCGCTTAATTCATATGTTTCAGGATTCTATGTGGCGCCTATACAACAGTATGGGGCTTCAACTAGTAGTTCATTTAATTTATTGGGATATGGGTCAGATAATCAGATTGTCCAGACAGCTGCAATAACAATTTCACCTACTACATCTAATCCAACATTACAGATGACTGGTTCACTTACTATATTAGGGAATGTTGGTATTGGATCTACAGTTCCACAATATCATTTGGATGTGGCAGGAACAGCTCGTACTTCAGTACAAATGTTTTCAGATAATTCAGCAGCAGTTACAGCTACGCCTGCACTGGATTATAACACGTTTGGACAGAATTGGACAGATGTAAATACAAGTATAACAGGAACATATATTGGATGTTCTATATCTGCAAATGGACAATATCAAATTGCATGTTTTAATGTTTCTGGAGGTATTTATTATTCATCTAATTATGGACAAACATGGGCACTTGCTACATTAGTAGGTGGTGGAGCTCTTACTTCAATTTCATGGGTAGCCTGTGCAATGTCAGCATCTGGACAATACTGTATTGGAACAGTGCAGCCAGCATCTGGTCTAATATATATTTCAAGTAATTATGGACAAACATGGTATTCTACTGGACAAGCAACAATACATCAGACTCGGTGTGCAATATCTGGGTCTGGGCAATATATGATTGCGGGTGGTGGTGCTGGTGGTGGTTCATCACCAATTTATTTATCTAGTAATTATGGTATAACTTGGACAACTGTTGGACCAACCCTAACATGGCTTTCTTGTGCAATGTCAGCATCAGGCCAGTATATGTATGCAAGTACATCTGTAATAGATAATGTGTATATATCAACTAATTATGGTCAAACATGGACACCAGTTGTAATAACTTCAAGTGCAATATATGCATTTGCCATTGCATGCTCTGCATCAGGACAATATTTATGTATCACAGATATTACAAACTATGTATATTATAGTTCAAATTATGGATTAACTTGGACTCGTGCTACAGGACCTACTGTAGCATTTGGTGGAATTGGAATGTCAGCTTCAGGTCAGTATGTAATTGCAGGTGGAATAAATGCTACTCTTTCAATGTATTATTCAACAAATTATGGTCAAAACTGGACAATTGTGCCATCTAGTCCTACAGGAAATTGGTATGCTTTTGCTATGTCAGCAAATGGTCAATATTTATTAGCTGCAAATATAAATGGTGGTTCATTATTGCGTCAATCCATCACCCGTTTCCCATCAATGAGTGTAACTGGTCCAATAGATATATATGGAAGTATGAGATTAAATCGCGGTAATCCATTTTATTCAACATCTGCTAGTGCCGCTACTTATACAGGTGGAACATGGTATACATTTATTCCAACTGGTACATTACCTGGTCAAACTAGTCTATTATTTAGTGCGACAATGTTAGTTACACTGGTATTACAGGGTTCTAATGGTCCATGGACATTAGCTACTTCATTTATATACATAAATTATCCTACTAATGATAATCCAGGTACAAGTGCACAGTCAGGTGCTGCAGTACCAACTACACTTGGTACAGGCGGTGCAACTGATTATCAATTATTTGTTAGATATACAGGATCAAGTGGAAATACATATGGTGGAGGTATACAATTTAAATGCAATAATACAATATCAAGTTTTACAATGAGTGCAAATATTTTTATTATATCATATTAAATATATAGGTATGTCACAATACTATGCAATCATTAATAAAAATACTCATTCTATCATTGCAAATTATTCAGCATCTGATATAGATTATACAAAGCCCGGATTATCATTTGATCAATCACAATTAGTACATCTTATTGTTCCATCTGAATTTATTGGAAATCCTTTTACTATGGTTATTCAATCAAATGATGGCTATATATTTCAGAATGATCAAAATGCTATTGCACAATCTAAAAAAGAACAATGGGATACACTTCGTCAACAAAGAAATCAAAAATTATCGGCTTGTGATTGGATTGTTAGTGTATCCGACCTGCAAATTAGTTCTGAAATTAAACAACAATGGTCAGTGTATCGTCAAGAATTAAGAAACCTTTTACAAACGACTACAGACCCTTCAAATCCTGTATGGCCGATACCACCCACAACTTATATTAATGCCTAACATCGCATAATTTCACCCCAATTCATAACAGAATCCGAGTGAATCAAATAACAAAATTTAATTCCATCCGCTTGCAGAAAGTCCTCCATACGTATAATTATACGGACCTAACTCCTGTGCGGCAGGTGCATCATATGCACTTGCTTCGCTATCACCATCGCCATCTACTGCGTTATCCCCTTTCAAACAACGGCTCGTGGCAATAGAATAGACATCTTCATGTGCTTTTTTAAATAGCATTTCAGCTGTCTTTAACTCCGCATCCTTCAGATTTGCCGCGGTGCACAATCGTCTCAATAAATCATTTCCGCGGTCACGCCATGTAGCAAATGAAATATCCAGATCACGTGATGAGATATTCTTGCTCAAACAGAGTCCGCATAACTCTGCGACAGCTACGCGATCGTGTGCCGTCTCAAATGCCTGATAGCGCGTAGAATCAACTTGAGTGCCAGGTGCCATTAAATCCTTCTTCAAGCACGCCATTTTGCTCAAAATAAGCTCCAATTCTTTGTAATCGCCTGATGCATCCAAACCAGATGGCATATCAGCCCCATGTAATATATCTAATAGCTGTGATGCTTCAGGTAATGTCCGGAGACAATCAGGGTGTCCTGCACCACGTGCAACACCAGCAAATCCCTCAACACGATTGTATTTCGGAACACTATTCATAAAACGAATCAAAAAGAACACTACCACTGCAATCATTACGATTTTAATAATAAGCTCATATGGAACTTCTGCCATCCTATACGTTTTTAAGGAATTTATTAAACTTTTTTTTAAAAAAACGCAATAGAATGAACGCTAGTGATATTATTAAAGCTAAGCAGAATAAAACGTTATATAAAGCATATTATACACCCGCTGTATATCAATCCACTGTATTTAGCACATTAACTGCATTTTCTACTTTGAGTAATTTATCAACATCCTATGTTTCATGTATTAACACATCTTACAATTATGTATGCAATCCTATATTTACAAGCTATGAATCACGTAATAATGTAAAAGATGGGTCTGTTGCATGTGGTGGAACATCATTATCTAATATGCAATTTGTCAAATCAGATGCAACTGTATATGCATACAATACGGTATATTCAACCTTTGGAAACCCTGCAGTTACTGTCCCAAGCTCATTCGTTATCACTAGTGTTAACGGATCATCTGCGCCAGGTCCTTGTATTGTACCCGCAGTACAATTCTATCAAGGATGCAATGTATGTAATGGTAATCAAACGTGCATCAGTTGTTTATCGAGATTATAGAATCGAGATTATAGAAACATAATTAGAAATGACATTTCGTTCTAAACTAGCACGATTTGGTCTGTGCGATCAAGTTATGCCTGTTGTACTCACTATTGCAGCCCTACAACCAACCATTCCAGTCCCAATGTATCCTCCTATACCACCGAAGGTAGTTAACATTCAAATTGGTGAATATCCTCCTAAAGAGCGCCCGCTTCCTGGAGACATTTTAGCGAATAACACGGGATTTATGCCGCCTGGATACTTATTATGTGATGGATCCCAAGTATCTCGTACAACCTATGAAATTCTTTACAAGATTATTGGAACCTATTATGGCGATGGCGATCTTCTAACCACATTCAATTTACCTAAACTGGATAACGATTGTAGTCCGAATGTAAAATATATCATTAAATACGACTTGTATTCGGATACGATTCCATATTATCCTCCTGTACCGTGTCCTAATCCTGCACCTGTTCCGCCAACTATGATTGATATCCAAATCTTACCCTATCCACTGGCATATGTCCCGCCGCCTGGAACTATTTTGCAGAATACAACAACCTCAGTACCAGATGGATATCTGGCATGTACGGGTGCAGAGATCCTACGTACTACATATAGTGTTTTATATAATATGATTGGAACTTACTATGGTTTAGGCGACGGAACAACAACATTTAATCTGCCGAATTTATCAAATGGTACAAGCCCATATTATCGCTATATTATACGTTATGCGGAACCGACTGTATAAATTTTATAAATTATACAAACTATGTTCAAGAAAATAATTGAAAAAAATAAAATATATTCACTATATAGAATGTCAACATCAACTGCTACTATAACAAAAGATGCGATTATTGTTACATATTCAGATGCTGTAACTCAGAATATATCTTTCGGTAGTAAAACATTAACCGTCAATAAAGGATTTAATGTAAGCGGTGGTTCAACCATTATAACAGGTGCATTGGCTGTGTCTGGTACAAATGATACAACGTTGGGAGGTCCATTGGGTGTTACAGGTGTAACCACTTTAAACAATGCATTGAACGTGGTTGGTAACAATTCAACAATTCTAGGAGGAGCATTGTCCGCATCTGGCCCGACTAACTTATTAAGCACATTGAATGTTGGAAGTGCAGTAACTGTATTAAGCACATTGACGGTATCTGGAGCAAATGCGACAACGTTGGGAGGTACATTGGGTGTTACGGGTGTAACCACTTTAAACAATGCATTGAACGTGACAGGTAACAATTCAACAATTCTAGGAGGAGCATTGTCCGCATCTGGCCCGACTAACTTATTAAGCACATTGAATGTTGGAAGTGCAGTATCATTATTAAGCACATTGACGGTCTCTGGAGCAAATGCTACAACGTTGGGAGGTACATTGGGTGTTACAGGTGTAACTACTCTAAACAACGCATTGAACGTAGTTGGTAACAATTCAACAATTCTAGGAGGAGCATTATCCGCTTCTGGCCCGACTAACTTATTAAGCACATTGAATGTTGGAAGTGCAGTAACTGTATTAAGCACATTGACGGTCTCTGGAGCAAATGCGACAACGTTGGGAGGTACATTGGGTGTTACGGGTGTAACCACTTTAAATAACGCATTGAACGTGACAGGTAACAATTCAACAATTCTAGGAGGAGCATTGTCAGCGTCTGGACCGACTAACTTATTAAGTACATTGAATGTAGCAAGTGCAGTATCATTATTAAGCACACTTAATGTTGTTAGTACTGCAACATTTCAGAATGATGTTGTAGTAGGAGGCAACTTGACTGTTAATGGTACTACGACGACAATTCAAACTGACAATTTACTAGTTAAAGATCCTGCTATTCTTTTAGGAAATGGCAATGGTCTAGTAACAGATACTACTAGATTAGGTATTCAAATGGAATATAGAGCTGGAAGCGTAGTAAATTATGCAGGTTTAAAGCGTCTTCCTGCAAGTGTTGCAAACGATGGAGGTAACTTTGTATTATTCAAAAATTTAACATCAACGATTGAAAACCAAACTGGAGCTGATACATATGCTACATTATTAGCTGAAGGTTTCACTTCAGCATCTGACAAAAATCTCAAGAATAACATTGTTGAATTAGAAAATACATTGGAGAAAGTCATACAGATGCGTGGTGTTTATCACCACTGGAATGATAAGAATCAATCTGAAAAGCGTCAAATTGGTGTTATCGCCCAAGAAGTCCAGGCCGTCTATCCCGAATTGGTTCAACAAGGTGATAATGGATACTTGTCCGTGAATTACCCGAAACTAACTGCTGTTTTATTACAATCTATCAAGGAATTAAACCATAAGGTGAATGAACTAACTGCTATTGTTAATGCAAATAAGCAGTAAATGCATAGCAATAAATGCAAAACAAAATAAAACAAAAATATTTATATTATTTTTATTATTTAATAAAAATAATATAAATAATAACCCTTTATTTACCAATCAATGCCCCAAAATTACTCTTGCCTGTTGCACGAATATGATCCATTGCTTCCTGGTGCATCTTTTTCAACGCAGATACATCAACAGTACAATTAGCAGACAGAGAGTTCAACTTCTTAAGAATTGCGGTATGAGTCTCTTCAATCTGAGTGAATTCCTTGATGGCACTTTCAAAATCATCAAGGAGTTCCACATCACTTTCATTAGAGATACTCATGTAGTCCATGGATTCTGATACAGATTCCATTGTTTCCATTGTGTCGACGTCTGTGTCGGTATCCATCTACTTTAGATTTCAAATCAATTTTTTAGGTTCAGTGCTGAATGTATGGTGATGTCTGAAATGCAAAATAACTAATGGGTGTATGATAGGAAATAGTACACGTCATTGGGATTCCATTCACTCCTACGTAAGACATGAACCAATGTGGTGGCATAAAGAGGGCGTTACCAGGTCGAAGAATGATATCAATATATTTTAAATCAGCCAAAAACGGTGTATCTTTCTGTGTAAAATCGGTGGGGAATTGATTGAGCCATTGAGCGGGTAAGAATGATTCCATTGTTTCGGGCATAATAGTAACATGCACCTCACCTTCTGGTACAAATAGACAGGTCCAGGCTACTGTTTTTTTCAAGCCCATATTTCCAGCCCAGCAGTGATATCGCGGGAATGTCCAGAAGCGATGATAGCTTAATACAGATGGATTAATCCATTTTGTAGCCCAAATAGCGATTCCTGATACTGCTGCGATTCGTTCTGCTTGTGTGTATCGCCATGGACACGTAGCTGTTCTAACACTTTTCATCCATTCACTGAGAGTCATTTCATTAAAAACAGGAATATGATCGTATGCGGGGCGTGTTAGAACATCTTCATGTGTCCAAAAACTGCTAATCGGAATACTTCGTACTACTAATGGTAATTTTTCTCCGATTAGTTTGGGGATATGAGATTTCTGAGACCATTCAATTTGATTGATACGAAATTCACAGAGTGCTTGTTTATAAAAAAAGGTTAGAATGAGAATTATAACACTTGTGAGTAAAATAATCTCAAGCATACTATAGATTGACTGTAACAAAAATAATTAAGGAAAACACATATCTCTCGAATGCTTTTATTAATGCTTTATAGCTTTTACAGTCTGTTAATGCTTTATAATCCTCCGTGTCTTTCCTAACAATTTCTTAACAATGACAACATTACGTTTGGTTTTTCTGTGTTTCTTCATCTGTTTCTCAATTTGCGCTTTAACTAATCCATTGTCTTTTGTTTCACTTGTTGCTTCTACTGTTTCACTTGTTGCTTCATTAAGATGATTGCTAGGAAGACTACCCGTTGTAAGAAGAATAATGACTTTATTTATCCATTCTTTCGGCAAAGAACCCGTCGAGAGTGCATGCGAGAAGAATGCCATTTCATTTAAAACATTCGTTTTAATGATTTCAATAACAACATCTTCTATTTTATCAACATTTTCCAAAGACTTCTTCTCATTAATTTCTGTAAATAAGGCCAACCACGCCGCCTTATATTCGGGTAAGAATGATTCAAAAATAAGTTTGGTATCCATAAGAAATCCATACCGAATACCAATCTGTGAAAATTGCGTATCTATATTGAAACTGTAGTTTTCCTCTTTTAAAACATAGTTCTCTAAAACGGCTGACTCTGCAATATCTTCCATAAGAACAAAACAACCGTATATATGATTTTGCACCTGTAACAATTCAATGCCATTTACTGATAATTGGGTTTTAACTACTTCTGCAATACGCTCCATTTCTAAATAGATTCTGGATGTGATACTGTTAAAATTAAACACAGTATACAACACAATATAAACCTCCACCTATATCTTATTCTAATATGCAATGGAATTAGAATTCTCTCACGGTACAGTATCATTAAATGAAGAACAGATGCGGGTAGTAACAAGTCCTGTATCTGAGAATCAGCGAATTCTGGCTTCAGCAGGCTCAGGAAAAACAACCACAATTACATCACGTATTGCCTATCTCGTAGAGAATTATGGTATTAAACCCTCACAAATTCTCCTGGTTTCATTTAGCAGATCCGCAGCGCAAGAAATGATTCATCGTGTACATAAACTGATAGGAGAGGTAAAGATGTATGCGGGAACATTTCACGCATTATCTGCACAGATTCTAAAAGAACACGCGGCTATTCAGGATCAACCATTTTTAGATGAGCTTCCTTATCGTCTTGTAGCATGGTTGCAAACGCCAAATGGTAGAAAATGGGCGAAACAATTTCATACAATTATTGTGGATGAATTCCAAGACATTAATGAGATTCAATGGCGTCTTTTAATGGGATTCTATAAAGCACGAAAAGGAATTACAATTAGTATTGTGGGGGATGATGCACAAAATATTTATACATGGCGCGGTTCTTCCGTGAATTTTATTTTAGATTTTCATACTAGAATTCCAAACGTAATTGATTATCAGTTATGTCGTAATTATCGGAGTACAGAGGCGATTGTAACAGTAGCCAATTCAATAATGAGTTTTATCCCCACTCTTCCCTATAAAGAAAAAATGGTAGCCCATATAAAGGGAGGGATTAAACCAGAAGTCCATTTTTTCTATCGTGCTACAGATGAATATGATTGGATTGTAAAGATTATTCAAAATATTCGGATACAGTATCCAACGTTTACGTGCGCGGTTCTGTCGCGATATAATTCAGACTTATTTAGAATGGAAGAGCGTTTTCATCAAAAGAAAATCGCATATAATTTATTAACGATACCCACTGAGAAGAAACAGAATATGCCGATTACATTAGCTACTATCCATGCATCGAAAGGATTAGAATGGGATGTTGTATTTTTTATGGGACTCAACGATGATGTATTTCCAAGCAGAAAGACAGATGAAGATATTATTTGTGAGCGTCGTTTGTTCTATGTAGGTGTAACTCGTTCCAAAAAAGCATTATATCTATCTTATTCTAAATCTGAAAGAGCATTATCGCGGTTTGTTCGTGAAATCCCGCGACCTTTCCTCACATTTTATAATATTACATCATTCAAGTTAAGTACAGTGGATTCTTCAAATGCAACAATGAGTTTATCAGATATGCTACAGGGATTTGATGGAGGCGACTGGTCCTATCTAAGAGGAAATGGCAGTATTCCAGAATTACTATTTGCAAAGATTCAATCTATTTATCCATTCGCGACAGAATGTACTGTACCTGACTGGGTGAAACAGCACGATGTGCGTGAAACGTGGTATAATCTAATTCGTCTGGTAGCACTCAGAGTCTGTGCGATACATCAAAATAAGATGGAGCAACTACAAACGCCAGACATTTCAGAAGCGCTCTTGACATTAAGAATCTATAAGGAAGACATTGATTTCTGGGAACAATATGAGCCTGAATTGGAGCATTTAGTTCACGTCTTGTTAAAACATGATCCGCAATTACCTGCAATTGATTATCATCAATTACAAACATATGTTTATATTAAACTCCCTCATTTGAAATGGTCAACAGAAGATATGTCACACGCACTTGTAATTATTTCAAAGATTAGAGGGCAACTTCGTCCATTAAGGCACCGAGGATATGATCTAAATGAATTTACATTCGGTGTGGTACGTAATTCTGTACCAACTGAACTACGTCCAGAGGTCCTAACTAGCTGGCACAACTTCATAGATAAAACGAAAAAAACACACAGCATCCTAGGAGATATCTGGCGTATTGCTGCCATACCATCCATTATACAAGGGCGAAATATCCCGTTATATCAATATAACACGGTTGAACAACAAATTATATCAGAGGAGCATCAAGCACTTGTTAAGATAATTGAGAATGCGCTGCCATTATGGATTATATCAGAAGAAAATCCCGTATTTCATTTCATTTTTGAAGAAAAGGGAATGCGTTCCATTTTATTTGATATTATATCAGATGCAACGGCGTATCAACTATATTTTAATGAGTATATGCCGTCTAATAATGATAAAATCTTATTATTATTAAAAGCATATTTATATGAATGTATATATCATAAATCGCTAGAATCAATTGGATTTGTCAATCTTTCAACGGGTTCAGTAATACATTATGAGATTACACCTACCATACGGGAGCAGCTCGAGCAGATTCTGAAATTCCTACAAACGAAGTATAATCTGTATTCGGCGGTATCCCACGATTTAGTACAGCAGCCTTCATAGTCTGCCTACCCGTTAGAGCTTGTTTAGTGGGTTGTACCCTAGGAACTCCTCCATGAGGCATGGGTTCACCTCTTGGTAGACCACCAGGTAGGGCATAGTACTTCTCTGCGCCATAACGGTCCTGTTTTGTGGGATTTCCAAAGAGGCGACTGCTACGTTCCATATATGCCTGATCATTCTCTGTGCGACAGTTATATGTCTCGTGACGTAACAATACTTTGGGCATGGCTAGTTCGGAAATGAATGCATTACTGATAGGGGTTCTATCTGGAACGGTAGTGCCAGCAACATACATATTACTATCTTCTGATGGAATGTATTGTGTATTAGTGCACCAGCGATCCAGAGGATGATCTAATGTCCGTAGTACTGATTCATCATCAATCGCTGCGGAATAACGACCAGGTGGATATACAGAACCTCCACTCGGGAATACCATATTCTGTGGAGGCATGGGTGCTTCCATGGGAGGAGCAGATGTGACATAGTTTTTACAGACTTTAACTAAAGGACGAAAATCCATAGGTAGTCCGACTTTCTGTTGAGGCAGGATGCGACGTAGCATTTCTGTTGCGTCCCAATGTGATCTGAGGCATACAGGTGGAAATAGATTACCTTCTACATTTTCAAATGGATATTGACTTGAATGGGATGATTGGCTCATTATCTGTATGTATAAAAGTATTTTATTTCTCCTCTTTTTTAGTTAAATAAATATAAGGCAACTCATTTGCATTCTTAGGAAGTGGAATACTTGGAACGAGAGGCCAATTATCAGCTTGATTAATAAAACCAACTTCTTCATCAATCTGAAATGTAGCATTCCATTCATTTACTTCATATTGAAAAGGTAGATAGAGCCATGCAGGTGTAATTGCAGGGTCATCATAATAAATCTTAATATTTAATCGGTCCAATTTACCGAGTGTATTCTCAAAAATACTAGGATTCTGTATAAGTGTCTGTGAAATACCAGAATCACCTACATTTGCCATAAGAATTTTGGCAGCAATTAATTTGATTTGACCCGTTGTATCATTTCCAATTGCATATTTTTCATTCATAGCAATATCCATATTATTAAATCCCTGTTCATCATTAATTTGCATAAGAAAGTTTAATGCTCCTGAAGTATTATACTGTAAAATTGTACTAACAATGTTATATTGATTTGCTTGAATATTAACAAGACCTAGGCGATATGTAAGCGTTCCTATTACACTATTCACAGGTAATTCTGAATACCATTTTGTTAACAGTTTATTAATATAATTGCAGCATAATGTAGAGCATACAGAAGAAGGTGTGGATGCGGCCATTATATTTGTAATTTGGTTTGTTGAATCTATTAAATCAGTTAGATTAGTTAGTTCAGTTTGATTTAATGTGGTTATTTCAGGTGCACTTATGACAGGATCAGATGCACCTATCGCAGCCATACCAGGAACATATGCAGTAGCGGCAGTTACAAATGAAACAGGCAAACTCTGATTAGAAGTATATGCACGCGTATCAATTATCTTCTGCGGTAATACATTTGTATATTTGGTAGATACATACATATGATGATTCATTGCAATTGATTTATTAACACTATTTATTGTTTCATTCGTATTCTGTACAATTGAATAATAGGTAGAAAGTGTACTGTGATAATCTAAAAAGTTCCTGAAACTCATAATAGTTCCTTCATAATTTCCATATATGCCACCAATTGAACTTCTGTATTCAAACATTGTTGTAAAATCTAAATCTGCGTGTAAATCTGTCATATTAAACGTGGACTCGTTCGTAATATGATTATCACCGCCTCTATATTTATAATCTGTTACAAGTGCATATTGTCCAAGAACAGTGCTCATATTTGTTTCAAGATGTTTATAAATAGCGGAATATATAATTGAATCATTTTTCAGAGTTGTAAATGAACCTGGATTAAGTGATGCTAATGCTAATTCACGATTCGTTACAGTTTGGCATTGTTTACTAATATCACGTTGAATAGAGGCGTGAATCTGATTATGAATAGTTGTAAATCGACTTTCATTTTCATTATATTTCCAAACATAACTATTAATTGGACGTATTTCAAACGTTAAATGCTTACGAAATGTATCAAGTGCTCCCTGATATTCTTGGCATACTGTATAGTAAAAATCACTATTAAGTCCTTCAAATATTCCCAAAAAACGTTCGCGGATTTCTGCATAGTTCTGTAAAAATGGTTCAGCCAATCCTGTCGCCAGAAGTTCTTTCATCACAGGATAATAATATGCGACAAATGCAGTTCTGTCTGTAATTTCACTTAATCCATTAATATGTTGTTGTGTATAATATGTATTCATAATCGCTTCTTTGGTAGGTTTATTAAGACGTCGTCCCGTTTTAGAGAAGAAGTTATCACCAGGTTCATTGAATAAAACAGATACATCTCGTGTATTCACAAATGTATCCCTAAATTGTGGATAAGATATAATATTCAAAGGTGGTGTACACGAACTTTGAAATGTGAGCTCATCTGCTAATTGAGAATTTGTATAGAATCCATCAGGGACGGAAACAGTAGTAAGAAGTTTCTGCCCTACTGCATTTACACGACCAAATTCATACATAGCGACAGTATTACTTGCAGGAGTACATGTTGTAATGGAAATACAGGTATCGATACAATCGCCTGGAATACCATTTGTAAGCATATCTTGTACGAGACTGCTTATAAATAAATTAGATGCGGATACACCGTTTGAATTGTTTGGAAAAGAAAGCTGCACAAGCTGAAATTTCGTTACATTTTTATAAACACGTGGTAGTTTTATTTGAAAGTTATAAGGTGTTGGAAATACAGACATGTCACGATTAATAGATTTCATTGAAAACAGACTTGTTTTTGTAGTTCTGGGCGGAGCTATATATTCATAATTTTCAAGGGATGATATATTGTAAGAATCCCAAGGTGCTCCTGGTGCTTTACTTAAATCATTCTTAATTTTTGATGCAGATACAGGCATACGGAGAATTTCATAGCGTGGATCTTTCATATCTTTAAAGTCTTCTGATTCAGAATCTGATGAATAATCAGAATCCGATGAATATGAAGCATATGGTTCATACATTCTAACACGGATTAAGTTATTTTCTTTATGCTACATATACTTTTTATAACGCTTATTAAGTGTAAAAAAATAATCGTTTAATATAAAGCAAATTACGTATAGAAGATAGAATGAGTGATATCTCAGACATAAGAAACAGAAGTAACGTTAAAACAAATAATGCAAATGCATTTAATCCTAACGTTGCAAATCCCTTCTTGGTAACAACATATGCAGGACCAAGTCTTGCCGCTTATGCCAAAAATCAAGTGGTGAATGATATCTCTTCAATTATTTCAACAATTGAAGGAAGTTTAACATCTATTATAGATTTTACAGATTATTCTTTATCTATTTCATCCATTGTGCCTACAGCTGTAGATCCAAACAAGATAATTACAATTGGTACTGCAAATGCAACTCCTAATGCAAGAATAATACGTCTTATTGCATTAAATGAAATAATATTTAGTAGTCCATTGACAACAATATCAGGTACTATAAAAGCAAATACAATTTTAGCAGATTATATAAATGTGCGAAATCTGAATTTCTCAACCGCTACAGGTTCAACCATTCAAGTGTTTAATTCGGAATCAAATACAATAAATAGTCAAAATCTAGCATTCTCTACTGCAGTTGGATCTTCTATTGTAGCAGAATATATAAATGTGCGAAATCTGAATTTCTCAACAGCTACAGGATCAACTATTACAGTGTTTGATTCAAGAACAAATGCACTAAATACTGACAATATTAAATTCTCTACTGCCGCTGGTTCTTCTATTGTAGCAGAATATATAAATGTGCGAAATCTGAATTTCTCAACAGCTACAGGTTCAACTATTACAGTGTTTGATTCAAGAACAAATGCACTGAATACTGACAATATTACGTTCTCTACTGCGATTGGATCTTCTATTGTAGCAGAATATATAAATGTGCGAAATCTGAATTTCTCAACAGCTACAGGATCAACTATTACAGTGTTTGATTCAAAAACAAATGCATTAAATACTGACAATATTATGTTCTCTACTGCAGTTGGCTCTTCTCTTCAAACAAATTTTATAAATGTGCGAAATCTAAATGTATCAACAATATTTTCACAGTTCTTACATTTCTCAACAGCTACAGGTTCAACACTTATAATTAATACTCAGGTGATAAACTCGACATTAAGAGTATCCACGCTAAATGCATCCACTATATTCTCACAGTTCAACAATTTCTCAACAGCTACAGGATCAACACTTATAACTGATACTCAAACAGTCAACTCAACATTAAGAGTATCCACGCTAAATGCATCGACAATATTTTCACAGTTCAACACTTTCTCAATCGCAACAGGTTCAACACTTATAACTAATAATCAAACAGTGAACTCAACACTTACTGTATTCACATTAAATGCACCTACATTAAATGTATCTACTGTATTCTCACAGTTTAATAATTATTCAACTGCGATAGGTTCAACACTTCTAATAGATTATCAAACAGTAAACTCAACATTAAGAGTATCCACACTAATTGTATCCACTATTTACTCACAGTTCAACAATTTCTCAACCGCAACAGGATCATCACTTATAACGGATTATCAAACAGTGAACTCGATTCTAAGAGTGTCAACAGTAAATGTATCAACCATATTCTCACAGTTTAATAATTTCTCAACCGCTACAGGATCAACGCTTATAACGGATTATCAAACAGTGAACTCGATTCTAAGAGTGTCAACAGTAAATGTATCCACAATATTTTCACAGTTTAATAATTTCTCAACCGCAACAGGATCAACTCTTATAACAGATTATCAAACAGTGAACTTGATTCTAAGAGTGTCAACCTTAATTGCATCCACGTCGTTTTCACAGTTTAATAATTTCTCAACCGCTACAGGATCAACTCTTATAACAGATTATCAAACAGTGAACTCAACATTAAGAGTGTCAACGTTAATTGTATCCACAATATTTTCACAGTTCAACAATTTTTCAACCGCAACAGGTTCAACGCTTATAACAGATTATCAAACAGTAAACTCAACATTAAGAGTATCCACGCTAAATGCATCAACAATATTTTCACAGTTCAACAATTTTTCAACAGGATTTGGATCAACACTTATAACAGATACTCAAGTGATAAACTCGACATTAAGAGTGTCATCAGTAAATATATCCACTGTATTCTCGCAGTTCAACAATTTTTCAACAGGATTCGGTTCAACACTTACAGTTAATAATCAAACAGTAAACTCAACGCTTACAGTATTTACATTGAATGCTCCTATATTAAATATATCAACCACAATTTCACAGTTTTTTAATTTCTCAACAGCAACAGGATCAACACTTCTAATTAATAGTCAAACAGTGAATTCCACTTTAAATGTATCCACACTAATTGTATCCACTATTTATTCGCAGTTCAACAATTTTTCAACTGGTTTTGGATCAACACTTATAACGGATACTCAGGTGATAAACTCAACATTAAGAGTGTCAACAGTAAATGTATCCACCATATTCTCGCAGTTTAACAATTTCTCAACAGGATTCGGATCAACACTTACAGTTAATAATCAAACAGTGAATTCGACGCTTACTGTATTTACATTGAATGCTCCTATATTAAATATATCAACTACCATTTCACAGTTTTTTAATTTTTCAACAGCGATAGGTTCAACACTTCTAATTAATAGTCAAACAGTAAACTCAACTCTAGATGTATCCACACTAATTGTATCCACTGTATTCTCACAGTTTAACAATTTTTCAACAGCGTCAGGATCAACACTTATAACGGATACTCAAACAATAAACTCAACGCTGACAGTATCTACCCTAAATGCATCCACTATTTATTCACAGTACCTACATTTTTCAACAGCGTCAGGATCAACACTAATAACGGATACTCAAACAATAAACTCAACGCTTACAGTATCCACCTTAAATGTATCCACTATTTATTCACAGTATCTACATTTTTCAACAGGATTCGGATCAACACTTATAACGGATACTCAAGTAGTAAACTCGACATTAAGAGTATCTACACTGACAGTAACAACGCTAAATGCATCCACTATTTATTCACAGTACCTACATTTTTCAACAGCGTCAGGATCAACACTAATAACGGATACTCAAACAATAAACTCAACGCTTACAGTATCCACACTAAATGCATCTACGCTAAATGTATCCACTATTTATTCACAGTATCTTAATTTTTCAACAGGAATAGGTTCAACACTTACAACTGATAATCAAGTGATAAACTCAACACTTGTAGCATCAAGTATAAATGCTACATCTATGTATTCACAGTACCTAAATTTTTCATCACTAACAGGCTCAGCACTAAATATTATAGGTAATGCAACATTCCAGAATACTCTTACAGTTAATGGTAACCTGACAATTGGTGATGTAGAAACCGCTGTGAACGCAACAACCCTAAAAGTACAGGATAATTCTATATTAATTGCAGATGATAATGATGAATATGATTTTGTAGAAACAGGTATTGAGATTAAATATAAACCATCATCTTCATCAAATCCTTTATATGCAGGTATTAAACGTATTCCAGCATCAGGACTATTCACCTTCTTTAAAGATTCTACAAATCGTATATCTATATCATCTGAAGCTAATCGAACTCGGATAATATATGGTGAATGGATTCAACTTCAGCTTGCTACAGCAAGTCCAATTACATCATATCGATTAGCAGGTCGTGCAGGTTATTCTACTTCAAAATATCCAGTATCATGGTATTTAGTAGCCTCAAATAACAATTCATCATGGATAGTACTCGATATTCAAATAAATGTAAGTGGATTTAATGCATATCAATTACCATCTGCTTCTGTCAGTTACTCATATTATCGTGTAATTTTTACAAAATTATATGAATCTACCGTTAATATTGGAGGGTTTATCTTATATAATAATGGCACCTCTCTATTTGGACCAAATTCAGATTATACAAATCAATCATCTAATATATTACAATATAATGGACAGACTGTATGTACAACTACACAATCTTGGAGTAATTCAGAAGTAGCAAATGTTCAAGGTATTTCTTCTGATGGAATTGATCCATCTAATGTAAGTGCATTTTTACCAACATCTGATGGATATAATAAAGTTGGTGGAAATATCTATTATGCTGGATTTAATGTTATAACTGGAAGTAATAAAGAATATAATAGTACCTATACTGCAGTACAAGGAACACAAACGATTGTAGCAGGTACAAGCAATTCACTAATACCTGACATTTATGCAGGTATTCTTGCGGATTTTTTTGTATCTGCATCTGATAAGAATCTCAAGAAGAATATTGTTGAATTGCCTAATGCTCTAGAAAATGTCGAAAAAATGCGTGGTGTTTATCATGAATGGATTGATGGAAACCAATCGCAAAGTAAACAAATTGGTGTCATAGCTCAAGAAGTCCAAGCGGTTTATCCTGAGTTAGTTCAAGAAAATGAGAATGGTTATTTATCTGTAAATTATCCAAAGCTAACCGCCGTTTTATTACAATCTATTAAGGAAATGAATAAAAAAATGAAGCGAATGGATGAAACTATTGAAGAGCTAAAAGCAATGATAAAATAAACTAAATACGGAAATATTTGTGATATAATATATAAATAATAATACCCATTTTAAGTAAATGGCAACAGTTCCTGTTTTCAATCCATGCGTTCCTCCACCTACGCCACTTCCTCCTCCTTATCCAGGCTATCCTTATGGATGTTATCCTCCTATTCCTCCACCTCCACCTTCAAATGTCCCGTGCTTACGCTTATCAGGTCCCACAGGTTTTACAGGTACAACTGGTCCTACAGGTACAACAGGTGCAACAGGTTTAACAGGTCCGCGAGGTATTGGAGGTGATGCATCTAATACTGGTGCTACAGGTTTTACAGGTACAACAGGTCCTACTGGTTACACAGGTACTACTGGTTGCACAGGTCCCACTGGTACTACGGGTATAACAGGTCCATCGGGCCCTACAGGTTGGACAGGTCCTACAGGTCCAACGGGTACAACTGGTCCTACTGGTTATACAGGAACAACAGGTCCCACGGGCACAACAGGTACAACGGGTCCAACAGGTCCAACGGGTACAACGGGTCCAACAGGTCCAACGGGTACAACGGGTCCAACAGGTCCAACGGGTACAACGGGTCCAACGGGTCCTACTGGTTACACGGGTACAACAGGTACAACAGGTACAACAGGTCTAACAGGTTATACAGGTACAACAGGTACAACTGGTTATACAGGAACAACGGGTCCAACAGGCACAACGGGTATAACGGGTCCAACAGGTTACACAGGAACATCAGGTCCTACAGGACCCAGTGGAACAACAGGCCCGTCAGGTCCAACGGGCCCGCAAGGTATTCAAGGTATTGCTGGTTCATACAAAAATTTTACACTGTTATTGAATTATTCAAGTAGTTCCAGTATAAGTGGAGTGCGTGTCTCACCAGGTCTGTTTGGACCTTCTTCATTTGGTACATTGCGAACAGGTGGTGATTTTACATCAAATCAAGGAACAGATTTAGTATTTTCAGGTCAGCCTACACTTACATTAAATAATACAACATATCCATTTTTAACTGGAATATTCATTTCCGGTTATAACACGGTTGGATCATGGCAACCAATCCCACCCATCAATATTGGCCAGAATGTAGTGAATTATAGAGTTACTGCCGACTATTCATTATCAATGTATCTGCCGCTTGGCTATATCAATGGAGGGAATGTAACAGTTTATCCTTCTGGAATAAATGCGGGATATTTAGTATCTATTACTTTATTTTATTTATAAAATGTGCGTATTATAAAAACCTGTGTATTATATAAATGGCAAAGGCTTGTATGCGACCCTACTATGCTCTTGGTCTACTAGTTGCGGGTATTGTTCTACTGTATTTGTTCATTCAGAATGTTGAACCGTTTGCAAATGAAAATAAAATACAAATACTTTTAAAAGTAGATAAAAATAATAATGTTACTTATATATCATCTAATGATTCTAATATAAGTGGACCTAAGACAGCTAGTCCATATGGTAATATTGATATTAATGTTAAAAATAAATTAGAAATTAATGATTATAATATTTATTACAAAACTTCAGGTTCTAATTGTAGTAAAGGAGAGCAAATGTGTTTTCGTAAAGTATCATCTAACATAAGTGATGCAGGTGTTAGATTTAAAACAAATGATAACAAATCTATTGCATCAAAAAGTGATAGAGCAATGATTAATACATGTGGCGATTCTAAAAAGAAAATAAATTGTAGAATGGAAAATAATAAGATTAAGATTACTGGCTTAACTAAAGGTAATCTTGGTAATCCAGTATATAATAATGAACCAAATGTTCGTATTGATATAAATCAATAATAATTAAAATGCTGATAAATTGGCGTTTTATCAGGCACAAATGGAGACTGCATTTGGACATTTAATATGTCCAAAGGCTTAATATAAACATGTATATTTATTCTATATAATATAATTCTATTATATAGAACAAATGGCAACATATATTCCACCGCCAAAGTCTCTCACATTCTCTATGCATAATTTTAGGAGAAGTCTGTTCTACGGTTATATTAACGGTACAACATTAACTGTCACCCAATTTGATGCTAGTGATTTGGAAGGACTTACGCTTGGATCAACAGTTGCAGGTATAGGTGTTATACTAGGCACTTATGTAACTGAAGTAGTAAATGCAAGCACATTTACGGTGTCTTCATCACAAACAGTAGGATCTAGTGGTGCACCTATTGCACTATCTGCAATCCCAACTAGTCTGCAATCTGTCCTATCAGGTCTACAATCAAATGAGTATCTTATTCGTGGTTCATTAAGTAGTCTTGAAAACTTTTCTGCATTGGTATATAATCGTGGAAGACAAACTGCCGTCAATTATTATGATGCATACAATGTTGCAGTAAATGACTGGATTGCAAACAATTCATTAGGATTTACATGGACAATTGCGACAATTTATTCAGTTACTGACGCGGGTATCAATAATTCAGGACCAATTCCTGCTACTGAACCATCTGCTATTTTCTATGCAAAAATGGTGGATGTTGATACATATAATGCAGGTATAGATCCTTCTGGACAATTTAATGGTGCACCCATTTTTGCAGATAGTACTGCGATTTTATTCACTCTTGATCAAAATGGACATCCCATTTTTACACCCGCTAATACATTCAATTTGGATCCCAATTTTGCAGCGAATGTGCATGGACGTTTTCAAGCACTCAATATTAAAAAGCAGTACGTTAACATTCGTCAAACAGGTGCAGCTGCAACATTTCGCATAGGTGACCCTATTTATTTGGATCCTCAAACAGGACTCTTCACTGTATCCTATAATTCTACAAATGGAGATATTGTAAATACAACAATTGGTCTTGTAACAAGTGTAAATATACCTACAGCAAATGACTTTACATTTAGTCCTTTTGGAGAATACAGAGCCGCAATTGAAGTAGAACCACTCGGTGTTACAGGCCCTGTAGGAACATATTTTTACATTAAACAGCAAGGCGTAGCTCCAGGTGACTCTCGATACACATCTGTCAGGCCTGATAATTATCCATACCCTGTCTATCAAGTCATTGATCCTGCAGGTGATGCTGTTCTCTTATCATTTCATAATAATGCTGGTACAACTGGTCCTACAGGAACCACTGGAACCACGGGACAAACAGGAACCACGGGACCCAGTGGATCGACGGGTACAACGGGAACAACAGGTCCTACTGGTTACACGGGTCCCACAGGAACAACAGGGCCCAGCGGATCGACTGGTCCTACAGGTACAACTGGTCAAACAGGTCCCACAGGTCAAACGGGTCAAACAGGTACAACAGGAACAACAGGAACCACAGGAACAACGGGCACAACAGGTCCCACTGGTACCACGGGTGAAACAGGTCCCCGTGGTGCAACAGGTCCTACTGGATCAACAGGTCAAACGGGTCAAACAGGTCAAACAGGTCAAACAGGTACAACTGGTACAACTGGTCCTAGTGGTCCCACGGGTCAAACGGGTCAAACAGGTACAACAGGTCCTACAGGTACCACGGGTCCTAGCGGTCCCACAGGTCCAACAGGTCTAACGGGTCCCACGGGTCCCACGGGTACAACAGGTCCTTTAGGAACGGGTCCAACTGGTCCCACGGGTGAAACGGGTCAAACAGGTCCTTTGGGAACGGGTCCTATTGGTCCAACAGGTGCATTTGGTCCAACAGGTGCTGGTGGTGCACTTGGTAATTATATTAGTCTGTATAGTACTACATCGCAAAGTAGTTTTAATACAGCAAAAGCAATTACATTTAATAATATAATTGGAACTCAAGGATTTACACAAGTTGGTACACAGATTTATGCAGGATATGGAGGTGTATATGAAATACAATTCTTAGGTCAATTGCAACAGTTACAAACTACCCAAGAGGCAATGACTGTATGGTTTCGTGTTAATAACCAGGATGTCCCCTATTCTTCATTTACAACTTCTATGAAAAACCCGCCTGTAATTGTTATGCCTGCATCATGTACTACTATAATTAAATTAAATCAGGGGGATTATTTGGAAGTATATGCAAGATGCTCTGGAGGAAATAACACCACATTTCAAACTATCAATAATTCTGGTATGCCAAATAATCCGTCTGCTTTTCTATCAGTGCGTCAAGTAATGCATACATTATTGGGTCCTAGTGGAACAACTGGTGCTACTGGTGAAACAGGTACAACGGGAACCACTGGACCCACTGGTTTTGCAGATCGTTTTATAACACGTACTATTCAACCTTATGTACTCAATCCTCAGATAGGTGCATCACTTACTATCTATGTTGGAATTAATTTAGCGTATATTATGGGAAGTAGCGTTATAGTTGTTTCAAGTACTAGTTTATATAATTACTTTGAAGGTAGTGTATTTTGCTATAATTTTGATACAGGTTTAATGTGTATTTATAATATACAAAATATACATGGTACTTTTACTGATCAAAATGTGGTTTACAATGTCAATTTAGATGGTATCGATGGTCCTACAGGTACTACTGGTACAACTGGTCCTACTGGTACTACTGGTACTACTGGTACCACGGGAACCACGGGTACTACAGGTGAAACAGGTACCACTGGTACAACAGGAACAACGGGTACAACTGGTACAACGGGTACAACAGGTACAACGGGAACCACTGGTACAACTGGTACAACGGGTCAAACAGGAACAACTGGTACAACAGGTACCACAGGAACCACAGGAACAACAGGTACAACAGGAACAACGGGTACTACTGGTACTACTGGTACAACTGGAACGACAGGTACAACGGGTACAACAGGTACAACTGGTCCTACTGGAACCACTGGTACAACTGGAACGACAGGTACAACGGGTACAACTGGTACAACTGGTACAACTGGAACGACGGGTACAACTGGTACCACTGGAACCACTGGTACCACGGGTACTACAGGAACCACGGGAACCACGGGTCAAACGGGAACAACTGGTACCACTGGTACAACGGGTACAACGGGTCCTACTGGAACCACGGGTACAACAGGAACCACAGGAACAACTGGTACAACGGGTACAACTGGTCCTACTGGTACTACTGGTACCACAGGTACAACGGGTACAACTGGAACAACTGGTACAACTGGTCCTACAGGCCCTACTGGTACCACAGGAACCACAGGAACCACTGGTACTACTGGTACAACTGGTCCTACTGGCACCACGGGTCAAACAGGAACCACGGGAACAACAGGAACAACGGGTATAACGGGTACAACTGGTCCTACTGGTACAACTGGTACCACGGGTCAAACGGGAACAACTGGTATAACGGGAACAACGGGTCCTACTGGAACAACTGGTACAACTGGAACGACGGGTATAACTGGTACAACTGGTCCTACAGGAACAACTGGTACAACTGGTACCACGGGTACAACTGGTATCACGGGAACAACTGGCCCTACTGGTCCTACAGGTACTACAGGTACTACAGGTACAACTGGTACAACTGGAACAACTGGTCCTACTGGAACCACGGGAACAACGGGTACAACGGGTACAACTGGTATCACGGGTACGACTGGTCCTACTGGAACAACAGGAACCACGGGTACAACGGGAACCACTGGTATCACGGGTACAACTGGTCCCACGGGTCAAACAGGAACAACAGGAACCACGGGAACAACGGGTACAACAGGAACAACTGGTCCTACAGGAACAACGGGTACAACTGGTACAACTGGTACAACAGGTATTACAGGTTCTACTGGTTATACAGGTACAACTGGTACAACAGGTACAACTGGTACAACTGGTATTACAGGTTCTACTGGTTATACAGGAACGACTGGTACAACTGGTACCACTGGTACAACAGGTATTACTGGTTCTACTGGTTATACTGGTACAACTGGTGAAACAGGTACCACGGGTACAACTGGTATAACAGGTTCTACTGGTTATACAGGTACTACTGGAACCACGGGTACAACGGGTACAACTGGTATCACGGGAACAACTGGCCCTACTGGTACTACTGGTACAACGGGAACGACTGGTACAACTGGTACAACAGGAACAACGGGACCTACTGGTACAACTGGTACTACTGGTACAACGGGTACAACTGGTATTACTGGTACAACTGGACCCACGGGCGAAACAGGAACCACAGGTACCACGGGTACAACTGGTATTACGGGTGCTACTGGTTATACTGGTACCACGGGTACTACAGGTACCACGGGTACAACTGGTATAACGGGTTCTACAGGTTATACTGGAACCACGGGTACTACTGGTACTACTGGTACTACAGGTATCACGGGTTCTACAGGTTATACAGGAACGACGGGTACAACTGGTACAACTGGTACAACTGGTATCACGGGTACCACGGGTACTACAGGTACTACTGGTACAACAGGAACAACAGGAACAACTGGTATAACAGGTACAACTGGCCCTACTGGTACTACTGGTACCACAGGTACTACTGGTACAACTGGTATCACGGGTACAACTGGCCCCACAGGAACAACTGGAACCACTGGTACAACGGGAACCACTGGTATCACAGGAACAACGGGTCCTACAGGAACAACTGGTACAACTGGAACCACTGGTACAACTGGTACTACAGGTCCAACGGGTCCTACAGGTGAAACGGGTACAACAGGAACCACTGGTACAACAGGTATCACGGGAACCACTGGTCCCACTGGTACAACAGGAACAACTGGTACAACGGGAACAACTGGTATAACAGGTACAACTGGACCTACAGGTACAACTGGTACCACAGGAACGACAGGTATTACAGGTTCTACTGGTTATACAGGTCCTACAGGTACAACGGGTACAACTGGTACAACGGGTACAACTGGTATAACAGGTACAACGGGTCCTACAGGAACAACTGGAACCACAGGAACAACTGGTACAACTGGTATCACGGGTACAACGGGTCCTACTGGAACCACGGGAACGACAGGAACAACGGGTACAACTGGTACAACAGGTCCAACGGGTCCTACAGGTACCACGGGAACGACTGGTACAACTGGAACAACTGGAACAACTGGTACAACTGGCCCTACTGGAACCACAGGAACGACTGGTACCACAGGAACCACTGGTACAACGGGACCAACTGGGACCACTGGTACCACGGGTACAACTGGTCCCACAGGAACAACTGGAACCACGGGCCCCACAGGAGCAACAGGAACCACGGGTCAAACTGGAACAACAGGTCCCACTGGAACAACTGGCCCCACAGGAGCAACAGGTACAACGGGAACAACAGGAACAACTGGTCCAACAGGAACAACTGGATCTACAGGAGCAACTGGAACAACGGGTACCACGGGTACAACGGGTCCTACAGGCACCACAGGAACTACAGGTCCTACAGGAACCACAGGAACAACTGGTACCACAGGTCCTACTGGTACAACTGGATCTACAGGAGCAACTGGTACAACGGGAACAACTGGTACAACGGGTCCTACAGGTACAACTGGATCTACAGGAGCAACTGGAACAACGGGTACAACAGGAACAACTGGTCCCACAGGAACAACAGGTCCCACAGGAGCAACTGGAACAACAGGAACCACGGGAACAACTGGCCCCACTGGAACAACGGGTCCCACAGGAGCAACTGGAACCACGGGTCAAACAGGAACCACAGGAACAACTGGTCCCACTGGATCTACAGGAGCAACTGGTACAACAGGAACGACAGGTACAACAGGAACAACGGGTCCTACTGGTGAAACAGGTCCTACAGGTCCTTCAGGAATGACAGGTCCAACAGGTTATGCAGATAAATTCAATACCAGTACAACCACTTCTATTTTATTAACTCCTGTTCTAAATGGCACTGTATCAATTTCAGTTGCAACTCAATTAGCATATATTCAAGGGAATAGTGTGCTAGTCATTTCAAGTTTAAATGCAAATAATCGGTTTGAAGGTACTGTATCATCCTATGATTTTTTTACGGGTGCTATGACGATTATGAATATTCAACAAATCTTTGGAGATTTTACTCCTACCATCAAATACAATGTAAATCTCGATGGTATTGATGGTCCCACTGGTTTAACGGGTCCTACTGGTGTTACAGGTCCTACTGCTTACGCAGATCGATTCAATACCAATACAATGGCATCTGTTGTTATTACTCCAGTGCTTGATGGTTCTATTACATTGACAGTTGCAAAGAGTCTTGCATATATAACAGGTAATAGTATAATTGTTATATCTCAGAGCGATCCTAATACACATTTTGAAGGTATTGTAAGTTCATATGATTATCTTACTGGTATATTAATTATCCATAGAGTCCAACAAATCTTTGGTAATTTTACATCGTCTATGGTTTATAATGTAAATCTTGATGGTATTGATGGTCCAACAGGTCCTACTGGTACAACTGGTACAACGGGACCTACAGGAACAACGGGTCCTACAGGAACAACTGGTCCTACAGGCACAACTGGAACAACGGGTCCTACTGGAACAACGGGAACAACTGGTCCCACAGGAACAACGGGTTCTACAGGTCCCACTGGTACAACAGGAACAACGGGTACAACAGGTCCTACTGGCCCCACAGGCTACACAGGTCCTACAGGAACAACAGGTACATCTGGTACCACAGGAACCACGGGCTCCACAGGTTACACAGGTACAACTGGCCCCAGCGGAACAACAGGAACAACAGGCACAACGGGTACCACGGGAACTACTGGTCCTACTGGTCCTACAGGAACCACTGGCACAACGGGTCCTACAGGTACCACAGGAACCACTGGTCCTACAGGCACAACTGGAACAACTGGAACAACTGGTCCTACAGGAACAACGGGTTCTACTGGTCCCACAGGCACAACTGGAACAACTGGCACAACAGGTCCAACTGGTACAACTGGCACAACAGGTCCAACGGGTCCAACTGGCACAACGGGTACCACAGGAACCACGGGTACCACGGGAACAACTGGTCCAACTGGTCCTACTGGTACAACGGGTACAACTGGTACCACGGGTCAAACAGGAACCACTGGTCCAACTGGTCCTACAGGAGCAACTGGTACAACGGGTTCTACTGGTACCACGGGTCCTACAGGCTACACGGGAACCACAGGTCCTACAGGTTCTACAGGCACAACAGGAACGACAGGAATAACAGGTCCTACTGGTACTACGGGAACAACTGGTACAACTGGTTCTACTGGCACAACTGGTCCCACTGGAACAACTGGTACAACTGGCACAACGGGTCCAACTGGTACGACTGGAACAACTGGTACAACGGGTCCAACAGGTCCCACAGGTACAACAGGCACAACGGGTCCTACTGGAACCACGGGCCCTACAGGAACAACGGGTCCTACTGGCACAACGGGTTCCAGTGGAGCAACTGGTACAACGGGTCCTACTGGTTACACGGGTACTACTGGTGAAACAGGAACAACGGGTCCTACAGGAACAACTGGTCCTACAGGTTACACAGGTCCTACAGGTACTACAGGCACAACTGGTCCTACTGGTACAATGGGTCCAACTGGCACAACAGGAACAACTGGAACCACTGGACCTACAGGAACAACTGGAACAACTGGTACAACGGGTCCAACAGGTCCCACAGGTACAACTGGCACAACGGGTCCTACAGGAACGACAGGCACAACTGGTCCTACAGGTTCTACAGGAACAACGGGTCCTACAGGAACAACTGGTACAACGGGTACAACTGGACCTACAGGTCCCACTGGAACAACAGGAACAACGGGCACAACTGGAACAACAGGCCCTACAGGTTACACGGGTCCTACTGGCCCAACAGGAATAACTGGTACCACGGGTATAACTGGCCCTACAGGTTATACAGGAACCACTGGCCCTACAGGAACAACAGGAACAACAGGTACAACGGGTCCTACTGGATATACAGGTACAACTGGTTCCAGTGGAGCAACTGGTACAACGGGTACTACAGGTCCTACAGGATATACAGGTACAACGGGTTCCAGCGGAACAACTGGTACCACTGGTCCTACAGGATATACAGGAACAACTGGTACTACTGGTCCCAGTGGTACAACAGGAACAACGGGTACAACTGGTACAACTGGAACCACTGGTCCCAGCGGATCGACGGGTACAACGGGTACAACTGGTCCTACTGGTTACACTGGTCCAACGGGTCCTACTGGTACAACTGGTACAACGGGTCCTACTGGTTCAACGGGTTACACAGGAACGACTGGTCCTAGCGGAACAACAGGAACAACGGGTACAACTGGCCCAACTGGCTACACTGGTCCAACGGGTCCTACAGGATCCACAGGAACAACGGGAACAACTGGTACAACTGGCCCAACTGGCTACACTGGTCCAACGGGTCCTACAGGATCCACGGGTACAACGGGTACAACTGGTCCAACTGGTACCACAGGCCCAACAGGTACAACGGGCCCATCAGGTACAACGGGTACAACAGGAACAACTGGTCCTACTGGATCCACGGGTACAACAGGACCTACTGGTACAACTGGTACAACAGGTCCTACAGGAACCACTGGCCCAACTGGAACAACAGGAACAACAGGTACAACAGGTCCCACTGGTTATACGGGTCCTACAGGAACAACAGGAACAACTGGTACAACTGGTACAACTGGCCCAACGGGTTACACAGGTACAACGGGTCCTAGTGGAACCACTGGTACAACAGGTACCACGGGTCCTACTGGTACAACGGGTCCAACTGGTCCTACAGGAACCACTGGCACAACTGGTACAACGGGTCCTACTGGTTACACTGGTACAACGGGGCCTACAGGCACAACTGGCACAACAGGTACAACAGGTCCTACAGGTTACACGGGTACAACGGGTCCTACAGGCACAACTGGTCAAACTGGTACAACAGGTCCTACTGGTTACACAGGAACAACTGGTCCTACTGGCACAACAGGACCCACAGGAACAACAGGTACAACTGGTTACACAGGAACCACAGGTCCTACAGGAACAACGGGACCTACAGGAACAACTGGTCCTACAGGAACAACTGGTCCTACAGGTTCCAGTGGTACAACTGGTACAACGGGATCAACTGGTTACACAGGAACAACTGGTCCCACTGGAACAACTGGAACAACAGGTACAACGGGCCCTACAGGAACAACAGGAACATCTGGTCCTACAGGAACCACGGGTCCAACAGGAACAACTGGTCCAACAGGTCCCACAGGCACAACTGGACCTACAGGAGCAACTGGATCCAGTGGAACAACAGGAACAACAGGAACAACGGGTACAACTGGTCCCACTGGCCCAACAGGTACCACGGGTACAACTGGTACAACAGGCACAACAGGCACAACTGGACCCACTGGACCCACTGGACCCAGTGGAACCACAGGCACAACTGGTATCACAGGAACAACAGGCCCTACAGGAACCACTGGACCTAGTGGAACCACGGGAACAACAGGCACAACAGGAACAACAGGCCCCACAGGCACAACTGGACCTACAGGAACCACAGGTCCTAGCGGTTCAACAGGTCCCACAGGTCCTACAGGAACCACTGGACCCAGTGGAACCACAGGAACAACAGGAACAACGGGCCCAACAGGTCCTACAGGAACTACTGGACCCAGTGGAACCACAGGAACATCAGGAACAACTGGTGAAACAGGACCAACAGGATACACAGGTCCAACGGGTCCAACTGGACATGCAGCAGTATACAATACGCAAACGACTACTGCCATTCCTCTTACAGTAAATACAATTGTTTCACCGATTGGGTTTGTAGTTGAAAAGAATCTTGCATATATCACGGGCAATGGTGTACTTATTATTGGTGTAGCAAACCCTTCAAATCGATTTGAAGGTACTGTATCAGCCTACAATCCAGGTACAGGTGCAATTACAATTACAAATCCTGTTAATATTCAAGGAGCTTTTAATCAAGGTAATGATTTCTATAATCTTACTTTGAATGGTATTGATGGTGCTACAGGTTTAACAGGTTGTACAGGTCCATTAGGAACGGGTCCTACAGGAGCAACTGGCGAAACAGGAACAACAGGAACTACAGGTACAACGGGTCCATTAGGAACGGGTCCTACTGGATCTAGTGGTACAACTGGTACAACAGGAACCACTGGACCTACAGGAACAACTGGCTCCACAGGACCTACAGGAACAACTGGAACCACAGGTGCAACAGGTCCATTGGGAACGGGTCCAACAGGCCCTACAGGAACCACTGGAGCAACGGGTCGTGCTGGGTCAAATGGAACATCAGGTGGTCTCACATTTTATTTGAATTATAGCACTGGAAATGGAACTACTCCATTGACTCCTACCCAGCTTCAAACAATTACAGGACAGCCTATGCAGGCGCCTTCAAGTATTTCATATAATCCTACACAGACTACATCTGTCAGTTTATTATCACAGACACCCAATTTAGCATTACCGCAAACTACAATTACATTTACTACACCTGCTTCAAATAATAATGTACCCATTGTACAATTTGAAGTTGCTACAAATACAATTTCACCTGATGGTAGTCCCACTACTATTATTCGGCCTGGTATTTTTGAGTTGAATTTGTATGGAAAAGCCGATAATAATAATGATGTCAATAAACATGGAATGAAATATTATTTATTGGGTAAAAATAATGGAAATTATACTAATTTAGTGGCAAATGGGTCAGATTTAATGTTCTTTTATGAACACCTGACTCCTGCTCAATTAACTATGAATTTATATATTGCAAATCCAATTGATATTAGTGCATATACTTCATTGCACGTTGTAATAACTTCACGTAATATTAATGATACTAGTCATATTGGTCAGATTTACTTCCAGAGTTCAAATACATATTCTCATCTTCATACTACGTTTGGAGTTCCTGGTGTAACGGGTCCAACTGGTTCGACGGGTCCTACAGGAACCACTGGTTCTACTGGTCCATTAGGAACGGGTCCTACTGGTTCGACAGGTTCGACAGGTTCTACAGGAACCACTGGTCCTACTGGAACCACAGGAACTACAGGTTCGACAGGAACAACAGGAACCACGGGTCCAACTGGTACAACAGGAACCACTGGTCCTACAGGAACAACTGGTCCCACAGGAACAACAGGACCATCAGGAACAACAGGAACCACTGGTCCTACTGGAACAACTGGACCCACAGGAACAACTGGACCATCAGGTACAACTGGAACAACGGGTCCTACAGGAACAACGGGTCCCACAGGAACTACAGGACCATCAGGAACAACAGGAACAACGGGACCCACAGGTCCTACAGGATCCACAGGTGAAACGGGTCCTACAGGAACAACTGGACCACTTGGTATCACGGGTCCTACTGGACCTATGGGTCAAATAGCGGTACTTGGTCTTAATTCTACCCTACAAACAATTAATACAACAAATGGAACAAGTGTTAATTGGAATCCTGCAGCAAATTTGAATTCAGTTGGAAGTATTGGTGGATTTTCTTACAGTACAAATACATTTACATATACTGGTGCAACACCTATTGTAATTACCGTGCAATACAATATTATATGGAATCAACAGACTATTGGTGCAAGTTATATCTACTTCAATGGAACTACACAGTATGGTACAATGCAATATAACAGTTCAGTATTTAATAATTATGTAACACTCACTCTTGCTAATGGAAACAGTTTCTCAGTACAAGTACAAACTTCTTCAACAGGTTCAATTATTCAAACAAGTTCAAATATTATTATTGCTAATTTAATTGTAGGTCCTCAAGGACCTATTGGTCCTCAAGGTGTTATAGGTCCTTTAGGAACGGGTCCAACGGGTGCAACTAGCTCCACAGGAACAACAGGAACAACAGGTACAACGGGTCCTCTGGGAACTGGAATGACGGGATCCACGGGTACTACAGGAACAACAGGTACAACGGGTACTACTGGACCAATAGGCCCAACAGGTCCTATCATCTGGTCAGCTACTGGATCTAATGCCCCCTATAACACTGTGATTAATTACTCTCAGGGGTATGTGGGTGTTGGACCATCAGGAACATATCTTCAGACGACTCGTGGTGGAGCTACCGCTGGAACGGGTTCTACAGTTCCACAGTATCATTTGGATGTGGCAGGGACAGTTCGTAATTCGGTGAATATGTTTGCTGATAATTCAACCGCAGTTACAGCTACGCCAGCATTGGATTATAACACGTTTGGACAGAACTGGACTACAAATTCATTACCAGCATCTGGATATGCTGGATGTGCAATGTCAGCAAATGGTCAGTATCAAGTTGTAGCTTCAAATACTAATGGAATTTATTATTCATCTAACTATGGACAAACTTGGACACTATCAACATCTAGTGTAGGATGTCAAAGTCTTGCAATGTCAGCATCTGGACAGTATGCGGTTATGAATGCAGTAGGTGGTTCTCCTAATAATGGAATATATATCTCAAGTAATTATGGACAAACATGGATATCTACAGGACAAGGAATTGTAACTTCAACTGCACGTGCAGCAATGTCAGCATCTGGTCAATATATTCTTATAGCATCGCAAGCACCAGCAAATCAATTGTATAGTTCAAGTAATTATGGATTAACATGGACAAGAGTAGGTATATCAACTACATGGACATCTGTTGCAATGTCAGCATCTGGACAATATCAATTGGCATGCCCCCAAGAAAATACTAAATATTGTTATTATTCATTTGATTATGGACAAACATGGACTGCATCAACAAGTGGTCCTACTAATGTATTTTCTTTTGGATTAACAATGTCAGCATCAGGACAATATGCCTGTTTGTCAGTAAGCGCAAATCCTGGAATTTATTATTCATCTAATTATGGACAAACATGGACTATAGCATCTGGAGTGACAAATACGTATAATGTATGTATGTCAGCATCAGGACAGTATGTAATTGCAGTAGGGGCAACTTTAGGTACAAATTATATATATTATTCTGTAAATTATGGAATATCATGGACTGCAACATCACAGTTTGCATCTGGTCAAAATTGGTATGGTTGTGCAATGTCCGCAAATGGACAATACTTATTAGCAGTAAATGCATCTGCAATAAATGCAGTTCAAAGTATAACCCGTTTCCCACCACAATCGATTACATCCCAGAGCACAACCACATCAACTGCTTTAAATATCCTAGCTCCTAGTATAACTGCAGGACAAAATGTGGGTATTGTGTTAGGACAGAGTATAGCCACCAATTACTATGGAACAATTGGTTTTCAATATGTTGGAATAGGTAGTACAGCAACACAAAATTATATTGGCATTGGTGTTACTACTCCAACTACGTTATGTATTACTGCAAATAATTACGTGGGAATTGGAACAGTTGCTCCTGCAACTGCATTAGATACTGTGGGTATAATTAGAGCATTAAATATATCAACTCCAACAATTGCAAGTGGTTCTGGTTTAGAATTAGGATATTCAGGTGGTGGGTCTATTATATCTGGTACACGAAGTGCAGGTACATTAACTACTGCTGCATTAACTTATCAGGCATCTACCCATGCGTTTAATATAAGTACAACAATAACAAATGCATTATTTATTACTTCATCTGGAACGGTAGGTATTAATACAAATACAACTGGCGCCTATACACTAAATGTAACTGGTTCAATTTATGCAACGGGTGATATTACTGCATTGTCTGATAAACGTCAAAAGCAAAATATTATGCCATTAGAACAATCTCTTAATCTTCTTACACAGCTTACAGGATATTCATATACACGTTTGAATTCTAACGATAAAGTGCATATTGGTCTTATTGCACAGGAAGTGAATGAAGTATTTCCTCAATCAGTCACTTATGATGATGAACTCGGTTTATATAGTCTCAATTATGGATGTTTGATTGCACCAGTAATTCAAGCCATTAAAGAATTAAAACAGACAGTAGATAAACTACAAGAAAAAGTAGATAGACAGGATGCAATTATTCAAATTTTCTTAGACCACTTTGGTCCACAGCAATAATGCATTCTCATGGGATATAATAGGTTTCCCTAATTTTTGATTGATTGTATTATGATAATCTACAAATAAATAAAACAATTCCATTCTTTCAAATCGTTCTCGTTTATCAATCTTGGTTTGGAAAAAAGCATCATAATGCGCTGCACATCTTTTACAAGGAATGATAGCGGAGATTTTTCTTAGATTTTCAATAATTGGTGCAGTCATTCGTTGTTGTGTATCTGGATCATCAAAATCAAGAATTGTAATGGTATGCAAAAATGACCAAAGAGTAGTACCCCATAAATGAATAGGATTATGCCGCATTTTTATATTAAATAATAATATATAGTTCCACTATAGTATATTATTTACTTTTTGGAATGACGAGCAGAACGGCGGGTAGGTTCTAAAGACATTTTATTGCTCTTCTTGGCTCTTCGTACTGTGCTAAATTTTGACGTCATGCTTCTTAATAAATTACTTAATTCATTAACAGTACTTAACGGTTTACCTTTGAATGCGGCTAATTTAAACGGATTACCCTGTGATCTTTTCTGGCTTAATAAGCGCTGTCTTGTAGCACTTCTTGCTGAAACATGGGATGCATTAAGAGCGCGAATAAGGTCATTTACGCTTGCAGCATGTCCTCTATTGCGTGCTTCTTTTTTGCGTGCTTCCTTTCTTAGATGACTATGTTTCTTCATACTTCCATGTCCAGCTCCTCTCATTTCTAATAACACTCTACAAAATAGTACTCCTCTTAGAAATTTTAAAAAAAGTTTTCATATCATTAGTCGGAGGGTATGTCAGACGCAGTGTTGGATACATTAATTTTCTGAGCGGTTGAAGAATATTCCAGCGCCGCCATACTTCTTCTTTGCCGATTGTGTATCTCCATGGAAATCCCATTGGAGACTTTAAATGATTCCGTACACGATTATTTTGACATTGAATCCAGGTAGATTGTTTTTGAAGAAGTTTATGAAACATATTATGAACGCCTCGTGATAATAGTGCACAGTATATCAGCTCTGCCCAGGCTTCTGTTTCTGCCTCTACTTGATCAATACCGAGTGCTTGATTATCTAGGCAACAGGAGTGCTGTAGTTCATGAATAAGAACTCGTGTTGCATCTTCTGCGCGGTATATAACAATTGTTTCATGATTACAGGGATATGTATATCCTCCATTGATATTGTAAGGTGTGATTGGCATAAAGTTACCATTAGGTAATGGCTCAGGAAATTGCCGTGTATTTGTTCCAGCTAAGAAGAATATTTTGAATGGTTTTCTATGTGAATAAAGACGCAAAATACGTCCCCATAATCCCCATGGAATATCGTATTTTTGCAAGGGATTATCGTAAATAACATGTATTTTACCATATGCGCATTCAAGAACCGTACTGTTATTTATATTTTTAATCAGTGATTTGCGTACATTTGTTGGGTCAAATTCACTGTCTTTATTGCATTCTTCATGTAAGAATTTTGCATCTGAATCATTCCACTCACATTGGAACCATTGTGGTTCTTCTTTTTTAAATTCATTCTGTACAATATCTAATGTGATATTGAGTAGTGCCATCTTATCTTAATAGACAAATAGTCTTTATAAGCCGCTTTTATCACGGCTTTTATAAGCCGCTTTTACATAGATAAAACTGTCTCGCCAATTTTAAATGTACGTGTTCCCACAAAATCGGAATGCGATAAGAAGTAACCAGTACCCATCCAGATCCCGATTCTACTTGCCATAAAATCTCCATAAGTGCTCCTTTCATTTTATTTGTAATCCACGGAGTTTCATAGATTGCCATAATCCAATACATAATCACATCTGTCCATCGTAAATTGCGTTGAAGACAGATATAAATCCAGTTACGAATATTGGTAATTTTATTAGGAGACCAATCAGCCGCCCATTCATTTAATGTACTTTTAAAGAATTCTAACCAGACATCTTGCGGTAATAGACCAGCTTTCTGTGTGTATTCTCGTAATAGATAATCTTCACCGACTACTGGAATTTCAAAACAGAAGTCACGAAGACGACTGCATAGCGGTAGTTCTGTTGTGAGTAGAATAACAAAATTAGGATATTGCTCTAGACATTCCTGTAATTGTAGCACAGATTCATCCGTTAATAGATGTGCATGATACAGAACTAGATAACGACTCTGAATAGGTGACGCCATTAAACAAACATCTTGTTGACCAGTCCAACGACTTAGAATGGATTGTAAAAATACTTTATCAGACATTGACATTGTTGCAGTGTCATATCCGAGATGTAATAACGATTCTTCATATGGAATTGTTTTTCCTGTAGGGTCATCGTCTTCATCTGGATCGCCGCCATTGACTTGTTTATTAAGAAACCACGTTCCTTTTTTGATTTCAAATGGAACACCTATTTTATTTGCTTGTATTTTAAGGAATTCAAGGAGCTGTGTTCGCTTTCCAACACCTTTTGCCCCTCTCCACGCATAGCTGCAAGGCTGCGTCATTACTATTAATTGGATTATGTACTTTTAAGTTAAAAGTACGCACAGAATCTAAATAGGATATACTTAGATTAAATAACATGATTTTATCCATTCCATATAATCGTTTTGAAATTAATAATGTACAATTGCAGCAATTTACAAATGATAAATTTAACAGAAGTATCGCACTACTAACTTATAGTGATTCAATTGAATTCAAGGATATTACGATTTTATCACCTCCAATGAAAGTGATTCAGTATAATGCAAAGAATTCTACATTGCGTTTGGATGTATCTGAGCATATTGTGCTTCAATTGAAGCTGTATACTTTTTATGAATATTTGACAAATTTGCTATTTATGCATCAATTTGATTTTTTTGGTGAAAAAAATAAAACATATGATGCGATTCGTCAGTGTTTTTATACAATTCTTAACAAATCGACATTATCGTTATATATTCATCCGAATACAGTATTGAAATATTCTGAGAAAGATAGTCAGGGAGTACCTATATCAGAAGTAAAAATGGGAGATATGGTTAGATGTATTATTCGTATTCAGGGTATTTCGCAGCTTATGGGAAAAGATGGGATGCGCTTGCGGTTGCATCATTATGTTCCTTATATTTGGAAAAGCGATAAGCGATAAAGCTGATTAGAAATCAGCGTCGCTATGGAAGACATTATCTTCCATACTATTGCTGATTAGAAATCAGCATCCAAAGCAAAATTCATTTTCTCTTGGTCAACTCCTACGCCTGATTTCGCATAGCTCGTTACACGTTTTTCAAAGAAGTTATCTTTGCCTTCCAATGAGATACGCTCCATAAAGTCAAATGGATTGGCCGTAGCAAATAGTTCACCATAACCTAATTGTTTTGATAAACGGGATGCAACAAATTCGATGTACTGTGCCATCAAAGTACTATTCATACCAATCAAGTGGCAAGGCAAAGATTCCGTAATAAATTGTTTCTCAATTTCAACGGCTTCAATGAGAATCTGATGCACTTTTTCTTTGGATAGTTTTTGCTCAATCTCTTCATATAAAGCACATGCAAAATCCGTATGAAGTCCTTCGTCACGTGCAATAAATTCATTGGATGTTGTTAAGCCAGGCATAAGTCCGCGTTCTTTTAACCAATAGATGGCACAGAAGGAGCCACTAAAGAAGATGCCTTCTACTACTGCGAATGCAACCAGACGTGTAGCAAAGGATTCTGTGCGTGATTCAATCCATTTCTGTGCCCAATCGGCTTTTCGTTTAACACAAGGAATAGTTTGGGTAGCATGGAATAAATCCAGTTTTTCTTGTTTATCGTCAATATACGTGTCAATTAGTAAGGAATAAGTCTGACTATGAATTGCCTCCATCATAAGTTGAACGGAATAGAATTGACGGGCTTCTGCCAATTGAATTTCATTCATGAATCGTGCGGCCAAATTCTCTTGAACGATACCATCGGAGCCTGCAAAGAACCCTAACACATTTTTAATAAAATATCGTTCATTTTCTGATAGTTTTACCCAGTCCTTTAAGTCCTTCGCCAAATCAATCTCTTCTACAGTCCAGAAGACAGCTAGATGATCCTGATATTTCTGAAATAGCTTCGGTTTTTCAATAGGAAATAGGGTAAAACGATGCGGGTTCGGTTTCAGAATAGGTTCCACAAATTCATCATTTGATTCTGCCGCATTTTTACTAGTATTTTGCATTACAAATGATTGATTGCTTGAGTCCATTCTGAACACGATATTAAAACCGGAGAAAAGAAATATGGAAGTTCTACATCACTTTTCTTGAGTTATTTTTATCAATTTTTATCGTATTCTATATTACAAACTCTAATTTCTAAATGTAATCGCACTCAACCGCCTTTGCCTCGCTTCCTTCGCCCTCTACAAGAAATGGTTTTCCGCAACCTATAATCTGATTCTCTGCGGCAAGACGGTCACATTCTTCTTTAGGTGAATGAGGGTTCATTTGCTCTCCGCTATTTCTAAAGATTCCATGACGAAAAATGCGGCAATTCAGCTCATTTCTGTGAACAATAATGGTTCCTTCGCAATGAGGACAAATAAAAACATAGAATTCAAAATCAGACATACTAATATAAAGATAATTTAATTGTATTATATTAAGGATGTCTACAACGGTACAAACCACAGTATCAGAATTTATATTATGCGATGGAGATAGGCTTATCAATACAAACCATATTCGTTGGATTCAAAGAATGTATGAGACTATGGAAATCTGCACTAAACATACAGGATGTACATTAGGTAGGGATACTATTAAGGTTTCAAAATTATTGAACCCTCAGTCTTATTCAAGATTAAATATTATGTTTAATGAACCATCTGACTAAAAGTCATCTGGCGAGTGAACCATCTGACTAAAAGTCATCTGGCTATAAACCATCTGACTAAAAGTCATCTGGCTATAAACCATCTGACTAAAAGTCATCTGGCTATAAACCATCTGGCTCGAGCGCCTTCAAACTAAGTTCTTTATAGAATGCCCGCACTTTCGGATGAATTCGAAACGCTTTTTTGTCAAATGCATGAATATATAGTGCATCCAATGAAGTCACTCGTGATAACGCCACATAGGCCTGACCATATTCAAATGTTCCTAGGCCAACATCAACTAATGCACAATCCAAGGTAGATCCTTGACTACGATGGATTGTGATTGCATAGGATAAACGCAGAGGAACTTGGGTTCTACTAGCAAATGGATATCCTTCAATCCCCCATTCATGCGGTCCAATAAGTCTCTCCACGCCATTTACAAATTCCACGTATGGCATACTAGATGCAGGACAGATGCGCATAATGACACCTCGTGAGCCATTGACTAGTCCCATATCAGAATCAATATTTGCACAGAGCATAACTTGTGCTCCTACACGCAAATCTAATTCTACCAGATATGGTGCGTCATTGTCTAACATGCTAATAGCCATTTGAAAAGCTTCACATTTCTCTTTAAAATCAATGGGTGGTTTTGTTAGTGTTATACTTGCTTTATAAGTGCAGCTTTCGCCTTGAAGTGCTTCCAGATTTGCACTATTAATTTGGTCAACTTCAAGTCGTCGAGGAAAGATTAGAGTGGGGCGGATTTTATTCTGTTGCCACGGTCGTTTGCATTTTTCTAGAATCTCACATGATTCTGGACTAAACAGACCTGCCCGTGCCTCCATAAGAATCTGTTGGAATACAGGATCTTTCTGGCGTTGAATAATGGTGAGCTCTAATATAGAAGTCACAGTTTCTTTCCAGGCCGCGCTTTCAAATGCAAACATACATTCTCCTTTAGAAACGGGAGGTAATTGATAGAAGTCTCCTACAAACAGAATTTGGATACCGCCAAATGGTTTCGAGCAGCGACGTATTTTCTTACCGAGATCATTGAGTTTATCGAGAAGGTCAGGAGTGGCCATAGAGATTTCATCAATAACGAGGACATCAGTTGTTTTCCAGTTCTTCTTTGCTTTACCATTTTTAGAGATTTTTGTGTAGAGCGCGTCAACTGTATCTTTACCGAGTCCGATACCAGACCAGGAATGTAGAGTTTTTGCTTTATTGCCGAGTAAAAGTGCAGCGCATCCAGTCATTGCACATAGTTGTACTTTACATAGTTTATGTTCAGGGAGTTCATTGTAGATAATAGAGAGTAAATAGCTTTTTCCAACACCTGCAGGACCGAGTAATGCCATACTCTGTCCTTCAAGTAAACAATCAAATACTGCACGTTGTTCATGGGTTAGGGTATCCAATTTGGATGGTTTTACTTCTTTTTCTTTTACTTCTGGTTTTACTTCTTCTTTTTTCTCATCTTCTGCCATAAATGCAGTTGCTTCATCGCGTGTTTTGAATAGTTTGAAAATAGCGCCAGGAAATTCATTGACATGAACTTTCGCTTCTAGCCAATCTTCATAGATGCCTGGAGTGCGTCCTTTTGATACTGCATAGAATGTCATACTTTTACAGTTCAAACTAAAAAAAGAGATATCAATTTTTATAATGAAATAAATAATGAAATAAATAATGAAATAAATGAAATAAATAATGAAATAAATGAAATACCTACGCCCATATTTCAAACTCTAAATTAAAAAATGAATTATTAACACCATATGTTTTACTATTCCATGTGGTTAGTATATTATTATTTTGTATGATAAGGCGAAATTGTGTAGTATTATATGGAACCACAAAGCAAGAAGTAGCCCAGTTATTAGGCTCTACAATTCCACCAAGTGCAGGAATGATTGCACTTGCAAGTGTAGAATAATCTGCTGGAAAAATAATATTTGCATATGGCTGATTATATAGAGTATTAAAATTAAATGTTAGATTATTTGGCAATGAAATAAGATAATCACCACTTCCTGCATTACCGCCGCCTCCCCATCCCATTCTATATTTAACTTTATAATGATCGCCAAGTAGACGAAATCCTGCTTGCTGTATTTTAATATTTGAAAATACAGGAGCAACTTCAGTAGCACCAATTACAATTGAATTCTGAAGGACAGAATTACGAATACCCATACCTGTATTTCCAGTTGATCCAGATGGTCCTATAGGCCCAACAGAAATGCTGGTAATTGTAATAGTTGATGTAGTTAATAATACAACATTATTAGATGAATTTTGACAATAAACTAAAAATGAAGAACCTGGATTAACTAAGATAATAATACTATTTGTAATTAATCTACCATTATATTGACTATATCCATAATTTACATTATTAACAGACACATAAGTATATCCACTTACAGATTGATTCCATTCTATATTATATTGTACTTCAAGAATAAATGTACTTTTTGTATTATTTATAAATATACCATTAGAATAACCTAATCCGCCGACTCCACCATTTGTTGAATTATTAGGAATTATATTTCCCCATAATACAAATGTACTTGCAAGTGAAAATGTTTGTGTAGTTTGAGGTGTCATTGTGAGTACTGCAGATTGTCCTACTGGACCAGTTGTACCAGTGGGACCTGTTCCAATAGGACCTGATGGACCAGTTGTACCAGTAGGACCAGTGGTTCCCGTTGTACCAGTTGTTCCTGTCGTTCCTGTAGGACCAGTTGTTCCTGTTGTTCCCGTTGTTCCCGTTGTACCAGTTGTTCCTGTCGTTCCTGTAGGACCTGTATATCCAGTTGTACCAGTTGTACCAGTGGTACCAGTTGTTCCTGTCGTTCCTGTCGTTCCTGTATATCCTGTAGGGCCAGTTGTACCTGTTGTACCAGTTGTTCCCGTTGTTCCAGTTGTTCCTGTATATCCAGTAGAACCTGTAATACCAGTGGTACCTGTTGTACCAGTTGTTCCTGTAGGACCTGTTGTTCCAGTGGTTCCCGTTGTACCCGTTGTACCTGTGGTTCCAGTGGTTCCTGTTTCACCAGTAGGACCAGTAGAACCTGTAATACCAGTGGTACCTGTTGTTCCAGTGGTTCCTGTTTCACCAGTAGGACCAGTTGTACCAGCGGTACCAGTTGTACCAGTTGTACCAGTTGTTCCAGTGGTACCTGTGTAACCAGTAGGACCCGTTGTACCAGTTGTTCCCGTTGTACCGCTGGGACCAGTGGTTCCTGTGTAACCAGTAGGACCCGTTGTTCCTGTGGTTCCGCTAGGTCCAGTGGGACCAGTGGTTCCAGTAGTTCCAGTTGTACCAGTAGGACCTTCTGGGCCAGAAAGACTAGATATAATTGCATATCCATTTTGAACAACTGCTCCATCCGTTGAATTCTGAACAAAAATACTAAATGAATTTAATGGTTGTACTAGAATAGTAACTGTATTAGAAAAATTGTACGCATTGTATTGAGTGTATCCATATATTTGACCATTGCTCGAAACATATGTCAATCCATTAATATTATTATTATATTGTACTGTATAATTAATTTGAAGCAATAACACTCTTGTTCCAGTATTTGTAAATACGCCATTCAAATATTGAAGGGTCATATTTCCAAATGAATTCCCTGCAATTAAATTTCCCCATAATAATGTATATGGATTAAGAGGAACAGTTTGTGCAGTTGCAGCATATGTATTAATTAATGTTACTCCTGGTGGTCCTTGTAAACCAGTCGTGCCAGTAGGACCTGTTACAGACGTCATACTAAATCTAATAAAACCATAATAAAAAATTTAGGTCCTTTTTACTAGAAGTGTAATAAAAAATAAGTATGTAGTATAATTATTTTTTATAGTGTTTATTTTTTTTATTTAATATATTTTATAATGTATTTAAGCACTGGACTTTGATTTTTTTTCCGGAAGAACGTATAGTTTGTACAAGTAAGACTGGATGTTGCGGTAGGTGACTTGCTCGCCCTCCTTGACACCAAGTACTTGGCGCATAGGAAGGTCAGGGTGAATGGTGTGACCCTTCTCAGCATCCTTCAACTTGTGAGATTCAACGTAGGCGCTGAAGGCACGAGTGACATCGGCAGGGGTCATTTGGCTGCCATTAGCCAAGCCGAGGAACTTGCACAAGGGGTCACGCAGAGTGACAGGGGTAGTGAAGATGGTGGGGCGCTTCTCTTTGACGCTGCCATCAGCAGCCTCCTTTGAGACACGGCGACGACGACGACCAGCCTCCTTAACCTCCTTGGCAACACGCTTCTGAAGACGCTGAAGAGTCTTAACAGCGTTAGTGGCCTGCTCGCGGAGCTTCTGGTGCAATTCAACTAGTTCTTTGATTTCCTCTTCAACGGACTTAACCTCAGTTTTAGCCTCAGATGATTCAACAGCGGAAGCAACGGGGGCGGCAGCTGAAGGAGCGGCGGCAAGAGCAGGGGCAGCTGAGGGCGCAGCTTTCTTAACTTTCTTATCGGCGGCAGGGGCTGCAGAGGCGGCAACTGCGGCAGCAGGAGCAGGGGCAGGGGCAGCAACTGAAGGAGCGGCGGCAGGGACTTCATCAGACTTCTTCTGAACACGTTTGGGGGCGGAGGTGGGCTTGCTCATTGTACTAGAACCGGTGGTAATATTTGACATGATTAAACGCGCTATGACTCTTTTTATAGTGTTTACAGCAATCAATTTTTATTTATTTCTTAAATTATCGATCAAGATTTTTGCCGGAATATCAAGATTTTGACTTTTTTTTATTGAAATCCATAAATTCCATTACAAAATATATTTTTCTATAAAAGTATCCACGAATAATGATCGTATAATCCATTATATATTGGATTTAAAAAAATATAGAGAAATTCTAATGCATATACTGTATAAATTTATACAACATGAGAATATTCTCATTATATAAGAACCATATTGATTTTGTTATATGAAAAAATTTGAAAAAATAAAAATTGATTTAAACAAATCGCTACATGATATATCAGATTGAAACTAACAATGTCCATCGTTTACACTTCCAGCTTTAACACCAAGAACATCACCATCACTGTGCCCCGTGCTCTCCAGAGCGGTGCTAAACAGGCCTACCTCAACTATTCAGGTGAGCGCTTGATTATGCAATCCGCTGTTGCGATGACGACTACGTTTGGGCTCAACTGTGCTGATAAGTTCGGTCCTCCTGAGTATTCGGTGGATTTGTCTTTCCGCGGCCACGACCAACGTGTTGACTTGAAAGAGTTTATGGACACGTTGGCTCAATTGGACGAATTTATGATTAATGAGGGTGTAAAGAACAGCAAATTGTGGTTCAAAGCGGATTTGTCTCGTGATGTTGTGAAAGCGTTTTACACGCCGACGCTTAAGTACAGCAAGGACAAAGATGGTAATTTGCTCTCTTATCCTCCTAACATTAAGTTGAAGTTGCGCCGCACTAATGATCAATTTGACACTAAGTTTTACGACGTGAATGGAACGCCTTACAAGGATGTTCCTGTCGAGGACATGCTTGTGAAGCATTCTCAATTGACTGCTATTATGGAGTGTGGTGGTGTTTGGTTTGCTGGTTCAAAGTTTGGATTGTCTTGGCGTGCTAAGCAAATTGCAGTTCACAAGTTGCCTGAGAAGATGGGTGAATTTGCATTCAAGGGATTGAGTTCAGCTCCAGTTGAACAAAAAGAGGTGGATGATGATGCGGTCTTTGCTGCTCCTACTGCTGCTCTTACTGCTTCTTCTCTTACTACTGTATCAGCTGCATCTGCATCTGCTTCTTCCGTTGTTGCTGCACTAATGCCTCAATCACAGGTACAACAACAAGATGAAGACGAAGATGGTGAAGATATGGAGCCTGTTCCTCCCCCTAAGCCTGTAATGAAGAAGAAAGTTGTTGTTGCAAAGAAGTAATAGAAAATATAAAACTATAAAACTATAAAAACATAAAAACTATAAAAAACTATATAATAAAAATATATGTATTTTTAATACATATCTTTTTAATTTATTGCATTATCGCATTATTGCATTATCGCATTATCGTATTATCGCATTATCGTATTATCGCATTATTGCAAGATTTAAATAACTACTGGAGCAGATGTAATTGGCGTAGATGTACCCGTTGTATTTGTCGCAGTAATTGTAAATGTATACGTTCCATTTGCTAAACCAGGTACTATAATTGGACTAGATGAACCAACTACAGATATACCACCAGGGTTTGAAGTAACTACATAATATATTGCTAATACAGATGCTGTAAATGAAACGGAAGCAGATCCAGCGCCAGGTGTAACGACAATATTTGTTGGAGCATCAGGAACTGGATTAACCAATACTGATAGAGAATTGGATACAGGTGATATACCAGATGCGTTTGTAGCAGTTGTAGTAAATGTATACGATGTTCCATTTGTTAGACCCGTTACCATCATAGGACTTGATGTTCCAGTTGCAGTTATACCACCTGGGCTCGAAGTAATGGTATATGAAATTGCATATAAAGAATACAAAAATGTAATTGATACTGAGCCAGAAAATGGAATTACTTGAAGATTTGTTGGAGCATCAGGAACTGGGTTGACTAATACTGGAGATGATGTATCAGATGGAGATGTACCAGATGCATTTGTAGCAGTCATTGTAAATGTATAGGTTGTTCCATTTGTTAGACCTGTTACCATCATAGGACTAGATGATCCAGTAACAATAATACCACCTGGACTTGAAGTGATAGTATAAGAAATGGCATATAAAGACGGTGTAAATGAAATAGAAGCGGCTCCAGATGATGGCATTGCAACAATATTTGTTGGAGCAGCAGGAATTGGATTGAATAATACTGGAACGGATGGAATAGATACAGGAGATGTACCAGATGCATTTGTAGCAATCATTGTAAACGTATATGTTGTTCCGTTTGTTAACCCACTTACCACAATGGGGCTTGATGTGCCAGTTACAATAATACCTCCTGGGCTCGAAGTGATAGTATATATAAGTGCATATAAAGATGGTGTAAATGAAACAGATGCTGAACCAGAAGAAGGTGCTGCAATAAGATTTGTAGGAGCAGCAGGAATTGGGTTAACTAATATAGATGCAGATGTAATTGAAGGAGATGTACTAGATGTATTATTGCCAGTTAGTGTAAAAGTATAGAAGATTCCATTTGTTAGACCAGTTACTAAAATTGGACTTGCTAATCCAGTTGCAATTATATTACCAGGAGATGAAATAACTCTGTAATATGTTGCTCCTAAATTTGGTGTAAATGTTATTAAAGCAGAACTATTGTATGGTGCGGCTACAATATTAGATGGTGTACTAATAACCACTTGTGATTGCGATACAGACTGATTTCCTTTACAGTTTGATATTGTAAAGAAAGACATTGGAACACCTACATTTACAGTAGCCATCTGTAATTGTATTACAGATGATGGCATTACAGGAGGTATATATGGTTGATATGGAATATATTGCTGTTGACCTATTTGTATTAACTGTGATTGAATTTGGGTAGCAATAGTACTTGCATTAGCAATAGTATTTTGAACTCTATTTCCTATTAGGGTACTTTGTGCAGTCTGAATAATTTTTTGTTGTTTAGTTAATAAAAATGAATTTTCATTTGTACGTGATTCACCATATATAGTTGCATTAGTATTTGCAATAGATGATATAAACTGATTCGTTGCAGATACAATGGGAGGACAACATGGTTGAATAAATCCTTGGGGTTTATAGCTATAACAAAACCGATTTTTTAGATAGCATGAATCCATACTATTTTATTTTTTATTTTAATTATACTTAATCCTCGCTATCTGAATCTGGAATATCTGTACGTATCGTATCCGTATATGAATCATATCGTCCAATGTATGCACCAATTGTTTTACTTTTTCGTTCAAATAATTTATTTTTAATAGGTTCTCTAAAATATGATATATCATTGTGTTCAAATGGAGTAAGTTTTACATATTCTATTTCATAATCATCTGTACAAAATTCTTCAATCTCATTTTCAATATGTGTTGCGATAATTGATTCTATTTGTGGTTTTGGTAATGGTTTTGGTTTCACTCTTTTTCGTGGTTGAATGAGAGCAGGAGCAGTAGGAGGAGCAGGAGTAAGAGCAGTAGGTGCAGTAGGAATAAGAGCAGTAGGAGCAATAGGAGCAATAATAGGTTCAATATTAATTTTTATGGTTCTTTTTCGTGGTTGTATACGTGTACTGACTGCAGTCACTGCAGTAGGTACAGTTGCTACACTCGGTACAGTCACTGCAGTAGGTACAGTCACTACAGTCGGTACAGTCACTGCATTTATTATCGTATGCTCCACAAATTCGGCACGTGCTGCATCACGATGCTCTTCTGCTTTTTTTATATCTTCATCTCTCGGTAATCCCCATTTAACACATCCATCTGTATACCATTTACCACCATATATTTGTGAATGATCAGGAATAGGCTCATTCACATTACCATGATCATATTTTCCAGAAGATTGTATTTTATCTCTTGTTCTGTCTGTACATCGTGCACAATTATTAGTATGAGGTATTGCATTATTAGAGCATCGATATTCTAGATAGAATCGATGACGCCCTTCTTTAAAATGATGTATACCATCTACTTTTGAGATTCTGCCAATACACTGTGTCATTTCTAATAATAAATATATAGAAACAAACCTTCAAATTTTATTTTATCCAATTATTTTCAAAATATATCATTACATATGGCACTTCAAATTTTCTCAAAAAGTCAAATATAAACAAAACTGCATTATCAATAGAAGGATGTCATCACAGGATTATTTTAGACCCCGTGGTGATATTACGACGGTATTAGATGTAACAGACCGTGATTCCCAAGATAATACATATTTTCCCATTGATTCTGATAAATCATGGTTTTACTATAAGAATGCAATTACACATCCTACTGCATTGAGCATACAAGAATTTATACAACGTGGTCCAGCAGATTGGGGACAAAAATGTTCGTTTGAGATTGGAGCATTGCCTGCAGGTGATTTTTTTCAATCCATTCATCTAGAGATTCATTTAGGAAGTTGGTATAACAATAGTATTATACAGAAACTTGCACTATCACAGATTACAGCAGATCCCGCTAATCTTCAACAGTATTGGACGTATTGTAATAGTCTTGGTGTAAGTATTATTGAATATGCAGAGTTTATTGTAAATGATCAGACGATTGAGCGTATTACTGGAGAATTTATTGGAATGCATACGAGTCTGTTTTATAATAGAAATACCAATATCGGATATCAATATGATGCATTCGGTGCGGTTCCCTATTCGCAATTATCTCCATCTGTCGTTTCACAAACGGCATTTAATCCGAATCGTCCATATTCTGTAGATAATGGTATCTATTTCTGTGCATTACCTTTCTTCTTTTCACGAACAAAACAGGAATCGTTTCCATTACTATCATGCAATGAAGGGAATGTACGTGTAGATATTAAATTACGACCATTTGAAGAGGTTATTCGTAATTATAGTGGTTATAGAGCATTCTGTGAAGATACTCCATTAAAAAAGACAGTTAACTTCATAACTACTACACAAACTGTAGCAACTACAACCACATCGCAGCCCCCAGATTTCATAGATTTTAAGATTATAACAGGTTGTACTCTTGTTTCAGGCTCATTACGAGATAAATATTTAAGAAAACCATTTGAACAGATGGTCAAATTAGTACAACTGTTTTCATTTGATGAGCCATTGAAATATGCAGTAAATAAGTCGACAAATGATTACATAGAAGTTCAGCTTCCCTTGGAGCTAAATCATCCTGTAACAGAATTAATTTGGGTTCTTCGAAGAAAAGCTGCGAAAATTAATAATGAATGGACCAATTTTACACCGAATATCTCTTTAGAATCTGGACCAGACAAAGAGTATCCTCCGTGGATCAATCAAGCAACGATACGAATCAATGGTTCTGAAGTGATTACTGCAGAAGGCGATTGGTTCAAAGAGCATATTGCAAGAAAGCATCAAGGTGGGTTAACATCATATAATGTAGGAGTATATGGGTATTCTTTTGCAGAGTATCCAGCAGAACATCAGCCAAGTGGGTGTGCCAATATGTCAAAAGCCGCTTCTGTTACATTGAATTTGCGTGTAAATCCACCGATTGTTTCACCACTGCCAGCCGATTGTAAGTTTGATTCAACGGTTGTATCAGGTTGGGAGGTATTTGTATTTGCAATGCATTATAACTGGTTGCGATTTGAGAATGGTCTGTGTAATAAATTGTTTAGTAATTAAACAATCTAAATAATTCTGAATAGAGATATATAACAATGTCTCAGACTTCACAGACTTCACAGACTTCTCAGATTTCACAGACGTCACATACTTCTCAAGCGCCAAACAGTTCACAGTGGTCTAAACCAGATGTATCTTATATGACTTCTGCGCCTACTGTCAGTGTTTCTTCACAGAATTATGAGAATCGTCAACCGCCGCCTACTAGTTTACAGTGGTCTACGCCATATATGCCATAAATTAGTTAGAAATAAAAAACTAATCTAGAAAAGCTAAAAAACACAAAGAACTATTTACTGTAAGGATGCAATTTCAGAAATAGATGAAGTGAAATTAACTTTTGCAGAATATGTCTCATTTTTTCGTAATACTGCTCGTCTGTATTTAGAAGCGGTTAAAGATAAAGATGATATTTTGTAATCAGAACCAATGAGGTTCTAATTACAAAATAAGAGACCTAAGAATATCAGACGCTCCAATATACTCAATTCTATTTTCACGGAAGAAGTCCAGAAACTTCTTTTTTTGTGGACTACACTTTACTCCAGGCAGATTTCCATAACTTTCCCTACATATCTTCTCTGCTCCACCTATACATATAATCCGTAGTGGTTTACCATATAGGTCTGGGATTTCAGCATACTTGAAAGGACATCCTAGAATCTTTTCTCCTGCAGTTCCACCAGTATGAAAAGTTCCAGTCTTTACTTCTAAAATCTCATCATCAACCTCCAAATCTGGCTCATAATGCTCTTTCTTTACAGGTTTTGAGACAACCTTGCCTTGTAAGAAGCAAATCTCTTCGATGATATGCTCTCCAAACTTATTTGTCCATTGCTTATCCAATTTTAATTCTGGGCGACGATTCTTTAGCATTGCCTGTCCCCATTTGTCTTCAAGAACCTTGTATTTTGCCGCATCACTTGTCTTATTTTTCTTTTCAATTGCTGGGAGAAATGAAAGGTCTCCAAGTATCCACTGTATTACTTCCTTCTGCCGAAGCAGAACAATTCTTTCATCTGTATTCTTGGAAATAAACTCAAGAATCTGTGTAATCTCCATATCAACCTTCATATCATCAGTACTGGATTTGGGTATAGATGGCAATGCAATTTTAATTTTTGGCACGACTGATGACTTCTTATTGGGACAGGTCGTCTTGTTATGTCCATTTTGCTTACACAAAGAACAGGGCATCTTGTATATTAGATAGTCTTCTTTGTTGGGTGTTTATAAATCTATTTTACCATCTTTCAATTTTTTATTTTAAAATTAACAGTTCAAAATCATCGTATCATTGTGATCTGCAAAATACCATGTCATCTTATCATTCATTGCAAACATATGTACAATTGTCCATATGTTTGTTTCCCATGTTAATTTATACTGAGGCATAGTACAAAAATCGCGTAAGACTCCTTTATTATGATTATAGAATTCATCAATTAAATCTACAGGAATAATAAAATATCCTCCGCAAAAAATCCAGTTAATACTGTCTACACTCATGGGTCTGCCAGGAGCCCAGCATCCAGGTAGGTGCATTTTTGTAAAAGTACGCTCCTCTAATTCGGCCAGTTTTTTAAAGACTCGTTCTGTATTCTTAAAAATCTTCGTTATACCAAAATCAATCCACATGTATTTATCACAAGGAAACAGTGCCGCCGCGCGCTTTACAAACTCAATCTTTGAATTCATTAATGCAAAAAACTCTTTCGTATCTTTGGCTACTGTCCGTCCATTAGGAAGTTCTCCAGTATAGCTCATGGCAAGTTGATACATTTCCACTTCTTCCAGAGGAAGTCCAACGACTTTTACAGATGAAGGAAAAATGCGAAATTTATAAACCATAGAAGGATCTACGAAAAGCACGATAGGAAGCCCACTGATTCCTAGGTCATAGAATAAAGATACATATTCAAAAAACTTTTCAGGTTTATTATAAATATCATAATAGCAAGTTACAAGCATATAAAGATAATCAAAAAGATAATCTTTATATTCTTAATCTAAAACCAAAGATACTACAATAGTAGTAAATGGTCGCAGCATTGCTGAAACTTATTTCAACAGGAATTCAAGATGAGCGTCTGTATTTTAATCCGACTCTGTATCCCTTTAAAAAGACCTGGATGAAAGCGGGCAGATTCACTACTAAATGGCATCGTCTAGATTTCTATAATCCGCCCACATTCGGTAATACTGCATATCTGCAACTTCCACGAAAAGGTCATCTTATCACACGTCTCTATCTAGTTGCAATGATGCCCGATATCTATACGACTCAGTTAGAAGCCCTACAGGTACTAAGACAGACACAACCATTTGCGCAACAGGCATTTCCCAGATTCGGTTGGACAAATTCGCTAGGGCACGCACTCGTGAATCAACTCACGCTAGACATTGCTGCATCCCGTGTAGAAACTCTGGATAGTCGTCTCCTAGAAATCCTGGATGAATTCAATACACCGCTCGAAAAAGTTCCAGGAATCAATGAGCTCATTTGCAGAAAAGACTCAGGATTTACAGAGACTTCATTTGGATGGCCTGCCGCCAATGCAGTCACCCAACAATCTGTGTCGCAGGCTCTCACACAGAAAGTCATAGTTCCCCTGCCATTCTGGTTTGCAAGAGGCGACCCAGGATGTGCTCTTCCTATTGATGCAATGTCTATGGATGAAGTGCGTATTGGTGTCAATTTCCGTGGTCTAAATGGACTCTACTATACACCCACACAGCCTCAAAATAATGCAATCGCGGATGGTACTTCGCTATGGCCTATTATCAATTCTGGATTCTATGCACAGGATCCTGTGCTTACTCCAAATCAAGCGCCAATAACAAATGCATCTGGACAAATAAAGATGCCATTGTTACAGTTAGGAGATTGTTATGTTATGGCAGAATATGTCTATTTAGACCAAAATGAAGCAAATAGATTTCGTCTAGCTGATTTACAGGTTCCTATTGTACAGCATTATGCAATGAATCCATTTGATTCGCGAGGATTAATGGATGCCAGGATACGTCTGGATATACCCAATCCAACACGTGATATATTTTTTATGTGCAATCCTGCAATGGCTCCGTCATATAATGCACATTTTCTGGCAACAAATAATATGACAGGTTCTACCAATACGTTGCCGACTAATGGGCAAATGCCATGGTGGCCAGATGCAGTTGGATTATATGCAAATAAGGCATCATCGTATTTGCGTCCAGCATTTGCTTTATCCAATTCAGAGCCGATTACTGGATATGAATTGGATTTTCAGGGACTTGTTCGATTTCGTACAGAAGGTCCTGCGCTATTTCGTTCTATTGTTCCATCGATGGCGCAACGTAAATCTCCTTGGGTAAATCGTTATTATTATAATATTCCATTTGCAATTCAGAATGGTTTGACACCATTTTCACGACCGCAGGGTGAAGCAAATCTGGATAAGATTACACAGAGAGAGCTTGTTTTAAGATTCAAAGGATATGGTACAGTAGTGAATCAATTCATAGTATATGTCTATGCGGAGACATATAATATGTTACGTGTATATGGTGGTCGTGCGGGATGTATGTTTGCGTATTAATATTCATAATATATAGATGCGTACTCGGAAATACAAACCAACTACCAAAGATCTTATAGCACTTCGTAAATGGAAGAGAGGTGAATCAATTGGATTTACAATGCGTTCAAGTCTAAAGGCGAAAGGACTTATTCCGCGTGCAAATGGCACAAAGCGCGTCAGTAATAAATATAAAGCTATTTCTTCTTAAATGTCTTATTCTTCTTCTTACACAGTTCTATAACATCTGTATCTCCATATTTATATGCATGGAAATGTTCTGTAATAAACCGCATTTCTTTATCAGTTAGATCTAGCCATATCTTAATCTGTTCCATCGTTTTATACGATTTCTCTTTACTTACATCAGGCACATAATCAAATAAATACGGCAAGTTATTATTACCAGTTAAACGTAGACCCCACGCAATAAATGGAAAGAAATCACTTTTAACAAAGTCTACTAGTTTTGCACTAGGTTTTAAAACAATAATAGGAGTCTGTGACGGTCCGTACTCTCCTTTATCATAATATACATAAGGTAATCCTAATCCATTTACTAATAGTTTAGGAGTGTCTGTCATTGAATGTTTCTTTGCAGTTTTGAAGATACGTCGTCCCTTTTCAATAATTAGATGTAATACTTTATTAGCACCTTTAACACAGACATCTTTTTTAACAGATGACATTTCTGTATTACGAAATGCATCGACTTTTCCAAGTGAAGCAACTTTGTTATGCAATTTATCAAAGATGGACAATCCAAAATTAGGAATATGTCGTGTAAGATCTAATGTACTCTTAGTAATTACACTGTATTCATCGTCGACAATTGTAGAGCCTTTCTTTGATTTTTGATAAATAAATGCATCAACACGTCCTTGAACGCGAAACAGACTGTATGTTTCATTTGGTCCATATATTTTAATGTATACAAAGTGCCCATTTGCATCTCTAAATAACTTATTCATAGTAGAATCTGTTTCACGATAAGACGGTGGACATATATATGCAATAAATCCCGTATCTGTTATGTGTTTTAACCCATGATCTGTAAAAACAACATGTGTTCGCTTAGTGCCATCGCGTGCTGTACCGCCAATATTGTATGGAGGATTTCCTACGATACAATCAAACTTTGAAGGCCATCCTTGATGAGTATCAAGTAAAAAGTTGCCACAGTGTATATTAGGAAATGCGGTCGGGCATATTTGTTTAAAAAGCTTTTTACAGATTGCTACATTTGCTGTATTAATCTCAACCATAAATAACATTTTTTCAATAATATGTTTTGCACGCTTGACATCATTGGATATTTTACTTCGTAAGGTTTCCATTAATTTGAAAAACAGAACAAGTGTAAAATTACCGATTCCACAAGCAGGATCAATCCACGTTAATGTACTGTCTTTTAGTATACTAGGAGGAAAATGATCATATATATTACTTATTAGATGTATAGGTGTAAATACCTCACCTAGCTCCATTTTTTCTTTATTTTTAGATGGTAGATTATCTTCTATTAGCTTGGTAATAGTAGCATCCATTTACATATATATCATATAAAAATTGAAAACTAATATTATAGTGAAATTAGTATTAACGCTACTTCGTTACTACGTCTATGGAGAATTTAGAGTCATTATTTAAACAGTTTCTATGGTGGGAAGAGCACCAGGATAAGTTGGATCCCTATGATTCTGATAATTCCGAATGGATTCACGAGCTCAAGAAGAAGTTTGAGAAGCAATGTAAACTATTATTCAAGTCAGACCCTCAAGGATTTATTGCATTATGTCAAACTGAGGAATTCTGTGAGCAAATTGATTTGTATGGCCTCTGTTATATTGTGGATAAAGTTCTTATTGGCACTTGTGGAAAGTACTTAACCAAATATTATATGAAGGATGAAGGTGAAATAACATATATTAAAAAGAATTATCGTGTAACATGGCGTGGTGTTTTCACATGTGATATTGAGATTTGTTAGAATGTCATCATTTCAAAAGTATTAGATTTTAGTTATTACGAATACCTAAAAACTAATTGCTAGCATTAGATTTTAGTTATTATGAATACCTAAAAACTAATTGCGAGCAGTGAGGATCGAACTCACGCACTTTTCAGTAGCGGATCTTAAGACCGCCGCCTTAACCACTCGGCCATGCTCGCATCAGTGGATCTCTCCACAACCTACAATATCCAGTGTTCTTTAAGTGCTTTTTTTGACGTATTTCTAATCTAAAGATGCAATTATGATATAATATAAAATGTCATCTTGGTCAACTACACGCAGGCACTTTACAGATAAATTCAAAACTACAACGCCATATAATTCTCCTATTCCAACTTCAGATAATCCTTCTCCTTCTATAGGTATTACAAGTAAACCTTTTGCAGAAAATTGGCTTTCTATTATTCCTCTCGATCATTTTTCAACTCGTCCTATTAAATATTTAGAATTTGGTAGAGGTGAGAATGTATTATCCACGATAGATACATATGCATCTCATCCAGACAGTATAGCAGTATGTATAGATTTATGGCAAGAAGAAGAAAATACATACAAAACATTTCTTAACACTATTGAAGAATCTGGTAAGGAAAATATAACAGTTCATCGTGGATATTCTCATAAAATTGTACCGACTCTGGAAAATGAATCATTTGATATTATATACATTGATGGAAGTCATGAGCCAGAATGTGTTTTAGAGGATGCGGTGTTAAGTTTTAGAAAACTAAAAACGGGTGGTGTCATGATTTTTAATAGTCACTATTTTGATATAACACGAAAATGTATTGATGGATTTCTGTCTGTATATGATACAAAAATTAATAAGCTAGGATTAAAAAATTCTCAAATGTTTATACAGAAAAAGTAAGGAAGAATTATGATGTTTTTATCTCAAATAAAAAATTGAAATCATATTTTGTACAAAATATGGTTAGAGTTTAACCGATTCACACTTATTATATACAATACGCGATGTCTTCTCAGATGGAAACCGCTTCTACCCCTACCGCTTTTACCCCTATGGAAACTGCGACTGCTATGGAAACCATTCAAGCCGAACAAAAGTTCACTATTCTCTACCACGGAAACTGTATTGATGGTTGGTTTTCAGCCTATATCGCCTGGACTGCCATTCGTTCATTTGGTCCTGTTCAGATGTTTCCTATCTCTCCCAATCAAGTTCGTACGTGGCCGACTAAACAAGAATTATCAGCCACTCACATTCTTATGTTGGATATCAGTGTCCCCCAAAAATATCGTGATATGTGGTTGAAAGCGGGTGCACTTTCCATTATGTGCATTGACCATCACCGTTCTTCCATTGAGCACTGGCCTGAAAGTGAATGCCCCATCAATGTGGAAAGTTGTGCGGCGCTTCAAACTCATCAATACTTTTATCCTCAAACTCCTTGCCCTGGATGGCTTCATGCGATTGACCGCATTGACCGTTGGGACAATGTATCATATGATGATCGTTGTCTCCGTGAGATTCTGAGTATTATTGCGCATAAACCAGTGCGAGGTGATACTCAAGAAGCGATGGCGCTCAGTATGAAATTTATTCATGATATGAATAATGACCAATCCGTTGGTGGTTATTTGACAGAAGGCAAACAGATTCTGGATCAAAAAGATTCAACCCTGACTCAAATCATTCGTAATGGTCATTTGACGATTGTCAATAAAGAAATGATTGCTGCGTGGAAACTGCCTGAATCATGGCACTATCTTACTATATTTATCTTGGATAATTCAAATGTATCAATTGATACTACGGAAGCGGCTCACTTGTTATTCTTGATGCAGCCTGGCGCGGCTGTGTTTATTAATTATCGCAAACAACAAATTCCTGGCAAAAAGCATTCTCAGTATATCTTTTCAGCTCGTTCACAAGGATTTGATATCACGGATGGCACTATTCTTAAAGGTCATCCTTCTGCGGCAGGTGCGATGGTTGTAGCCGAACCTGGTGCTACTCTTCCATTTGTTCTTGTTTAGATTAAAACAAAATAAAAACAAAAACAAAAACAAAAACAAAAAAGGAAATGAACCTTTTTTATTTTTATGAAATAGAATGAGAAGACGAACACGAAGACAGAAAAGACGCAAACGCATGACAAGAAAACAGAGAGGATCTGCCTGACATATGTAATGTATTAATTGTATTTGCTCAATCATCATAGTGAAGGAGTTACTCTGGAGAAGGAGTTACTCTGGAGAAAGATGATTATACTTTATGCCAAACATAAATAATCTCATTGCGTTCTTTATCTTCTTTGCCAAGTGTTTGAACTTTTTTAGCATTTGTTGGATGACGATTCGATAACGGTAAAAGCAAATGATGTTTTACTTTCGGTAAAAGAGGCTTAACCGCTTCATACATATCTTCAGGAATATTTAATGCCATATCTCCACTGCGTTTCAAATGTTTCCATGCATTTAATGTAACAGGAATGAAAAAGCTATCTAAGAATTCTTGTTTTGATTTATACGCTGGCATTTTTTCATAGCGTTCAATCATAAAATAAGGCGGGCTAGTAAAAACCAAATCATAGTCATATTTAGAAAAATCAACCTGTTCAGATGGCTTAAAAATCATTTTAACATCTGCACTAGGATCTAATGATACCAAATGTCTATATGAAGTCTCCAACTTCGTATTTGCATCCACGCCAATATAGGGAATTCCCATACTCATTGCGGCTAAACAACGTCCGCCCCATCCTGCACTGAAATCTAGAATGCATTTTGGTTTAAGTGTATGATAAATCCATTGAGCAATTGTCGGACGAAATTGATTAATAGAGCCCCAATAGAGTTGAAATACTTGATATTGAGCCTTTAATAAACCAATTGCATCATATTCTTTGAGTGCTTTTTTCTTATATTTTACAATAAGTTGATTCAAATGAGCCCGTTCTTCTTTATCTTTAATTGCTTCATAGAATGATATACCTTTTGTTTTTGCCTTAATACGATGATGCAAAAAGAAAAAATCGAGCGCTTTTAAACCAACTCTGCTAAAATCAGGTTCTGTTTTTATATCCTGCTTTAATTCCTGATAGGATTCTATCGCATCTTTTTTTGTAATTTCCCTTAAATCTTTTGCAATATCCATTCTATTTATAAGATTTAAATTATATACGGATATTTTAATTACCTATAATAGAAATGGATAGTACTATATCTTTAGTACCGCCGCAACCGCAACAACTGCAACTGCAGCCGCAATCGCAACAACCGCAACCGCAACAACAACCGCAACCGCAACAACCAGCACATGAAGTAGAACCCTGTTGTAGTACAGATTGTTGCAATAATACAATTAATAAGATGTGCTTCAAACTCTATAAAGACCGCTCTGACATTGAAAGTGTTCTAAATAATATAGACTTACCTCTTATACAAAAACAGCATATTCAAGCACGTTATATTAATATGTTAGAGAATTTTAAGAAACGTGTACGTAAATATTCAATCGTATTCTTTACAGGACATTTTATTATTACAGTCGGTTCACTGTTTGTACCCGCTCTTTTATCTATTCAGAATTCAAATGTTAATTTTTCGATTGATGGCTACAGTATTCCTGTATATATTATAACATTTATTGTATCACTTCTTGTTACGATTTTTAACGGTATTTTAACTCTGTTTAAGATTGACAAGAAGTATTACTTTTTAAATACTACAATGGAACGATTGCGATCTGAAGGCTGGCAGTATTTAGGATTATCAGGACGTTATTCAGGTAAATTACAGAATATAGTATCTACACACGCTAATCAATTCTTATATTTTATTCATCAAATTGAAAAGATTAAGATGAAACAAGTGGAAGAAGAGTTTTATAAAACAAATGAACCAGAATCAAAAGATCCTGTAAAACCGAATGAATTATACCCCCCTTCTCTTACTCAATCAATTACATCATTAGCATCAGCTGTACCAGAACCTGTGCGCGATGCTATACAATCAATTATTAAATCACAGAGTATTGTAAGTGAACAGACTATAACAGATGGATTAAATGTATTACAGAGTAAAATAAATGAATATGATAAACCACCTGTAAATTCAATAATAATTCCATCTACTACAATAATTGGTTCTGCACCAGTAGAACCTGTTGCAACAGAAATACAACCCGTTGCACATAAAACATATCGTGATGTTGTTGTAGGCAGTCCAAGTAATAATGTTTGAATATAGTAATGGCTATTAGATGTCAATGTGATCCAAAATGTACGAATAAACCTCTACCAAAATTACCTTTTTGTAAAAAACATATGTATAAATGCACACGTAAATCACCTGTTAGTAAATATACACCACCTTATCAACCCAACCTATATAATAAATATAAAGGAATACAGGAATCACTGAATTGTTATGCATATGCAGTTGGTTATAGGCGTTTACCTAAATCATGTACATTAAAAATGTGTTCTAAATCCTATCCACAGCCCGGTCGCGCAAGTGGTTATCCAGAATGGTCAGAAGTAAAAGGAAAACGTTGTCCTGATATTATTGCTCGTATTGTCGGTGATATCCCAGGTGCTAAAATGTCAACATTTACAAAGAAGTGTCCAGGAAAAACCCGTAAAATTGCAGTTGTAGCAGATCCTGACCAGGATTATCATTTCTATCGTCAAGATGCGGATGGTTATTGGTCACATAAACCTGGTGCAACAAAAGTAACACGTTTAGATACAACAGGACGTCCGATTTATGATCCATTTCTTGCAGCAAGAGATAATAAAGCGAGTAATCTAAATTATGAAGAGTTTTGCGGATATATGACTATTCCTGTGTCACCGCCAAAAATAAAAAGAGGAGGCTCACACTAATTAGGTTTTCCATATTTATCTAACCATTTATGACCCCAGCGTTTAATGACAATACTATTTGGATTCATGTAATATAATGCTTGTACACAATCCCAACGTTCATTTGGATTTATAGCACATAAACCTTGTAATAATTTTTTGACTTTAGTCTGGTTTTTATGGTATGCTTCTCCAATTTGAGGGAGCATAGAATACTTTTTGAACATATTTACAAAATATGTTCCAATGGCCCAACTATCAATCTTTGTCCAATAATGATTAAACCAGCCAATAATATCTCCTTTAGCAATAAATGAATTATTTAAAATTATATTTTGAATATCCTTTCTAATTATACTAGAAGGTATTCCAATAATTGATTTTATATATGAAATAATATCTTTTTTCTCTATATTTGAAATAATAATATCCATAGATTTACCTTGCTCTATCCCTAATAAGGCTGTATAATCAGGTGGCTGTTGTGGAAGATGAAAATTACGACTAAAACGATAAGATAACTCTGATACTGATACAGATTTATTTGATATCAATGATAAATTAAAATCAATCAAATGCGGAACGCCATTGTTATTTATTAATATATTACCAAGATGTAAATCAAAATGAATAATATTATTCATAACTAATAACGCACTCGCTTCTAATATGTGTGTCATAAATGCCATTAAATTAAAATCAGAACGTAATGTATAGCTCTGTAATGGTTTTCCTGCATAGGGCATTTGCAAAATTCGCAACTGACTAGGATTTATATATTTAATAACTTGACATTTTGTTTTCAAATCACCATCAATTTGTCTTACTCCAAGTTCACATATAGATTCCGATACAGCAAAATAATGTTTCCATAATGGAATTTTACGAATAAGTTCTGAAATTTCCCATTCAACTATAGATTCTTCATCTGTCATAAGCTTACTAATCATATGACCACGTGATTTCATAGTTGACCCTTTACAACGAAGTGGTGGATCAAAAACACAACTGTATGTTCCTGTATCTAATAACTTACCACCTGTAATAATTCTATTTACAAGCATTCTACTATATCAGATATTTAGATATAGTATAATGTTTCACATGTATTAATATCAAGTAAATAGTATTAATACCAAATAGCATGTTGTCTGTTTGGATAACACTTCTTATTCTTATATTTATCGTTTTATATGAATCATGGTTAAAATCAACTGGAAATAGCGAAGGATTTGTAGATTTAGTATCCGTAGGTAATAGTCATTTCTGGCAGAATTGGATACCAAGACGTGGTGATGTAGGTCTTAACCCTACGGGAGAACCTGATGGATATATTCGTAATATCAGATATTTTGCTGGATACACCGATGTGCAACATCTTGGTCAAGATCACGATTTCTGCAGAATGGTTTTGCCGCCTAGTGGTAAAGAAGATGAAATGTTTTTTGCGTGCGCCCTTGGTGGTACAGAAGGACTGTCATCTGTGAAATACAGAACACTTGCTGTTGTAGATGGATTTGAAGTTAGTCGCGATGATTATATGAATAATGGATATTGTCGGATTTTAAAACGTGGTGATGGATTTCAAGCAATGTGTAATCCTATAGGTGATATTTCTTTTAAGAAAGACCTGATTGTTGATCCAACACCTCCGCCAAATATTATTACTCTGTTAAGTTTCTATGAAGGTATTGTATTCTGGATGCGTTTTAGAGATGATTTGTTAGATTATGCAAAGAATCTAAATATATCTACTGCTGGTAAGATTGAGATTGATGAATTGCCTCGAGATATAACGGAAGGTCTTGAATTCAATGGGATAGACCAATTCCTACGTCTCGGCGATGATCCTAATTTACAATTTGGTGATGTAGTTCAGCTTCGTTATTTGCGTGCAACATCATTTTGGGTTTATTTTGAAGAGTTTACAAATAATGCAAAGATATTTGACTTTGGTAACGGTCCTAATCAAGACAATGTATTTGTGGGGATTGTAGGACGTGGCAATATTGGAGCACAACAAGAAGAACCGAAATTATGTGTTGATGAAGCTTTAAAAACATTACCTCAAGAGCCTTCTGGCGCTCAAGGCGTAATGGAAGTAAGCCCTCAAGTAGCATTTGCCACTTCTCGTGCAAATATTGAAACATATGATTGCCCTGCACCTGATATTTATGGTCGTATTATGCCACCTCTTGAAGAAAAGGCGTCTAAACCAGATGCCGCGACTAGCGCTGATCTTTTATATGAAATTTTTGAAGGGAAGATGCGTAAATTACACGTCCAGGTTAAGAATGTATTTCCATTAAAGAAATGGACTCACATCACAATTACAACTACAAATAACGCACCGTTCTCATCAGGATTAAAGATTTATGCGAATGGAAAAATCGTACATAGCGAAGAGAATGCATTCTTGCCACAGACCAATTATACTACGCATAATTACATTGGTAAATCAAATTGGTCATCAGTAACAAGTCAATATGAAAATGCTGACCAGTTATTTAAAGGAAAACTATTTGATTTTCGCGGATATCGTACTGCATTTACAAAGAAGAAAATTAAAGATACGTATGAATGGGGTCAAAAATTATTGGGATTAAAAAAGAATAATTGAAGTAGAATGTCCGACGCTGAACAAAACTCTCCTAGAGAATCTAATGATGAATTTGTAGATGCAGAGCCAGAAGTAGAAGTAGAAGTAAAGGCAGAAGCAGAGCAAGTAGAACAAGTAGAACAAGCAGAACAAGCAGAACAAGCAGAAGCAGTGGATAAAATGTTAGAGAAGATAAATGATAAGATTGAAAACATCTCTGAAGAATTAGAAACTCTCCTAGAGAATAATATCACAGTCTTAACTAACTCTATTCATGAGAAAGTTGACGGTATTCCCGCTGTAGTTGAAAAGAAAGTAGATATGATTATTCAGCATATTATCAATCAAGTTACTGCTCGTGTTGACCAAGTAGTAGCCAATATGCAATCAAAAATAGGTGATGTTACTGCCAAAGTAAATGATTCTGTTAATGAGAAAGTAAATAAGATTGTTGAGGATGTTGGTGAAAAGTTGGAAGTGATGGTACAAGAGAAACAATCTATTATGGATGAAAAACTAAATAAGGTTGATTCCAGTATCAAGGATTGCTGTGTGGTTTGTTAAGATATACTATATATTGAATATTGGAATACAATCTATAGTATTTTAGCCTTTATGTTTCCGTGTACTCCTTACCATTTTGTTCGTAGCCTCATGAAGTCCCTTGATAATTCCAGGATGTGTCCCAGCGTGTCCTGCATCTGTTACAATATGTAATTTAGTATGAGGCAGAGCAGATTTGATAGCAAATGCCTGTGTAATAGGACATACTATATCATATCGTCCATGTACAATTGAAATAGGAATGTGTTTTAGTTTATACAGATTCTTTAAAATCTGTTCTTTTTCCAACCAACAATCATTTACAAAATAGTGATTTTCAATAATTGCCAATGATAGCGCCTGTCTTGCGGGCGTGGTATCCTTCTTAGGAAAGAGTCGTGATACAGAGGATTCCCATCCCCACCACGCTTTCGCATATTTCTGTGCATCTGGACCTTGTAATTTCTTTTGATAATATTGTGCATTCTGTTTCCACCCTCCATCATGCAGACGTTTAGGAAGAACAGATGTAAATAATTTCCACCCTTCAGGATATATCTCGGAAGCTCCCCCTTTTTCATAAAGCCATTGTTGTGTCTGATCATTACCAAAACATACACCACGTAGCAGAAGACCCGTTACTTTGGACGGATGTGTCTGTGCATATGCAAGTGCCAAAGTTGTACCCCATGAACCACCACTTACAAACCATTTTTTAACATGAAAATGCTCACGTAATGCCTCAATATCTTCAATTAAATCACACGTTGTATTATTTTTAAGACAGAGATAAGGCGTTGACTTTCCACATCCACGCTGATCAAATAATACCACAAACCATTTTTTCAAGTCATATATGTCTGCCATTTTAGGATTAGAGCCACCACCTGGTCCTCCATGTAATACAACGGCTGGTCGACCATCGTGTTTACCATATGTTTCATAATATATATTATGTCCACCAGATACAGATAAATGCCCTGAACATAACATCTATTATAGATTTAGAGTATAGTACAGGAATATCTACATGAATTTCTACAGCGACTAGGGCGTTCTTTTGCAAGGTCTTCTTCGAACAAACGTTTATCAATGTATTTATCGCGTTTTTCAATTTCGCAAATGTTTTCATTTTTATGTTTTTGAGATTGATGTTCATGTACGTATATTTGACGCAATGATGCTTTCAATACAGTTTTCTTATTATAAACAGAACTTAATTCCTTATCGTGATGTAGCAAATAAATCATATCATTTGTAATAGGATCGATATTTTTAATATGTGGCGAATGAACTTCTTTAATTCGGTGAGTTAAATCACGTATTTCACGTTTTTCCAATTCGGTATAGCCACTCATTTCTTAGGCATACGAAAATTAATTATAAAATATCTTGGTGTTTTGTAAACCATCGTGTTAATTCTTTAATCATCTGTTGTTGAACTTGTTGAACAGGGCCTTTAGATAAAAGAAGCACCCATGATTGTAATTCACATACATGTGCTAAATGTTGATTTTCACCAGTCATTTCTAATTCTTGTTGAAATTCAATAAATGCGGCGCCTTTTGGAAGTGCCCATAGTTTTGCAGATGCATTCACACCAGTCAGAATACAGAGAGATGCGCCAATTAATGAATCAAATCTGGCATCATCTTGAAATTCAATGAACCAATCTTTACACAAGATCTCACCAAGCTGTTTCCTATAATGAAAATCACCAATAACTACACATCGCTTATAAATAGGAGAAGGAGACCATAATGGTAGATGCTCTCGTAAAATAGCAATCTCCTCTTTTCCAATTTCAGATGGACCAGGGACATATCCAATCACTTCATTTGCATAACAGGCACTATCATTTGATACAAATAACGGTTTAGATGTAATATTAAAATCCTGTAAATATTCCACATATTCTTCAGGAACCCAGAAAGATGCATTAGGATACTGTTTAAGAAATCGCAAAACTCTCGATAGATAATATAAAATGTATGTATCTGGATTCATAAAAATCCCCGTATTTGGCAATGGAATCGCAATCATCTGCTCTGTTTTTTGAAGGGGTGATAAAATATGAATATTCGATGTATTCCAATAAGGATATTTCTCATCATCACCTGGATAAATCCTATATGGAGTATAAACTAAACCATTTGGTGTAACACACGCATTTGACCAACGGTATACCTCAATTTCATCAAAATAGTAATTCTCTACACTCGGTTCCCATTTGTATCGTCCATCTTTTTCAAGCATAGTACAATATGTAATCTCATTTGACAAAGAAGAACTCTTTATCTCAAATGCGACTGTATCATTTGAGAAAGTGTGAACAGGCTCTGTCATTTTTTCTTGTTTCGTATCAATAATATAACTAGGAACCAGATTGATATATAGATTGGCTTTAATCGTATCTGCTTTGGTATAATTACGAATCTCTGTTTTGTGTAAATGATAGGTTTTTAGAGTAAGCGCTGGATTATACAAAACAAATCTGTTCTGTAGCATTTGTCCTGCAAATGCATTATCGCATCCTGGCTGACCTAATTGAATATTAAATGGATCATAATTCCATTCGACATTTTTAACAGAATCTGACAGAACAATCCATGTATCCTGTGAATCTGCACGTGGTCCAAATACTTCTGTTATCGCAAGATTCAAATCTTTAACATCCCATCGTAGCAAAGAAAACATTGCGTTTTTCAAGTTAATCTTCCATAGATCGCTCAAATTATCCATAAAGATATCTGCATTTGCAAGAATAGCAAATGTATTTTTAGGAACACGGTCTTTAACAAATTGAAGGAAATGCGCATAGGTTAGGCGTTTTTTCATGACAAATTGTTTAATTTTGTTCGTGCGTAGATGCTGCCAATCCTTTGAATAATCTTGTTCTGTTAGTAAAACAATGGTATTAATATCAGTACATTCAACATTTCGCTGTAAACATTCCAGAATTTCTTTGGCACGTTCTTTATCTGAATGACGAAAATACTGTGTAACAAACCATACGCCAGGTGGAAATATACCATTTTCTACAGTGATATTTCCCTGAAATGTGGCCATACGTGCATCAGAAACCATGCAATCTACAATACGATTGTAACGACAGAGATGTGCAAACATACCAACGGCATCATCACGTGTATTATTCCATGGATGCCCAAGATAAGGATAGTCTTCGTGTAGCGTATCTAATTGTACAATGTTATCGTAATTATCCGTCCAATATTCTTCCGATTTTGTTTTAAGAATGGTACTAGATAAACAAATGATAGGAATATGAGATAACTTAAAAAGCTCTTCATGAAATGTATCGCATCGTTGAATAGGAATATATTCTAGGATGATTCCGACAATAGATGCATATTTAGACCATTTATAATAATCATCAAGAGATGTGACAACTGCATCCCATTTTGACCAGTTATTTTGTTCTTGTTTCTGTAACCAGACAAGTGTACGTTGATTACGTATGCATGGCGTATTCAATGTAATTATTTTAGGCTTAACTTCTTTTATCTGACTCATTATAAATCTAAGGATATGATACTTTATATCTTGCTAATTTAGAAATGGCATACTATTCAAATGGCACACCTGAAATACGCAATGGATGTCCCATGCCGCCTTATAATTCAGTTTTAAATCCCAACTTTTCTACATTCTCTAATCAACCGCAATTTCCTCTTAATCAAGGGTCTAATGCAGAACAAGTTCAACAGAATCGCCAAGCACTCAGTTATTTTGTAGGATTAAATAATCAGGTAAGTAATACTGTTACGCAAAATAATGCAAATGGTACACGTGTTCCATATGTAACCTTTAAATCACAAGGTGAACGCATTTTATATATGCAAGGACAAGCCATTGCTGCGGCAAAAGCACCCACATCAAATCCTAGAATCTCCTGTTCAACGATATATAATTATATTAATAATAACTGAAAAAAATTGAAGACTATTTTCGATATAAGATATAGCAAGTCTAAACGGTACGTAAGGACTTCTATTAAGATGGCGGCTATCTCTGGTTTTACGCTGGCGAAGAAATTTCCAATGGAGGATGCCATTCAATTCAGTGAGAACATTGGGGTACTAGCGGATGGCCACGGTAGTTATTTGGGTGCTGATATTGCTGAATTTGCATGCGCAAAGGTGATGGAGGCGCTCAGTTATAACCAAGCCACTATGTTTAACCAAGATGTTTCATTGAACCCTGATCAGTTCTATGAAACAATGCCAAAACTCTTTGCAGATATCCACCATGAATATTTGCAAAAAATCAGTCAAATCCCCTCCACTATTGTGGATAACAATGTTCCTACACAACACGGAAATATTGTTCGCGGAGGAACCACGCTATCCGTAATGTATCACGGTACTTACGAAGAGCGCCCCTACATTATGACCGCAAATGTGGGCGATTCGGATGCATTTATCTTTACTGTCAAGGACGGACTATACAATTGGAAACAGCTTACAACGACGCATGAACCAACATCTCAGGCAGAGTATTTTCGTGTGCAAAAACTTGGACAATACGCCGCGCACTTCGTGTACGACACGATTGGTTCACACACAGTTGCAACGCATCTTCCTATCTTTGAGCCAGATGGAACAATGATTCGCTACGAAGATACCTATACTCCCTACAGTGATGCAAGCGACGAATATAAAACAGCATGGGATATGCATCAAAACGCAAAGAAAGCAGGAGAACCTTTAAAAGAATTGCGCGTGAAATTGAATGAAGAAATGAAGAAATATCAATTGGCAATGGTTAAATATAGATCATCGCCCGACAGTCGGCGTAATATTGCAACTGCGCGTGGTGATCGTGCAGCATATATGATGTGCGATTCATTCAATCCTTCTAATGCGATTAAAATTGCAATGACGCGTTCAATTGGAGATTATGCGGCTCATAAAGTGGGCTTAACTCATGAACCCGCGGTGGACATAACCTGGTTAGAATTGGAGGATGTGGATCGCGCCGTCTTCTTCATGGCATCGGATGGTGTGTTAGATTCTTACAAAATGGATGAGTTGGCCAAAGTGGTCTTAGAAACAGAGCCGTCTTTACTTATGCCTAAATTCAAAGCAAAATCGATTGAGCTCTTCCATAAACAACACGATGATATGGCATTTGTTCTTAAACAATTAAAATAAAAATAAATAGTAAATGTGTTGGAATGCAGACGTGTCTATAAAGTCTTTCATAATAGGATTAACAGCAATTGTAGCGGGTGCTCTAGCTGGTATATCTACTCCAGTTCTGTTATTCTATAGCACTATTGTATGTATGCAATTGGTTGAATATATTGTATGGACAAATATAAATAATAAAAATGTTATTTTTAATGCAAGTATAGCAGCAGTTCTCTTATTATGGCTGCAACCTATATTTGCAATGTTAACTATGAATAATTATAAAATGATATCTATAATTGCATATTGTATTATTGGTATACTGTATACTTTATATGATAGACATACGTTAAATCTACAGATGTATCCTGGAAATGATGGACATTTAGTATGGAAATGGTTAGAGGGAAATCGTGGTCTTTGGATTTATTTTATATTTCTATTAACACCCGTATTTTTTATGGTTTCTAAAGAAATGATTGCATTAATTTTACTAACATTATTTGCAAGTTTATATGGATATTATACGACAAATACATGGGGATCGATGTGGTGTTGGTTGGTAAATGGATTAGTTGTTTTAGCGTGTATTAAAGGGATTCTAAAAAAGATGATCTAAGATGACCTAAACATAAAGCATCTATCATAATTAATGGTAAAGATTACAATTATGGAAGATTCTAAAGATTCCAATGATTCTAATGATTCTAACGAAGTAGTAAACGAAGTAGTAGTTAACGAAGTAGTAAAAGAATCAAACATAGTCTCGACACATAATCATAATAAATTAATTTTGACACTTATGATTAAGAACGAATCACGAATCATTGAACGCTGTTTAATGCATGCGATTGAACATGTAGATGCAGTCTGTATTTTAGACACTGGTTCAACAGATGATACAGTAGAAGTCTGTAACCGTGTTCTCACTGAAACAAAAAAGCCATATAAGGTCACAACAGATCCATTTAAGAATTTTGGATATAGTCGCACAGTATCATTTAGAAATACACAAGAATTCTGTAAAGAACTCGAATGGCCCACTGACAAAACCTACGCATTGGCAGTAGATGCAGATATGAATCTTGTAGTGCATCCTAGTTTTAAAGATTTTGTATTATCTGCAAACGGTTATACTGTTGTTCAAGCAAATGGTCATATGAAGTATCATAATACTCGCCTCCTACGTATATCTGCTCCCTGGAAATGTACTGGCGCTACTCATGAGTACTGGGATTTGGGTAATACTGAGAAAATCCCTTATGAACTAATGTATATTGATGATAAGAACGACGGTGGATGTAAATCAGATAAATTTGAGCGTGATGTTAGGCTACTAAAGGAGGAGATTGCAGAAAATCCAAATAATGATCGTGCGCATTATTATCTTGGACAGAGTCTTAAAGATCTGGGGCGATTTGAAGAAGCCATTGAGATGTTTAAACGACGCATTGAATTGGGTGGCTGGGTAGAGGAAGTTCATTATTCGCATTATCAGATTGGAAAGTGTTATGATCATATGAATAAACCGAATGATATGGAATACTGGATGAATAAAGCGTTTGAATTTTATCCACGCAAAGCAGAACCATTGTATCATTTGACGCGTTATTTCCGTGATAAATCACAGCATTATAAAGCATACCATTATTATTTGAAGGGACGTAATATTCCTTATCCCAAAGATGATGTTCTTTTTATTGAGAATCATGTATATGAAGGGCTATTTACGTATGAGACGACTATTTTGGACTGTTATGTTGTTGGAAAATCTAAACAGGATGCATTGAATGATGTCGTAAGTTATATTAATAAAGGTATTCCACATTTTGTACAGAATGTCTGGGATAACTTAGTTTATTATGTAGAGCCTCTAGTTAGTGCAGTTTATCGCGGTGTATATACAAAACATCTGTTAAAAGATGCGGATGAATTTAAGGCCACTTCTACTGCACTCATTTCGTATTCTATGGAGCCTATGAAACGTTATTTGATGAATGTACGATATGTAAATTATGATATTACTCATACCGGTGCATATATTATGCGATGTCCTAACAATCACGTCAAGACGCGAAATGGTCGTGTCTTTTTGAACGCCGCATATCAGCCGACAGAAGAAGTTAGAATGCTAACAGAAGATTATCAACGATATGATAAAAACATTGAGGGTTTAGAGGATGTACGTGTGTTTCGTCATGACGGCAAGCTCAGATTTACAGCATCTAGTAAAAATGCAACAGATGATGAGCGTATTGTGATTGTATATGGTGATTATGATGAAAATGGATGCACCTTGTCAAATACATCTGTCATTGAAAGTCCGCGTGATTCTCAGTGTGAGAAGAATTGGATTTATGTACCGAATACGAGTATTCAGCACGAATCTGGTAAGAATACATTGAACTTCATTTATGGTTGGTCACCGTTTGAAATTGGTGCTGTAAAGAATGGGCGCTTAGAAGTTCATACTACGTATCAGACGTGCAATCTGTTTGGACACTGTCGCGGATCATCTGCTCTTGTGGAATATGATGGAAAACTATGGAGCGTTGTTCATTATGTGAAGTATGTATCTCCGCGAATTTATTCACACTCTGTGGTACAATTTAATAAGGAAACAATGCGACCTGAGAAGTATTCATTGCCGTTCTGTTTTAGAAATAATCGCATTGAATACTGTCTGGGTTTTGATATCCGCGATGATACGTGTCATTTTACATTTTCTGAGAATGATACTTCACCTGGATTAATCAGTGTGGGACTGGGTAATCTAAGGTTTAATTCATTGTAGATATCAGAATTTAAATAATAATTTCTATCAACGTATATGCCGAACGAATGTATTAATCATATAACCATAACGTTTCCATCTGAACTAAAAGAGCAAATGGAATCCGATATGCAAACTATAGAGAGAACTGTGAAACAATCTGGTAAAAATGGAATGCGGTTTTATTATTCAACTGGATGGCTACCAGATTATATATGGTTGGAGTCAATGACTAAAAAATATCCTTTGTGTTGGATCAAAGATGAATGGATTTCAGAGGATGGTAAAGCAGGTGTTTGGATAGGATATAACAATAGCATCAAACGCTTAGAATGGGATGATCTATCCATTGAGGATGAACATTATATGTTTTCATAAATACATTATACCAATTATATTGTAATCCATTTTAAATATATTACAATATAGACTCTTAAACATTTGTGCTAATTTAATAGTGAAAAACACCCATTGAGCGCTCAACAGCCTTATGAGTCATGCAATAAACAAGACCAAAAACAAGGGCGTGAACACCAGCTTTAGCGAGCAATGACCCGCCGGGCGGGAGAGCCAATAGAACACCAGGGGTTAACAAAAAGAAGAGTAGGGCGGCATACAAAAATACGCAGACGTGCATTTTCTATTATGGGGTTTTATTTTTTTTACATTTACTAACTGTTTTAAATTCTAAATTCAAAATTCCAATTGCTTATGCATACATTGTTTGTGCAGTTTATTATTACGATAACAAGGTTTATATTTGCAACCCGCTTCCAGATGCTGAATCATATTTACGATAACTGAATTGCAGATATATGCTTTTTCTTTATCCATAAATGCACATGATTCGCCATAAATTGCTTTGAGAACACGCACATAACCATAGAATTCGGGATCTTTTGCTTTAATAGAGATAATTCCCGTTATAGGAAGATAGACACCTTCTTCGCATCTCATAAGAAAGTTGAGAAGAGTTTGTCGAACCTGAGAGTCAGCAGTAAGGATATATTGAGTAATTTCAAGAAGACATTTTTTGTAGGCGTCTGTTGGCGTCCCATTGTACATGAAAATAGGTTGCCAACAATGAATAAGAGTTTCTTCGTCAATAATGAAGATTTCTTCGACGTAGGACATTATTTGATAATTAGGGAAGCTTTACCAAATTTATCATCAAATATAATTTCAATTTTTTTACACATTTTGCCAGTGCAAAACTGTTAACATTTATTCCATCCATCGATAGAGAACATATCACCATACCACATATGTTGATATACAGGATAATAGACTGAAGAGAAGAATCCCATATAGCCAATTATAGCAGAGTAGGAGCCGTGAGATAAAATAATATGTTTACACGTACTTCCAAATTGTATGGTTTGAAGTTCATCTGTTTTAAGCAGAGTTGAATTTGGAAGTAGTTGAAGTTCTTGAATGATTATATGAGCAGGATCATCTGTTCCAATGTAGATATGATTTCGGTCTTGACAGGATGCAATTACTCTCAAGTAATAATTGATTCCAGGATTATACTCTTGAACATCCGTTAAACGTACATGAATAAAAATATCATTATTTACATTATATCTGTTACTAAATGGATTCTCCCGAATAACAGTATCTCTATGATTCCATAAATACTCTTTAATTTTTTTAGAAATATCAACGGTTTGAAAGAAATGTTGATTAGCATTAAGGTTTGTTTGTAGAACAGGTAGTTGAAATACTGTAAAATAGTTATCATCTGTAAGTTCAATCGTATTTTTGTATTTTAATGAGCCAATATATAATGGGATACCTAAGCGTTTTATTTTTGAATGAGAGCTATATTTAACGTATAAATTATTCTTTTGTGCGATCATACTAACAGCGATATTCCTAAAGATTTGATTACATAGTCTGCCATTTGGTTCTGTGATTGTGAACATCTTATTTTGTATTATATATTTATTTTTAATTTAAACCCTATCTTATATTACAAAATAAGATGCAAAAAGAAATTAAATCAAAAGAAGATCGTCTTAAAGAGACAATGAACCTACTTACTCAATTGCAGGCGAATGGTGTACGAAAAAATTCAATTAGTTTTTTGGATTTGAAGAATAGAATGTCTACATGGGTAGAAACAGGAGAACCGAATGATTTTACTTTGCCTTTTCCAGAATATGGTCGAGAAGCGATTGTTGAACTACCGCGTTATAATAATAAAGCTGCAACGATTAATTTTAAAGTATGTAAAGTAAAGCTACAGTGATTTTTTTTCATCCAATAAACGAATAAGAATATCTCCATGACAACGATTGGGTTTACACCAACATCCGAGTACTTTTCCATCCAATTCTTCTAAATCATCGTACAATGTTTCGCGAATAAGTTGTTCATATAGAACAAGGCATTTATCTATTCCGTGTTTTTTAACTGTAAATGGATTTTTCCATTTTGATTCAAATGTTCCTTTAACATAGAAGTTCATATTTCTACCAATATAGAGATTTAATGGATCTTTCGCCCAATCTTCAAAATTGGCGAAGCCCTGCTGCTTCAAATATAATTTCTTAACGTTAACTACGCTCATATTCTAATAGTTTATATGGAATATATAAATTCAATTTTATTACACAGTAATATCTAATAATACAGGACAATGATCTGACCCCTTGTACTCATTAAGAATGCCAACTGTTTCTATTTTATCCTTGTGCACAGAGTTTACAAGAATAAGATCAATGCGCCACCCTTTATTTCGTTCGCGTGAATTTGCAAAATTAGACCACCACGAGTATTCTTGTGCTTCACGATGTACATAACGAAATGAATCTGTAAAGTTCTCGGATAAACGCTGAAATGCATCTCGTTCATCTTTAGATGCGCCAGGTGTATTCTTTGGCTGTTTATTATGGATATCGATGGCTTGAGGGGCTACATTCAAATCACCACATACAATAATCGGTATACTAAACTCTTCTAATGCCAATAAATACATTCTGAGACATTCTTCCCATTCTAAACGTTCCTGAATACGTGCAAGACCTGGTTTAGAATTTGGAACATATACAGTTACTACAATATGTGTAGGAAACTTTGCAGTAATGGCACGACCTTCTTGTGCCCATGTTTTATCAGTGGCTAAATCGTAGTATTCAAAATTATGGGCAATCCATTCGGGCTCTTCATTTGTTAAAAGGGCTGTTCCAGAATAACCTTTTTTGGTTGCGAAATTAATATAGATGTGTTTAAAATACGCTCTAAGAAATTTTAAATCGTCAATGGATTGTGTTTTGATTTCTTGGAAGCATAGGATATCTGGGCGTTGTTCTATGATAAGAGTTTCAATACATGATTCCTTTTGGTCTTTTGAACCATCCTTATGTTTTTGAGCAATTGCTCTGATGCCATTGACGTTGAATGATATGACTCGCATTGTATTCTGTTATAAATAGAAAAAACATAAGTTCAATTTTATTAAAGACAAGACGCTTCTTTGACACCTGAATACAATTCTTCCATTTTACCTTTAATCTTACGTAAATCATAATAAATTTTATATAACTTTCCATTTGTAAATGTAAACTTATAGTAATTTTTAACTATCTGACCATCTGTCTTGATTAAATCATATAGACGTTTTTCATCTTTATAGATGGAAGGGTGATACATTAAATGTTTTAAATCCAACAAATACTTTTGCATATTTCTACAGTATAGACACATATAATGCAATTCATTTATCTGTAATTCTACGATAAATCCTGTTTGTATATCAAAATATGATGGATAGATACATTTATGAATAATATTGAATTCATCTTTTCTCTTAGGAGTAATATTGAGACGATAATGTTCTGCTATATATAATTGTTCATACTTATAATCGGCTTCTATCAGTTCTTCTAGATATTTTTCATAGATGGCTTTAACATATTCATATCGACAGAAGTGTTGATCTTTTTCGATGGGAAGTTTAAGAGCTTCACTATGTATTTCTTGAATCGATTTACGATCCATTATCTTTTTATATTATACATATTTTAAGCCTTATAAAAAAGTATTAGCATACTCTTTTATTTTTGCATTTCATCTTTTTATATCATTTATCGCTTATTGCTTATCGCTTATCGCTTATTACCAGCTCACCACCGCTTTCTTTTTCGGTCCCATGTAAACAAGACCTTTTTTCACTAACCCCATGAAATACTCTTTATTGAACTGCACAACGCGTTCTTCATTTGGTATTTTGCATGTGATGATTTGCATCGGATTGCGTAGAATCGGATCCGTTTCAATGCGGCGTGTATGAACCAGTGTGGCACTTTCTTCTTGAACATATTCAAGTGGAATATAAGAATCAATGGGCTTTTCTTTAGTGCTGTGAATAGATGATGCATGAACATAGACCGTATTATGATACAGTTGTTCAAAGGATTCAAATGGCATTGCATGAGAAGGAAGCATATAACCATTGACCTCAGAAATGCAGAAGTCATAAATCAAGGCAGACAGAGTTGTCATTGTATTGCTTTTAGATCTGTAAAAGTGTTCGTAGTGCTTTTACTGATCTAAAAGCTCTAATAGATTTCATATCAAATCTGTTCTTCAATTTTTTATTTAAAAAAATATATTTTTATGTTTTTTTAAACAAGATGGTTAAGATTTCATTAAATAAGACGGTGTTGAGCTACATAAATCGTATTGTGTCCTGGAAATTGATTAACATACGTATGAATTTGATTTTGATTAAAGAAGACAGGTGAAACAACATGGTCAAATGATATAGAGAAGTATGCGTGAAGGCCTCTGTTATTGATATACACATTGGAGTGAAATTCGGTGTGAGTATGATAGACTTCTCCAAGCATTTCTTCATTGACGCGATTCATGACACGACTGACAAAGTTTTGATAATCTGGATGTACCAAAGGATGTTCAGCAATTAGATTGAGATCATACATTAATGGCGACCATGCATGATGGGTCATAATTCCATTGTTGCTGTGAGTGGTGATAAGAACAGGCTGGGTCATTTTCTGGTTGATTTCTATACAATATTAGATATCAATTTTTATTCTGAATTCTAACAAAAAAGATATATTTCATTTTGCAGTTTATATGGAACGTAATCTAAATATCAAATTAGGCATTTTCAATTAGCATTATAGCATTTTTCTTCTGACAGTATTCTTCTAGCAATTCAACCACTTCTCTGATTTGTACAACACGCGTGTTAGCAACTGCGGCCGCATCAGATGAAATCAGAGAAGCGAACTCAACATGCTCCAAGAGAATTTGGATTTGTAGATCAGCATCTGAACCAGCCAAGGTCATTTGAATATTATAAACAATAGGTATCAAATATCCGTGAACAGTTTGACCATCGCTCATGGGAGTGATAAGAAGTTCGCGGTAAACAGGTCGAGCCATTATTAGTATCCTTACACGAGTGTTAGGATTAACTTAATATACGATAACAATATATTTCAATTTTTTTGTAAATTATATACAAAAAAACTCCTCAACCCAACCAATAAGATATATTTATATTTACATATTTTATCTACAAATCAGACTGAATTTGATGGATAATGCCAGGCGCTTCCTCTTTCTCAAACGATTCATTTGTAAAGCAGTAGAGATTGCCAAGAACTTTTTCGTCAACCATTTCTAGTTCGTAGAAGCAGAGATAGTCATAGTTTTCAATGTTCTCCAACGTGGATGCTTGAAACCAATGGCCAGGATAGATTTCATAAATGGTAGAGTCACGAAAGGATTGAGAGTGTGTCAATAAATTTTCCATAAAACTGGTAGAGTCGCGCTGATAGCACGTTTCAGCACCATCGATAATATAGTAGATACGAATAGTCACTTGCTTTTTTTGCGTTTTTTGCATTTTGGGGGTCATTTCGGATTTGAGATCTTTAGCAAAGTCGTGCCAGGTGCAGTTGAAGGTGAAGGTGCGCAGGGCAGTCTCTCTGACAGGTTCATTATCGATATTGGTGCGATAGAACACATCACCTTCACGAGTAAGGTAGCAAAGACTAGCTCTACCGTTCGCAATCCAGTAGTTGAGGAGAATGGTATCGCCTTCGCGGCAGAGAGACATAAATTTGCGCGCTTCCGCATTAGCAGTATCCATATGAGACATAGTACGAGTTAGAGAAGGGGGAGGAGGCATGTCATCCGATTCGACGATGCGATCGAGAATAGTAAAGGTAGGTGCAACAGGTTCATCACAAGTGCAAGGCTCGTTGAGATTTTCCTGGAAATTCTGGCCACGGCAACTCTGACAGCAGTGACGGCGACCGCAATCTTGGCAGCAATCATCGTGGCGAGCGCAGGACATCTTTGAAGTAAGTAATAAGCAGTAAGCAAATAAGACTAAACGCGGTTTCCCTTGTTCGGTCTTACCTACTTTCTCTCAAAAAAAGTCTTCAATTTTTTTATTGCATATTAATATTAAAAAATCTCAATGAAAAAAGCATTTTTGCTTCTTTCTTTTTATATTTTGCTCTTTTTATATTTGCATTTTCTAATTTTTTCATTTAAAGTGCTTCCAATTTCAGTGCAAGGCCATTAAGTGTAGGAAAGGGATTGCTGCACAGCTTTTCAAGGATTACAGTCATATCCGCAGGCTCAATGGGCTCCCCAAGGAGCAGGAGAATTTCAGCAGATTTCTCCCAGATTTGAGGGAGTGTGCGGCATTGAAATGTGCGAATGAGTTCAGGGAGAAGATTTACAAACTGATATTTCTTTTCTGGGTACGCAATAAGAATATTTCGGATAATAACCAGAATGCAATAGCAGATATGGGTTTCCTCAGAGCTGAGACGTGTATAAAGCAATTCGCGTGTCCGTACATTGGATACAATTGCTTCAAGAATGTCTGGTTGAGAGGAAGTGTCTGCAAGAGCAGTAATGGCTTCCGTGGCAACATCAAAGTACAGAGAGGAGGCCATTTCAATCATGCTCTGAACGGTTTGTTTAACTAATTCAGGATCAATGAACATGGCAGGCACGGGAGGTAATCCAGCGGATAATTTCATTGCTTCAAGCGGCTTGTAAGGCGGCTCATTGGGATTTGAAATGACCTCATTGATTTGCAACCAATGGCGAAAGGCATGAACGGTATCGATGAATCCAAATCCATCGCCAGACATGCGTTGGATTTCAATGATGAAGCCATCCGCTGTAAATAGATTGATCCAGAATTTGCATTCGCTCTCATTCTTATTGATATACACGCATTTGTAGGTGTATGTTCCCAAATTAGTGAACTCAAAGGACACTTTGAATTCACTAAAGAACGCCTCGATGCGTTCCTTAATGCGTTCAAGAGTGTTTGTTGACACATAATGATTGGGCTCAATATGAAATGGTTGCAAAGGGGGGGTTTCCAATACTTGCTGAATATCAGTAGCAGTAACACATTCGGTAAATAAAGGAAACAGATTGGATTGAACGGGTTTAAGCTCTTGCGTAAGCTCAGAATCCAATAAATCTTTCCACGCATTGTCTTGCATGTAATCAAAATCAGGGCGTGATTTCGCCCAAGCAAGAGCGCGTCCATTCCATTCGGCTTCATCAAAAGTCATGTCCATTGTAAAAGAGCTATATGGGGGTACAGCTCTACATATTTATATTCACAAAAAGTCTTCAATTTTTTTCACATAAAAATTAAAAAAGAGTTTCCCCTTTTTTAATGGTTTTTCTATTTTATATCTATATTAACCTATTTTTTCATTTGGTATATTATTCCTCTTTGAGGTTCTCGCAGCATTTGATTTCATCAATCAAATCCTCATGAAAGTCTTTGCAGGTACTAAACGTGAAGGTTCGTTTCAGAGATTTGTAGACGGATTCATCATCAATGAATGTTTCGTGAAATTTGTCGCCGATACGAGTGAGAAAGGTAAATGTGGCAGTTCCATAAGAGATGAAGTAGTTATTGAGAATTGTGTCGCCTTCATTGCAGAGAGGCATATATTGTTGGGCTTTGATATTAGCTGCCATTTGATGGGACAAACTACGTGTGAGTTTGAGCGTAGGGGGCTGGAAATCGACGATAGGAAAAGCGGTAGAAGCTTCGTTAGGCGGGGTAAAAGCTTCGTTAGGAGCGGTAAAAGCGGTAGAAGCGGTAGAAGCTTCGTTAGGAGGAGTAAAAGCGGTAAAAGCGGTAGAAGCGGTAAAAGCGGTAGAAGCGGTAAAAGCGGATGTGCTAAAAGCGGACGCGGTAAAAGTGGACGGGGTAAAAGCATTAAATGGCTGAGTTGCATTTGGGGAAATGCCAGCCGAAAATGCAAAACCAGTCAAGGGAGCAGCCATTTGAATAAGCGGTAATTAATAAGACTAAACTTGTAGTTCGGTCTTACCTACTTTCTCTCATAAAATATCTTCAATTTTTTCCTCAAAAATAAAATTAAAAAAGTCCTTTTTAAGGGGCTTTTTTAGATTTTTAAATTGTTCTCTTTCCATTTGCACTTTTCGTTTTTTCTGATTTAATCAAGACTAACAGGATTTTGTTCAAGAAACTTTAGATATGTGGGGAAGTGTAATTCTGCATATTTGTAAAGCCATTTCTGTTCATTTTGAAGATAATATACCTCTATTTCGCCAACCATTGTTTCAGCTATCCATTCTGCATCTAGGTATTCGCGCAGTTGTTGAATAGGATTAATATGGCGTTTTGCTTCATTCTCGTTGTATTTAATGCGAATGAGTTCTTTACGACGTTCAATGTTTTGTTGCTTTGTGAATTGATAATATGCATCACGATGCTCTTCAATATCCAGAATCCAAAACATTATATATTGTCTTATACCACATCTTCGAACATACTGAATTACGCCATCAATCTCTTGTGGTTCTGAGTTATCTCTTACTGTACGTGCATCCATGTACCAATAGTCGTATATGGCATGTTGACGAGATACATAATTGCGAATGCGCTGTTGCAAATTGATGTCAAAATCGACGAACTTGCTTATGCATCGAAAGACATCCAAAGAAAGTGTGGTAAAGAGAACTGAAATAATACCAAAGAGATAGCGTCGCATCAGAATATTCACCACTGTTTTACGGTGAACAACGCCATACACATCTTCCAACTCTTCCAATGTGAAACGAGCGCGCAGCGCGATTGCACAAAGTTGTTTAGTTGTAAGGGTGTAAAAGCGTGTTTCCGTGGCAGTAAGCAGGGAATCAATTGAAAGGGTCGCCATGGTAAGCAATAAGACTAAACTGGTAGTTCGGTCTTACCTACTTTCTCTTAAAATATTCTTCAATTTTTTTTCCTCAAAATAAATTAAAAAAGTCTTTTTAAGGGACTTTTTTAATTTTATTTTTGCACTTTCTGATTTTTCTGATTTATTGTTCAAGAGATTGAGGATTTGTATATAATAATTCAGTGGATTCAGGGAAGTTGGTCCAGCCATATTTAAGAAGCCAGATGGGCTCCTGCTTGCAGTGCATTTGACGTAGCTCGCTCTGCATCCGCTGAAAATTTGCCCTGGATTCTGCATATTTCATGAGGTCACGAGTGTGTTCAAACTCTTGTTTTGCATCTTTCAGGCGTTTTTTGATGCTAGCTAGTTCTGTTTGGTATGCGATGTTTCGTTCTTTTTTGAATTGATAGTAGGCAAGTTGGTGTTCGGGAGATTCAGCAATCCATGACATTATACGGTTTTTTCGGCCAGTATTATGAACATCGAGTACATGATGTGCAAGAAAGAGAGCATTGGATCTACGCCATTCAATAATTGCGCGAGCGTGCGTGTTCTTGTACCGTAAGTAGCGGGAAGATACATATTCTTGAACGCGTTTTTGCCAAATGATGTCGAAATCGACAAACTTGGCAATGCATTCAAATACATTGGAATTGAGGGATTTAAAGAGTGCGGCAATTACGCCAAAGATGTAGCGGCGTTTCAGGATATTCAACACCGTTTCACGATAAGGCTCGCCGTCCACACTTGTCAACTCATACTGAGTCAGATGGGCGCGGTGCGCGATTTGACACAGATGGCCGAGAGTAAGCGTGTCAAAGTGGGCTTCCATTGTGGTGAGCAGGGAATTGACTGAAAGGGCGGACATTTTTCGCGGTAAGGCAAATAAAGACTAAACTTCTCGTTCGGTCTCATCTACCTTCCCTAAAAAATTTTCTTCAATTTTTTTCTCTAAAAAGAAAATTAAAAAAGTCCTTTTTAAGGGGCTTTTTTATTTTTTTCCATTAGCAGTTTGTGAATTTTTGTGAATTTGTATATTAGCACTTTCTAAATTTATAAACTTTATTCATCTTCAACCGCCGCATCTAAATAGTCCTCCTTGCAAAGGCCACGAATAACTTTGCTCTTACATCCAACAACTTTGTCAGGGACACCTGAGCAATCATGCTCCCATTTGAAGCAAAGGAGGCTTCCATAGAACTCATTCTTATACACAATTCCATTTTCAAGGATGAAGGTAGAGTAGTTCAGGAGCTCATCCAAATCCGTGGACATGAACCAACCGCCTTGGGTGAAATTAAATTCAAAAGGGTTTGTTTGGGGTGCATCGAGAGTGTGAGTGGGAAGGTGATGAATTTTGCCGATTTCAGGATGCACCTTGGTGTGAGTGCGGATATGATCGATGAATTCGGCTTGATTGAAGGTGTGGGTGATGATTTCTCCATAGTCATGGCAGTGAACAGAGACAGTGGGTTCACAAGTGCAAGGCTCGTTGGGATTTTCTTGGAAATTGTGGCCACCACAACTCTGGCAGCAGTAACGGCGACCACAATCTTGGCAGGAATCATCGTGGCGAAGGCAGGACATCTTAGCAATAACGGGATTGTAAGTGAAGCAGTAAGCAAATAAGACTGAACTGGTAGTTCGGTCTTACCTACTCTCCTCTAAAAATATTCTTCAATTTTTTTCTTATATTTTTTGATGTATTTTCTCCATTATCCAAGGGAAAAAATAAAAGTTCCGTTACCTAACGTAATAAAAATTAAAAAAGTCCTTTGGTTTAAGGACTTTTTTAGTTTTTTCCATTTGCACTTTGTAATTTTTCCATTTGCACTTTTTGATTTTTCCATTTGGCACTTTCTCACGACACATAACATATTTACATCATATCGGCATTACGCCAGGAGGGTAGTTGGAAGACTTCATCCTGCCCGTCGGATTCGTCGTTGGACTCATCGTCGTCGGACTCGGATTCGTCAGGTTGGCATTGGCATTCCCAGGAGAGGCAGTAAGGGCAATTACCGTGCTCAATGAGTAGATCGCAGAAGCATTTATTGAAGCCATTGGCGGTGATATCAGACAACTCTTGCCATTTGCAGAAATTGCAAAAGGGTTCTTCGCATTCGCATTCCATAATATTGCCGTTGCATTGGTAGCAATACTCTCGGAATGAGTTAACGCCAGGGGGGAGAGTGTATTCACATTTGCAATGAAGCATGATATCTTTGCAGGAGGGGCACACATTATACTCAGGAAATAACTCAGCGCAAGTGGGGGCGGAGGTGGATTCTTGCTCTTCAATTTGTTCAGCGGTGTAGCGAACAACTTGGACAGAGAGAACGGGGAGCTCTTCAAAGGAATCAAAGATATCCTCAAGGCTATCGACGGTGGTACCATCAGCTCTCGGGGTGAGACACGGGCGTCGACTGTAGACGGCGGGAGGGCAAATAATGGGAGCAAGGGGCTCAACCGAAGTAAATGCATCCATCAGCTCACGGACGGGGATATTGGAAGCGGCAGGGGGAGAAGCAGCCAAAAGGGTGCTGTAGAAGTAGGAAGAGTCGCTGCTAGCAGGGGCTAAAGAGTTTGAGGAAGGGAATGGGGTCGCAAAAGCGTCCATGAGTTCGCGGGCGGAAATGGTTGTGGACATTTTCTCGTAAATATACGGGTAAGCAATAAGACTAAACTTGTGGTTCGGTCTTACCTATCTTTCCCTATTTTTTTTTCTTCAATTTTTTTTTAAATTTGAGGTATTAAGGGGCCCCCCTCTCCCCCTGCCCATAAGAAAGGGGTCAAATTTGCATAAAAATTGATGGTAAGGGGGGTAGGGGGCCCGCGTTGCTCTTTCCCGCGTTGCCCGAAGGGCAGGGGGGGGGAGGGGAGTCCCGTCCCATATACAATGGTCAATTTTTAAATATTTTTGCGTTATATAGGGGTGGGGGGGGTAGGGGTAGGGGTATATAGGAGGTCAAAATCAGAAAAAAATTGAAGGAATTTTTTAGAGGGAGGGTAGGTAAGACCGAGCGAGGAAACCCCCCGTTTAGTCTTATTGTATACTCGTATATTTACGAAATGGCAGCAGAATTGGAAATTGGCTTCGAGCAGGTGATTGCGGCTTTGCCGCAGTTGGATGCGGGGGAGTTGGCGGATGTGATGGATCGTGCTTCAAGCTTGCTGAAGAAGGCGATTGGGGGTGTGGCTGCGAAGAAGAAGGTGGCGGCTATTCCAAGTCAGTTGGAGAGAAATCACGAGTGGACGAAATTCGTTTTGGCGGACGCAACGATGAATGGCTGGGAGCCGTTTGTTATGCGGACGTCGAAATTGAACAAGGAGACTCAAGAGAAGGAGGTGACTGAGGTGGAGTTGCGGGAGTCGGAGGAAACGGAGGGAGGGCACGTATTTGCGGACACGGGGAAGTCAATGTCGCAAGGGCAAGCAATGTGCTATGGGAAGTTGCTGCGGGATCGAAATGATGCGGTTTGGCAGGATTTCGAATCGCAGTATGAGGCGGTGGCTCCAAAGGCGAGTGTAGCGAAGGTGGTGAAGAAGACTTCGCAGCAAGTGCAAGAGGAGAAGGCGGCGAAGGAGGCTGCGAAGGAGGCGGAGAAGGCGCGAAAGGCAGCGGAGAAGGAGGCAGAGAAGAGAAGGAAGGAGGAGGAGAAGGCGGCGAAGGAGGCGGCAAAGAAGTCAGTTGCAAAGAAGGGGATTATTGTGCCGCAGCCGCGGCCGCGTTCTCCAGCTCCAGGTGCAGCAGTGGCGGCAGTGGCAGTGGTTGTGGAAGAGGAAATGCCTGGTTTGGAGCCTTTGCCTGCGGCTGCAGCGGCTGCAGTTCCAAAGGCAAAGGCAATTGTGGCGAAGAAGGTAGTGAAGGAGGTGCGTCCAGCGGTGGATCCGTTTAAATTGCCTGAAGACTGTTCGCATAACGTATGGGCCTGGAAGGGAACCTACTACTTGCGAGACGGAGACAGCTATTTATGGCTATGGGATGCTGAAGCGTCGGAACAAGGGGAATTTAAGGGACGATACAATTATGCAAAGGATGAAATTGAGGAATGTGAAGAACCGCAATTTGCGGAGGAACTGGATGCGTAGAAAAGTGTGAAAAAGTCGAAAAGTGCAAATAGAAAAAGTCGAAAAGTGCAAATGGGAAAAAGTCAAAAAGTGCAAATGGGAAAAAGTCAAAAAGTGCAAATAGAAAAAGTCAAAAAGTGCAAATAGAAAAAGAAAAAAAATTAAAAAAGACCTTAAACCA